>Ga0101944_10000323_pt1 | contig 146130 bp, 93 predicted proteins | sample DewCreD2012metaG_FD_75245 | JGI IMG/M metagenome (GOLD analysis project Ga0101944, IMG submission 75245) | Hot spring sediment bacterial and archeal communities from British Columbia, Canada, to study Microbial Dark Matter (Phase II) - Dewar... ...
GCGTGGGGGCGTCGGTGAAGTCGGCGGCCCAGACGCGGCCGGCGCGCGTCCAGGTGAGTCGCTCGGTGGGGATCTGGTTGTCCTGGTGCCACTGGCGGCGGGAGGCGGTCTTGAGTTCGCGCAGGCGGCTGCGGGGGACCGTGGGGAAGAGGGCGCGGAGAGCCGGGAGGCCGACGCGTGGCCCGAGGTCCTCGAGCACTTGGGCGACCTCGAGGCGCGTGAGGGGGTCGAGGGGCGGGCGCGGGCGGCCTCGGAGGCGTGCGGGCAGGTGTCGGGTGTTCCACGAGCGGTGCCAGCGTCCCAGGGTGCCGGGGCGCAGCCCGAGCCGCGCCGCCGCTCGGGGGCGGCGGAGTCCCTGGCGGGCGGCCCAGCGTGCGAAGGCGACGGCCTTGCGGCGGACGCAGCGCTCGGCGCCGCGCCGCGGCCTCTGGCCCACCGCGTCGAGGGGCTGGGAGGGCTTGGCGGGTTGTTCGGCGATCTCGGCCATGGCCTGGACCTCTCGGGCGTGCTGGCAGGCCCGGCGCGCGAGGGCGCTCGGGCCGTCGACGTCAGGGCGCTGCGTTGCGCTTTGCGCCTTTTTTCCCCCCGCTGTCTTGGGGCGCCGTTTCGGGTTTGTGAACGACGTGTGGCAGGATCAGAGCCAGCTCCTCGCGGACCTGTGCGGCGCGGAGGTCCACCTTCAGCTCCTGCACCTGGTCTTCGAGCGCCGCGACCTGTGCCTCTTCAGGGCTTGCCTGCCGGCGCGGCCGGCCGCGGAGCCTGGGCTCCAGGGTGGCGAGAGCCCCCTGAAGGACGGTCTCTCGGAGCTCGTGGAAGCGACTCCGCTCGATGCCGAGCTGTGCGCAGGCCTCGGGGACCGAGCGCTCGCCACCGAGGACCTCGAGGATGACTCGCAGGCGCGTCTTGGCCTGCGGCGAGCCATCCAGGCGGTCCACAAGCGCGGGACCCACGGGCGGCCGGCCTCGTCGTCTCATGTCCTTGTCTCCTGACTCCCCGGGGCGGGTGGAGGGCCTGGGGCGCCCCCCACCCGCGGGGTTGCAGTCACTCACGCCTGCGGTGCCGGCGCCGCCGGGCCGTCCCCGGCCGGCCGGAGCACGGCGGCGGCCTTCAGCGCCCGGACGGTCGGCTGGCGTCGCCGCCGGCGGGTCCCCGGCTCCGCCTTGGGGGCCTCCTTGGGCGACGACAAGCCTACCACCCGCTGGGCGGCCCGTGCAAGGGCCTGGTAGCGCTGGAGTTCCGCCGAGAGGCGGTCGGCCTCCCGGCGGAGCCGTGCGACCTCCCGCTCCGGCGAGGGCCTGGGGCCTCTCTCCTGCGGTTCGCAGCCTTCGACGAGGCTTCGCAAGGCACGGCCCTCCAGCTTGTAGTAGGCCCCCAGCGAGAGCGTGAGGGCCGAGGCGGCATCCGACGGCGTGCGGATGCCGGCCAGAACCTCCAGCACGGCGGCGGCCCGCCGGCGCTGGACCGGGCTGTAGCCATCCGAGGGCAGGTTCATCGCCTGCCGCATCGACATCTTCGACCTCGGTCGCCTGCCGGCCGTTGTTGCTTGTTCGCTCGTCATGAGACGTCTCCTTCTTCCTGCTCCGTGGATTCGCCCAATCGCTTCAGGCCCTCATCGAGGGGGAAGACGCCCGGCGGCAGCTCCTCCGCCGCCGGCTCCTCCCCGCCCACCACGCCCTGCGGGCACGCCGGCTCCGGCATCGGCGCCGGCGGCCCCTGCGGCGCCACGAGGTCCACCTCCTGCGGCTCCTCGCCCTCGCGCGAGAGGATCACCCGCTCGCCCTGGGCGTGGAGGCTGAAGGTCTTCCCGCCCGCCTGGCCCGTCACGTAGAAGGGCGCCTTGGGCACCCCGTGGCGTGCCAGGTCCAGCGGGTTCGCCGCCACGCGGGCCTCGAGGGTCCGGCGCACCTGCGGCGCCAGCTCGAAGAAGCGGTCCGCCGGCACCGCACTCTCGATCCCCTGGTGCGGCCGGTGGAAGTTGTAGTAGTCGATGAAGTGCCCCACGCGCTTGCGCGCGTCGGCCAGGTCGACGAACACGGCCGCCTCGAGGCACTCGCGCCACAGCGTGCCCCAGAAGCGCTCGGTCTTCCCCAGCGTCTGCGGGTGGCGCGGCGAGGCCACCACGTGGCGGATGCCGCGGCGCTGGAGCTCCTTGGCAAAGAGGCTGGTGCCCCGCCAGGTGATGTACTGCGGGCCGTTGTCGGTCAGCACCTCCTCGGGCGTCCCGTACGTCGCCAGGGCCGACCGGAACACCTCCAGCACCAGCGCCCCCGATGCACTCGCGTGCAGCCCGTAGCCCACCACGAACCGCGAGTGGTCGTCCAGGAACGCCACCAGGAACACCCGCTGGTTCTGGCGCTTGAGGAGGAACGTGAAGAGGTCCGACTGCCAGAGCTGATTCGGCTTCGCCCGCTCGAAGCGCTGCACCCGCGGCGGGTGAGGCGCCGTCGGCGCCTCCTCCAGCACGTAGCCCGCCTCGTGCAGCACCGTCGCCACCGCCGAGGCACTGGCCGCCAAGCCGGGGCCCCGCAGCAGCGTGTCGCTGATCCGCTGGCAGCCCCAGTCCGGGTGGTCCTGCTTGAGCATCAGCACCGCCCGGCGCGCGAGATCGGGCAGCCGGCTCCCCAGCTTGGGCCTGGGCCGGTCCAGCAGACCCGCCGGCCCCTCCTCCTCAAAGCGCTTCTTCCAGGCGTAGAGGGTGTGCTTGCTCACCCCCACCAGCTCGGCGAACGCCGTCGCGGGAAGGCCGCTGCGCCGCCACGTGTCCAACACCAGCAGCCGCTGCTCCGGCGACACCACCACGGGCGGCCGCCGACTCTCCTCCGCCTTCACCAGACGCCGCCCCTTCGGCGGTCCCGCACTCAGCCGCGGAACCCGCAACGGCACATCCTCGTCCGCCGCACCGCCCGCGCCACTCGAACGATCGGGGATCGCCTCAGGCGGAACCGAACCCTCGCCAACGCCGGCAGCCACAAGCCCTGCGCCCCCGCCACTCCCGGGACCCACATCGCCACGGGCGGCCAGCGGGGCACCGGCGGCTTCGCCGCCGCCCCCCACCACCCCAGGCGCCGACGTGGCAGGGCCTCCGCACCGCCCTGACGGGCGGTGCTCCGCCCCTGCCACGTCGCTCCCCCCTTCGGGGGGCTCCCCCCTGGACCTCGGGGCCTTCTCCTCGTCCCACATCGACTCCTCTCCTTCCCGCGCGGGTTCCCCCGCGAAGGGGAGGAAGCGATTTGATCCAGCCCTTTAACCCGCTATACTGACCATCATTTCGGACAGCGGCACAGGGCACGGCCCACTTTCCACAAGCGGTCGGCCGCGTGGTAGAAGTCCACGATGGCGACCGCGTGGGGGGCCACGAGGGCCTGCTGGGCCCACACCCAGGGGGCTCCGTCGCCCAGCCACACGAGGGTCTCGGCACGGCTGGCGCCCGTGCGCTCCAGCAGTGGCCACAGCAGCACCGAATAGTCCTTCTGATAGTGGAGCGTGCCCGCATAGGCCACGGGACCCACCTTCTTGCCCTTCTCGTCGAAGGCGTAGGTGCCCATGAGCTTGGCGTCCCGCCAGCGTTCCGTCGTCTGCACCGTGGTCCCGTCCGTCGTCACGCACCGACGCCGCCCAGGCACCGGCCGCGTGGCGGCGATCCGCTCGACCGTCGTCTCGGCGGCTCGAGGTGCCGCCAGGACCTTGGCCTTCGCCGCCGCACCCCACGCGGCCACGGTCGTCTCCGCCTTCTGTACGGACACCTGGGCCCCCGTGAGCCGGTTCACCAGCTTGAGCGCCGGGCGGTACACGTCGCACGTCCCCGCCAAGGCGATCACCTCCTCCATCCCACGGCTGTAAGCCCCCTTCGTCAACCCCAACCGCGCATCCAGGGGATACACGCCCGCCGGCGAGGCCCCCGTGCGGTGATACAGCGCCCGCTGCACCGTGACCGGCCCCACCAGGCTCTGGACCGTCTTGGGCACGTACCGGTTGAACTTCCGCCGCACGCCCGCCGAGTCCTCGTGCCATTGCCCACAGTGCCCGGTGCCCTGCGCGTCCACCTCGGCCTGAAGCAACTCGTTGGCAACCTGACGCCCACACTCCAGCGAACGATGCTCCGACGTGTAGAGGTCCCCGTCTCCCCCCTCGGGGCCAGGGGAGTCCAGAAAACACTCGACCATGCGGACCACCTTCGCTATGATCTGCTCACGACGCCACGGCGACACACGCATCGGCTATGCTCCTTCCTGGCCATCGGGAACCTTCGACACAACTGGAGCATAGCCGATTTCCTTTCTACAGAACAGTTCCAATCCGACCCCACCCAAAAACTACCTAAGAACGAGAGTCCTACCCCCCAGCGCCGCCGCGCTTGCATGCGCGGCGGGAGCGCGTATACTGGTGTGAGGCAGAGCGTTTCGTCCCCGCACCGCTGACACGCCATGGAGGCGAATGAATGGCCAGGAAGCAAAGCGTCACGCGTCGTGGGTTCTTGAGCCGGGCCGCCGCGGGGGCCGCCGTCGCGCCCCTGGTGATGAGGGCCAGCGCCTTCGGCGCCAACGACCAGTTCGCCATGGGCTTCGTGGGCATGGGCGGCCAGGGCCGCGGCGACATGGGCGGCTTCCTCGGCTTCAAGGAACTCCGCGCCGTGGCTGTGTGCGACGTCCACGAATCCCAGCGCGAGCAGGCCCGCAGCATGGTCAACTCGCGCTACGGCAACAACGACTGCAAGGCGGTGAACGACTTCCGCGAGATCACCCAGGACCCCAAGATTGACGCCGTCTTCTGCGCCACGCCCGACCACTGGCACGCCATCATCACCGTGGACGCGATGAAGAACGGCAAGGACGTCTACTGCGAGAAGCCCGAGACGCTCACCATCCGCGAAGGCCGCATCATGATCGAAACCGCGCGGCGCTACGCGCGCGTCTTCTCCGGCGGCAGCCAGCGCGTGTGGGAGGACTACAACTGGTACCACCGCGTCATGTGGGGCGGTGCGGCGGGCAAGCTCCAGGAGGTCTTCGTCAACATCGGCGGCCCCTCGGGCGACTGCTATCTGCCCGCCGAGCCGGTGCCGCCGGGCATGGACTGGGACATGTGGCTCGGCCCCGCGCCCTGGCGCCCCTACAACAAGGGGCTGCACCCCTTCACCTGGCGCGGCTACCGCGACTACTCGGGCGGCAACATGACCGACTGGGGCGCGCACCACATCGGGGGCGCGCTCTTCGCCGCGCAGCTTCACGACCAGCCGCTCCCCGTCGAGATCATCCCGCCCGACGGCAAGGAGTACAAGCAGCTCACCTTCCGGTACGCCAACGGCGTGAGGCTCTACCTGGGCGGCGCGTGGGACGGCCCGCTGGGCTTCAAAGGCGCCCTCGGCGAGGTGCCCGAGCGCGGCAAGCCCCGCATCCCGCCGCCCCCCACGCCCATCCAGGGCTACCGCGGCCGGGGCGGCATCTTCGGCGACTTCGTCCACTGCGTCCTCACCCGCCAGCGCCCGTTCCGCGACATCGAGATCGCCCATCGCGCCGTGGCCACCTGCCACCTGGCCAACATCGCCTTCTGGCTCAAGCGCCCGCTGAAGTTCGACCCCGAGAAGGAGCAGTTCATCGGCGACGAGGCCGCGAATCGCTGGATTGACCGCCCGAAGCGCCAGCCCTGGGCCCTGTGAGGCCTGGCCTGGGCTCGGAGACGCCGCGATGCTGGACGAGAACGCGCGCCTCGCCCTCTGCGACGACGTGGCCCACCAGTCACTCGGCGAGGGCCAGGACACGGTGGTGTTGTCGCTGCGGTCTGGCTACCTCTACACCTGCAACGAGACAACGGAGCGGTTCCTGCGCGCGCTCGACGGCCGCCGCACGCTGGCCGAGGTGGTGGCCCTCCTGGAGGCCGAGTACGACGTGCCGCGCGACAGGCTGGCAGCGGATCTCGCGGCACTGGCCGAGGAGCTGCTGGCGGAGAAGCTCATCGTCCTCTGCGAGGAGGGGGCCTAGGTGCGGCGACTCCTCCTGCGCGCCCACGTCTGGTGGATCGCCTGCCTCATCCCGCTGCTGGATCGGGTGCTGCCTCTTCGAGGGATGCTGTGGGCCCTCACCCCCTCGCGCTGGTGGCAACCCTACCACGGTGTGCCGCCCGAGGCCATCGGCGAAGCCGTTCGCAGGCGGCTGGCGCGGCCCCGACAGATGAAGCGGAGGGCCTGCCTGCGCGAGGGGCTGACGCTCTTCCACTTCCTGTGCCTGGCCGGGCTCGAACCCGAGCTGCACTTCGCCGTCTTCCCCGCCGAGCCTGCGCCGCGGCCGATGCACGCCCATTGCTGGGTGACGCTGGCCGGAGTCCCCTGCTCCGCGCCCGCCCAGCCGCCGTGCGCCGAGATGATGCGGCATTCGCGCTCCACCGGCGTCACCCTGGTGACACGGCCGTGACCCGTGCGCGCGTCGAGCCGATCATGCCTTGACTCCTGGACCCGAATCTGCTAGCCTTTGGAAACACCGTGTGTTGGGCCGGCCAGCGCTTTCGAGGGTCCCTGATGAGCAACAAGAAGCGTTACCAGGCTCCCCGGCTCCGCCGACGTGAACGGCTGGCGAAAGTCGCCGAAGGCGACGGCCAGATCATCACCGGCATACGCGGGAAGTGATGGGTGAGGACCGCTCCGCGTGGGATGCGCATCGTGAAGACGACATGCCCCGCTGTGCCGATGCTGACGCGCCGCGAGGCGCTGCCCACGGTGGCCCAAGGCACTGACAACCCTGTCGCGACTCGCGGGCCCGGCTGACTCCGCTGACCAGACAGGAGGAGCCCCTCGTGTACAGGAAGCGCTACGTCCGGCCCACGCTCCGGCGGCGCGAGAAGCTCGCCAAGGTGACGGAGCAGGAGATACAGGTCAGCGGCCTCCGCGACTAGGGGGAATGGCCGCGCCTGGTGGAACTGCACGGCGCGCACAGACGCGAGGCGAACCAACTCCACCCCGTATGGAGGACCCGCAGATGGCCCGACGAAAGCGCTATGTGCCACCCAGACTCCAGCGTCGCGAAAAGCTGGCCCAGGTGGCGGCATCGCAGCAGCCCGTGATCACCGGCCGATTCACGTGACCCGTCGTCCGCCCGCGGCCACCCCCGCGCGGTCGAGTCCGACCGACGCGCTCCTGCCCATTGCCGGGGGCGAGGTTTTCTTGTGCCTTCATTTCAATGTCCACGGCGTCCGGCTGCGAGCGATGGTGGACACACCGCCGCTTGCCGCGCGCCTGCGCGAAGCCCTCAGGCCGTTCGAGACCCCGGCCGACGGCGCGGCCGATTTCCTCCTTCGCATCCGCCACTCCCACGAGCGATTCCCGGACGCCGCCCCCGAGGGCATGACTGAGCACTGGCGCGGCACGCTCCCGGACGGGCCGCCCGTGGTCTGCCACCGCGGCGCGGTGGAGCGTGAGGTGCTGCTGCCCGGCCTGGCCCGCATGCGCCTGAGCGGCTGCGGGGCCGACATGCGCGCGGCCCCCGGCGCCGACGGGTGGCTCAGCCTCGGCTGCATCCTGCCCGCCCTGTGCGAGTTTCTGGCCCGTCGGGGGCACTACGTGGTGCATGCCGCCAGCCTGTCGGCCCCTGTGGACGGTGCACCGCGCGCCCTGGTGCTGTGCGGCCCGAGCGGCGTCGGCAAGACGACCACGGCCCTGGCCCTGGCTCACGCGGGTATGCAGTTGCTCACCGACGACGCGACGTTTCTCTTCGCGCCCGAGCCGGCCGCGGGCCCGCTGCGCGTCTGGGGCCTGCCGCGCCCCTGCAAGGTCCATCGCCAGACCCTGGAAATGATGCCCTGGCTGCGCCGTCTGTGCGACGGCTCGGAGCCCGTGGCCGACGAGTATCTGATGGAGCTGGCCGCGCTGGCGGGCCCCCGCGCCCACGAGCTGGCCGAGCCGGCCGCCGTGCTCCTGCTCGAGCCGCGGAACCCCCGGGCGCACCGGCTGCGCCCGCTCGACCGGGTGGACGCCATCGCCCGGCTGATCAACGAGAACGTGCGCGCGGCCGACCCGCGTGCGGAGGGCCCCGCGGGGGGCGCCTTTCGCGCCCTGGCCGCCCTGGCCGCGCGAGTGCCCGTGTACGCCCTGAGCGTGGGGCCGAAACTCGAGTCGCTCGACCAGGCGGCCCGGCCCCTCCTGTCTCCCTCGCGGTGATGCCATGCCTGGCGCGGACTTCGACGCCTGGTTCCTTGCCCTCGCCGACCCGGCGCCGGGCAAGCCCGTGCCAAGCCTGCCGGCAGGACTCGACCCGCAGCGCCTGGTGGACCTGGCTGACCGTCACGGCGTGCTGCCTGCGGTGGCGCGCCGCCTGCGGCTCCTCGGCACGGCCGAGCCTGCCGTCGCCACTGCGCTGGCTGTAGCTGAGGAGCGTCTCCTTCGGGGCCTGGCCTTCGCCCTCCGTATCCGGATGCAACTCGCGCCGATCGCCGCGGCCCTTGCCGAGGCCGGCCTGCCCGCTCTCGTGGTGAAGGGGCCTGAATTCGCCGACCGCCTGTATGCGGAGCCTGCTCTCCGGCCCTTCACCGACCTGGACCTCCTGCTGCCGCGCGAGGCCCTCGGTGAGGCGGGCGCTCTGCTGGGGCGCCTCGGCTATTGCCGTTGCCCCGAGCCGCCGAGCAAGTACCGCGGCAGCTACGGCGAGGAAATGTGGGTGCTGGACGAACCGGGGACTGGCGCCGTGGAGCTGCACTGGAACCTCGTGAACTCGCCGCCGTTGCGGCGCCGGTGCTCGGTGGGCTTCGGAGACCTCGCGCTCGAGCCGCCGAAGGCCGGCGCGCTCCCGCAGGCCACGCCGGCCAGCCTGCTGCTCATCGCCGCCGTGCACGCGGCCACGAGCCATCGCTTCGACCGCCTCCAGCCGCTGGCCGACGCCTGCCAGGCGGCCCGCGGCGCGGCCGGCCCTGTGGATGCTGTCTGGCTTGCAGACGCCGCGGCCCGCACCGGCAGCGCCCTCGCGCTCGCCACTGCGTTGCGGCTGGCCCAGGCGCTTTTCCGCGAGCCGGCCTGCTCGGAGCTGCTCGCGCGCACGCCGGGGCTGACTCAGGCCGTGAGGCGAGGCCGCTGGCTTCTGTCGCCGCGCGCCGTACTGCACTCGAAGTCGCCCGCGGCCCGGGCGCGCCGCCAACTGTTTCGGGAGCTGCTGAAACGCCGATGAACGTGTTGCTCATCCAGCCCACCGCCCCGCGCAGCCATTGGCCCCGCGGCTCATTTCGCTCTCTCTACGTGCCCACGGGCCTCGCCTACCTGGCCGCGGCGCTGCGGCGCGCCGGCCACAACGCGCGCATCCACATGCGCGAGGAGGAACTCATCAAGGCCCAGCTCAACTGGGCCGCGGCGGACGCCCGCTTGCGGGCGCTCCTTGAGGAGTTCCGCCCGGAGGTCGTCGGCCTCTCGGCCACGACCCCCTTCATGCCAGAAGCGGCGTCCCTCGCCCGATTGGCCAAGGAGACATGCGGCGAGCGCACGCTCGTCATCATCGGCGGCCCCCACGCCACGGCCCTGCCCAAGCGCACCCTGGCCGAATGCCCCGATCTGGATGTCGCCGTGGTTGGCGAGGGCGAGCGCACGCTGGTGGAACTGATCGAGCGCGGCCCGTGCGACAGCGTGGCGGGTCTGTGCTTCCGGCGTAACGGGGGCGTCGTCCGCACCGCGGCGCGCCCGGTCGAGCACGCGCTCGATGCCCTCGGCCCTGTGCCCTACGACTTGTTCGACATGGCCCACTACACGCAGCGGAGCCGCTGGCTCACCCGCTGGCTGCCCCTGCGGGTGACCAACGTGCGCACCAGCCGCGGCTGCCCCAACGCCTGCCGCTTCTGCGCCGGCCACCTGGTGAATGGCCTGGGCGTACGCCTGCACTCGGTCGGCTACGTCGTCGAGCAGATGCGGCTCGTCGTCGAGCGCTTCGGCGTCGAATCCGTGCACTTCGAGGACGACACGATGGGGGCCTCGCGCCCGCGTCTGCTCGAGCTTTGCGACGCCATCCGCCAGGCCGGCCTGCACCGCAAGGCTCACTGGGACGCCCGCCTGCGCGTGGACCAGCCGGACCCTGAGATGCTGCGCGAGATGAAGGCGGCCGGCTGCCTCCAGATCGAGTACGGCTTCGAGAGCGGCTCCGACGCCATGCTGCGCGGCCTGGGCAAGAACAGCACGGTGGAGATGAACCTGCGCGCGGCCCGCCTGACCCACGAGGCCGGCCTGCGCATCTACGCCAACATCATGGTGGGGCTGCCGGGCGAGACCGAGGCCGACCTGCGCGCCACCCTGCGCTTCGTGCGTCAGACACGGCCCGAGGTGCTCTCCTTCGCGCGCCTGTATCCGCTGCCGGGCACCGCGATCTACAATGCCCTGCCCGACGCCGACCGCGCGAAGCTCTCGTGGGCGGCGTACACTTATCTCGAGGATGCGGCCCTCCCCGTGAACATCACGGCGATTCCCGCCGAGCGCTTCGCCCGTCTCTACCGGGAGATTGACAAGTACTGGGTTCGGCCCACGCTCGCCTGGCAGCTCTACCGCGACACTCCGCGGGAGGACGTGGAGGAACGGCGCGAGCTGCGCCGCCGCGTCGCGCGCTTCTGCGTGCGCCATCCCCTGCGCGCGTTGCGCGTGCCCTGGTAGGTCCAGGTGCCCCGGACATGAGGAAGCCGCCAAGCGTGGTGCCCGGCGGCCCCGGTCAGTCAGTGAGCGCTCCGATCAGCGCGAGGCGCGGCGCCGCCGACGCAGCAGGATGCCCAGCCCGCCGAGCGCCAGGAGCGACAGCGTGCCCGGCTCCGGCGTGCTGTTGAGGCCCGTGAGATACAGGCCGCCGCCATCCACCCCCAGTTGCAGGTCGAAACTGAACTGCGCCCAGTGGGGCGCTTGGCTCATGTCGAAAGTGACGTTGTTGGGGCCGGAGAGCGCCGTGAAGCCGGTGAAGAGGTAGTGCTTCTCCCACGCGTAGGTGTCGCCGCCGTCGTCCACGATGCGCAGGATCCAGTTGTTCAGCGTGAGGTCGCCGGTGACCACGATGAGGTCCTCGACGCCCGCGCCCAGTTCCCACTCGTAGACCGCCGGGGGCAGAGATGCCTCGCCCAGGACCAGGTCGCCGAGGATGGTGAGAGTGCCGGGGCTGAGGCCGGGCGCCACGGTGCCGCCCGCAAGGACGTTGACGCTGGCGCCGGGGGCGAGGCCGATGGAGCCCGTGCCGCCGAGCAGCGCGCCGCCCCGCACGAAGTAGTCGCCCTGGCCGCTCGTGGCGCCGTTGAGGAGCAGGGCGCCCTGCTGCACGTCGGTGATGCCGACGTAGGTGTTGTTGCCATTGAGCGTCAGAGTGCCGGCGCCCATCTTGATGAGGTCGTTCGGCAGGGCGTTGGGGGTGGCCAGACGCCAGAGGGTGGCGTTGCCGGGGTCGGTGACCGAATCGTTGAAGCTGGTGCCTTGATTGGACGTTGTGCCATTGATGTTCAGGCCGAAGCCCTTGGTGATGGTCCAGCCGTTGCCCGCAACGGCCCCGGCGCCGCCGCTGCCGTTGCTGAAGCGAATCTCGATGTCGTGCCAGCCGTCGCCGTGGGCGCCCATGCCCAGGTTGAGGATGCCGGTGCCGGTGGGATTGTTCCACGTGGTGTCGTTGAGGCGCACGACGCCGTCAATCATCACCCACGCCTTGTCGTCTATGTTCTCGCCGAAGGAGAAGACGCCGTCGGCGTCGTAGAACTGGCCGGTGTAGACCCAGGTGGTGTTGCCTGCCCAGGGCGGGGAGGCGTTGGTGAGGCCGGCGTGGGGGCTGAGCATCACCCCCTGGTTGCCCGGGTTGGCGGCGAAGGACATGTCGCCGCTCAGGGTGCCGGCGCGAAGGCCTGCGGTGACGGCCCCCGTCAGGGTGTTCGTGCCCGAGATGGCGCCCTGGATCAGTGTGTCGCCTGCGCCGGTGACGGTGAGACGCGAGTTGCCCATGGCGATGGTACCCGGCAGCGTGAGCAGGCCCGCCTGGCTGTTCAGTGTGGCGTTGATGCCGCCGAGAGTCACGTTGCCGCCATAGGTGTTGCCCGCGCCGAGGCTGGTGAGGATGCCCTGCCCGGCGGCATCGCCGAGCGTGAGCGATTCGCCGGCCGGAATACTGATGCCGCCGGGGAGGACGAGCGACGCTCCTCCGCCCACCAGGGTTCCCGCATCGGTGGTGCCGAGGGCGTTGCTGTCGCCTACGATGAGGGCGCCCTGGGTCACGGTGGTGATGCCGTTGTAGGTGTTGGCCGCCTGGAGCGTGAGCGTGCCGGCGCCGGTCTTGCTGAGGCCGTTGTTGGGGAGCAGCGAGACGGTGAAGACGCCGGTCTGCGCGGGGGCGCCGGGGTTGATGCCGGTCTCGCTCGTGAAGGCGCCCGCAGTGCCCTGGAAGGTGTAGGAGACTTCCTCATCGCCCGAGCCCTCGCGGTAGCCGATGGCGATGCGGTACTTCTGGCCGGCGGTGAGGCCATTCACCGTGATGGCGCCGCCGCTGCCGCTCTGGAAGCCCTCGCTGGCCTCGAAGATGCCGTTCTGGTTCGCGTCAATGAAGATCGAGGCGTCGTCAATCCACGTCGGTGCCCGTGAAGTCCTTGTCGTGGCTCCGGAACGTGAAGTCCCCGCTGGCATCGGGCGTAAAGTCGCCGGTCCAGGCGACCTGGAAGCTGCTCTGGTCGCCGGCTGCGACGCTGCCGAAGACGGCCTGCCAGTGGAACGGGCCGTTGCCCGGCCCGGGCGTGGTCGTGGCGTCCTTATCCATATTCATGGCGATGGTGTGCGGAGCCACGGTGGCTGGGGCGTAGGAGAGCAGGAGCGAGGCCTGGCTGATCGTGCCGTTGGGGTTGACCGTGTAGGCGCCGGCCGCGCCGAAGTCGAGATTGGTGGCCGCCTTGTCGCCGGTGAAGCGCATCGCCATCAGTTGGTTGTAGGGGATGGGGACGCCGCCGTTGCCGAAGGGCTGGGACACTACGATATCGCCGCTGCCCGCGAACGCCAGGTTGGCCAACTGGCTGAGGCTGATCGGGCCGGAGAGGGTGAGGGTGGTGCCTGCGGCGCTGTTGGTGATCGTGGTGCCCGCAATCGTGAGCGGCCCGGTGAGCGTCGTGCTGCCACCGATGCTGTTGAGCGCGCCTACGCCGCCCACGCCATTGCCGGCAAGGGTCAACGGAATGGCCAGGGCGGCGCCGACATTGTTGATCTCCAGGGTGGCGCCGCTGGCCACGGTGATGCCGCTGGGGTTGCCGAGCGAGCCCACGCCGTTGGCCGCCAGGGTGCCGGCGTTGACCGCGACCGCGCCGGTGAAGCTATTGGACGTGTTGTTGAGGATGAGGCGGGCGCCGCCCGACTTGGCGAAGCCGCCGCCCGTGACAGGGCCATTGAGGGTGAGGTTGTAGTTCGCGACGATGTTCGCCGCCCCAGTGATGCCCACAGCGCCCGACAGGGTGGGGCCGCCGCTGCCGCTGGTGGTGAGGTTGCTGCCGTTCAGGAGCGAGAGGGCCGGGCCGTGGGTCTGCGTGTTGGCGTAGAAGTCGAGCGTGGCGCCTGTGGCGACGGTGATGGTGCCCGGGCCATCGTGGCGGGTGGAGCCTTCGAGGCGGAAGATCCCCTGATTGACGTTCACGCTGCCTTCGTTGAGGATGTTGGTGTTGAGGAGGCACAGCTCGGCGGCGCCGACTTTGGTGAGGGTGAAGCCGCCCATGTCGAAGGTCGAGGCGCCGCCCGTGTCGCGCATGTCCCAGCGCGCGTCGGAGCGGAAGGTGGCGGGTCCGGTGAGGGTGATCTGGCGGAAGGCGCTGGTCTGGCTGCCGCCGGTGTTGTTGATGGCGCCGTTGCCGCCCACGCCCGTGCCCTCGACCTCGACCAGTTCGTTGCCGTTGACCCCTGCGCGGAAGCCCTTGATATCGAGGGTGCCGCCCGACTGGATCGTCGTCTTGCCTGCCTCGGTTCCCAGGGACGCGTTGTTGCCCAACTGCACGGTCACGCCTGGGCCGATGGTGGTGGTGCCCGTGTAGGTGTTCGCCGTGGGCAGCACCACGGTGCCCAGACCTGCATAGGCGATATTCGAGGCCGCCGATTCGCCGACGCTCGACAGCCTGGCCAGCGTGCCTGCGGCGGTGGTGACCGTGCCCGTGCCGCCTGCGAGCGTGACGGTCGAGGCCGTGAGAACGCCGCTGGTCAGGCTCAGCCCCGTGTTCGCCGCAAGGTCGAGGGTGGTGGCCGTGAGGAAGCCGCTGAGCGATGCCGTGCCGCTCAAAACGTCCACATTGCCCAAAGCGCCGGCGGCGGCGAGCGAGCTGCCGCCGGCCAGGGTCACGGTGCCCGCGGAGTTCACCACGAGGGCGTTCACCGTGCCGGCGTTGGCCAGGGTGCCGCCGGCGCCGATGGTGAGTGTGGAGTCCACCGAGAGGGTGCGCCCGGCGGCGACGCTGACCGTGCCGGTGCCGCCGATGTTGAGGTTGAGGGCGGCCTCGTTGCTGCTGGCGACGTTGGCCTGGCCCGCATTGACCGTGGCGTCGTCGGCGAGGGTGGCATAGAGGGTGTTGCCGAGGGCGGGCGGCTCCCAGTGGGTGTCGGTGCCTGCACCGGCGCGCCAGTCATCCACCGAGCCATCCCAGGTGAACGAGTTGGCGGGCGCGGTGACGCTGACGGTGATCGGCGTGCTGGAGATGCTCCAGCCGAACGTGCCGTTCTGGAGCAGGGTCCAGCCCTCGCCGGCGCCGCCGAAGGTGGTGTCCTGCGTGTTGCGGATGGAGATTTCGAATGAGCCGCCGCCGGTGCCGCGCTCGAAGTAGAAGCCGTCGAGGTAGATGAGGGCGACGTTTGTGCCTGGCTCGACGTTGGCCGCGGTGACCGCGAAGGTGCCCACGCTGCGCGCGTGTCCTGTGGTGGCGTTGTAGCCGATCACATTGGTGCCGGCCCCGCCCAGAGTCATCTGCTCGCCGCTGGCCGCGAACGTGGTGAAGCCGACGACGCCGCCCGCGCCGGGCGCGCCCGATTGCGCGTCGGTGAGCTGGAGGTGGCGCCCGTCGTCGCTGGCGATGGCGATGGACCACTCGCCGATCGGCACGGCAAGATAGGTGCGGGCGCGGACGCTGACATCCTCCACCGTGCCTGCCATGGGGAAGCCGGCGCCGATGGTGCTCAGCGCGCGGTTCACGCCGAAGTCGCCGCCGCCCACGTAGTCAATGGACACGACGGTGCCATTGGCGAAGGCGCCGACGTTGTAGGTCTTGGCGTTCGCGGCGATGGTTCCGGGGGCGGTGGGGGGGTGAGCGCATCTATGGCGGTCCAGATGCCCAGCGTTTCGGTCGCATCGCTGAGCTGGGTGTCTGAGCCACCGGTTGTCAGGTCGAGGCCGGTGACCTGGTGGAGCCCGTCGCTAGTGAGGAGGAATGGCACGGCGTGAGCCGGGTCGCCGACCAGCAGAGCGGCGGCCACCGTCGCCAAGGCAAAGGTGCATCGTCTCATCGGGCACTGCCCCACAGTCGGGTCTGGTTAAGCGAGAGTGACTATCCCACAATCACATCACGGAGTACGTTAGCAATTGCCATGCCGGTACAGCGGAAAAACCATCAGAAGCCGCATGGCTTCTAAGTGGTGAGCCGGCAATTGGTTAGATTATCCGGCCTTCTCGTGTCCAAACGCCGGGCGCGCGCTCCTGCGTTGCTGATGTTGACGCTTGGCAACATCTCGCGTGGGCGATGCGCGTAAGTGTATACAGGGTTGGCAGTTAGTGGCGTTGCCTTCTGGCAACGAATCCGGGCCGCCGGCAACGTTGTGCTGTGCCCGGAGGGTAGGCAAGCTGGCTGCCCAAGCGGGGGGGCGACTAGGCCTTGCGCGCATTGGCATTCCTGGCTGGCACACTCTGCCGGCTGTTACTGGCCCCGGGTGAATCCATGGTAGGCGAGGTACTTGCCGGCGCTCCAGTACTGGCCGAGGATGTAGCAGAGCGGGTTGAGGCTGGCGATGGCGATATTGCCGTCGGGGTCGAGGCACGCCTCGTCCACGTGCTGGGCGACCACCTCGCCGCGGAGGAGGTCGTGGTCGCCGGAGGGGAGGACGTCGAGGAGCTTGCACTCGAGGTTGACGGGGCACTCGGCGATGAGGGGGGCCTTGATCCTGGCGGCAGGCACGGGGGTGAGGCCGGCGTAGGCGAACTTGTCGCCGACCTTGCGGCCGGTGGCGCTGCCGCAGCGGTCCACCACCTCGACGAGTTCGGCGGTGGGGAAGTTGACGGCGAATTCGCCTGACTCCTTGATGAGCTTGTAGGAGTAGCGCGAGGGCACGATTGCGAGGCCGACAATGACGGGCTTGCTGATGGAGATGTTGAAGCACTCGCCCAGCACGATGATATTCGGCGTCCCATCCGCCGCGACGCTCGTGATCAGCGCCGCGGGCGTGGGGTACACGGGGCGGAACACGCTCTTGAGCAGCACTTTGGCCATCGGCGGTCCCTTCCTTGCCTATCCAGTCCACTTGACGCTGAAGCTGGCTTCACCCTCGAAGGCGAGGCGCTGGCCGTTGATGGTGACTTCCCCCTTGCCGTGGGCGACGAGGCGCCAGGGGCTGGGGGCGGGCCATTGGCCCTGGGGGGCGATGCGGTAGCGGCCTTCGGCCTCGCGGAGCAGCACGCCCTCGCTCAGAAGCCAGTAGCCCTTTGTGGCGGCGAGCGCGGTGAAGCCGCGATACCGGTCGGCCTCCTTCTCCATCTCCTCGATCGAGTCGAAGTAGCCGATGAGGTAGGCGGCGGCGAAGCTGTCGCCGGCCTTGACGGGCAGGCGCCCGAACTCCTGGATGAAGCAGATGTAGCCGCGCTGGTGGCACCAGGCCTCGCTGACGAGGGCGGGCTCGAGGGTGATGCCGGCGAGCCAGGGCTTGCCCTCGCCTTTGATCTTGCGGGCGCGAATCATGCGAGAGGGAAGGGGATGGGTGCCCCGCTGATACAGGTGCCTGCCGTCGGGCGGGAAGTCCTCGATGAAGTCGCTGGCCGGAATGCGGCCCTCGTAGCTGAGGTAGACCTCCTCGAAGTTGTCGCCCTTCTTGTGCTGGAGGTGGCCGGGGAGGTCGGTGCGGAGGAAGACATCCTCAAAGTCGTTCACGCTTTCGACCCGGTCGCAGGAGAGGAAGTAGCGGCGTCCCATCGGGAAGACGAGGGTCTGCTCCCAGAGCGAGCCGGGCTTGTAGCCGGGCGCGGCCTCCTTCCAGCGCCACCATTGGCGGACGGCAGCGAAGTCGGGGCCGACGAGGAACTCGCTCTCGATATGCTTGGCCTGGGTGCAGACCTGGGGGAGCTCAAGGTAGTGCTTGGCGATCCTGCCGTGGTAGAGGTTGTTGTGCTCATAGGGCACGCCGCCCTCGGCACCCGGCCCCATCAGGAAGTCGATGATGTCGAGGCCGAAGCTCGCGTCGCGTGCACCCGACTTCTTGTCCGCCAGCGTGTTCGCCTTCACGCCGCTCACGTAGCCGTTGGGCCACACCTCGGCGGTGAGGCAATCGGTCTCGATCAGGATGCGCTCATCTTGTCCGCGCGCGGCGTTTGGCAGCCTCGTTTCGGGCATGCCTTCTCCTTGCCCCAGGGGTCGTCGGCATTCTACCACGCGGGCGCGACGGGTTCAAGGATGCGGCTCGCTTTTGCTTTGCCGTGCCCCGGGGTGGATAATGGCTCCGCGGGCTCTCGACCTGAGGAAGCACGTGCGGGAGATGGAGGACCGAGCGATGCGGCATGGGACGCGATGGGCGGTGGGCGTGTTGGTGCTGGCGATGGGCCTGGCTGCGACGATCGAGGCGGGCGCTCCCGCCGCGGCCCCGCCGGCTCAGGACGGCGCGATCCGGATCACGGGCAAGGTGGGGAACCTGGACGTGGATCTCACGATCACGGGCCTGACGATGAGCGGCATCGTGGCCGCGCCCGCGCCCAGCCAGCCGGCGGCGGCCGCGGCGGGAGCGCAGGCCGCGCTGCTCGCCATCTCGAAGGGCTCGATGCCCAACGACACCAACGGCGACCCCCAGGTGGCCCTCGACGACAAGGCCGAACTCGGCGGCGTGTGCCTGAAGGTCACGTTCGGCCAGGATGCCTCGTTCGGCATGTCGCGCGCGGGGCTGAAGGACTGGCGCGGCTACGCCACGCTCAAGTTCACCGCGCTCAACCCGGCCAAGACCCCGCTCACCGTCGGGTTCACGATCAAGCACGAAGGCTCGAAATCCTTCGACAAGCGGGTGGACAAGGAGATCGTCCTCGCCCCTGGTAAGAACGAGGTGGCGATCCCCCTCACGGGCATTGCCAACAACGACGGCTCGGCGACCGACCTGTCGGCCGTGCGGCAGTGGTACGTCTCCTGCAACGCCGCGGCGACGGTGTTCTTTGGCGACTTCGTGCTGGAGGGCGCGAAATGAGGAAGTCGGCAGTCGGCTGGGGGCAGTTGGCAGCGGTCCTGCTCCTCCCGTTCGCCGGGGCGCCGGACGCGGGGGAGAGGAGGGCGATGGTCCTCGAAGTGAGCAAGGGCGTCATGCCCGACTCGATTCCCGAGGGCGCCAGGGGCTCGCTCGACGAGAAGCCGGAGCTCGGCGGCGTGTGCCTCAAGATGGTCTTCGACAAGGCCGCCTGGTTCGGCGACTGCCGCGCCAAGGACTGGTCGCGCTTCGCGAGGCTGAAGTTCGATGTCCTGAACCCCGCCCCGCAGGAGGCCAAGCTGAACGTCACGCTCAAGCACAGGGGCAGCACAGCCTACGAGAACCGGGTGGACACGGCGGTCGTGGCCAGGCCGGGCAAGAGCACGTGCGAGGTGAATCTGGCCGAGGTGAAGAACAACGACGGCTCGAGGCCCGACCTCTCGCTCGTGAGGATCTGGAGCGTGGACGGCCCGCTGGGCGCGACGCTCTACTTCGGCGACTTCTACCTGGAGGGCGAAGCGGGCGCGCCGGCCGCTCCCGCCGCGCCCGCCGCCCAGGCGCCGGCGCCCGCCCAGGGCATCCGCATCACGGGCACGATCGACGTGATCATCAGCGGCGTGGGCGACACGAAGATCACCATCGTTCCGAAGGAGGCGGGTTCCGCAGATCAAGCCCCTCCGGTGGCGCCGCCGGCGGCCGACAGACGGCAGGCTACTCTCTGGGCCTTCTCGAAGGGCGAACTCGTCCGCGACTCGGCCAATACCAAGGCCTCGCTGGCCGACGACGCGCGCCTGGGCGGCGTGTGTCTCAAGGCCGAGTTCCAGAGGGACGGCTTCATCGCCGACTGGGCGCTGAGGATCAAGGACTGGCGTGCCTTCGCCGCCCTCAAGTTCGCCGCCGTCAACCCCGCCGACAAGCCGGTCTCCATTGCCCTCACGATCAAGCACAAGGGCACCCAGGGCTACGACACGCGCGTGGACCGCGCATTCGCCCTCGCCCCCGGCAAGAACGCGCTGGAGGTCCAACTGACGGGCATAGCGAACAACGACGGGACCGCGGCCGACCTCTCGGAGGTCAGAATACTCACCATCGCCTCGGGCGAGGAGACGACCGTCCTCTTCGGCGACTTCATCCTGGAGTGATCGAGATGCCTGGCCTCAGTCAAGTGACGTTTCCCCCTCCCGAAGGTTCCAATGCCTTTGGGAGGGTATCCTCGGCGCGCCCCTCAGCCTCACCCTCCCGAAGGCATTGGAACCTTCGGGAGGGAGCGCCTCAGAGGGCAGAGCATCACGCGGCAGGCGTCACGCGTCAGGGGCTTCTCGCCTTCTGCCTTGCCGCCAGCGTTGCGCTCGGCGGCGCCGTGTCGGATGCGCTTCTCGATGAGCAGCTCTCGCTCCTCGGGAACAAGGACATCAAGACGACCGTGCGCATCCTGCGCAAGCTCAACAAGTTCTTCCTCCTCGAGCACGAGGAAACCACGCCCCCCCTCGCGCTCACCGACGCCCAGAAGCAGGCGGGCTACGTGCTCTTCACCCGCAACTACCTGGAGCCCGTCTACTACAACACCAACCCCCGCCCCTACGAGGTGAAGAGCGAGCTGAAGCTCTTCGCCACTCCCGGCGAGTACGAGCCAACCAGCTTCTCGGTCTTCCCCCTCGCGGACCTCCAGGATGTCGCGGTCAGTTGCTCGGACCTCCGCGGCCCCGACGGCGCGACGCTCGAGGCCAGCGCCGTGGACGTGCGGTTCGTGCGACAGCTCGCCCGCGGCGTCAAGCCGTTCATGTGGGTCGTCGGCCCCGAAGCCCTCGAGCCGTTCACCACGCTCGCCATTCCCAGCGGGCGAACGACCCAATTCTGGCTCACCGTGCGGCCGCCCGCCGGCGCCGCGCCCGGCGCCTACGAGGGCACGGTGGCCTTCAAGCCCGCCAACAGGCCGCCCGCTCAACTCAAGCTCACCACGGTCGTGCTGCCGTTCACCCTGCTCGAAGACCCCGACACGGCCTTCGGCTGGTACTACAACGCGCCGAGCGACCCGGCCCAGTTCCGCCGCGAACTCCTGGACATGCGCGCCCACGGCTGCACGTCCCTGACCATACACCCGCCCCCGATCAAGAGCATCACCGCCGACGGCAAGGTGGAGGTGGACTTCCGTCCCTGGGACGAGCTGCGCACGCTCTGCGCCGAGCTGGGCTTCAACGCGATCAAGCAGAGCGACATCGGCGGCATCACCAACGCGATCACGCGCATCGGCATCAAGGAACTCGGCCCCGGCTTCGACGCGCCTTTTGTCGCCGCGCTCAGAGAGATCAAAAAGTGGCTCGACGCCCATCCCGACTTCCGCGTCGTCTTCTGCATCTACGACGAGCCGCGCGAGAGCCTGCTCAACTCATGGAACCGCACCTACGACCAGACCGTCGCCTACATTCGGCTCTGCCGCCAGGTGCCCGGCCTGCTCATCACCGTGAACCCGATGGGCGACGGCAGCGACCAGAGGGACTACACGCCCTTGGGCGAGATGGTGGACATCCTGAACACCCACGCCTGGCCCGGCTCCAAGGGCCTCATCGCGCGCACGAAGAAGGCCGGCAACACCCTGTGGGTCTACAACAACGGCCAGGCGCGCCTGCCCTGGGGCTTCGGCGTCTGGCGCGTGGGCGCCAGGGGCGAATGGGAATGGACCTACTCGGCCGCCGCCGGCCCCGACTGCTACAGCCCCATCCCCACCGGCGGCTACGAGAACGAGGGCGAGAGCAACACAGGCCGCTTCCCCGTCTACCGCACCGCCGACCGCATCATCCCCACGCCCCGCTACGAATGGTGCCGCGAGGGGACCGACGACCACAAGTACCTCTACACCCTCCTCCAGCGCCAGAAGCAGGCGAAAGCCCCCGACGTGGAGGCGCTGCTCCAGGAGATGGCCGGCGTCTTCCCCGAGTACCCCGCAATGGGGCTGAAGACCGGCGCCGAGGCGGGCGCCTCGGGCGACCCCGCGCAACTGCTCGCCTACTTCGACCACTTCCGCTGGCGCATCGCCCTCGCCATCCTCGCGCTCGACGACGCGGCCAAGGGGCTGAAGGCCGACGACCCGAGGTCGCTCTACGCCGCCTACGCGAAGTTCAAGTTCGGCGAAATCCCGCCGAAATCGCAGGCCGAGGCCCCGAAGCCCCTTGCGGTCGAGCAGGCTATCCAGGTCGAGAAGACCCTCCTCAAGCCCGGGGCCAACGTGCTCTTCGACTTCGAGGATGACGGCTGCTTCAAGCAGATCGAGACCGATGCCCTCGGCAACGAGCCCTTCGACCCCGCCGTGATGCCCGCCAAGCGCGTCAAGCGCGCCGCCACGCACGGCGATTTCGCCCTGTGCTACGAGCCGGCCGCCAAGGGCGGCGGGCTGCACCTCATCAACTTCGACGGCAACTGGGCCGGCTTCGACACCCTGCGCGCCGACTTCTACAACCCCAACCGCGAGCCGGTGAACGGCTACTTCACCGTGACCGACGAGAAGACGCCGCTGCCGTTCCCGCGAGCCATGGGCCCGATGGCCGAGCGCTTCGACCTCGAGGGCTTCGTGCTGCCGCCGGGAAAGTCCACCCTCGAGCTCAAGCTGGGCGGCCTCTCCGCCAATGGCGGCCGCCCGCTCGACCTCTCGAGGATCAAGAAGATCGCCGTCGGGTGCGAGGGCAATCGGTTCACATTCTACATGGACTGCATCCGGCTGGAGAAGGAGAAGTAGACGCGATGGCCACCGAGATCACGCTGATCGGCAACACGGGTTTTCGCATCACCACACCGTCGGCCACCATCCTGATCGACGCCTTCTACGGCGCCATTCCGGGCATCGCGAGCGCCCCCGCCTTCGGGCAGGGCAGCGTGCCGAAGGCCGACGTCATCCTCGTGACGCACAACCATTGGGACCATTTCCAGGCCGCCGACGTGGCCGCCGCCGCCCGGCGCACGGGAGCCAAGGTGGTCGGCCCTGGCGCCGTTGCTCAAGCCCTGAGGGGCGCGGTGGCGCCCGAGGCGCTGCTCAAGCTCGAACCCCCCGCGGCCAGGAAGGGCTTCGCCCTGTCTGAGAAAGTGGAACTGCCGGGCGCGACCCTCACCGCCTTCCGCACGTTTCACGCGATGGGCCACAACTCGTACCTGGTTGAGACGCCCGGGTTCCGCTTCTTCCACGACGGCGACAACGAGGACACGCGGCGTGTGGATGCCGCGGCGCTCGGCCCGCTCGATGCCCTGCTCATCGGCCCGTGGCAGGGCTCGGGTTGGGTGGAGTTCGTCGAGCGCCTCGCCCCCGCCCGCTGGTTCCTGATGCACCTGTCGGAGGAGGAGCTGGACCAGCACGAGGCCGGGGAGTTCCTGCCCGACCTGTGCGACCACGTGCCGTTGCCCGACCGCCTCGTGGCGCTGAGGCCGGGCCAGTCGTTCCGCTTCTCCTGACCGCGGCCTGCCGAGAAAAAAAAGCGCCTCGACCGCTTGCAGCCGCGCGAAACCTGGGGTACTCTTCCCAGTGCCATCCCTGACGCCCCCGAAGGGCGGCAAGCCAGCCACAACACGGGCCCTCCGCGAGCCACTGCCAGATTCCAGGGTTCCTGCCCCCATGGAGGCCGGCTATGGCTCGCACGTTCCTCCTCGCTATGGTGTCGGGATTGCTCCCCCTCGTGGCACTTGGCCGCCCCGCGGCCCAGGCGGGAGAGGGGAGCGTTGGAGCCCCGCTGCTCGCCCTGGCGCCCGGCGGCTCCGTTGCCCTTGAGAAGAGCGCGTCGCCCCTTGTCGCTCTGGCGACAAGCCCCTTCGCCGCCGCGTGGCGGTCGCAGCCCACGGCGGCCGATCGCACGAAGGGGCGGCCCGTCGAAATCGGCGGGGACCGCGTGCGACGCTTCATCTACTGCGACACGTTCCGGGAGCCGTGGTGCCTCGAGGATGCGGCGGTGGAGGGCCTGAGCGCCCTGCGTTGGGATCCGCAGGCGCCGGCCCTGCTCCTCGAGGGCCACGGGCCGGGACGGCGCCGCCTCCGCCTCACCTACCGCTTCACCGCACCCTACGACGCCAAGGAGCTGGTCGCGAGCCTCGAGGGCGACATCGCCGGCAGCCCGCGCGACCGCGTCTCGCTCGCCCTGTCGCTGGATGGCCGCGACTTCATCCTGCCCGCGCGCGCCTGCGGACGGCCGGCAGGGAACCCGTTCCACCTCACGACCACGTCGAGCTACTACTTCGACGGGCCGGGCTTCTGGATCCGCGTGGAGGCGGACCTCCAGCCCGGCAGCCGCGTGGTGCTCCGGCGCTTCGTGGCCAACTGCCGCGTCAAGCCGCCCGGGCGCCCCGAGGTCATGCTCAGCCCCGACCTCGAGGGCCGGCTCGTCTACACCGACGCCCTTGCCTCCAGCCGCATCCTCCACCTGGCCGAGGTCGAGAACCCATCGGCCCTCGAGTGGCAGCGCGGCGCCCTGCTCCTGCGCGGTCGGGAGGGCGCTCCGGCCCAGGCCGTCATCCGCCAGAGATTCCTCGCGCCCGACCCCTTGCGCTCGGTCCTCGTGCGCGTGCACCACGCCGTCAACCGCCGCGAACTCGGCGGCACGACCTCGTTCGCCCTCTCCCTCGACGGGCGAACGCCCCTGGCCTCCTGCACCACGCCGGGCGACGAGGGAGTCTTCCGCGGCATCACCGAGCTCAAGCTCGACTCTGCCGCGGCCCTGGGCGATGCCCGCCAGTTCTACCTCCACATCACCCTGAGCAACGACAAGGGCCTGGCCACGGCGCCGTCCAACGTGCTCTCCGCAATCGAGGTCGAGGCCGTGCCCGCCGAGCGCGACTCGCGCGCCGCGGTGGCGCCGTGAGCCTCCGAGGCCCGGACCAGGGTCGCCAACCACGTGGGCCGGGACACAAGATTGCATACTTGAACAACTATGCAACCCCCTGCCTCGCCACCCAGGGTCCGGGCCGGAATTGCAGGTGGCTGCGGGCGCTCCGAAGGAGCGAAAGGGGATCGCGCAGGGCGAGGCTGTGGGTGGGATGTCCACATCCCGCGAATTCCCCGATGCCGCGCGGGACGGGGCTCGCTCCTCCCTCCCGAAGGCTCCAATGCCTTCGGGAGGGCATCATGGCCCCACACATCCCGGCCTGCCGGGCGGGATGTCCACATCCCGCGAAGCCCGCGATGCCGCGCGGGACGGGGCTCGCTCCTCCCTCCCGAAGGCTCCAATGCCTTCGGGAGGGTATCATGGCCCCACACATCCCGGCCTGCCGGGCGGGATGTCCACATCCCGCGAATTCCCCGATGCCGCGCGGGACGGGGACGTCCCGCCTACAGGGGAGGCACTGTCTCGGGGGCGATCTGGTTCCCAGGCGTTGCCCTGGACTCTACGCTACGCGCCGTTCAGGCGGAAGAGAGGAGCGATCCACCTACATTTCCGGCCCGCACCCCGCCACCCAGCGCCGCTTGACTCCGAGCCCCGTCTGTTGTTTCATGTGAGCCGGGGACGGTTTTCCAGTTCCAGGGGCAAGGAGAGCTCTGATGCCACAATGCCAGGGACGCCTTCTCGACCGCCGCGACTTCATTCGCACGGGGGCCATCGCCACGGCCACCGTGCTGGCCAGTGAGCGCGTGTTGCGGGCCGCGCCTGCCGGGCCGGCCGTCGTCATCGTCCGCGACAAGACCCAGAAGTCAATCGTGGGCGACAACGTGGACGCCGCCCTCGTGCAGAAGCTGGTGGATGAGGCCGTGATGAGGCTGGCCGGCAAGGACGACATCGCGAAGGCCTGGGCCACCTACGTCAGCCCCAAGGACAAGGTGGCGATCAAGTTCAATGGCCTCTTCGCCCGCGCGACCACCCACCCCGAAGTCGTCGCCGCCGTCACCAACGGCCTCGTCAAGGCCGGCGTGAACCCCGCCAACATCGTCATCTTCGACCGCCACGACAAGGACTTCAAGACCGCCAGCATCACCCCGAACCGCGAGGGCGACGGCCCCCGCGCCTTCGCCACCGAGAAGGACTACGGCCCCAACGTCAAGGCCGGCCCTGTGGACACGCAGCTCACCAACATCCTCCTGAACGCCGACGTGCTGATCAACCTGCCTATCCTGAAGACCCACGTGCTCGCTGGCATCAGCGGCGCCCTCAAGAACCACCTGGGCACCGTGCCCAACGCCAACGCCTTCCACCGCGACACCTGCCAGTTTGTGGCCGACATCAGCGCGCTGGGGCCGGTCAAGGACAAGACCCGCATCTGCATCTGCGATGCCCTCTACGGCCTCTTCGACAAGGGGCCGCAATTCAACGCCGCCTGCCGCTTCGACTACCACGGCATCATCGCCTCGGCCGACCCCGTGGCGATGGACGCCGTGCTGGCCGAAATCCTCAAGGCCAAACGGGTCGAGAAGGGCCTCGCCCCGTACCACAAAGAGATCAAGCACGTCGAGCGCGGCGCCGAGCTGGGCATCGGCGTCGCCGACCTCACCAGGATCACCCGCGTCGAGGCCGAAGTGTAAGACCCGCCGCCTGCACACCCAACCTCCCGCGGGCGGCCACCCCGCGGGAGGTCTCTGTTGACACCCGCCCCCTTCCCGCCTAGAATCGCTCCCGCGGTCAAGGTACCACCTCGTCCCCGGGAGCACGCAATGGACAAAGACGCGCTGGCCTTCCTGGAGAAACTGGTCACCACCCCCAGCCCCTCAGGCTACGAGCAGCCCGGGCAGAAGCTGATGCGCGAGCGCCTGGGGCAGTTCGCCGACTCCGTGCGCACCGACGTGCACGGCAACGTGATCGCCGCCCTCAACCCCGCCGCGCCGCTGCGGTTCATGCTCGCGGGGCACGTCGACGAGATCGGCCTGATGGTGAACCACATCACGAACGAAGGCTACATCTACGTCACGCAGATCGGCGGCATTGACCCCGTGGTGGCCATCGCCCAGCGGGTGACGATTCACGGCGCCAAGGGCCCCATCGCCGGCGTCATCGGCCGCAAGGCCATCCACCTCACCGACCCCGACGACCGCGGCAAGCCCGTGAAACTCCACGAACTGTGGATCGACATCGGCGCGAAGAACAAGAAGGACGCCCAGAAAGCCGTGAGCATGGGCGACCCGATCACCTTCGACGCCGGCCTCACCCACCTGCGCAACCACCTGGTCACCGCCCGCGCCTTCGACGACCGCATGGGCGCCTTCGTCGTCGCCGAAACGCTCCGCAAGCTCCACGGCAAGAAGCTCAACGTCGCCGTCTACGGCGTCTCCACCGTTCAGGAGGAGATCGGCCTGCGCGGCGCCCGCACCAGCGCCTTCGGCATTGACCCCCAGGCGGGCATCGCCATTGACGTGGGCCACGCCACCGACACGCCGGGCGTGGACAAGAATCGCGCGGGCGACTTCGCCTGCAACAAAGGCCCCATCGTGGCCCGCGGGGCCAACATCAATCCCGTGCTCTACGAGAGGATCGTGGACGCCGCGAAGAAGGCGAAGATCCCCATCCAGATCGAGGGCACGCCCGGCGGCACAGGCACCGATGCGAACGCCATCCAGATCAACCGAGCCGGCGTCGCGGCCGGCCTCCTCAGCGTCCCCTGTCGGTACATGCACAGCCCCTGCGAGGTCATCTCGCTCAAGGACCTCGACCAGACGAGCGACCTGCTGGCGGCCCTCCTCGCCCGCATGCCGGCCGAGGTGGACTTCACGCCCTGAGCTCTTCCCCCTCCCGAAGGTTCCAATACCTTCGGGAGGGTATGCGTGGTCCTGGCAACCCTGAGGGCGGAGCCGTTAGCCTCCCGAAGGTCTTGGAACCTTCGGGAGGGAGTGGCTCTCAGGAGGGCAATGACGTGGCGAAGACGTGTTTCCTCGCGGTCGCCGTTCCCCTGATGGCTGTGTCGCTTTCCCTGGCGGGAGAGGAGAAAAGGATGGTGGATCAACGCCCCGCGCACGTGCGGCACCTGAACGAACGCATGGCCATGCCGCAGTACCAGACGAAGGCGGCGTGGGAGGCGCGCGCCGCGTGGCTCCGCGACCACATCCGCGTGAGCTGCGGCCTCGCGCCCGAGCCCGAGAAGACGCCGCTCAAGGGCGAGGCCTTCGGGAAGATCGAACGCGATGGCTACAGCATCGAGAAAGCCTACATCGAGAGCCGCCCGGGCTTCTACGCCTGCGGCAACCTGTTCCGTCCGCTCGGCAAGAAGGGGCCGTTCCCAGCCGTCGCCTGCCCCCACGGCCACTGGCGCGAGGGGCGCTTCGGCCACCAGCCCGAGCCCGAGGGCTCGGTGCCCGCCCGCTGCATCACCCTCGCCCGCCTGGGCTGCGTGGTCTTCGCCTACGACATGGTCGGCTACAACGACTCCGGCAAGCAGATCGGCCACTCCATCGCCTCCACCCGCAACGAGCTCTGGGGCCTCAGCCTCATGGGACTCCAGGTCTGGAATGCCGTGCGCGTGCTCGACTGGCTCCAGACCCTGCCCGATGTGGACCCCGACAAGATCGCGGTGACCGGCTGCTCGGGCGGCGGCACGCAGACCTTCATGATCATGGCCATTGACCCCCGCGTGAAGGTGGCCGCGCCCGTGAACATGATCAGTTGCACCATGCAGGGCGGCTGCGAGTGCGAGAACGCCCCGCTGCTGCGCATCGAGACGAACAACATGGAGATCGGCGCCCTCATGGCCCCAAGGCCGCTCATCCTGTGCTCCGTGAGCGGCGACTGGACGAAGGAGACGCCCAAAGTCGAATACCCCGCCATCCGCTCGGTCTATGAGCTCTATGGAGCCGCCGACCGCGTGACCAACGTCCACCTCCAAGGCCCCCACGGCTACCCCAAGGGCCACCGCGAGGCGGTCTACAACTTCTTCCGCAAATGGCTCATGGGCATCCAGGACGCCACGCCCTTCACCGAGCCGCCCTTCGAGGTCGAGAAAAAAGAAGACCTCCTGGTATGGCAGGGCCGCGAGCTGCCCAAGGACGCCAAGAAGCGCGACGCCCTGGAGGCCTACGTCATCGCCGAGGCCCGCCGCCAGCGCGACGAGCTGCTGCCGAAGAAGGCGGAAGACCGCAAGCGCTTCGACGAGACCCTCGGCCTCGCCTACCGCCACGCCATCCTCGCCGAGCGGCCGAAGGCCGACGAGGTCGTCGGCGAGAAGCTGGCCGACAACATCCCCGACGACGCCCGCGTGACGCCTTTCACTATAGGCCGCAAGGGGAAGGGCGACTGCATTCACGCCAGCCTCTACCGCCCGCCGAAGCCCAAGGCCGGCGCGCCCGCAGTCGTGCTCGTCCATCCGGACGGCGCCAACGCGCTGCTGAACCCAATGGGCGGGGAGCCCGTGGGCATCCTTGCGGCGCTCCTGGACGCAGGCCATTCGGTGCTCGCGATTGACGCCTATCTCACGGGCGAATCGGCCAGGCTCCGCGCCCTACGCGACGAGGCGATGAAGGGCAAGCGCTTCTTCTCCGCCTACAACCGCACCGACCTCGTCGAGCGAATCCAGGACATCCTCACCTCGCTCGCCTGGCTGGGCGGCCAGAAGGGCGTCAAGAGCGTGGACCTCGTGGGCGTGGGGCAAGCGGGGGCCTGGTGCCTCTTCGCCGCGCCCTTCACGCCCGATGGCACGCGGGTCGTCGCCGACCTCGCGCAGGTGGGCAACGACGAGCACACCCGCTGGCAGGCCGACCTCTTCACCCCCTGCCTCCTCAAGGCTGGCGGCTTTGCCACCGCCGTCGCCCTCGCCGCCCCGAGGCCCTTGCTCCTCCACGACGTGTCCGCCGACCTCGACACCGCCCCCTTCCGCGCCGCCTACTCCGCCGCCGGCGCTCCCAAGGCGCTGCGCCTTGAGACGGGGACGCTGGGCGACAAAGCGATAGCCGCCTGGCTGGAATGACGAAGAGAACAGGAGGTCCGACATGACCCTCGACGAAGCCAAGGCGTTCATGAAAGAGGTCGGGTGGGGGTGCCTGGCGACGAGCGACGGGCAGACCGTGGGCTGCCGCCCGATGGGCGGCTGGGCGTGGATGGGCGCGGAACTCTGGTGCGCCGCGGGGACCTATTCCGACAAGATCGCCCAGCTCCGCAAGGTGCCGCACGCCGAGTACTGCTTCGCCAGGCCGAGCGGCGAACACCTTCGCATCGCCGGCACCTGTACGGTGAGCACCGACAACGCCGACAAGCGGCGGCTCTACGATGCCGTGCCGATGTTGAGAGCGCACATCCCCAACCCCGAAGGCCCGGGCTATGTGGTGATTCGCATGGCGCCCACCCGCATCCGCCTGATGCGCGGCGACCTCGACTACGAGGATGTGAAGCTGGGGAGCTGACTTCGGCAGCAGAAGCGCGGCCCCAGGAATGGCGTCATTCCGCGCGAAGCCGAGGAAACCCTCTTCCCTGGCGGCGCAGGAGAGATGCCTCGACCTCGCTCGGCATGACGGCCTTTCGCATCACTCATGCAGAAGCCACAAGCCCCCATCTGGCGCCCAGGATGCGGGCGGGCGGCTGCCTTCAGTCGGCCGAGGCGCGAATGCGCTACGGTTTCTGGATGCCCAGCTCGCTGAGGAGCGCCCGGCGCACGGCCTCGCCACAATCAGGGTCGCGCAGGGCGAAGTGGAGGAAGCTGCGGAAGTAGCTGCCAAAGTTGCCGATGTCGTGGCGCCGCTCGCCCGGCCGCATGCGCAGGCCGATGACCCGCCTGCCGTCGTCGAGCAGGATGCGCAGGGCATCCGTGAGTTGGATCTCGCCGCCCTTGCCGGGTCGCGTCCGACGCAGGGCATCGAAGACATCGCCGGCGACGACATAGCGCCCCGAGATGGCCAGGCGGCTGGGGGCCTCCGCGGGCGAGGGCTTCTCGATGAGGCCCGCGACGCGGAACACGTCGGGCCCCACGGCGGCAAGCGTTTCGGCGGGGTCGGCGATGCCGTAGTGCACCACGTCGTCGGGCGGCACCTCCTCGAAGGCGATGGCGGCGGCGGCGCCCGTGCTCTCGAACGCCTCGATCAGGCGGCGGAGCACCGAGGGCGTGCCGGCGCTCTCGAGGATCGAGTCGCCGAGCGCGATGACGAACGGCTCGCCCCGCACGTAGCCCTCGGCGAGCGACACGGCGTGGCCGAGGCCCTTCTGCTCGCTCTGGCGGGTGTAGAAGAACTCGACGTTGGCCTCCTCGTAGGTCAGGGCATCGAGGAGGTCGGCCTTGCGGCCATTCGAGAGGGCGCGGCGCAGCTCGGCGTCGCGGTCGAAGTGGTTCTCGATCGCGGTCTTGCTGCGGCCCGTGATGAACAGCAGGCTGGTGAGGCCCGCCTCCTGAATCTCCTCGACCACGTACTGCACAACGGGTTTGCGGCCGACCGGGAGCATCTCCTTCGGCTGGCTCTTGGTGGCGGGGAGCAGGCGGGTGCCGAGCCCGGCCACGGGCACGACGGCTTTGGTGATGGCCATGCGTTGGGTTTCCTCGACCGCAGCGGTGGAAGAAGCGCCGAAGCTCAGAGTACGAAACCCGAAACGGCGGGGAATGTCAAATCAGGGATTCGCGGCGGGGGCCGGCGCCGGGGCCGGGGCGGGCGCCGGCGCGGCGGGGCCCGGGGCAGGGACGGCGGCAGGCTCCTCCGGAGCCCCGGCCGGGGCGGCATCGGCTGCCTCGAAGCGGATGTTGTTGAAGAACACCCAGCTGCCCGTCTGCTTCGTGTAGATCAGGAAGAAGAGCTTGACCACGCGCTTCTTGTTCTGGATGGTGCTCTTGTGGCGCCACTGGGTCTCGGCGCACTTGAAGCGGTCGTTCGTCAGGTCCAGCGTCACGGGCTTCGGGTTGTTGCCGGTGGGGCTCACCAGCACCGGCATGCTCTCGTAGAACCGCCAGCCGGGCGCCGTGGTGAAGGCCACGGCGAGGGTGATGGTGGTCTTGCCGAAGTTGTAGACATCGAAGCTGAGGGCCTTCTTGTCGGTGAGGTCGAAGTCGTGCTCGAGCATCACGCAGGCTTTGTCCTGCTCGGCCCCGGCGAGGAAGACCCGCACCATGCTGTCGGTGGTGCCCTGGGGCGGGCCCACGTTGATCTCGACGCTGCTGCCCCAGGCCTCGGTGGTCCAGCCGGGCGTGGCCTCGAGGCCCTCCTGCTCCTTCTCTTTGGCGGCCTCGGCCGGCTGGGCGGGCTGGTCCGGAACGGCCGGCTGGGCGGGTTGCGCGGGGGTCGCAACGGGTGTCTCGGGGGCGACGGTGGGCCGCGGGCCGGGGGCCTGGGCGGCGCCGGTGCTCTGGATCTGCACATCGCCGACCAGAGCGGCCTCGGGGGTCGGCACGGCGGCGGCCGCCCGGTTCGCCGCGGCGCGGGCCTTGGCTGCCGCTTCGGCGTCGTCGGGGTGGGCCTTCAGGTAGGCCGCATAGCACTGCTGCGCGGCGGCCCAGTCGTCGCAGCGCTCGAGCTCGGCGGCCAGGGGCAGCAGGAGGTCGTCGGGCACGCTCTTGCGGGCGAATGCCTCGCGGAAGGCCGTTGCGGCCTCCTTGGGCATTTCCACCTGCGCGCACACGCGGCCTAGGTTGTAGAGGGCGCGGGGCGTGTCGGTGCCTTGCTCCCTCAGCGAGGCCAGGCGCTCGGCGAAGTCCACCTTCATCCCGGTCACCCGGGTGCGCGGGATCACGATGTCGCCGTAGGCCACGCGGACGAGGATCTCGTTGTCGCGGATCTCGAGGATTTCGATCTTCTTGCCGCTCAGCTCCATCTTGTCGGGCATGGAGACGGTGTCGGCCAGGGCGACTCCGGCGACGGCGGCCAGGGCGAGCGCAACTCGCATTGGAGCCTTCCTCCAACACGCTGGTGAGAGAGTCCACCTGCGACGTCGCCGCCATGATAGCCCCGCGGGGTCGGCAACGCAAGGGTTTTCTGGCCGCGGAGTGGTGGTTTGATGCAACGAGATGTAAAGGGTTGTCACGGCAGGGCATGCCCGCGCAGGGCCTCGAGCACTTCGCCCACGATGTAGAACGAGCCGGTCACGCAGATGAGGTCGTCGGGCCGCGCCCGGGCGCGGGCGAGCGCCAGCGCGTCGCCCGGCCTGTCGCTGGAGAGGGCCTCGACCGGGCTGATCGCGCGCGCGCGCCGCACCAGCTCGTCCGGGCTGGCCGCGCGCGGGTTCTGGCTGCGCGTGAACACCACGAGCGCCGCCCGCGCCAGCACCAGGCGGAGGAACGAGTCCATGTCCTTGTCCGCCGCCATCCCCATCACGAAGATCAGGCGGTCGAACGCGAAGTCGCTCGCCAGCGTGGCCAGGAGGGTGCGGGCCGAGTCCACGTTATGCGCGCCGTCGATCACCACGGTGGGCCGCTGGGCGATGGTCTCGATGCGCGCCCGGATGCGGGTGGCGGCGAGGCCGTCGCGCACGGCGTCGGGCGACAGGCGCCAGGGGGTCGCCTCGGTGGCCTCCTCGGCCAGGCCAACGGCCGTGGCCGCGTTCACCCGCTGGTGTTCGCCCGCCAGCGGCACCGCCAGATCGGGGTAGCGACGGTTCGGCGTCGAGACGTGGAAGGTTCTGCCCCCGTCGGCGAGGGCGATCTCCTGGCCCACGAGGCGCAGCGGCGCGGCCAGGTTGCGCGCCCGCTGGCGGATGGCGGCCAGGGCCTCGGGCTCCTGCGGCGACACCACGGCCGGCACGCGCGGCTTCAGAATGCCCGCCTTCTCGGAGGCGATGAGGGTGAGCGTGTCGCCCAGCTTGTCCGTGTGGTCGTAACCGATGCGGGTGATGCCGCACACGGCGGGCGAGGCCACGTTCGTCGCATCCAGCCGCCCGCCCAGGCCCACCTCCAGGACCGCGATGTCCACGCCCTCGGCCAGGAAGTCGGCGAAGGCCATCGCCGTGAAAATCTCGAAGAACGTCGGCGTGTACTTCTCGCTCGTCTTCAGGCTCTCCTGGAGGTACGGGTAGAGGCGGTTCAGGTGCGCCGTCACCCGCTCCTCGGCGATCCAGGCGCTGTTCACCATGATGCGCTCGCGGATGCACTCGACGTGGGGCGAGGTGTAGAGACCCACGCGGGCACCGGCCCGCTGGAGGATGCTCGCCGTCATGGTGGCCGTCGAGCCCTTGCCCTTCGTGCCCGCGATGTGGACGACCCGCAGCCGCTCGTGCGGGTTGTCCAGGAAAGCCAGAAGCTGGTTCATCCGCGCGAGGCCGAAGACCGACGTCGCCGCATCCCGCGGCTTGGCCATCCGCTCGTAATCGGTGAAGTGGAAGAGGTACTGCATCGCCTCTTCATAGGTCCTGAACGGCTCGCCCACCGCTTGCCTCGCTCGGCCAGACCATAGTCCCGCATGCGACGCGGGCCGCATTGTACCGACGGAGCGGGGGGCGAGTCAACCCCGCGGCCCGCGCCGCGGGAGCCGTGTGAGCCTGCTGCGGCGGCCTCGGGGGCCCGCAGTGACAGGAGCCCCCACGATGAAAGGGGGGGACGGGCAAGAGCCTTGACACCCCACCGCGCGCCCACTACAATGCCTGTGTGGGCGGCGGAAGGCCCGAGGCAGCGAGCCGCGCCTGTCGCGTGGGAGCAAGAGCGAATGAGAGCTTCCCTTCATGATGGCATCGGCGGCCGGGGCGCTGCGCGCCGGCTCGCGGCCCTCCTGGGCGCCCTGCTGGCGGCGCTCGCCGGGGCCGAAGAACTGGAGTACTTCGACACGTTCGAGAAGGCGATCGAGGCGGCCGAGAAGGGCCGCCTGCTCGTCATGGTGGTGGTCGTGGCGCCGGGCACCGACGTGCAGGGCCGCGACGTGTGCAAGCTGCTCCGCGAGGAGACCCTGCCCGAGGAGCAGATCGCGAAGATCATCCGCCAGCACTTCGCGCCGTTTCTGCTCGACATCGCCCAGGTGCGCGCAGGCAAGCTGGCCGTGCCGCCCGCCGTCCAGGCCTGCTTCAAGCCCAACGAGCAACTGAGCATCCCCACCCTGCTGTTCCTCGACCCCAAGGGCAAGGAGGTGGACCGCATCGTGGGCTACGGCCCGCCGCCGAACTACATCGGGCAGATCCGCAAGGTGGCCGAGAAGGCGCTCGCCCTCGTGCCGGAGAAAGAGCGCCGCGACGCCCAGCGCGCCTTCGAGCGCGGCAAGGAAGCGGCCGAACGCAAGGACTACGCCGCGGCCCTCCATGCCCTCCAGGGCGCCGCCGGCCTCGCCGGTCCCGACGCCGAGGCGGCCAAGGCGCTTCTCGACGACATCCAGGGCAAGGCCGGCGCGAAATTCCTCGAGGCCGAGAACCTCGAGACCCAGCAGAAGCTCGGCTCGGCACTGCGAGCCTACCGCGACTGCGCCCGCGACTTCAAGGGCACGGAGGCCGCGACCCGGGCCGCCGCCCGCCTCGCCGAGATCCGCAAAGACCCCGAGGTCCGCAGGAAGCTCAGCACCTACATGGCCGGCCAACTCCTCACCAGGGCAAAGGATGCGGTCGAGCGGAAGCAGTACGGCGTGGCCGTCGATGCCCTCGACACCATCGCCCAGCGCTACCCCGAGGCCGAGCAGGCCGACGAGGCGAAGAAGCTGCACGAGCAGCTCAAGGCCGATCCCCAGGCCGCGCGCGCCCTGCGGGACGCCGCGGCGCGCTCCGAGGCCCTCGGCCTGCTCAGCGTGGGCGACAGCTTCCGCCGCAATGGCTTGCCCGACAAGGCCCTTGCCGAGTACCGCAAGGTCGCCGAGAAGTTCCCCGACACCACCTACGCCCAGACCGCCCAGCAGCGCATCGCCGACCTCGGCAAGGAGCGGTGACCCCCGCCCGGCCCCCATGGACCCCCATTCGCTCGAAGTGCTCGAGTACGCCAAAGTGAAGGCCATGCTGGCGGGCTACGCCGCCTGCTCCCTGGGCAAAGCCGCCGTGCAGGCCCTCGAACCCATGACCGACCCCGCCGCCGTGCGCGCCGCCGTCGCCGAGACCACCGAGCTGCGTGAACTCCTCCACAGCCGCGGCCGCCTGCCCGTGGCCGGCATGACCGACGTGCGCCCCGCCATCCGCGGCACCGACGAGGGCGAGCGGGCCATCGAACCGCCCGTCTTCCTCGACATCCGCGCCACCCTGCTGGCCGCCAAACATCTCAAAGCCCTCTTCGCCGAGCAGGCCGCCGCCCTGCCGCACCTGGGCGCCCTGGGCGACGGGCTGCACGACCTCGAGCCGCTGTGCGACCTCATTGACGCCACGGTGGGCAAGGACGGCCTCGTGCGCGACGACGCCAGCCCCCAGCTCGCGGTCCTCCGCTCGCGCCTGGCCGCCGCCCTCACGCGCATGCGCGACAAGGCCTACGCCCTCGCCGCCTCGCCCTCCATCCGCCCGCTGCTCCAGTCCGAAAACGTCACCCTGCGCAACGGCCGCTACGTGCTCGCCATCAAGGCCGAGCTCAAGCACGAGATCTCGGGCATCATCCTCGACCGCTCGGCGACCGGGGCGACCGTGTACATCGAGCCGCGCGAGCTGGTGCTCCTGGCCAACGAGGTGGACGACCTGCGCTTTGCCGAACGCCGCGAGGTCGAGCGCCTGCTCTGGGAGCTCACGCTCGCCCTCCGCGCGCAGCGCGAGCCGATCCTCCAGACCCTCGACACCCTGGCCCGTGTGGACTGCGCCTATGCCAAGGCGCGCTTCAGCCTCGACTACCAGATGGCCCCGCCCGAGATCAACGAGGAAGGGCACCTGGCCGTCCGCCGCGCGCGCCACCCCCTGCTCGTGCGCGTCCTCGAGAGAGGCGGGGGAGGGGCAACCGCAGGCAAGGTCGCGCCCATTGACTACCGGCTGGGCGAGGACTTCGACCTGCTCGTGGTGACGGGGCCGAACACGGGCGGCAAGACGGTAACCCTCAAGACCATCGGCCTGCTCGCCCTGATGGCCCAGAGCGGCCTGCACGTGCCCGCCGAACCGGGCGCACGATTCCCCGTCTACGAGGACGTGCTGGCCGACATCGGCGACGAGCAGAGCATCGAGCAGAGCCTCAGCACGTTTTCGAGCCACGTCACGAACCTGGTGCGCATCCTGGGCAAGGCCCACAAGCGCACGCTCGTGCTCCTCGACGAGCTGGGCGCCGGCACCGACCCGGCGGAGGGCGCGGCCCTCGGCACCGCCGTGCTCGACTTTCTGAGCGAACGGGCCGCCAAGACCGTGGTGACCACCCACATCGGCGACCTCAAGGCCTACGCCTACCGCCACGCCCGCGCCCTCAACGCCGCCTGCGAATTCGACCAGGAGACCCTGCGGCCCACCTACCGCCTGCTCCTCGGCCAGCCGGGCAACTCGAACGCCATCGCCATCGCCGAGCGCCTGGGCCTGCCCAGGGCCATCACCCGCCGCGCGCGCCAGGCCGTCGAGCGCACCCGCGGCCGCGACACCGAGCTGATCGCCGAGCTCGAGCAATCCCGAAAGGCCATCGAAGACGACCGCGAGCAGGCGCACCTGCTCCGCCGGGACGCGGAGGGCCTGCGCGGGAAGGTGGAGGCCGCGCTCAAGGCCGCCGAGGCCAAGGCCCGGGCCAGCCGCCGCGAGGCCGAACAGGAGATTGACCAACACCTCCGCCGCGTGCGCGCGCGCCTCGCCGAGGCCCTGCGCCCGCTCCAGAACGCCCCCGCCCCATTCGCCGACCGGGCGCGCGCCGTGGCCGAGGCCCTCGAGGCCGAGTTCCAGCGCTCGCCGCTGGCCGCCAAGCGCCTCGAGTTCGCCCGGGGGCTGCACAAGGACGACTTCGTGCACGTCATCTCATTGGGGGCGAGTTGCCGCGTCCGCTCCATCAACCGCACCCGGGAGCGGCTCGAGGTCGTCCTGGGCCACGCCGTGGTCGAGGTCGGCTTCGACGACGTCACCTGGGTCGAGCCCGAGGCCGGCCGCTGAGCCTATCCGCCGAACATCTGGCGAAGCACCTGCGGCACCTGGAAGACGCAGAAGTAGCCGAACGCCAGGAAGGCGGCGAGCAGGATCGCCGCGTGATGCCAGCGCGGGCGCAGAACCTCCGCCGCCTCTGCCGAGAGCAGGCGCCGCTGCGCCACGAACAGCCCGTACCCCACCGCCAGGGCCTGAAGCGGCACCAGCAGCAGCCCGTCGCACACGGCGCCCAGCTTGATGAGGAAGATCGGGTTCGTGCCGAAGAGCGCGCAGATCGCCAGATTCGTGGCCACGAAGAGGCACAGGAAGAGGCGGAACTGCTTCCTCGGCTCCACGCGCGCGAAGCGGGGCGAGAGGTTGCGCACGCAGTCGGCCAGGAGGCGCGGCCAGCCCGCGAGCTGCCCGAGCTGCGTGCTCACCATGGCCGCGGCCCCCGCCACGAGGAACAGCACCGCTCCGAGCCGGCCCCAGTGGGTGGAGAACAGGCGCGAGAGCTCCATCGCCACCTGCGCGCCCTTGGGCACGAGCTGCTGCGGCCGCAGGATGCCCGCCCCGGCGAGAAAGAACGCCGCCGTCACGGCCACGCCGATCCCGAGGGCGAACGTCGCATCCCACGCCACCACGCGGCACCACGAACGCACATCGCGCGCCTCGTCGGCCGTCAGGCGGGCCAGGCGTGCCTCGTCGGCCCGCAGGCCCCACGAGCGCTCGCGCGTCATCCCGTAGCCCGCCCCGATCACCCAGTAAGTGTACCACACCTGGCTCGCGAAGCCGCCGGCCGACCAGCCGATGAGCGGCAGCATCTCGCTCCAGGCCGTGCCTACCGTGGGGTCCGCCTGCCGAACCCAGGCCGGCACCTCGGGCACCCCGAACCCGAAGGCCGAGACCAGCAGCTCGCGCCAGGAGGGCAGGGCGTGAGCCGCCACGTAGAGCGCGCCCACGACGATGGCGAGCACCAGCAGGCCCATCAGGCGCTTGAGAATCTCAAACCGCCCGCTCCAGGCCACGGCGAAGGCGAAGCCTGTGACCGCCGTGCCCCAGAGGGCGGTCGAGTGCGCGCCCAGCGGCAGCAGGCTGCCGAGAAACGTCGCCGCCGCCACGGCCAGCGCGCCCACCGCGCAGATGCCCGACGCCACCTGCCCCACCAGCACCACCCACACCAGCCAGTTGCGCGGCCCGGGCACGCGGCTGAAGCAGTCCACCATCCCCTCGCCGGTCACCACCGTGTAGCGGGCGCCGCACAGGCCGATCCAGTACTTCAGGAAAATGCCGAGGATGATGGCCCACAGCACCGCGGGGCCGAGCAGCGCGCCCGTGCGGGTGGCGATGATCACTTCGCCCGAGCCGATGTACTCACCGCACCAGATGAGCGACGGCCCCAGGGCCAGCACCAGCGCCCAGGTGGTCGGCGGCGCCTGGCTCGGTCTGTCCACGGCCATCCCCTCTATCCCGGCTCAGAAAAGCGGCTCGGGCGCCGGCCCCGCCACGGGGGCCGCCAGCGCCAGCTTCACGGCGGCCAGCACGAACACCGCCGCCAGGAGAAGCAGGAGCAGGCTGTAGAGCGCTCCCAGGGCCACGCCTGCAACGGCCAGCCGTCGCCCCGCCGTAGCTGTGCGGTCGCGCAGAGCCGCGATGCCGATGACCAGGGCCGCGGGGCCCGGCAGGCACAGGAACAGCGGGCTGACGAGTGCCAGCACGAACGACACGATGGCGAGGGGAGAGGTGCGAGGGGCCGGCCGCGCCTGCGCCGCCAGCACGGGGTCCAGATACTCCTGGCAGTGCGGGCACTTGCGCGCGGCGGGGTGGATCGCCTCGCAGCAGAAGGGGCACAGACGCGTGTCTGCCAGAGCTTCAGATTCCAAGGCCCAGTCCCCCGGAGCGCAGACGCCATGTCCATTCCACTCGTGCGCCATTGTAGCGGCGTCCTGCGCCGAAAGCAATCCGTTGCGGGTGCCACCCTCAAGCGTGCCCGCTTGAAGGAGCCTTCAGGGCCTGCCACTCGCCGCACCCTCAACGGAGGCCGTTGGGGTGGCACCCAACGGGTGGCGGGTGGGAGACCACCTGTCTTCCTGGGTCGCCCCTATCGGGTGCGGGCCGGAATTGCAGGTGGCTGCGGGCGCTCCGAAGGAGCGAAAGGGGATAGCGCAGGGCGAGGCTGTGGGCGGGATGTCCACATCCCGCGAAGCCCGCGATGCCGCGCGGGACAGGGACGTCCCGCCTACAGGGGAGGCACTGTCTCGGGGGCGATCTGGTTCCCAGGCGTTGCCCTGGCCTTTACGCTACGAGCCGTTCAGGCGGAAGAGGGGAGCGATCCACCTACACTTCCGGCCCCACCCCTATCCGTTGCCTTGACTTGGGGCGAGGATTGGGTAGAATGGGGGCTGGGGTGAATCAGTGCTCTCCGCCACCAGATGGAAGCCACCGGCGTGGACAAGCAGGAACTGCTCAACTGTCTGATGCGGGTGCAGGAGGAGTTGCGTACCCGCCTGATGGACGATCTGCGCGAGGAGGACGAGCCGCTGGAGGAGATCTTCAGCCCGTCCTCGTTCTCGAACAAGTTCGACGTCTACCGGTACAAGTACACGGAGCGGCTGGACACGCTGAACCGCATCATTGCCGAGGTGCAGCGGTCCGAGGGGGGGCGACCGACATTCAAGGCCATTTCGGTGGAGGCGCCGAGCCGCGAGGACCTGCTGACGCTCATCAACCAGCGACTGGGGAAGACCCGCCCGGCGATGGTGGCGGACCTGAAGATCTACCGCGAGCGGCCCGACAGTTGGGTGGCCATTCTCATCTGCGGCTTCTAGAGAGCCTGCGGCTGCGTTCCTCGCCTTGGGGCGTCAGTGCACGATCTGGTGCCTCGTCGCGCCCCGGGGGCGGCGGCCAGGTGGCGTGGGAGGCCAGGCGCGTTGCCTGGGCCTCTTCGTCGCGTTTGCAGTCCACGCAAAGTTCCGCGAAGGGCAGCGCCCGCAGGCGCGCCTCGGGGATCCGCCTGCCGCACACCTCGCACAGGCCATAGGTCCGGTTGTCCAGCTTGCCGATGGCGTAGTCAATCATCCGGAGATCGGCGGTGGCGATCTCCGCAAGTCCATGCGCCATCTCATCATGGAATGCATCCGCCGCGCGATCGCAGATGTCGCTGAAGTCGGCCCCGGCGCGCGCGCCCTGCCTGTAGGCGAGCTGCCCTTCGACCTGATGTGCCAGGTCGCGGCGGCGTTCCATCAGCGCCCGGCGCAGCCAGGCCGTCCTGGAGCGCTCGCGCTGGCTGCCTCTGACTTGCCTGCTGCTCATCGCTCAAGTCGCTCCTTCCAAACGGTCGCGCCAGGTTATCCCGTGGGCCTACAAGCAATCCGTGTGCCACACATCCCCTCCACCTCTAATGACGGGCTTGGGCGGAACTTTGCTGCAAGGCATTCTGAGGGGTTGCGAGCGGGGAGGGTGGCGGTTCAGGCGGGCTGGCTTACGGGCCGCCCGCACGCGCCCTGGCGGCGGCTGGCTTGGGCCGGGTTGCCCCCTTGGCCGTCTTTGCGGGGGCTGAGGGCTTGGGCAGCGGGGCCGCCTCCACGGGGAAGGCCTCCAGGCGCAGCTTGTTGCGTGCGCTGGCTGCGAGCGCCGAACGAGGCGCGGCCGCTATCACGTGGCGCAGGAGGGCCCCGCCAAACTCGCGGCGCTCGCTCAACTGCTCTGCAAAGTGGAACCCGACGTAGAAGAGGTCCCCGGGCTCCACGCAGGCCTCGGCGCACAGGCGTTGGGTGAGATCGAATCCGGCGAGGCCGATGAGCCGGTCGAACCGCTCGAGGCAGGGGTCCGCATGCCTCTCGTGGCGGCCGAGGCCCTTGGGGGAGTGCTTGAGGGCCACCACGGCCGCCTCGTAGAGGGCCTCAGGGGGCGCCTCCCCGCCTCGCAGCAGCACGGTGAGCATGCGGTCGGCCTCGGCGAATGCGCCCTTCTTCTTCATGGCGACGGCTTGCTTGAGGAGCGCTGCATCGAGGGCCTTCGGCGCCACGCGCCGCAGCAGGTAGCTTAGCGCCTCCGCGCGCCGGTCGCCCTCGGCCAGGTGCGTGAGGAGCAGCCCGAGAAGGGCCTTGGCGTGGGCGGCGCCGATCGAGCCGGCGTGATGCTCGAGCACCCGCACCAGGGTCCACAGGCGGCTGGGGTCGGCCTCGGCCCTGGCGCGCTTGAGGAGCAGCGGGACCGCCCCCGCGTTGTTCTGGAGCGACGCGACTGCCGCCTCTCGAAGGGCGGGCTGCGGGGCGTCGAGCTGCTCGACGAGCGTCTTGGCGGCGGCGGGCGTGTCGAGGCCGCCCATCTTGAGCACCGCGAAATCGCGCACGGCCTGATGGGGGCTGGCCACGAGGTGGATGAGCCGCTCCGCCACCGAGGGCGGGAGGGGCAGCGGGCGGAGGACCTCGATGGCCGGGGCCGCCACGTTGGCCACGTCGCCCTCCTCCAGATACGCGGCCAGCGCGGCGCACTCGGCCGCGGTGAGGCTGTCGGCGATGCCGCGCAGGGCGAGCAAGGCGCGATGGCGCACCTCGGGGGGGTTCTTGGGCCGCGCGAAGGCGAGCAACGTGACCTTGCCCCTGGGCGAGCGCAGGAAGCCGAGAAGGATGAGGCCGGAGGCCAGGGCCGTGTCGTTGGCCCTGGTGCGCTTGTCGCCGAGATAGGAGAGGACCAGGTCCGTGAGCGCCGCGCGCGCCTCGTCGGGCATCTGGCGGATGGCGAGGTCCAGCTCGAAGCACAGGTGCTTGGAGAGCTCCAGATTGCCCTCGGCGAGCGCTCGCAGGAGCAGTTCGTGGGCCGGCTTGCCCCCGATCCTGGCGAGCACGGTGGCCGCTGCCTTGCGGAGCGGCAGTTCGCCATCGAAGAGCGCGGTCCTGAGGTAGGGCAGGGCGCCGCGCCCGAAGCGGGCGATGGCGTCGGTGGCCTCCTGGCGGAGTTCCGGCGGCCCCACGAGGGCGGGGATCATCTGCGCGACGGCCTCGGGCGAAGGGCTGGCCGCCAGGGCGCGCAACGCGTAGAGCGAGGCCGGCCCCGCCGTGACCCGCAGCGCGGCTCCCAGCGAGGCGAGCACGGCGGCATCGCGGGGCTCCAGCTCGACGAACACCCTGGCCGCGGCCGCCCGGAGCTCAGGGTCGCCCCGGGTGACCATCTCGCAGAGCCTTCGGGTTGTCGCGTCCACCGGTCCGGGCCTCCATGCATGGCCGCGGGCGCCAGGTGGTATTATAGGAGGACCCGGCGCGACCGTCAAGAGCGCGCGCCTGCCAGGGGGTGAACCGGGAAGGCAGGCGGCCGTGTGGCAGGGATCCCGGTGTCTGTGACCGGCGTTGTGGGCGGCGTGTCCCGACGCCGCGATTCCGCGGGTGGGGGACGTCCCACCCACGTCGCACAGCCGAGGGCGGCGGTGCGACGTGGAGCGCGCCGGGGCCACCTCGTTTTCCGGGTCGCCCCCTGCCTGCCTGCCGTTCCGCGCGCGGGGTGGGGCAGGAGGCGGCGGTCGAGCGGCGGCGCCAGGCGGCGGGCTCAGGCCTCGCTGGCCGCCTCGGCCAGCACAGGCTCGGCCTTCTCGGTCTTCTGGAAGAAGAGCTTGTCGGCCCTGACCGTGACGAGCACGCTATCGCCCTGCGCGTAGCTGCCGCGGAGGAACTCCTCGGCGAGGAGGTCCTCGATCTGCGTCTCGATGAGCTGGCGGAGGGGGCGGGCGCCGAGGTCCTTCTTCTTGGCCTCTGCGACGAGGAACTTCTTGGCCTCGTGGCTCAGCGTGATCTCCACGCCGCGCTCGCGGGCGCGCTCCTGGGCCGGGGTGAACAGAATGTCCACGATCTGCTCGTAATCCGCGTCGGTCAGCGGCGTGAAGATGATGGTGCCGTCGAGCCGCCCGAGGAACTCGGGCCGCAGGTGTCGCTTGACCTCGGCCATCACGCGCTCGGCGAGGCCGGAGAAAGACGTCCTGCTGTCGCTGCGGCCGAAGCCCATGGGGGCCTGGTCGCGGAACACGTCGCTGCCGATGTTGGAGGTCATGATCACGATGGTGTTGCGGAAGTCCACGTGGCGTCCGAAGCTGTCGGTCAGGCGGCCGTCTTCCATGATCTGGAGCAGGATGTTCAGGGCGTCGCGGTGCGCCTTTTCGATCTCGTCGAAGAGCACCACGGAGTAGGGGCGGCGGCGGATCTTCTCGGTGAGCTGGCCGCCCTCGTCGTAGCCGACGTAGCCCGGGGGCGCGCCGATGAGCCGGGAGACGTTGTGCTCTTGCATGTACTCGGACATGTCGATCTGCACCAGGGCGTCTTCCTCGCCGAAGAGGAACTCGGCCAGGGCGCGCGCGAGCAGGGTCTTGCCGACGCCGGTGGGGCCGAGGAAGAGGAAGGTGGCGGCGGGGCGGCGCGGGTCCTTGAGGCCGGAGCGCGAGCGGCGGACGGCGTTGGCGATGCGCTTGATGGCCTCTTCCTGGCTGACGACGCGCTTGTGGAGCTCGGCCTCCATGTTCAGGAGGCGGGCCGTTTCGGTGGCCTCGAGCCGCTCGAGGGGGATCTTGGTCATGTTGGCCACGACGCGCTCGATCACCCCCTCGTCCACCGTGCCGGCGTTCTCCTGGAGGGTGCGGCGCCACTCGCGCTCGGCCTCCTGGTACTGGGCGCGGAGCTTCTGCGCCCGGTCGCGCAGGCCGGCGGCCCGTTCGAAGTCCTGGCTGGCCACCGAGCTCTCCTTCTCCTCGTGCAGGCGCTTGATCTCCTCCTCGAGGCGCGTGAGCTCGGGCGGCTTGGTGGTGCCCTCCATCCGCTTGAGCGCGCCGGCCTCGTCAATGACGTCAATCGCCTTGTCCGGCAGGTAGCGCCCGGTGATGTAGCGGTCCGAGAGCTCGACGGCGAGTTTCAGGGCGCCCTCGGTGTAGTGGACGCGGTGGTGGGCCTCGTAGCGGTCGCGCAGGCCCTCCTTGAGGATCTGGAGGGTCTCCTCCTTGGTCAGGGGGTCCACCATCACGGTCTGGAAGCGGCGCTCGAGGGCCGTGTCCTTCTCGATGTACTTGCGGTACTCGTTGAGGGTGGTGGCGCCGATGACCTGGATCTCGCCGCGCGAGAGGGCGGGCTTGAGCACGTTGGAGGCGTCGATGGCGCCCTCGGCGCCGCCGGCGCCGACGAGGGTGTGGAGCTCGTCAATGAAGAGGATGACGTTCTTGGCCTTGCGCACCTCGTTCATCACGGCCTTGATGCGCTCTTCGAACTGGCCGCGGTACTTGGTGCCGGCGACCATGAGCGCGAGGTCGAGGATCACGATGCGGCGGTCGCGCAGGAGCTCGGGCAGGTCGCCGGAGACCACGCGCTGCGCGAAGCCCTCGACGATGGCGCTCTTCCCCACGCCGGCCTCGCCGATGAGCACCGGGTTGTTCTTGGTGCGGCGGGCGAGGATCTGGATGAGGCGCTGGAGCTCGTGCTTGCGCCCGATCACGGGGTCGAGCTTGCCCTCGCGGGCCAGCTCCGTGAGGTCGCGGCCGAACGAGTCGAGCGCCGGCGTGTCGCTCTTGGACTTGCGGGCGTTGCTCTGGCGGGGCGCGTCGGGGGCGCCCTGGACGTCGGAGCCGAGGAAGTTGTGGATCTCGTCGCGCACCTCCTCGAGCTTGAGGCCCAGGTTGACGAGCACCTGCGCGGCGATGCCCTCCTGTTCGCGCAGGAGGCCGAGGAGGAGGTGTTCGGTGCCGATGTAGTGGTGGCCGAGGCTCCGGGCCTCCTCGAGGGCCAGCTCGAGCACCCGCTTGGCCCGGGGCGTGTAGGGGAGCTGCTGGTTGGGCGGCACAGGCTCGGGGCCGCGCTCGACGACCTTCTCGATCTCGGCGCGGATCTCCTTGAGCTCCACGCCCATCTTCTTGAGGACCACCGAGGCGACGCCGGTGCCTTCCTTGACGAGGGCCAGGAGGATGTGCTCGGTGCCCACGTAGTCGTGGTGGAAGCGCTGGGCCTCCAGGCGGGCGAAGCTCATGACCTTGCGGGCGCGTTCGGTGAAGCGGTCGAACATCGCTAGTTCTCTCCTGTGTGCCGGGCCGCGCCCAGACACTTGCGGATGTAGGTGGCGCGCGCAATGTCGCGCGTGTGCGAGTCCAGCTCGCGCCCTTCGATCACCTGGAGGTGGGCGGGGAGCGTCTGCACGAAGAGCTGGTTGATGGCGGCGATGTCGAGCTCGCGCAGGATGCCCAGGTGCACGCCCAGGCGCAGGTGCGACAGGAGCGAGATCGTCTCGTTCGACGAGATGACCCGCGCGTGCTGGAGCATGCCGAAGGCCCGCCACACGCGGTCCTCGAGCTGGGGGCGGTTGCGTTCGAGGATGAACTGGCGGGCGCGCCGCTCGTTCTCGATGATCTCGGGGATAATCCCCTGGATCTCCTGGAGGATCTCCTCCTCGGTCTTGCCAAGGGTGATCTGGTTGGAAATCTGGTAGAGGTTTCCGGAGGCCTGGGTGCCCTCGCCGTAGAGGCCGCGCACGATGAGGTTGATCTTGGCGACCGCGTGGAAGACCTTCTCGATCTGCTTGGCGAACTCGAGGGCGGGCAGATGGAGCATGACCGAGGCGCGCATGCCGGTGCCCACGTTGGTGGGGCAGGCGGTGAGGAAGCCCAGGCGCTCGCTGAACGCGTAGGGCACGCGTTCGCCGAGAGCCGTGTCCACGCCGTTGATCAGTTCCCAGGTCTCGTTCAGCTCGAAGCCCGAGTGGAGCGCCTGGATGCGGAGGTGGTCCTCCTCGTTGACCATGATGCTGAGCGCCTCGTTGTGGCGGATGGCGACGCCGCGGTCGCCCTCGGCCTCTTCGTGTTCCTTGGAGATCAGGTGGCGCTCGACGAGGAGTCGGCGCTCGATCTGGCTGGCGACCTTGAGGTCGAAGTAGTCGCACTCTGGCACCACGCCGCCCTCGACGATGCTCTCGCACAGGAGCTGGCTCAGCTCGGCTTGCTGCGGCGGCTGGAGGCGCGAGACGAAGGGGTAGCCGGCAATGTTGCGGGCCAGGCGCACCCGGGTGCTGATCACGATGTCGCTGTCGGCGCCCGTGCCCCGGAGCCACTCGCCGGGCTGGCGCGCGAGCTCAGTCAGCCGCATGGCCCTGTTCCTTCTTCAGCGCGTAGATCTGGTCGCGGATGCGCGCGGCGCGCTCGAAGGCCTCGTCGGCCACGGCCTGCCGCAGTTGGGCGCGGAGCTCGACGAGGCGCGTGTCGCGGCTGCGGGCGGCGCGGGGCTTCATCCGCTTGCCGCGATGCTCGGCGGTGCCGTGGATGCGCTCGAGCAGGGGGTCCACCCCCTTGCGGAACGCCTCGTAGTCGGTCGGGCAGCCGAAGCGGCCGTGGGTGCGGAAGTCGGCGAAGGTGATGCCGCAGTCGGGGCACACCGCCTTCTGAAGCTCGTCGCTGTCGGCCTCGTCGGCGGCCTGCACGATGCCGCTGAGCACCTCGCTGAGGTCAATCACCGAGCTCGCGGCCGGGAAGACCAGCTTCTTCTTCTTCGCGCAGTCTTCGCACAGGTGGATCTCCTTCTTCTCGCCGTTGATGATCTCGGTGACGTGAATGGTGGCCAGCTTCTTGCCGCACTGGCACACGATCTGGCTCATGATTCCGGACTCCTCACTTCTTCTCCCAGCGCAGGAGTTCCAGCACCTGCGCCAGGGTGGTGTGTTCCGCGCGGATCTCGCCGCGGATGCGGTTCTCGCGCTCCAGGCAGTCCATGGCGCGGTTGGCCATTTCGACGGCCTGGGCCCTGGGGATCACGATCAGGCCGTCGTCGTCGCCCACGACCCAGTCGCCCGTGTTGATCTCGAGCCCCTCGATGCGGATCGTCGAGCCGATCTCGCCGTAGCCCTTGGGCTCGCCGGCCGCCGCCGACACGCAGCGGGCAAAGCACGGGAACCGGAGCTCGACGATGCACGGCGTGTCGCGCACGGCTCCGTCTACGGCGATCCCCGCGAGGTTCTTCTTCACGCAGCTCTCGGTGGCCAGCTCGCCCCAGACGGCCGGGGGGCGGCCCCCGGCGTCCACCACGATGATCTGGCCCGGCTCCGCCTTGTCAATGGCCTCCACGGGCTTCGCCCAGTCGCCGGGCGCGGTGCGCACGGTGAGGGCGGTGCCCACCATCCGCGCCCCCGGCCACACGGGGCGCAGCCCCACGAGGCCCGGCAGGCGGTGGTTGCCGTCGGAGATGTTGGCCGTGGAGACCTTCTCGAGGATTCCGCGGACGCCCTCGGCGCCGGCCCGGCGGAAGAGGTCGGTGCGGATCGCCTTGCCCGTGCGGAGGGTCTCCTTGAGCGCGGCCGTGGCGCCCCGGGCGTCGGGCGACTTGGTGATGGCTCCTCCCACGATGACGATGCGGGCCCCGGCCTGGATGGCCAGGGGGGCCGTCTCGGAGTTGATGCCGCCGGCGACGGCGACGGGGATGGCCACGGCCTCGGCCACCCGGCGCACCGGGTCGAAGGCGCCGCCGCCCCGCATCTGCTCGTCGATCGGCGTGTGGAGGCCCACCAGGGCCGCGCCCCAGTCGGCGGCCGCCCGGGCGCGCGCCACGGGGTCGGGGCAGCCCAGGAGGTCCACCGCCACCTGCACGCCGTAGTTCTGGCCGGCCTTGATGCACTCCTGGAGGGTCGCGTCGGAGGCGAGGCCGAGGACGACGACGATGTTGGCCCCCGCCTTGGCCGCGGCCTCCAGCTCGAGGCGGCCGGCGTCCATCGTCTTCAGGTCGGCCACGATCGGGGTGCTGGGGAACTCCTGGCGCAACTGGCGGACGGCGTCCAGGCCCTCGCTCTTGATGAGGGGGGTGCCGGCTTCGAGCCAGTCGGCGCCGCCGGCCGCCGCCTCGCGGGCGACGCGCAGCGCCTGGCTCAGGTTCAGGAAGTCCAGGGCCACCTGGAGGATGATGTCCACCGTGAATCCCCTGACCCCTGGGCGGCCCCTCGTGTGGTTCAGGGCTGGCCCGAGGTCACGCCGACCCATCGATCGCTCACGGGGCGGGCCTGCTGTAGCTGGCCCCGCAGCCGTCAGACTCCCAGGCCGTGAGCCTCGCCACGGCGATGCCCTGGGGAAGCCGTTCTGTCAGGGCCTCAAAGAGCGTCCGAGCGATGTTCTCGGTGGTCGGGTTTGTGTCGCGGAACGGCTCGAGATCGTTCAGGCACTGGTGGTCCAAAGGCTCGATGACCTCGTGAAGCAGGCGCTTCGCCTCGCGGAAGTCCATCAACATGCCCAAACGGTCGAGCGAATGGCCACGGAGAATGACATCCAGTCTCCAATTGTGGCCGTGGAGCCGTTCGCAGTTGCCATCGTACTCGCGCAGGCGGTGTGCGGCGGCAAACTGGGCCTGAATGTGAAGCTCATACGTATTCAGCATGCTGCTCCCGCCGGGGCGCTGCCGGCCATCCGGCGGCGCGAACCGGAACCCACCGCCGGATTATAGCATTCCCCGCGCGGCAAGTCAAGGCACGGAGGACCGGGGGCCATACTCCTCCCCCGCCCGGAAGGCCGTCTAAACGCTGATTCATGCGATTCCAGGCGACACCCGGCGGCGGCCGCGCAAAGGGGCACCCGCGGGCGTGCGGGCCCCGCGCCTGCGGCGCACGGGCCGTTCCCGCGCTCGGCAACACGGGTTGGAATGGCTCGCCCGCAGTAGTATAATTGGCAGAGCGGATGTCCGTGGGATGGAGGCGGGTCGCGCGCCTGCGCTGGGAATGGATGAGGAATGAGGGACGCATCGAGCCGAACCCTGGGTTCACCTGCCATGGCGGCGCCGCGCCGGGGCGAGCGCGGCCGGGCCTGGGTCGTCGCGCTCGTTCTCCTGATGCTCATCCCCGCGGGGGTCGCCGGCGGAATCCTCTACCTCTGGAGCGTGCGGCAGCGCTTCCAGGCGCCGCTCGTGGAGGCCCAGGCGCAGCTCGAGGCGGGCGAGTACGACGCGGCGCTCGCGGGCTTCGAGGCCGCCCGCCGCGCGCGGCCCGAGGACCCCGCGCCGCTGCGGGGCCAGGCGGCCTGCTTCCTTGCGAAGGGCCAGTTCGCGGCGGCCGCCGAGATGGCCGAGAAGGCGATCGCCGCCGCGGGGGCTTCGCCCGAGGCCCGGGCCGAAGGGCGCGTGCTGGCCGCCGAGATCGCCCTCGTGGAGGCCGGGCCGTGGGACGCCCTGGCCGAGAAGCCGAGCGACCTGAGCGATGAGAAGCGGATCCGGCTCCGCAAGGCCCTGGAGCAGGGGCAGGCGGCCGTGGCCGACCAGCCCGAGAGCGCCACGGCCCACCGCGTGCTGGCGGAGGCCAAGGCGCGCCTCGGCGATGCGGCCGGCGCGCTCCTGCACATTCGCCGAGCCCTCGGCCTCGCGCCCGACGACCGCGCCGTCCGCATGGCGGCGGCCGACGTGTTTGCGAGCGCCGGGCGCCTGCCCGAGGCCCTCGAGCAGTGCCGGCAGGCCGCCAAGGGCCTCGATGCTCTCGGCAGGCTGGCAGGGCGCGACAGAGCCCTCCTCCTGCGCGCCCTGAGCCACGCCGCCCGGATGGCGACCAAGCTGAAGTCCGGCGAGCAAGCGGCGAGCTTCTGGCACGCCTATCTCGCCGCCGGCGGCGACCGGGCCAACGGCCAGACCGGGCTCCTGATCGCCCGCTACGTCCAGAGAGACTACGCGCAGGCCATCGAGGAGGGCGACCGCGCGGCCAGCGCCAGCAGCAAGGGCACCTGGGAGTTGCACTACTACCGCGGGCTGGCCTTCTTCGAGCTGGGGCGCTACGACCAAAGCGCCCAGGAGTTCCGCGTGGCGTTGACCCGCCGCGACGACGCGCCGACGCGGTACATGCTAGGCCGCGCGCTCCTGCGTTCGCGCGACCCGGCGGGCGCTCTCGACGCCCTGCTCGCCGCGCTCAAGCAGGACCCGCGCCACCAGGAGGCGCGCCGCGAACTCGTGGGCCTCTATGAGGCGCAGGGCGAGGTGGACCAGGCCCTGGCGGAGCTCCAGCGCGGCGTGGCCGCCACGCCGGCCGCCCGCGGCCCCCGGCAGGACCTGGCCAGCTTCTGCCTGCGCCACGGCCGCGAGACCGAGGCCGAGGAAGCCCTCCAGGCCCTGTGCCGCCTCCGGCCCCCCTCGGCCGACGCCGCGGAGGCCCTGTGCCGGTTCTACCTCCAACGCTTCCAGCCCGAGAGGGCGCTCCCGCTGGCCCTGGAGGCCAGCCGCCTCGACCCGAACTCCGCCGCGCGCGTGCACCTGATCGCGCAGACCCAGATCGCGCTCGGGCGCACGGAAGAGGCCGTGGCGCACTTCGAGCAGGCGTTGAAGCTCGACCCGCAGCATGCTCCCACCTACATCGGCTGGGCCGCCGCCCTCCAGGCCGCCGGGCAGCGCGACCTGGCGGAGAGCGTCTTCCAGCGCGGCCGCAAGGCCGTGCCCAGTTCCCTGGAACTGCGCTGCGCTCAGGCGGGCTTCTGGATCGCCACCGGCCGCGAGCAGGAGGGCCTTGACGAGCTCAAGCGCCGCGTGGACAACGATCGCCGCGCCCTGCTGCCGCGCGTGGCGCTCGTCGAGTACTTCCTGGCGAAGAACGCCCGGGAGACGGCGCTCGCCCAGGCCAAGGAGGGCGTGGACGCGCTGCCCCGAGACCTCGGCGCCCTGGGCCTCCTGGCGCGGGTCCATCGGGCGCGAGGCGAGTGGGACAGGGTGCGCGGCGTGCTGAGCGAGATGGCCCGGCTGCCGGGCGGCGATGCCCGGGTCCTCGCCGAGCGGCTGGCGGCCCACGCGCGCGACGGCTTCTACGAGGCCGCGCTGAAGGTGGCCGATGAGACGCTGGAGAAACAGCCGCAGGAGACGGCGCGCGCGGCGCTCCCGCTGGCCGTCGTGCGCTTTCTCAGCGGCGAGCTCGGCGACCCGGGCGCGGAGGCCCTCCGGGCGGTCGAGCGCCTCCGGAGCGACAACCCCCGCGAGCCCGACGCCGCCGCTGTGCAGTTGCTCATGCAGATCGTGCGCCGCGACGAGGCCCGGCCCCCGAGCGTCAACGCTCTGGGCAAGCCGGCCCTGCCCGGCGTGGCCCTCGACGCCCTGGCCGCCCTGGTGCGCCGCAACGAGAGCCGCCCGGACCTGGGACGGCAGATCGCGCGCCTGCTCCTCCACGCCTATCTCTACGCGCATGCGGGCTGGTTCGACACGGCGGCGGAGCAAGCCGAGGAGGTCCTGCGGATCGCGCCGGACTGCCTGGTCGCCTGCTGGCTCGCGCCCGTGCTCTGGGAGCGCGCAGGCGACCGAGCCCGGGCGATCGCCGTCTGCGAGCGCTCGCTCAAGCAGTGCGAGGGCTTCGCCCGCGGCCGCGGACTGCTGGGCGACCTGCTGCTCCTCGACGGCCAGGCGGTGCGCGCCCGCGCCGCCTACGCCGAGGGGGCGGCGCGGGAGAACGCTCCTCCCTTTGAACTCCGCACCAAACTCGCATTGGCCGCCGCCGCCCTGGGCGATGGAGCAGCCGCCGCGGAAACCTGGCGCAGCATCCTCCGCGTCGAGCCCCGCCAGATGCCTGCCTGCAACAACCTCGCCTGCTACCTGGCCGCGCAGCCCGCCCCCGCGATTGACGAGGCTGCCGCCCTCGCACAGAACGCGCTCGATGCGGCGGGCGAGCATCCCGCGGTGCTCGACACCGTGGGGTGGATCGCCCTCCTGCGAGGCGAGTGGCAGAGGGCGCTGGACGCCCTCGGCCCCTCGGTGGACGCCGCCCCGCATCGCGCGGCGGCACATTTCCACCTCGGCCTGGCGCGAGCGCGCAACCCGCGGGAGGCGCGCGCAGCCGAATCCGCACTCAAGACTGCCCTGGAGCTTGCTCCGCACGGCGTGCTGGAGGACACCGCGCGTCGCCTGCTCAGGGAACTTGAGCTGGACGACTTCCGGCGCAAGGTGAAGCCGCAATGAGCCATCATCTCGCGACAACCGCCCTGGCCGCCTGGCTGCTCGCGACGGCGTCCGTCGCCGAACCCATCATCACCTGGCCCGCCCTCGAGGCCCCGCGCGAGGGGCGGGGCGGCCTGTTCGCGGCCTGGGGCGCCGACCAGCGCCAGGTGGCCGAGGCCCTCCTGCGCCTCGAGCGGGCCGACCCTGACCGGGAACTCGACGCCCTCCGCCGCCGCGTGGCCGAAGACCCCACCGATCTGGCCACCGGCGACGCCCTGGCGGTCCGCCTCTGGCGAACGGGGCAGCTCCCTGCCGCCGTCGCCGAGTTCCGCCGCGTGCTGCTGCTCGACCCCGCCTACGAGCGCAGCCGCCTCAATCTGGCCGACCTCTTCCGCGAAATCGGCGCTCCCGACCGCGCGATTCGGGAGCTGAACGACGGGATCGGCCTCGCCCCGACCTCCACGCGCCTGCGCCGCTGCCTGGCCGACCTGTGCGCCTCCCGGCGCCGCCATCGCGACGCGGCAGAGGCGTGGCGCCAGATCGCCGCCCTCAAGGCGGAGGACCCCTACCCGCTGATCAATGCCGCCTGGGAACTCGCCCTCAACGGGCAGAGCGCCGAGGCGAAGGCGGTCCTGGCCAAGGCGCTCGAACCCGCCGCCGGAAAGCCCGACGCACTGCTCGCCCTGGCCGATGTGCATCGCGCCCTGGGACAGTTCGCCGCCGCCCAGGCCATCTGGGACGACGTCCTCAGGCGGCAGCCGAACAGCGGCGCCGCGATGGCCCAACTCGGCCTGCGGCACTTGCGCGACAGGGAGTTCGCCCGCGCGGGCGAGCGGTTTGCCCAGGCCCTGGACCTGCCGGGCGCTGACGCGGCGGCGTTTGGCGGAGCCGTGACGGCGGCACACGGCCGCAGCGACCGCGAAGGAGTCATCGAACTCACCCGCCGCATGCGAGCGGCTGGCCATACCCGCCTCGTGAGCGCTCTGCTCGCCAACTGGTGGCTCTCGGAGGGAGATGCCAACGCGGTGCAGGCCGTGTGGGCGCTCCTGCCGGCAGGCAGCGAGGAGGAGCAGGCCGCTTACCAGCAACTGCTGAGCGCGACGAAGGACAGCCCCGATGCGCGCCGCAAGCTGGCCCTCCTCTTGAGCCAGGCCGAGGTCTTCCGCTCCGCAGGTTGGCTGAACGCCGCGATCGAGGCCCTCGAGGCCGCCCGGCAACTCGTGCCCTCGAGCATGGCCGTCGGGCTCGCCCTGGCCGACTGCTGCGCCGCCGCCGGCGACTACAGCCGTGAACTCAGCCTCCGCCAGGAACTCGCGCGCGAGGCCCCCGACAGCGTCCCCGCCTGCCAGGGCCTGGTGCGGGCCTACCTCGAGCGCCGCCAGTGGACGCAGGCCGACGAGGTCAACAGCGAGTTCATCCAGCGCATCTTCGACGAGGTCGAGAGCCGCATCACGGCGGCCACGAGCGCCATTCGCGCCGGCGACTACGAGGCCGCCCTGAACCACTGCCGCGCCGCCCTGCGCAGGCACCCTCTGGATGAGAGGCTCTACCGACTCCAGCTCGACGCCCTGCTGCGGCTGGGGAGGCCCGCCGACGCCATGCTGATCGTGCGCAACCGCGAGGGAGCGTCGCCCACCTTCGTGCCCGGGCCGCTGGAACGAGCCCTGCTCGCCCTCACCTCCGGGCAACTCGACGAGGGCCTCGCCCACGTGCACCGCGGCTTCCGAAGCACGCCCCGCGACCATTGCCTCTGGCTGCTCGCCGCCCTGCTCCTCGAGAAGAAGGGCGATTCGGCAGCAGCCGCCGTCCACTGCCAGGTGGCCGGCTGGCTCCAGCCCGATTGCTTCTCCACCCAACTGGCCGCGGCGCGCGCCGCGGCGCAAGCCGGCCTGCCCGCCCTTGGAGCCGAGGCGTACCGGGCCGCACTCGACCTCCGGGAGGCCAGCCCTGAGCTGCGCCTGGAGTTCGCCGACGCCCTCACGAACTGGGGCCGCCACGCCGAGGCCCGAGACCTGCTGGCCACCATCGCGCCCGCCAACGCCGCCCAGCGCGACGCCGTGAACTCACGCCTCGCCGAGGCATTCCTCGCCCAGGGGCAGGCGCACCAGGCGCTCGAACTGGCGCAGAGCATCCTGAGCCGGGACGCGGACGACCCCGTGGCCCAACGCGTCGCCGTGCTCGCCTGCCGCGACCTGGGCGACCTGGCCACGGCGATCAAAGTGTGCGAGACGGCTGACAAAGCTCCCGGGGCGCGGCGGCCGGATGCCGACCTGGGGCTCCTCTACCTTCTGGACCTCCGGTACAGGGACGCAGAGGGCCGCCTCGCAGATGCGCTGGCCTCGGCCGCGGCCAGGGCGCGAGTCGGCCTGCGCACGATGCAGGCCATCGCGTGCATCGCCCAGGGGTTCAACGACAGGGCGATGGGCGCACTCGCTGACGCGCAGGACTCCCTGCCGCCCGATGAGCGCCCAAGGGAGGCGCTCATCCTGGCCCTCGGCTCCACCGGCGCCGACGCCGGGGCGAGGGCTCTTGAAATCCTCAGCCGCTACGACAAACCGAGCGCGGCCATGGCCGCCTGGCTCCGCTCGGCCATGGCGCGTTTCGCAGCCAACCGCGAGGTCGCCGGCATGGCGCTCGCCGCCTGCGTAGCCAACGCCCAGGGATGGCACACCCGTTCCGCCGAACTCTTCATGGCCGCCCTGGGACGCGCTCCCGAGGAACCCTGGCTCCTCTACAAGGCGGCGGAGGCGCAGGGCCGGGCGCGGGCACTCGATGCGGCCGTGGCGCTGGCCCGAAAACTCGCCGCCGCCGACCCGAAGGCGGGCGACGCCCAACTCCTCCTGGGATCGCTGCTCGAAAGTCAGGGGGCCTCGGGAGAGGCGGCCGCCGCCTACGCGCGGGCACTCCCCCTGATGGACAGACAGGCGCCGGGGCCGTTGCTCTTGCTGGCCGAGCACCTGGGCGCCGTTGGCAAGCTGGACGAATCCATCGAGGCCTACCGAGCGGTCCTCGACGCGAAGCCTGACGACCGGGCGGCCTGCCAGCGGCTGGCCTGGCTCTACGCGGCCCACAAGCCGGACCGGCTCGCCGAGGCCGAGCGTCTCGCCACGAGAGCGGCCAGCGCCGACCCCACCGACGCGGCAAGCCGCGATACGCTCGGCTGGGTGCTCTTCCTGGCCAAGAAGCCAGAGGCCGCCCGGGGCGAAGTCCTGGCCGCCCTGGCGCGCGACCCCCGAAACGCCCAGTACTACTACCACCTGGGCATGATAGACTTCGTGCGCGGGAGCCGCGCGCAGGCCCGCCGCGCCCTGCAAGCGGCGCTGCGCCTGGATGCCAAGCTGGCCGACGCGGACACCGCGCTCACGACCCTCAAGACCCTCGACGGCGCGGGCGCATCTGACGACGGGTTCCCTATGCCGTGACGGCTCGCCGTACCGGAGGCCCGCGGCCATGCAGCAGATGCTCAAACGCGCGCGAGAGTTCCTCTCAGTGGGCATCTGGCGCGAGCGGCCGGCGTCCACCCGCGTCGGCGCCGCGGTGCGGCGTTCCGCTCGGGTGTGCGTGCTCGCCGTGCGCGAATTCCTGGCCAACAGGTGCCTCGTTCACGCCACCGCTCTGGCCTATACCACCCTTCTGTCGCTTGTCCCCCTCCTCGCGCTGGCCTTCGCCCTGGCCAAGGGCCTTGGGGCTCAGCGCCAGATCCGCCCGCTCGTGGACACATGGCTTGCCGCAAATCAGGCGGAGGTCGGCGAAAAGCTCACCGGCTTCATCGAGCAGACGATCCAGTACGTCCAGCAAACGAAGGTGGGGGTGATGGGGGGGATCGGCCTCCTGCTGCTCGTCTGGGCGTCCATCCGGGTCATGGGCACCATCGAGAAGAGCTTCAACGAGATCTGGCGCGTACGCCGCAGCCGCACGCTGGCCAGAAAGCTCACCGACTACATCAGCGTGCTGGTAGTGAGCCCAGTTCTGCTGGTCGCTGCGACGAGTGCTGGCGCGGCCATTCGCGGCACGGCGGTGGTTCGCTCGGCCCTCTCGTGGGTGTTCGTCGCCCAGATCGTCGAGTGGGCGCTTGTGCTCATTCCCACGTGGGCAGCGTTCGCGGCCGTGTACATGTTTCTGCCGAACACTCGGGTGAGGCTCCGTTCAGCCTTGGTGGGCGGCATCGTGGCGGGCACCACATGGCAAGTGGCCTTCTGGGCTTACACCTCCTTCCAAGTGGGCATGGCCAGGTACAACGCCATCTACGGCGCGTTCGCTGCCCTGCCCGTGCTCATGGTGTGGTTGTACTTGAGTTGGGCCGTCATCCTGTTCGGCGCCCAGATGTCGTGGGCTGCCCAGAACGTGGGTCGCCACTGGGACGATCGGTGTGCGGGTGCGGCCAGTTTTGCCGCGAAAGAGGCGACGGCCCTGAGGTCCATGGCCGCCTTGGCCGTGGCCTTCCACCGCGACGGAGCGGCGCTCAGCGCCGAGCAGATCGCCAGCCAGACCGGCGCTCCACAAGCGCTGGTTGAAGAAGTGGTTAGGGCGCTGGCTGGCGCGGGTATCTGCTCGGAGACCTTGCGCCCAGAAGGAACAGCCTTCCAGCCGGCTCGCCCGCTGGAGAAGATCACGCCCGCCGACGTTCTGCGCGCCCTGCGCGACCGCGGCGAACCGATCTTCGCGGGATGCACTGACGAGGGAGCCGCCTTGATCAGCGGGCTGCTCGCAACATGTGTGGCCGCAAGCCAGCAGTGCATGATGTCGCCCACGTTCCACGAGATCGCCGTGCGACTTGCCAAGACGCCTTGAGCGAGCGCACGAGCCCTCGCGCCCACGACGGCGCGAGTCATCCGGTGCCGCGCCCGAGCCGGCCGCAGGAATCCATCTCTCGTTGGCTTCCTGTGGGCCACGCTAGCCCGCGGGTCGTGGAAGTCTCGCGTTGGCAAGTGCTATAGACGAGCGGTCTGTCGCCCGGCCCCCACGCCGTGGGCCGGCAGCGGAGGGCAGCCGTTGGGGAGGGGGTCGGCTGCTGCGGCGATGGCGATGCTACGCCATAACCATATATGCCGCAATACCCTACGCTCTCCCAACGTGCCCCCTCCCAACCTGATCATCCCGCAGATGAGCCGGAATGGCCGGAGCCGCGAGAATCGCCAATCCTCGCCCATCCGCTCCAACTGTATCACTTCTCCCTCTCAAGGGTGACAAGTATGGGCACTTCCCACCCACCAGGCACTCGGCAGAGCCTTCCCGGGGAGCCGCCGGGTCCGCAAGGATCAGACCTGCCCACCCCCTGCACCAGGCCACCCGAGCCACGGTCGCCAAGCCGTGAACAGCCCGGCTCAAAGCCGTTGATGGCTGGCAACATGGGGGTATCGAGCCACAAGAAGCCGTGGAACATAGACTTACTGGCAGATGGGCAGACCGAGTTAGCGGCAAGTGTTGCCATCCGACAACTGGGGGAAGATCGACTGTAAGCGTATATGTAAGATTTACTTATGGGTGTAGTGGTGGCGCTTGTCGACTAGCAGTGTTGCGTGACGTCAACATCGCTGCTCAAACCGCTGCCCTGCTCGTCGTTTCGGTGGCCCGCCTTCGAGTTCGCAGGGGGTCCATAAGTCGCGTACTGACAGACCTTAATGACTTTGAGAAAAAAGGGAGTCAAGAACTGGCGATTCCAGGTTTGCCGGCATGCAGTTTGCTGAAAGTGGATACGTTGGGTTATAGTAAGAATCAGGGCATCCACTAGGAGCACCCGATGAAGCCTGCGAACCCAATCCGGACCGGCACGCTGCTGACCACCTTCATCCTGGGTCTGTGCCTCGCCTGGGCACCTGCCACGGCGGGCCTGATCGGCTATTGGACCCTCAATGAGGGCTCGGGCACCATCGCGGACTCGGCTGGCCCGACCTTCACGAACTCGACAAACTCCATCTCGGGCGGCAGCTACGGTCAGGCCTCGGTGCCCGCAGGGACGTATGGCGCGATCACTCTAAGCCCGACACAGGCGGCCACATTAGGCACAGCGATCGCGTTCTCGGGCAGCGAGTCGTTCGCTCTTGGCGCGGCCGCGGGCAGCGACCTCAACCGCATCGGCGACCTGACCGTGATGGGCTGGATGAACTCTGCCCTGCTCTCAGGCGAGCGCGTGGCCTTCGGCGTCGGGCCGGCCAGCGGCTACAAGTTCGCAACCAGCGGGAGCCAACTGCGGTTCACCACGTTCGGGGTGGTGGACATGACCGTTCCGCTGGCGAACTACGCGCCGGCGACCGACCAGTGGTTCCACTATGCGGTCACGGTGGGCAGCACGACGGGCACGCGGGCCGTCAGCTTCTTCGTGAACGGCAACGAGGTGTATTCGACCAGCTCGAGCAACATGGTGGCCTCCACAGGCAACATCGCCCTGGGCTCCAACGGCAGCCCCGGCGAGTACTTCCAGGGCAAGCTGGACGAAGTGCGGGTCTACGATGAGGTGCTCTCGCGGGACCAGATTCGCGCCGCGGCGATGAACCCGCGGGCCGTGGCCTCCACCCTCACGTGGGACGGCACGGCGAACGACTGGGGCACGGCCCACTGGACACCCGGCCCCGTAGCCTGGCCCAACAACGCCACCACGCAGGCCGTGGTGAACGCCGGGAACGCCACCGTTGAGGCCAACTACATCGCCCACTCTCTCACCCAGGGCGGCGGCCAGGTGACCCTGGGCGCCGGCAACACGCTCACGCTCGGCAATGGCCCCATCACCTCCACGGCCGGCACTTTCGCGATGAACAACGGCAGCTCGCTCGTCGCCCCCTTCGGCGGCAGCATCGCCAACCTGTCGGTCAGTGGCAGTGCAACGGTTCAGAACACCACGACGCTGAATGTCGCCAGTCTCACGATGGCCAGCTCGCTCACCAAGGCCGGCAGCGGGCTGCTCGACATCCAGAGCCTCACGGCCGCCCCCTCCCAGTTCAACGTCCAGGGCGGCACGCTCCGCAGCAACGGCGCCACGCCCCTGAACGGCATCACCGATGTCACGCTCTCCGGCGGCACGCTGGAGCTCAAGGGGGTGCAGACGGTCCTGAACGCCAACTCCCTCCAGCACCGCGGCTACCACATCTCCGGCCCTGATGCCAGCATGTTCAACATCACAGGCAATGGCGGCCTGATGGCGGTGAGGCCCTACGCCACTCCGCTCCTCACGCGGGCCGCCGGCCTCGATTTCGGCACCGATGCGGACTTCACCGGCACCGGCGCCGTGGCTTACACCGATAACTACATGAACATGTTCACCGGCTACCTGAACGTGCCCGTGGCCGGCGCCTACACGTTCCGCGTGAGCCGCGACGACGACTGGAGCGCCATCTGGCTCGACCTCAACCAGGATGGCGTGTTCCGCTCGAACACCAACACGCTGGTGACCAACAACGGCGAACTCCTCGCGTGGGAGGACGGCGGCACGAAGGCCGTCAACCTTCAGCCCGGCAAGTACAAGTTCGCCGCAATGCACGCCGAGGGCACCGGCGGCTCGACCATGACGGTCTACGTCAAGTCGCCCTCGATGGCCGCCGAAGCCATCATCAACCCGCCCAGCGCCGGCCAGGCCGGCCTGTGGTCTGTCGAGGATGTCGGCCCCATCAATGCGGCTTCCACCAATCTCCTGGTCACGGCCAACTCCGGCCTGCGCACCGTCACCGACTACACGGCCACGCTCGGCTCGCTGACGATGAACGCCGGCACCACGCTCGCGACGGCCGGTGGCAACACCACCTTCCAGGGCGGCCTCTCCGTTGCCGGCGGCGGGGGCGGACGCACCGTGACCCTCGCCGTGGACAACTCGAACCTCACCATGCAGAGCTACACCGACGGCGGCATCGCGACGAATCTCGTCAAGGCCGGCGGCGGCACGCTCACCCTCCAGAACGTCTCGACCGTTGCCGCCTCGACCTTCCAGGTGAACGCCGGCAAGCTGGTTGGCGTGGCCTCCAGCCCGCCGCTGGGCAATGCCCAGACCCTGGTCCTCAACGGCGGCACGTTCGAGGCCCAGGGCTCGCCCACCGTCGTGCCCAACGCCCTCAGCCACTGGGGCTTCGACCTCGGCCCCGACAGCGCCATGAACCTCCACAACAACGCCGGCCTCATGGCCATCCCCCCCTCCAACCGCACCCTGCTCAACCGCAACGTAGTCTCGCTCTTCAGCGACCACGATTTCCTGGGCACCGGCGCCGTCACGCGCGCGGACCACTACATGAACCTCTGGGTCGGCACCCTCAACGTCACTACGGCCGGAAGCCACGAGTTCCGCATCGCCGGCGACGACGACCGCTCGATGGTCTGGATCGACCTCAACCGGGACGGCATCTTCCAGTCCAACACCGGCAACCTCGCCACCAACAACGGCGAACTCCTCCTCTGGGAGGAGGCCAACGTCACGAGGTCCGTCAACCTCGCGGTCGGGCAGTACATGGTCGCCATCGGCCATGGCGAGTACACCGGCGGCTCGAACCTCAACAGCGCCTTCATCAAGACGCCGACAATGGCCGGGCAGGTGCTCATCAGCCCGGGCAACCCCAATCAGGCCGGCGTCTGGTCGGCCAACGCCCTCGCCGCGGTGAACATGAGTTCGACCGACGTGCAGACCACCGCGGGCACGACCACCAACGTGCTCCGCGCCCTCACCGACTACAATGCCACCTTCCGCGACCTCGACCTCGCCACCAACTCCACCCTCACCCTCAGCGGGGCGAGGATGAACTTCGCCAGCACCGACTTCACGCCCGGCAGCAGCCTCCTCATCGCCACGGCCGGCGCCAACCTGGGCGCCGTCCGCACCGCAGGCGGCCAGAGCAACCTGGGCAGCGTCGCCAACCTGCTCCTCGACGGCTATCCGGCCCAGTCTCGCGCCGTCGCCGCCACCTACAACGACCAGGGCATCGCCAACTCTATCATGAGGATATATAACGCCGCGGCCCTCGAACTCAGCAACAACGCGCCCAACTCCGTCGTCGCCGGCAGCACGAATTTCCGCGTAGAGACGAACTCGCTGCTTCGCACGGCGCCCACACCAGCCGCCACCCCGGCCCTCGGCGCCGCGGGCAATCCGCTCGTCACCCTCGCCGGCGGCACGTTCGCCCTCCAGGCGCAGTTCGACGGCGGCTCGGTGCCCAACACGCTCTCTCAGATCGGCTACCACGGCACCCCCGAGCGCTCGATGAACCTCGACGGCACAAACGGCATCGTCACCCAGAACGGCACCCTCGCCCGCGTGCCCTATACTCGCGTGCCATTCACCAACGCCGCCGCCTTCGCCGGCCGCGGCCTCTATCCCCAGAGCGACCTCGAGTTCATCAACTCCGGCGCAGTCAACCAGGGCGACAACTACTCGAACATCTGGTTCGGCACCCTCAACGTCACCACCGCCGGCAACCACGAGTTCCGCATCGGCGGCCAGGACGACCGCTCGGGCATCTGGATTGACCTCAACCAGAACGGCGTCTTCGAGTCCGTCAGCGGCGGCCTCGAGACCAACAACGGCGAGCTCATCGCTTGGCAAGACAACGCCACGAAAACGATCAACCTCCCTGTCGGCCAGTACCGCTTCGCCGTCGTCCACGGCGAATTCACCGGCGGCTCGAACATCCAGGCCTACGTCAAGTCCCCCACCATGGCCGCCCAGGCCCTGATCAAGCCGTCCGACTCCGCTCAGGCCGGCCTGTGGTCCATGCCCACCCTCGGCAACATCAACGCCACGAACACCAACGTGCTGATGGCCGCCGGCGGCACGCTGAGCGCCCTCACCGACGGCACAGCCACCCTCGGCAAGCTCAGCTACGAGGGCGGCGCCACCGCCCCCAACACCGCGCCAGCGGCCCTGCCCAACATCCTCACCGTCAGTGGAGGCGGCAAGGTACGCTTCTCGGCCGGCACTGACCTCACCAGCCCGCAGCCCATCACGTCCTATGTCGTCCCCGCCGGCACCGTGGGCCTCCAGACGAACCACGGCGGCCCGCTGGGCATGGACTTCGATCTCATGCAACCCACGGTCATCTCCAGCCTCGGCGTGTTCGACAGCGGCTCGGATGGCCTCGTGGGCAACTTCAGCGTCCGCCTCTACGACCGCACGAACACCGCGGTGCCCCTGGCCACGCTCAACTTCTCGGCCGGCGATCCCGGCACGCTCGTGGGCGGCAGCCGCTTCAAGGACCTCCCCGCGCCCCTCGTGCTGCCGGCGGGCTTCCGCGGCAGCATCGTGGCCGACGTGTTCGGCCCCAGCGACCCGAACGGCAACACGGGAGTCCAGCCCATCGGCTGGACGGTCAACAGCTTCAACGGCTCGATGCTCTTCACGGGCGGTGGCCGCTACGGCCCCACGCCCGGCACCTTCCCCGCGACCGTGGATGGCGGGCCGGCCAACCGCTATGCCGCCGGCACCTTCACCTATGCGCCCGGCACATATAGCGGCATCAACGCTCTGGCGGCCACCACGGTCTACCCCGGCTCGCTCAACGGCCTGGGCGCGCCCAACACCTTCATCACCCAAGGCATGGGCGACGTGGTGCTCGACCAGCCCAGCACCGGCCTCGAGCGCACCACCATCGAGAACCGGGGCGGCGGCGGCCGCCTCATCGTCGCCAACCCGAACGCGGTCACCGGCGCCAAGCTGAGCATCGGCGCCCCGGTCTACGATGGCGCGACCCAGATCAAGCCGGGCAACCTCGTCCTCGCCAGCCCCAACGGCCTCGATGTCACCTACCCGAACCAGATCGGCGCCACGGCCGGCGGCAGCCTCATCGCCGGCACCGGCGGCGCGGGCGTGGCCGGCGGCGCGCTCATTCTGCCCAACCTTAAACCCACCGAGGGCGCGATCGTCCAGATGAAGGTCACGCCCGGCGAGGCCGACTACATCCTGCTCCCCAATGGCGTCAACAGCCCCGGCTACACCCAGGCCAACGCCATCGCCCACTACGGCTACCACATGAATAACGACGGCTTCGCCTGCGACCTCAGCGCCTCCTACTTCCAGGCCAGCGCCATGGGCCTGGTGCAGGGCGGCATGTGGAGCGCCGGCAAGCCCGCCTCGTTCCAGACCTTCTACGGCAAGGAAGTCCTCACCAGCGGCCCCGGCGGCCGCGGGCTCGATTACAACGACGACTATGACTTCATGGTCGGCGGCGCCATCGGCCAGGTGGACAACTACAGCGACCTCTTCATCGGCAAGCTCACCGTCCCGCCCGCCCTGGCCGGCAACTGGAACTTCCGCATAAACGTGCAGGACGACGCCACCGGCTTCTGGATTGACCTCAACCGCAACGGGCAGTTCGACTCCAGCGTGCCCGGCGTGGCCAGCGACCGCGGCGAGCAGGTGCTCTGGAACGCGGCGGCCACGCGCACGATCAACCTCGCGGCCGGCGAGTACATGTTCGCCTTCACCCACCGCGAGGGCGGCGGCGGGTCCCAGATCGAAGCCCAATTCCAGGCCCCAGGGATGGGCGCTCTGACCATGATCAAGCCCTCCGACCCCGCCCAGGCCGGCCTGTGGTCCATGCCCGTCCTCGGCGGCGGCCTCCAGATCGCCCAGGGCGAGACCCGCACGCTCGGCCCGTTGAGCCTCGGCACCCTCATCCTCGACCCCACCGGCATGCTCAACCGCGCCGCGCCTCTCGTGGCCAACCGCTCGGTCACCGTCACGGAGAACCTCACGCTCAACAGCAGCGACCTGGCCATGACCCTGGGCGCCATCCTCACCACCACCGGCGCCACGGTGAACATCAACCCCGGCTCCACGCTCTTTGTGGATCACCCAGTCAATGCGGCCGACCTCAACATCCAGGGCACACTCGCCCGCACGGGCGTCCTGCCCGCCGACCGCAACGTCACAGTAACGCGGTCCATGGTGCTCAACAGCGCAATGGCGATTGACCCTGGCACCGCGCTCACCACGGCCGGCGCCATCCTCAACGTGGCCCCGAGCGGCACGCTCACCACGCCGGCCCCCATCGTCGCCAAGTCGCTCACCTCGGCCGGCACCGTGACCGCCCCCGGCGCCACCGTGGCCGACATGGTCATCGCCGCCGGCACCACCACCCTCACAGGCAACACCACGATCACCAACTCGCTCCTCGGCGGCAACGCCGGCACCCTGGCCACCCAGGGCAACATCACCCTCGACGTGTCCGGCGCCAAGCTCGTCAACCTCAATAGCGACCTGCGCGTCACGAGCGGCAACCTCACCATCAATGCCCCGGTCGGCACCGGCCTGCCCGCCGGCCTTCAGGCCTACTACAGCGGAGCGGCCGCGGCGGTCACCGGCGCCAACGGCGGCGTGACCCGCCTCTACGACCTGTCGAACTTCGGCCGCGACATGGCCAACGTCTTCGGCAACCCCACCTACACGCTCAATGCCAACGGGAATCCCGCCATCCGCTTCTACGGCACCGACGGCACCGACGCGATGTGGACCAGCTTCAACTTCGACTCAATCCCCGAGTACTCGGTGATCGCCGCCGACCGCCTCACCGGCGGCCTCAACCAGCGTCTCATCACCTCGCGCACCCGCAACTGGCTCTTCGGCCACCACGGCGGCGGCGACGGCCGCTGGCACGCCGAAGGCTGGATCACCCCCCAGGGCGGAAACGCCAACACCCTGTGGGACGTGTCAGCCGGCGACATCAACTACCTGGCGGACCCCCAGGCGAACTTCTGGTACAACGGCACACAAACGGCCACGAACAGCGTCGGCTCGGGCAACTCGAACTACATGATCGGCCAGCTCCAGTTTGGCGCCTATGGCACCGGCTTCAGCGAGCCGTCCAACGGCGAGATCTCCGACGTGTTCATCTTCGGCCGCGTCCTCACCGCCGCCGAGCGCAACGCCGTGGCCTCCTACCTCTACGCCCGCAACGGGGTCAGCATCGCCCCGGGCTACACCCCCACGGCCTTCGCCGACCCTGCCCTCCTGGGCGACCTGCGCCTCGCCCCGAGCACCTCGGCCACCATCGCCGGCTCCGGCACGGCCGCCTTCAACTCCATCGGCACCACAGCCAGCCCGCTGGTCACCGGCCCCCTCACCCTCACCACGCCCCCAACGCCGCCCACCGCGACCGCCAGCGCTGACGGCGAGACCCTGACCCTCGATGCCACGATCAACGCCACCAACTTCATGGTGTCGAACACGGGCACGGTCGCCCTCACCCGCAACCTCACCATCGCCGCCGGCGGCACCATGACCTCGACCCCGACCGCCAACATCAACGCGCTCAACGCCGCGGGCACCCAGACCATCAACGCCGCCGCGGCGCAGGTCGTCAACCTCCAGGGCGGCCTCAACGTCGCCAGTGGCACCCTCACGTTCAATGTGCCAGCCGCCGTCACGATGCCCTCCGGCCTGGCCGGCTGGTATGACGCCAACGACATCAACAACGGCGGCGCCCAGCCCGCCAACGGCGCCGTGATCACCGACTGGCTCGACAAGAGCGGCAACGCCCGCAACCTGGGCGGCGCGGGCCAGTACAACAGCGACCCCAACCTCAACGCTACCGCCCTCAACGGCAAGGCCGCGGTGACGTTCGATGGCGACGACTGGATCCGCAGCACCTACAACTTCGACCCCCTCACCAACTACACCGTCTTCGCCCTCGGCCGCTACATTGGCGGCGACAACGAGCGCCTCGTCTCCTCCACCGGCCGCAACTGGCTCTTCGGCTGGCACGGCGGCTGGGAGGACCGGTGGCACGCCGAAGGCTGGATCTACGGCGAGCCGCCGCAGCCCTCGCAGGCGGCGACCACCAACTGGCGCCTCTACGCCGGCACCATGGGCCCGGCCACCAGCAACCCCCAGGCCAGTTTCTGGCGCAACGGCAACCTCCTCGTCGGCGGCAGCAACGGCTCCGGCGACGCGAACTACTACATCGGTCAGCTCGAGCTGGGTGCCTATAACGGCACCAACGAGACCTCCCGCGGCGAGGTGGCCGAAGTGCTCATCTTCAACCGTGTGCTCACCGCAGCCGAACTCAACACCGTCGGCGGCTATCTGAGCAGCAAGTATGGCCTCGCCACCAACTACAACGGCTATATCGGCCTCCCCATTCTCGGCGACCTCACGATGGCCAACGGTACAGGCCTCGTCCTCGGCGGCGCCGGCGCGGCAGCCTTCGAATCCATCACCACAGGCCCCACGGCCAGCATTCAGGGAGCGGCCACCCTGAGCGGCGACCTGCGCGTCGGCGGCAATGCCCCGGGCACCCTCAACGTCACCGGGTCATTCGCCATGGGCGCCGGCTCCACCTACCATTGGGACCACAACGGCACGAACCAGGACCTTGTGGCCGTGACAGGCTCGGTGAATGTCAATTCGCCCTGGACCCTCGGCATCGCGCTGGGCAGCGTGATCCCCGATGGGCAATACAACCTCTTCACCCACACGGCGGGCGTGGCACCCACCCTGGGCGCGGTCAACATCCTCAAAGAGAGCCCCTACGCCCAGCTCATCAACTCGGCGACGGTGGGTTCCAACGCCACCAGCGTGTTCCTCACCCTCGACCTGGCGGATGTCTCGACCTGGACGAGCAACTCCGGCAGCGGCGGCACCACGGCCTGGAACGTGGCCTCGAACTGGAATTCGGGCGCAGGCCCGGTGCCCACGTCGGCCATTCCGGCCATCGTGCAGGCGCCCACCGCCAACCAGATCGCCACGGTAACCCCCGGCATGGGCACTCAGGCGGCCCAGAGCCTCATCATTGACAACAACGGCCACGTCCTCATCCAGCCGGGCGCCCGACTCGAGGTCACAACCAACGTAGACGTCCTGCCCACCGGCAGCCTCACCATCAACGGCGCCCTCAAGGCCGGCTACACCATCGCGCCTCCGGCCGCGACCCTCAGCGGCCTCGTCGCCCACTGGGGCTTCGACGGCAATCTGCTCAACGACTCACCCACTGCCGGCCTCGATGGCACAGGCAACGGCGCGATCGCCTTCAACCCCAACGTCCCGCCCTCGCTCGCCCTCGGGCAGTCCCTCCAGCTCAACGGCTCCAGTTGGGTCGCCGTCAGCCAACCCGGCTCAGTGAACGTCACGGGAACCTACACCGTCGCCGCCTGGGCGCAGGTCACCAGCACCGCAGGCAATCAGAACATCTTCGACACCCGCCGCCCGAATGACAACGGCTTCGACATGAAGTTCTCTGGCGGCACCATGATCCACGGCGACATCGGGAACGGCGCCGGCTGGCTCACCACGACCGCCGATGCCAGCCTCGCCTACACGGCCAACACCTGGTACCACATTGCCTACGTGGTCACGCCGACCGGCTACAACGTCTACGTCCACGACACGGCGGGAAGCCTCGTCTCGAGCGGTTCCGGCTCGTACTCCGGCACGCCCGTCCTCCTGGATGCGAACCACGTGCTCAACATCGGGCGCTATAGCGGTGCCGGCGAGTACCTCACCGGCCTGATTGACGACGTGGCCGTGTGGAACCGCGCCCTGTCGGCCTCCGAAATCCGCGATGCGGCCCAGCTCGGCTTCGCCTACAAGCAGGTCGGTGGCGTTCTGACCACCGCGGGCACGACCACCATCGGCTCCAGCGCCGTCCTTGAGGTGCCGCGCATTGACGTGATTGGCGGCACCACGAGCGGCCCCACCTGGCCCGACAGCCAGCAGGCGCACCTCCAGGCCGGCACCACGCTCCGCCTCGCCGGCGGCACGATTGCGGGCAACTTCACCTCGGCCAACACCAGCACCGTGCCCGGCTCCTACGCCTTCGAGATCGAGAACGGCGTCTCCGCCGCCAACCTGTTCGCCCCCACGGCCTCGCTGCGCAAGAGCACCGCGGGGGCCGCCACGCTGAGCGGCTGGCAGATGAACCTCAACACGATGAGCATTGAGGCCGGCTCCACCGCCATGCCGCACGGCAGCGCCCTGAACGTCAACAAGCTCACGGTCAGCGGCGGCAGCCTCACGAGCAATCGCCAGATCAACGCGGGCGACCTCCTCGTCAACAGCCCCGGAACCCTCACCACCACCGCGAACGTCAATGTCAACACGAGCTTCCAAGGCAACGGCACCTTCATCGCCGACGGAGATGTCACCCTCAACGTGGCCAACGCGGCCGTCGGCTTCAGCGGCACCCTGCGCACCGTGGACAACCAGCCCGCCGCAGCCGGGCAGCTCACCGTGATTCTGCCCACCCCGGGCGCCAGCAACCCGGCGCTCTTCACCGGCCTCATCGGCTACTGGCCCTTCGATGAGGGCGCAGGCACGACGACCGCCGACCTGAGCGGCAACAACTATAACGGCACGGTGAGCAACGCCACCTGGACCGGCGGCAAGTACGGCGCCGGCCTCAGCTTCAACGGCACCAACGCCTCCGTCACCACGGGCCTCCCGCTACTGAACGGCCTGAGCACCTTCACGATGGCCGGCTGGGTCCAGCCCACCGCCGGCGGCAGCCGCATCGGCCTCTTTGGCCAGAACGACAAGGTAGAGGCCGGCATTGACGGCACGACCAACTTCGCCATCTGGTCCAACGGCTCGGCCCAGGTCAACGCGCCAAGCCCCTTCACGTTCCCCGCCGCCACCTGGCACCACGTGGCCTACGTGGGCACGGCCACCGGCCTCCAGGTGTGGGTGGATGGCGTGATGATCGGCAGCAACGCCACGCCCTCCAACACCGCCACCTCAGGCTACAACTTCAAGATGGGCGGCGACGGCATCTGGGACGCCACGGGCAACTGGTACAACGGCCTGATGGACGATGTCGGCCTCTGGAACCGCGCCCTCACCCCCACCGAGTTGTCGGACCTCTACAACTTCGGCTTCGGCGGCCCGGCCCGCCTGGGCAACGCCCGGCTCGACCCCGGCACGAAGATCGTGCTGGCCGGCTCGGGCGTCGCCAACTTCAGCTCCGCCGGCACCGTCGGCGGCCCGCTGGTGAACAGCTCGTTCACCATCAGCGGCAGCCCTGCCACGATCACGGCGGGGGTTGGCTCCCTCACCTTCGGCAGCACGATTGACGCCAACGGCTTCAACGTCGTGGGGCCTGGCTCGGTCGGCCTCGACAACAGCACGCTCAATCTGGCCAGCGGCACCACCCTCACTGTGCCGAAGGACGCCTCCATCATCACGGCCGGCACCAGCGCAATCAACGCCTCGGGGGCGCAGCTCAGCTACAAGGGCGGCCTCAATGTCGCCAGCGGCATCCTCACCCTCAACCCGCCGGCCCCCGTGCCTCTGCCTGCCAACCCCATGGCAATGTGGCAGTTCAATGACGGCTCCGGCACCATCGCCTCCGACTCCAGCGGCAACAACCGCTTCGGCACGCTCGTGAACAGCCCGACCTGGGTGGCCGATGGCGTCATCGGCGGCTCCCTCTCGTTCAACGACCTCAACAACAACTACGTGGCCGTCTCGCGCTCGACCAACGGCGGCATCAACATTGACAACCAGTCGTTCTCCCTCAGCATCTGGTCCAAGATCGCTCCCACGGCCACCGCCGCCGATTACTTCTTCGGCCAGGGCACCGGCAACACCACCCGGAACGTGCTCCACGTCGGCCGCCGCGATGCCAACCAGGAGACGCTGGCCTTCTATGGCGACGATCTGAACTACTCCAACAATGCCCTCGTGAGCGACACGGCCAACTGGCACCATTGGGTCATGACGTTCGACGCCAGCACGAACACCCAAAGCATCTGGTGCGACGGCGTCCTCCGCGCCAGCCGCACCAGCGGTGGCGCCTTTGCGGCCGCCGGCTCGACTGACTTCTGGATCGGCCAGGCCAACAACGCCAACTGGTTCGGGGGGCAGCTTGACGAAGCTGCCGTCTACGGCCGCACGCTCAACGCCACCGAGATCCAGAACCTCTACCGCGCCGGCCTCCAGGGCGGCTACGGCGCCGCCCGCTTCGGCAACCTCCGCATGGCCGAGGGCACGCAGATCGTCGTGGGCAACAGCAACCCGGTTGGGTTCAGCACCGCCACGTTCGTGGGCGGCGCACAGATCAGCGCCCCGGGCGGCGTCGTCATTGACTACTCGCTGGTGCCTGACCCGAACGGCACGGCCACGCCCACCATCGCCGGCCCGCTCACCATCGGGAACGGCCTGAACTACGAGTGGAGCTTCGGCAAGTACAGCAGCGACCTCGTGACCATCGTGGGCGACCTGCGGTTCGACAGGGCCTTCACCCTTGAGCTCTTCGGCCAGGGCGGCAATCTGCTGCCAGGCGACATCGTGCCGATCTTCCTCTTCAGCGGCGGCCTCAGCGTGGCCGGCCAGCCCTGGAACGCCCTGTCCAACCCGCTTCAGTACCTCATCCAGATCGGCAACCTGGACGATCCGGGATTCAAGTACATGTGGGACATCAGCGGAGCTGAGCTGCTCGTGAACCCGCTGAGCTACCCGAGCGGAATCTACCTCACTGGGGTGGAGGCCATCCTGGTTCCTGAGCCCGGCACGTTCGCCCTCCTGGGTCTGGGCGCGCTCGCTCTGCTGCGGCGGCGGCGCCGCGCCGCGTGACGCGCCGGGTGCCCGTTCGATGCCAAGGAACTGCCGCTGCCCACCGGGGCGTTACCGCCCCGGTGGGTTGGCGTTTCCGGTCGCGCGGGCCAAGCGATCCCACTGACGAGCGGGGGCGCCCGCCGCTGGGTGCCGTTGGGCCGTGTCCACTCTGCGCGGAATGGCTGCCTTTCCTCAGGTGGCGCAGGGTCGTGTGATACCCGCGCGCCATCACTTCCTCACCCAGTTGACATGCCCGTGAAGTCGTGGTAGCATCTAGTTGGCGTCGCCCAAGGGTTGCAGCCCCGCAGGTGCACCGTAGTGCGATGGGAGCGGCTATGATGCGCCCGGGGGCGGCAGGGCGCGCCGGGCGGAGGGGCCATGGTGCGCCTGCTGATAGCCCTCGAGCACCGGATCGTCCGCGAGGGACTTCGCAGTCTCCTCTCGGCCGTGCCTGAGCTGGAGGTGGTAGGGGAAGCTCAGGACGGACGGGAAGCGGTCCGGAGCGCCGCCGAGCTCGTTCCCGACATTACTCTGATGAGCACGGACCTCCCGGGCCTCAGCGGGGTCGAGGCCGCGCGCGCCATCGGCGAGGCAGCCCCGTCGGTCAGGGTCCTCATGGTCTCTGCCCACAGGAACACTCCACTGGTGCTCGACGCCCTGAGGGCGGGCGCCTGCGGCTACCTGCTCCAGACCAGCACAGCGGCCGAATGCATTGAGGCGATCCGAGCCGTCGTCGCGGGCCAGACCTATCTGAGTCCTGCCGTGGCCGGTGCCGTGCGTGCGGACTACGTGGCGGGATGCCGCCGAACGGCCCCATCGCCGCGGCAATCCCTGACGGCCCGGGAGTGCGAAGTCCTCGCCCTGATTGCCGACGGCCACAGCTCGAAGGAGATCGCGCGCAAGCTGTGCTTGAGCACGCGCACTGTGGAGAAGCATCGAGGGCGTCTGATGGAGAAGGTCGGCCTACGCGGCATCGCGGAGCTGACCAAGTTCGCCATCAGGGAGGGCATGACCACTTACTGATGCGGCCGCGTAGCGGACGCCTGGGAAGGAGGGGGACATGGCACACAACCCGGAGCGCGAGCCCGGCAGCGCACGCGTACGGCCGATCCGCGTGATTCTCTCCGAGGACCAGGAGCTGGTGCGCGCGTGTCTGCGCGCGCTCCTGGATGCCCAACCCGACATCGAAGTGGTCGCCGAGGCCGGGGATGCCGCCGCGACGGTGGATCTGGTTGGGCAGATGCACCCCGATGTTGTGATCGTGGACCTGATGCAGCCGCGCGGCGGCGGCATCCATGCCATCAGCCGAATCACCGCGCGCTGGCCCAGCGTCCGGACCCTGGTACTGACGGCACTATCTCAGGCGCAGGCCGTGAGCGACGCGTTGGCGGCGGGAGCCACCGGCTACCTTCTCAAGACGTGCGACCGCGCGGCGCTGCTCAACGCGATCCGCAGCGTGGCAGCGGGGGGAGTGTACCTCAGCCCGGAGGCATCGAGCGTGCTCGTCAAGAGCTATCGCGCTGCCCCCGCGCCGCTCCCAGAGTCAGACAGGCGGTCTCTCGTCGAACGGGAGCGCAAGGTGCTCGCCCTGCTGGCCGAAGGGCTGAACTCGCAGCAGATCGCCCTGAGGCTGGGTGTGAGCACGAGGACCGTTGCGAAGTGCCGAGCCGGAATCGCCGGCAAGACGGGGCTGAGGGGGATCGCCGAACTCACCAAGCTGGCCATCGCTGAGGGGCTGGTGCCCGCCAGGCCAACGTCCGCCGGTGCGTCCGCGAACGGACTGTCTGCAACAGCCGCCCGGTGAGCGGGCAGCAGGCCCTGCGATCGTGCAGAGGACAGTGCACACGGCGTGCACCAGAAATCGCGTGGAAGTACTCCTTGAAGCCCTGGATTGGCCGGAGTAGCATCAATAGGCAGTAGACGACGCTTCCGGGCACCGCCTCGAAGGCGGCGGCCCGCGACGCGCTGGGCACGGGAATCCCTGAGGGCGCGGGACCAAGTGTGGAAGCGGGCCTTCTGTGCCCTGGGTGCGAGGCAGAGGGCGGCGTCTCCGGCAAGGGGGCATCGGAGCGCGCGATGGTGGGTGGGGATACCTTCGACGGGTCACGGTTGCTTGCTTGGTGCGGCGAGGAGCGGCTCGCCGTCAACCTGGTCAGGCTATTCCTGGAGCAGGTCTCCACGACACTGCGGGGCGTTGACGAGCACCTGGGGACCGGTGACGCGGCGGGGGTGGCGGCATTGGCCCACAAGCTCAAGGGAGCCGCGGGACAGCTCACGGCCGACAGCATCTCCACGATCGCGGGCATGATGGTGGACACCGCCCTCGCCGGCAATCTCGGCCAGGGGCGGGAATTGTTGGAGGAACTGCGCGCCGAGGCTCGCTCGTTCGTCGCCGCGGCCTCGGAGGCCCTTGGGCAGTCCTTCGATGATGCCCTGGTCAGCCGCTAGGAGGGGAGCTGGTGCACCTGCTCGCAGTGGACGACGACCCCATCGCACTGGAACTGCTGTCATCGGCCCTGGCCGGTACCGGCCACACGGTGCACTCTGCCTTGAGTGGCGCGGAGGCTTTGGCCCTCATCCGCAACCAACCGATCCATCTCGTGATCTCCGACTGGATGATGCCGGACATGGATGGCGTGGCCCTCTGCCGCCGCATCCGGGCGGAGTCCTATGGCCGGTACATTTACATCATCATGGTCACGGCGCGCGATGCGGCGGACGACCTGATGGAAGCCTTCCGCGCTGGCGCCGACGACTACATGGCCAAGCCCTTCGACCCAGCCGTTCTGCGCGCGCGCATTCGCGCGGCGGAGCGCGTGCTGTCGCTCCAGGCGCGCGAGGTGGCCGTCTTCGCGCTGGCCCGTCTGGCCGAGTGGCGCGACCCCGAGACCGCCTTCCACCTCCAGCGGATCCGCGAGTACGTCCGCATCCTGGGGGAGAAGCTCGCCCACAGCGGCGATTTCAACGGCGCGATCACGCCGTCCTTCGTCGAAAACCTGGTCCACACGTCGCCCTTGCACGATATCGGCAAGGTCGGCATCCCCGACGCCGTTCTCTTCAAGCGGGCGCGCCTGAACGCCTCGGAGTTTCAGCTCATGCAGCGCCACACCCTCATCGGGGCGGCCACGCTTGAGGCGGCGTCTCACCAGTGTCCCGAGGCCGACTACCTGCTCATGGCGCGCGACATTGCGCTGAGCCACCACGAGCGTTTCGATGGCAAGGGATACCCCCACGGCCTCGCAGGCGACCGCATTCCCCTATGCGGGCGCATTGTCGCTCTGGCAGATGTCTACGACGCCATCACAAACCGCCGAGTCTACAAGAAGGGTTACCCACACGATGTGGCGCGCGAAATCATCCGCCAGGAGCAGGGGAAGCACTTCGACCCGCGCGTCGCCGCGGCGTTCCTGTCGGCCGAAGATGCCTTCATCGCCGTGCAGGTGCCGCGCGACCCCGGGGCGCTGCGTGACAGTCCTTCTGCAACGCCGCACGACATTGCCCCTGATGAGATTGCCGGGGCGCTTGGCCAGGACGTGCTGCCGGATGCCCGGAACGGCACCGACTTGGCCAGCATCCGCACATTGGCCGAGCCGCTCGCCGTGGGCACTGCGGCCGCCTCCAACCGCGCCCCCGAGCCGTGCACCGTGTGCCCAGCTTCGGCAGGCGGACGCCAGCCCCTGTCGCTGCTGGTTGTGGGCCCCGCCACGCAAGTCAGGCAAGCCCTGAGCGGGGCATCCAGGAGCGAGACCCTGCCCGCCCTGACCGCCGAGTGGGTAGGAGGCCTGGCCGAGGCTCGCGAGAGACTGGGAGCTCGCCGCTACGACGCGATCATCATCGATCTCTCTCTGGCCGCGTCGGGCGAGACCGCCCTCATCCGCCGCCTCTGTTCCGCCGCTCCAGACGTTCCGGTCGTTGGCGTGGGCGAGGCCCACCACGAGGCCCTGGAGACCAGTGTGTTGCGGGCCGGAGCTCAGGACTGCATCTTCGAGGAGGCGCTGCGGCACGACCTTCTCGGGCGGACCATCCTCCACGCGATCGAGCGCCACCGGCTTCTGGAGGAAGTGCGCGCCCTCTCGCTCACCGACGAACTGACGGGCGTCTACAACCGCCGCGGGCTCTTCGCACTCGCAGAGCAGCAGTTGATGCTCGACGCACGAATGGGATGGCAGACAGGCCTGTTGTATGCCGACGTGGATAACATGAAGCAGATCAACGACACACAGGGCCATGCAGCGGGCGACCAGGCCCTGCGCACCGTGGCCGACGCCATGCGCCGCGCCTTCAGGGCGTCGGATATCATCGCACGCGTCGGCGGCGACGAGTTCGCCGTGGTGGCAGCTCATGCCAGCGAGCGGTTCAACGAGGCGCTTGCCTCGCGTCTCCAAGACGCGCTGGTGCGCAAGCACCAGGAGAACGGCAACCCCTATGAACTGAAGGTGAGCGTGGGTACGGTGGTGTGCCCCCCGGATGCGCGCATCGCCCTGAACACCCTGCTGGCAGAGGCCGAGGCAGCCATGTACAGGGCAAAGCGCCAGCAGCCGCACCGCGCCCCCCTGGAGACATCTGCGCGGTAGGACGCTGCCCTTGGCGAGCAGAGCGCCTGTGCACGAGGCGAAGAGTCTGGAGGCTGTCCCGATCGGGCGCGCGGGTACATCCCGCGCACAGGAATGAGTACAAGTACACCCTTGCGTCGCCTGGCATGCCAGGGTACACATTAGGTAACCTGGGGGTTCAAGGCAGGAGCCCTGCGGCTGCCGCTGGCCATCGAGAAGCTGGCTCGCGGCCGATGACGTGGGCAGCTCCCGAGCGGCGGGGTATCCAGTGACTGATTGCGCAGGGTGTGTTGCCGGGGTCCGCGCCCATAGAACGGCTCGCTTGGCGCGCGGCGAGCGACATGGGCGTCCGCGCCTATCGCGCGGGGATGCGAAGCCTCCGTCTCAGGCCAACTGTCGCAGTTCCGACTCGTGGACCTTGCCGTGTGGTCACTGGCGAGGCCATGCTGGTGCCGTGTGGCTCCGCCGCGTTCCGCCGGGGGCCCGCGGCGCTTGGGCGGGAGGGACACGATGAGGAGGCAGCGGGGGGGCCTTACCCCGAGGATAGGCGTTGCCCTGTGGCTCGTCACGGCGGCGACTGTGGCGGCCACGACGCTTGCCATGCTCATCGGCCAGGCGATGATGCCGTGGGCGCTGCTCGTGGTGGGGGCCCTGGTTGCCCTGAGCCTGGTGGCGTCGCTGTGGTGGTCATCGAGGCTGTTGCGGCCAGTGCTCGCAGTCGAGGCGGCTGTGCGCCGGGTGGCCGCAGGGGACCTGGCGACGCGGCTGCCGACCAGTGGCGAGCGCGATGACGAGTGCCTCGCCAGCAGCTTCAATGCCATGGTGAGCGCCATCCAGCAGCGAGAGGCCTACCTTCAGGCCCAGAACCGCGAGATGGCCCGCCTGGTCACCGATGAGGCCCTCCACACCGGAGACCTCGCCGGCGCCGCGCGCCTGGTCACCGAAACAGCCGCGCGGGTGGCGGCCGTCGCTCGCACCAGCCTGTGGCTCTACAACAGCAGCCGCGACGCGATGGTGTGTGAGGACATGTTCGATGCTCGGAGCGCCAGCCACACGCAGGGCCAGGCCCTCACCGAGCGCGCCTATCCCGCCTACTTCGCCGCGCTGGCGGGCACGCGGGCCATCGTGGCGTCCGACGCGTGCCAGGACCCGCGGACCCGGGAGCTGAAGGACCCCTACCTTACCCCGGCGGGGATCGTGTCGGTGATCCACGCGCCCATCCACTCGGGGGGCCGAGCCATTGGCGTGGTGTGCTTCGAGCACGCCGGCGGCCGGCGAGCCTGGGCGCCCGAAGAGGAGGCCTTCGCCGGCTCGACGGCCGACCTTGTATCGCTGCTGCTCGCCGCCCGCGAGCGACGCAGCGCCCAGGAGGCCCTCCTGCGCGCCAAGGAGGCCGCTGAATCGGCCAGCCAGGCGAAATCACAGTTCCTGGCCAACATGAGCCACGAGATCCGCACGCCGCTCACAGGCGTCGTCGGGATGCTGCAACTCCTCCGACGCACGCGTCTCGATGCCAAGCAGGAACGCTATGTGGCGAACGCCGCAGCGGCCGCGGAGACCCTGCTCGCCGTGATCGGCGACGTGCTCGACTTCTCCAAGATCGAGGCCGGCCGGCTCGAGCTCGATGACCTTGCCTTCTCCGTCGCCGATGTCGTCGACGGAGCGGTCCGCTCCTTCGCGGGCAGAGCGGAGGAGAAGGGCCTGGAGTTGGTCTACCAGGTCGAGCGCTCTGTGCCCGACATCTTGCGCGGCGACCCCAACCGCCTGCGGCAAGTGCTCGTGAACCTGGTCGGCAACGCGATCAAGTTCACGGAGCGCGGCCAGGTGATTGTAGACTGCCGGTCTCAGGAACGGACCCCCGACGCTCTCACCCTGCGCTTCGAAGTTCGCGACACGGGCTGCGGCATCCCGGCCGACAAGCAGTCCTCCGTATTCGAATCCTTCACGCAGGTGGACGCTTCGCCGAGCCGCCGCTGCGGCGGCTCGGGCCTCGGGCTGGCCATCTCGCGCCAGCTCTGTGAGATGATGGGAGGCACCATCGGCCTCCACAGCGAGCCAGGGAAGGGCTCCACCTTCTGGTTCACCGTCCGCCTGAAGGTGTCCGAGCCCACCCAAGCTGTGCGGCCACGCGAACTGCCGGGACTGCGCGTGCTGATCGCCGACGACTGCGCCGCCACACGCCGGATCCTGCACGAATGCATCGCCTCCTGGCGCGCCGAAGCGGTGGAGGCGGCCGACGGGGTCCTGGTGCTGCTCCAACTCCAGTACGCCGCCCGGGCAGGACGCCCCTTCGATGTAGCCCTGCTCGACTGGCACATGCCCGGACTCGATGGCACCGAACTCGCCCGCATGATCAAAGGCGACCCCGAACTCAAAGGCACTGCCCTTGTGCTGCTGAGCAGCCTCAACCAGCCCTGCGGCGCGGCCGATACAGCCCTCTTCGCCGCCTGCGTGCCCAAGCCCGTGCGGCCCGCCGACCTCTACGACGCGATCCTGGTTGCCACCGCCGGTGAAACCACGCCCCAACCCAGCGCACCCCCTGCCGCACCCGGGCGCGCACAGGCCCCCCCCGAAGCCGTCCGTCCCGCCACGATCCTACTTGCCGAAGACAACCCGATCAACCAGGAACTCGTGGCCGAAATGGTCAGCTCCCTCGGCCACCGATGCGAGCGCGCCGCCACCGGTCGAGAGGCGCTCGACCGAATCCGCCAGGCCGAGCCCGACCTCGTGCTCATGGACTGCCAGATGCCCGAGATGGATGGCTACGCGGCCTGCCGCGAAATCCGCCGATGGGAGCAGGGGCGTGGGCACCAGGCGCGCCGACTGCCCATCGTGGCGCTCACCGCGCACGCCGCAGCCGGCGACCGCGAGCGCTGTCTCGAGGCAGGCATGGACGACTACCTCGTCAAGCCGCTCGACCCCGATGCCCTTGCCAGAGTGGTGGCCAAGTGGCTCTCGCCACCCGACGCGGCGCCCGCCGCGGCAAGCCCTGTCCACAACCCCACTGATTCCCACCCTCCGCAGGCCCGTGCGCTCGACTACCCCGAACTCCTGCGACGCTGCATGGGCAAGCGAGACCTCGCCTCGCGCCTTCTCGTCATGTTCACCAACGACCTGCGCAACAGGCTCGCAACGCTCGAACTCGCCATTCAACGAAGCGACAAAGAGGCGATCGTCTCCATCGCGCACTCCCTCATGGGCGCCTCGGCCAATGTCTCCGCCGGACTGATTCACCAGATCAGCACCCACCTGCTCGGCGCCGCGCGCAGCGGAGACATCTCCGAGGCCCCACGCCTGCTCGACGCCCTGCGCCAGGCCGAACGCGACTTCGCCGCGGCCGTCTCAGGAATCCCGCCCGTCGAGTGACCGCTGGGGTTGGCGACGCGAGTGGCGCACCGACCGAGTCGCCTCCGGTCTCTGCGCCGCTCGGTCGGTAGAGGGCGACGCGCAACTCCCACCACGAATGGAGAGCGCAAACGAACTGAGCTTGACAGCCCGGGGAGCGCCTGCTATTGGTAGGCGGAGTGAGCGGATACGACCCGGCACCCGTGAAGGGAGCGGGTGCCTCTGGATGCGGCACGTGATGCCCTGTGGACATGTGGCAAGGCTAGCGCATCGCGGGCCCGTGTCGGGTCGGCTGAGGCGGGCGCCGCCAGAGGATAGCCAGCGCCGGCGCGCCCGAAGCTGGGCGACAAGGAAGCGGAGGCACGGGCCTCTCCGAGCTGAGCGGGGCAAAAGGAAAGGCCGAGAACCCTGAGTTTCTCAGCGATTCTCGGCCTTCGGGCTTGGAGCGGGCGACGAGGATCGAACTCGCGACATTCAGCTTGGGAAGCTGACGCTCTACCGGCTGAGCTACGCCCGCTTCATTGTCTGTATGGTACCCAGCGAAGGGCACCTTGTCAAGCGCTTTTCCGCGGAAGGGGCAAGTCGTGGAGTACCGGATACTTGGGTCCACCGGCCTCCGAGTCTCGCGTCTGGGCTTTGGCTGCATCAAGTTCGCTCAGTGCCAGGAGGCCGACGTGGCCGCCGCTCTGCACCGGGCGTTGGACCTGGGTGTGACCTTCCTCGACACGGCCCGCGCCTACGGCACGAGCGAGGAGATGATCGGCCGGGCCATTGCCTCGCGACGTTCCGAGTACGTCCTGGCGACTAAAAGCCTCGGCCGCACCGCGTCGGCCCTGCGCACGGACATCGAGGCCAGCCTGCGCTACCTGCGGACCGACCATGCAGACATTTTGTTCCTGCACACGGTGAGCGACGCCGAGACCTACGCTCAGGTGGTGGGGCCTGGCGGCGGCTACGAGGCGGCCGCCCGCGCGAAGGAGGAGGGCAAGGTCGGCCACATCGGCATCTCGATTCATCGCGATCTGGCGACAATGCGTCGGGCCATCGAGAGTGGGGCGTTCGAGGCGCTCATGGCCGCCGTCTCGCCACTCGACCAGGAGGGCGCGGCGGAGCTTCTCCCGCTGGCGCGCCGCCACGGCCTGGGCACGGTGATCATGAAGCCCCTCAGCGGCGGCCAACTCGTCAGCCCGCTCGGCCCGGGCGGCCTGCCCGTCTCGCCCGACCCCGTGGTGAGTGGGGCGCTGCGCTGGGTGCTCTCGAACCCCGAGGCGGACACCGCGATCCCCGGCATGGTCTCGGCGCAACAGGTCGAGGACAACGTGGCCGCGGTCGAACGAGGGCCGCTCTCGGACGACGAACGCGCTGAGTTGGTCGAGATTGTCGCGTTGCTCAAGAGGTCCTACCGGTACGGGCAAACGTGTCTGCGTTGCGGCTACTGCCAGCCCTGTCCGAACGGCATCAACATCCCCGCCATCTTCCAGGCGGCTGACCAGGCCCGGGAGTATCCCGACAATCTCAAGCACATGGGCCGAGACCTCTACGCCGCGCAGACCCGCACCGCGGCCGACTGTGAGGAGTGTGGCCGCTGCATGGAGCGCTGCCCCGCGAAACTCGAGATTCCGAAACGTCTGCGGGAGGTTGCCCGGATTTTCAGCGGGCAGGAGAGCCTATGAGTACTCACGCCGTGACCACGTGCCTTCTCGGGTTGGGGGTCACAGTGATGTGCGAGATGGCCACCGCAGGTGAGACGCTGAGGACTTACCCTGCTCCCGAAGGCGAACCCGCTTCGGCCGACTACAAGGTCGAGGCGAACGGCCAGCCCGTCTTCGTCTACCAGGCGAAGGTGCGGCAGGAGATCGCCAAGCCGCCGGGCTCGATCTGGACGCACGACGTGGGCTGCAAGGCCGAGGTCGCCTCGCTCGCCTACTTCGATTTCGAGGGCGCCGTGCAGGTGGCCGTCACGCCCGCGCGGCTGTTCAAGTCGGCGACGATTCATCCCCTGTCCTTCGGCATCAAGCCCGCTATCGAAGGGCAGACCATCCGCTTCGCGCTTGACCGGCCGCGAAAGCTCGCGATTCTGCTCGACGGCTCGGACCGCCATGCCCTCCACCTCTTCGCCAACGCGATGGAGACTGATGCTCCCAGGCCCGACGACCCGGACGTGCTGTACTTTGCGCCAGGTGTCCACAAGATCGGCGCCACGCGACTCCAGAGCGGCCAGCGGGTCTACATTGCAGGGGGCGCCATCGTGCGGGGGCAAATCCTGCCTGACGAGCAACCGCAGCTCTCCAAGCGCACGGGGCTGAAGCACTACGGCGGCGCCTCGCTGCACCTTGACGGGGTATCGGGCGTCCGCATCAGCGGCCGCGGCATCCTCGACGGCGCCGACATGCCCCATGCTGCCCGCAACCTCATCCTCGTCGCCAACTCGCGGGACGTCACCCTCGAGGGGATCATCCTGCGTGATTCGCCCAACTGGAACGTCTGCATCCACAGTAGCGAGCGGGTGGCCGTCCGCGACCTCAAGCTCGTGAGCGGGCGGCTCAACAGCGACGGCATCAACCCCGTGAACAGCCGCAAGGTGGAGATACGCGATTGCTTCATCCGCAACCACGACGACTCGATTGCGGTGAAGGCCACGCGGCCCGAGGGCGACTGCGCCGACATCCTGGCCGAACGCTGCATCATCTGGAACGACTGGGGCTACGCCCTCGGCATCACCTATGAGACGCGGGCGCCCATCCACGACGTCGTGTTCCGCGACTGCGACGTGCTCACGGCCCTCTTCGCCCCGCTGGGCGTCTACATGGTGGATTCGGCCACCGTCAGCGACATCGCCTTCGAGAACGTCCGCGTCGAGGCCACGCGCGACAAGTTCATCCGCATCGCCATCGGGCACGACATGTGGGCCACCGACCCCCAACGCGGCCATATCCGCGGCATCCGTTTCAAGGACGTGCAGTTCACGGGCAAGGGCGCCCCGAGCTCCGAGATCAAGGGCTTCGACGCCGAGCACGTCGTCGAGGACGTGACCTTCACCAACCTTCGCATCGAGGGCAAGGCCATCGGCAGTGCAGCCGAGGGGCGGTTCAGCCTCAACGCGCACACGAAAGACGTTCGCTTCAGTGCGGAGTGAGCGTCGCCGGCCCGCCGCACTCCAGGCTACTTCGCCTTCCCTCTGGCCCTCGGGGCTGGCCTGGCGCGCTCGAAGAACTCGAGCGTGACCTCGGCTGGCTTCGGGTTGGGCGCGTCGAGGGGCTGGGTGTCGCCGAAGAGCCCCTGCTGCTCGGCCATCAGGGCGAGCAGTTCCTTCACCCTGGCCGCGTGCGCGGGGTCTGTCGAGAGGTCTTTCGTCTCAACGGGGTCGGCCGCGAGGTCGAAGAGCTGGGTACGGTTGACCTGCGGATAGCGCAGCAGCTTCCAGTTGCCCCTGCGCACGGCGCGCTGGACGCCGAGATAGGCGAGGAAGATCGTGTCGCGAACGCTCTCTGCCTCGCCCCGGAGGACAGGGGCGAGGCTCTTGCCGTCCAAGCCCTCAGGCACCTTGGCTCCGACCAGTTCGCACACGGTGGGGAACACGTCGAAGAGATAGGCGAAGGCGTCCACCGACTTCCCTTGCGGGATGCCTGGCCCGGTGAAGAAGAGGGGCACGCCCATCGTGTGCTCGTAGAGGTTCTGCTTGCCCATCAGGCCGTGGGAGCCGATGGCGATGCCCTGGTCGCTGGAGAAGATGAAGATCGTGTTCTCGAACTCGCCCGCCTCCTTGAGCGCGGCCACGAGGCGACCGACCTGTTCGTCCATGCCCGTGATGACGGCGTAGTAGTCGTGGAGGTGTCCGCGGATTTCGGCCTCGGTGCGGGGCCAGGCGGCCAGCCGCTCGTCGCGGATCAGTAGGTCGCCGTTGTCGAAGGGGTGGAACGGCAGGAAGTTCGGCGGCAGGGGTATCTTGTCGGCGTCGTACATCTCCATGTAACGCTTGTCGGCCACTCGCGGATCGTGCGGGTTGCCCGGGGCGAGGTACATGAAGAAGGGCTTGGCCTTGTCGCGTGAGTTGAGGAAACCGATCGCGTCGTCCATGAGGGTCTTGCAGGGGAAGCCACTCTTGCGGTCGTCCTCGTCGTCGAGATAGCGCGAATGGGTGAAGAGCTTCTGGACCTCGAGGTCGGTGTTGCCCTTCTTGCCGTGGTGGTAAGTCTCGTAGCCTGCCTCGTTCATCGCGGTGGGGAAGTTGGGGAAGCCTGGCGGCAGGTTGCGCACCGAGAACCACGACCGCCCGCGCAGCAGCATCATCCGGCTGGGCAGGCACACGGCCGCGCTGAATCCGCCCATGCAATAGGCGTTGCGGAAGATGACGCCCGACCTTGCCAGCGCATCGAGATTCGGCGTCTCGATGTGCGGGTTGCCCAGGGCGGCCACGGTGTCTTCGCGCTGGTCATCGGTGAAGAGGAAGACGACGTTCGGCCTGCGGCGCGGCGCCTCGGCGGCGCGCGCAGCTCCCCGCGCGGCCAGCGACGCGGCCGCGATGCCAGTGGCTTCGAGAAAACGCCGACGGTTGAGCATCCCGGGCAAGCGCTGCTCTCCTCCGTCCTCCCCGTTGCCTCGAGGGCCGGTGGGCCGCAGACAGTGCGGGGGCGCCACACCCATTCTAGCCGAGGACGCCGCCCACGTGCAAGGGCTGTTCGCCGCTTGACATGGAACGCCCCATCGGCTACCAATAGTAGGCGCACCGCGTGTTCGATCTTCACGTGCGCCCAAGGCGGCGGATGGTTCCGAGGGGACGCAACATGAGAAGGGTGAGCGTCGAGTTGATCGTGGGCAGTTTCGTGGTCATCGCCCTGGTGCTGTTCGCCTACTTCACCATGAGAATCGGGAGCCTGGACGCGCTGGGCGGGAGCGGCTACGAGCTGACGGCGCGGTTCGCCGACGCGGGCAGCCTCAAGAAGGGTGCGGCCGTGGTGATCGCCGGGGTGCCCATCGGGCGCGTGCGGCAGATCACGCTTGAGAACTACCAGGCCAACGTGGTGCTGGGCATCTCGGGCGACGTGAAGATTCAGGAAGACGCGATCGCCACCGTGAAGACCCGTGGCCTGCTCGGCGACGCGCTGGTGGACATCAGCCCCGGCGGCTCCGAGGTGCACCTGGCCCCGGGCCAGCAGATCCGCGAGACCGAGCCGGCCCTCGACCTCTACGCCCTCGTGGCCAAGTACATCTTCAGCCAGCAGTCAGGAGGCGGAATCAAGTGAGACCCTCATACGTCACCCTCACGCTCGGAGCGGCGCTGGCCGCCCTGCTCGGCGCCGCACGCCCGGGCAGAGCAGGCACCCTTGGCCCTCTCCAGCAGGTCCAGCAGAGCACCGACAAGCTCCTCGCCATCCTGAAGGACCCGCAACTCAAGGTCCCCGAGCGCAAGGCCGAGCGCCGCGAGAAGATCTTTGCCGCCATCAACGAGCGCTTCAACTTCGCCGACATGTCCCAGCGCACCCTCGCCCGCCACTGGGCGGCACGCACCCCCGCCGAGCGCGAGGAATACACCAAGCTCTTCACGGAGCTCCTCCGCAACACCTACCTCTCCAAGATCGAGGGCTACGCCGGCGAGCAGGTGCAGTACAAGGCCGAACGCATTGAGGGCAGCTACGCCCGCGTCGAGGTCCTCATCGTCACCACCAAGAACATCGAGGTGCCCCTGGAATACAGCCTGAAGAAGTACGACGACGAGTGGCTCGTCTACGACGTCGCCGTCGAGGGCGTGCGCCTCGTGAACAACTACCGCACCCAGTTCGCCAGCATGCTCAACAGCATGAGCTACCCCAAGTTCGTAGAGAAACTCCGCGCCAAAGTCGCCGAGACGGAAGCCGGCGAAGCCGCGCCGCCCGTAGTCAAGGGGAACGCACCGTGAACCCTACGCGCTTGCACAGCCTTCTGATCACGGGTTTTCTGTTCCTGGGCGTGGCGGCCCTGGGAAGCGCGGCAGAGCCGCCCGAGGCCGAGGACGTGGACCCCTTTGAGAAAAAGGGCGCCGACGACGAGATCGTGCCGCCCCTGCGCGACCCCTACCAGGGCATGAACCGCGCCTTCTACCACGTCAACGACAAGCTCTACTACTGGGTCATCCGGCCCGTGGCCCGGGGCTACAAGTTCGTCGTGCCCCAGCCCGCGCGAGTCAGCGTCGGCAACCTCTTCAGCAACCTCGGCGCGCCCGGCCGCAGTCTCAACTGCTTGATGCAAGGCGACCTCAAGGGCTCAGGCACCGAGCTCGAACGTTTTGGCGTCAACACCACGGTCGGCCTCCTCGGCCTCTTCGACCCCGCCAAGCACTGGCTCAAGATCAAAGTGCGCAACGAGGACTTTGGCCAGACCCTGGGCGTGTGGGGCTGGGGCATGGGGGCCTACCTGCACTGGCCCCTCGTGGGCCCGTCGTGTCCCCGCGACACCCTGGGCGCGCTCGTCAATGCGCTGCTGGACCCCGCCACGTTCCTCCCCGGCGCCTCTCTGATCGCCCGCATCAACCGCACCTCGCTCACCCTCGGGGAATACGAGGACTTCAAGAAGATGTCCCTCGACCCCTATGTCGCCATCCGCGACGCCTACAACCAGAACCGCCGCCACGCCGTCAAGAGCTGGGACTAGGCGGGTGTCCGGCAATCCGCGTGAGGCCGCTACACCGCGCCCCCATCCGGTCCGCTGGCGCCCGTGGCTCCAGGATCCTGCCCTAGAGGGTAGGGCGGCACAAGAGTCTCTTGACTCGCTTGACTCTCTGGGGGGGCAAGGAGCCTAGCGAGTCAAGCGAGTCTTGAACCGCCGTGCCGCCGGCGCGCGCCGGAGGAGGGAGGCAGCATGTCCGGCCACGTGGAGCCGCCCGGTCGTGGGGGCGGCTCAGGGGAGCTCGACGACGACCTTGATCACGCCCGGCTTGTGGGCGGCGAGGTCGGCGTAGGCGTCCGGGGCGTCGGCGAGAGGGACGCGGTGGGTGATGAGCTTGTCCGGGTGCAGGCGGCCGGCCTCGAGCAGCGCGATGGCCCTGGGGAAGTCGCCGAGGTTCAGGCGGGAAGTCGTTACGGTGGCTTCCTTTAGGACGAAATCACGCCAGTACACGGCATCTGTTTGCTCACCCTGGCCGATCATGGTGATCTGGCCGGCGGAGCGGACGAGGTGGAAGGCGAGCTCCGCGGGGCTGGGCTGGCCAGGGACGGGATGGGGGTGGCCGACGGCCTCGAGGACCTTATCGGCGCCGCGGCCTGAGGTGAGGCGCTTGACTTCATCTAAGACGCTGTCGCATATAGGGTTGAGCGTGACATCCGCTCCGAGTTCCCTGGCGACGGCCAAGCGGGAGTCATCCACGTCCACACTCACGAGGAGGCGTGCGGGTGAGAGGCGGAGCACGTCGAGCAGAGAGAGACCGACCTTGCCTGCTCCGAGTATCACAACTACGTCGCCTGTCTCGACTTGCGTGCGGCGCGAGGCGTGGACGGCGATCGAGTAGAGCTCGACCATCACGCCCTGGTGAATGGGGAGCGATGGCGGATAGGGGTAGACGAGGCGCGCGGGGACGACGATGCGCTGGGCGAGGCCGCCGGGGCAATCTATGCCGACAACCTTAAGTGCTTCGCAAACATTGAGTTGGCCCTCGGCGCAGCGGGGGCAGTGACCGCAGGCGAGGACGTTGTCCACAGCCACGGGGTCGCCGGGTCTGAAGCCATACACGTCAGGCGCGGCTTCGATGACGGTGCCGGCCAGCTCGTGCCCGAGGATGGCTGGATAGGGGACCCGGTGCTCCATGGTGCCGAGGTAGACGTGGAGGTCAGTGCCGCAGATGCCTACGGCCTTGGGGGCGATGGCGACATGGCCCGGCAGGAGCAAAGGGTCCAGCACCTCGCACACAACCATGTGTTGACGGGCTTCGAGGACGGCGGCGAGCACGGGTCATTTCTTCCTGGAGATGTAGACGGCTATGACCTGGTCGTAGTTGCCGGAGTAGAGGAGGAGGTCGGTGCAACCGTCGGCGTTGAGGTCGCTTAGGGCGAGGCCGCCGAAGTTCGGGAGGTTGTCGAGCACGATGTCGGGGTCGCGGGAGAAGAGGGGGTCGCGGCGGCCGGTGTTGAAGTAGATGGAAATCTGCTCGGTCTTCTCACGGACCAGGAGATCAGGGCGGCCGTCGCCGTTATAGTCGCCCTCGAACCTCATCATGGTCGAGAGGTAGCGCTCCCAGACGAGGCCCATCATGGCCTCCATGAGGTCCACTTTGAAACGCATGGTGATGGGCTTTGAGGAGGATGGGGCGACGCGGCGGTCGGGGCGGGTGCCGTAGCAGTTGGCGGCGCGGTTGAAGAGGAAGAAGTTGAGGTTGCCCTCGATCTGGCCGAAGGCCTGCCGAACCCACTTGGCGATCTCGGTGACCGTGATGTCGGTCTTGTACATGGCGAAGTCGAGGCAGCCGTCGCCATCGAAGTCGTGGAGCGGCAAGTTGGTGTGTATCAGGACATTCTGGTCAACGATCACCTGGGTGGGGTTCTCGGGGAGCTTGCCGGCGCGATCGGCGAGGAAGACGCGGACGCGGGTGACGATGTTGAGCGGGTCGTCCATCACGTTCTCTTCGGTGAAGCGGTCGGGCTTCTTGTCGTTGTTGATGTCTGCGATACGGATGTTGGGGGCGAGTTGACTCTGGCGGTCAGGGGGCAGTTGGGCAGCCGTGGTGTCGAAGGTGCCGTCGAGTTTCTGGGCGAACCAGTAGGGGCCGGAGACGAGGTCGGGCTTGCCATCGCCATTGACGTCGCGGCTTTCGAGGCTTGGGACGACCATCTGGAGGCGGGTGGAACGGGAGGTGGTCTGGTGGAACTCGTCGGCCTTGTGGCCCGGGGCGGCGAAGTGGTGGATAATGGGAAAGAGGCTGAGGGTCATGGGCCTTGCGAACTGGCCGGAGGGCTTCTGGAGGTAGACGTCGGTGCCCTTGTCGTGGGGCACAAGCACGTCGTCGAGGCCGTCGCCATTCGTGTCGAAGGCGAAGTTCCAGGGGAGCACCTGCACGTTGGGCTGGTACTGGGCGGCGATGCCGCTGCGAAGGGTGTTCAGGGAAAGGATGGTGTCGCAGCGGATGAGGGGGCTGGGGCGGGGATTGAAGCGGCCATCGGCCTGGACGAAAGCCCAGACACCCTCTGGAGTTAGGATGAGAATCTCCTTGCCCTTGTCTGGCAGGACATCGGCGGCATCGGCGAAGTAGGCGGTCGGGCCGGTGACGAGGACCTCGGGGGTCGGCGAGTAGCCCGCCTGCTGGGCCGGGTCGGCGCGGAAGATGGCGATTCGGCCTGCGGCCAGCCCGATGAGGTCGAAGCGGCCGGTCCCGGTGAGGTCCTCGGCGAAGATGCCGTTGTCGGCCTCCCCCGCGAGGTTCAGGCTGTGGTACGTGACGGCGCCGGCGAAGGAGGCGGCGGCGGTCCAGAGCGCCAGGGCGAAGAGAGCATTTTTCACAGCGTGATGTCCCTGCGACAGAAGACGGTGACTGACACGAGGAGCGACACGCCTACATAGATGGCTGAGATGCCCACGCCGACCAGGGCGTCGTGCCACTGGGGCACCGTGCCCTTGCCGGCCTCGAGCATGAGGGTGGTGATGCGGGTCATGGGGTAGTTGAACGCGAGGTGGCCGAGGTACTCCTCGAACATCGGGATGAACTTGGTGGCCTCGAGCGTCATGAAGACGCCCACGGCGATGCCCACCGCGAGGCCCGAAGACTCGATGAGTGTGCCGAGGAGGAATCCCAGGCTGACGCCGGCGAGCACGGGCACCACGAGGAGCGCGAAGCCGAACAGAATCTCGCCCATCACCTCGCCCCTGGTGGCGATCACCGTATCGGGGTACTGAGGGTCTGTTACGTCATCGTAAGTCGGGAAACCAGCAGGCCTTGGCGGCGGCTCGGACCGGTGGGAGAAGGGCTGGCGCCTCTCCGGCACGGTGCCTCCGACGACCCAGGCGGCCAGCGCCGCGGTGGCGACAATGGCTATGGTGGCCACGAGCAGCGATAGGATCTTGGCAAGCGCGAACTCCACGCGGCGAACCGGCCGGGCGAGGATCGTGTTGAGGGTGCGTCCCGTGGCTTCGCTGGACATCGCCATGGCGCCCAGGGCCGTGAGCAGCAGGGCGCTCACCTGGAGGCCGTAGCCGGCGCTGGCCACCCAGAGGCTGTAGTTCGAGAAGCGCACGGTGGAGCCCGTGCTCTCGGTGAAGTTCTTGGCCGCCAGCCCGAGGCCCGCGGTGACGAGCAGCGTGATGATCACGGCCGCGGGGAAGAGCTTGTGCGAGACGAGCTTGCGGATCTCCACCCACGTGAGGCGGGCGGTGCGCCGCAGGCTGCCCAGGCTCCGCCGCCCTCGGCTGTGCGAGTTCGCGTCAGTCATTCCTTCATCAGTTCCATGAAGAGTGTGCGCAGGCTCTTCGCCTGCGGGGATAGCTCCTCGAGTGCCACGCCGCCTTTGACCAGGGTGTCGGCGATCTGGGCGGCCTCGTCCTGGCGGGCCGTGACCAGCAGCCGCTGGCCCTCGACGCTCAGGCCGTGGACCCAAGGGCGACCGTCGAGAAGGGCGCGGGCCTTGGTTGCGTCCGACACGACGGTGCGGTACGTGCGCAACTCCTCGGCCAGCAGGCTGCGCACCTCGCCACACACGAGGAGCCGCCCGTCCTTGATGATTGCTGCCCGGTTGCAGATTTCCTCCACCTCCTCGAGCAGGTGGCTGGAGATGAAGATGGTGATCCTCTGGTCGCGGGCCAGGCTGCGGAGGAGGTGGAGGAATTCGAGCTTGCCTTCGGGGTCGAGGCCGGTCGTCGGCTCGTCGAGGATGAGCAGGGGAGGGCGCGTGAGGAGCGCCTGGGCGATGGCCAGCCGCTGGAGCATGCCGTGGGAGTAGGTCTTGACCTTCTTCAGACACGCCTTCTGCATGCTCACGGCCTCGATTACCTCGTCCACGCGGCCTTTGGGCACGCCGCCGGCCACCTGGGCGAGGAGCGAGAGGTTGCTCCGGCCGGTCAGATGGCGGTAGAAGGCAGGAATGTCCACCAGCGAGCCGATCTGCGCGATGGCGTCGAGAAAGTGGCGGCGCGCGTCCACCCCGTTCACCTCGATGCGGCCCGAGGTGGGGCGCACGAGGCCCACGATCATGCGCATCGTGGTGGTCTTGCCCGCGCCGTTCGGCCCGAGGAACCCGAAAACGTCTCCCTCGTTGACCTCGAGGCACAGGCGGTCCACGGCCGTGAACCGGCCGAAGCGCTTTGTGAGGTCAATCGTCTTGAGGACTGTGGTGGCCAATGTGAAAGCTCTTGAAGAGGGGCTGGGGAGGAGCTTCTCGCGAGAAGTTCCTCCCCAGTGCTTTGCTTCTCAATAGGCCTTGGCCAGGATGCAGCGGACGTTGGCCTTGCCGCCGGTGAGGAAGCACTGGCCTTGGGGCTCGCCGCCCTGGCGCGGGATGCAGCGGATGGTGGCTTTCGTCTCCTCCTGGATCCGGAGCTCCTGCTCGGTGGTGCCGCCCCAGTTGGCCACGAAAAAGCCGCCCTCGCTCTCGAGGCGCTCCTTGAACTCCGTGTAGGTCTTCACCTCGTGGGTGTTGGCCTGGCGGAAGGCGAGGGCCTTGTCGAACAGGGCCTTCTGGATGGCGGCGAGGGCGGCGGGCGCCTCGGCGGCCACGGCGTCGCGCGGCACGGGGCGCTTCTCGCCCGTGTCGCGGCGGGCGAAGGTGGCCTGGCCCTGCTCCACGTCGCGCGGGCCGACCTCGATTCGCAGGGGCACGCCCTTGAGTTCCCACTCGTTGAACTTCCAGCCCGGCTTGTACTGCTCGCGGTCGTCGAGGCGGACGACGAGGTCCTTGGGCAGCGCCTGGCGGAGGCTGGCCGCGAATTCGAGCACGGCGGCGCGCTCGGCGTCGGTCTTGTAGATGGGCACGATGACCACGTGGATGGGGGCCAGCTTCGGCGGCAGCACGAGGCCCTGGTCGTCGCTGTGCGCCATCACGAGCGCGCCGACGAGACGCGTGGAGACGCCCCAGCTCGTGGCCCACACGTGCTGAAGCTGGCCCGCAGCGTCCTGATAGGTCACGTCGAACGCCTTGGCGAAGTTCTGCCCGAGCATGTGTGAGGTGCCGGCCTGGATGGCCCGCCTGTCCTGCGTCATGGCCTCGATGCAGTAGGTGCGCACGGCGCCGGCAAACTTCTCGGCCTCAGTCTTCAGCCCGGGCACGACGGGCACGGCCATGTAGTCCTCGGCGAAGGTGCGGTAAATTTCGAGGATTCGGAGCGTCTCGTCCTCGGCCTCGGCCTCGGTGGCGTGGGCCGTGTGGCCCTCCTGCCACAGGAACTCGATGGTGCGCAGAAACAGGCGGGGGCGCATCTCCCATCGCACCACGTTGGCCCACTGGTTGATGAGCAGCGGCAGGTCGCGGTGCGACTGGATCCACTGTTTGTACATCGCCCAGATGATGGTTTCGGAGGTGGGGCGGACGTAGAGCGGCTCTTCGAGCTCCTTGCCGCCGCCGTGGGTCACCACGGCGCAGTGGGGGGCGAAGCCCTCGACGTGTTCCGCCTCCTTCTTGATGAAGCTCTCGGGGATGAAGAGCGGGAAGTAGGCGTTCTGGTGGCCGGTGGCCTTGAACATGCCGTCGAGCGCCCGCTGCATGTTCTCCCAGATCGCATAGCCGTGGGGCCGGATCACCATGCAGCCGCGCACGGGCGCATAGTCGGCCAGCTCGGCCCGCTGGACCAGTTCCACGTACCACTGCGCGTAGTCGTCGGCGCGCTTCGTCAGCTTGGCCACCCCGAGGTCTCCTCCGTTGGATGCAATGAAAAAACCATTATATCGCCGGGATCAGGCCATTGCAAACGACGGAGGAGTGGACAGCCGCGCCGAGGTGCACCGAGTCGCGGCTGCCTGGCGTGGGAAGGACGCTTCGGCCCGTTCGGCGCACGGAGGCAAGCCCGGCCGCAGCGGCGCGCCTCCAGGGCTCACCGCTGTTTGACCACCTTGCCCGTGGGGTCGTATTCGCGGTAGGTGCCGGGCACGGGCTTGCCGTTGCGGTATTCGCACTCGACGTAGAGCTTGCCGTTGCGGGAATAGGACTTGTAGTTGCCGTGGATGGCGACCATGCCGCCGCCGGCGCTGTCGGGAAGGCGCGTGAGCGTATACCGGTCGAGGTCCTGGGGGCTCGCCAGATGGGGCTTGATGTAGTCGAAGACCTCGTGCACGTTCCCGTTATCCCAGTGTGTGGTGGCGCGTCCGCTCGTGGTGGCGGGCACGGACACGGGCACGGGGTACTCCGCCTGCCCGAGGAGTTTCCCGGTCCCGGAGTCGTACAGGCGCACGCGGGCGGGGTGCGCGGGCACGCTCTTGTAGATGTGGGTGACGATGCGGTCGCGGGTGCGCACCTGCTCGCCGTCGCCGAAGTCCCACTCGTACTCGGCGTCGGGCGGGCGGTTCCCGACGATGGCCCTCAGGTAGACGGCGTCGCCAACGGCCTTGGGCGGGACCGGCTCGATGGCGATCGTGGGGGCCGGAGCCTTTGGCGTGTCTTTCGGCGGGGCGACGCCGCGAGGCCCGAGCGTGAAGCGGAACTGCACGCGGTCGGCCTGGTCAGCGCCGTAGAGCACGCGCGCGTCGAAGACGTAGGTGCAGGCGGCCCTGTCGTTGGCGGGGTCGCGGAACGCCGACACGGCGATCTCGCTGCCAGAGGCGGTGACGGTGCTGCCCCCCTTCGCGGGCAGTTCGGCCGAGAAGCTCGTGCTGTAGCTGTGCTTGCGGTCCTGGTCGCTGTAGATGCGGCAGGCGACGCTCGCACGGATCGCCTTGTCGTACCCCAGATTGGTGAGTGCCACGACGGGCACAAGGGACGCGACGTCGCCCGGCAGCGTCGTCACCGCTCCGATGTCCTTGCCCCCTTCGGTCTGCCTGAATACGAAGCCGTCCGAAGTCTCCGGGCTCCAGTGGAACCGGTACGCGCGCTCGCGGGTTGCCTGGGTGGCGGGCGCGAGGAACCGCAGTGTGGTGCCGTGGGACGGGATGCTCATGGTGATCTTCGGGGCCATGGGATCGAGCTTGTCGGCTTGGAGGGTCATGGTGTACCAGAGATCGCCGAAGGACGTCTCGTCGGTCTCCGCGCGGATGCGGCTCTTGGTCTTGGCGGGCGTGGGGTCGCCCATGCCCAGGGCGCTGGCGAGCGAGTCGTCGAACGGCTTGGCCTGGGGCCGCTTGTGGCTGGAGTGGCCCGAGCTGGTGAGCCAACTGTTGTGGCCCTTCACGTAGGGCTCGTCGAGGGCCGGGTCGTGCACGATCACCTGGTTGCCGTCGTAGCCCACCACCAGCCAGACGTGCTGCTTGCGTCCCGACCAGACGAGCACGGGGTGGCCGTTGGCGCCGATGTCGTTCTTGATGTCATCGAACAGGGTGCGCGTGGCGCTCAACGAGCCATACGAGCGGGTGGCAAAGCGGCAGCCGGCGCGGGCCAGCACCAGCGGAGAGAGGGCCGACTGCCACCATGGGAAACCGCCGAAGGCCGACGCGCCGGCGAACTGCTGCGCCGTGATGCCGTTCTCGCCCACCTTCAGGCGCCCGATGATCCCGTGGATGCCAAGGTCGCCCTCGGGGTCGGGACGAATGGCCTGCAGGGCCATGTAGAGCGACGCCGCCCAGCAGTACGGCGAGTCGCCCTGGCTGTAATAGGGGATCTCGAGCCGGCGCTCGGTGGGCAGCTTGCTGCCGAAGAGGCCGAAGAAGGACGTGAAGTGGCCGGTCTCGAACACCAACTCGGGCTGCCCCCCTGCGCCCGGCTCCACGCGGCTGGGCAGCACGTGCTGCACCCCCGTGCGCGCGTCGGTGTAGCCGGCCGTCGCGTAGCCGCCTGCCTCGTAGCCGGGCGGCGCCGGGATGCGGAGCTGAACGGGCCGGGCAAAGCGGGCGCCGTCGGGGCCGCAGTCCAGGATCACCCGCTGCTGGCCGCGGGGGAGGGCGCGGGCAGGCTTCAGCTCCCTCACGGTGATGCGGGTCGGGGCCGCCAGGGCATCGGGCGGGAACACGAGAGCCGCGCCCGAGGGCAGCGCCACGGCGCCGCCCGTGGGGCCAAGATCGCGCGCGACGGTGGCGACGAGCAGCGGCTCGGGCTCGGCCAGCCCCGCGGCGGACCCCGGAGCGCCCGTGTTCCCGGAGCGGACGAGTACGGCCACGCCCCCGGCCAGCAGGGCCAGGGCCGCCAGCGCCACCGCCATGCGCAGCGCTGCCCGGCCACGCGCGGGAGGGGCGGCGGCGACGGCCGGCGCGACAGGCCAGGGGGGCCGCTCCAGCGCCAGGACCTGGCGCCGGAGCGCGAGGCAGCGGTCGAGCTGCGGTGCGATGGCGGGGTCGCGCACGCCAGCGTCGCACAGGGCTCGGCCGAAGGCGCCCAGGGCCTCAGCCACCTGCGGCGCGCCGCTCTGGGCGCCAGGCGCGAGGGCAGGAGGTGGTGTGCCCTGGGCCGTGTCGGACGGCGGACGATGGACGGCTCCGTACGCCGGCAGGGCCGTGCCCACCCGTGCCTCGGCTGCCGCGGCGCCGAGCGCGCAATAGGCTTCGGCCAGTTCGAGTTGCAGGCCGAGAAGCGCCACGCGCGAATCGCAGACCTGCGGCTGGGCGGGGCGGGTCTCATGTGGGATGCCCATCGGGCGTGCCTCTGCGCGAGGGGGGACGGCGGTGGTCGCTGGGGCGGTCAGGGGGCCGGTTCAGCGGCGGCCTCCGCCCTCTGCCGCGCCACCAGGAAGGCCACGAGGAACAGCCCCTCGGCGATGACCTTCAGCGAGTCCTCGAGCGCCGTCAGCCACTTGTGGATGTGAGTCACCTGATCAACGTCGGTGAGCCCCGGGAGCCACGGAAAGAGGTCGTTGTGCCGCTTGTTCATCGCGTCCACGGCCATCATCGCGAACATCACGACGAAGCCCGCCAGAAGGTGGGGGCGCACGCGCAGGCAGCGCGTGACCTCGCGGCGGCACGCGATGAGCACCGCAAGCCCCACGACTCCGTACAGGGCCACCAGGGCGTCGTCGAGGTGCGCCGTGAGCCACGTGGGCTCCATCCTCAGCAGACGGTGCACGAGGCGGTCCATCCGCTCGTGCAGGCGGAACAGGTCGTCTGCTGCCAGGAATGCGAAGCCGATGGCCATGAGCGCCCAGATAGCCTGCGGCGCCCGCCACCAGAGGCCTTGAGCGGACGGCCTGCGGGCCTGGTAGATGCGGAACGACACCCAGCCTGTTGCCACGAGGAGGAGCCCGGAGAACCAGGTGACCAGTTCGCCCTCGGCGAAGTGCTTCGATACGTTGCCCGCGCTCAGCCCGGCCGCGAGGGCGCCTGCGATCACCATCCCCTCGGCCAGCATCACGCTCCACAGCGGCGAACGGGTGTCCCGGCCCAAGGTACCACCTCTCGTCTCAGTGTCCGGCGAGTGGCCGCTCCGTGCGGCAGCAATGTTGTGCCGCAATGATCGTACTCGGGTCAGGCCCTGCCGTCAACCGCTGTTGCGGGTTGACAGGCCGATGCGGCGGGCCTAGAATGGCCCGCGGCTGCTCCCCCCTGCCGCTGACTACAGCACGCCGAGGGATGTACGCGGGAGAACCAGCTCGCCCGCCCTCGTGGAAGCCTGCTGCGAGCAGGGCCGATGAGCGCGCGTGCGAAGTTCATCAGACCAGCCTTCGGGTCCCACCCCGCTTGGGAGTAGGAGGAGATTCCCGTGAGAGAAGCCGCCGTGTGGCTCGTTGCGGCCGGCCTGTGCTCTGTGGCGGTCCTGCGCGCCTCGGGGGCCGAGGTGCTCTACAACGGCATCGTGTTGCCCGAGGTCTGGCCGCCGAGGTACGATCGCCCGCCCAACGAGCCGATGCCCGTGCCCTACCTTGCCAATCCCCCCGCCGTGATCCCCATAGACGTCGGGCGGCAGCTCTTTGTGGACGACTTCCTCGTGCAGGAGACGACGCTCACGCGCGCGTTCCACCGCGTCGAGTACTGCAAGGACAACCCCATCCTGAGGCCCGACCAGCCCTGGGAGAACCAGGGCCGCGGCCTGTTCGCCGCGCCCTTCAGCGGCGGCGCCTGGTTCGACCCGCAGGACAAGCTCTTCAAGATGTGGTACTGCGGCGGCTACCTCGCCACCCTCTGTTACGCCACGAGCCGCGACGGCATCGCCTGGGAGAAGCCGAAGCTCGGCCTCCAGCCCGGCACCAACGTGCTCTTCACGCCCGGCCTCGTGCCTGACAACCGCCGCCACGACACCACGCTCGTGTGGCTCGACGCCGACGCCAAGGACCCCAAGGAGCGCTTCAAGTACTTCGCCACGGAGAGCGACGGCAAGGGCTGGCGACTGGTGATGCGCGTGAGCGCCGACGGCCTGCGCTGGAGCGATCCCGTGGCCTCGCAAGCCATCGGCGGCGACCGCACGACCGTCTTCTACAACCCCTTCCGCAAGGTGTGGGTCGTCAGCGAACGCACCAACTGGGGCGGCCGCGCCCGCGCCTACACCGAGGATCCCGACCCCCGCGCCGCCGTGGCCAGGGTGGCCACGGCCCGCGTCAACTGGGTCTCCGGCGAGAAGCTCGACCCGCACAACCCCAACCAGCAGTGGAGCAGCCTGGCGCCCCAGCTCTACAACCTCGACGCCACCCCGTATGAGAGCCTCATGCTCGGCCTCTTCGTCATCTGGCAGGGGCCAAACAACGGCGATTGCGCCAGGCTCGGCCTCCAGAAGCGCAACGAGGTGCTTCTCGGCTACTCCCGCGACGGCTTCCACTGGAGTCGCCCGGACCGCACCCGTTTCCTCGAGGTCAACGAGACCGAGGGCGCGTGGAACCTAGGCAACGTCCAGTCCATCGGTGGCGGCTGCCTCGTCGTGGGCGACCGACTCTACTTCTATTTCAGCGGCCGGGCCAAGCCCAAGGGGCAGTGGGACGCCGATGCGGCGACTGGCCTGGCCTTCCTCCGCCGCGACGGCTTCACCTCGATGGACGCTGATGAAAAGGGCGGCACGCTGACCACCCGCCCGGTCAGCTTCAAGGGCAAACACCTCTTCGTCAACGTCGCCTGCCCGAAGGGCGAGTTCCGCGCCGAACTCCTGAGCGAAGACGGCACGCCGATAGCCCCCTTCACCGCCGACAAATGCGTGCCTCTTGCCTGCGACAGAACCCTCGCCGCCGTGTCCTGGAAGGGCGCGGACGACCTCTCGGCGGTCAGCGGCAGGCCCGTCCGCTTCCGTTTCCACCTGAGGGGCGGGCGCCTCTACGCCTTCTGGGTCAGCCCCGACGCCAGCGGCGCAAGCCACGGCTACGTCGCGGCCGGCGGCCCGGGCTTCACGGGGCCGACGGACACGGTAGGGTCCCACGAATCACGCTGACCGCGTCTTCGACAGTGTCCACGAGGGTGATGAGGGCGAGGTCCTTGGGTCGGACGGGCAGGTAGGCGCGGTAGGTGTTGAGGACGGCACGCCAGGCCGGCCCCACACAGATGAGCGGGCGAGGGGAGAGGGCGCCCGTCTGGAGGAGCGTCCAGGCGAGGGAGAATTCGGTGAGGGTGCCCACGCTGCCGCGGAGGCAGATGTAGGCGTCGCCCAGCTCGAGCAGGCGGCGGAGACGCTCGTGGAAGTCCGGAGCCTTGCGCTCGTCATCGATGTAGCGATTGGCCGTGTGAGGGTCGAAGAGGGCGTTGGTGATGCCGATGGCGTGGCCACCGGCCTCGCGGGCACCCCGGGCCGATGCCTCCATCGTGCCGCCGTAGCCGCCGTTGCAGACGGATAGGCCGGCCTCGGCGAGCAGGCGCCCGAGGCGCAGGGCCTCGCCGTACTCGGCGCTGCCGGGGCGGGCGCTGCTGGCGCCGAAGACGGTGACGATGCGCGGCATCGCTCAGTCCACCGTGAAGACAACCTTGGCCGCGCCGGAGTTCTCGGCCTGATCCTTGACGCGGACGACGAGGGTGTGCTCGCCCTTCTCGAGGGCCGGGACCTTGAAGTCGAGGGCCTCGCCCTGGCTGTCGAAGATCCCGTCCACGGGGGCGATGCTGGTCCAGTCGCCGCCGTCAATCGAGTATTCGCCTTCGGCGAGGCCCGCGCCGGCATCGCTGCACTTGGCGGTGACGGCGAGCGACTTGTCCTTGGCGATGCGCACGGCGAGGCCGGCCACGGTGGGCGGCGTATTGTCCACGAGGAACGCCTCGGTGATCTTCTCGCCTTCCTCGGCCGCGCCGGGCGGGTTGGTTGGCGAGTCGCTGGCGACGACCCGGATGCGGTAGAGCCCGTCGGGAACCGCGTGGGTGTCCCAGTCGTAATAGGCCACGCTCAGCTTGTCCTGGAGTCTCTTCCAGGTCTTCTCGTCCTCGCCGCGGAAGTAGACGGCGTAGACCAGGTCGTCCTTGTTCGGGTCGGTGGCCTGCCACGAGATGCGGATGATGTCAGCGAATGGCCCGCGAGGGGAGGAGGGCATTTGCGCTCTGCTGCTGTGCGAAGGGGTGGGCTGGACGGGCGTGGGCGGCTGCATGCCCATCTGGCCGGGCTGAGGCGCGGGCATGGGCATCATGCGGCGTGGCTTGGGCGCCATCTGAAGCTGCACCTGGGTGAAGGTGGGCCGGCGGTTGCTCTGGGCATACGAGAGGATCACCTCGTCGAGCACGGGGGTGTCGGCCGGCCGCGAGGTCTTGAGCGTGGCGCGGTACTGGATGAAGCGGGCCGACGGGCTGGTGATGCGGTCGCCCTCGGCGCGGGTCAGCTCGTCGGACCACGGGCTCCACGTCTCGTCGGGCGTGGCCGTGTTGCCCGTGCGGGTGGCGAGGGTGACGCTCGTGCCCCTGGGTGTGCGGGCGTCCCAGGTGACCGTGCCCCAGCGCGAGTGTGATTCAGTGTCTTGAACCTTCGAGACGAACGTGCCCTGCGCCGCGTGGTCTGCGGCGACCTGGTAGACCTGGCCCGAGTTGGCTGTGGCGGCGAACAGGCGTCCGTCGGCGGCCAGCAGGGCCGTGATCTGCGCGCCGTCGAGGCTGGCCACGCGAGCCACCTGGGTGCCCTCAATGCAGTAGAGCTTGCCGTCGTTCCCGGTGCCGGCGTAGAGGCGGCCGTTGTGCCACAGGAGCGAGTAGAAGGCCGCGCCGGCCACGCTCGCCACGCGGGCCACGTCGCCGTTGGGCATCAGGCGGTAGATGGCGTTGCCGCCGCTTGGCTTCGCCGTTGGCGTCGAGGGAGCGCCGCCCGATGGCTGCGTCTGGCCGCCCGATGTGTCGGAGCCGGAGCCTGTGTCGCTTGGGCTGCCGTGGCCCGAGATGGTGAAGGTGCGAGTGGTCGTCGCGGGCGTGATCGAGGGGGCTGTGGTCGCGCCGCGCGAGGCGCCTGCCGTGGCGAAGCACAGGCGGCCCTGGGCGTCGAAGGCCAGGGCGCGAATGTCGTCGCCTTCGGCGTCGTAGGCCACGCGGCCTTCGCCCTTGGCGTTCACGTGGTAGAGGAAGCCGTCCTTGTCGCTCCCCGCGTACACGGAGCCGTCCGCGGCGAGGGCCAGGCTGAGGATGTGGCGCGAGCCGGCCTTGAGCAGGGTGTCGGCCTTGTCCTTGCCCGCGATGCGCAGCACCTTGCCCTCCGGGCCGGTGCCGGCGTAGACCGTGCCGTTCGCGGCGACGGCGAGCGCCCAGAGGTAGGGGCCGTCGGCCTTGTAGTAGGCCTCGGCCTTGCCGTCGGGTGCGATGCGATAGAGCACGCCCGAGGGGGTGGCCGCCGCGTAGACGGCGCCGTCGGGGGCCGCCGCGACGGCGAGAATCCCCAGGTCCGTCTTTTCGGGCGAGGTGAAGAAGGTCTCGACCTTGCCGCCGCTGATGCGGAGGACGTTGGGCTCAGTGCCGACGGCGGCGTAGAGGGTGCCTTTCGGGTCGGCGGCGAGCGCCCACACGTGGGGCACGGGGTCCTTGAGCAGCGTCTTCAGCTCGGGCGCCAGGACGAGCTGGCCCAGCCCTAGCACGCTCACGCCCTGGGCGTCGCCTGCGTCGAAGTCGCTCGAACTGGTTTGGACCCACCTCTCGACCGGCACGGCGGAGACCGTGGTCGTGAGGGCGAAGATTGCGGCCAGCAGGCCAAGCTCTCGCTTCATCCGTTGGTCTTCCTTGAGAAGGCTCAGAATCCCCAGGTCCCGAACGCCGGGCACCGAACGGCGCCGCTGAGCACTGGACGCCGAACGCCGAACACTGCACATCTGCCCCGCTCACGGCCTCCTCGGCGGCCTCACCACGAGCGGCAGCATGTGGCTGCCGGCCAGCACGTATGGCGTCTCAGCGAAGGCCGAGAGGGACTTGCCTGTGACCGTCAGCCCCGTGGTCCTCGGGGAGCCGATGACGGAGAAGATCGAGGCGGGCAGCGAGGGCAGCTCGACGCCGCGGCTGGCGATGCCGCGGTCCGGTAGCTTCAGCCGGATGTAGAGGCGGCGCTGCGGCGTCTGCTCGCGCAGGATCTCCACCAGGTGATCGAGGTCGCGAGGCTGGTAGCGGTGGGGGGCCTCCTGGCGTTCAAGGCGCTCGTGCATCTGGGCATCGCACACCATCACGCTCGCACTGCCGGGCGGGAAGTCCCCGGGCAGCTTCAGCTCGATCGCCTGGACGAACGGGTCTTTCTTGTGCGGGCGGATGGTGGCCAGGGCGCGCAGGGTGTCGCCCGGCCGGCAATCGTTGTTCTCGAGTCGCACGGCCTCCACGCGCGCCACTGTGGCCTCCGCTGCGACCTGGAGGTCGGCCGTGATCTTCTCGACCTCCACGGCGCCGAACTCGTTGTTGCCCAGGGCCGCGAGGGGGCTGACCACGTCGTTGAGCGCGCCCATGAGCGAGGCCATGCTTGAGAGCCCCGAGTACGTATTGTCCACCACGATGGGCGGCCGTCTCGCAAGCTGGACTGTTGCCTTGAGCTGGAGCGTGTTCTCCCGGGGCAGATCGCCGCGCACGAGCAGCGTGTTGGCGAGGAACATGCCCGCGATGCGCGAGGTGAGTCGCGGGTGGTCAATCACGCGGCCGCGATAGACTTCTGCCCCCTGCATGTCGGCCCGGGTGAGCCTGGCCTCGATGGCGATCATTCTGGGGGCCGCGCCCACCTTGCCCACGACCGCCGCCTGCATGTCGGCGGTGAGCTGGCCCACGGTCCTGGCCGCGCTCGCCAGTTTCATCGAGCGCATCAGGCTGGGGAACGAGAACTGCACCACCGCCGTGGCCATGGGCACACTCACGCGCCCCTCGCCAAACATCGGATGCCCGAAGCCGATGATGGTATCGCCCGCCACGTCGGTGCAGGTTCCAATGCCGCTCATCTCCACATCGCCCTCGGCGAAGCGCACCGCGAGGGCCGAGCCGGGCTCGAGCTTCAGGCTCTCCGGGGCCTCGGCCGCGCCGGCGGCGCCGCCCTGCGCGAGCACGAAGCCGAGCGGCTCGAACTCGCGCCGCGCCAGCTCGAGGGCCGGCCCGCTCAGGCCGGCCACGTAGAGCGGCGTCTGGAGCCGGCTGAGGGTGGCCGAGCCGCCGGCCACCTGCTCCCAGCTCGGCGGCGCACTCGCCAGGCGCACCTCGCCGAACGACCGGTCGCCGAGCACCAGCGGCCCGTCGAGTCGGCCGCTAGGCGGCCCTGGAGCGGCCGCCGCGGCCTTCTCGGGCACGGGCGAGACCATTGCCTGGTACATGTTCTCTATCGGTGTGACGCCGCAGATCGGTTCCTTGGGGAACGACCAGCCATAGGCCACGGCGCCCGCCATCTTGAACTCGTTGCCCACCTTCAGGTAGATGGGGCTGCCGCTCATCCCCGCGATGATGCCCGTCTTCTCCAGCCCGGCCCCGCTCATGCGGCAGAGCACGATGTCCTGCCTGGGCATTGCGTTGCGCAGCACGCCGATCACCTCGACTTCGAACCGCTCGATCTTCGTGCCCTGGAACACCGACAGGCCGTAGCCGGTCATGCCCCGCCTGATCTCATTTGCCGCGAGGTACTTGGCCGGCAGGCCGCCCGCCCGGGCCGCGAGGGCCACCCACAGAACGTCGAGGAGCAGGACAGCACGCACTCTCATGAGAACCTCCAGGGAGGCAGCGGGTCGCCGGATGGAACGCGGAACCGCAGTATCATAGGCTTCCGCATGGGGAGAGTCAAGCAGAGGGAAGCGTCCCGAAGGGGCCCGGGCACCCGCGGGATTTTCTGTTCTTGACAGCGTGGGCGAATGCCGCTAAGATTGGCAAGAGAGCGCGTGCCAGGACAGGCGGCGGCAGGCGTCCCCGTAGCTCTGCATCCGCGCAGACTTCCCCTTATCCCCCGTCTCATGTCCAGCCATCTCGTGTCCCTCGGGCCGGCAGCGCGAGAGCAACCGAGGCAGCCCTTGAAAGCACTACCCCACCGAGACTTGCGGCTCGTGTTCCTCGTCCTGGCGTGGCTTGCGGGGCAGGGCGTCGCCGTTGCGAGGCAAAGCGGCCTGGTCGTGGCCGAGCGCCCGAGCATGGTGGTCACGGCCATGGCCCCCGTGCCGAGCACCTATCGGTACACGTGCCTCAACGACCTGGCGCGCCAATTGGGCGCCCAAGCGAGCTTCGACGAGCTGGGGGGGGTCTTTACGCTGAGGGTTGGCGAGCGTCGCGTGGCCGTGGCGCCGGGCGTGGAGGTCGCCGCGCTGGGCATGCGCTCGGTCGAGCTCGGCGACGAGGTGGCGATGCGGTACGGGCGCGTCTACGTGCCGCGCTGGTTCGCGCGGGACGTCGAGCGCTACCTGCGCACAGTGGGGCCTGAGCTCGGCCCCGTGACGGTGGAGCGCCCGACCGAACGTCCGGCCGAGCCAACCAGGCCGCGCACGGTGGGCCGCGTGTGCATTGACCCCGGCCACGGCGGCAAGGACCCGGGGGCTGTGAGCCGCTGGGGCCTCGTGGAGAAGGACATCGTGCTGCCGACCGCGCAGTTGCTTGCGCAGGAGCTGCGGGCGCGCGGATTCGACACGGTGCTGACGCGTGACGGCGACTACTTCGTTGAGCTGGAGGACCGCCCTGCCGTGGCCACGCGGAAGGGGGCTGACATCTTTGTGGCGGTCCACGCGAACGCCATCGCGAATGCGTCGTACAAGGGGCTGGAGATCTTCTACTGGTACGGGTCGTGGTCGGCCGCCTCCGCTGCCACGCGGCGCGAGGGCGTCGAGCTGGCGCAGGCCATCGAGCGCGCCTGTCAGCGCGAGGGGCTCACCGTGCGCAACGTGCGCGGCGCCGACTACAAGGTGCTGCGCTACTCCAAGGTGCCGGCGACCCTGGTCGAGATCGGCTTCCTGACGAACCGCGCCGAGGAGCAGGCCCTGCGCACCACGGCCTACCGCCAGCGCGTGGCCAGGGCAATCGCCGAGGGGATTGACGCCTACCGCAAGGGGAACAAGTGAGCGCGGCATCCGCGCCGGCCCCACTGCAAAGAGGACTCTCGTGCCTGACCCCGCCTCGCCGATCGGCATCTTCGACTCGGGCCTCGGCGGCCTCACCGTGATGCGCGCGATCGCCCGCGCGCTGCCGGACGAGGACCTGCTGTACTTCGGCGACACGGCCCGGGTGCCCTACGGCATCAAGTCGCCGCCCACCATCACGGCCTTCTCCGAGCAGTGCTGCCGCTTCCTGCTGCGCCATGGGCCCAAGCTGCTGGTGATCGCCTGCAACACCGCCTCGGCCGCCGCGCTGCCGCGCCTGCGCGAGGCGTTCGACGTGCCCATCCTCGGGGTGGTCGAGCCCGGCGCCCGCGCTGCGGCCGCCGCCACCCGCAACCGCCGAGTCGGCATCATCGGCACCGAGGCCACCATCCGCAGCAGGGCCTACGTCGAGTGCATCCGCGCCCTGGATCCCGCCATCGCGCTGGTGGACCGCGCCTGCCCGCTCTTCGTGCCGCTCGTCGAGGAGGGGCGGGGCTGCGACGATGCCATCGTGCGCCTCGCCGCCAAGGAGTACCTCCGGCCCCTCATCGAGTTCGGCGTGGACACCGTGGTCCTCGGCTGCACCCACTATCCGCTGCTCAAAGACGCCCTGCGCGGGGTCCTGGGCCGCGCCGTGACCATCGTGGATTCGGCCGAGGAGACCGCCCGCGCCGCCGCCGGCACGCTCGACCGCCTCGGCTTGAGGCGCGGCAGCGCCACCTCGCCCGCCCATCGGTACTTCGTCACCGACAACCCCCTGCGATTCGCCTCCGTCGGCTCCCGCATCATGGGCAACATCATCGAGAACGTCGAGTGGGCCGACCCCGCCGCTCTGCCGAACGGGTGAGCCGGCGCCGCGCTCTCACGCCGGCGGGCCGAAGCAGTCGCCGAGGGCAACACGGTGCCCACGAAGGAAGTCCGATGCAGACATGGTGCGCCCGCCGGCGGGCTGCAAGGTGAGGAGACGCAGGATGGCGTGGCCGGTCCCCACCGCGAGGCAATCGCCTTCGGCGATGGCGACCCTGCCCGGGTGGGCCGCAGGCCCCTCGACGGGCTCGGCCTCGTGGATGACGAGCCTCAGCGGCGGCTTGTTGGGCCGCCGCCAGAAGGTGAACGCCCCCGGCCACGGGGCCATGGCCCGCACGAAACGGGCGAGATAGGCCGCGGGGCGATCCCAGGGGAGTGCGCCGTCGGCCTTGTCGAGCGCCGGCGCGCGGGTGGCGAGCGACGGATCCTGGGGAGTCGGGTGTGCCTTGCCGGCGGCGAGGGCGGAGAGCGTCTTCACGAGGAGACAGGCGCCCAGGCCAGCCAGGCGGGCGGTCAGGTCGCCCGTCGTCTCGCGCGGCCCGATGGACGTCGCCTCCTGGGCGAGGATGTCGCCTGCGTCAATCCGCTCGCTCATGCGCATGATCGTCACGCCCGTTTCGGCGTCGCCGGCCAGGATGGCGTGGGCGACGGGCGCCGCGCCCCGGTGCCGCGGCAGCAGCGAGGCGTGGACGTTGAGGCAGCCGTGCCGGGGGAGGGTGAGGACCCGCCGTCGGAGCTTCTGGCCGAAGGCCGCGACGACGATGGCTTCGGGCGCGCGCTCGGCCAGGGCCGCCGCGAAGCCGCGCTCGTTGACGTTCGCGGTCTGGAGCACGGGCAGCCCGCGAGCGAGGGCGACCTGCTTGACCGGCGGGGCCGTGGGCACCGCGTGCCGGCCGCTCGGCCGGTCGGGCTGGGTGACCACGCAGACGACCTCGTGCCCCGCCTCGAGCAGGGCCTCGAGCGAAGGGACCGCAAAGTCCGGGGTGCCGAAGAAGGCGATGCGCATCCGCTGCAGAACTCAGTAGGTGGCGAGGACGAACTGCTTCCAGACCCGCTCGAAGTCGGCGACGGGCATTCCGAAGACCTGCTCGAAGGCGTCGGACTGGAGCTGGAAGGCCCTGTCGGCGGCCTCCTGGAACACGCGCCTGAGGTCGGCCTCCGACTGGATGTGGACGAAGCCCGGCCGCTCGGGGGCCAGCTCCTTGAGCTTGAGCACGAACCTGCCGATCTTGCCCCTGGTGCGCGGGTGCTGCGAGAGGCAGTGGATGAGGCTCCAGGCCTGCGCGTAGCCCACGCGGTCCACGGGCGGGAAGGCCGCGACCCAGAACTCGCGCAGCGGCCGCTCCCTGCCCGCCGACACCAGGGCCTTGACGAGCGGCCGCCATTGCGTCAGGCGCGAATCGCCCGGCTGGTGCAGGAACTCGAAGAATTGCGCGCACCCCTCGTGCAGCCAGGTGGGCAACTGCACCTCTTTGCGGTAGAGCTGGAGGAACACGTGGCTCATCTCGTGGATGAGCACCTGCTCCAGATGCACGCGGTCCTGGCCGTACATGGGCATCACGATCGTGGGGTTCTTCTTGGTCGGGCTGGCGAAGCCGCCCGAGAGGGCCGTGCCCGGCCCGGCGGTGGCAGCGGCGAAGCTCACGAACTGCTCGCGCGTGGCGAAGAGGAACACCCGGCACTTGCCCTCCCACACGGCCTCGCCGCTGGGGACGTCGAAGAGGTCGCAGAAGCGCGAATAGGCCCTCTCGCACAGTGCCGCGTAGCCCTTGCCCACGGGGGTCGGCACGGTGAACTGCACCTCGAAGTGCGCGGTGCTAATCTGCTGAGGCCTGGCCTCTCCCTTTGCGGGCGAGCCGGCGTCGGGGCGCGGCGCCGCCGCATCGGCGGCGAGGGCCACGAGGGCGAGCAGGAGTGCGCGGGGCAGCATCGCGCTTACGCCTTTCCCGCTGCGGCGTGCAAGGGCGCGGCCGGATGCACGATGATCGCATCGCTCGGCCCCGCGGCGCCCCGGAGGGCGGGCAGGTGGCGGGGCTCGACGCGGGCCTCAAGGGTCACCTGCTCATTCTCGCTGGAGCTGGCCAGCACGCTGGCCAGCTCGTGGAGGAGCGCGAGGAGGCGGCCGTTGCCGCAGTGCACGCGCACGGTGACGCGCGTCTCGCGCTGGGCGACCAGGTGCAGCACGCGGGCGCGCAGGTCGGCGAGCCCGTCCCCACGCAGCGCCGAGATACGCACGTGGTCGGGCAGAGATGCCGCGAGGAGATCGGCCTCGACGGTGGGGAGGGCGACGTCGCACTTGTTGAAGGCGTTGAGCACGGGGTGGCCGCCGCAACCGATCTCCTCGAGCACCTGCCGCGCCACTTCGGCCTGGTGCATGCAGTCGCGGTGGCTCACGTCAATCACGTGGATCAGCAGGTCGGCGTCAATCGCCTCCTCCAGCGTGGCGTGGAAGGAGGCGACCAGATGGTGCGGCAGGCGGCGGATGAAGCCCACCGTGTCGCTGAGCAGCGCGCGGTGGCTGCCATCGAGTTCCCAGGTCCGCGTCTTCGTGTCCAGCGTGGCGAAGAGGCGGTCCTCGACGAAGGCGTCGTTCGTGCCGGTGAGGGCGTTGAGCAGCGTGCTCTTTCCCGCGTTAGTGTAGCCGACGAGGCAGACTCTGAACTCGCCGCTCCGCGCGGCGGACTCGCGCACCTTTCGGCTGGCGATGTCGGCCAGCTCGCGGCGCATGTGGGCCATGCGGCGCGTGATCACGCGGCGGTCGGTCTCGAGCTGGCGTTCGCCCGGGCCGCGCGTGCCGATGCCGGCGCCGAGGCGGTCCAGGTGGCTCCACATTCGCGTGAGGCGCGGCAGGGTGTACTCGAGTTGGGCCAGCTCCACCTGCACCTTGGCCTGGCGGCTCTTGGCGCGGGTGGCGAAGATGTCGAGGATCACCTCGCTGCGATCGAGCACCTTGGCTTCGGTGACGCGCTCGAGATTGCGCACCTGGGCTGGGCTGAGGTCGTGGTCGCACAGCACGGCATCGGCGTTCTCGGCCAGGCACAGGTCGCGCAGTTCCTCCGCCTTGCCCTGGCCGATGTAGGTGCGGGGGTCAATGTGAGGGAGCTTCTGGGTCAGGCGGCCGGCCACGCGAGCGCCGGCGGTCTCCGCCAGACGCTGCAACTCGTCCAGCGGGGCCTCGCCGCCGTGGTCCTCCCCGGGCAGAAGAGCGCCCACCAGGATCACGCGTTCCTGGCGAACGGTCAACTCGTCGCGTTTGGGCTCGTGCAAACCGGTGTCCTATCGCCAACCGCGGGTCCGCTTGTGCGCCGGATTATACCGCTGCCCCGGAGGGGAGTCAAGCGAGGCCCAACGGCCTCGGCAGTCAGCGGGCCGGGCTGCGCTTCCGCGGCTCAGGCCTCCGGCGCCGCCTTGGAGGGCTCGGGCGAGGGCGTCGGCGCGGCGGGCAGCTCGACGCCCAGCTTGCTAAGCGTGGCGCGGATGGCCTCTTTGAGCCGGGTGACCTCCTGTTCGGGAGGCTCAGGCTCCAGCCCATCGGCGGGGGCCTCAAGCAGATCCTCAAGGGGCTTCACAGCCGCCTGATTGCCCAGTTGGCTCAGGACCTCGACAGCGGCGAGGCGGACCGACAGGTTCTTGGACTTCAGGAGTCCGATGAGGGGTTCCGCTGCCGCCTTGTAGCCGAGCTTGGCCAGGGCTTGCGCCGCGCCCACGACGGCAGGCGGCTGGTCGCGCTTCAGGACCGCCAGCATCGGCTCCGCCGACTCCTGGTCACCGAACTCGGCCAGGGCGAGGCACGCGCCGGCCACGGCCTCAGGGGCCTTGGCGTCGAGCATCGAGCGGATGGCGGGAAGCGCCTTGCGGTCTCCCAGCTTGGCCAGCGCGAGGCAGGCGGCGCCAGCGACCTCGCCCGCCTCGTCCTCCAGCCGTCTGCGGATGAGGGGGATGAACGCCTCGTCCCCTGTCTCGGCGAGGCTCTGCACCGCGGCGAGGCGGCCCATGGGCGACGCGTCCTCGATCTGTTCCCGGTAGAACTTGATCTGCTCCGCGCTGCTGATGACGCCGGGCGTGTCGCGTCGGAGGCAACTGTACAGCGTGTAGCCGACGCAGATGACCGCTAACGTGATGAGCACCGGCGGCCCATAGCGTCGCCAATCCACCTTGCCGCGTGCTGCCCACACGGGCCCTGGCTCCTGCGGCGCCGCGAGCACCTCGTTCCAGTTGGGCCCGAGCTTGGGTCTCGCCGCGGGCCTAGGCGAAGCGCCGGCCGGCCGGGGCTTGGCGCCCGGCTCACCCCGCGTGGCGCTCGGGGACGCGGGCGCGGCCTCGCCCGGCTTCGGCGAGGGCGACACCGGCTGGGCCTTGGCTCCCGGCGCCGGCCGCGGGGTGGTCCCTGTCGCAGATTTCGGCTGGTCCGCCTTCGGTGGCGTGCCGGGGGCAGGCTGGCTGCCCGCTCCGGCCTTCGACGCAGGGGCTGGCTTGGGTGTCGAATCCGCCATGCGGCCCGGTCCTCCTTGCGTTCCTCCCGCTGCACAGGTGATTCTACTCCGCTGTGTCGGGAGTGTCAACCGTCGACGCCGCAGGGGGCTCCCCGGCTCGGGGTTGACAGGGCGCGCACCGCGGGCTAGAATGGCCGCCAAAGACGCGGAGGAGCGCGCGAGATGTTCACGGGCATTGTCGAGGCAGTGTGTCCGGTCGTCGCGCTGCGGCGCGGAGCCCCCTGGCGACTGGCCATTGACCTGGGCCGCCTGGCCGAAGGCACGCGCCTGGGCGACAGCATCGCCATCAACGGCGTCTGCCTCACCGTAGCCGCGCTCGACGGCAGCCGCGCCTCTTTCGACGCCATCGGGGAGACCATCGGCCGCACCAGCCTAGCCGCCCTCTCGCCGGGACAACGCGTGAACATCGAGCGATCGCTCCGCCTGGGCGACCGCCTCGGCGGTCACTTCGTGGCCGGGCATGTGGATGCCGTGGGCACCGTCCGCGCGAAGGACACGCTGCCCGCCCAGACCCTGCTCCGTGTCGCCGTGCCCCGCGAACTGACGACGTTCATGGCCCCCAAAGGCTCGGTGGCCGTGGACGGCGTGAGTCTGACGCTCGTGGACGTGGCGCCCGACGCCTTCGCCGTCGCCCTCATCCCCTACACCCTGGGCGAAACCACCCTGGGCACGAAAGGCCCGGGCGACTCCGTGAACGTCGAGGTCGACATCCTGGCCCGCTACGTCGCACGCCAGCTCGGCCGCGACGCCGCACTCACCGAACGAACCCTCCGCGAACACGGCTTCTTCTGAACCGCACCGTAGATGGAGTGAGAGACCATGGCCACCAAGCCGCTCTGCGTGAAGCCGAACACCGTGATCACCGGCTGGGACTTCAGCACCGGGGCAGTGAAATGCCTGGCGTTCGACCTGGCCGGCCGCGTGCTGGCCGAAGTGCGCCTGCCCACCGACCTCTGGCACGAGGGCGACGAGGAGGGCATCTCGGAACTCAACCTCCTGCAACTGGAGGGCCAGGCACGCGCCAGCACCCGCGCCATCGCCGCGCGCCTCCGTGAGCTCGGCCGCCTCGCCGACTGGGCCGCCGGCGGCATCTCGGCCACCCACCACACCGCCGGCCGCATCGACCGCGACATCGTGCAGGTGCGCCGCGCCATTTGCTGGAACGACCACAGCCTGGCGAGATACAACGCCATCGGCCTCGAACGCCTCGGCGGGCAGGACCGGGTCCGCCAGCTCATCGGCGGCCCTTGGGCCATCCGCTACAGCCTCAGCCACCTCGTCAAAGACGAGGCGAAACTCGCCGAAGCCGACTGGCGCCGCACCTGGCGTATCCTGCCCCACGGCCCACTCTCCGCCGGCTTCCTCACCGGCAACTATGGCGTCACCAGCGTCTCCGCCGCCGCCTCCACGGGCATCATGGACCTCTGCCGCCGTAAGTGGTGCAAGGCCATGCTCGACGCCCTCGAATCGCCTGCTTACCGCGCGCTCGCCTGGAAGCAACTCCCCAGGATCATCCATCACTTCACCCCCGTCGGCCCGCTCGCCGAGCACGTGGCCATTGAGGCAGGCATTCACCCACGCCGCGCCCCACTCATCTTCCCCACCTCCGACGACCAGCAGGCCGGCCTCGTAGGCGGCGGGGCGGTGGACAGCGGCCAGATGGCGGTCATCCTCGGCAACTCCGCCGTCGTCAACTCGTCGTCGAAGGAACTGCCCACCCGCGGCAACCTCGACGTGATGGCGCTCAACTGGGGGCCGTACCTCTACATGCGCTGCTACAACAACGGCGCGCAGTTCCTCGACCAGGTGGTGGGCGCGAAGCCCGATTGGAAGGCCCTGGGCGATGCCGCCCGCGCCTGCCCGCCCGGCTGCAACGGAGTCACCGTCCTGCCCTTCGTCGCCCCCGAGCCATCGTTGGGTGTGGATGCGGCCAAGGCGGGCCTCCGCTGGTTCGGAGCCGAGGGGGCTCCGACGGGCGCGAGGTTCCGCGCGAGCCTCGAGGCCATCGCCTACCTCATCCGCCGCGGCGTCGAGGAGCACGAGCAGGCCGGCCAGAAGATCACCCGCATCACCGTCTCGGGCGGCATCGCCCGCAGCGACCTGATGTGCGAGATCCTCGCCACGGTCCTCGGCCGGCGGCTCGAGCGCCTCGAATCCGACGAAGGCCCCGCCCTCGGCGCCGCCGTCACGGCCCTCGCCGCCTTCGAAAGCCACCTGCGCAAGGAGCGCGGCATCAAGGGCCGCTACGGCGTCGGCGACGCCGTGGCCCAACTCATCCGCTTCAGGGCGCCCGTGGACCCCAACCCCGCGTGGCTCGACGCCTACCGCGCCGGCTGGGCAACCTTCAACGAACGGCTGGAGCAACTCTAGCATCCCGCGTGGTCGCCTGCCGCCAGTCAGGGCCTGGGTTCAGGGTCAGGCCGCAGCTCGGAACTCTCGCTCCGCGCCCCCGGTTGCCGCCAATCGCCCATTCTCGGCCCTCTCCTCTGCCCACACTTGCTCAGCGTCCGGACATGGCCGGAACGGCAGGAACCACGAGAAGTGCCCATTCTCCCCCTTCCGTTCATACTTGCTCACTCTCTCCACCTCAAGGCTGCATCATAGAGGGGGACAGTCACCTATTTCTCCCTATGCTGAGGAAGGTAGAAGGCTTCTTCGGCTCGGCGTGCCTCTTAGGGGCACCCACAACAAAGCCCGGAGAGCCCAAAAAGAAACGCCACACATGGGTGGCGTTTGGGAATCGCTCCGCGGAGCGTTGCCTACGGACGAAAGTCGTCCTTACTGAAACTTGACGACAATCGCCGCTCAGGTACACTTGATCGACCTTATACTCCTTCCGTGGGCACTTGTCAAGGGGGTTTATCATGGCTGATCCTGGACTCCTCAAGTACGTGCTGGGTCTCGACATTGGCGCCAACTCGATCGGCTGGGCATTGCTCACCGCCAGAGGCGACGAGCGCCTCACGCCCACAGGCATCGTGCAGACGGGCGTCCGCATCTTCGAGGCCGGCGTCGAGGGCGACCTCGAACGCGGCCGCGAGGAATCCCGTGGCATCCAGCGCCGCCTTGCCCGACAGGCACGCCGCCGACTCGACCGCACCGCCCGCCGCCTCGCCAAGGTCTTCGGTCTCCTCCAGGACGCAGGTCTGCTGCCCAGGGCGGATACACCTGCTTCGCTGCCTGGCGTGGGCGTTCCCCGCGAGCACATGACGGCTCGCGAGCGACGCGACGAGCGCCTGCGCGCCTCTGCCGAACGCGACGCCCTTCTCGCCCAGCTTGATCGCGAGCTTGTCGCCCAGTGCCAGGATGGGCTCCGCGCCGCCGGAGCGTCCCAGGGGGAGATATGGCTCGTACCTCACCGGCTGCCCTATCTCCTGCGCGCCCGCGCCCTCGACAACAAACTGCCGGCCCACCAGCTTGGGCGCGCTCTCTACCATCTTGCCCAGAGACGCGGTTTCCTCAGCAACCGTAAGGCCGCACCCAAGAAGGACGAAGACCAGGGCGTTGTGGACCAGGGCATCCAGAAGATCGTCGCGGGCATGCGCGAGACCGGCGCCCGCACGCTCGGCGAGTACTTCTCCCGCCTTGACCCAACCGGGGAGCGCATTCGGGGCCGATGGACCTCCCGCGCCATGTACCAGGACGAGTTCGACGCCATCTGGGCCGCGCAGGCCCCGCACCATCCCGAAATCCTCACGGCCGACCTCAGGAAGCGCCTCAAGCGCGCGATCTTCTACCAGCGTCCACTGAAGGTCCAGAAGGAGCTCATTGGCGAATGCGAGTTCGAAAAGGGCAGGAAGCGCGCTCCCATGGCCCTGCTCGTGGCCCAGCGCTTCCGCCTCCTCCAGCAGGTCAACAACACCCGCATCCTCACCCCCGACGCCGTCGAGCGGGGGCTGACGGCGGAGGAAGCCGGCAAGCTCATTGACGCCCTCGACACCCTGGGTGATATCACGTTCAAGAAGGCCAAGAGGCTTCTTGGCCTCTCCCAGCAGCACGTTTTCAAGTTCGAGAGCGGCGGCGAAGACAAGTTCATCGGCAATCGTACCGCAACGAAGCTCATCCGGGTCTTCGGCCTTGACCGGTGGAAGACGCTCAAGCCTTCTGACCGCGATCGTATCGTGGACGACCTGCTCACGATCCAGAAGCCCGAGACCCTCGCCCGGCGCGCGCAGCGCGTCTGGGGCCTCAGCCCGGAGGCGGCCAGGGAACTCGCCCGCACCAGTCTCGAAGACACCCACTGCCGACTCTCCCGCCTCGCCATCAAGAACCTGCTCCCCCTCATGGAAACCGGCATGCCCTACATGACCGCGGCCAGACAGGTCTACGGCGAGAAACCGGCCGAACCGCCCAGGGACTCCCTGCCGGCAGTCAGCGAGGCCCTGCCGGCGCTCCGCAACCCCGCCGTCCACCGAGCGCTCACCGAACTCCGCAAGGTGGTCAATGCCATCGTCCGCACCTATGGCAAGCCGGCCGCCATCCGCATCGAGCTGGCCCGCGACCTGCGCAAGTCCCCCAAGCAGCGCGAGCAGACCTGGAAGAAGAACCGCGACAACGAGGCCCTCCGCAAGGACGCCGCCGAGAAGCTCTTCCGCGAGATGGGCATCCAGAACCCGAAGCGCTCGGACATCGAGAAGATGCTTCTCCTCCAGGAATGTGGCTGCATGTGCCCCTACACGGGCAAGCACATCTCCATGCGCGACCTCTTCGGCGATGCGCCGCAGTTCGACGTCGAGCACATCGTGCCCTTCAGCCGCTCCCTCGACGACTCGTTCCTCAACAAGACCCTCTGCGAGGTCGCCGAGAACCGCAACGTCAAGGGCAACCGCACCCCCTGGGAGGCCTACGGCCACGACCTTGTGCGCTGGAACCAGATCCTGCAGCGCGTCTCACACTTCCAGGGCAGCGCCCAGCGCGAGAAGCTCCGCCGCTTCCAGCTTCAGACCATCGAGAGCCCGGAGCAGTTCGCGTCCAGCCAGCTCAACGACACCCGCTACGCCGCCGTCGAGGCCATGGACTTCCTCAAGCTGCTCTATGGCGAAGAGGCCCAACGCAAAGTCATCGTCCAGGCCGCGCGCGGTGGCACCACGCGCTTCCTGCGCGAGGAATTCGGCCTCAACCAGATCCTCGGCGACGGCGGCGAGAAGTCGCGCGACGACCATCGCCACCACGCTGTGGACGCCATCTGCGTCGCCCTCACCGACCCGGCCACCGTGAAGATGCTCTCCGACGCCGCGGCGCGAGCACTCTCTGAAGGCCGCCGGCGCTTCGCCTCTGTCCCCTTCCCCTGGGGCCGATTCCTCGACGACGTGCGCGCCTCGATCCAGGGCATCAACGTCTCCTTCCGAGTCTCCCGCAAGGTCGGTGGCGCGCTTCACGAGGCGACGTTCTACAGCCCACCCAAGAAGGACCCCAAGACCGGCCAGGAGCATGTGCACGTCCGAAAGCCCGTCACCGCGCTCTCCGAGCAGCGAGTTGGGAACATCGTGGACCCCGTGGTCCGCGCCGCCGTGCAAGCCAAGCTCAAGGAGGTCGGTGGCGACGTGCGCAAGCTGGCCGACAACCCGCCCACACTCCGGGCCAAAGACGGCCGCGAAATCCCCATCCGCAAGGTCCGGCTGCGCGAGAGCATCACCCCCTTCGGCATCGGCCAGGGCGGCGCCCGCCAGGTGGTCACCGACACCAATCACCACGTCGAGATCGTGCAGGTCCCAGGCAAGGCCGGCCAGCCCAAGTGGGAGGGCTGTGTAGTCAGCCAGTATGAGGCCCTGCGGCGGCTCAGAGCCAAAGAGCCGGTGGTCCGAAGAGACCACGGCAACGGTAGGACATTCGTCTTCTCGCTCGCCCTGGGCGAGACGGTGCAGATGAAGGGGGATGACGGACAGCTTGCGTTGTTCAAAGTAGCGGGTGTCTCGCAGACCGGCCGCGGTCAGATCATGCTCGAGTTCCGCCGAAATGCCGATGCGCGGCCTGCAACAGTGCTGAGGAAGATCAAGGGTGGTCGTGTGTTCCGGACGCCCGACTCGTTGCGCAGTGCCATGGGCACGAAAGTGCTCCTCACTCCCCTCGGTGAGCTTCGGAGGGTGGGCCGTGACTAATCGGATGATTGAGCTGTCCGACGGTCCGGCAGCCCTCAGCGTGCGGCTCGACCAGCTCGTGATCGAGCGGGAAGAGCAGCCCGAGATCACGGTGCCGCTTGAAGACATCGCGTGCTTGGTGGTCGCCCACCCGCGGATCAGCTTCACCCACTCGGTGCTCAGCGGCCTGGCGAAGCACGGGGCGGGGTTCGTCGTATGCAACGAGCGCTTCCTGCCCACGGGTATGCTGCTGCCGCTCGAGGGCCACTCGACCCAGGCCGAACGCTTCGAGATACAGGCCGAGGCCCCCGTGCCCGTCCGCAAGCGGGTCTGGCAGCAGATCGTCCGCGCCAAGGTCCGCGCCCAGGGGCGGCTGATCGCCCGGGTGCGCGGCGACGACCGGGGCCTCTTCATGCTCGCCGACCGCGTGCGCTCGGGCGACCCCAGCAACATCGAGGCCCGAGCCTCGCGCCTCTACTGGCCCGCACTGTTCCCCGAGGGCAAGTTCCTGCGCAATCCCGACGCCGAAGACCAGAACCGCTTTCTCAACTACGGCTATGCCATCCTGCGCGCCATCGTGGCCCGGGCCATCTGCGCCGCTGGCCTTCACCCCTCACTGCGCCTGCACCACCATCACCGCAACAACGCCTTCTGCCTCGCCGACGACCTGATGGAGCCATTCCGGCCCCTGGTGGACGCCGCGGTGCTGAGGCTGTGCGACGAACACGGCGCCGACGCCCCCCTCGACAAGGCCACCAAGGCCGTCCTCTTCGAAGCCCTCTATGGCAAGTTCACCCTCGACGGCGAGACCCGCAGCCTCTTCGACATCCTGGCCCACACCGCCGCTTCTCTCGCCGGCGTGTTCATCGGCTCAGCGACAGAGCTGGCCCTGCCGGAACTCTGATCTCTGTGGCGCACAGCCGCCCAGGCTGCGCTTGTGGGCGGGATGTCCCCGTCCCGCGAGCATGCCCGCCTGTGGGCGGGACGTCCCCGTCCCGCGAGCATGCCCGCCTGTGGGCGGGACGTCCCCGTCCCGCGAACATGCCCGCTTGTGGGCGGGACGTCCCCGTCCCGCGAGCATGCCCGCTTGTGGGCGGGACGTCCCCGTCCCGCGAGCATGCCCGCTTGTGGGCGGGACGTCCCCGTCCCGCCAGGCCGAGCAAACGCGGGGCAGCGACGCCCCGCCCACAATGGCAGACACGGTGCCGCCATGCCTCAGCAACGCAACCTCTCGGAGTACCGGGCCATGTGGCTGGTTGCCATGTTCGATCTGCCCGTGGACACCAAAGAGTCCCGCCGCGAGTACACCCGCTTCCGCAAGACGCTGCTCCGAGAAGGCTTCATGATGCTTCAGTACTCCGTCTACGCCCGATACTTCGAGAGCCAGGAGAACAGCGACGTCCACCGCGCCCGCGTGCGCGGCGCGCTGCCCCCCGACGGCCAGGTGCGACTCATCGCCATCACCGACCACCAGTTCGGCAAAATGGAGGTTTTCTTCGGAAAAAAGCGTCAGGAAACCGAGGAACCGCCCGCCCAACTCTTGCTTTTCTGAGGCTGCGCCGAGTGTAACCTCCTGTAACCCACTGGGTTACGGGAGATCGAGTGTACCTGAGCGGCGATTGATATCAAGCCCCAGCATCCCAGGGCGGCAGGCCACTGCGAGCACGAGTGTACCTGAGCGGCGATTGATATCAAGCCCCAGCAGAAGTAGCCGCTTACCGATATTCAAACCCAGTGTACCTGAGCGGCGATTGATATCAAGCCCCAGCACGACGACGCGACCCTCGTGCTCTACGAGAAGTGTACCTGAGCGGCGATTGATATCAAGCCCCAGCCGTCGCGTGCCGTTGCCTGATGTCCCTGGCAGTGTACCTGAGCGGCGATTGATATCAAGCCCCAGCGCACGCTGCGCGTGGCCGTGCCCGACCTGTAGTGTACCTGAGCGGCGATTGATATCAAGCCCCAGCGAAGAGGCAGGGCTTGAAGGGCCAGGTGCAAGTGTACCTGAGCGGCGATTGATATCAAGCCCCAGCTTGGCCTTGCTTGGCCTTGCTTGGCCTTGGAGTGTACCTGAGCGGCGATTGATATCAAGCCCCAGCGAGCGTCGTCGTCGCTCCAAGTCGGCCGAAGTGTACCTGAGCGGCGATTGATATCAAGCCCCAGCGAGCGTGCGCGAGCGCGAGCGCTGCGTGATGAGTGTACCTGAGCAGTGAGATGGGAGTCGTGGCGAGGCGGGGGATGGCGACGCCGCGGCGCAGGATGTCCGCCTATCGGCACGGCCGCCTCAGGCCCGGGCGGCAGGGCCGTACTTGGCCATGATGTTCTGGAGGAGCGGCCTGTTGTAGAGCCACCAGACGCAGGCGGGCACGGTCTTGGCCTCGCCGGTCTCGGTGTCCTCGTAGGCGAAGCCTGCGGCGCACATTTCCATGCGCTCGCTTTCGATGGAGTGGATTTCCTCGAAGGGGAGGATGATGCTGGTGAGGCGGTCGCCGATCCATGTGTGGCGGGCGAGCTGGTCGTAGAGGGTCTTGCCGAGGATGAGGCCGCCGAGCAGGCGCGGGATGACGAGCCACGGGCTGCCCTTGAGGAGCCGGCGGAAGTGGACGTTCCTGCGGATGAAGGGCAGGAAGGCGCGCAGCACGATGAGCTTGCCGCGCAGGCGCGAGAGGCCGCGGGTGGAGTCGAGCCTGGCGAGCCTGGGCTCCAGCCCCTTGGCGATGTTCACCGCCTCGGCGGTCAGTTGGTCGAGGGGCCGCTTGAGGAAGTGGGAGATGGGGCGGTAGCGCTGGCCGTCGGGGATGAAGATCGTGGCGGCCTCGCAGTTGGGGTGGACCTTGTTGAACGTGCGGGCGCCGCCGGAGCGGAAGTACGACAGGGCGTGGTCGAAGTGGAACTGGAGGCCGAGGGAGGCGAATTCGACCTTCTCGTCGGGGAAGGCGGCGGCGACGATCTCCTGGACGTCCTCGATGGTGGTCGAGATGTCAGGCTCGAAGCGCCCCGCTTCCCACGTTTCGGTGAGGGGGAGGAAGTTGAGGGCTTTCAGGTGGTTGCGGTGCTCGTAGCACAGGGTGAAGAGGTCGGCGATGTGCGCGTCGTTGATGTGCCGGGCGACGGTGCACATGATGGCGTCCTGGCGCTGGACGGCGAACTTCTTGAGGTTTTCCAGCGCCTTGAGCTTGGGCTGGTAGCAGGCGGTGGTCTTGCGCATGCGCTGGTAGATGCTGGGGTCGCGTCCGTCGAAGCCGAGGAAGACGGGCAGCTTCCGGTCGCAGACCTTCTTGCAGAATGCCTCGTCGGCCAGCTTGAGGCCGTTGGTGACCAGGTGCACGCGCAGGCCGAGGCTGTGCGCGAGGTCCACGATCTCGAAGAGGTCGTCGCGCAGCGTGGGCTCGCCGCCGAAGAGGTGGATGACGGGCTTGGGGTCGAGCTTGGCCAGGCCCTTGAGCATGTTCTCGAAGTAGGCGAAGGGGGGATGGTAGTCGAAGCCCATCCAGGGCGCGTTGGCCACGCAGATGGGGCAATTCATGTTGCAGCGGTTCGTGAGGTCGAGGAAGACCAGCTTCAGCGAGCGCGGGTGGCGGCAGCCCTCGCACTGGAGGTGGCAGACGTGCTGGGTGGCGGTGGCGCTGTCGTATTGCCAGATTTCGCGCTTGCGCTGCCAGGTGGCGGGGTCGTTGCTCACCAGGCCCTCGGTCTTGCCGCAGGCCGGGCAGTGCTTGACGAGGTAGACCTTGCCGTCGCGGATGTCGTGGGAGCAGGGGACTCGGCTGTGGCACTTGTCGCAGACGCCGTAATTGACAGCCATCGTGGTTGCTGCACTCCTGTCCGGCCCTCGGTCCCAACTCGCCTCAGAGTATACCGGGAACTCCGGCGCGAGGCAAGCGGTTCTGTGGCGGGGGGGGCGGGCCGTGGCCGTAGCCGGCCGCCGCAGCGGCCCGCGCGTCCGATACCTTTGCCGCTTGCGATTTCCTGTGGCGTGCGTATAATACATTGTTCCTTGGTTTGCATGGTGCTCGGCATCGTTTCCTGGAGAACCGAATGGCGGACCATAGGACGGCGGACTTGCGGAATTTCGCGATCGTGGGCCATGGCGCCGTGGGCAAGAGCACGCTCGCCGAGGCGATCCTGCTGGAGACGGGGGTGACCAACCGGATGGGCAAGCCCCGCGAAGGGACCTCGGCGGTGGACTTCGATGACGAGGAGAAGGAGCGGCGCTTCAGCATTTATGCCAAGGCCTTCTTCGTCAAGCACAAGGGCAAGCAGCTTCAGTTCATTGATACGCCCGGCTACGACGACTTTTTTGGCGAAGTGGTGAGCGCCTGCGCGGCCGTGGAGACGGCGCTTCTCGTCGTTCCCGCGGATGCGGGCATCCAGGTGAACACCCGGCGGGTGTGGAAGCGCGCCGTGCAGCAGGGGCTGGGCCGCGCCATCGTGGTCAGCAAGCTGGACTCCGAGGGTGCGAAGTTCGAGGCGGTTGTCGAGGCGATCCGGGCCACGTTCGGCAAGGGCTGCGTGCCTGTGAATCTGCCCGTCGGCTCCGGCCCGGCCTTCAGCGGCGTGGTGAGCGCCCTGAACCCGCCCGCCGATGCGGCAGACGAAGTCAAGGCGGCCGCCGAAGCCCTGCGGGAAGCGATCGTGGAGTCCGACGATTCGCTGATGGAGCGCTACCTTGAGGGCGAGGAGATCGCGCCGGCCGAACTCCTGGCGGCGGCCAGCCATGCCGTGGCCAAGGGCACTCTGGTGCCCATCTTCTGCTGCGCGGCCGAGAGGCGCCTCGGGGTGCCCGAGCTGCTGGACGGCATCGTGGCTCTGCTGCCCTCGCCCGTGGACGGGCTCCAGCGCGCCTGTGTGATGGCCGGCACCGGCGAGGCCGTCGAGCGGCCTGCCACCGAGGAGGCCCCCTTCGCCGCCCAGGTCTTCAAGGCCCTCTACGACCCCTACGTGGGCAAGCTCGCCTTCCTCCGCATCTTCTCCGGCAGGCTCAAGCCGGAGGACGGCCTTTACAACTCCCGCGCCGGCGAACGGAGCAAGCTGGGCCACATCTACCGGCCGCAGGGAAAAGAGCAGGTGGAGGTGGATTCCGCCGTGCCCGGCGACATCGTCGTGGTCGCCAAGATCGAGTCGCTCGAGGTCTCGGACACATTGTGCGACGAGCGCGACCCCGTGACGTATCCTGCGATCGTGTTCCCCGTGCCGATGGTGTCGCGCGCGGCCGAGCCGAAGACACGGGCCGACGAGCAGCGCATGAGCACCGCCCTCTCCCGCATCGCGAGCCAGGACAAGACGTTCCTCGCCGGCCGGGACGAGCAGACGGGCGAGCTGGTGATCACGGGGATGAGCGACCTGCACCTCGACGTGGTGATGAGCAAGCTCGGGCGCAAGCCCTTCGAGGTCGAGATGAACCTTAAGGAGCCGCGCATCCCCTACAAGGAGACCATCGGCGGCAAGAACAGCGCGTCCTACCGCCACAAGAAGCAGACCGGCGGCCGGGGCCAGTTCGCCGAAGTCCACCTCCGCGTCGAGCCGCTCGAGCGTGGGCAGGACTTCGAGTTTGTGGACGAGATCTACGGCGGCGCCATTCCGCGGCAGTTCGTGCCCGCGGTGGAGAAGGGCGTGCGCGAGACGATGGCGAAAGGCGTCATCGCCGGCTGCCCTGTGGTGGATGTGCGGGTGGCGGTCTACGACGGCAAGTACCACGACGTGGACAGCTCGGAGGCGGCGTTCAAGATCGCCTCGTCGCGGGCCTTCCGCGATGCGTTCAAGGGCGCCAGGCCCCAGCTCCTCGAGCCGATCGTCAACATGGAGATCACGGTGCCGTCGAAGTACTTCGGCGACATTTCGGGCGACCTGAGCGGCCGGCGCGGCCGCATCCAGGGCATGGGCGTCGAGGGCGACCAGCAGATCATCAGCGCCCAGGTGCCCCTGGCCGAAGTCTCCAATTACTCCACGCAGCTTCGCTCCATCACCGGCGGCGAGGGCAGCTATACGATGGAGTTCTCCCACTACGAGCCCGTGCCGCCGCGCGTCCAGGAGGTCATCGTGGCCAAGGCCGCAAAGGCCAAGGCCGGCGAGGAAGAGGAGTAGATTCCGCCGGTTGTCCCGCCTGATCGCCTTCCAGGGGCCGCAGGGGCGGCCCCTGTTTCTTGGTCCCGCCAGCGAATCCCGTCGGCCCTATCTGTCCCATGCGCAAGCAGGACGGATAGGACCCATGGGACCGACGGGACACGCCCCGGGCCTCCCGTTTGTGTTTCCCCCTGCCGAGGGAATCCGTATAATGGTGGGCGCCGCAGGTCCGGCTGCGGCGCAGGGCCGCTTGGAGCACGACAGGAGCAGCCACCATGGAACTCGTGAATGAGGGCGAGAAGCAGTACCGCGACGGCGACCACGGGGTGAAGTATCTCTTCCGCGGGCCGCGGCTCGACTGGGGAGTCCTCCGGTTCCTCCCCGGCCAGCAGCTCGGCACGCACTTCCACGAGAAGGTGGAGGAGACGTTCTACTTCACCCGCGGCGCGCCTCTCGTGATTGTGAACGGGCAGGAGTACCGTGTGCGCATCGGCGACGCCTTCCGGATGGAGCCGGGCGACGTGCACAACATCGTCAACGACACCCCTGAGCCGATCGACGCCGTGTTCATCAAGAGCGAGTACCTGCCCAAAGATAAGGTGGACGTGAAGGCGTGACGCGCGAGGCGCGCCGCGCAGACAGGATGGGCCTGACATCGCCACCCGCGCAACGCAACCCGGCAGCCCCTCGTACCGCCGCCTGGTCTTCATTGACCTCGAGACGACCGGCCTCGATGCGCCCACGAACGAGATCATCGAGTTCGCCGGCGTGCGCATGGTGGACGGCGAGGTGAGGGAGGAGTTCGCGCACCTGGCCAACCCAGGGCGCCCGCTGCCCCTGGCGATCACGAAACTCACGGGGATCACGGACGGCGACCTTCGGCGCCAACCCCCGAGCCGAGCCGTCCTGGGCGAGTTCCTGCGGTTCCTCGGCGACGACCCGGTCGTGGCCCACAACGCGCCCTTCGATGCCGGCTTCCTCCGTGAGAAGTCCGATGGCCTCTTCCGCAACACCGTGTTCGACACCCTCGAACTCAGCCGCATCCTGTTTCCCGCGCTGGAGCACCACGACCTCGACACCATGGTGCTCACCCTGGGCCTCAAGGTGGAGGAGCGGCACCGCGCCCTTGACGACGCCCGCGTGCTGGTGCCCCTGTGGCGTCGGCTCCTCGAGCGGCTGGAGGAACTGCCCTTTGAGGTCGTTGCTGCGCTGAGCGCCGTCTCCAGCCTCACGAACTGGCCGGCCCGCCACCTGTTCCTCACGGCCGAGGCGAAGCGGCTGACCGGGGCCTTCGACGTGGCCGCGCCCAACTATCGGCGGCTCCTGGGCGACTTCAGCGAGACGATCGAGCGGGGCCGCAGCGTGCGGCGCGACTTCGACCCCAGCCAGCGGCCGCCGCCCCAGCGGCTCGACGTGCCGCGGCTCGTGGGGCTGTTTGGCCGCGAGGGCGTCTTCGAGCGTTCCGTGCCGGGCTACGAGCTGCGCCCGCAGCAGGCGCGCATGGTCGAACTCGTCGCCCAGGCGTTCAACGAGGGGCGGCACCTGCTCGTCGAGGCCGGGACCGGCGTCGGAAAGTCCATCGCCTACCTGGTGCCCGCCATCCACTGGGCCGTCGCGAACGGCGACAAGATCGTGGTCTCGACGAACACCAAGAACCTCCAGGAGCAGCTCTTCTTCAAGGACCTGCCGCTGCTCGAGCGCACGCTCGCCGCCAAGTTCGAGGCCGCCCTGATCAAGGGGCGGGCCAACTACCTGTGCGTCCGCAAGCTGCTCTACCTCCTTGAGGAGGCCGAGCGCGAACTCACCGAGGACGAGCGCCTGGCCCTGCTGCCCATCCTCGTGTGGGCCGCCGGCACCGAGACGGGCGACGTGGCCGAGTGCACGGGCTTCCTGGCCTTTCGCGAGCGGGACCTGTGGCCCAAGCTTTGCTCCGCCGGCGATGAGTGCGGCGGGCCCAACTGCCGCGAGTGGCGCCACTGCTTCCTCCAGAAGGCCCGAGCCCTGTCCATGCTGGCCGACATCGTGGTGGCCAACCACGCCGTCGTCTTCTCCGAAATCGGCATCGAGAGCCCCGTGCTCCCGCCCTACGCCCATATCGTCTTCGACGAGGCCCACAACCTCGAGGACGCGGCCACCGAGCACCTCGGCTGCCAGATCGATCGCTGGGAGGTGACGCGCCTGCTCCGTCGCCTGCTCCGCCGCGAGAGGAACGCCCTCGAGCGCGGCCTGCTGCCCAGCATCCGCTACCGAATGAAGAAGGGCCGCGAGCGCCACCTGACCGATGGCGAGCAGCGCCTCGACCGCTTCATCGTGGAGGTCTACGCTGACATCGAAGAGGTGGAGAGCCGCCTCGACGTGTTCCTTCAGACCATCGAGGCCGTGTTCCAGGCCGCGCGCAAGGGCGGCGACAGCGTGCGCTACGACGCCGAACATCGCGACGAGCGACTCTGGAACCCGGTGGACTCTGAGAAGAAGACGCTGGTCGCGTCCATCGCCCAGCTCCGCCAACAGATCGAGCGCCTCGCCGAAGGGCTCGAGCTGCTCGCCGAGCGCGACTTCCCTCACCGCGCGGAGTCCATCTGCGACCTCCGCGGCCTCGCCGGGCGCCTGGCCGAGGTGCAGGAGACCCTCGACTTCCTCGTCGCGGCCGGCGACGAGGGCTTCGTCTACTGGATCGAGCAGTTCGGCCGCAGGGCGCCCACGTACCGCATAGCGGCCGCGCCCGTGCGGGTAGGGCCGAAGCTCAAAGAGCTCCTCTACGACCGCAAGGACACCATCATCTTCACCTCGGCCACGCTCACGGCCGGCCGCAGCTTCGAGTTCCTCAAGGACCGCATCGGCCTCGACCAGATGGAGAAGGGGCGGCTCGTCGAGGAAGACGTCGGCTCGCCCTTCGACTATGACCACCAGATGCTCGTGCTCGTGCCCAGCTTCCTGCCCGAGCCCGACGCAGCCGAGCGCGACTTCTCGGCGCACGTCAGCGACGTCCTCATTGACATCTTCCGCGCCAGCGAAGGGCGCGGCCTCGGACTCTTCACCGCCTACTCGATGCTCAACGACGCCTACCCCAAGCTCAAGGCCGCTCTCGAGGCCGAGAGCATCCTCGTCCTCGGCCAGGGCTTCGACGGCGAACGGCGCAGCATCACGAACCTCTTCCGCCGCGACATCGGCTCCGTGCTCCTCGGCACCGACAGCTTCTGGGAGGGGGTGGACGTGCCGGGCGAGTCCCTGAGCTGTCTGGTCATCACCAAGCTGCCCTTCGCCGTGCACACGGCGCCCGTGGTGCAGGCGCGATGCGAGGAGGTGCAGGCGCGCGGCTTCAGCTCCTTCCGCCACTACTCGTTGCCCAGCGCCGTCATCCGCTTCAAGCAGGGCGCGGGCCGGCTCATCCGCACGAAGTCCGACCGGGGCGTCGTCGTCGTACTCGACCGCCGCGTGCTCACCCGCAACTACGGCTCCAGCTTCCTCCGCTCGCTGCCCACCGGCTATCGCACGGCCGCCAACCCGCGGCACCTGTCCGACATGATCCGCGCCTTCCTGCGGGCCAGAGCCCAGGCGAAGGAGGCACCGTGAAGCACCTCGACCGTGGCGCCTACTGCCTGCTGATTCACCTCACAGCTGGTCGCGAGGCGACCATTGGCCGGCTCGGGCGCTTCCACTTCCCCAAGGGCTACTACGTCTACTTCGGCAGCGCCATGCGAGGGCTCGCGGCCCGCATCGCCCGCCACAAGCGGCGCGGAAAGAAGCTCCGTTGGCATATCGACTACTTTCTGGCTCTCCCCGCGGCGAAGCTGTTCGCCGCCGTGCCCCACCCTTCCAACGAGCGCCGGGAGTGCACCCTCAATCAGGCCATCCAGAAGTGGCCAGGGGCCACCGCGCCCATTCCCGGGTTCGGCTCCTCGGACTGCAAGAGGGGTTGCCCGGCGCACCTGACCTACCTCGGGGATGACCCGATCTCGCTCTTCGGAGTCAAGCTCGAACCCCTTCGAGGAACGCGCGATGAACCTGCCCATTGACCTGCGCAGCGACACCGTGACCAGACCCTCGCCCGCCATGCGTCGGGCGATGGCCGACGCCGAGGTCGGTGACGACGTGGCACGCGAAGACCCCACGATCAACCGGCTCGAAGAGCTGTGCGCCGAGCTGTACGGCATGGAGGCGTCGCTCTTCACCCCTTCGGGCTCCATGGCCAATCAGGTGGCGATCAAGACCTGGACCCAGGCGGGCGACGAGATGATCGTGGACCTGAACGCCCACTGCTACAACCTCGAGAGCGCGGCCATTGCCGTCCTGTCGGGCGTGCAGGTGACGCCGGTGGACGGCCGGCGGGGCATCATGACGCCCGAACAGGTCGAGGCCCGCATCCGGCCCAAGAACGTCCACCACGGTCCCACGACCCTCATCGCCATCGAGAACACCCACAACCGCGGCGGCGGCTCGATCTACCCCGTCGAGACGGTGGCCGGCATCGGCGAGATGGCCCGGCGCCACGGCATCCGCCTGCACCTCGACGGCGCGCGGCTGCTCAACGCTTGCGTGGAAAGGAGAGTCCGGCCCACCGACTACACGCGGCATTGCGACTCCGCCACCCTGTGTTTCTCGAAGGGGCTGGGCTGCCCCGTGGGCTCCATCCTGGCCGGGCCGCGCGACTTCATCGAACGAGCGCGCCGCTGGCGAAAAGTGTTCGGCGGCGGGATGCGCCAGGCCGGCATTCTGGCTGCGGCGGCTGTCTATGCTCTACAGCACAACGTCGAGCGTCTGGCCGAAGACCACGCCAACGCCCGCCTCCTCGCCCAGGGCCTCGCGGAGATTGACACCCTGGACCTCGACCCCGGCGAGGTGGAGACCAACATGGTCTTCTTCGGCTGTTCTCGCACGGGAATGACCGCTTCGGCCCTGAAACAGGCGATGGCCAACGCCGGCGTTCTGATGTACGACACCGCCCCGTACCGCATCCGGCTCGTCACCCACCTGGACGTGAGCCGCCAGCAGGTGCTGGACGCCGTGGGCATTTTCAAGCGGGTGCTCATGTCGGTTTGATTCCGAGGGGCGCGGGGGCTAGGATAGGCATGGGACCGATCGGACTGATAGGACCTATAGGACCCCCGGAAGGCGTTGCACCAGGGGACTTAGTCGCCCTATCCGTCCCATCGGTCCTATCTGTCCTATGGGCGACTAGGCAATCAGTATGTCTCCCCCTCGCCTCGTCATCACCGGCCTGGGCGCCATCGCCCCCAACGGCAACTCCGTGGCGGAGTTCTGGGCGGGGCTGTGCGCGGGGCGCGATGCGGTTGGGCCGATCACGCATTTCGACGCCAGCCCCTTCCGCAACGCGAACGGCGGCGAGGTGAGGGGCTTCGCGTTCGCCGAGCCCGAGGCGAGCCGGGCGAAACAGTATGCCCTGGCCGCCATCGAGCAGGCCATCGGTGATGCGCACCTCGAAGGGGAGGCGCTCCGCTCGGCGGGGATCGTGCTGGCCACGAACTTCGGCGGGTGCGAGCACGGCCAGAAGCTGCTGACGGCCCAGAGCCGAGGGGAGACACCCGACCCGCGCTGGCTTGCCGAGTTCGACTTCCAGGCCGGCGTCGGCGCCGCCGTGAGGCGATGGGGTCTGCGCGGACCCGCGGCAACGCTGTCGCTGTCCTGCGCCTCGGGCGTCGCCGCCATCGGTTACGCAGTGGACCTCATTCGCGAGGGACGCTGCGAGCGGGCCATCGCGGGCGGCTACGACGAGCTGGCCCTGATGTCCTACAGCGGCCTGAGCGCGCTCCGCGCCATCACGCCCGAGATCATCCGCCCCTTCGACAAGAACCGCCAGGGCACGATCTTCTCCGAAGGCGCGGGCATCGTCCTAGTCGAGGCACTGGACGCCGCGAGGGCCCGCGGCGCGGCCATCCACGCCGAAATCCTCGGCCACGCGATGAACAACGACGCCTTCCACATGACTGCCCCCGACACCAGCGGCAAAGGCATCACCGCCGTCATGCAGGGCGCCCTCGACGACGCCGGCGTCAAGCCCGAGGAGGTCCAGCACGTCAACGCCCACGGCACGGGCACGCCCTACAACGACAAGATCGAAACGGCCGCCATCAAGGCCGTCTTCAACGCCCACGCCCGACGCCTCGCCATCACCGCCAACAAGTCCATGATCGGCCACACCTGCGGCGCCGCCGGCACCCTCGAATCCATCGCCACCCTCAAGACCCTTCAGACCGGCATCGTGCCGCCGACGATTCACTACGAGACGCCCGACCCCGAATGCGACCTCGACTACGTGCCGAACGAGGCGCGGACGTGCGACGTGCGCGTCGCCCTCTGCAACGCCTATGGCATCGGCGGCACCAACGCGGCCATCGTGCTGGCACGCTGGGAGGGCCGATGAACGCGAACGCCAATGAGGTCGTCATCACAGGCGTCGGCTGCATCACCCCCCTTGGGCTGTCGCTCGAGGCGCTGAGCGCGGCGCTGCGCGAGGGGCGTTCGGGCTTCGGCGAGATCGCCTCGTTCGACGCCTCGGCCTACCCGTGCCGCTTCGGCGCGGAAGTGCTCGACCTGGAGCTTGCCGACTTCATCGAGTCGTCGAAGACCTACATTGACCGCACCTCGGCCTTCGCCCTCGCCGCCTGCGCCTCGGCGCTTCGAGACGCCCATTGGACGGGCGACGAGAGCGTGGGCCTCCTCCTGGGCACGGCGTGGGGATGCATGGACTCGCTTCAGCTCTTCGCCCAGAAGCTGGTCGAGGGCAAGCCGAAGTTCGTGTCGCCGCTGCCCTTCACCCACAGCTACGCGAACGCGCCGAACAGCCTGGCCTCGATCGAGTTCAAGCTGCGCGGCTTCAACGCCTGCCTCACGAGCGGCCACGTGTCGGGCCTGGCGGCGGTCGAGTATGCCTGTCGCCGCGTGGCGCTGGGCAAGGAGAAGCGGTTGCTGGCAGGCGGCTCCGAATCGCTCTCGGAGCCGATCTTCCACGGCTACTGTCAACGGGGTGTCCTGAGTTCCACGCGAGAGCCACGGCCCTACGACCCCGCCTCGATCGGAATGTTGCTCGGCGAAGGGGCCGCCGTGGTCGCCGTCGAGGAGGCCGAATCGGCGCGGCAGTGGAACACGCCTGTCCTCGCCCGCGTGCTCGGTTGGGCCTCGTGCCTCGGCGAATCGGTGGCCGACGGCCTAGCTCGTTCGATGCGCGACGCGATGGCGCGCGGAGGCCTCGGCCCTGGCGAACTGGACGCGATCGTTGGCTTCGGCTGCGGCTCGCCCGCTCTCGATGCCGCGGAAATCGAGGCGATTCGGGCCGTGTTCGGCGAGGCGAGGCCCGCGCTCACCTCTGTGAAAGGCTGGCTTGGCGAGGCGATGGGAGCGGGGGGCGCGATATCGCTCGCTGCCGCGCTCGCCTGCCTTGAGGATCGCTTCGTGCCCGCCGCGTTGCCCACCTATGGCCCATTGCCCGACGGCGTCCGCCTGGTGGCCGGCGAGCCGCTGGACGGCGCGGCCGGCACCCTCCTGGTGAACGCCGCCGACCCGAGCGGCGCCTGCACGAGCCTGTTACTTGCGTCGGCGTGAGGTCGCACGAATCGGCGGGACGCGCCTTGATGGGCAGGTGCGCAGTGAACCCGTCGTGCACCTCGAGGGCCACCGCCAGGTCGGCCTCCGCGCCCCGGAACCCCACAGGATCTCTCTCGGTCCATGCCCGGGTATCCGCCACGCGAGCCGGACCATGCGGCATGCAGGAGCTTCCCTTCCCTCATGAGAGCGGCGGGCGGGGACGCTCAGGGCAGGAACTCGCGGTGCCAGAGCTCGAGGTTGAGGAGCGCCCAGAGGCGGTCGGCGTGGTCGGCGCGGGAGGCCTGGTGCTCGTCGAGGAGGCGGCGGACGGTCTCCTCGCGGAAGTAGCCGCGGCCCAGGCATTCGGGCGAGAGCAGGATGCCGCGGGCGTCATCGCGCAGCTCGCCGCGCAACCAGTGGGCGATCGGCACGCCGAAGCCCATCTTGCCCCGCCTCCGAATCGCAGGCGGCAACAGGTCGGCGAAGGCGGCACGCAGGAACTTCTTGGTGGATGTCCCGAGCCTGCCCATCTTGAGCTCTGTGGGCAGCGACAGCCCGAAGCCGATCACCTCGGGGTCGAGGAACGGGCAGCGGACCTCCAGCGAGTTGGCCATGCTTGCGATGTCCACCTTCGCCAGAATGTCGTTGGGCAGATACGTGGCGGCATCCACGCGGGCCGTGGCGGCAGCGGCATCGAGGAGAGGCACCTTCTCAAACTCCGCCGCCAGGTAACGGGCCGCGTCGTGGCCGCCCAGCCGCGCGGCAAAGCTGGCGGTATAGAGCCCAGGCCTCTCAGCCTGCTTGAAGTAGGCGATCCACTCGACGTAGCGCTCGACCTGTGGACGGGAGAGTCCCTCGACAAACCGGCGAAGGCTCCGGCCTCGCGACTTCGGCTGGGCAGTCGCGGCCCGGCCGAACAGGGCCCGGGCAAGCCCGCCGACGGCGCTTCGGAGCGGGCGCGGCAACGCGTCGTAGCGCGCGCCGAGCGCCATGGCCGCGTAGCGCTCGTAGCCGCCGAAGCCCTCGTCGCCGCCGTCGCCCGAGAGCGCCACGGTCACGTGCTCCCGCGTCTTCTGCGCGAGATAGTAGGTCGGGATGGCCGACGAATCGGCGAACGGCTCGCCGTAGTGGCGAACGAGCAGCGGCAGCACCTCGATGGCCTTCGGCTCGACCACGAACTCGCGGTGGTCGGTCTCGAAGCGCTCGGCGGCCAGGCGGGCATAGGCCAGCTCGTCGTACTTCGGCTGGCCGAAGCCGATGGAGAAGGTCTTGACCGGCTCCCGCAGGTGGCGGGCCATCAAGCCGACGACGATGCTCGAGTCGATCCCGCCGCTGAGGAAGGCGCCGAGGGGCACGTCGCTCACGAGCCTCCGCTTCACCGCCGCATCGAGCAGCTCGCGCAGCTCGGCCGCTGAAACGGGCTCCTCCCGCGTGTCGGTCGGCAGGTCCCAGTAGCGCTCGATGCGGGTGCCATCCTTCGAGGCCAAGAGGCGGTGAGCGGGCGGCAGCTTGCGGATGCCCTCGAAGATGGTGAGCGGCGCGGGAACATACTGGTAAGTGAGATAGAGGTCAAGCGCCTCGGGCGAGACGACGCGGGGAACGCCCGGGGCCGCGAGCAGGGCCTGAAGCTCGGAGGCGAAGGCCAGGCGCGGGCCGTCGTCGCAGTAGACCAGCGGTTTCTTGCCCAGGCGGTCGCGCGCGAGGAGCAGTTGCCCGCGGCGCTCGTCCCACACGGCGAAGGCGAACATCCCGTGGAGCCGCTCGACGACGCGCGCGCCCATTTCCTCGTAGAGGTGGACGATCACCTCGGTGTCCGCGTGCGAGCGGAAGCGGTGGCCGCGTTCGAGCAGTTCGCGTCTCAGCTCGCGGAAGTTGTAGATCTCGCCGTTGAGGGCGACCCACACCGTGCCATCCTCGTTGGCCATCGGTTGGTGGCCGCCCATCACATCAATGACCGACAGGCGGGTCATGCCGAGGCCGAGATTGCCCACTGCGGACTGCGGATTGTGGATTGGGGCCTGAGACTCTGGAACCACAGCATGGTCAGCCGGCAGGTCGCCCCGGATGAAGGTGCCGGCGTCGTCGGGGCCGCGATGGCGGAGGCGCGCGATCATCGCCCGCAGCGTGTCGCGCGCGACCGGCGTCTCATCGCGATGGAGGATGCCGCAGATCCCGCACATTCGGCCTCGCAGTCTACGGGCTGCCTGCCGGGGGCTCCCAGGGCAGACGTGTTCGGCCCTGCTCGCCGGCGGCCTGTTGGCGCTTCGCGTCCGCCTCCTCCTTCAGGCGCTCGAAGGCGAGCAACCGCCGCACGAACACCGCCGCCATCACGGCCAGCATGACATAGCTCAGGATGCGCCAGCCCGGCCCGTCCCACGTCAGGATGTAGGCCGGCCACAGCGAAGCAATGGCGACGAAGATGGCGATCGTCTCCCACACGGGAAAATGCCGGGATGACGGGGCGGGCGAGCCGGGCACGGTCCGTGCACCTCAACAGGGTTGCAGGCCACCGCAAGTATATCGCCCTCCGCCCGGACGCGCAAGGCGTCGCCCGCCTTGACCCGGCTGCCGCGGCCCCCTATCATAGCGTTGGGAGACCCCCTGCGGCGCAGAATGCCATGGACAACGGCAAACCCTGGCGGAACATCAAGCTGACCATCGAGTACGATGGCACGCGCTATCACGGCTGGCAGCGCCAGGCCAATGCTTCCACCATCCAGGAGACGCTGGAGGAGGGGATTGCGCGCGTGGTGGGCCACCAGGTGGCGCTCTATGGTTCGGGCCGCACCGATGCTGGCGTTCACGCCCTCGGGCAAGTGGCCAACTTTGGCACGAGAGCGAGCCTCGCCGCCGAGCGGCTGCCCCATGCCATCAATGCCCACGTGCCCGACGACATTGCGGTGCTGCGGGCGGAAGACGTGGCGGCCGACTTCCACGCGCGCTACTCGGCCAAGCGCAAGACCTATCGCTACCGCATCGTGCGCCGCCCCGTGCGGCCCGCCGTGGGGGCCGCCTTCGTGCACTGGCATCGGTTTCCGCTCGACGTGGCCGTGATGCGCCAAGCCGCGGCGCTCTTCCTCGGCGAGCACGACTTCGCCGCCTTCGAGTCCCACTCGGCCGGTGAAGGCACCGTGCGCACGATCAGCCGCAGCGAGCTCGTCGAGGCGGGCGAGCGCCTCGACTACTACGTCACGGCCAACGGCTTCCTCCATAACATGGTGCGAGCCATGGTCGGCACGCTCCTCGAGATAGGCTCGGGCAGACGGCCCCCGGGCGACATCGCGCGCCTCCTGGAACTGCGCGACCGCAGGTGGGCAGGAAGGACCGCACCCGCCCAGGGCCTGTGCCTGATGCAGGTGGACTACGAGTGAGCGATTCGCGCATTCGCATCGTGCACATCATCACGCGCATGATCCTGGGCGGCGCCCAGGAGAACACGCTGCTCACCTGCCGCGGCCTGCACGGGAACTCCGACTACGGCGTCACGCTGGTCACCGGCCCCGCCCTCGGCCCGGAGGGCGAACTGCTCAGCGAGGCCGAGCGCCTGGGGCTGAACGTGCTCATCGTGCCCCAGATGCGGCGGGCCATTCACCCGCTGCGCGACTTCGCCTCGGTCCGAGCCTTGCGCCACATCCTCCGCGAGATCCGTCCCCAGATCGTTCACACCCACAGCTCGAAGGCGGGCATACTGGGGCGCTACGCCGCCCACGCCGAGCATGTGCCCGTCACCGTCCACACCATCCACGGCCTGCCGTTCCACCCCTACGAGAAGGGCTGGCGGAACCGCCTCTACGTGTGGCTGGAGCGCAAGGCGGCGCGGTGGAGCGACGCCCTCGTGTGCGTGGCCGACGCCATGGCCGACCAGGCCGCGGCCGCCGGCGTGGCCGACCGCGCGAAGTTCACCACCATCTACAGCGGCATGGAGACCGATGCCTTCCTCGAATGCGACAGGCACCGCCGCGCGATGCGCAGCCGCCTGGGCTTCCGGGACGACGAGTTCGTCGTCGGCAAGGTCGCGCGCCTCTTCGAGCTCAAGGGCTACGAGTACGTGATCGAGGCCGCGAAGCGCGTTCGAGAAACCCACCCGAACGTCCGCTTTCTCTTCGTCGGCGATGGGATTCTCCGCGGGGCGCTCGAGGCTCAGGCCCAGCGGCTGGGCGTGCGCGACGCGATCACGTTCGCCGGCCTCGTGCCGTCGAGCCAGGTGCCGGCCTGCCTCTCGGCGATGGACGCGCTGGTGCACGCCTCGCTGCGCGAGGGGCTGGCGCGCGTGCTGCCCCAGGCGCTGCTGGCCGGCAAGCCCGTCGTGTCGTTCGACGTGGACGGTGCCCGTGAGGTGGTGCGTCCCGGCGACACCGGCTACCTGGTGCCGCCCCAGTCAGTGGAGGGCCTGGCGGCATCGCTGTGCCAGATCATCGAGTATCCCGAGCAGGCCGCCGCCCTGGCCGCGCGCGGCCGCGAGCTGTGCCGCGAGCGCTTTCGCTGGCAGACGATGGTCGCCCGCCTCGACGAGCTCTACCGCCGGCTGCTCGCAGACCGCGGGTAGCTCTGCACCCCCTATCTCACCGCGATGGTGAGCGATGTGCCCTGGCCGGCATCGTCGGCGCAGAGGATGGTGTGGGTGCCGGGGCGGAGCGGCCAGAAGGCGGGCTCGAGCGGGGCGCCCGTGGCCACCAGGGCGCCGTTCACGAACCAGTAGAGCGTGGCCGCGCGGCTGGCGGCCTTGAGCGCGAGCCGCTGGTGCGGCGCATCGGGCAGCAGCACATAGGTCTGCCCAGGCGCGGGCGAGAGGACGCGCGGTGGGGCGTCGGCGGGCGCGGCGCTCGCACAGTCGGGATTGTGGGGCGGGGGCAGGCTCTCGCCTCGGCCGTGGTGCCGCAGCCACGCGGCAAGCTCGGCCGGCCAGCATTCCGCCACACGGGCCGCGCTCTCGCGGTTGCCGGCGCAACGCGGGCACAGGCGCACGCCCGTGGTGGCATCCACCTTCACCTCCACGTGCACGGAGCACGTCGGGGCGACACTACTCGTTCGAAGCGTGAAGCCCTGGGCGGTCGCGGGGCAGTGAGGGCCAGCCGGCATGCCGCTCACGGCGCAGAGGGCCGCAAGCTGGACGGACTCGGGCTTCGTGAACGGCAGGGAAGCGCGGCCCGCCTCCAGCCGGTCGAGGACTTGCGCGGCCACCGGCGCGGCCGCCTGGACGCCTACGAGCTCCCGCGCGGGGCGGCCCGAGAAGTTGCCCAGCCACACGCCCACGGTGTGGCGGGGCGTGCAGGCCACCGTCCAGGCGTCGCGGTGGCCGTGCGAGGTGCCGGTCTTCCAGGCCAGGCGTGGCAGGCCCTCTGCCGGCTCCCAGCGGGGTCCGAGGCCGAGACGGCGCGTACCCGCCAGGGCCTCCAGGACCAGCCAGGCGGCCCCCTCCGACAGCACGCGCCGCCCCTCGGAGGCCGGCTCGGTTTCGAGGAAGCGCGGCTCGCGGCACACGCCGAGGCGGGCCAGGGCCGCATAGGCGTTCGTGAGGTCGAGAAGCGTCACCTCCACCGAGCCGAGGGTGAGCGCGAGGCCGTAGTGGTCGGCATCGCGGATGAGGGTGGTGAAGCCCAGTTGCCTGAGCAAAGAGAACAGGCTTTGGTGGCCCACCTCGCGCGCGAGGCGGACGGCCGGGAGGTTGAGCGAGGTGGCGAGGGCCTCGCGCGCTGGGACCGGGCCGCGGCAGGTGTGGTCGTAGTTCTCGGGCTCGTAGCCCGTGTAGCTGGACGGCACGTCGGCCAGGATCGTGTCGGGCGAGCAAATGCCGCGTTCGAAGGCGAGCGCGTAGGTGAACGGCTTCAGGGCCGAGCCGGGCGAACGCGGCGCCGTGGCTCCGTTCACCTGGCCGTCCGGCTCCGCGGAGAAGTCGCACGAGCCGACGAGGGCCCGGACGGCGCTGGTCTCGTTCTCAATCACTACCACGGCGCCGTTCGAGATGCCCGCGCCGCCCCAGGCGCCGACGGCCTCGCGGAGAGCTGTTTCGGCGATGCGCTGGGCCTGTGGGTCGAGCGTGGTGTGCAGCGCGGCCCGGCCCGGAAACCGCTGGCGCACGAGCTGGACCCAGTGCGGCGCCGTACTGGGGAACGGCGCGCGCCGCGCGACGATGGGTTCCCGGTGGGCCAGCTCGAATGCCTCGGGGCGGATCGCGCCGCGGGAGAGCATGTGGCGGAGAACGGCGTCGCGGCGCGCCCGCGCCCGGTCGGGGAAGCGGTCGGGGCGCAGGCGCGAGGGGGCCTGGGGCAGGCCGGCCAGCAGCGCCGCCTCGGCCAGCGTGAGGTCGCGCGCGTGCTTGGCGAAGTAGGCGAGCGAGGCGGCCTCGGCGCCCGTGAAGTTCCCGCCATAGGGCGCCAGGTTCAGGTAGCCCGCGAGAATCTCGTCCTTCGATCGTATCCTCTCGAGCTGGAGGGCCCGGAACGCCTCGACGAGTTTGGCCCATAGCGTCCGACGGCGCGGCTCGAGCAGGCGGATCGTCTGCATCGTGATGGTCGAGGCGCCCGAGACGGTGCGCAGGCGCGTGAGGTTCGACCAGGCGGCGCGGATGGCTGCCAGTGCGTCCACGCCGCCGTGGAGGCGGAAGCGCCCGTCCTCCACTGCGATGGTGGCCTCGGCCAGGTGCGGGCTCATCTCGCACAGTGGCACGGGGAATGACCAGGAGTCGTCAGGGGCGACGAACGCCTGGAGCACGCCTCCCGCGCGGTCGAGCACCTGCGGCGCCGAGGCCGGTCTGGCCAGGCGCTCGAGCTGGCGCTGTGGGAACGGGAACAGGGCGTCCAGCGCCACGAACGCCAGCTTCGGCGCCACGAGGGTGGCGAGGAGGGCGACCCACGCCCGCCTTCGCCACCTGCCTGGCCTGCGTCGAGCGTTGTCCATTACCGTTTGCCTAGGACCTCGATGGTGCCGGCCCCGTGGATGCTGCAAATCTCGGGGTTGTACATGCAGAAGGCGTTGAGCGCGGGCAGCTTGAAGCGCCCGCAGGTGACGGCCCGCACGACGTAGCGGTGGCGCCAGAGGCCGGGCGAGCCAAGATCGGCGAAGAGGATCAGGCGGTCGTCGCGCATCTCCACGCGGTCGGGGTTGAGGGCGCGCGGCCGCTTGAGCAGAGGCGTGGCGGCCGGGGGCGCCGCGGCGTTCTCCATGTCCGCGCCCGGCGGTGGCGCCACTTCGGGCTCCGGAGGTTCGGGCTCGCCCTGGTGGTCGCTGGTGGCGAGCCTGGGGTTCTCGATCTCGAAGCCGGCCGGCAGCAGGTCGTTGATGACCAGGTTCTTGACGGCCACGCCGTTGTCCACGGTGAGCTCCACGATGACGATGTCGCCCTGGCGGACCTGGCGCGGGTCGAGTTCCGCCCCGTCGCGCGAGAGGAAACGGCGACGGACCTTCAGGCTGGTGTCGCGCTCGTCGACCGTCTCGCGGGCGGGGATTCCCTCGGCGCCCCAGTAGTAATAGAGGGTGCCGGCGCCCTGGGTGGCGACGCGGATCGGCTGGCCGCCGATGTCGCCGGGCTTGAGAAGCACGGGTGCCGCGCTGCTCACGCTGCCGAGCGGCTTGCCGCCGGCGGTGAGCTCGGCCCGCAGGTCGGCCTTGCCTGTGCTCAGCCGGCGCGCGTACTTGCCCATCGCCAGGAGGCAGAAGGCGTTCTCTTGCGTGGTGCCCCAGCGGCCGTCGGACATCGAGTCGGCCAGGCGCTTCACGAGCAGCGGCACGTTCGGGTCGTCCTCCTGAAGGTCGAGGTAGACGGAGAGCAGGATGGCCGCCTCGCGGGCCGACGAGTGGAGCAGGTCGCCGGTGTCGCGCCGCTTCTCGACGGGCGGCAGGGCGGCCGCGCGCAGCAGATCGCGCGCCAGCTTGTCCTCTTTCATCAGGGCCAGGGCCGCGGCGAGCTGGAAGCGGGAATAGGCGGGCAACTCCTCGCGCTGTTCGTGGAGGCGAAGGGTCCAGGACCGGTTCGGCTTTCCCGCCTGGGCGAGGACGAGGCAGGCGTAGGCCTTGACGGGCGGCGGGGCCTCTTCGCCGCGGTTGTTGGCGAGCAGGTCGCCGAGGTAGCTCAACGCGGCCTCCAGGTTGTCCTTCGGCACATCATAGCCGGCCTTGGCGGCCTCGACCAGGAAGTGCGTGGCGTAGACGCTGCCCCAGGGGTAGGCCTCGCCGTAGCCCGGCCAGCCTCCGAAGCCGCCGGCATAGGTCTGCATCGAGAACACGCGGTCGATGCCCGCCTGGACCAGCGGCTCGATGGCCTCGCCCTCCAGGCTCGGCTCGGCGAGCTTCGCCACGTCGCCCAGGTAGAGCAGCGGGAAGGCGGCGGAGGTGGTCTGCTCGATGCAGCCGTAGGGGTAGCGCAACAGGTAACGGAGACTGGAGGCCAGCTTCAGTGTGGGCAGGCCCGAGAACGAGAGCCAGTAGCGGGCCGTGCCCTTGAGCCAGTCGCCGGGAAGGGTGAACTCGCCCGCCTGGCCCGCCGGCACCGAGCCGCTGCCGGACTCGAAGCGCAGCGTCGTCGGCGGGCGGACGGGGAGTTCGACAGTCTCGACCGCCGACTCGTCGCCCAGGCGCGCGCGGATGGTGAGCGATGCGGCGCCGGGCGCGTGGGGTGCGCGGACGGTGAAGGCGACCGTGGCCTCGCTGCCGTGGGCAACGGAGGCATGGCGGGGCACATCGGAGCCGGTCTCGAGGCCGCCCGTGGCCTCGACGGTGAACTGAACGCTGCCGCCTGTCGCCGTGTTGTTGAAGACGGTGACCGGCACGACAAACTCGTCGCCCGGCGCGAGGAACCTGGGGAACGAGGCCTGAAGCACGAGTGGCTGCCTGACCCGCGCCGGCCGCTCGGCGGCGCCGATCTCGCGCGCGGAGGCCGCCACGGCCATCAGGCGGAGCTGGCCCGTGAACTGGGGCACGTCAAGCACGACCTCGGCCTTGCCATCGTCGCCCGTCTCGATGCCCGATCGCCAGAGGACGACCTGTTTGACGCGCTCGACGCTCACGGGGTTGCGCAGCCTGGGGTCGTACTCCTCGCCGCCGTCGCCGCCAGGGGCGGAATCCGTGCCGACCTTCTTCGCCTCCGGCTCGGGCATCAGGAGGGAGTAGACGTCGGACGTTTCCACGCCGAGGCGACGCTTTGCGAAGAAGAACGCCCACGGGTCGGGCGTCTGGAACCGTGTGAGCTGGCAGATGCCCTCATCCACGGCGGCGAGGGCGACCTCGGCCTTGCAGCCGGCGCCGCTGGCATCGGTCACGCGCAGCGCCACGCGCAGCGGCTGGCCGGGCCGGGTCTCGTCGGGACTCGTCAGCTCGACCTTGAGTTGTCGCGAGGCGTTGTCCAGCGGCACGGGCACGGCGCCGTAGGCGCGGTGGACCACCCACGGGCTGCCGGGCGCGGCCCTGCGTATCACGGTGACCGCGCAGTAGGCGTTGGGGCCGAGCGTCGCGGTGACCGGGAAAGTGAACTCGGCGGTGTTCTTCTCCATCGGGACCACGCGCGCCAGGTGGATGCGGTCGGTCTCGACGGTGACGAGCGCGGTGCCCGCGAAGGGCGCCTTCACCAGGATGCGGGCCGTGTCGCCGGGGGCGTAGGCCCTCTGGTCGGCGGCGAGCTCCACGCGGGACGGCTTCTCCAGCGCCCAGGGCACGTCACCTTCGCCGGCGCAGTAGAAGGCGAGGTCGGCGGAGGCGCCGCTCGCCTTGTCGGCCAGGCGCACTGTGTACTCGCCCACGTCGGGCGGTCTGAAGGCCACCTCGCCACGGCCATTCGCGATCGTGCAGGCCAGCGGCCCGACGGCCGCCTCCTCGCGCTCGGAGACGAAGCGGTACGAGTTCCCCTGAAGCTTGAGCACCGTGTTCCAGACGACCCGGTAGGCGGTGCCCTCGAGCCGCAGCGACGGCACGGGGGCGCCGTCGGGTTGCACCGCGGCGACCAGCAGCCTCTCGGAGGCGCCCAGCCGCGCGTGCTCCTTGTTGGCCCTGGCGAGGCCGATGTAGTGGGGCCAGCAGTCCACGGCCACCTCGGCGGTCGCGGCGACGGCGCGCCCGCCCAGCTCGCTCACGCTGGCGACGAGGAGCGCCTTGGCCGCCGACGGCGGCGTCATCCCCTGCGGAATCCTCACCGTGAAGGTGCTCTGGCCGCCCGCATCGAGCGTGGCCTCGCCCAGCTTCTCAACGGCGGGGGCGAACTTCCTGCCGCTGTCGGCGAAGCGGTAGCCGGCGAAGGATGGAGGGCTGAACTCGGCAGCCAGGAACTCGCAACGGGCCTCGACCTGGCGGCCCGCCGCGGGCGCGCCGAAGAGGTGTGTGGCCCTCACGCGGAAGGCCAACTCATCGCCGGCCCGGCGGCGCCCCTCGGGAACAGTGATGGCCACCTTCATGCGGTCGGGCAGGAACTCCTCGACCTGGAAGGTGTGCGAGCCCAGCGATGCCTCGGAGCCGGGCAGGCGCAGGTCTACCGCGTAACGGCCTGTGAGCGCGTGGGACGGCACGTCGAGCGCCACCTCGGCGCTGCCCCAGTTGTTGAGCTTGGCGGCCAGGGTCTTGTAGAGGCGGCCATCGGGGCGCTGGATGCGGAATTGAACGGGGAACGCCTGGCCCGGTACCTGGCTCGCGTCGCGGACGAGGGCCCTCAAGAACACCTGGCTGCCCGGGCGGTAGATGCCGCGGTCGCTGTAGACGAACGCCTCATAGCCGTCGGCCAGGTAGGGGCGGCCGCCGGTATCCAGATCCGAGTCGTCCAGCCGCGTCTCCTCCACCTGCACGATGCCCGTGTCGTCGCCCCTCGTGGCCGCAACCGCGTAGGGCTGCTTGTCGGGCGACCAGTTCACGCCCGTGAAGTGCGCGAGGCCGTTGGCATCGGACGTGCCGCTCAGGACCTGCTGGTTGGCCCTGGAGAGCACGGCGACGGTGGCGCCCGCCACGGGCTGCGCCGTTGAGAGCGTGTTCACCCACACGAGGAGATCGGACTCCGAGCGTTTGACGGTGAGGGCGAGGTCGGTGACCAGGAAGAGGTGGCTCTCGGGGTGCCCCCAGCGGATGTCCTGCGTGAGGACGGTTGCGCGGAAGAGGCCACGGGCGCTGGCGCCCAGCAGCTTGCGGAGGTCGAGGTCGGTCACCTGCCGCTCGTTCGGCCTCAGGGCGAAGGCGAGCTTCTGCTTGTGCACCGTGCGGCAGAGGGCATCACTGGCATCACGAAGGTAATGCACGATGTTATTCGGGTAGACCTGCTCGATGGAAAGCTCGGCCTGGCGGACGTTTACGCTCTCCAGCGGCAGGCTCAGGGCGCCCTGGGAAGCGAGGTAGAGGCCCTGAGTGCGGAAGCGGAGGCCCGGCTCCACGTCGGGAATGACAACCGAGCGGACGAGGTCCTTGGCCAGCCCGGCGCCGTTTCGAGCGGCCAGGCCCTTGAGGAATGTGATGCGGTAGCGGCGGCCCGGAGCAAACGGACCCGCCAGGCGGAAGCCCTCGTAGTCGGCCTGGAGCCGGAAATCCGTCTTCGGCTCCACCTGGATGCACTTCACCGCGGCTTCGGCGTCGAGCGGCTGGTTGCACGAGACGGCGATGAACACGTCGTCCGGCGTCCGCGCGCGGGCGGCCACGCCCTCGATGCGCAGGCCCGCCTCGACCCGCAGAGTCCGCGAGCCATCCTCCTCCAGGCCGAGCGGCCCGCTCAGCGCGCGCAGGCCCTTCTTGACCGTCAGCGTAAGCGTCTCGTCGGGCAGCGCGCGGGCGGTTAACAGCACCGAGCGGCTCGGCGTGCGGCTGCCGATGTCGAAGCCGATGGCCCGGCCGCCGGCGTCGGCGAGTTCGATGTGGCCCCTGGCCTCGTCGGGCAGCACCTTGTCGGTGAACTCGAGGGCCAGGCTCAGCTCGCCCCAGCGGCTCAGGCCCGTCTGGCGCACCCCGACCCAGCGCAACGGCGGTGTGTGGAACTGGAACGAGGCGTCGCCCGGGAGGGAATGGCCGAGGAGGCTCGTGAGCTTGCGCGAGACGGTGACGGTGAACGGCGTGGCCATGGGCAGCGGCTCGGCCGGCTGGAAGGTGGCGGCGAGCCGGCTGCTCCAGACGAATCGCCCCGGCACGGGCGGCCTGAGAGCGACTGTGCCCGCGGGCAGCTCGGCGCCGACCTCCTCTTGCAAGGCCATGAGCTGGTTGAAGCGCAGCGTGGGGGTGGCGCTGGGGGCGCACTCGCCCTCCGGCTCGAACGCCTCGACGCGCAGGTGGCCGGACCTCTGGCGCAGCGCCGAGAGGATCCCGATGAGGCCGGCGGCGTTGAGGGTGGCGAAGAGGGCCGTGACCCAGACCCAACGGTTGGCGAGGATGGCGCGCATCAGCGACCTCCCTTTCGGCAGGCAGGGGAACAGAGCAGGCGATACTACGGGGGGATATCGCGAGAAAACTCGGGGGAACCGCACGAATTGTAGCAACCCGGATCGCGGGCCGTCAAGGGCAAATTCCGGCGCGAGCGTGGCCCCCAGTCCCGGCCGCCGTTGCCACGGAGGCAGCCCTGCCCGCTCCTCCGCTGTGCCGCCCCTGCGAGAGCGAAAGCGGCGGCGACGGCTAACCGCCATACTTGCTCAACTGGGAGGGGGAGGAGAATGAGCCAGTATGGGCGGGAAGGCCGTGGAGCCGCCCGGATCGCCAAAGCGCCATACTTGCTCACCTCTCGGCGGCGGCAGAGCGGAAGTCGCATGGCAGCGCCATGTCCCGTTTCCAAGGCAATGGGTTGATGGGGGGCGCAGGCGCCAGCATGGGAGGCCATGCTCCTCCTGCGCCAGGCGGCGTTTCTGCGCCTTCGGCGGCTTTTGACAGGCCGGTCGCGCTGCGCTATCATATTTTTCTGGAATCGAGCAACGTTTCCCGAAGGAGCCTTGTGAATGTCGAAGCGGTACAGCGTGGCAGTGGTCGGCATCGGAGCGGTCGGCACGGAGATGCTCAAGGTGCTCCATCAGCGGCGATTCCCCGCGAGCAACATCCGCGTGCTCGCGCGGACGGCGCGCCCCGAGGAGATCGCGGGCAAAACCTATCAGGTGGAGGAGGCGACGCCCGAGGCGTTCAACGGCGTGGACATTGCGATCTTCGCGGGCACCGAGGGCGCCAAGGGCGCCTCGCAGCAGTTCGGCTGGCAGGCCGTGGCCAAGGGCGCCCTGGTGATTGACAATGGCGACGACTTCCGCATGGACCCCCGCGTGCCGCTCGTGGTGCCCGAGTGCAATGCCGAGGCGCTCCGGCAGCACCAGGGCTTCATCGCTAACCCCAACTGCTCGACTATCCAGATGGTGGTGGCCCTGGCCCCGCTGCACCGCGTGGCCCGGATCAGGCGCATCGTGGTCTCCAGCTACCAGGCCGTCTCGGGCACCGGGCGAAGCGCGATTGACGAGCTTCAGTCGCAGGTCACCGCCCTCGAGAAGGGCCAGGAGCCCAAGGCCGAGGTCTACCCGCACCGCATCGCCTTCAACGTGCTGCCCCACATCGGGCGGCCGACCGACGAGATGCCGGGCTACTATACGGAGGAGGTGAAGATGCGGCGCGAGACCCGCAAGATCCTCGGCGACCCGGACATCCAGGTCTCCGCCACCTGCGTCCGCGTGCCCGTCTACAACGGCCATTCCGAGGCCGTGAACGTGCAGTTCGAGAGGAAGATCACCGCGGCCCAGGCGCGCGAGATCCTCAAGAGCGCCCCCGGCGTCGTGGTCGTTGACGACCCGGCCAAGGCGGCGTACCCCACGCCGCTGATGGCCTCGGGCACCGACCCTGTCTACGTCGGCCGCATCCGCGACGACGTGAGCCTGCCGAACACCCTTGACCTCTGGTGCGTGAGCGACAACATCCGCAAGGGCGCTGCCCTCAACGCTGTTCAGATCGCCGAGAAGATGATCGAGATGGGCCTGCTCTGAGCTGCCCGGAGGACCCCGGATGAGCATTTTCAAAGCCTACGACATTCGGGGCACGTACCCCGACCAGCTCGATGAGGCGCTGGCCGAGAAGATCGGCCTCGCGGCGGGAAGGCTCTTCGGGGGACGCTGCGTGGTGGTGGGGCGCGACATGCGCGTCTCGAGCCCGGCCATCGCTGCGGCGCTCATCCGCGGCCTCACCCGGGCCGGCAAGAACGTGGTGGACATCGGCATGGTCACCACGCCCATGGTGGCATTCGCCGTGGCCACGTCCGACTATGATGGCGGCGTCATGGTCACCGCATCGCACAACCCCAAGCAGTACATCGGCTTCAAGCTCACCGCCCGGGGCCCCGAGCCGATCGCCTACGAATCGGGCATTGACCGCCTCGAGCAGTGGGTGGCCGCCGGCGACCTGCCCGAGGCGGCGAAGCCAGGCGAGGTGACCACGCGCGACATCCTGCCCCAGTACCTCCACCACCTGCTCGGCGCCGCGCAGGGCGTGGGGCGGCTCAAGGTGGCGGTGGACGCCGGCAACGGCATGGCCGGCTACCTGATCCCGCCGCTCTTCAAGCGCATCCCCGCTGTCGAGATCGTGCCCCTGTACTTCGAGCTGGACGGCACGTTCCCGAACCACGAGGCCAACCCGCTCAAAGCCGAGAACCTCGTGGACCTCCAGAAGAGGGTCGTCGAGGCCCAGGCCGACCTGGGCGTGGCCTTCGACGGCGACGCCGACCGCGTGGCGTTCGTGGACGAGCAGGGCCGCGCCGTCCCGTGCGACATCATCACGGCCCTCATCGCCCGGGAGACGCTGAAGGCCAACCCCGGCGCCGCCATCCTGTACGACCTGCGGTCGAGCTGGGCCGTGGCCGAGGAGATCCGGGCCGCCGGCGGCGTGCCCGTGATGACCCGCGTCGGCCACTCCTACATCAAGCGCACGATGCGCCAGTGCGACGCGGCCTTCGGCGGCGAACTCAGCGGCCACTACTACTTCCGCGACAACTTCTACTGCGACAGCGGGGCCCTCGCGCTCCTCAAGGTCCTCTCGGTCGTGTCGCGCGAAAACCGGCCCCTGAGCGAGCTCGTCCGCCCGATCCAGCGCTACCACGGCAGCGGCGAGATCAATAGCGAAGTAGCCGACAAGGAGGCCAAGATCGAGGAGCTGGCCCGCCGCTACTCGGGCGGGAGGCAGGCGCGTCTGGACGGCTTGAGCGTGGAGTTCGACGACTGGTGGTTCAACGTGCGGCCCTCGAACACCGAACCGGTCCTGCGGCTGGTGGTGGAGGCGAAGACTCGCGAGGAGATGGAGCGTCGCCGGGACGCCCTGGTGGCGCAGATTCGCCGGCCCTTCACCATCCGCAAGGTGCTCTTCACCACCGACTTCTCGGCCTACGCCAACCACGCGCTGCCCTACGCGCTGGGCATGGCGCAGGACCACGGCGCCGAGCTCCACGTGCTGCACGTCGTGCCCACGCCCGAAGTCGTCGCGCAGTTCGACGTCGCGGGGCCCGTCTTCGATGCAGGCCTCCTCGCCGAGCTGGAGCGCGGCGCGCGCGAGCAGCTCGAGAAGGTCGTGCCCGCCGGCGCTCGGACGGCCCTGAACGTTACCCTCGCCGTGCGGCGCGGGGCCGCGTTTGTGGAGATCGTGCGGTACGCCCGTGAGGAGGAGATGGACCTGATCGTCCTGGCCACGCACGGCCGCACGGGCCTGCGGCATGCCCTGTTCGGCAGCGTGGCCGAGAAAGTGGTCCGCAAGGCTCCCTGCCCGGTGCTCAGCGTGCGCCCGCGGGGGCACGATTTCACCATGCCGTGAGAGGGGCCGTTCCCCTCGCCGGCCCAACAACCCGCCGCGATTCTCGCCCGAGGTAGCCACAAGCATCTCGCTTGTGGAACCTCACGAATAGCCCCATGCCCGGCACGCGGGACGCTCGCCGCTGCAACTTGCAGGCGGGCGCCGCGCACGTGATCGAGCGAGAATCGTGGCGAGTGATCTAGCCTGAGGCCAGAACCGCGGGCGTGGCAGCCTCACGAGGATCCCTGGACAGGTTCCTAGTCCGCGAGGCGCAGTTCCTCGTGCGACCTCGGCCCCCGGAAGACGGCGGCGATCGGCCAAGCGCCCTCGCGCATCACCTTCAGGACCACCTCCTCCGGGTTCATCGTCTCCGCCGGCACCATCTCGCCGGCCACCAGGTGGGGGTAGTGCGAGGTGCGCTTCATGATCTGCCAGATGACCGAGCCGGTGCGCGACTCGATGACCCTGGCCGAGACGACGATGGTGCCCTTGAGCACCTTGTAGCTGCCGGGGTCCTTCGAGCGGAGCTCGTGAATCTCGCCGATGACCACGTAGTCTGCGCCCAGCGCATTGCCGATGTCCGCTATTGGAACCTGGTCGAGGCTCTGCCCCTCGATCTGCTCCGGCAGCCCATCGCAGTCCACCACCCGGGCCGTCGGGCAGCCCTCGCGGATGAGCTCCGCGACCACGTGCGAGAACGTGCGCCCAACCTCGGACTCGAAGTACCTCCGCCCCGGGGTTGCAAACGGCAGCACCACGACCGAGCCCTTGCCGAGGCGCACCATGCTGGGGCGGGAGTATGTGAGCCCGAGCCACTCCTCGCACCCGCACGCGAGAAGGGCCAGGAGGCCCAGCCCCATCAGCCGCAGCCCACTGGGGAGCCAGCCGCCGAGGCCGCCAGTCGTTCGTGCCGTCTTCACAGGGTCTTCTCCTAAGCTGCGTGGCTTGCGCGGGCGCGCGCTACGGTGCGGCCGCCTCCAGGGCCTCGGCCAGGGTCGACACGAGCCTCACCTCGAGGCCCGGGTGACGTCCGTGAAGCGACCGGGCGCTGTCGCGGGGCGCGATGGCCAGCTTCCAGCCGAGCCGGGCCGCCTCGCGCAGGCGGGCGTCCGCCTGCGACACGCCCCGCACTTCGCCCGCCAGGCCCACCTCGCCCAGCGCCGCCAGGTCGGGGCGTACGGGCCGGTCGGTGAAGCTGGAGGCGACGGCGATGGCCGCCGCCAGATCGGCCGCGGGCTCCATCACCCGCACGCCGCCCACCGCGTTGACGAACACGTCGTGATCGCCGAGCACCAGCTCGGCGCGCTTCTCCAGCACGGCCAGCAGCATGGCCACCCGGTTGCGGTCCAGGCCGCTGACCTTGCGCTCGGGGGTGCCGAAATTGGCGCGCGAGACGAGGGCCTGCACCTCCACGAGCAAGGCCCGGCTGCCCTCGATGCATGGCACGACCACCGAGCCCGGCGTGGCGCGCCGCTGGCGCGACACGAACGCGTCGGCCAGGTCGCCCACCTCGGCCAGGCCGGTGCTGCGCATCTCGAAGACGCCGATCTCGTCGGTCGGCCCGAAGCGGTTCTTCACCGCGCGCAGCAGCCGATAGCTGTGGTAGCGGTCCCCCTCGAAGTAGAGCACCGTGTCCACCACGTGCTCGAGCACGCGCGGGCCGGCAATGGCGCCCTGCTTGGTCACGTGGCCGATCAGGGCGATGGGAATCTCGGCGGCCTTGGCCAGCCGCACCAGCAGCGCCGCGCACTCGCGCACCTGCGAGACGCTGCCCGGCGCGGCCGCGATCTCGGGCTTGTAGACCATCTGCACGGAATCCACGACGGCGAAGTCGGGCTTCGTCCCGGCGATCCGCGCCGCGACGGCCTCGGCGTCGGTCTCGGCCAGGGCCAACAGCGCGCTGGTCTGAATGCCCAGGCGCTCGGCCCGCAGCCGAAGCTGCGTGAGCGACTCCTCGCCTGTCACGTAGAGGGTCTTGAGCCCCTGAAGACTCAGCCCGTGGCAGGCCTGGAGGAGGAGGGTGGACTTGCCGATGCCCGGGTCGCCGCCGAAGAGCACGGCTGAGCCGGCCACGATGCCTCCGCCGAGCACGCGGTCCAGCTCGCCGATGCCGGTCTGGAGGCGCGGCTGCTCGGGCGGCTTCACGTGGGCCAACACCTGCGGCTCGCCGCCGGCAGCCGCCAGCGCGGCGCCAGGCTTGCGCGCGGGCTGCCACGTTTCCTCGACCAGCGAGTCCCACTCGCCGCAATCGGGGCAGCGGCCCAGCCACTTCGCTTGCTGGGCGCCGCACTGCTGGCACACGAAGACCGCTCGGGCCTTGGCCACGCTTCGCACCTCCAGCGCCGGATTATAGGCCAAGCCCGGCGGGGAGTCAATTGCGACGCAGGCCCGGCCGCCCGGCGCGAAGGGGGAGGACAAAACGTCCGATGGTCCGGAACGCTCTAGAAAGGCCCAGGACGCGTCCGGCGCATGCCGAGTGGTCGCCGGGGCCGCTGGCGCAAGTATGCTGGAATACGATACATGCGGCAACGCCGCCCTTGCGGCTGGTCCCCAAGGTACCAGGGGTCAATGGGCACCGAGATCTCGCGTCCTAGCCCAAGTTCGTCAATGAAGACGATTTTGGGGCGATTTTTCAGGGGGCACCCCTCAGGGATGGGCGAGGATCGCCAATCCGGGGTCTTGTAGTTTCCAAGCGGGCATGTAGTCTAGACCTAC
>Ga0101944_10000324_pt1 | contig 146100 bp, 113 predicted proteins | sample DewCreD2012metaG_FD_75245 | JGI IMG/M metagenome (GOLD analysis project Ga0101944, IMG submission 75245) | Hot spring sediment bacterial and archeal communities from British Columbia, Canada, to study Microbial Dark Matter (Phase II) - Dewar... ...
AGAACGACAACGCCCACTGCGAGCAGAAGAACTGGACACACGTGCGGCAGTTGGTGGGTTACGAGCGCTTTGGGCATCCCGAATTGGTCGATCCCCTCAACGACCTTTATCGCCTCTGGGGACAATACCACAACCACTTCTGTCCCACCTTCAAGCTGGCCCAACGCCGCAAAGAGGGTGGCAAGACCATCAAGACCTATGAAAACCCTCCCCTGACCCCCTACCAACGGCTGCTGTCCAGCCCGGACATTCCGGAAGCCACCAAGGCCAGGTTGCAGGCCGAACATGCGCGCCTGGACCCCTTCACTTTGAAGAAAGAGATTGAACGCAAACTCAAAAACTTCTTCACTCTCCTCGGTAACCTGAATCGTGAGTCAACCAAGACCCAACGGTCCCCAGCCTTCGGTAACATTTATCCATGAGTCAACTCGACTTTTTTGGGCTGCAAACACCAACGGAACGTCACCTGCGCATCCTTTTTTGTTGGGGGCAAATCGTCGCTATCGTGGATGGTGGGTGGCTTGTCAGAAAACATGCGGAATGGTTTTTGGGGCAGGGTTAGGTACAGGCTCAGGTCAATGGTGAAGGCACCTTCAATGATGACATGTCCCTCGGCATTACGGCTCAAGGTAACAGGCACTGTGACGGGATGGGAGGCGCCTGCCATGCTGAGGCGGCCGGTTGCCTCGGCCTTCAGGGTTTGCTTTTCGTCCACGGACAGAACTTTGAATTGTTGCAATTCAAACTCGATGTTGGGGTGTTTATCGTATTTTAAAAAGCCATGGAGCCAAGTGGTGGTTGTGGGGGTGAACATGGTCAGGGACCTCACCGGCACTTTGGCTGAAATCCGAACGTCACTTGCGTCTTGAGCCGGAGAGCGGCTGAACAGTTGCTCCATGTCTGCTTGCATGGAGCCTCCCACCACTGCGCCCTCCACCTTCCAAACTGCCTTGGTTTGTTTTGGCCGATTCGGGCGTGGATCATTCGGTGTTTGGTACTCGCCGTTGATTACCACACTGTTGCCCTTGGGGAACGTGTTCCACTCTGAGACTGCTCCTTGCAGGATGGGATTGGTGAACAAAACACCGGTAACGAAGGAAAAAACAACGCCAACTCCCAATCGGCTGGTTTTCATGCTTTTAATATATGCTGGTTCCAAGAGGTGTCAATCCTCGAGAGCGGCGCATCAAGGTTTCCAGCGGTACATGACGTTTTTGGTATAGCCGTCGTCTTCGATGAAGACCAGGTATTCTCCGTTGGGTCGGCGGAAGACATTGAGGCTGTGCACCATGTCCTGCAGGGCATCCATAGGCACTGTGCCCGTGCGGGTGCCGTCTGGTTGGAGATGGCCAATGAAACGCCGGTCTTTTTTATCGAAGATCATCACTGTGCCTGTGGGTAAATTGCGCGAGGGCAGGCGGCCGGCGTACACGACAAAGACGTAGTCCCCCTCGACGGCAAGATCGAAGGGCTCATAAGATTCGTGTCCCCCTTTGGCTTTTTCGTGGGGCAGGACTTCATGCCAAACGAGCTTTCGTTCGCCGTGCCAGGCGTCGAATCGGGCCAGGTTGGGCCCCATGGGCTTCCAATGGTCGGCGCGTGCTTCTGATGTGGAACCGGCAAGATACATTGTATCGGTGGCACGGTCGTAAACGATGCGCCGCAGCTCGGTAAAGGGGGCGGGCGCTGGATGGCTTTTACGATCTGATTGCCGGTAAACAGGCACGCCGTTTTTTTGAATTTCCGCCAGGGGGTAGTGGAAAATGCCGCCGCGCAGGGGAGCTTGCCACACATCGCCGCTTGGCTCCACGAACCAACCGCGGGTTTCACCGGTTGGATTGGGGGTGCTTTCGCCGGCGTCCTTGCGCCCGTTGGCATTGAAATCCACCCAAAGCTCCTTGGTGCTGAAGTGTGCGCAAAACACTGCAATTTCTCCTTCACGCTGCGGGTCAAAGCGAAAGACGTACAGGTTGCCGCCGTTCATGTCCGGCATGAAGAGGTAGGGTTTGCCTTGGATTGTGCGATGCCAGACGCCGCCAATGGCCGCAGATTTTAGTCGCGGGTCATCCGGGTATTTGTCGGGGTTCAAGGTGATTGCGGCCAGTGTCCATTGGGTGCCGGGTGGGCGGCTTAAATCAAGCGTGTACCGGTATTTGCTGCCGAACAGGGCCGTGGCATCGGTGGAACGGTCCACGTCCACGGTGTCCAACCACTCGGTGCTCATGACGCGCCAGTTTTGTCGGGCGTCGGGGGTGTAGCTTTGAATGATGGCCGTTCCTCCGTGGGTAGCGGCGTATGGGCCACAAGCCACATATAGATTGCCCTGAGCATCGCCGCCGACTCCGATGGGTAAAATAAACCGGTGGTCACCGAAAGCACCCGCCACAGGTCCCGCAAACACACCTCCTCTCTCGCCCAAAGTATGCTCCAATTGCGGTTGGTTGTTTGACAGGCGGAAGATCAGCACCTGCCGGTTTGGGCCGGCGTCGGCCACCAACAAGCGTTGTTGGGGTGTGACTGCAACATCCACAGGAATTACACCTTCGGCGAAACGCAGCACTTGTGGCAACGTTTTGCCTTGATAATCAAAGGAGCGAATCACTCGTGCCTCTCTATCAATGATCCACAAGCGGCCAGCGCCATCTGCAGCGAGTTCGCCCGGAGAAGGGGCGGGCCAGTTGGTGATGGGTTGCAGTTCGGGATCAAACACCCGAACGCGCCCATCAGCGCAGGCGGCAAAGACACGTTCTTCGGTGGCTGCGACGCCGTGAATTTTAACGCCTATGTCTGCGCGTTTTTCTGTTTTGCGGGCTGCAATGTCTGCGCGGTCACGGCGGGCGAGGTTGGTTCCCATCACCTTGCCGTCGTGGTCGCCCTGGCCGGATTTGCCGGTTGCAAAGAAAATGTAGCGGGAATTGGCAGCAATGGATTCACCGACCAACCGGTCAATGCCGCCGCGTTTCCAATGGGCGGTTTGTTGCAGCAGACGGCCGTCTTTGAATGCGGCGATGTTGCCGCGGTGTTCTTCCCATCCAACTGTTGTGTACACTGTGCCGTCGGGGGTTACGCAAATGTCCTGCACGTCTTGCGGGACCCAACCGGCATCACCGCCGGAGAACGTGTTTCCAATCCAAGAAACCGAAAATTGCAATTGTGAGTTCGCGGCATGGAGGGGTACACAAGCCCAACCCACGCCCAACAGCATCCATGTGACGATGGCAAACCTGTTGATGAGCTTCCGACGGATGAATTTTTCCTGCATGTCGTTTTGGACGGCTTCCGGGGCGGATTTGTTCATCAGCATAGGCTGGGCATCAGTTGTGGGATGGACAGGCGCACGCAACGCCAGTCGCGGTGTTTTGTGCCCGTTGCTCAAGGGGCACGCCAGCCGGTTAATTTGCTGAAGCGTGAACTGGGAATGAGGCGGAAGGACTGGGTGTCCTTTTCGCGAAGGATGAACAGCGCGGCGGCGTTGGTCCAGGATTCGATGAAATTCAACCCATCTTTGGCACCTAAAACAAACAGCGTGGTGGACAGGGCGTCAGCAACGATGCCTTCGGGTGCTACCACGGTGACGCTGCCCAAGTCATGCTGCACTGGATGTCCGGTGCGCGGGTCGAGAATGTGGGCGAGACGCCGGCCTTCTGCGTCATAATAAAATTTTTGATAATCCCCGGAGGTGGAAATGGCCATGTCTTGCAATTCAACCGCAGCGGCCAAGGGGTCGTTTTCACGCCAGAGTTCGAGTGGCGCCGAGATGCCGATGCGCCAAGGGCCGCCTCTTGGGCTGTGGCCGGAGACCCGGATTTCCCCCGCGATGGAGGCATAAACATTGGTCAGACCGTGTTTTTGCAGGAGACGGACCATTTCATCCACCGCGTAACCCTTGGCCAGGGCGCTCAAGTTTAAGGAGACGCCGTCCATTTGTTTTTGCAGTTGGTGTTGGGGGGTGAATTGAATTTTTTGCCAGCCAACGATTTGCCGGGCTTTTTGTATTGCGGCATCGCTCGGTGGGGCGAGGGCTGGTCCGGCTTCTCCGAATCCCCACAGATTGATGAGCGGGGACAAGGTGGGATCGAAGGCACCGTTGGAGCGGCGGCTCATCTCAAGTGCAAAGCGAGTGACCAATTCGAGTTCATCTGAAATTGTCACCGGCGAGCCTGCAGGGGCCTTGTTGAAGCGGGATAATTCACTTTCCGGCAGGTAATGGGACATTTGCAGGTTGATTTGCTTCAGTCGCTCGTCCACTTCTTGAATCAGGTTCGAGTGGAGGGTGGGGGAGTCAGGGGGATTGGCCACGGTTACCCGGTAGCGTGAGCCCATGGTTTCGCCTGCCCAGGTCCACGAAGGCAAATCAGCGCCGTGAAGGATGCCGACAAGAGTGGACGAGGAAACCACGACCGCCATGAGGCATGCCTGCAGGTAATTCATGGCCCCATCGAGCACGCTCTCAAGGAATCTGCAAGCGGAAAAAGCGGCTGGGCTGGTCTGGTGAGATGGATTGAATTAGGCGCAGATGTCCGTTGACATCGAAGATATTGGTTTGAACGGCGGACCAGATTTCGGCTCCGCCGGCAAGACGCTCTGCGGAAAAGAGGCGACATTGACCACCTGGCGGGCCGCTGACTTCCATCACGAGGTCGCGGCCGCTTAACTGCAAAGGTTGGAAGGTGGGCGGTATTGCTTCAATGATGATTGAGAACAGGCGCGTGGCGTTGGGCGTGATGCCGTTGGTGGCAATGATGGTGCCGTTAAAGGTGCCGGCAACGGTTGGGGTACCACTAATCAGGCCGGCTGAATTAATATTCAACCCAGGCGGCAAATTTAACGCGTAGAATCCCGGGGTGGGTGTTCCGGTGGCTTGGCATTGGAATTGGAAGGGCACTCCCACAGTGCCCGATGACGGCAGAGGTCCGCTGGTGATGGCCGGCGCTTGTGGGGGAGGACCACTGGGGGTCCATGTCACCTTCATATTGCTAAAGTTGCTGCCCTGGTTGGGATAGGTGTTGGTGGACGCGGCAGTCCCTTTGGTCCACAACAAACCGCTGGTTGTATAGGGGCCTTGGCCGCTGTCTTCTGCATACTGCACCCAAAACTTGTAGTTGCCATCTTCCACGAGATTGTTGGAGCCATCGCGGCAATTCCAGTAGATCACCAAGGGGCTGTTGGTTCCGGCGTAATCATTGGCGGTGGCGCTTGTATAGCCATCAAAGGCCGTGCTTCCGTTGAGGCCACCGCGGGCGGTCACCCAGGCCGAACAATGGCTGTTCCAATGGCTTGTTGTGAAACTGCTGGGGCCTTGCTTGCGAAGGGTTTTGATGAAGGTTCCGCTTTCCGTGGTCACCCAAACCACAGTCCAATGTTTGGTGCCGCTTCCGTTGTAATCAAGCAAGGTGGTGTCGAGTCGGACGGTTCCATCTGTGGCCGCCATGCCTGTCCAGGAAAAGATTAAACAACACCCCAAGATTATTTCCGTCAGGAGGAAACTTTTGATTTTCATAGTATGGTGCGTGTTTTAGAGCACGCTGTATTGTCCCCATGCATTTTCAACCACCGCAAAAAGCATGGAGTGACATTTCAACATTTGAACTTATGTTGAACTTTAAAACCCATCTCCACATTTTTTGCCTTAAAACAGCCTCTATTTGTGCTCGACAAACGCCCGGAAAGTGAGCTTTTTCCGGTTATCCTGTTGACGGCAAGCCAGCCCCCTCTGAGCGGCTGCATTGAAGAAAGAATTGCCCGAGGGAGTCCAAATATCGTAGGGTATTTGGAGAAATCTATGAAAAGCATTTTCACATTCACTTCGCTTGCAAAGAGCGTTTTGGGCCTGCTGTGTTTTGGGGCATTAACCTTTTCGAGTGCATCCGTGCAAGCTGCGGAGGAATGGGTTGCCCTGTTTAATGGGCGGGATCTTGCCGGCTGGAAGGTTCCCGCAACCAACCTGTTTTGGAAGGTGGTGGAGGGTGTTTTGGTGGGGGAGAATGATGAAAAGCTCAAGGGCAACGTGCTCTACACCGAGAAGAGCTACAAAGATTTCATCTTGGAGGCGGACGTGCGATGGGAGGGCGAAATTGATTCTGGTTTCATGATTCGCAAACCGGAGTTGCAACTGCAGATTGGAGTTTCCCGCTCGTTGAAACGTGACATGACGTGCAGTTTTTATACGGGCGGGGCTGAACGGTATCCCGAGGCCGGACAGGCCAAAGATTTGGAGAAATACCTGAAGCCAGGGCAGTGGAACACCTTTCGCCTGCAAGCCAAAGGCAACACTTTCACCGTCTGGCTCAACGGGCACCAAGTTTCGGAATACAGCAATGAAAAGTACTCTGGAGCCGCTCCCATCGGCCTTCAGATTCATCCGGGTTTGAAAATGAAGGTGGAATTCCGAAACATCAGGTTGAAGGAATTGTAAAGAGCCATTGGGGTCTGCGCTTAAGGTTTCCTGGTCTCCGGGGCGGGTGTTGTCTTCACCTCATCTCCCCACTCCAAAGGTGGGCGTAGTTTTTGGGCTTCGGGCCGCCGCCAATAATCGCGCACGCGTCCAAGGATTTCGTTGACATCCAAATCCAACAAGCGGTCTGCGGATTTTCCCGGTGTGATGGGGTGACGCGGAATGAAGAGGGTCATGGCGCCTGTGTTGGCCGGCGGCATGTGGCCTTGAAACTCCAGCCGAAGTCCGTTGGTTTTGACAATGCCGACGGAGGGGATGTCCAAGAATGCGAGGGGCTGAGTTTTTGGTTGGCCGGGGCAGTAAATCCACCCGCCGCGCAGTTCCAAAGGCCAAAAATTCCCACCCACTTGCACGGCCAGGCTGGCGGAGGCATTGGTGTATTCTTGAACCATGCTTTCACCGTAAATTTGCACCACTAGCAAGGCATCTTCTGCAGCGCTGTCCAAGGGACCGTCGTTGAGGCGGGTTATGCAGACACGTTGAACGTAGCGAATTCCGAGGTGCTCCCATTCGGTTTGCAGAATGGGCACATTGTCGAGCAAGAACCGGCGCACTGGAGGAACGGAGGGGAGACCAAAATCGAAACGGACTTCCTCTCCTTTGGAAGCGTGGCCGGAAGAGAATGCCCCTGTGGGGCAAATCACAACTCCATTGGAAAAGACTTGGACCAAAGCAGGGGTGGACGCCGTGGGTGAGGTGGCGGCTTGCAAGGCAAAAACCAATCCCACCGTGCAGGTCACTATGACCGCAGTTATGCGCATTTCAAACCTGCACTGTCTCTTAGATGGAGATGGTGCGCTCACGTTCAAGTTCAGGAATCATGCGCGGATTGTTTCAAGAATGTTTTTGAGTTTCCAAAAACCGAATCACGGCCTTGCGCTGGCCGCGGGTTAGATGGACACCATGCCGGCGCTGGCGCAGCCAAGCCTCAGCCTCAGCCACGTTTTGACAACGTCCTTCTAAAACCAGCCAGGCTGCCATGATGGCTGCTGCCCGGCCATGGCCCAAGGCGCAGTGGACATAGATGTTTTGGCGGCCACGGTGTTCTTGAATGAATTGCAGGGCACGTTCGAAATCGCGCTGACGTGGAGGAGTCATGTCCAGAATTGGGAGGCGGAGGTATTCTCCTTGTTCGCGCATGAACTCGGGTTCGGCGAATTCGGCGGTCAAATCTAGAACGGCCAAAGGTTCGAGATGTTCGACAAGTCGGCGCTCATTCCAACAGAGGCGGCGGCCCCAATAAAGGCCGGGTTCCACTTCGGCGAATGTGGGTTCGCGGGACAACCACCGCCAGGCCATCAACAAACTGTAATTGTACAGGAAATAGGGCCAAAACATGACCCAGGCAAAAGAGGGGAGGCGTCCGTCGCTGCCTTTTTGAAAAACATTGGGTTGGCGTGCGTAATAGGAGAAGCCTAGTGCCATGAATGTGGCCACTGCATTGAAGGCCAGCAGGAGCAACAACAACGGCAAGGCTGCTTCGAGGGAGTCCCAAGATATTTCGTTGAACTGGAGATTAAACATGCGGCTGCCTGAGTTGGCGTGTCAATGCCACCCATTGTTCAAGTGACAAGGCTTCCCCACGCACTGTTGGTGAGAGTCCCAAGGCGGACAAAGCCTGGTCCACCTGCGCCTCTGGTGCGAGACATTTAAGCAATTTCCGAAGCATTTTGCGGCGTTGTGAAAAACCTTGTTTGACCCATTTTACGAAATCCTGCCGTTCCGTTCCTTGCAAGAGGGGGGCTGACCGGCGCTGCAGGGTGATGCAGGCTGAATCCACATTGGGCACCGGAAAAAAGCAACCTGCTGGTATTTTGAACCAGTCGCGCACCTCGTAATCCAACTGGATCAGCAGGGTCAGGACTCCATAGTCCGGGTTGCCTGGAGCGGCCATCAATCGTTGGGCGACTTCCGATTGCAGAGTGACGGTCATTTGCCTGGGACCTTTGGGGTTCAGGGCCAGTTCGACGAGGATGGGGGAGGCCACCGAGTAAGGTAAATTGGAGACCAATTTCCACCGTTCCCAGTCCCGCTGCTCGGCTCGCAGGTACTCGAGGGCATCGGCCAAAAGCAGGGTCAAGTTTTTGGCATGTGCATGACGTTCCTTCAAAAGATCGTACAATCGCCGGTCCACTTCAATGGCCAGCACTTCCACAGGTTCACGGATTAGCCAGTCGGTCAGGGCTCCCAAACCGGGCCCGATTTCGAGGATTTTGTCACCCGCCTGCAAGCGGGCGGCGGCCACGATGTGCTGCAACTGATGGGTGTCATGGAGAAAATTCTGTCCCAGAGAACGGGTTAAACGCAACCCTTCCCGGTCCAGGATTTGCCGCATCTCGCTTAACTTCACTTTTTCAAAGTTTTCACCGAACTGCCATTGCGCAAACGCATTTTAGTGCGATATTTAGGTGAAATGCGAAACCAAAAACCCAGCCTGCAACCGTTGCCCGGTTCGGTGGCCGAATCGGCGGCGCGGCATCTTTTCCAAATGCGGCGTGAGTTGCGGCCCAATTCCGGGTCATGGGCGGGTTTTTGTGGGCATCGGGCACCATTTCTCTTTCTGACCTGGCTGCGAGCCGCTCGGCAGCGCCACAAATTGGGTCATTGATTTGATTTAGGGGGGTGAGGGTTTAGTGATCAGTGGTTAAACGGTTTTGTCTTTTCCCCCGGCATTGGAGGTTTATGCTGTGGTTTATGAAATGTCGCATCCGATGGTTGGTTTACATTGTTTTGCTGACGAGCGTTTTTCATCTGCCGGCGGCTTCCGGCAAACTTCTCAAAATCCTGCCGCACTATCTCGACAGCAAGGGCAGGCATAGTTTAAGCCCCAGCCTTTATGACAGGGATGCATATCAGGCGCGGTTGCGTGAGAGGCCTGAAGAGCGCTCGGGCATGCGTTTCGACATTCAATATCGCCTTTCCAAAGTCACCCAACCGCGCGTGCGTGTCGAGATTCGGGCGATGAAAGGCGGACAGCCTCAGACGAAAGTATTGGAGACGGAGGTGAAGAAAACGACGTTACTTGGGCGCTGGGTCTCCGTGACGGTTCAAGGTGAGGAGTACAAGAATCTTGGAGAAATCTCTGCGTGGCGTGTGACTTTGTGGGACGGGCAGCAATTGTTGGGAGAGCGCAAATCATTCTTGTGGCCGCCGGAGCAGCCCGCTGATGCGGCATCTCCTGCAGCCAAGCCTTAATCGGCAAAGCCCAGATGGACCATGCCCTTTTTCAAAAGACCGTAAGGCGGAGTCTTCCGGAGGCTACGGGGCACCGATTGCAGGAAGCCATCAGTGCATTGCGGCGTTTGCTGGCGTTTGGGTTGATTACCTTGGGAGTGATGTTGAGCAAGACGCATGTGGCCACACCGCTGATGCGTCCTTCGTTGCGTCATCATATCTACCGGGCTGGCGTGCGTCTGCTTCCCATGGCGTTGTTTATGGCCGCGGCATTGGGATTTGTGGTGATTGGGCAGAGCGTAGTTTTATTGAGCCGGGTGGGGGCACAAGATTTCGCCGGCACCATCATGGTCAGTGTGGTGGTGCGTGAATTGGGGCCGCTGGCAGCGGTTTTGTTGGTTTTGTTGCGCGTGGGCACAGCCACTGTCATTGAGTTGGGCACTGCGAGGGCGATGGGTGAGGTGGAAGTGCTCGAATCATTGAGCATGGACCCGATTCATTATTTGGTGGCACCGCGCATGGCGGGCATGGTTTTGGGGACGTTTACCCTGACCATTTATTTGATTATGGCGGCCTTGGTGTGCGGTTATTTGTTTGCCTTTCTCCAAGATGTCGCTCTTGTGCCAGCCGACTATCTCGCTCAACTGGCCGGCTCATTACGTGCGTTGGATTTTGCGCTTGTGGGATTAAAGGCACTTCTTTTTGGGATGTTGGTTGCAGTGACCACTTGTTATCATGGTTTGGCTCGTCCACTGAGTTTTGAAGATGTTTCTCAAGCCACCGTGCGTGCCACCATGCAGGGATTGCTTGGGATTGTGGCTTTGGATGCCCTTTTCATGGTGGTTTTTCTGGCGAGCTAAGCGCCTAACTCATGACGCCGCCCGACTCAACAACCATCCAACCACTTTGCGAGCTTCGTGCCGCAACCGTTGCGGCCACACGGGCGCCATCGGTGGCCTTGTTGGAGGGCGTGAATTGGAAGGTCATGGAGGGGGACCGTTGGGTGGTTGTGAGTTCGGCTGGTGCAGGAAAGACGGCTTTACTGCTTACCGCTGCGGGCATTCAACGTCCCCTTGAAGGGGAAATCCGGCTTTTTGGTCAATGTCTGGCCGGTTTGCGCGAGAATGAATTGTTGCCGCTTCGCAAACAGGTGGGACTGGTTTTTGAGGGTGGGGGCCGTTTGTTCCCCGAACTGACTGTTGCTCAAAATATTGCCCTGCCTTTTGCGTATCATCATTCGGTGGCTTGGGAGGATGCCATTGTCCAAATAATGCCGCTGTTGGAATGGATGGAGCTTGGGCCTTACGCAAAGGAGCATCCAAAAAACTTGATTCGTGGATTGTGGCCTCGTGTTGGCTTGGCGCGCGCACTTGCCTTGAGCCCTCGATTGCTGCTTTTGGATCATCCTTGGCGGGGAGCTGACTTTCAAGAGCGCCATTGGTGGCGTTCCAAATTGGCGGAGATATCGCAATATGCCCCCTCGGTGGCAGCGTGGGTATTGACGGGTGATGAACCAGGTCCCTGGTTATCGTTGGCCACCCACCTTGGCGCAGTGCATCAACGACAATTCAATTCATTCGAAAACTTCGATGCCGGGCGCCGGTGGCTGGCGGAGCATCATTTGCTCGCCTCCGATGCGGAAAGAAGATAATTTTTTTAAAGACAATCTATGCCGTTGCAAGATTTGACCCCGCAATTGCGCACGCGACTCAGCCGCCTGGAAAGCGCGGTGGGTTGGTTTGTGCTGCTTGCGGGTGCGCTGCTGATTGCCGGTTTTATTTATTACGTTTGGCACACTGCTCAACGAAAAGGCTGGTTTCAGGAGAAGGTGGTTTTTTCCACGTTTGTGAGCACGGCTGCGGGTTTGAAGCCGGGAGACCCGGTCCGGTTGATGGGATTCCCCATTGGGGAAGTTACCAGGGTGGTGCCTAATGACCCCAATTTTCAGTATGGCAACATCACCATCTTTTTTGTAGTCCGTCGCGATGCCAACCATTATTGCGGGTATTTATGGAGTGATTCCCGGGCCAAGGTGGTTCCCACGGATTTTCTTGGGAATCGTGGTCTTGAGGTCACCAAGGGGCAGTTGGGCATTCCGCTGTTGCAACTGGCCGACCCCGCCAATCCGCATAGTCCCATCATCGGTCGTCTGGATGTGGCGGCCGTGAAAAAATTCACGGCCAAAGTCGTGACCTGTTTGGGGGCCACCAATGCGCCGGATGCGGAAAGCCGGGAAATTGCGGCATTCATTCAAAAAGTAACGGCAAACCCGTGGGAATACAGTGCCAAGGGATTTGTCGAATCACCGGAGGAAATGGCGGCGCTGGTGGTTCAAGCGATTCACCGGGAGCAGCCTTCGAGGTTTTATGTGCCCTTCGACAAGAATAAGGACATTTTCATTGAACCGGAGGAATCCCCGGCCTTGACCGAGCGACTGGAGCGCATCATCACGCAGGCGGAGCGTGCTTTGCCCGGTTTTCTGGCCTTGACCAACCAATTGGCGCAAGCCTTGGAAAATACCGTTCGAGCCACAGCAGAGATGGAAGCGTTGCTTACCAATGCGCGTCCGGCGGTGGTTCATGCTTCTGAGTTGACTGCGGAGTTGCAGCAATCAGTTCGAGACCTGCGGCCCATGTTCACCAATCTTGCGCGTATTTCAGAGACGTTAGCTCAACCGCAGGGGAGTTTGGGGGAATGGCTTTTGCCCACCAATGTGCATCGGGAGCTGTTAACGGTTTTGCGTTCTGCCAGCGCCACCTTGGATACCGCGAATTTGGCCATTGCCAATACGGACACCAATTTGGACGAGCTCATTGATCGTGTGAATCTTACTTTGGAAAACCTGGCTTTGATGACCAGCAATCTCAACCGGCAGGTGGAGGCCAATACCAACATTCTTGGGGATATTTCGGATTTGATACGAAACACTGACCAATTCATACAGGGACTGCGGCGCCACTGGTTGTTGCGGTCGGCTTTCCGTACGAATCGTCCACCTTCCCGCAGCAGCAGCCCGGCGGCTTCGCCACCGCCTGCGGCACTTCCGCCGCGGCTCAAACCTTGATGGTCTCAGGCTTGTATAAAGAGTTTAGCTGGTGACGAGGGTCCCCACTTTTTCACCCATGACCACGCGCCGGAGATTGTGGGGCTTGAAGAGGTCGAACACGATGATGGGCATGCGATTGTCCATGCAAAGTGAAAAAGCGGTGGAATCCATGACTTGGAGGCGTCGTTGCAGCGCCTCGAGGTAGGTAATCCGGTCGTAGCGTTTGGCCTGGGGATTTTTGCGAGGGTCGCTGTCGTAAATACCATCCACCTTGGTGGCCTTGAGGAGGACTTCTGCTCCGATTTCATTGGCGCGCAGGGCTGCGGCGGTGTCTGTGGAAAAATAGGGGTTGCCGGTGCCACCACTGAAAATGACGACACGGCCCTTTTCCAAATGTCGCACAGCCCGGCGGCGGATGAAGGCTTCGGCCACTTGCATGACGTTGAGGGCGCTTTGGACGCGTGTGGGGATGTCCTGTTTTTCCAAGGCATCCTGCAACGCGAGGGCGTTGATAATGGTGGCCAACATGCCCATGTAATCGCCGGTGGCGCGCTCGATGCCTTTTTCGCTGCCTTGGAGGCCGCGGAAAATGTTGCCTCCGCCGATAACAATCACCACCTGCACTCCCAAACGCCGGACCTCGCCGATTTGGGAAGCCAATTCCTTGATGGCTTGGGGGTTGATTCCAAAACCATCCTTGCCGCCCATAGCCTCGCCGGAGAGCTTGAGCAGGATGCGGCGGTATTTCGGAGCATTTGCTTTTTCGCGTTTCATGCGTCGTTCCGCTGGTTGTAACGAGGTCTGGGAGGAACGTCAACGGACATTAAGGAGGGTCATTGTTATTTTGAACAATTTATGATTTGAAGGATTGTGGTTATTTTCCGGTGAATCGGAAGCCACCTTTGAAGATGACCTCGGCGAGCACGACGATGAGGAATACGATGCTGATGAGGGCGTTGAGCCGGAAGAAGGCCAGCTGAATCCAGTTCAGGGAGCGTTTGCGCGCCAGTAAATGTTCCATGAGGAGGCAAAGGGTAATGATTCCGATGCCCACGAGGTAGGCGAGGCGGAATCGGCATATCAATCCGAACACCACGAGCACAACCACCATGGCCAGATGGGCAAGAAAAGCGGCGGCCAGTGCGTTTCGAGGACCCCAGGCGACAACTAGGGAGTGGAGGCCGTGGGTGCGGTCAAATTCATAATCTTGCAGGGCGTAAATGATGTCGAAGCCTATCAGCCACAACACCACGGCGATTGCGAGGAGGGTCATTTGGATTATTTCCAGGCCGCTGATTGAAGCGCCTTTGACAGCGAGCCATGCACCCACCGGTGCCAAGGCCAGGGCCAATCCCAGAAAGACGTGGGTGTAATTGGTAAAGCGCTTGGTCAAGGAATAGAAACAAATGAAAAACAACGCGACGGGAGAGAGGTAGAAACAGAGGGGATTCAAAAGCCAGGCGGCGGCAATCAGGCCAAGGGCACTGCCGGCCCACAGTGTCCATGCGGCAGTCAAGGAGATGGCGCCGGTGGGGAGATGGCGTCCTGCGGTGCGCGGGTTGAGTGCATCAAATCGCCTGTCCACGATGCGGTTGAAGGTCATGGCGCAGGTGCGCGCGCAGACCATGGCAGCTAAAATCAAAAGAAACTTTTCCCAACCCGGCCAACCGCGGTTGTCCCGGGCCGCAATGGCCATGGCAGCCAGTGCGAAGGGCAGGGCAAATACCGTGTGGGAGAATTTGACAAATTCTCCAAATTTTTTGATTTGGTGCAGCACGGTCATGATGCGCGTTCAAGATAAGCGTGGAGGGACGTTATTTCACGGAGATTTTTTGAGGGGAGGCCGGGCGCAAGAAGTTTTATGGCACTATGGATCAAGCAGTTTTCATTGGCGGTGGTGTCGGGTTGCTTTAATTTCAGCGCATGAACGCACGGCTTGGGTTGATGTTGATGGCTGCTGCCACATTGGCGGCGCAGGTTCCGGAAAATATGGTGGCCGAAGGGGTCCCTCCTATTCCACCGGAGCTTAAGCAGGACGTCGGGAGGTATCTTGAGTTTCGCACGGCGAGTTTTCAGTCGTGGCATCCGATGCACCGGCAGATGCTCATCAGCACACGGTTTGCGGATGCCCCACAGCTTCATTGGGTGCAATACCCCGGGGGTGCGCGCAAGCAGCTCACGTTCCTCCCCGAGCCGGTGGCTGGAGGCTCCATACAACCCCGTCTGGGAGGTTATTTGGTGTTTGCTCAAGATACCGGTGGCGGGGAATTTTACCAATTGTACCGTCTGGATATGGGGACGGGTCAGCGGACGTTGTTGACGGATGGCCGGTCCCGAAACATGGGGGCCGTTTGGGCGCGAAGCGGCAGGCAACTGGCATTTACTTCGACGCGGCGCAACGGACGGGACAACGATATTTGGGTGATGGATCCGGCACAGCCGGAAAGTGCGCGGATGGTGCTGCCAGTGCAGGGCGGGGGATGGCAGATTGCGGACTGGTCTCACGATGAACAGCGTTTGTTGCTTGAGGAGTATATTTCCATCAATGAGTCCTATCTGCATTTGTTGGATGTGGCCAGCGGGCGTTGCGATTTGTTGACTCCCAAGACAGGTGAAAAGGTTTCATGGAATGGTGGGGAGTTTTCGCGGGACGACTCATCCATTTACACCACCACAGACCAAGGCAGTGAATTCATGCGGTTGGTGCGGCTGGATTTGCGCAGCCGGGCGGTGCAAGTGCTCACGCCAAATCTGGCGTGGGATGTGACGGCATTTGACGTTTCACCGGATGGCCGCACTGTGGCGTATATCAGCAACGAAGATGGTACCAGTGTGCTGCATTTGCTTGATGCGCGGACAGGGCGCGAGCGGCGCGCTCCACGTCTGCCGTTGGGGGTGGTAAGCAGTTTGCGATGGCACGAGAACAATCGTGACCTTGGTTTTACGCTTTCCTCGGCGAGGTCGCCGGCTGATGCGTGGTCGCTGGACGTGCGCAGTGGTGAATTGACGCGCTGGACCGAGAGCGAAACCGGAGGGTTGGATGCCGGTCAATTTCGCGAGCCGGAGCTGGTGCGTTTCAAGAGTTTTGACGGGCTGACTATCAGCGCCTTTGTTTACCGGCCTGATGCGCAGAAGTTTCCGGGGCCGCGGCCTGCGGTGATTGTCATTCACGGTGGGCCAGAGTCGCAGAGCCGCCCGGTGTTTCAGGGGCGCAACAATTATTTTCTGAACGAGCTGGGGGTGACGTTGGTATATCCCAACGTGCGGGGTTCTTCGGGTTATGGGAAGACTTTTCTGACGCTGGACAATGGTTTCAAGCGTGAGGACAGTGTGCGGGACATCGGGGCATTGTTGGATTGGCTGCAAAAAGATTCTGCAGTGGACGCCGAGCGATTGGCGGTGATGGGCGGGAGTTATGGCGGGTACATGGTGCTGGCCTCGATGGTGCATTATGGTGAGCGATTGCGTTGCGGGGTGGATGTGGTGGGGATTTCAAACTTTTTGACGTTTCTCAAGAATACCCAGGATTACCGGCGGGATTTGCGGCGTGTGGAGTATGGGGATGAGAGGGATCCGGCGATGGCCGCCTTTTTGGAAAAGATTTCCCCAGTTCATCATGTGGATCGGATTCGCAAACCGCTGCTTGTGGTGCAGGGGTTGAATGATCCGCGTGTGCCGGCGAGTGAGTCGGAGCAAATGGTGGCTGCGATACGGCGGGCTGGTGGCACGGTATGGTATTTGTTGGCCAAGGATGAGGGGCACGGCTTTGCCAAGAAGAAAAATGCCGACTTTCAGTATTACGTGACCATTCAATTTCTGCGGGAGTTTTTGTTGAAGTAACGGCGAAGGTGGTGAGAGGGATGGGTACGTGGGCAATCAAATGGTGCCCGGTGAATTTGTTTTAAAAGTTGGGCTTGCGTGGGCAGCAAAAGGTGCATTATATAAACATCCGCGTGCCGACGTGGCGGAATAGGCAGACGCGCTAGACTCAAAATCTGGTGCCCGTAAGGGCATGGGGGTTCGATTCCCTCCGTCGGCACCAATTTCTTTTCTCCCCCCTCCAAAACCCAGGTTGTTTGGTCAACCAGATTGATGGCGTGCTTGGCGGCGAAGAAGGCGCTGTTGGCGTTGCGCATGTACGGGCAGGGATTCCTCCGGCAACCACGGTTGAAGAAAGGCTGGACAATCATGCCGGCCGCCGCGCTGGTAGTCGCGCAACAAGATGGGAGCAAGTTCTCGTGGGGACAGGCCGCGGACGGTCTGTAAAAATTCAAAAATGAGGGCCATCAGACGCGGCAAGGCAATACTGTCGGTGCGCCCGACGCGTTGGAAAAGCCAGTCGCTAAATTCCATGAAGGCGGCAAAGGGGGATTTTTGTTGATGCCAGATGAGGGTGCGGCTTTCCACGAAGTTGCCGCTGTTGCCCACCAAATCCCAGTAGCGGGCAAAACGGCGGATACGCTGCATTTCGGAGAATGGAATCAGGCGGTTTTCAAGGATTTCGTAAGGAGGCAGGGGGTTGTAAATCATGCCCCATTCTGCATCGTGGCGGACGATTGGGGTGCCGCGGAGCCGTTTGAGGATGCCGACTTGGATTTCCTGCGGGTCCAACGCGAGCAAGCGATCAAAGCCGGCGGCAAAGCTCGTCAAATCTTCCCCGGGCAGGCCGGCGATTAAGTCGGCGTGGATGTGAACGCCGGTTTGTCCGCGAAGAAAGCGGAAGTTGTCCTCCAGTCGCGCCAGATTTTGGCGGCGGCGGATGCGGGCGGCGGTGGCATCGTCGAAGGTTTGGACTCCCACTTCGAATTGAAGGGAACCGGCGGGAAAACGGGCGATGATTTCCCGGAGTTCTGCGGGCAGACGATCGGGGATCATTTCGAAATGGAGAAACAATCCCGGACGCATACGCTCAAGGAAAAATTCAAGAATGGCGCGGCTGGTGCGCAAGTCGAGGTTGAAGGTGCGGTCCACGAATTTGAAATGTTGCAAACCGCGGTCGAGCAGGCGTTGCATGGCCGGTAAAAAGGTTTCCAGGGGAAAACTTCGGACCGGGATGTCGAGCGAGGACAGGCAGAATTCGCAGGAAAAGGGACAGCCACGAGATGCCTCGACGTACACGATGCGATGGGCGATGTCCTGGTCGGTGTAGAGGTCGTAGGGCAATTCAAGGCGGGCTGGCTCCGGCAAAGGGGCGGGGATAATTTTGGGAGGAGTTTCCCCGCGCAGAATTTTGGAGCAAATCTCGGCGAATGTCAGGTCAGCCTCGCCCGTAATGACATGGTCGGCCATTTGTACGACAGGTTGGTTTTCTGTCTCATAGCTGACCTCCGGGCCACCGAGGATGATTTTTAAATCGGGGCGGAGACGCTTCAGAATGGCCACCAGTTCGGTGGATTCAGTGGCGTTCCAAATGTACACTCCCAAGCCCAGGATGCGTGGATGCCGTGCCAGCAGGGCCTCGGCCACGTCCAACGGGCGTTGGTTGATGTCGGCCTCGAATAACTCAGCTTGCGGCCGCAAGGCGCCCAAGTTGGCGAGCAAATATCTCAGGCCGAACGCCGCGTGGATGTACTTGGCGTTGAGAGTGGCCAGAACGATGTCTGCCATGCGGTTTCAAGATAGGCGCAGCGGTTGAGGACGTAAAGCGCCGGTTAGCGGCCCTCGCGGATGAGGCGGGCGGCCTGTACGAGCGCTTGGGCCTCGCTTCGTGTGCCAATGGTAATGCGGAGGTAATCACGAATGACAGGCTGGTCCCACCAACGCACCAAGATTTTTCGGTCACGGAGTTTGTTGAGCCATTCGCCTGCGGAAAAGCGGGGGGGGCGCGCAAAGATGAAATTGGTGTGGCTGGGGAGCACTTCAAAATCCAATTTCCTCAGGGCTTCGGCAAGCCATTGTCGGGTGGCGATGACTTTTTGAAAGTTGCGGCGGTAATAATCCAAGTCTTCCAATGTGGCCAGAGCCGCCACCTGGCCCAGACCGTTGACGTTGTAGCTGTCGCGGATTTTGTCGAGAGCAGCCATCAATTCCGGGGGCCCCACGAAATAGCCGACGCGTTGAAAACAAAGGGAATAGGCTTTGGAGAAGGTGCGGGAGATGATGACGTTCGGGTGCCGGAGGGCGAGGGACATGGCATTTTCCGGTGCAAAATCCACATAAGCTTCGTCCAAAATGACCACGCCTTTTTGAGCCTTGCAGATGGCCTCCAATTCGGCGGGGGTATAACCGCGACCTGTGGGAGCATTGGGGGTGGTGATGTAGGTGAGGGCTGCATCAAAACGCCATTGGCCGCCGCGCTTTAACTCGGCAGGGGTGGGCAGGCTGAAATCCGGTCTCAACGGAACAGGGTGAGGGACCGCACCGTGGATTTCTGCCAACACCGGATACAGCGAATAGCTGGGATGGAAAAATTGCACGATGGCCTTGCCTGAACCTTGTGGCGCTGCGGCGGCGGGTTCAACAAAAGCGCGTGTGGCCAGGGCCAGCAATTCGTCGGAGCCATTGCCGATGACAATGTTTTCCGCGCTGCAACCATGGAGGCGGGCCAAGGCTTCCCGCAGGGGTTGGGATGTGGGATTGGGATATAGGCGGAGGCGGCCGTCCACCGCCCGACGCACGGCGCGGCGCACGTGGGGGGAAGGTGGATAGGGGTTTTCGTTGGTGTTGAGCTTGATTAGGCCGCGGATGGCCGGTTGTTCACCGGGAACATAAGCATGCAAGCGCCGCACCAGCGGGCGCACGTAGGAGAGAGAGGATTTCATGTTGATGATTATTTGCGAAAGCGAATGGCGGCGGATCGGCCATGGGCATCCAGACCTTCAAGGCGGGCAAAGGCCTCGACGATGGGAAGGGAGCGTTTCAGCGACGCCCGGTCATAAGTGACCACACTGGTGCGGCGCTGGAACATATCCACTGTCAGGCCCGGGAAAGAGGCTCCGGCACCACCGGTGGGCAAAGTGTGACTTGGCCCGGCTACGTAATCGCCCAAAACGGTTGGTGACCACGGCCCGATGAAAATGGCGCCTGCGGTGTAGATTTTTTCGGCGACACGCTGACCTTGGCGGACGTGGAGTTCAAGATGCTCCGGTGCCAGGGCGTTTGTCAATTCGATGCCTTCTTCAAGATTGCGGACTTGAATCAACCAGCCGTTGTTTTGGAGGGCTGTTTCAATCAGGGCACGGCGGGAGAGCTGAGGCAGTTGCCGTTTAATTTCACGCTCCACCGCCTGAAGCAGGCGCGCAGAAGGTGTGATGAGCCAAACCCGTTCGTGACCGGAGCCGTGTTCGGCTTGTGCGAGCAAATCGGCGGCCACAAATCGCGGGTTGGCGGAGTCATCGGCCAAAATTAAAACTTCGCTGGGGCCGGGAAGCAGATCAATGGCCACGTGTCCGACGAGCATGCGCTTGGCGGCGACTACATAGGCGTTGCCGGGGCCGAAGATTTTTTGGACTCGTGGGATGCTTTCGGTGCCCAAAGCGAGGGCGGCGATGGCCTGGGCTCCACCGACTTTGTAAATCTCGGTGGCGCCCGCAGCAGTGGCCGCATAAAGCAGGGCGGGATTCACAGTGCCATCTTTGCCAGGCGGTGTGCAGACGACAATTTGAGGACAGCCGGCGACACGGGCCAAGGTAATGGTCATCAAGGCCGTGGAAACCAAGGGGGCCGTGCCGCCCGGGATGTAGATGCCCACTCGTTGAAAAGGATCAAATTTTTCGCCTACACATCCGCCTTGGGCATTGCGGGTGGACCAGTTTTTTCGACGTGAACGGCGCGCAAAGGCGGCCACATTGCGGTCGGTGGCGGCCACGGCTTTGCGCAGCGTTTCATCGGCGGTCAGGGCGGCGGTCATCCGCTCGGCCTGGGTGACGGCCCATTGGCCGGGTTCGAATTTCACACCGTCAAAACGCTCGGTGAACTCGGCCAGAGCGGCGTCGCGGCGTTCGGCAACGGCTTGAATGATGGCGCGCACGCGCTCCTCGATTTGCGGGTCAAACAGGGGCGCGGCGGTGGTCAATGCCGCCTTGCGCGTGGCATAATCACGGTCCGTGTGACGTAACACGTTCATAAGGAGTAAAAGCTAGGGGAAAGCGGCTGAAAACACAAGCGGGGGCCGCGGGAGTGAGAGGCTTGAGTTGAGCGGGGTGATGTGGCAGGATGGATTGCGACCCGCAAGAGGCAAGAGAAATGGGTGTAACGGGTGGTAGTTGGGTTGGGAGGATTAAAGTAAAGATAATTAATACAAAGTATTAGATATGATGAAAAGTTTTGGATTTGTGAGATGAGCCCTTGCGGGATGATAATTCTGGGCTACTTCAAGCGCTAATCATTGATAACATTGGATTTGCTAATGATGGCAAACGTGTAGAAAGGCGAATTGGTAACCATGTCGGATGTATTTCCCAAGTGGACCAACCGGCTGCCCATTTACGCCCTGATGAGCCTTTTATTATTTGGCGGGGGCGCAGTGGCAGGCCTGTGGTATTATTTTACGCCCAAGTACACTCGTGTGGGGTACACGCCCATCCAACCGGTGGCGTTTTCACACGCGACGCACGTGGGGCAACTGGGCATGGATTGCCGGTACTGCCACAGCGGGGTTGAGAAGTCGTGGTATTCCAACATCCCGACGGCGGCGACTTGCATGAATTGCCACAATCAAGTGCTCAAGGATGATCCCCGTCTGGCATTGGTGCGTGAGAGCGCACAGAGCGGCCGGCCGATACCTTGGGTGCAGGTGCACAAGCTGCCCGACTATGTTTATTTCAACCACGCGGTTCATGTGAATCGCGGGGTGAGTTGCCTGAGCTGTCACGGCAACATTCATGAAATGGAAGAGGTGCGGCATGCCCAACCGTTGAGCATGGCCTTTTGTTTGGAATGTCACCGGAAGCCGGAGCCGAATTTGCGGCCACTGGACAAGGTGACTGATTTGGCCTGGGATCCGCATCAGCACCTGCCCAAGGATTGGGCGCAGAAAGCGGTGCGTGATTGGCAAGTCAACCCCTCCCAACATTGCTCCGCCTGCCACCGATGAAGACGATACCTCCGCCTTGTCCTGAACCAGAAACCGGCCCGAAATACTGGCGCAGTTTGGATCAGTTGGCCGATCGCCCGGAATTTCGTGAATGGGTGGAACGGGAATTTCCTGCCGGCGCCAGCGAGTTGAATGACCCGCAAACGCGGCGGCATTTTATTAAAATCATGTCCGCCTCCTTTTTGTTGGCGGGGTTGGGCATGACCGGATGCCGGCGGCCTGAAGAAAAGATTATGCCATTTGGCCGGCAACCGGAGAATTACATCCACGGCGTGCCGGTTTATTACGCCACGGCTTATCCCACGCGTGGGAGCGCCATTCCGTTGGTTGTCAAGAGCCATGACGGCCGGCCCACCAAGATTGAAGGCAACGCGTTGCATCCGGACAGCAACGGAGCCACTGATCAATTTGCTCAAGCCTCGCTGCTTAATTTGTACGACCCGGATCGTGCCGTCCGGTACTTGGAGCGGGGGCAATTGCGAACGCAGGAGCAGGCTTTGGACATGCTGGCGGTGTTGAGCCGGGAGCTTTTATCCAAACAGGGTGACGGCTGTTGTTTTTTGATGGAGCGTAGCAGTTCGCCTTCGCGGCGGCGGCTTCAGGAAAGCCTGCGTCAGCGCATGCCCAAGGCGCGTTGGTTTGTGCATGAGCCGGTGGATTTTGACATCCATCGTCAAGCGGCAACAACCGCTTTTGGGAAACCGGTGCGGCCCTACTTCAAGTTGGATGCGGCGCGGGTGATTGTCTCGTTGGATGCAGATTTTCTCGGTGGGGAAGAGGACACCTATTTGCATGTGCGACGGTTTGCCAAAGGACGGCGTGTGCGCAAGCCGGGGGACACAATGAACCGGCTTTATGTGGTGGAGCCGCTGTTTTCATTGACTGGCGCCAACGCTGACCATCGGCTGCGGTTGCCTGCCTCTCAAGTCCAGGCCTTTGCTGCGGCTCTTGCGTTGGCTGTGTTGGAGCAAACGGGACGTTTTAGCGAGTTGACCGGCGTGTTGAAACCGCTGGCACAAGCGGCCTCGGCCCACAGCAAGTGGATTGAAGAGTGCGCTCGTGATTTGGTGAGCCAGGGGCGCAACGGTTTGGTGATGGCCGGGTATGGTCAACCGCTGGTCACGCATCTGTTGGCGCATCTTGTTAATGCTGCATTGGGCAATTTGGGGCAGACGATCACCCTGCTACCGGCCGAGATGCCGATGGAAAGTTCCTTAAGGGAATTGGCGTTGGCGCTGAATGGCGGTCAGGTGGACACTTTGATTGTGATGGGGGGCAATCCGGTGTACACGGCACCGGCTTCGTTAAATTGGGCTGCCACTCAAAGGAAAGCGCGTCGGGTTATCCGGCTTGGTTATTACGAGGATGAAACCAGTGCGCAGTGCGACTGGCATTTGCCGCAGTTGCACTTTTTGGAGAGTTGGGGGGATGCCCGGACTGCGGATGGAACTTTGGTGCCGGTGCAACCGCTGATTGAGCCATTGTTTGGTGGCTTCACAGAGTTGGAAGTGTTGGCGCGGCTGGGGGGATTGGAAACCACGCGTGCGTACGACATTGTGCGGGAGACGTTTTTCAGCCTTCATGGCCGCAATGAAGAAGCGTGGAAGAAATTTTTGCATGATGGTTTCCAGGAGGGGACGGTGGCGGAGCCTGTTGCGGGTCAGTTGCAGGTTGGCACGTTGCAGCAGGCGTTGGCGGGCGCAAGGCCGGTGGCGGCCCCCTCGGCGCAGAATTTGGAGGTGGTCTTTCCGCGCAGTTACAGCATGGACGATGGCCGTTTCAATAATAACGGCTGGTTGCAGGAGACCCCCGATCCCATCACCAAATTGACTTGGGACAATGCCATCCTGCTCAGTCCGGCCACGGCGCGAGCTTTGGGGGTGGATATATTTGATGAAAAGGCACGAGGCCCCAAGGCTGAGAAAGGATTGTTTTTCAATCCCGTAGTCGAAATTACGGTGCAAGGAGCCAAGGTGTCGGGGCCGGTTTGGATTCAACCCGGGATGGCGGATAATGTGGTGGGATTGCCCTTGGGTTATGGGCGGGAAAAGACGGGCCGGATTGGGCGGTTGGCGGACGGCACACCGGCGGGATTCAATGCCTACAAAGTCAAACTGGACGAGGCGCATTTTGCTTTGGGAGCCCGGTTGCAAGTGTTGCCCGGAGTGAGACGGCAGTTGGCCAGCACGCAAGAGCATGGCGCGATGGAGGGGCGTCCGTTGGTGCGTGAGATCAACAAGGCCCAGTTTGAGAAGCATCCCCATTTTGCGCGGAATATGGATTTGGATGCGCCTTCGCACACGACGCACATTCCCAAGGATGCCCAGGGTCAGCCGAAGCCGATTTATCCCAGGCCGGCGCTGACGGGGATGCATCAATGGGGGATGGTGGTGGATTTGACGAGCTGCGTGGGTTGCACGGCGTGCATGGTGGCCTGCCAAAGTGAAAACAACATTCCCATTGTGGGCAAGGAGCAGGTGACCAAGGGCCGTGAGATGAGTTGGTTGCGGCTTGACCGTTATTATGCCGGCAGTCTGGATAATCCGCAGATTGCGTATCAACCGGTGATGTGCCTGCATTGCGAGAATGCCCCTTGCGAAAATGTGTGTCCGGTGAATGCGACTGTGCACAATGACGAGGGGTTGAACTTGATGACGTACAACCGGTGCGTAGGGACGCGGTATTGTTCCAACAACTGTCCCTACAAGGTGCGGCGCTTCAACTTTTTTGACTACAACCGGCGTCCGCTGGACGACCTTTATCGCAGCCCGTTCAGCCGGAATCGCGAAGGTGAATGGGAGCTGGCGCGATGGTTCAAGGACCCGGATCGCGGCACCAAGCCGGCGGATGAATGGGATTTGCTCAAGCTGGCGCGGAATCCCGATGTTACGGTGCGGATGCGCGGTGTCATGGAAAAGTGCACCTACTGCATCCAGCGCATCGAGCAGGCCAAGATTGCGCAGAAGGTGAAAGCGCGGGCCTCGGGTGAGGTTCGCTTGAAGGAAAGCGAAGGGACCATACCCAAGACGGCCTGTCAGCAGGCTTGTCCGGCGGAGGCCATTGTGTTTGGGGATGTTTCCGATCCCAACAGCACCGTGTCGCAACTGCGCAGACTGGAGCACAATTACAGCATGTTAGGCTATCTGGACACCCGCCCGCGCACGACTTATTTGGCGCGGGTGCGAAATCCGAATGAACGGATGCCTGATTTTGATCCACAACAACCGCATCCGGGAGCCATGAAGGAATATATTGAACGAAGCGGTTCACCGCTGGAGAGTCACGGCGCAGCCGCCGGGAAAGGAGGTCATTAATGGCCCACGCAGCTTCATCCACCGCCGCGGGCGTGCCGGCGGCGGTTCGAGTGGAGGCGCCGCCTCCTGAATTGGAGCGCGAGCCACTGGTGCTGAATCAGCGCTCGCCGGGTTGGATCACTGATCACATTGCCGGCGTGGCCGAAGGAAAAACGCCCACCTGGTGGTGGGTGGCCTTTGGCATCAGCGCTTCGGTGATGACGGTGTGTTTCATCATGCTGGCTTACTTGATCAGCACCGGCATTGGTGTGTGGGGGCTCAATCACCCGGTGGCCTGGGCATGGGACATTACCAACTTCGTTTTTTGGATTGGTATTGGTCACGCCGGGACGTTGATTTCGGCGATTCTGTTTTTGCTGCGGCAGAGGTGGCGGACATCCATCAATCGCGCAGCGGAGGCGATGACCATTTTTGCGGTGATATGCGCAGGCATCTTCCCGCTGGTGCACACGGGCCGTCCGTGGCTGGCGTGGTGGTTGCTGCCGATTCCCACCTCCAACAACATCTGGCCGCAGTTCAGGTCTCCGTTGGAATGGGACGTGTTTGCGGTGTCCACTTATTTCACGGTATCGGTGTTGTTTTGGTACATGGGATTGATTCCGGATTTGGCGGTCATGCGGGATCGTGCCAAAAGCAAGTTGAAGCAGATTCTTTACGGCTTGTTTGCGCTGGGATGGCGCGGCTCCAACCGGCATTGGAGCAATTATGAGAAGGCCTACCTGTTGTTGGCGGGACTGAGCACGCCGCTGGTGTTGTCGGTGCACTCGATCGTGTCCTTTGACTTTGCGGTGTCGCAATTGCCGGGATGGCACACCACCATTTTCCCGCCGTACTTTGTGGCGGGCGCCATTTTCAGCGGGTTTGGGATGGTTTTGACGTTGTTGGTGCCGTTGAGGTCCGTCTGCCATTTGGAGGACATCATCACCAAGCGTCATGTGGACTTGATGTGCAAGGTGGTGCTGGCCACGGGTTCGATTGTGGGCTACGCGTACGGTATGGAGTTTTTCATCGCGTGGTATGGTGGCAATCCGTATGAGTTGGATGCCTTCAAGTTCCGGGCGTTTGGGCCGTATTGGTGGGCATATTGGATCATGATTACCTGCAACGTCATTTCTCCGCAGCTTTTCTGGTTCAAACGCATCCGGCAAAACATGTGGGCGGTGTTCATCATTTCGATTGTGGTGAACATTGGGATGTGGTTTGAGCGGTTTGTCATCATTGCCACAACGCTTGCGCGAGAATTCATGCCTTCCAATTGGGGTTACTTTATTCCCACGAAGGTGGACATTCTGACCTTTGTGGGGACTTTTGGATTGTTCCTTACATTGTTCCTGTTGTTTATGCGATTCCTGCCGATGATTGCCATTTCGGAGGTCAAGGGCATTACGCCCCAGGCGGATCCGCATCATCCGCTGGGCGGCGCGAAGGAAGGAGGGCATCACGCATGAGCACGGCCCGACCTGTGTACGGCATTTTGGCCGAGTTTGACACGCCGGCGGCGGTCTTGCACGCCGCGGAGGCGATTCGAGACGCCGGTTTCCGGCGGTGGGATGTTTTCACGCCGTTTCCGGTGCACGGCATGGACCGCGCCATGGGCCTTAAGAATTCGCCGGTGGGATGGTTCACTTTCATCGGGGGTGCGACGGGTTTTGCGTTGGGGCAATTGATGATTTGGTGGATGAACGCGGTGGATTACCCGATTTTGGTCGGCGGCAAGCCTTACTACAGTCCTTTGTCATCGTTTCCGCCGAGTTATGAATTGACGATTTTGTTGGGGGCGTTCGGGTCGTTGTTTGGAATGCTGTTTTTGAATCGTCTGCCGCGGTTGCATCATCCTCTGTTGAAAAACCGGCGGTTCAAACAGGCAACGCACGACAAATTTTACATCGTCATCGAGACTGATGATCCGAAGTATTCGGAATCCGACACCCGCCGGATGTTGGAGCGATTGGGCAGCCGTCACATTGAAGTGGTGGAGGAGTAGTCATGCGATACATTTTGCTAACCTTTGTGGCGGTGGTGGCTGTGGTGCTGGCGGTCGCCGGGTTTCGCGGGAGCACTTCACGGCGGCCTCCGATTGAAATTTTTGCCGACATGGTCCGGCAGGCCAAGCAGCGCCCGCAATTTCAGAGCGAATTTTTTGCGGACCAGCGCGGTTCTCGTCCGCGCCCGGCGGGGACCGTGGCGCGTGGGGAGCCGTATGAGGACACCCCCTGGCATACGGGTCGGGTGACAGGGAGCACCAATTTTGTGGAGGTTTTACCGGCGCCTGTGACTCATACCATGCTGGCGCGGGGACAAGAGCGTTTCAACATTCATTGCGCACCATGTCATGGGGCGGGGGCCGATGGGAATGGAATCACCAAAAAGATTGGGGCCATGGGCGTGGTGGCCAACCTGCATGACAAGCGGATTGTGGAGCTGACGGACGGGGAGATATTCAACACCATCAGTTACGGCAAGAATTTGATGAGCGGATATGCGCCGCAAATTGCGATTGAAGACCGCTGGGCCATTGTCGCGTACTTGCGTGCGCTGCAGCTCAGCCGCCTGGCAACCTTGGACGACGTGCCGCAGGAATGGCGGAGCCGACTCAAATGAACCTTGAGTGCGATTTCATGATATGAGCACCGTTACCAATCATTCACATTCGGCAGAAGGGCTGGACCTTGGGCGGTTTGCGCGTGTGCCGCCGGTTTTGGCGGTAGTGGGGGGGCTGTTGTGCCTGGCCGGGGCCGTTTGGTGGCCCAAACAGTTTGGGTATTCCTATCTCACGGCCTTCATGTTTTTCCTGAGTTTAAGCCTGGGGGCGCTCTTTCTTGTGATTATGCATCATCTGTTTGATTCTCAATGGATGGTGCCCTTACGGCGGGTGTGGGAACACATGGCATGGCTGTTTCCGGTTTTGGGTCTTTTGTTTGTGCCCATTGCTCTGAATGTCCTGCTGGCCAGTCCTGATAATTACATTTACCGATGGATGGCCTTGGATCCGCACCAAGACCACGCTTTGCATGTGAAGCATGTCCTGTTCAATAAACCGGTATTTCTTGGGGTGTCGGCGGGCTTGTTTGTTTTATGGTCCCTGCTGGCCTGGCAGTTGCGGCGGCGCTCACTTGAACAGGATCGAACGGGGGCGGCGGCTTGCACCTATGCGATGAGGCGGTGGTCGGCGGCAGGTATTTTCCTTTTCGCGTTGAGCCTGACTTTGGCGGCGATTTTCTGGATGAAATCGTTGCAGCATCAATGGTTTTCCACCATGTACGGCGTGTATTATTTTGCCGGCAGCGTTTGGGTGACGCTGGCCACTACTTATTTATTGGCGCTGAAGCTGAAGCAGGCGGGGCCATTGCAGGCGGTGGTGCAGACCAAGACCTTTCATGACACCGGCGTTTTGTTTTTTGCGTTCACAGTGTTCTATGCGTACATCGCATTTTCCCAATACTTTCTGATTTGGAATGCTGCGATTCCGGAGGAAACTTTTTGGTATGTGCAACGGGAGCAGGGGACATGGTGGGATTTGGGATTGATCATCATGTTTGGGCATTTCTTCCTGCCGTTTTTGGCTTTGTTGCGCATAGATGCCAAATTGTCGTTGCAGGTCATGGTTCCCATGTGTGTATGGGCGTGGCTCATGCACTATGCAGACATGACTTTCAACATCAAACCGGTGCTGAATCCTGAGGGATTGAGTGTGCATTGGTTGGACGTTGCAGCGTTTGCTTTCATGGCGGGAGTGCTTGGGATGGTGTTTTTGCGATATTTCCGTGCTCATCCGCCCTATCCGCAACGCGATCCGCGCATGGCCGAGACGATGGGGGTTTACGTTCCGCCGGCTCGAGCGGTGCAGGGTCACGCCAAATGATGGAGTTGCCAAGATGAACGAAACTGTTTCACCACCTGTCCGGAGGCGCTGGGTTAATGCGCTGGCGGTGCTGACCGCCTTGGGCACCATTTTGCTCTTGGTGGGTTTGATGATTCATTATACGCGGCCACCGGATTTGAATGCGCGCCGCGCTGAGGAACGCGCCAAGGCATTGGCCGAGTTGAAAGCCGCTGAAAAAGAGGCCTTGGAAACGTATGGTTGGGTGGATCAAACCAAAGGAGTTGTGCGATTGCCTGTGGCGCGCGCCATGGAGATGGTGGCACAGGAATGGGCCAATCCTGCAGTAGGGCGTGCGCAGTTGTTGAAACGGGTGGAAAAGGCTTCGGCCAAACCTCCGCCGCCGGTAAATCCTTACGAATAAATTTCCAGGCGCTGACATGAGCGATTCCCTTTCAACGCCGCGACAACCGTTGAATCCTGCGCAAGTGGATGGTGCGTCCCGTTGGCCGGTTTTGTGGATGTTGGTGAAGGCGGCGGGATGGCTTGCCATTGGGTTGGGATTGAGTGTTTGGGGTTGGGGGCGGCTGCTTTACCCGGAGGAGGTAGGGACGGCGGCTTGGGCCACTTATGGGCGGTTGTGGCCAGCAGCGCAACATGTGTTGTTTTATGGATTTGCCACGCAGGCCGGTGCGACGCTTGGCTTGTGGATGTTGGCGCGGTTGAGTGGGGTCGCCTTGCAGCAGCGGTGGCTGGTGTTCTTGGGAGGAATTCTTTGGAATCTCGGCGTTTTTTTGGGAGTGCTTGGGATTTTGTTTGGTGACGGTAGCGGTTACGTTCTGTGGCAGGCGCCATTATATGGTAGCGGTGTGATGTGGGCGGGGGTGGCGGCTTTTTGTGCCAGTGCCTGGTTTACTTTTCAACAGCGGCGGCGCGCGGAGGTGTATCCTTCTCAATGGTGGACGATGGCGGGGTTGTTTTGGCTGTTTTGGTTGATGAGTATCGGGGTGGTGCTGTTGCATTGCGCTCCACCGCGTGGGGTGATGCAAGTGGTGGTGAGCACGTGGCTGGCCAATAATCTGCTGATGCTTTGGTTGACGTCTGCGGGGTTGGCGGCGCTATTTTATTTTGTGCCGCGATGGAGCGGGCGTCCCCTTCATAGTGTGGCCATGAGCAAAATGGTGTTTTGGGTGGTGGCCACTGTTGGCACGGCAGGTGGATTTCACTTTGGAATGCCTGTGCCGCGGTGGTTGCCTGCGGTGAGCGCAGTGGCGGATTTGATGGTGCTTGTGGCTGTGCTGGCACTGGCTCTGAACATCCATCGCACGATGGGCGGGCAGTATGGCGGGATGTGGCGTCAACCGGGTTTTCTGCTGACGTTGTTTGGGGCTTTGATGTGGATGTTGGTGCTGGTTTTGCAAGCAGTGCTTTCACGCCCGGCCTTACAGGATGTGGTGAACTTGACATTTTTGACGGCGGGGCGGTCGTCGCTGTGGCTGCTGGGTTTTGCCTTGCCTGTCATGGCCGGTGCCATGATGTATGTGGTGCCTCGGCTGGCCACGGGGCAGGAGGGGTGTAATTGTGCCAAGAGCCGGGCGGTAGCCGCCGGGCTGATGATTGGGGCAGTGTTGTGGATGGCCGGCTTGTTATGGGCGGGCAATGCGCAAGCGAATGCTTTGGCGGACTGGCGGACTCCTTTTATGCAGTCTTTGGCCGCTGCGCTTCCCGGCATGAAGTTGGCGGGTCTGGGGTTATTGGCCATTTTGGTTTCCGGGGTTGTTATGACGGGTGCCTTGATTTGGATGGGATGTGGTGCCTTGTGGGCCACGTTGCGCGGGACAGTGGTTGCAGACCGGGTGGCGACGGCTGAGGAGGTGGTGGCATGAATCACGGGGCTCTCATTTTTTTAAGTGCTTTTGTCACGATTGCCTTTTCGTGGGCCGGTTTGGTGATGACGCCTCAGTTGCAACTAGGTCGTTTGGAGCCTGTGCCGCAGCCTGCGCCGCAGCCGGATTATCCAACTGCGCGGCCGGGCTTGGCCCAGCAAGGTTTGCAAGTTTATCGCTCGATGGGATGTGCTGAGTGCCATACGCAACAGGTGCGTCCGGAGGGGGACGTTGAACGCGGGTGGGGGCAGCGCCGGACGGTGGCGCAGGATTATTTGGCGGATCGTCCGTTGCTTGTGGGGAGCCTGCGCTTGGGCCCTGATTTGGCAAACTTTGGAGTGAGGGAGGCTGGCCGTTTTGCCGTTCCGTGGAAGTATGCAACGGAGACCAATCACCTTGAAGAGACGGAGGCTTGGTTGTACCGGCATCTCTATCAACCTCGTGGTCAGGCGCCACGTAGCATTATGCCGTCGTATGCATTTTTATTTGAGCGGCGTCCGATACGGCCTGGTCAGAGCGCCGATGCGATGGCGCTGCGAGTCGAGGAAGGACAGGGAGGGCGTTGGCCGGAGCAGGTGGTACCCGGACCCAAGGCGCGTGCACTTGTGGCCTACTTAATGAGCCTGCGTGCCGATGCGCCTGTGTTTGAGGCGCCGTTGCCCGGAGCGGCAGAAGCAGCGGCAAAACAGTCCGCCACCAATGCACCCGCCGGTGGCACGACCAACCAAGTTTCGGCTCCCATTTCTACCAATACCGTTTCACCATGAGAAACCCGACTCCAGCCGAGTTGCGCCCGTTGCCGGAGGACAGCGAGCCCCAAGCCGGCACTGCTCCCACGCCCATGTGGTTGGTGGGGTTGCTGGGGTTGTTGTTTTACGTGGCCACGATGAGCCTCGATAAGCAGGCGGGACGGTTTAATCCGCGGGTTTATACACCGTATGCCTCGTTTGAAAAAGTAGAGGCTGCCAACCCCAAACCGGCAACCGATCCTTTGTTTGAAAAAGGCCGGGGCGTTTATTTGACCTATTGCGCATCCTGTCATCAGGCAGATGGTTTGGGCAGCCCCATCCAGGCTCCGCCTTTGGCCGGTTCGGATTGGGTATTGGCGGAACATCCCAACCGAATCATTCGCATTGTGCTTAACGGTATGGCCGGGCCAATTACCGTGAGCGGCAAATCGTACACGTTTAACAACGTCATGTTGCCGTGGAAAGATACGTTGAATGATGAACAAATTGCCGCTGTGCTGACCTACATTCGGATGAACAAGGCATGGGGTAATCAAGCATCGCCAGTGCGGCCTGAGCAGGTGGCCCCCATCCGCAAAGCCACCGCGGGCCGCGACACCAATTGGACGCAAGAAGAACTGCTCAAGATCGCTTTGGGAGCGGAGTAAAAGTTGGTGTCGTTGCAGAGATGGCGCGGGAAAGCAAAAGCTATCTTTTCCCGCCAAGGGGTTTTCCAATAAGGAACGAAATTTTTATATCAAATTCTTGTATTATTTTTAGGAGTTTGTAAGCTGCCGTTTCGGAAAAGGCCATTTATGAAACAGACCAAGGATCATGCGCTCGTCCCCGACTTCTCGTGGGAAAAATTCTCTGCTCTTTGTTTTTCGGACAAATCACGATTTTTATCGAAAATAAAATGGCGTTTGCTATTGCTCCTTAATCTTGCTCTTCCCCACTTTGCACCAGCCCAGATTGTTGGTTGGGGGGATGTTGGTGTTAGCATTCCATCAGGCTTTAATAATCTTGTTGGGGTTGCTGCAGGCCACACTCATGGTTTGGTATTACAGGCAGATGGTACGGTGCAAGGATGGGGGCAGGGATTGTTTGGCGGTTTTTATTTGCCTCCAGGTCTTAACGACATTGTAGCGCTTTCTGCCGGTCATGAAAACAGCATTGTTTTAAGGTCGGACGGGACGGTGGTGGCGTGGGGATTTATTTTGCCTTCAGGACAGATTGACACGCCCGCAGACTTGAATAATGCCGTCGGAATCGCCGCGGGGGCCAATCACTTTTTGGCGGTTCGGACCAACGGAATGGTTGTGGGTTGGGGCTATAATCTAATGGGACAAATTGATGTACCTCTGAGCCTTGACAATGTCGTCGCCGTGGCCGCTGGCAGTGAACATAGTCTGGCATTGCGTGCGGATGGAACCGTCGTGGCATGGGGTGCGAATACTTTCAATCAATGCAGGGTGCCGGAGGACCTTACTAATGCAGTAGCAATTGTCGCGAGGGGAAACCACTCTCTGGCGTTGCGAGCGGATGGTACCGTGGTTGGATGGGGGGCTAATGACCAAGGCCAAAACAATGTGCCGGAGGGACTAAGTGATGTTGTAGCCATTTCAGCCGGTTATTACCACAACCTGGCTTTGCGGAAAGATGGCTCCGTTGTGGCATGGGGAGGAAATACGTTTGGTCAGACTAATGTGCCGGCGTTACCCGGCCCGGCATCAGCGATTGCTGCAGGTCTGAGACATTGCCTTGCCATTACGGGAGATAGTCCTGCTTTTTTGAATCCCCGCATGGCATCACGGACTGTCAATGCCGGAGGCCGGGTTTATTTTGCGGCAAACGCTAGTGGAACCCCACCCTTGTTTTATCAATGGATGTTCAATGGGGCACCCATCAATAGGGCTACGAATGCGTGGCTGGAGCTGACCAATGTACGTCCTGAACAAGAAGGCTTATACAGTGTTATGGTCAGCAATCACTTGGGAGTGGCGGTCAGTCTTCCTGCCGCATTGAGGGTTCGTTCTTTGCAAATCATCAGTTACAGTGAACCGCAGACCACTTGGTCTGGAGGTAACGTGACGTTTACTGTCAACGCGGTCGGGAGTGATTCCATTCGCTACCAATGGCGGTTCAACGGCGTGGATATTCCCGGCGAAACAAATAACACTCTTGTTTTGAGTGGTGTGCGATGGGAACAACAAGGATGGTATTCGGCACGTGTAAGCGACGGTGTTACCACCTTGGAGACAGGCAACATCCGTCTTGCGATACATCAGGTAACGGCTTGGGGAACTTCCGAATGGGGTTTGACGTTGGTGCCTTCCTACCTGACCAATGCCGTGGCGGTTTCCGCCGGTGCCTCACATTGCCTTGCTCTGCGGGCTGATGGCACGGTAGTCGGCTGGGGAAATCCCGGAGAAGCCCGCATTCACGGCCCCATGGAACTAAGGGATATAGTGGCCATTGCCGCCGGTATCGACAGCAATGTGGCTCTCCGACGCGATGGGACGGTTTGGGCTGGTTATGCGAATTGGTACGGGGAAATAAATGTGCCTCCAGGTCTAAGCAATGTCGTCGCCATCGCATTCCGCACTTATCACGTTTTGGCTTTGCGGGCAGATGGTACTGTGGTTGCCTGGGGAAATAATGCCTTTGAACAGTGCAATACTCCAGTGGACCTGACCAATGCCATGGCCATTGCGGTTGGAGCCAATCACAGTATGGCTTTGCGCAGCGATGGGACAGTCGTCGTCTGGGGATATCAGAAGGATGGTGATCTTAAGGTGCCTGAGGGTTTAAGCAACGTCGTGGCGATTGCTGCAGGTGCTTATCATAACATGGCTCTCAAAATGGATGGGACGGTTGTTGCTTGGGGAAACAATTCCTACGGTCAATGTAACGTTCCTGATGGCTTGCGAAATGTGGAGACGATTGGAGCGGGGTGGTATCACAGTCTGGCTGTCAAATCTGACGGGACGGTCGTTGCATGGGGTGATAATCGCTATGGTCAAACCAATACTCTCAGCGGATTGCGGAGTGTGATCGCTGTTAGTGGGGGGGAAAAATACAGTGTAGCACTCGACGGTTCAGCCGTCCCACTGGCTTTTTCGCGGACAGGGATGGGACTTTCCGGAAAAAGTTTTTCATTCGATGTGGTGGTGCGTCCCGGATTGCGCTACGAATTGCAGTACACCACGCGGTTGGGGGCCGACGCTAATTGGATAACGTTGACGAATGGGATATTTCGAAATGCGATTCAGCCGTTTGAGGATCCCCATGCTGGTGAGGGAGAACAAAGGTTTTATCGGGTAGTGGTGTCTTCCCCCATAGATACTTCTGATTGACCCATTAGAGATAAGAAATCATTGCCGCGCTGCAACCTACGCCGGGATAAGGTTGCAAGGATTGCTTTACATGGGGGCGGGGGTTTTCTAAGCTCGCGGCATGGCTTCCAAATTGGATCCATCCGAGTTTGTGGATTTGGACTATCAAGACGGACGCCGTCCCCAGGCATCGCAGGAGGCGCCTTCACCGGCGGCTGGGCCGGATCGTGCGCCCACGCGGGAGGAAGTGGAGTCCCAAGTGGCGGATGTCCAGGCGGAGCTGGCCCGGTTGCGACAAGCGCAGGAGCAGCTTGAGCGTGAACGTGCCGCCTTGGAGGAGACCCGCCGGCGACAGGCCGAGTGGAAAACGGGCCGCGAGGAAATGCTGCGGCATTTGACGCGAGGTATTGGTTTGTTGGAGGAAGCCGAGTTTTCAGCGCGACAGGAAGCCGAGCAGATGGCCAAGGCCATCGCGGGATTAAGGGATGCATTGAACAAGATTCAAGCCGTTGAAGAGGAGAAATGGACGGCGGAGAATTTCCAGTCGGAAATGACCCGTGCCCTGACCACCCTTGAAAACGCCCGCATGGAATGGAATAGTGCGCGGTTGAAATTTCCGCTGCTGAACCCGCCTGCACCGGAGGCGGCTACTGAACAGCCCAAAGAAAATCCATCTGAAGGCGGGATGCCGCTGGCCAAAATGGATTTTTGGGCATTAAGCCGGGTGGGTCTGGGATTGACGTGGCCATTGGTGCTGGCGCTGCTGGTTTTGATTACCGCCTTGTTGTTGCGCAAACCATAAGACATGGGCTGGTTCACCCGAAAATCGGATCCTTTGCAGACACGTGAGCGCGAACTTAACGCACGGATTGCAGAGTTGGAGGAGCGTATCCGGCGTCTAAGTTCGCAAGCGTCGCCTGCTTCCAAGGTGGGGCCTGCTTCGACGCCCGTCCCCGGTCCGGTTATTGCGCGCCCAAAGGCACAACCACCGCGTCCGGTTCCGGTGCGTGAACCCGTTTCGCGTCCTGCACCTCTGCCCTCGATGTCCCGTCCTGCTCCCAAACCGCCTGCGGCGATGCTGGAGCCCGCCGCGCATCCCGAGTTATACAACGAATTAGGTTTGAGGAAATTTGATTTGGCCGGTGCATGGCGGCGTTGGACGGCGTGGATGCGGCCTCCGCCGCCGAGTAATCCGCACCTGGTCAAGTATCTTGCCTATGGAGGATTGCGGGAGCCTGTGGCCTTGCGATTTGAGAAGCGCCAGGCGCGCAATCGTTTTTTGATGTTGGTGGGGGCGTTTTTGGTGGTGCTGTGGATTTTGTTGTCGCTGCTGCGGCAGCACCAGTGAGGTTGTTATTTCAGAATGGCGGGCAAATCCTATATAGGCCCGTGGTGTATTTCGGTATCCACGCGTTGGGGCCGGTTCCATGCATGGTACAGCCTGGCAGGTTTGCGAAAACTTGTTTTTCCGGGAGTGAAGCCCATGCACGCCGTCACGCATGCTATTGATGCTCCAAATTTGGTGGCGGCATATCATAAACTTACTGGGTGGGCACTTGAGACCGTGGTGGACGGAAAAGACGCCTTGGTGATGCCGCCATTGGACTGGTCGGGAGCCACCGATTTCCAGCGTGCGGTTTGGGCCAAGCTGTTGGAAATTCCGCGGGGCAAGGTTTGGACCTATGCCGAATTGGCCAGGCAGGTAGGAAAAAGCAGGGCGGCGCGGGCGGTGGGAGCGGCATGTGGAGCCAATCCCATCCCTGTGTTGGTGCCCTGCCATCGTGTGGTGGCGGCCAATGGTTGCTTGGGGGGCTTTTCCGCTGGGGTGGAGTGGAAAAAAAGATTGTTGAAGCAGGAAGGTCATAAAATTCGCGACTTTTGTCTGGTTCTGTGCCATGATGAGAAAGTGTTGTGAACAGACAGTCGCGAGAAAGTGCTATCGTTGGTGGTACTGATACGGCTTCCGGCTTGGACGCCGAGGCCTTTGGCTCTGCTTTTTCAGCGCGGCAATTAGCGCGTCTTCCGCGGCAGGCTACGGCGCTGTCTTTGTTGGGGGTGGATTATACTCATCTCAAGACGAGTGATGGTGGCGAATTGTATTTGACGCGATATGGGTTGCCATATTGGGAGCACTTGTTGCCGGAGAACTGGTTTACCAAGGAATGGTTTGAGGCCAAGCGTGAGCGGTTAATTGGCACAAGCACGGTGTACCGGGTGCCCACCAAACCGGTGGCGGGCAGGTCTCTGCATTTGGTGGTGAAATGGTCGCGTGTAGGGGAGGAGGTGCCGCTGGATACACTGACTGTTAACAAATTTATCAATGCGGAATTCAACAGTCCTTTTGAAGAGTTTGCTTTGGTGATGGAGATGCGGCGGGGGGAGTATGGCCCACCGCGCATTCGAATCCGCACACAGCGCCCCTTGGCCATCTACGTTCCGAGCGAGCGTTTGCAATTGTGGCAGACGGGGCGATCGCAGGACAAGATTGCAGCCAAGATCGCGCAATCGCCCGGTGTGGAAATAGATATTTTGAGACAGTATGTGCTGCTGTACGGATGGATCAAGGGGCTGGATTTGGTGGAGACGGCCAATTTGTTTCAATTATGCGGGGAAGTGCGGGACGAATTTCTCGCGTCGGTGACCAGTCTGGTCAATCATGAATTGGAACATAAAGGTTACCGGATGGTGGACATGAAGCCGCAGCATATCATTGTGCGTCCGCAGCCGGATTTCAGTCTTTTACGGGATCGCAACCGGCAGGTGGTGTATGCGGTGGTGGATTATGAATTGTTGGAGCGCACGCCTGAGCATGAACAGGCTGTGGCGAGTTTCAACCGCCAGTATTATTTGGAGCACATGGCCAAGCGGTTTGAGGTGAACACGAGCAAACCTTTGCCGGCTCATCTCAAAGCGGTGAACATTTTGGGTGTGGATTATATTTACGGACAGGCCGAGAGCACCGGCGGCCGTTTATGGGTGGTGGGGAAAGATCCTGATTTGTTCAACTATTTCCTGCCGGAGCGGTGGCGGCGGACGCCGAAGAAGCGGCTGTCCAATCGGACTGAAACGTATCTGACCCGCACCAAGGACAATATCAATTTGGTGTGGAAAGTTTCGCGCATGGGAATGAGGCCGCCGGTGCCGGATGAAAGCGTCCGTTCACGGCGCATTTTGGAGCATGGTTTCAACAGTCCCTTTGAGGAATTTGCCTGTGCCTTGGGGTTGAGCAGTGCCGGGGCGCGCACGGTGTATCCGCGGGCCATTTACATGACCGGAAGTCGGAATGATCATTTAAGGAAGATTTCAGATTCCAGCCGTTACGAGAAATTTGCCGGCGTGCTGATGCCCGACGGCGAGCCTTTGTTGCAGCCGGGACATGATTACATATCCATCTGGGGTTTTTGGAATGGCCCGGATGTTTTGCTGGCCATCAGTGATGGCAGTTATTTTCGCGGCATCAATGTGCGGGAGGCTTATCAACATGGTTTGATTACCTCCGAGGAAATGGAGGAATTGATGGAGCGGGCCCGTCGGCGGTTTGAGCGGTGCGGTTATGAAGACCTTAATCTTGAGCCGGAACACCTGCTGATTTCTTTTGATCCGGAAAACCGGCTGGTGCGCGACACTTTGGGGAAACCGGAGCTGCGCTTGTGCAATTTTGAGCTGGTTCGGCCTGTGGGAGTTACCATGAATCCGGTTTGCGGAAAAAGTGAGGCGGGGAAGGTTTGATTGTTTTTTTATTTGCCAAAAGGTGATTTTTAAGTGTACAAATTGGTCTGTGAAGCGGGCAGCCTTGGTAATCCTTGTTTTAGGCGCATGGATGGGCGCGGGAGACTTCCTTTTTGCCCAGGGGCAACGCACCACGGGCGCCCAGGCCAATTCTTGTTATATGTATCCGCAGTTTGTGGCCCCCCGCTTCATTCAACCTGAGTTTGAGCGGCGAGCGAGGGAAAAAAACGATTTCGTCAAACCGGATCCATATCGTGCGGAGTTTATCAAACCGCAGTTTATTGCTCCGGAATTTGTGCGGCCTCAATTTCAGCCCCGGTCCTATTTGGGATGTTCAGGCAATCGTTTTGAGCCGGTGGAAAACGGGTACAAGCTTGCCATTCAGCAATATAGCCGCGCCCAGACCAATGCAGCCCCGCAGGAAGCCGGTGCACAGGTGGCGGCTGCGCCAACACCCAACTCGAGTTATCATTACAAGCCGCCTGCCCGTGCGGAGGATTGTTGCGGGGGCGATTTGGAAATCAAACCGGCAACTCCTGCTCCACGGCAGGATGCCCGGCCGAATTAGCAGGAGCGAACCCCTGGATGGACAGGGGTTCAACTCATCGTTTCATCCGGCTGAGTGCCGGGATAATTGCTTCACGCCTTCACTCTGATGTGTGCCATTTGTGGTTTGGTGCATTGGGATGAAACTCCGGTGAGACCGGAGGTTGTGAAGGCCATGCGGGATGTCATGGCTAATCGGGGGCCTGATCATGCCGGATTGTGGATGGGAGAGGGGGTTGGATTGGGGCATCGGAGGCTCAAGATTATTGATTTATCCACCCAAGCCAATCAGCCGATGAGCAATGAGAATGGCACGCTTTGGGTGGTGTACAATGGGGAAATTTACAATTTTCCAGAACTCACGCGGGAGTTGCAGGCGGCGGGGCACCGTTTTGTTTCCCACAGCGACACCGAAGTGATTCTCCACGGCTACGAGGAATGGGGGGAAGGGGTGGTGGAGCGGTTGGATGGAATGTTTGCATTCGGGCTTTGGGATGCAACACGGCGGCGGTTGCTGTTGGCGAGGGATCGGTTTGGCAAAAAACCGCTTTATTTCACGGTGCAGGGGCGGAGGCTGGCTTTTGCCTCGGACATCAAGGCTTTCAGGGAAAATCCGGATTTGACGCTAAACATCAACCCAGCGGCGATTGATTGTTATTTGCATCATCTGGGCACTACTCAAGAACAGTGCATTTACCGGGAAGTGCAAAAAGTCAGGCCGGCGCATTACGGTGTTTTTACCGCAGAAGGTTGCCGGTGGGTGCGATATTGGGTTCCGCCATTTGGTCAGAAGCAGGCATTGCGCGAGCCGGAATGGTTGGAGCGGATGGAAGCGACGCTGCGGCGGGCTGTGCGGCGGCGGCTTGTTAGTGATGTGCCATTGGGGGCCTTTCTCAGCGGCGGGGTGGATTCGAGTCTGGTGGTAGCTTTGATGAGCCAAGTGTCGGGTGGACCTGTGCGCACATTCTCAGTGGGTTTCCGGGAGGAGGATTATTCCGAATTGCGTTATGCGCGGATGGTGGCCGCGCGTTATGGCACGGCGCATGAGGAAATTCTGCTGCAGCCGGATGTGCTGGGGATTTTGCCGGCTTTGGTGTGGGAATACGGGGAGCCGTTTGGAGATTCGTCGGCCATTCCGTGTTTTTATGTGGCGCAGGCGGCGCGGCGCTCGGTGACGGTGGCGCTTACGGGTGACGGTGGGGATGAAATGTTTGGCGGCTACGACATTGCCCGTGCGGCCTGGGCGGCGTGGTGGTACGAAAGATTGCTGCCCCGGCCTGCGCGCAGCGTCTTGGACAAAGGGCTCTTGGCTCGTGAAAACGTGAGGCATATTCGATGGCTGCGCAAGCTGGGCACGGTGGCCATTCATGCCAACTCGGAGCCGGCGATTCGCCATAGTCTATCCATGGCGTTTGGGCCGCGAGAAAAGGCGTTGCTGTACCGGGAAACTTTTCGGCAAATGCTTGATGGTTCACCTGCACTCGAGGTGTTTGAACGATGGGAAAAGGAATTGGCGGCGTTGCATCCAATAGACCGGCATTTGTTCATGACCCTTGTGACGCGCCTGCCCAATGATTATTTGGTCAAGGTGGATGTGGCTTCCATGATGGTGGCCTTGGAGCTGCGTTCGCCTTTTTTGGACACGGCCATGGCCGAGTTGGCGGGAGCGATGGATCCATTGTGCAAGGTGCGGCACGGCCGGCGGAAATACCTGCTGAAAAAATTGGCGGCACGTCATTTGCCGCATGAAGTCATTTACCGGCGCAAACAGGGGTTTGCTTTGCCTTTGGAACATTGGTTGCGGCGGGAATGGGCACCGTGGTTGCGGCGTTGGCTGCCGGGCGGGCATTTGGTGGGCACGGGCTGGTTTGATGCCTCGGCGATTCATCAGTTGATTGAAGAACATGCCAGCGGCAAAGCCGATCATACGCATCGCTTGTGGGCGCTGATTTGGTTGGAGCTGTGGTGGCAGATGTTTGTTGAGCGTACCCTCAAGCCCACTGACCGGTTGGACATCGGCGCGTAGCGGGAGCGCGGGGGAAGCCAGGTTTTGGCATTGATTGCCGGGGCGGAGCGGCCAAAATAACAAAGTCATGCCCAAGCAAGCTTTAATTATCGTGGATGTGCAATACGACTTTCTTCCGGGAGGCGCCTTGCCGGTACCGGAGGGAGACAAGGTGATCCCCGTCATCAATCAACTGCAACCGCGCTATGATTTGGTGGTGGCGACACAGGATTGGCATCCGGCGAGGCATGGTAGTTTTGCTTCGGCGCATCCAGGCCGGCGCCCCGGTGAAGTGGTGGAGTTGAACGGTTTGACGCAAGTGTTATGGCCGGATCATTGCGTCCAGGGAAGCCACGGAGCCGAGCTGGTTCATGAATTGGATAAAAGCCGTATTCAACGGATTTTTCAAAAGGGCACTGATCCCGGGGTGGATAGTTACAGTGGTTTTTTCGACAATGGACGCCGCCATGACACTGGCCTTGGCGATTACCTCCGGCAACAGGGGGTAAGTGCGGTTCATGTGGTGGGATTGGCCACGGATTATTGTGTCAAGTACACCGCGTTGGATGCGGCCAGACTGGGCTTTGAAACGCGGGTCATCTTGCCGGCTTGTCGCGGGGTGAATCTTCAGGCGGGGGATGTGATGCGAGCGGTTGAGGAGATGCGCCAGGCGGGGGTGTGGGTGGTCGAGCGGTGAGCGTGTGGTAACTGCTCAACCTTTGACGATGGGCCAGCCTGCAGCCACGAGAGCGCGGTAACCGCCAATGAGCGAGTGCACGCGGCGATAGCCCATTTTTTGGGCGGCTTCGCAGGTCAACGCGGAACGGTAACCGCCGCCGCAGTACATGATGATTTCGGTGTTGGGGTCGGGAAAACGTTTTTCCAGGTCGCGTTCCAAAATGCCTTTGCCAAGGTATTGGGCGCCTTCGGCGTGGCCGGCGACCCATTCGCTTTCTTCCCGCACATCGAGCAGGACGACTGTGGGGTCCTTTTGCATGAGCGCCCGCGCCTCGGCAACGGTGACTTCGTGGACGTGCTTTTTGGCTTCGTTGACCAAGCGTAAAAATCCTGGTGAATGGTCCATGTGGGAAAGATGAACAAAGGCTGAGGGCGGGTCAATCCCTGAACGTTTTTCTTTTGACCGTGACGTTGGAAGCGGTTATCCAAGGGCCGACATGAAACTCCAAAAAGTCCTTGGGATATTGCTTGTTGGTGCTGCATCGGTGGGGATGGGCTTCATTGAGCGGGCGCAGGCGGCTGCTTCGGGAGATGAACCTATTCGAGGGGCACGGATGCCTGCAATTAGTCCCGACGGCAAGCGGGTGGTCTTTGTATATCAAGGGGACTTGTGGCAGGTGTCATCGTCGGGGGGGCGGGCCACGATAATGACGACGCATGTGGCTTACGATGCTTATCCGAAGTTTTCGCCTGATGGCCGTTGGGTGGTGTTTTCCAGCAAGCGCAACGGCAACCTGGATTTATATCTCATGCCCGCGGAAGGGGGGGCCGCACGGCAGCTCACATGGCACTCCGGGGCTGAATTGCCCGGGGGATGGAGCCGCGATGGTCGGCGGTTGTTATTTGCGGGCAAGCGCGATTCGGCCAATTACCAATTGTTCTCGGTGGATGTGCAGAATTTGCGTACCGAGTGTTTGATGGAAGATTTTGCACCGCTGAACAGTCCGGATTTCAGTCCCGATGGCCGGTGGGTGGTTTATGGGCGATATGGTTTTCCAAATTGGCGTCCACGGTACTCTGGCTCTGCGGCCGCGCAAATTTGGCTGCTGGACACGAGCACGGGTGAGCGCCGGGCTGTAACGAAAAACCAACGACAGCATTTGTGGACGCAGTTTCTGCCCGATGGAAAAAACCTGTTGACTGTGACAGTGGGCGAAGACACGCCCAACGCGGGCCGTTTGAATGAGCCGTTGCCGCTGTTGCAAGACAACGAGCTTCGCACACCCAATTTGTGGGTGCTTGATCTTGAAGGGAAGGGGCGGCAGTTGACCCATTTCACCGGCGGGAGTGTGCGCGCCCCCAGTGTGGCGGCAAAAACGGGAGACATTGTCTTTGAATATGAACACGATCTTTATTTGCTAAAAGGAGGCCGTGGTAAACCGACACGGCTGACGATTTATGCGGGTGCGGACGAGAAGGAGACCTTGACGCGATATGAGAAGTTGACCAACGGAGTGACCGAAGCCGAGCCGTCCCCGGATGGCAAAATGGTTGCCTTTGCATTGCGTGGCGACATCTGGCTGGTGCCGGTGGAGAAGCCAAAAGGCATTGCCGGACGCGAGGCGGATTATGCTACACGTCTGACAGACTGGGCGGGGGACGATTCGGATTTCATGTGGAGCACCAACAGCAAGACTCTCTACTTCACTTCCGACCGTGAGGGTAACACGCGTTTGTACGCGTTGGATGTGGAGACCCGAAAAGTGGAGAGTCTTTGGGCGCGTCAGGAAGACATTTCGAATCCCATACCGTCGCCGGATGGCCAAAGTATTGCTTTTTGGGTGGCCGGTCCTGAAGGTGGGCTGCACGTCATGCGGTTGTCGGATCGTCAAGTGCGCCGGGTGGCGTTGCTGCCCGGGCCGCATATGTATGGTTACGGTGGCAGTCAACTGGCGTGGTCACCGGACAGCCAATGGGTGGCCTATGTGGCGAGGAGTGCCAGCCGCTTTCATAACATTTTTGTGGTCAAGGTGGACGGGGGCGAACCTGTCAATCTTACCCAACGTGCTGCAGGTCACGGCCAGCCTGCCTGGTCGCCGGATGGAAAATACCTTTTCTTTCAGAGCAGTCGGGACAGCGGTGGAGTTTATGTTTTTCCGCTTCAACCGGAGGATGTGCTGGCCAGCGAGACGGATTTGAAGTTTGAGAAACCGAAGGAGCCGGTGAAGGTGGTGATTGATTTTGAAAATGTGTTGCGTCGGATCCGGCGTTTCATCGCACAAAACCCCGCCGCGGATTTGCAAGTGACTGCCGAGGGTCAGGTGGTGTTTTTGGCCGAGGGGGATGTGTGGAGCGCCACTTATGACGGGAAGGAGACCAAGCGTGTCACCAACGGTGGCGGGAAGTCCCAACTGCGGGTTTTAGCGGATGGAAAACGGGCCTTTTTTGTTCAGAATGGTGAACTTTACCAACTGCGCCTGCCGGAAGGCCGCGTAGACAAGGTGGCTTTTACAGCCGAATTTGAGAGGGATGTGCGGGCGGAGCGTCAGGCGGCCTTTGCCCAATTTTGGCGTACCTATCATCGCGCCTTTTACGATGGGAATTTCCATGGACGTGATTGGCGGGCCATACGCACGCGCTACGAGCCCATACTCACGGCGGTGGGGACACCGGACGAATTTGCGGCTCTTTTGCAGCTCATGGTGGGCGAGCTGGAGGCCTCCCATAGTGAAGTGAATCCGCCGGAAACTTCGCCGCGCATCTCCACACCTCATCTTGGATTCACGCTGGATTACCGGCATGCGGGCCCGGGTTTGAAGGTGCTTGAAGTGCCGCAAGGGTCACCGGCGTGGTTCAAGAAGACTGAAATTAAACCCGGAGAATACATACTGGAAATCAATGGAGAGCCGGTGGCAACGGACGAGACGTTGTATCGTTTGTTGAACCGCCGTCAGGAGCGGGAGTTGCAATTGTTGGTCAATGACAAACCGGAAAAGAAGGGTGCGCGTACGGTCAAGTACAAGGCATTGACAGCGGATCAGTGGAATGAACTTCATTACAACAACCGGATAGAGCGTTTGCGCAAAACGGTGGAATCGCGGAGTCAGGGGCGGATAGGCTACGTGCACATATCTGCCATGGGCGGCGATAACCAGAACCGGTTTGAGCAGGAGGTTTATGAATACATGGCAGGCAAGGAGGCGATGATTATTGATGTGCGCTTCAATCGTGGGGGCAACATTTCTGATACGTTGATAGATTGGTTGGAGCGCCGCCAACACGGTTGGAGCAAGCCGCGGGATTGCCCGCCTGAGCCGGCTCCGGGGCGCGCCTGGGACAAGCGCGTGGTGGTGTTGATGAACGAGCACAGTTACTCCAATGGCGAGATGTTTCCTTGCGCGATGCGCCAACGGGGATTGGCGCGGCTGGTGGGAACGCCCACTCCGGGATATGTCATTTGGACATGGAATTTCAATTTGGTTGATGGCACACGTGCGCGTCTGCCGATGGGGGGTGTTTACCGTATGGACGGGTCCAATCAAGAAAACCAAGGTGAGCAACCTGATGTATTGGTGCCCTTGTCGGCGGAGGACTGGCTGGCAGGCCGGGACCCGCAATTGGACAAGGCGCTGGAGCTGCTTGCTCAGCCGGTGAATCCCTGATTTTTTCATGGCAACCCAATTCGGGACTTGAGCCGGTGCCGGGGTTTTGACTAGGAAATGAGCGGCATGACGGAAAGGCTCCAACCCGGTGCGCCGGCTTCAACACCGCCATTATCCACCGGACAATCCATCGAGGTAACGGTGGAGGACCTTGCTTTTGGTGGTGAAGGTGTGGCGCGGGTGGATTATTTCGTGGTTTTTATTCCATTTGTCATACCGGGGGAGCGGGTAAAGGCCGAGGTGGTGGAGGTTAAAAAAAATTTTGCGCGGGCGCGATTGTTGGAGGTGTTGGAAGCATCGCCGGACCGTGTGGAGCCGCCCTGCCGGTATTTTGGCAGCTGCGGCGGCTGCCAATACCAGCACATCCGCTACGAGCGCCAACTAGCCTTGAAACACAAGCAGGTGTCGGACTTGTTGGAGCGGATAGGGGGATTGACCCGTGCGCAGGTGGAGCCGGTGGCGCCGTGTCCAGCTCCTTATGGTTATCGCAACCGAATCATGGTGCGCAGCCAATGGAACAAGCAGGAACAGCGGCTGGTGGTGGGCTACTTGGGTGCGGACAACCGGCGGGTGGTGGATGTGGAGGAGTGTCTGATCGCGGATTCAGAATTGAACCGTCAATTGCAAGCAGCGCGACAACAACCGCCTCCCCGTGGTGGTTTGAAGGTGGTCTTGCGAGTTCCGCCTGAAGGTTGGGAAGTGCCGCCAGACAGCTTTTTCCAAACCAATTTTCACGCCTTGCCACTTTTGGTAGATGCGGTGCGGCGATGTTTGCAAGATGGGGGGGCGGAATATTTGGTGGATGCGTATTGCGGGGTTGGTTTTTTTGCGTTGTCCTGTGCGGATTTGGTGAAGCATTTTTTGGGCGTTGAAGTGGATTTGGCGGCAGTGCGAGCGGCCCGGCGCAATGCGCAACAACGGGGAATAAACAATGGGGAATTTTTTGCGGCGCGTACGGAGGATTTGTTGCCGGATATTTTACATCGCTACGTGCCGGAGCGGGTGGCTGTGGTGTTGGACCCTCCGCGGACGGGTTGTCCGGCGAATAGTTTGGAGTTGTTGCGGCGGGTGCGGGTGCGGCAAATCATTTACATTTCCTGTCACCCGGCGGCCTTGGCACGGGATTTGAACATTCTTTGTGCCGGAGGTGTCTATAATTTGATGCGGGTATGTCCGGTGGATATGTTTCCCCAAACCCAACATGTCGAGTGCGTGGCCGATTTGCGGTTACATGCAGGCAGCGCCTGAAGTTTTTAATTTTGCCTTTTCATTAAACATGCTTTCAACTGGGGCGGCACATGACGACTGACACCGAACAATGGGCCCCTTTGCCCGGGGCATTTGCACGGCGGGTGCTTCCATGGATAATCCTCGCTGGCGGGCTGGCATTGTACATGGTGACCTTAAATCCGTGGGTCACCTTGGACAGTCTGACGCAATGGGCGCGAGTGACGGATTGGGTTTGGCAGCCTTCGGTTTCGGAACCGCTGACCTTTTTGGTGCATTACCCGGTGCGTTGGTTGCCGGCGGGCTGGCAGCCGCTGGCGCTTAATTTGGTGGCAGCGGTATGCGCGGCGTTGACCTTGGCGTTGCTGGCGCGGTCGGTGGCGTTGTTGCCGCAGGACCGCACCAAGGACCAGCGGGTGCGTGAGGACGGTGATTTTGGCCTGCTGACCATCAAGTTAAACTGGATTCCTCCCTTGCTGGCCGTACTGGTTTTGGCTTTGCATGAAGATTTTTGGAAACACGCCGTGTCCGGGACCGGCGAAATGATTAACTTGTTGTTGTTTGCGTATATCATTCGTTGCCTTCTGGAATACCGGGTGAGCGAGCGGGATTCATGGTTGATTCGGATGGCTTTTGTTTATGGTTTGGCCACCACCAACAATTGGGCATTGATTGGCTTCTTTCCGCTGGCGGTGGTGGCGGTGGTGGCCATCAAGCGGATGGAGCTTTTTACGAGCGGGCTGTTTTTGAAGTTAATGGCCGCTGGTGTAGGTGGTTTGCTGCTTTACCTTTTATTTCCGTTTCTGGCTTTGAAATATGATCACGAGAGCGTGAGCTTTTGGCTTGTGCTCAAGACCAATCTGCTTTTGCAGAAACAAGGATTGTTTTTCTACGGATACAGGATGCCGTTCATTATTTTAGCGGTTTCCTGCGCGTTACTTCCATTGGTGTTGGTGTGCATTCGATGGCCGGCGTCGTTTGGGGATGTGAATCCCGTAAGTCAGATGTTGGTGCAATTTCTTTTCCGGGTGGCGCATGTGGGCTTTTTTGTCGTGGGACTGGTGATGATGTGGCGGCCGCCTTTTTTGGAGGCGCAAATCCAGGCGGCAGGGCTGTCGTTTCTCAGCCTTCATTATTTGGGGGCGCTCTGCATTGGATACTTTGCCGGGTACATTTTGCTGGTGTTTGGGGTGCCGCCAGCCAAGGCATGGAGAGCTCCTGGGCCGATTGTGAAAGGGTTGAACTACGCTCTGGCAGGGGCGGTATGTGTCTGTGTGTTGGCTGCGCCGGTGGCGTTGGTTGTGAAAAATTGGCCTCGAATCAAGGCATTAAATTCGCCATGGCTGGCGAGGTATGCCGAACGATTGCTTCAGAGTATTCCTGAAAATCAGGCGGTGTTGTTGAGTGACCATCCGGCGCATTTGTGGTTGGTGGCAGCCTGGCAGGCTCGTCAGGGGCAGCCCTTGCCCCATGTGGCACTTCACACGCAATCGCTTACGTCGCGGCTGTATCATGAGTATCTGGCCAAGCGTTATCCGGGATTTTGGGAAGCCCTGCCCAAGATGAAGGATGGACGGCCCATGCCCGAACCGTTGCCGCCGTTGTTCATCTTGCAACGCCTGGTGGAGGTTCAGAAGCAACGTCCGCTGTATTATTTGCATCCCAGTTTTGGTTATTACTTCGAAGTATTTCATGCATACCCGAGCGGATTGGCGCTTGAGTTAAGGCGGCCTGCAGCACGGGATTTTCAATTCCCACTTTTGACCAACGCTGATGTGCAGCGGAATCTTTTATTTTGGACGAGGCTGGCACCGGATTTGAAACAACTGGCCGCCCAAGTTACACAACCGGTGAGGGACGTGGGATTTGTGGCGCGGTCAATTGGGCAGGATTTGAACCAATGGGCGGTGGCATTGCAGCGGAATGGACGCTTGAACGAAGCGGCAACGGTTTTCCAGCAAGTGCTTCAACTTCATTCCAATCATTTTGGCGCTCAGATTAATCTGACATTCAATCAGCAGTTGCGTGGGGCGCCGGTGAACACCAACATGTTGAAACGCGCTGATCGAATGCTGGCGCAGTTTGAAAATTACGAGACTATTTTGAGTTTGTACCATCCTTTTGACCAACCCAATTATCTGGCGGTTTTGGGGCAGTTGTTCAGTCAGAACGGTTTGAACCGACAGGCGCTCCAGTGTTTGTACCGTGCGCGTTCCTATCTCACCAATGATCCCAGCATGGACATCTGGATTGCCCAGACGCATTTGCAGGGAGGGCATTTTGACCAAGTTTTGGCCCTTGCAGAACAAACCCGGCGGCAGGGCGGCGCGGCGTGGGAGGATGCAACCAATCGGATGCGCTGGGTGCGGTTGCAGGCGCTGGCTTATTACGGTCTGACCAATGCGGCGGCGGCGGAGCAGGTGTTGCAGGCTGCCATGGCGGCGGCTCCCAATCAAATGCTGCCGTTGGCCGTTGCAGTGGATGTCTATCTGGCGCGGGGATTGGTAACCAATGCCTTGATGATGATTGAACGTCAGTTGCGGCTTGAGCCGGAAAATCCGTATGTGCTTCTCAATCAGGGAGTGGTGCTCATGCAGATGCAGCGCTATGCCGAGGCCATTGCTCCCCTGACGAAAGTGTTGGAAAAGGACCCCAAACAAACTTCGGCCCGGTTGAATCGGGCAATTTCCCAACTTCAATGCAATCAGCTTGATGGTGCGCGGCGGGATTACGAGGCGCTGCGCCAGTCGCATCCGAATTATTTTGCAGTGTATTATGGATTGGGAGAAATTGCGTGGCGCCAAGGGATGAAGAAAGCCGCCATCGAGCACTATGAGAATTATCTCAAACACGCTCCCAAGGGCATTCAAGAGCGCCAGATGATTGAAGAGCGGTTGAGACAGCTCAAGGGAAAGTGATTGCATGTGCGCGTTGTGCACGTCATCACGCGCTTGATTGTGGGTGGCGCGCAGGAGAACACGCTGGCCACAGTTTTTGGGTTGCGCTCGCGCGCCGGCGTGGAGGTGAAGTTGATTTCCGGCCCCACCTATGGCTCTGAAGGGAGTTTGGAAGGGGAGGCTCGGCGGGTTCCGGGTTTGCTGGAAATCGTGCCATCTCTGGTTCGGCCGGTGCATCCATTGAAAGATGTGCTGGCGTATCGTGCCTTGGTGAAGCGGTTTAAAGTGCTCAAGCCTGACATTGTGCACACGCACAGCGGCAAGGCTGGAGTCTTGGGGCGTTTGGCTGCACATCGGGCAAGAGTTCCCGTGATTGTTCATACGCTGCACGGTCCATCATTTGGACCGTTTCAATCCGCACCGGCTAATGCTTTGTTTTGTGCTGCCGAGCGGTTGGCCGGACGGCACACCACACAATTCATTGCGGTTGCCGACTGTCTCATCCGCCAGTACCTGGCCGCAGGCATTGGACAACCACAACAATACACACGGATTTACAGCGGTTTTGATGTCCGCTCCTTTGCCGATGCACACAATGACCCGGCGTGGCGTAGTCGTTGGGGAATTCAGGCTGATGATATTGTGGTGGGAAAAATTGCCCGCTTGTTCAAATTGAAGGGGCACGAGGATTTATTTCGAGATGCGCCGGCCATTGTTCGAGATCAGCCGAACATCAAATTTGTGCTTGTGGGGGATGGTCCGTGGCGGGCGAGGTGGGAAGCAGAGGCCAGGCGTTTGGGGTTGGCGCAGCATTTTGTGTTTGCGGGGTTGGTGCCTCCTGCTGAAGTGCCGCGGTGGGTGGGAATAATGGATATGTTGGTGCATCTATCCCGCCGTGAGGGACTGCCCCGGGCATTGCCGCAAGCTTTGGCTGCAGGGCGTCCGGTGGTGGCTTATGATTGTGATGGGGCCGGGGAGGTTTGTCGGGACAGGGAAACCGGTTTCCTGTTGCCGCCCGGCAGCAATATCGCGCCTGCTGTTTCATCCCTGGCACGCGACGCGGAATTGAGGAGGAGGATGGGGGAGACTGGCAGGGAGTGGGTGCTGCGTGAATTTGATGTGGAAGTGATGGTCCACCGCATTTGGGAGACTTATCAAAAGTTGAAGTCGGCAGCGGGAAATGCATAATCGTGTTGATGCCGACGTTGCCTGCCTATGTGTATGCGGCGGCCTTTGTTGCTGCTTTTATGGGGGCGGGTTTGAGCCTGCCTCTGTGGCGGCGTTGGTGTCGAAATGCAGGAGTGGTGGACGAACCTGGTCCCAGAAAACTTCATGGTGGCTCTATTCCCTTGGCGGGCGGATTGGCCGTTTTTACGGGATTCCTGTTGCCGGTGGCAGGCGGGCTTTTGGCTGCTTCTATCGGCTTGCTGCCCGACACGGTGACGGAAAAAATCTTGTATGGTTTTCGTCAGCGATGGTTGACGTTGGTGGTTATGGTGGGAGGTGCGCTGGCCATGGGAGGTTTGGGATGGCTGGATGATTTGTATGAATTGTCCCCCGGAAAAAAGTTTGCCGGACAATGTGTGATTGCTGCCGTGGCGGCCGCGTTGGGAGAGCGCATTACGTTGTTTATTCCCAATGCATGGGTTCAAATTGGATTGACGACCTTTTGGTTGGTGGCTGTGACAAACGCCTTCAATTTGAGCGACAACATGAACGGTTTATGCACCGGCTTGGCGGCCGTGGCGGCCCTGTTTTTTTCCCTGCAAGGATTGCTGCATGGTTATTACCTCGTTGCGCTGATTTCACTCTCGATGGCGGGGGCTGCGTTGGGATTCCTCCCGTTTAATTATCCGCGGGCTACGGCGTTTCTTGGAGATAGCGGGAGTCATGGCTTGGGATTTCTTCTGGCCAGTTTGGCGGTGGTACCGCATTACTATGCCCCGGAGCACTCGCACCCACTGGCTGTGCTTTCGCCACTTTTCATTTTGGCGATACCACTGATAGACATGGGATTCGTGATGGTGACGAGGTTGGCGCGTGGACAGCCCATCTATCAAGGCGATAACCGGCATCTTTCTCACCGGCTGGCGGAGAAGACCGGCAGTCCGGTGGTGGCGGTAGCCATCTTATTGGGGTGTGGCGTGGCCGGAGGGTTATTGGCAACTCTGTTGTGGTAATCCCGTCAGGGCTGCCCGGCAGGGGGGAATGGCATCAGCTTTTCCAATGCCGCACGGGCGGCGCTGCTTTCAGCGGCTTTTTTGCTTTTTCCCGTGCCGCGTCCCAGTTCGCGACCGGCATGGAAAACGGCACATTCAAACACGCGGTCATGGTCGGGGCCGGAAACCGAGCGAATTTCGTAGCGTGGGGGTTCAGTGGAATGGGATTGCAACAATTCTTGCAGTTCTCCCTTGGGATTTTCGATGTGCGGGGCAGTGTTTTGCTGGGCCAGCTTGGTGGCAAAATGTCGCAGAATCACTTGACGTGCCACTTCAAATCCCCCATCCAAAAACACCGCTCCAATCAAGGCCTCAAAGGCATCGGCAAGTGTGGAGCCTCGTTCGCGCCCGCCATTTTTTTCTTCGCCCTTGCTGATGACAAGGTGTTGTCCCACACCCAGGCGCCGGCTGCATTCAGCCAGGGAGCGGCGGTTGACCAATTGAGCGCGGGCCTTGGTCAACCCCCCCTCGCCGAGGTGTGGGAAACGGGTGAAAAGCTCAGCGGTCAGGACCAATTCGAGGACGCTGTCGCCCAAAAATTCGAGCCGTTGATTGTGCTCGTGGGGACGCTGGGACTCGTGGCAGACGGAGGGATGGGTCAGGGCCGTGGCAAGCAACTTGGGATTGTGGAAATGGTGCCCCAGGCGCTTCTCCAAATCTTGCAGAGAATCTGACATGGCACGACGTCAATTTAAGCCGGCGCCGATGGTGGCGGCGAAGCCGGGAGTGCGGACACTTTTTCCGGAGCGGATGCACCGGGGGTGTTTTCCGGAGTCTCTGCTTTTTCAGCAGCCGCTTCTGCTGGTGGTGGGTTGCCCTGAGCCTCCGTTGGAGCGGGCAAGCCATGCTCCAACAGATGAAAAACTTCCCGCTGCACCTGCTCCAATTGGCTTAATTGCAGTTGCGGGTCTGGAATGGTGAAGGTGTCGCCGGTTTTGGCGTGTTCGTAGATGAACCACCTTTGACCGTCTCGGTGGTAGGTTTCTTTTACCTTCAGAAGGCGCTTGCGCTCAAGCATGGCCGAGAGAATGTAGGCCGCAGCCGCGTACTGCGGGTTGTTCATCTCCGCCAGCTTGCGCAGGAGTGTCTCTGCGGTTTCTTTTTGGATGGGCTCGGGGGGTGCTGGTGCCGGGGCTTCATAGACTCCGAGCCAGTGGGAGACAAAACCTTTGCGGTCCCGCGCCCCTTGGCTGTATTGGGAGTCCCAGCATTGACCGCACACATCCAAACGGATGAATTCCTTTTTTTCGTCGAATAAAAGGGTGTGATAAGTCTCCTTGTCGGCAAAGGGCCGCGCGCATGATTGGCAAACCCGTGACCGCGATTGTATGTTCCACTCGTTCATCCCGCAGACGTTGCAGGCCAATTATCCGCAAGGGACGGATAAAGCGCAATAACGACTTTCACCTTTGTTGGCGGACTTTTCCCATCCGGACCGAGGTTTGCCGCCACCAACACCACCAACGCAGGGCGTCGTGCACGGGATGAAACTTGCTGCGTTCATCCCCGTAGATGGTGCGGATGGGGACAAACACCACGCTGAAGCCGGCGAGAAAAAACCGCACCAACATTTCGGCTTCGATTTCGTAGCCCGCTGTTTCCCAAGGGATGGATTGCCATGCAGCCACGCGCACGAGTCGGAAACCGCATTGAGCGTCGGGAATATCCCTTTGCAGATGCTTTGATAATAGGCGGCTGGAAAAGCGGTTGGCCCATTGGCGGATGCGTGGCATTCCTTGGGGATTGGCAAAGCGATTCCCGGCCACGAGGTCGGCTTGATGGGCAGCCGCAACGAATTGGGGAATATCGGCGGGGTCGTGTTGACCGTCTCCGTCCATGAACAGAGCGTGGGAGAAACCCTTTTCTGCAGCGTATGCTACACCGTCTCTCAATGAGGCTCCCTTTCCTTGAGGGCGGGGGTGGTGCAAGACAGTGGCCCCGGCGTTTTGGGCCAGTGGGGCGGTGCGGTCTGTTGAACCATCGTCCACCACCAAAATGTGGGATAAGTACTGTCTGATGCCCTTGATTACGTCGGCGATGGTGCGTTCCTCGTTCAGGCAGGGGACTACTGCCAACGTGGTATCACCAAGGGAGGGCATGGAGGGGGCGAGAAAGCCTAGTCTGCTTTTTAGGGTTTGATGTCCAGGTGAATGACCTTGCCATCCTCGGCGGCAACGAATATTTGCCCGATGTCGGCCTCTTTGGTGGGTTGCCGAACTTTCTTCGCCCAAAGGCGGATTTTCCAAACGGGCGCACCCTCATATTCCTCGAGTTTCATTTGTGTGGATGTGATGGTCAGGTTTTCCAGCACTTTTTCCTTGAGTGCTATTTTGAGGGCCTTGTCGGAGTCGGTCTTCAACTGTTTGGGGTTCAGGGGTTCGTTTTTTTCGGTGGCCGCCTCGATCAGGCGGAAGGGACGTTTTACTGAGGCCACTTTATCGCCGACAAACTTGACCTCCACTGATTTTAACGAAGCAAACGGGTCGCGATACACCACGTACCATATGTTGGGAGTGACGGAGCCAACCGATTTTTCGGAGCGGATTTGCACCACCTTGTCGCGGGCCTGTTCGCCGATGTGTTTGTTGCCTTCCTTGACCATGTCAAAGGCCGTTTTCTCGGCGCCCATGAGGGTGGAGGACAAGCCGATGAGAGCCAGGGTAAGGACGGTCATTGAACGTATGCCACACAATGTTTTCATGACCAAGTACTATACGCCGCCGGAAGGGGATTGGCAAAAGGCAATCTAAAAAACGAAAAAACGCCCATGTAATGGGCTTGACTTGTGGGCGGACATATCAACATCCTTTGAAATCATGTCGGCGTTGTTTACGATTCAGAGCGAATTTCGCTACGACATCGTCCGCAAGATTTTTGAGGGCGGGATGGGAATCGTTTATGAAGCCGAGCAGCACGGGGCGCGCGGTTTCGTCAAGCGGATCGCCATCAAGGTCATTCGCCAACACTACGCCAGCCAGAAATTGTTTATCGAAAATTTCATTGGCGAAGCCAAGCTGGTGGCTGACTTGATTCATACCAACATTGTCCAGACCTACCATCTGGGAGAGTCGCGTGGCATTTACTTCATTGCCATGGAGCTCATCCGGGGGGTGAATCTGGAGCAGTTTGTCCAGCAGCTTCAGGATAAAAACCGGGTGCTGCCTGTTGAATTGGCGGTGTTCATCGTGAGCCGGGTGGCGCGCGGGCTGGCTTACGCCCATGCCAAGACAGACAAGGATGGGCGTCCGTTGGGCATTGTCCATCGTGATGTCAGCTTCAAGAACATCATGATTGCCTTTGAGGGGGATGTGAAACTCAGCGATTTCGGCATCGCCAAGGCACGCGGTTTTTTGACGGATAATGAGGGGGAGGTCATTGCGGGCAAAGCGGATTACATGAGCCCCGAGCAGGCGGATTTCAAAATTACCGACAAGAGATCGGATATTTTTTCGGCGGGCATCGTGTTGGCCCAACTGCTGTTGGGGTACAACATTTTCAAAGGGGAAAATCCGGAGGCCTCGCGGCAAAAGGTGTTGAAAATGCCCATACCGGATTTCCGGCAGTTGGACCCGCGCATCAATGACCGGCTGAACCAGATTTTGCATCGCGCTCTGGCCCGTGACTTGTCGCAACGCTACCCCACGGCCGATGAATTGCTCTATGATTTGGAGCATTTCATTTATCACACCGGTTACGGGCCCACCAACGAAACCATTGGGCGATTTATACGGGAATTGTTTGGACAGGCGCCGCCTGCGCCGGGCAGCGACACCGCCGCCACGATGGTGGTGGAGCGCTCGGACAAGTTTCCCACGCGCCTTTAAGGCGGCGACAAGGTTGGATTTCCGTGCTCCATGAAAAATACAATGCGCAGTCACCGTGTCACTTTGGGGCTTATTCAGATGGCCTGCTCCAATGAGCCAAGGGAGAACATGAACAACGCCCTGGCTGCGGCCAGACGGGCGGCTCGTGATGGCGCACAAATCATTTGCACGCAGGAGCTGTACCGTTCCCAATACTTTTGCCAGAGTGAAGACCCGCGGTATTTTGCGCTGGCGGAGTCCATTCCGGGACCGAGCACGGAGGCTTGGCAGCGGCTGGCGCGGCAACACAAAGTAGTAGTGGTGGCATCCTTGTTTGAGCGGCGGGCGCCGGGCTTGTACCACAACACAGCGGTGGTGGTGGACGCCGACGGCAGCCTGCTGGGATGTTATCGCAAGATGCACATTCCGGATGATCCGCTTTATTACGAGAAATATTACTTTACGCCCGGGGATTTGGGGTATCGCGCCTGGAATACGCGATTGTGCCGAATTGGGGTGTTGATTTGTTGGGATCAGTGGTATCCCGAAGCAGCCCGGTTGACGGCTTTGCAAGGGGCGGAAATCCTTTTTTACCCGACTGCCATCGGTTGGCACCCTTCGGAAAAAGCTGCGGTGGGAGAGCGGCAACATGATGCCTGGGAGACGATTCAGCGCAGTCATGCAATTGCCAATGGATGTTATGTGGCGGCGGTCAACCGGGTGGGATTGGAACGGCCGGCTGGAGGCGATGGTTTGGAATTTTGGGGGCAAAGTTTTGTGGCGGGGCCTGATGGAGCGGTGTTGGCCCGTGCGTCAGTGGATCGGACGGAAAATGTGTTGGTGACGGTGGATTTGAACCGGTTGGATGAAATCCGCACGGCTTGGCCATTTTTGCGTGATCGGCGGATAGACAGTTATGGGCCTTTGAAGGAGCGATTTCTTGATTTGCCATGAAAGTGTGGGTGACCGGTGCGGGGGGATTGGTGGGGCAAGCGCTCATGGCTTACGGGCCGCCATCACCCGATTGGGAGGTGCGCGGGCTAAGACACGAGGATTTGGAACTGACGGATTACCGGGCTTTGCGGGAGGCGTTTCATCGCGACCGTCCGGCCTTGGTCATTCACGCCGCCGCGATGAGCCGGCCGCGCGATTGTGAGGCCGATCCCGAACGTGCATGGGCGGTGAATGTGGGAGTGACCGCCATGCTGGCCGATTTACTGGGAGACGGACGATTGATCTTTCTTTCCAGTGAGCAAGTGTTTGACGGGCGCCATGCGCCGTACAAGGAGGACGCGCCAGTGTGTCCCATCAACGTTTACGGGCACACCAAGGCGGAAGCCGAGCGTTATGTTTTGGCGCATCCCCAAAACGCCGTTGTCCGGCTGGCATTGACCTTTGGACGGTCTGCTGGCGGCAATCGTGCTTTTAATGAAGAATGGGAACAGCGCTGGCGGCGCGGTGAAATTTTGCGCCTGTTTACAGATGAATTTCGATGCCCGATACCGGCCTCTGTTGTGGCGCGAGCTTTGTGGGTGTTGGCTGCGGAGAGTCCAGCATGCGGCATTTATCATCTTGCGGGTGCCGAGCGCTTGTCACGATGGGAAATCGGACGGTTGTTTGCAGAACGAATTCCTGGGGCGGCCTCTTTGATACAACCGGCCGAATTGAAGGAATGGCAGGGGCCACCAAGGCCACCGGATTTGCAACTTGTCTGTGAGCGGTTGCAAGCCCTGCTGCCTTTTCCGCTTCCGAGATTTTCCGAATGGCTGGCGGCTCATCCGCCCACCGCGTGAGGGGTGCGAGTTGTCTTGATGCGAGCTGCTTCCAATTGTTGGAGCACGCGGCATAAGGCGTCGAGACGCGGACATTCCGCCCCTGCTGCACGGGCTCTTCGCAACGGTTCAAGAAACAGTGCTTCGATTTCCAATAGGCGACCTTCGGTGAAATCAATGAGGGTGCTAGCGTGGTAATCCCCCATTACGCGGGTGCGCTCTATGTTTTCATCGGCCCAGCTTTCGGGGATGTCCAAGTTTTGCAATCTTGCGGCATGGATGACCTCCAGCATGATTTCGCGGACGAGCGCGAGCCAGCGTGGGTCTTGCAGTAAAGCGCGTGTGGACAAGCAGGGTCCTAAAGGTTGGGAGGGCTTCCATTGGCCGGTGACTACGGCTTCATATCCTGCGGCACCGGCAACGCCCAGTCCGTTAAAGGGAATGTTCCAGACCAATTTTTTCCAGAGTGCGAGGTTGAGGTTGTCGGTGACTTCGCAAGGCACCCCCCCTTGTTGGAATCGCGCCGCCAGGGCATGGGTGCGGGGCAGGGCGGGGCGTTGGAATTCACCGAGCATGACACGCCCGTGAGCCAGATGACGGATGACACCGGGAGCCACGCGATTAAGGCAGACGAAGCAAAGTCCGCCCAGAATTTTCTCCGCACCGAACAAAGAAGCCAGGGCTTCCACGTTGCCGAGACCATTTTGGAGGGTGAGCACCAAGGTGTCTTTTCCCACCAAGGGTGGGAGGAGGGCAGGGTACGCCTCGCGATTGGCGGTTGCCTTCAAAGCGATGACGACGAGGTCGCATGGGCCGATGTCTTCGGGACGTTGAGCGGCATGCGGACGAAAGGACCAGTCGCCATCAACGCTTTGGATGTGGACACCCTGGGCGGCCACTTGGGCGTAATCACTGCGCAACAGGAAATAGGTCTCCACGCCTGTGCGATGCAGGAGGCCCCCGTAGAAACTACCGACGGCGCCACAACCGACGATGGCAGCTTTCATGGCAACTGCTTGGGATGTGTGAAACGGCGATGGAAAATTTACGTCTGCAGTCGAAATGAAAAAGGCGCCCTGTGCGGACACAGGGCGCCCGAAAGGCTGCCAAAGGGTTATTTCTTGCCCAAGACCGCGTCTTTGCAGGCCTTGGCCACGCGGAATTTCACGACCTTTTTAGCCGGAATCTGGATGACCTCACCGGTGGCCGGATTGCGCCCTGTCCGAGCCTTGCGATTGACCAGCACGAGCTTGCCAATGCCTGGGAGGGTGAAGGTGTTCTTGGCGTTTTTGTACGCCAATTGTGCCAGCTCCACCAAAACGATGTTCGCTTGCTTTTTGGTAATGCCCGCTTTCTCAGCGAGCGCCGCCGCCAACGCCGACTTGGTAAGTGCTTTAGCCATAGTGATGCGAGTTTAATTGTGTTTGGTTGTTGTGTTTCTGTCGTCTTGACTCGGCGCTATTAAACGCCATCGCCGTGGGTATGCAAGGGAAAAAACGCGGTTTTTTCAAGGTTTTTGCGTGATGCCGTCATGACATTTTCCTTGTGCAGGTGGCCAGAGGGATGTCAGCGCAGTTTCTTTTTGAGGATTTTGGACCGGCGGCCGCTTTGTTCGTACTTCTCCCGCCGTGCAGGCGGCAGGTCATCCGGCGAGGCTTCCTGAAATCCGGCTTTGGATTGGAAATAGGCAAAGGCCTGCGTGGAGAGTGCCAGCAACTCCTCAAGCCCCAGCTCCCGTGCGCGGTTTTCCACGAATTGAATCAACTTGCGTCCAATGCCCTGGTTTTCGTGGGATGGGCTGACGCAGAGGCATGCCAGCTCGCCTTTCTTTTGGTCTTCATACACATGCAGAGCTACGCAGGCCACGGGGTTGCCGTCAATTTCAAACAAGTAATAATCCCCCAACTGCTTTTCAATCATGGGGCGAGTGCGTTTCACGAGCTCTTCGGTTTCCACCGCTTTGCGCGTCAGCAGCAGGATGGCGCGGATGTCCTTCTTCATGGCGCGCCGGATTTGCTGGTATTCATTGGCGTAAATGAGTGTGCCAATGCCTTCGTGGCTGAAGACCTCGGCCAGCAACCCTTCGTCCACGCGTCCGTTGATGATATGAACCCGCGGAATGCCCTGGCGACAAGCTTGCGTGGCAAAGAGGGCCTTGGACAGACATTCAGGGGCGACATCCTGTTTGCGCAGTGCCAGGATGCTTTCCAAATCGCCCACCTGCATTTGGCGGACCAGATGCCCGCGCATCATCAGACCGTCGGTCGTGCTCAGGAAGACAATTTTTACCGCTTTGAGTGCGATGGCCACTTCAGCGGCCACGTGGTCGCTGTTGACGCGGTAAGTATGTCCCTCGCCGTCAAAGCCCAGTGGTGGCAAGACAGGAACGATGCCTTGGGCGAGCAGGGTTTGAAGCAAATCCACATCCACACGCTCTATTTTACCGGTGAATTGATGGTCCACACCTTGGAGAATGCCAAGGGGGCGTGTCACAAGGGCGTTTGGACAAGCGGCTCGCAGATCATTGGCAGCCAGGCCTTCGAGGATTTCGTGGGTGAGGCGGTTGGCGGCGGTCAAAGCCAGACGGAGGGTGGTGGCATCGGTGATGCCGGAGCCTTCCAGGTCGCTTGGAGTGATGCCCTGCTCGGCGGCCAGGTCGCGAATTTGCGCTGACGCCCCGTGCACAAGCACGACGCGGATGCTCAGCGAGCGCAAGACCGCAATGTCCAGCAGCAAGTTGGCAAAGTTTTCGTCTGTGACGATGGCGCCATCCACCGCCAGGACAAAAGTTTTTTCCCGAAACTGCGGGATGTATTGGAGAATGCCCCGTAGGTCCGTCGGTTTCACGGTGTGCAGTATAGCGCGATTTTCGGATGCGCCACGAAAAAAATGGGGCGTTGCATCTCAACCGGCCGACAGGCCGAGCGTTTCTTCGTAAGCGCGCAAAAGTTTATCCACGGTATGGTCCACAAGGAATCGTGCGCGGATGAGCTGCTGGGCTTTGTCCACTCCGGGGTCGAGTTCCGGCCAATGGGCAATCAAATTTCTCAAGGCTTGGGCCAGTGCTTCGGGATTGCGTGGAGGGGCAAGGAAGGCTGGCGCTTCAAGGACCTGCTCAATCACTCCCACGCGTGTGCTCAGGAGTGGGACACCTGCAAATAAGGTTTCAAGGGCTGCCATGCCAAAGCTTTCATGCCAACTGGTTTGGATGGCCAAATCATACTGCCGGACCAATTCCCGGAAGGCTTCCACCCGGCCAAGAAATTGGAATTGGCCGATGTTCAATCGTTCCAAGTGTAAATTATTGCGGGCAGGGTCTGGACGTTCACCTGTGAAGTCCCACTGGATGTGTGGCAGATGACCGTTTTTCTGCAGACGCCACAAGGCTTCGGTGAGGTCTGCCCAGCCCTTCCAATCCAAAGGACTGCCCAAAACCAAAACTTTTTGCGGGAATGTGGGAGGGCGCGGTTTGGGTGGCATTTGCTCGGAAGGCTCCAAGCCATCGTGAATCAGCAGGATTCCCCGGCCTTGATCCCACATTTGCACTCGTTGTTGCAGTTCATCGCCCACGGCGATGACGAGGTCGTGTTCACGGCAGTGGTACTTGTCGTAGTCTTCAAATCGCATGCCGGGTGAGCGAAGAAAGACTGCGGTGGGGGTGTGTAATCGGCGTGCAAGGGTTAATCCCAGCAGAGCGTCCCAATGATCGTTGGAGTGCACAAGGATGGGGTGGATCCCGTTTCGTCGGAGCTGGCCGGCCACCTGTCCTGCAAAGGCTTCGTTGCGCCATAATCGCCCGGCCAGAGTACGCGCACCTGGAAAAGGAATCACCACCACCGGCACACCGGCCTCGCGGCACGTACGAGCCAACCATCCATCGTCTTCGCATACCAGGACGGGATTCCACGGGCGCAAGCGGGGGTGCCGAAGCAGGCGCGCAAGGCATGTTTGCGCGCCAGCACGGTGTGTGCGCTTTTGCAGAAAGATGACAGAGCCGGCCATACGAAAATCAGCCTCGAGGCACAGAGGGGCCACGACGTGCTATGACAAAAACATCATCCCCCACCCAATATCGGCCGAACAAGGCATTGCGCAGTGCATAGCTGAGACTCCGAAGCAACGAAGGTTTGCGATCCGTATGTTCACCGGATTCCACCACTTCCCATCCTGTGCGGCGCAACAACTTTGAAACGGCGGATATGGGATAGGGGCGGACGTGAGTGGGGTCGCGCCAGAAATCGCCCACAGCCCGCCGGATGTTGGCGATATTGGGGGTCAAGATGACCATGGGGGCGCCCTCCGGCAGGACTTGGTGCAAAAGACTGAACAATTCCTCCACTTGTTGGGGAGTAAAATGTTCGATGATATGGGAAACATGGGCGGCATCGTGAGCCCCGGGTGGGGCGTTTTTCAAATAATCAAAAAAACTGCCTTGGACAATGTTTAGCCCTCGATGTTGACAGGCGAGTGCAAGGTCTTTGTCCAGCTCCACTCCTGTGGCGGGAATGCCGGCTTCACGGAGCATTTCCAGAAAATGTCCTTGGCCGGAGGCGATGTCCACCACGGCGCGGCGGCCTTGGAAGTATTTAAGAAAGGGGGCGAAGTAGCGGCGCGCGACTTCTCGTTCGCGGGGGTCGGGGATGTGCATAGACAATCAGGATTCAGGAGGGGAGACTGGATGGTTCGGCTTGTTGTTCAAGCAAAATTCAATGTTCCTGTGCATGTCTTGGACATCGGAAGGCCGGATGGACTTGCGCAAGGTGAAATATTTAACACGATACCGTTGGGGAAACAGCAAGTGTTTGAACTGCAACAAGGGATCATAGTGGTAGGGCTGATTCATGACACGGGTCAGCCGCCATTTCCATTTGCGACGAAAATCGGTCCAAGTCAATTTGGACCAATCTGGTTCAGGAGCTTTTTTGACCATGTTGGCCACGATGTCAGCCAGCAATTCGGCGGAGCGGCCGTTGGGTGAGTGACACCATTTGGCCAGGTGAGCGCGGCGTTTTTCCTGCAGGGCCGGTGGCACACCATTCTTTAATGCTTGTTCCACGAGTTCCGGCAAATCAGCCGGGCGGCTGCAATGGACGTTGCAGGTGGATGGCTCTTCATAGTACCAAAGCGGGTCCTGTTCGAGCAGCAGCTCAATGGTGGGCTTGCCGGCAATCCAGCTTTCGAGTGCAGTGGTGCAGGTTTCACAGGACACTTCCACATCGCAGCCGAGGATGAGCGAAGTTATGTTGCTCGTGGCATCAAGTTGGATGTGTTGGCGTTGGGACTCGGAGAGGTGGCTCATCCACTCCTTGTAGAAATTGGCGTCTTCGCGGGGGTGCGGCCTCAACACCACTTGATAACGGTCAGCATCCACGAGCTTTTGGAGGAATTCCAGAACACGTTTTCTTCCCAAATAATGGGCCTCGATGGATTTCCAGTAATTGCGATAGCGCGAGATGCGATCCTTCCAGGCGGCAAAAAATTTGTCGCCTTCGCTGCGCGGAAGTTCCCAGTAGTGTGCGGTGGCGAAATTGGTGCAGACGAGCACGACCGGCCGCTCGCCGGGCTGGCGAGGCGGGGGTGCATAAAAGCGGGACCAGGGTTTGAAATAGAAATCGAAACGCGGCACACCGATGACTTCGATGCGGGTGCGGGCCTGGCCGCCGTATTCACGCAAACCGCGTTCATGCTCGTGATTCCAACAAAAGAAGCAGTCAATATGGGCCTGAGTGTGGTGGCGGCCGGAGTTGAAAACCAAGTCTTCCTCATCGTAGAAAATGCCTTCGTTGGGCAGGACGGCGGTCAGGACACCCATGTCATGGAGCCGTTGTGAATAGGCGGCGAGGTGGCTGGCGGTGAGGTGGTTGAAAATAATCATTTGGGGCCGATGAGCAGCCAAGGCGGCTTGGTAGGCTTCCAACGGTTCAAGGGCGGCCCTGAGTCCCCGTTTTTCCAAATGATGCGCCATCAGGGCGGCTACCGGAAGGTCGCGCACTTTGCTGTCCACCAACAGGACTATGCATGGAGCCGATGAAGAATCACTCATGGTCCAGCTTGGGATGGGGTGGAAAAAGATTTTCTTACAGGAATGCCGTGGGTGGCCAGGAATTCCCGCGCTTCCTTGGGGGTTTGCTCGGTAAAATGGAAGATGCTGGCCGCGGCGACGGCTGAAGCGCCGGCGTCTTGGAGGGCGGCACGCATGTGTTCGTAATTGCCGGCTCCGCCGCTGGCAATGACCGGAATACGCACGGCCTGGCTTACAGCGCGGATGAGGTCCAGGTCGTAGCCTTGCATGGTCCCATCTCGTTCCACAGAGGTGAGCAGGATTTCTCCAGCCCCCAACTCTTCAAGCCGTCGCGCCCAGGTGACCGGCTCTAGGCCGGTGGGGGTTTGACCGCAATGACTGAAGCATTCGTACTTTCCATTTGGATGGCGTCGGACATCCATTGAAGCCACCATGCATTGCGAGCCAAAATGGTGTGCACCTTGGGACAACAATTCAGGCTGGGTGTAGGCAGTGGAATTGATGCCTACCTTGTCCGCGCCGGCTTCGAGCAGTTTTTGAATGTGTTGCAGGCAACGGACGCCACCGCCGACAGTGAGGGGAACGAAACATTCGGCGGAATACTCAGACACGGATTCATAATCCGGTTCGCGTTTTTCGGCAGTGGCCGTGATGTCGAGCAAAACCAGTTCGTCCACTTCGCGGGTGTTGTACACTTTGATGGCCGGCAACACCGTACCCACACGCCGCCAACTGTCGAAGGCGACTCCTTTGACAAGGCCAGCGCCTTTCCACAACAGCGTGGGGATGATGCGGGCTTTAAGCATAGTCGGAAGAGAGAGCCAGAAAATTGCGCAACAATTGGAAGCCGGGACGTCCGCTCTTTTCGGGGTGGAATTGGACACCCACGATGTTGTCGCGTCCCACCGCGGAGGCAAAACCACCTGCGTACGGAGTGGTGGCCAGTACGGAGTCGGTCTGGGCAGGCACTAAATGATAGCCGTGGACAAAATAAAAATCCGTGCCTGCGGGGATGCCCTGCCACAACCAGTGAGGACGAGCCGGATGCACTTCGTTCCATCCCACGTGGGGAAGCCGCTCCGAGGGAGGCGTGATTTTCAATCGGGTGACATGCCCGGGAATCCATCCCAAGCCGGGGGTTAATCCGCCTTCTTCGCCACTGCCGGCAAGCAACTGCATGCCCAGGCAAATACCCAGCAAACGCACCCGCGGGTTGGTCAAGGCTTCTCGCAAAGCTGACGGCCATCCGGCATCGTGCAAGCGTTGCATGCCGGCGGCAAACGCGCCCACGCCAGGGAGGATAATCCGGTCGGCCCAAGGCAAATCATCGGGGCGGACGGCGATGCGCACTTCGGCACCACATTCCTCCAAGGCACGGCGCACGCTGCCCAGATTACCCATGCCCAGATTGATGACCAGCGCCTTCAAGGATTGTCGTAGTTAATTTTGGTCAGGTTGCCGTGTTTGTCTTTTACCAAATTGCCGTGGGCATCTTTGAGGAACAGTTTTTTATTGGTGAACCGGTCGCAAATTTTGATGAATTCCTCGACGGTAATGTCCAGCGGCTCCAAAATTTTTTCGAGGGGTTTGCCGAGGTAGGACCACGGAAACTTGCCGTCATGCATCCGCACCAATTCCAGGGCATCCTGTCGGGAGATGCGGCCGCGGCGGACGTGCAGGCAGGCCAGATCAGTGGCGCGGCCAAAGCCGAATTTCAAGAACTTGAAGTAATCGTGGATGCCGGTCTGGTGATTGTCGAGGTTTTCGTAGTTGACCAGACTTCCCTCTACTGTGGTGTGGTAGGTGGTGAAGCCGTGTGCTTGGGACAACAAGGCATTAGAATAGCCGTCCCAAGGAATGTAGTATCCCAAAAACAATCCCGTGACTCCCGTCCGTTTGAGGTCTTCATCCGAGGGGTAGGTGTAGGGAATCAAATCCCGAGCCTGCAGCCCCTCGAGTCCGATTAAATCAGAAACCCGCAAGCCGAGCAGTCCGCCAAATTCCTCCAGCCAGCGCCGGTCGAGGGTGTTGTTTTCGGCGGCGGCTGCCGGTCCGCCGTATTCGTTTTGGGAGTTTTCGCCCCAAATAATCAAGGGCACATTCATTTGCACGGCGACGCGGACAGGGATGGTGAAAATGCCGACGTGTTCAGGCCATGAGATGTCGCCGACTTGCATCAGGCCAATCCTGTTGAGCTTGCGGCGCACCAACGGATTGGGGGAAAACTCGATGTAATCCACTCCCTGATTTTTCAAATTTTGAATGTTTTTACGGCCAATGTCTGAGAGGTCACAGGTGGTGGCGGTTACGCAAAGAGGATTTAAACCGAGTTGTTTCATCCGCACGACTTGGAAGGTGCTGTCTTTGCCGCCACTGACAGGGATGATACAATCCCAGTTGCGCCCATCCTTGGAGCGGTAACGGTCCAAGATTTGAAGCAGTTCCTTTTTGCGGGCATCCCAGTCAACGACTTTGCGCCGCTCAAAGCTGCGGCAGGCGTTGCAGATTCCTTCCTCGTCCAGAAACAAGTCCGGCTTGGTGTCCGGCATGACACAGCGTTTGCAGTACCTCAGCATAGGATCAATCGAGTCAGCGGGTGGGGGCGGCTGGTGAAGTTTTTTCCAGTAAAAACCAGGTCAGGTCATCCTGCGGATGCACCGGGTCACGGTGATACACAAATCCATAGTGAACCAGACGCAGGTCTGGGAAACGGTCCAGCAGTTCACCCGCAAAATCGCGTTTGAACAGACGGTCATCATGCCCGCGATAGGGCACATTGACGGGGGTTGGGTTGTAATATTCTGCCAGCGCCAGATAGCGGCTGCTGGCACGGTACATCAAGTCGTACACTTGCGGCAGACGCTCGGGCGCGAGATGAATGAGCACCCCTTTGGTGAACACCATTTCATAGGTGCGAGGCGGCTCAAAGGTCAGGAGGGACTGATGGAAGACTTCCACCTCGGGCAAACGGCGCAAGTGAGCGACTGCTTCCGGGTTGATTTCCACCGCCGCCAGATGCGCTTGGGGCAGGAGTTGGCGGAGGGCCACCAAGTTCAAGCCGATATTGGCCCCCAGCTCCAAAACGCTGGTGGGTGGGGTGGCTTGTGATAAAAGCTGTTTGAACAGGCTGATGTTGGAAAGCACCAGCCGCTCGCCTTGGTTGCGTCGCGTATAGTCGTCGCCAAAGGCGCCCGCCCAAAAGGCTTCCTGGGGTGTTGAGTACCCGGACATGATGATGTTGTTTTCATGAGGGCGGAATTGTGCCGTGGGGCCTTGATGCCGCCCTCAGACGTGTAACTAAATCAAAGCCTGTCTTTCTGCGCCATGAAATTTTTGAGGAGCCGAAAGCCGTCCATGATTCTCAAGTCTTTTGTTGCACGGTGGCATTGATTTGTGCCAGCTCGGGCCGGGATCGCAACAAATCCAACACTTGTTGGGTGGTAAAGGGAGTTTCGGGCCGATACAAGGCTTGATAAATGGCCTCTATTAGTGCCCAGTCCTCTGGCGTGTCCAAGGTCCAGCGATAGTGTGACCAATCTTCCGGCCCTTTGTAGGAATAAAGCCTGAATATATCGGGGTGACCATAGATGTATGGGGTCACGTGTTCGCGTTCCCTCGGCTGTTGAGCTTCGCGGTGAGCTTGGGCCAATGCCGCAAACGTGAAGATTTCCGCATCCAATCCCCGTGGATAACGGCGTTCGAGGACGTTGCTGAGGTAATCTACTTTGACAACAGGTGTGTTTGTTTCGGTAAACACCCGCAGCATGTCTTCCAAGAGCCAACCGTCAAATAAAGGACAATCTGCGGTGATGCGGACCACGGTTTCGGCCTCCGCCGCATTGGCTGCACTGTAAAAGCGGTCAAGAACGTCGTCTTCGCTTCCGCGAAAACAGGGGACCTCCCAATCGCGGCAGGCATTGGCGATGGCGTCATCCGCTGAATGGTTGGAAGTGGCCACCCAAACATCATCCAAACGCCGGCAAAGGTGAACCCGTTCTAAAACGTGGGCCAGGACAGGCCGGCCGCACAAGGGCTTGAGGACTTTGCCGGGCAGGCGGGTGCTGCCCATGCGTGCCTGTATGAGGGCAACGACTTTCATGGAGTTGAGATTTGGCCTTGGAAATAAACTTTTTCAAGCTGCGGTATGCCATCGTGTGTCAGGCGCACGAGGCAGAAATTGGCGGGGGCCCCGGGCATTAGGTGAGAAGGGACTCCTGCAAAGGCGGCTGGAATGGATGAGGCATGATGCCATGCTTGGTGCCAACGGCATCCCAACATGCGTACCGCTCTTTGAACTCCGACGATGGGACGGAGGGACGATCCGGCAAAGTAGGGTGTGCCGGGCAACCTGACTATTCCATCCTCGGCCACTTCCACCCGAACCTTGCCCAAGGTGTATTGGCCGGGGGGACTTCCAGCTGCCGCCATGGCGTCGGTGGTGAAATAGATGCTTTCGGCAGGCAACCATTGGTGAAGCAACCTGAACAGCGTTGGACTGACATGAATGCCATCGGCTATCAAACCTATGTAACGCTCCACGCCCGGCGGCGCAGGACGCGCCAAGGAGCTTGCCAGGACCCGCCACACTATGTTGTCGTGGCGGTCGAGTTGCCGGGGGCATCCGTTGGCAAGATGGGTGAAACCCACCGCACCGGCTGCAAGAGCCGATTCAATCAAGCGCAAATCGGCGTTGGTATGGCCCAGGCTGATGCGAATGTCCATTGCAGCGGCCTTCCGGATGGCGGTCAAACTGCCCGGCCGTTCTGGGGCCAAGGTGAGCACTAACGGATCGGGAGTCGTTATCTGGCGAAGTTCATGCAACTGCTCTGGAGTGGGGTCCAGCATCAAATTGGCATCATGCGCCCCGCAAAAACCCGGTTCTGCGGATAGAAAGGGACCCTCAATGTGCCATCCGGCAATGGCGGCTTGTAATTCCGGATGTTGTCTGCGAATGGATGTCAGATGCTTTAAGCGCCGGGTCAGTGCGCGCCATTCGTCCGTAATCAGGGTGAGAAGAAAACGGGCGCAGCCATCTTGGCGCAAGCGTCTTACGGCCTCCATGATGGCATCGGCGGTCAAATTGTCTTGCTGAAAATCCACGCCGGCGTAGCCGTTTATTTGTGGGTCAAAAAGTGCGGGAGCCAGGTACAGATCGGGGTCGCCGCCGTCCTTGACACATTCGCTGTCCGTCAGGATGCCGTTTTCCCACTTCAATTGCCAAAAAACATTTCGTCGGAAATGCCGGGCAGTGAGGCTGCCCTTATTGGGCTTACGCGGCGACATTTTCATGGGACTTGGATGATGTTTTGTCGGCGTTGGCGTTTTTAGATTCGGCTCGATACAAGACCTCCACGACGTTGCGGATGAATTGTTCGTCGCTCAAACCTTCGCAGACTTCTTGGGGAAAGGCCACCTTTTGGGAGAAATGCGCCGCCAGCTCGCGAAAAAGTTCCACCCGTTTTTCCGGTGTGAACTCCTCGCGGCGGAGGACTGCCTGCAGTGCCAGAGCAGCTTCGGCGGGGGTGGTTTTTTGTCGCAACCGTGCCACAAGATGGGGATGCCGACGCAGAGAATTAAATTTACCTGTGCGGATTTGTTCAAGGTCCGGGAGGCTGAACTTTGGGGTGCGTATGACGACTGTACCGGCGGCAATGTCACCCAATCGTTGGTAACGGGGCGACAACAAACTGACCAGCCCCCCCACTAGATACATCAACGGCATGGAATCCACGGCACGAAGGACGTTGCGAATAAAGACCTGAAAAAAATGGAGTCTCAGGCCTTGAGCATCCACGACTCGCAGACGCAGGACTTTTTTCCCCAGGGTCTGTCCCCGCCAAAACCATTCCAAGGCCATGCCATAGCCGGTGGATACGGCCAGCCACACAAGAATGGAAAGTGCACCGCCCAAGTCGGGTGCCACAAGCCCAATTAAGTTCAGAAGCTTGGAAAAAAGGACCAACGCCGCCCCCATCACAAATACATCGATCAACCAAGCCAACATTCGGGGCAGGGGGCTGGCCAGGGGGAGTCCAAAAGTGACTCCCTCGGGTGTCCTTATGACGAGTTGGTTGGAGGTGGTGCTGCCGTTCATGCAGAGTCACCTTTGTTGGCGGCCGTTGGTTTTCCGCGGCGCGCAAGCCAAAGCATCAACAACGCCATTTGTGCGATACCGAAGGCAATTTTCAACCCGTAAGGGAGCTTGGGCTGGTGGTATTGACTTAGGAATGACTCGACCAGCCCGGCCCAAACCAACAAGAGGACGACACCGGCGGTTAAGGTTAACACATCGGGCCCCACCCGTCTTAGGCGCTCCAAGAGGGCTTCCCGACGCCCCCGCCCAATCAACGCACCGGCAAGGATGAGCCCTGCCTGACCTGCAATCAGAATGGCCGGAATTTCGATGGAGCCGTGGGGGAGCAGCCATCCCAGTAGAAACACTGTCTGGCCGTCGGCGCAATAGTCTGTGCTGATTGCGCCCAGGACAACGCCGTTGTAAAAGAGGAGGACCACCGTTCCCACGCCGTAGGTCATGCCGAGTGCCAAGGTTAGCAAGGAGACGCGTGTGTTATTAGCGATGAGAAATGAGGAAAAACTGATGCGGCTGCCGTCCACTGCAGTGGTTAGACCGGATTCTTCTTGAGCCACGCGATCACTGGGCCGCACGTAGGCGTGTCCGAAAGGCATGGTGACAAAGCGGGATTGCGTGTCCAACAGCGTTGCCAAAATGCCCAATATGACCCCTGCGGTGGTGACTGCCACGGAAAGCTTGAAAGCTCCCCAATGGTGTCGGAAGGTTTGGGGGAAAGTTTGGATTAACCATCGCCAAGGGTGCCAAGCGCGATGGCGTTCCCTCGTTTCGTGGATTTCCGCATAAGCGGTGGCCACCAAATTTTCAAGGTATTCACGCGTTTCCGGCTCGACAGCATAGGTGCGCAGGCGCACTAAATCGGAGGAGGTGCGCTCGTAGAGATATTGAAGACGCTGGAGGTCTTCCAGCGAGATGGCCTCCGGATCGGTGCGCTCCAAACGGCGCAGGCGCTCCTCCAATTCGCGCCAACAGGGTTGTTCGGTTTCCAGGAAGCGCTGGAGGTCAATGATCATGGGGCAAAGGCTTCGCGCAAGGCGGGTGTCAGACGAGAGGCTGCGTTGGTGCGGATTTGTTTTTCCTCACGTGCCATATACTCGGCAAAAACACGCAGAATGCCTTGGGCGACATGGGTTTGCACATTGCCTTGGGGCTGGGTGCCGAGGACAGCCCCCAAAAGTCCACCGCCGCGTAACATGACATTTGCATACGCCTCGGCGAGCTTGGTTTCAACGCCGACACGTTCGACAATTTCCGTCAAACCTGTGGCCAAGGTTTCGCCTTGTGTGGCAATCAGCAGGCGCGTTGCGCTTTCCTGCTCGCCCCGGATAATTTCCACTGGATTGGAATGAGTGATGGAGGCAGAGCTTTTGGCCAGAAGGGCGGCAACTTCCGGTATGGCGCGCTCGGCGGTGAGGTTCATGGCCTGCACCAAGGCTTCGCCGCGTTTTCGATCAAAAACGGTCACGCCGGGCGGCATGGTGATTTGGTGATTAGCGTTGCTTGTGAAGGCGCCGGGCTTGGCTAAAATATTGGAGGCGGAGGCAACCCCTTGCAGCAACATGTCGCGAAGGGCTTGCATTTGTGTGGCCTTGATGCGGGCCGGGTCTGGTGGGGCGGGTTTTGCCGGAGCCGGGGATAACGGGGGCAGGCTGGCTTGGGGCGTGACGGGCGTCAGCAGTTGGCCGGCCGCATTATAGTAATTAGTGATGCGGGTGATATTGGTGACCACGACGTAATTGGTCACGATGACCACGTTGGTGGTGAGTGTGACGTTGGTGGTCACCAGCATGAACGCCGGTTTGACATCCAAAACGGGAGGGGCAGTTTGGGCAGCCGCTGCCGGTACGCCAATTCCGACCACGAGCGGTACGATTGATGGAATCAGACGTCGAAACATGTGCAAGGCCATCATGGGAGACAATGTACCCTTTTGCAGGGCAAGGCTCAATCTTCATTTGTGGTGGGAAAAGGGACTGGTGCACGGCAAGAGTTTTGATGTCGGTCAATATTAAGGATTGTTGCGGCTGCAGAAGGGCCAAGGACGCGGCAACCGGTGTCAGATAGATGGGTAATGGTGCAGTTGTAAATTTTTTTAAAAAAAGTGTTGCGTTGCAAGGGATAATGCACTATAGATTGAGGCCGGTAACCTGATAGACAACCCAAAATCGCTATATGTCAGCGAGTGTTTGTGCCATGAAGAGTGCTGAAGGCGCAGTGTTTTCACGCCGGATTTTAACGTTGGTCAAGTCCATGGTCCCCCAGAAAGGAAACCCTATGTCGTACCCAAACATGCTCAAATCATTGGCGGCTGCCGCGGTATTCACCGGTTGGGCAGCCATGGCGCAAGTGGCTCAAGTGCCATTCACGTTGGCCCACATTGGCGGCAACCCCGTGGGTTCGGTGGTGAGCAACGCTCCCAACCACATCACGTTGTACGCCGGGGGTAATGACATCTGGAGCAGTGCCGACGAGTGCACTTTCCTATATATCCCCGTGACGGGGGATTTTGATATCAAGGTACGCGTGGAGTCCATGGAAGTGACCGCCCGCTGGCCCAAGGCTGGCGTCATGGCGCGTGAAACCTTGGACGGCACCAGCCGGATGGCATTTTCCAAGATTACGCCCTCTGGCCCCACGGTGGATAACTCAGGTAATCCAGCAACCGTCAACGGACAAACCGCGGGTGTGGGGGATGTTTCTTTCATGTATCGCACTTGGCGAGCAGGGGAAGCTGGAAATGGCGGCGAGCATGAAGACCGCATCGTGCCGGGGGATGGTAATCATCCGACCTATCAATGGGTGCGACTGCAGCGGGAAGGTCGCATTTTAAGGGGTTACGCGAGCATGGATGGTGTGACATGGGTGGGGCCGGTGAGCCAGGACACTTTCAATTGGCCGAGCAGCATCGGGGGTGTGGATAATGCGCCGATAGCCGATACCTTGCTGGTGGGTATTGCCGGCAGTCGGCATGGTGATGCGGGGACGACTGGAAATGAGACGGCGACGACACAGATTTACGACAACCCCAGCGATCCGGTAATCATCACCATCCAGCCGGCGGCGGTGTCAGTGACCACGCCTGGGCAAAGTGTGACTTTGCGCACCGTGGCCATGGGTTGGCCTGTGTACTTGACCTATCAGTGGAAATTGAATGGGGTGGACATTCCCAACGCGACCAACACAACTTACACCTTCACGGCGCCGGGTGGGGCTGACTCGACCAACGTGCTTACTTGCGTGGTGAGCAACACGTATAACAGCACGGTGGCCACGAGCGTCAATGCTGAAGTGCGTGCCACTTTTGGGCCTCGTATTGCTGCCGTCAGCAACCCTGGATATGGCGTGCTTTTAATTGATTTCAACAAACCTTTGGCAAATATCCAAAAAGTGAATGATGCCATCGCGTTGATTCCTGAGTATTGCGTTCTTTATTCCAACACGCCTCCGAATCAGGTGCCGGTAATTGGTGCGCCCGGCAATCCGCCCGCAGCCTTTACGTCGGCGACGTTGGTCAACAATCGTACGCGGGTTATCCTTACTTATGCCAATTACAACATTGCCATCGGACAACCATATTTTGTCGAGTTTGATCCGACCGTGGCCATTGATTTGGAGGATAATGATGGGAACAACATGTTCCATAACCTCAGCAACGCAGATCTGCGCAGCCCTATTTTCATGCGAACAGTCGGACAAATGGAGGCGTTGTCAGCGCGTGGCAATGTTGGCTTGCGTGGTGTGTTGATTTCTTTCAATCAATCGGTTGCGGGGGATTTGGCCGATGCTGAAAATCCGGCCAATTATTCAATAAACAACGGCGTGACGGTCATTTCGGCGACGATGATGGCCAATGGCACGAATGTGGTCCTGTACACTAGTCAGCAAGACCCGGTTACCAGTTATACGGTGACAGTGCAGAACATCGCGGACATGGCTCCGACGGTTCTGAATTTCAGTACACCGATATCCATCCCTGGTTATGTGCTGAGCAAACGATATGATGGAGATCGCTCCTTGGCGGATTTGAAGACTTACGCCGCCGCGAATCCTCCTGCTGCGGCGAATCTGGTGCCTTACTTTGAATATCCGGATGATGGGCGGGATTATTTCCAGGCCATCATCACGGGCTGGGTGGTACCTGCCAACACGGGCACGTATCGGTTCTATGCTGTTGGTGATGATGAAAACGAATTTTGGCTCAGCCCGGATGACAATCCAGCGAACCGCGTCTTGTTGACGCAGCAAAGCGGATGGACCTCTTTCCGCAACTACAACAAATTCCAAGGCGGTGATGGCGGAGCTGATCCAAATGCGCGTTCGGCACCGGTGCAGCTGTACCGTGGTTTGGCTTACTCCGCCGAGGTGCTTTTCCGGGATGGCACGGGCGGTGGGCACGTGTCAGTGGGTTACAACACTGACATCAATTTGCCAACCGGACCCATTCAAGGAATGGAAGTGGCTTATGGTGCTCAGCCGGGTGGCCCGACGACTTTGACAATTAATCAGCAGCCACAAAACGTTACTCAATATGCCGGCTTGAGGGCCACCTTCACCATCAATGTGACGGGTGCCAATCCGAGCGGTCCCATTGTGTATCAATGGCAAAGTGGTGGAGCAGGAGCGTGGACCAACATTCCAAGTGCCAACGCGGCATCCTATCAAACGCCTGTTTTGGGCATGGTGGACAACGGCAAGCAATACCGTTGTGTGGCCGTGAATATGGGCGGGTCCTTGGCACAGGTGATCAGCTCGGTGGCGACGTTAACGGTGCAGGAAGACACCTTGGCTCCTGTGTTGTTGTCGGCCGAGTCTTATCAAGGTTACCGGAAAGTGCGCGTGGTCTTTAGTGAACCGGTGGAACCGACCTCTGCGGAAAACCCGGCCAATTACGCCATCAACGGTGGCGTGACGGTTTTGAGTGCCACACGGACGGGTGACGGCTCGGTGGTCATATTGGAAACATCACTGCAAGACATTGCCAAGGCCTATACATTGACTGTGAACAACGTGGACGACTTCTCGCCGCTGAGCGGGGCGGTGGCACCCAATTCGACCGTCAATTTCACAAGCTTTATGCTGATACCGGGCAAGGTGAAGGAAGAAATGTTCACCAGCATTGGCGGTGGAGCTATTGGTGATTTGAAGAACAACCCGAAATACATCAACAACCAGCCGGATTCCGTGGGATACAGGGCTGGTTTTGATGTGCCGGATGAAGGCATTGACAACTATGGCCGACGGCTCTCGGGATTCATCATTCCGCCCACCAATGGTGTTTACCGGTTCTTCTTGGCCAGCGATGACGATTCGGAGTTCTGGTTGAGCACCGATGATAATCCAGCCAACAAGTCCATGGTGGCCAGCCTCTATGGTTGGACCAATTACAGGAACTACAATGCGTGGCAGGACGCCCAGCACGATGGATTGTCTTATCCTAGCGCACGCTCTGAGCCGATTGCCTTGGAGGGCGGCAAATTGTATTACGCGGAGGCTTTGCAAAAGGAAGGCGGTGGTGGTGATAGCGTTGCTGTAGCCATGGCTCCTAATGGCAGTCAACCGGGTAATGGTGAGCCTGGTATGATTGGCTGGAGTATTTTCCCAGTGACAGCGGGAACAACCACGGTGTCTATAGTGACACAACCTGTGAGCAGAACGGGCTATGAAAATGCCCGGGCTACCTTTACCTGCGTTGGGCAGGGGAGCAATCCCAACCAAGTGGGCTATCAATGGCAGGTCCTCCGTGGTGGTCAGTGGCTCATGATTCCAGGGGCCAATTCGTCCTCGTACCAAACTCCGATTTTGACGTTGGCCGATAATGGGACGCAGTTCCGCTGCCTCGTTTACAATCCGGGTGGCAGCCTGGCCCAAGCGGTGAGCGCCGTGGCTACGCTGACGGTGTTGCAGGATACGGAGGCGCCGACGGTTGAAACGGTCAGCGCCACGCCGCTGCCGAACAAGGTGTTTGTGCGTTTCTCCGAGGCGGTGCCTTATGGTTGGGACAGCACGAGTTCTTACACCTTGAATGACGGGGCAAATAATTACAATCCGGTTGAAGTGGTGGATGTGGGCGATACTGCTGGATTTGTGCTTACCTTCAGCGGTGTAAACATTGCCGCCAACCAGCCTTACACTTTAACGATTGAAAATGTTTTCGACCAGGGATTTAACCCGGTAGTGGTCACTCAAGTGGTTTTCCAAGGCTGGTATTCTCAGCCGGGCTTGGTGCAGCGTCAGGTCTTTACGGGCAATTCGAGCGCTGCCAATAATTTCACGATCGTCAGCAATAATGTGAAGTTCCCGTATTTCCCTGATTCGGTGACGATGTTGGATGTGGCGAATTCGCCCAAGAATTACGGTGATTACTACAGCATCCGAATGATCGGCTATTTCATCCCGCCGGAAACGGCTGTGTATAACTTCCGCGCCGAGGCGGACGATTCGGCCTGGTTGATGATGAGCATGACACCGGTCAATCCGGTGCATCCGGCCAACGCGGCCACAGTGATTCGCCTGGAAGGCGGCTGCGCTGCTTGCAATGAGCCAGCCAACTGGAGCGGACCGGTGTCGTTGGTGGGTGGCGTGCCTTATTTCTTCGAGGTGTTGATGCAGGAAGGCAGTGGTGGCGACTATTTGAGCCTCTCCTTCCGCAATAATGCCAGCTACCAAACCGCTCCTGGTTTGTTCCGCGATACAGACAACCGCGGTAATTTCACCAATGGCTGGATTGCTTGGGCCTTGGTGCCGGATTACCGGGTGTTTGCTTTGCAACCTACAAACATCACGGTGGCGGATGGATATACTGGCACGTTGGTCGCAGCGGTGCATCCCTATGCGCAGCCGGCTACCTATCAGTGGCAACGTTTCGATGGTGTGAATTGGCAAAACGTGGCAGGTGCCACCAGTCATACTTACAGTAAACAAATGCGGCCTGCGACTGACAATGGGGCCCAATACCGTTGCGTCGCGACCTTTGTGGATGGTACGACGGCTACCAGTGCTGTGGCGACAGTGACCGTCCTTGGCGACAGCACGCCGCCTTCTGTGGCCTACATTGTGGGCTCACAGAATTATCAACAGGTGATGGTGCGGTTTAACGAGCGTATGAATGCCGCTTCGATCGCTTCGGGGACTTATACCCTCACTGACGACTTGAGCAACGTGGTTCCGGTCTTGGGCGCGACTTTGTTGCCTGATGCCATGACGGCCGTGCTGACCACGACTCCGCAAGAGCCTGGCATGCGCTACACGCTGACCATGAGCGGGGTACGCGATGATAGCGAAAATGCCAATGAGGTAAGCCCGAACACTGCCGTTTACACGAATGCGGTTTATGCAGATGGCATTTATCTGCGACGGTATGATATTGGTGGTGGGACCACCTTGCCAGCGTTGACCAACCATGCGAACTTCCCGAACAGCCCGACTGTCAGAACCATCTTGGGTGATGCCAATTATCGTCCGAATTTGGATAACTATGGTGCCTTGATGTCGGGCGTGTTTGTGCCGCCCACGACGGGCAATTACAAGTTCTGGCTGCGAAACGATGATGATGCGGGTGCCTTCTTAGGAACCACGATTGACTATGCGAGTCGCCAATTTGTGGCATTCCGGGCCTGCTGCAATGATGGTTGGAATGATGGTGCAAACAGCCTGCCCAACGACCAAGCGGTGAAATTTCTCGTCGCGGGATTCCCGTACCATTGGGAAGCCATGGTGAAGGAAGGTGGTGGCGGTGATTACTTGGAAGTGGGCTATACTACCGGAGCGTCTGTCCTCAGTGGCGGCGCGGCCGTCCGGATACCGCGCACCTTGGTGTACCAGTACGGATTCATCAATCCGGCCATCAACATTACAACCCAACCGCAAAGTGTATCCACCAACCCAGGGGTTACTGTGACGTTTACAGTGGCGGTTTCGGGTGGGTCACCTGCCTTTACATTGTACCAATGGCAAAGGAACGGTGTGAATATCCCTGGTGCAAGAAATGCCTCCTACACAACTCCGTTGCTAACCTTCCTTGACAACGGGGCTGAGTATCGTTGCCTGATTGTGCGGTCTGATGGGGCGCAAGTTTCCGCCAAGGCCGTCGTTACTATAACACCCACAGAAAGCAATCCATTGGTGTTGCAACGCGGACACAGCCTTGATGGGAAGGTGGTTGGGTTGGTGTTTGATGATGCGGTGGCCACAGCCGCTGGCACGTACACGATCACTACGACGTCACCGCTTGGTTGGCGCCCGGTGACCTCTCCGAATGACACGGTGACAGGCTTTGGCGGGACGTGGCCTGGAAATGAGCATCCGGGGCTTGCCGTTGATGGATTGCTGCGGACCAAGTACCTGAACTTTGGCAAGCTCAACACCGGCTTCATTGTCCAGTTGGCGGCCGGACCGAAGGTGGTGCAAGCGGTCCGATTCACCTCGGCCAATGACGCGCCTGAGCGTGATCCGGTGGACTTCATACTTGAAGGCTCCAACGACGGCACGAGCTGGACTGTCATCACCAACTCGCCGTTGGCACCGTTCCAGTCTCGCGGGTGGCAGCAGACGGTGGAAGTACCCAACACCACTGCCTACAGTTACTATCGGGTGACTGTGCCCAACGTGGCGAATCCTGGCGCCGCCAATTCCATGCAAATTGGTGAAGTTGAGCTGCTTGAGCGTCCGACCAGCGTGAGTGTTGTGAGTGCTCAACTTAACCGGGGTGAAACCAACGTGGTGGTGCTGACTTTGTCCGCGCCTATCAATGGACCGTTTAACGTGTTGGTTGGTGGTTTGGCGGACGTGAACGGCAATTACATGACCCCAACCACGGTCACGGTAACCCCGCGTGGTTACAAATCTGCCAACTCCTCTCAAATGGTTGCTGGAGATGCCAATAATCCAAGCGCCAACTGGCCTGGCACGTATGGTTGGAATGCCATGGGTGACGAAAACACCATCCAGGCTTGGGTGGCAGGCAGCGATATTTGGGGCAGCTACGATGCCATGAACTTCACCTATCGCGAAGTAAGTGGTGACTTCGAAGCGACGGTGCGAATCATCAGCTTGCGCAATGCGGCCAACTGGACGAAGGCCGGCTTGATGGCGCGACCTGGATTGGCGGCGCATGAGCGTCAGAGGGCCATCCTGGCCACGCCTGCGTTTGACACTGGCCTGAACCGTGGTGAAAACGCCATTCAGATGACCTACCGTGATGGATTCGGTGGAGGTTCCGCCGAAGCGTTGCGCACGTATCCGACGGGTGGGCGCACAGGAGTGCCGCCGTTGCCGTATCCGAATGTTTGGGTGAAACTGATGCGTTCGAATGGCACATTCTACGCCTTCCACAGCCTTGACGGGACAACGTGGGTGGCGAATGGAACTTACGCTGACAACCTGCCGTCACTTCTCAACGTGGGTCTGGCATCGTCGGCGGTCAATAATAATGACTATACTATTGCCACCTATCGGGACTTCCAAATTAGATTGATAATCCCTGCTGAGACGGTGACAACGGTTTCGGCTATTGATGAAGATTCCATGGCCACCATTAATATTCCGGGACATGGTGGGAATCGCACTTATGAAATAGTCTCAGGGCCCGCTCATGGCCAGGTGATTATTCAAGGTGGTCAGTTTATCTACATCCCGGATCCGAACTTCAACGGCTTGGATACCTTCAGCTACCGAGCCATTGAGAATGGTGTAGTTTCGGATGTTCTGACCATCAATGTGCCGGTAACGATGGTCGAAGATGCGGCGACACGTCCGTATGCCTTCACGAATAATCTGCCTATAGCGGTGGGGGCTGCGCCTCGGGCCGTTGTAACGGCTGACTTTGTGAAGGACAACAAGCTCGATTTGGCGGTGGCCATACCGGCGAGCAATGTGGTGGCCATCCTCAAGGGCAACGGAAAGGGTGACTTCACCAACCGCCATGACTTGGTGGTCGGCAGCAATCCGATTGCGTTGACCTTGGGCGACTTCAATTACGATCGTAAGCCGGATTTGGCGGTGTTGTGTGCGGGTGACCGTGTAGTGCAAATCTGGCAGAACATGGGCGTGAATGACATGGTCAACGCCTTGGTGTTGGTGACCAACATTCCGCTCAGCGGCAATAATCCTGTTGCCTTCATCGCTGCGGACATCAACAAAGATTTGTTTGTTGATCTCGCTGTGGTGGATGCCGGCGACGGCACCAATCCGGGCACCGTGGAGGTCTTCTTCCATCAACGTTTGGTGTACGCGGCGGTGTTTGACACAACCAATATCGTCGAAGTTGGTCGTTCACCCAGTGCAATTGGAGCGGGCTTGCTGGGCACGCCCACGGCCCTTGACAAGCCCGATCTCGTGGTGGCGAATTCTGGTGACGACAATGTGAGCATTGTCAGCTTGGTCGGAACCTCCCTGTCGGTGGTAACCAACCTACCCGTTGGCATCATGCCGGTGGCTGTGGGCGTGGTGGACATCAACCTCGACAAGCTGCCGGACATTCTGGTGGCCAATATGGGATCGGACGATCTCACGGTTTGGACCAACGCCTCTAATCCGAAGATTCGCAATGACATGCGTTTTGCGCAGGCGGGCAGCTTCGGGTTGGGTATGGCCGCGGGCTTCCAGCCTCGTGACCTGGCCTTCGGTGACTTCAATAACGACAAGATGGTAGATGTGGCCGTGGCGCTTATGGGCGCCGATGCCGTGCTGGTCATGCATGGCAACGGTTTGAAGAGCCTCACCAATTCTCCGCTGTTGCCGGTATTGAACTTCTACTGGGGTGACCCGGGCATGATCAGCGCTGTGGAAGACATGCCGGTGGCCTTGGCAGCGGGCGACTTCAATGCCGACCGCCTGCCTGACTTGGCGGTGGCCAATTGGGGTGCGGAGAATATTTCTCTGCTCCTCAACAACTGGTCGCCGAAGGCTTACAATCAGAAACTGGTCTTCATTGAAGATGTGCCTACCAACATTGTGTTGGGCGGCAGTTACGGTCCGTTGGATTACTACATCACGGTGTGGCCGACCAATGGTGTGCTTTCGCCGAGCAATGGTGCAGGCTATCTCAATCTGACCACCAATCCTGTCTTGACATACACGCCGTTGACCAACCGCTATATGCGGGACGTGATCAAGTATTACGTTTCCGACGGCGTCAAGACATCCAAGTGGGCCACCCTGAGCATTACCATCCTGCCTGTGAACGACCAGCCGGTCATTGCGACGGCGGTGGGCGAGATGGGAACGGTGGAAGTGCCGGAGGACATCCCGGTAAAATGGACCAACTTCATCACCTATGCTTGGGCCGGACCTTGGGGTGAAGAGAAGCAACGCTTGACGTATTTCTTCAAGCCTGCTGATCCGACCTTGTTCAAGGGCAAGGCTGGTCTGCCTCGGATTGCGACTACGAACTTGACGCTGTACTTCACGCCGACCAACAACATCTTCGGAGAAACATTGGTTGAGCTGTGGGCCAAGGACAGCGGACGGGTCAAGACGAACAATCCGGACCTGCGGCCATACGGCGAGCAGGATACGACGGTGACGCAGACGTTCATTGTTCGCATCACCAACGTCAACGACGCGCCGGTATTCACCCGGCCGACGCAGTTGGCGGCGCGCACGATTGTTGAGGATTCCGGAACCAACTGGGTCTTCGAGGTGCGCGACATTGACAGCGACATTGACAGCCTGACGGTGACCATCATGTCCACCAATACGGCCTTGGTGGACCCGAACAACCCGGCACACTGGAATTACACCAAGTCCTTGAATCCGGGCACCAACACTTGGAATGTCCAGCTTAATGTCAATCCGGCTCCGGATGCCTACGGGCGGACGTTGCTGACCATCATCCTGAGCGATGGCACCAATACATCGTCGCGCACGGTGGGCCTGATTGTCCAACCGGTCAACGACAAGCCGAACTTTGTGCTGACTCGCACGAGCTTGGACATCAACAGTGTTGCCGGTCACTGGAGCACCAATGTGGTGGTGGATATCGCCAACTCCATACCTCTGCTCGGACCGGCCAATGAGGTCACTCCGCCTGCGCCGCTGGTGCCGCAGAAGTTCCTGCAATTCAAAGTTGTGGCAAGCGACACAACGCCGTTTGTCTCGCTGCCCACCATCAATCCGCTGACGGGTGGTTTGGTCATCCGCACCAAGCCGACCACTGCCTCCATCACGGTGAACTTGACCGTGACGGCGATTGACAGCGGTGGAACGCTCTACGGCGGGGTCAACACCAGTGACCCGCAGGTGATAACATTACGGATTAATCCGTAACAACTGATTCAATGAAAAACGGCGGTCGGGAAACCGGCCGCCGTTTTTTCTTTTTTGGCATGCTCGTTTTTCTACAATGGAGCCATGTCACTGACTGTTCAGGGTTTGTTGGAAAACGAGGAACTGCGCCGCCACGAATTTCCTGTTACCGCCCAAAAAGTATTTCTTGCGCACGCTGCGGTTTCGCCCTTGCCGCGCCGGGTAGCCGAAGTGATGGCCAATACTGCTCTGGCTGGGATGAACGATGACCAGGAAGCAGTAATAGGCTATGAAGTTATCCAACAGGCACGGCAGCGCGCTGCCCAACTGTGCGGAGCTGCTCCAGAGGAAATGGCACTTGTCGGCCCAACGTCTCTGGCGTTGAGCTACGTGGCTGGTGGATTGCCCTTCCGCAGGGGCGACAACATTGTCATCTATTTTGATGACTATCCTGCCAACGTCTATCCGTGGATGGCATTGGCGGAAAAAGGTGTGCAAGTGCGCTTTCTCAACGCGCGCGCACTAGGCCGGATACGGCCGATGGATGTGATGGGGCAGGTGGACGAGAGCACCCGGTTGGTGGCACTGGCTTCCTGCCACTTTGTCTCCGGCTGGCGGTTGGAGGTGGAGACCTTGGGCCGGCAATTGCGGCAGCGTGGTATTTGGTTTTGTGTGGATGCCATTCAAACATTGGGAGCCTTTCCACTGAATGTTGCAGGCTGCGTGGACTTTTTTGCAGCGGATGCGCACAAATGGCTGCTGGGGCCTTCGGGGGCTGGTTTGCTTTATGTCCGGCGTGAGCTTCAAGGTTTGCTCCGGCCCATTGTTCACGGGTGGCACAATGTTCGTTGCCCCGACTTTGTTGCGCAGGAACGATTGGAATACCGGCCCGATGCCCGACGGTACGAGGTGGGAACGGTCAACCTTTCAGGGGTGGTGGGGCTCAATGCTGCCTTGGGACTTTTATTGGAGTTGGGGATTGAAAACATTGCCACCGAGCTGTTGCGCAAACGAGCGTGGCTGGTGCCGGAGTTGGTGCGCCACGGATGGGAAGTATTACATGCCGATGCGCCGCCTCCCAATGCCGGTGCCATCCTGTCTCTCAGACGTGGTGATGAAGATCTTGCCAAGTGGCATGCCCGGCTGGCTCAAGCCGGTTTTGTGACTTCTTTGAGAGCGGACCGCTCCCGGCGTCATTACTTGAGACTATCCCCGCATTTCTACAACACAGATGACGAGTTGTATCGGTTATTGGAAATACTGAAAGGTTAGCCATGTCACGCGCCAAATTAACGGTTTTGACGGAAAATTCCACTCATCAAGCCGGCTTGATGGCCGAGCATGGGTGGAGTGTGTGGATTGAATGGGGAGAAGAAAACTTTCTTTTTGATACCGGTCAGACTGGATTGTGGAGGGAAAACGCCAAGCGCCTCAATCTTTCTTGGTCCCGTTTGTCAGGTGTCATTCTAAGTCATGGCCATTATGACCACACGGGCGGTTTGCCGGCACTTGGTGAATTGCCGCCGCAAACGCGTATTTTTTTGCATCCCGATGCCTTATCGGGCAAATACTCGGTCCCTCGAAATTCACCTGCACGCTTTATCGGCATGTCCCAAGGTTCCAGAGCGTGGTTGGAACGGCAAGGAGACCGCATTCAGTTTGTAACGGCCCCTCTGGAACTGGCACCTGGATTGTGGCTGAGCGGTCCCATTCCGAGAAGTCATTCATTTGAAGATGTTGGAGGACCTTTTTTCTTGGACGCAGATGGTGCCTCTCCAGACCCTTTGTGGGATGACATGGCTTTGGGGTTGGTGACGCGGGACGGATTGGTCGTGCTGCTTGGTTGCGCGCACGCAGGTGTGGTGAACACGATGGACCACCTAAGGTCGGTACTTGGAAACCCACCGATTCATACCGTATGCGGTGGAATGCATTTGTTGCAGGCAAGTCCGGAGCGGATGGCTGCCACCCTTTCAGCTTTTGAAGACTACAAGATTCAACGCCTGGGTGTGGCTCATTGCACCAGCTTTGCGGCGGCTGTGGCATTAAGTCAAAGATTTCCTGGAAAATGCTTTGTCCCTCATGTGGGCACAGTTATGGAATTTTGTCTCTCGTGACTGTAATGTCATTTCATGAAAAGCGCCCTAAAGAGTTTGTTTGGAAAGTGGTTTTTGTCGCCAATAGGCTTGGTGTTCGGGCTGATCAGTTTTAATGTCTTGGGTGGGGGTATTGAAGGTCATGTTTTTTTGCGCGGCACCCCACCGCCGGAAGTGCCGGTGGACTTGACCAATTTTCCTGATTGCCGCAGCGTTCGGAAAGAGCCGCTCACGACGCGCCATTATGTTTGTGGAACCAACGGCGGCTTGGCCAATGTGTTCGTGTTTATTCGCGAGGGATTGCAGGGGCGGAGCTTTCCCACCCCCACGAATGAAGTCGTGTTGGACCAATACCATTGTGGCTTCCATCCATATATGTTGGGGGTGCAAACCGGCCAGGTGTTGCGGATTAAAAATTCAGAGCCTTACATGGAGACGGTACATGCGGTGGCCTTGACCAACAAGGGATTCAACATTGCACAGCCGCCTAATACCAGTGCTCGGTTCAAATTTGACCGGCAGGAAATTCTGCTGCGGATCAAGTGCGAGATACATCCTTGGGAGTTTGCGTATGTAGGCGTGGTGGAACACCCTTTTTATGCAGTCACAGACACCAATGGATGGTTTCGCCTGCCGGAAAATCTGCCGCCAGGCCGCTACGTTTTGGAGGCTGTGCATCAAAAGTTGGGCAAGCAAGCACAGACCATTACCGTTGAAGAAGGTCAGACGGTAAACGTCCGGTTTGAATATCAATCGCCGTATAAAAATGCCCCTTAAATGGGCATTTGTGACGTTTACTTGGGCTCAGCCAGCAGGTACTCGACACGCGTCAGGGCCTCCAATGGAACGCGCTCCAAAGTTGCGGGCAGCAAACAAAAATCTCCTGGCTTCAAGGTAACAGCCAAATCGCCGGAGCCCACTTTCAGGCTTCCTTGCACGATGCCGATGATTTGTGCGCTGGTGAAACTTAAATAAAACCGTTGCCCGCGTTTGACACGGCATGCATTGACCATGAAAGCCGCGTCATCCACCAAGTACCTCACGGCCACGCTGGTGCTGTGCGAGTAACGCGTGGAGATGAGTGACGGCTCGGCGTCATTGAAATCAATGCAAGCCAGGGATTCCTCCACGTGCAATTGCCGTGGTTTGCCATCCAAGCCGACACGATTCCAATCGAAAACGCGGTAGGTTGTGTCGCTGTTTTGCTGAATTTCGAACAACACGCAGCCGGCACCCAAGGCATGCAAACGTCCACTGGGCAGGAACATGGCGTCACCAGCTTTTACCGGCAGGCGATGGACGCAATCGGCCACTGTGCCGTCCGTCAACCGGCGGGAAAAATCGTCGCGGGAAACACCGGGCTTTAGGCCGGCATAGATGACGGCATCCGGTTGACACTCTGTGAAAAACCACATCTCAGTCTTGGGTTCCCCACCCAAGCTTGCTGCTTTTTCAGCCGGGGGATGAACTTGGAGGGAGAGGTCCTGCTGGGCGTCCAAAATCTTGATGAGCAGCGGGAAGCGTCCAGAGGGTGTCGGCGAGGCAGTGCCGAGGATGTCGCGCCCATGATTTTCCATCAACCAGCGCAAGTCGTTTCCGGCCAAGGGACCATTGGCGATGACGCTGGCATCATCGGGGCGGTCGGTAATTTCCCAAGATTCACCGATGGGCACAGAGGGCGGCAAAGGTTTGCCGTAGAGACGTTCCAGGTTGCGACCTCCCCAAACACGCTCCTTGAAGCGCGGCTCGAATAGCAAGGGATAAAGTTTACGCGCGGGCATTTATTCGTATCGCAAGGCTTGGATGGGGTCCAAACGCGAGGCTTTGAAGGCTGGGATAAGTCCGGCAACTACACCGACTAATACACTGAATCCCAAAGCTAGAATCATGGCGCCGGTGGTGATGACAGGAGCGTTGGCCTGTGGGGTCAACTGTTCCAAGAGGGCAACCAATCCCCATGCTGCAGCCAAGCCCACAGCTCCTCCGACGACGGAAATGACAGCGCTTTCTACGAGAATTTGGGCAAAAATGGCAAAGGTGGTGGCGCCGATGGCTTTGCGCAGACCGATTTCCCGGACTCTTTCAGTAATGCTGGCCAACATGATGTTCATGATGCCGATGCCGCCAACCAACAGGCTGATGGCCGCGATAAAACCCCCGCTCAGGCGGGCGTTTTTTATCGTTTTGTTGATGTTCTCCACGTTGTTTTCCTGGGTTTGAAATGAGAAATCTTCTATGCCACGGTGGGTCATCATCAAAACGTTGCGGGCCTGTTGAAGAGCGGCGTCCATGCGGTTCAGACCGGCTACTTTAATGTCAATGTCGGTCAACCGCGGGTCCGGGAAATTGTCCATGCCGGAGGCTGCTCTGAACCTGAGCCACATGGTGTTGAGCGGGATGTAGGCGGTGTAATTTTTTCGTTGAAATGCCCAGTTAGGACGGCCAAAGCCGCGGCGGCGTTCGACCGTCGTTTTCTTTTCCTCCAGCCGCCCTTGTTGTTGTAGCTCGCGTTTTTTCTTTTCCAGCTCCCCTTCATAATGCTGCAACATGCCCACGATGATGAAAGGGTAGTTGTTGACATATACCGTCTCCCCCAAGGGGATTATTTCACGGCCCACTTCTGCGGGTGACCCAAAGAGTTCATCACGGATGCCGGTGCCGATGACGATGACGTTGCGGGCTTGTTCTTCGTCCAATTCATTAAAAAACCGGCCATGAGCCACGACATGGAGGTTCATATCCAAAACCTCGCGCCAAACTCCAACTAGTTCGCTCGGGCGGACGGATTTGGGGCCGCGGGTGATAACAGCCCCGGGCAAGGCCATTTCGGGGGAAACCACGCGAATCAGCGGGGCGCTTCGTCTAAGGGCTTGGACATCCACAATGGTGCGTCCAGGGGCTTGGTCTGCCTTGTGTTCCTGAGCCGGAGGGACATCTTGTTCGCGCGTCAAGACCTTGTCCAGCCCACCCATTGCCATCAGGGCTTCTTTCATGCCATTTTCCATCCCTTTGATGGTGGCCGACATGGCAATCAGGCTGGAAACCCCCAACACAATGCCCAACATCGTCAGGAATGAGCGGAATTTGTGCGCCCAAATTTCCTTAAATCCTACCAGTATGGCATTGAACAGGAACATTATTCGTTCAGTTTTACGCCTCCATACCGTCCTGCCGGCATCAAGTTTTTTTGCCGCGCTGCTTTTGTTTGGAAGGACGAGGCGAGGCTTTCACCTGTTTTCTCATGCTTAATGCACTTGCATAAACTTGACGCACCGGCACGCCATTTTCTTCAGCCACTTTTCGGCAACTCTCGAACTCAGGGGCGCATTGCACCAACTTCCCATTCAGCCAACCTTCTTTGACCCGTACGGGTCCCCAGGGGGTGGCAACGTCTTTGAAATTACGCTGCAACTTGCGGCGCGAAGCCGTATAGTACCGCACGCCGAAGGTGGAGGTTTCCTTCAAAATCAGCTCGGCGAAGGTGTCGGCTGAACTTGGAGTACATAAGAGGGTGAGCACTACACCGGGACGGTTCTTCTTCATTGTCACCGGCGTGTAAAAGACATCCAGAGCCCCTTGTTGAAGAGCTTTCTCCACAAAATGACCAAGGATTTCCGGATTCAAGTCGTCCACGTTGGTTTCTAAAACAGCAACCATGTCTGTTTCCCAATCCAAGGAAGATGATGGTTGTTGGGTGGCGGCCTGGCCCAAAATCATCCGCACACAATTCGGACGGGTTTGCAATTTACGGCTGCCCATTCCGTAGCCCACTTTTTCCGGCAGCATGGATGGCATGGGGCCGAAAGATACCGCCAACTCCGCCAACAGCGCAGCACCGGTGGGGGTGAGCATTTCTTGAGGTTCGTTGCATTGCTCCAGAGGCACGCCGCGTTTGGCAAGGATTTCCAAGGTGGCCGGTGTGGGTACAGGAAAACGACCATGCGCACATTCGACCCAGCCTTGGCCTTCGACTACCGCAGAAGCTGTGACTTGAGGGCGGCCAAGCAATTCCAGTCCAATGCAACCTCCAACGATGTCCACGATGGAATCCACGGCTCCAACTTCGTGGAAGTGCACTTTTTCCGGTGGAATCCCATGCACTTTGCCTTCAGCTTCGGCCAGGCGATGGAAGACGGCAATGGCGGTTTGTTTTACCCAAGGTGAAAGCTCAGATTTTTTGATTAAATCGCGGATTTGGGCGAAAGTGCGTTCGTGGTGATGGTGTGCTAAATCGTGGTGGGACTTGTGGTGGTGGTGCGCATGGTGATGGTCATGGTCGTGAGCATGTTCATAAGCATGAGAATGGTCGTGCCCATCGTCAGAATGGGGGTGTTCATGGTCCTCCAAATGAACGTCCACCTTGACGCCTTGGATGTGCCATGTTGAACGCGGGTGAGCATGGAGGTGATAACCATGCAAATTAAGCTTGCTCAGTTCCCGCTCTATTTTTCCCAAGTCAGTACCCAAGTGCACCAGTCCCCCAAGGAACATGTCACCACTGAGGCCGCTGATTAAATCCAGATGCAGAATTTTCATTGTGACACCCAGGTGCTTTTCTATTCCCCGGCTGCCAGTGCGTTGATTTGGCTTGCGGCGTAACCTGCGCCAAACCCATTGTCAATATTGACCACTGTCACACCACTTCCGCAACTGGTCAGCATGCCCAGCAGTGCGCTTAGGCCGCCCAGATTGGCGCCGTATCCGACACTGGTGGGCACCGCAATGATGGGGCGGGAGATTAATCCGGCGACCACGCTGGGGAGGGCTCCTTCCATTCCTGCGACTACCACAAGAACGTTGGCCTTTTGCAATTCCGCGAGGGGGCGGAGCAGCCGGTGCAAGCCTGCCACCCCTACATCATAATATCGTTCTACCCGGTTGCCCATCACGGAGGCTGTGACGGCGGCTTCTTCGGCCACCGGCAAGTCACTTGTTCCTGCGGCCAACACCGCGATGAATCCGGGGCGTTTGGGCAGTGGACGTTTTTCCCACGTGATGCATTTGGCTGTTTCGTGCCAAATGGCTTTTGGCAGCTTGCGCTTGACTGCGCGAACGTGTGATTCCCCGACGCGGGTAATCAGAAGACAGGATTCCTTGCCGGCCAGGTGAGCCGCGATACCGGCAACTTGTGCGGGGGTTTTGCCCGCACCGTAGATGACTTCGGGGAAACCTTTGCGCAGGGCGCGGTGTGTGTCCACCTGGGCATACCCCAAATCAGCGAACGGGGCACGTTGGAATGCCTGCAATACCTCCTTTTGAGACAGGAGGCCGGCTTTGAATTGGTCCAATAATACTGCCGCTTCTTTCGCTGTCATGGGCCATAGTTTGCCTTGCAGTGTGGAGAACGGCAACCCGAATTGCGTCGAGAGATTTGAACGGTGGCTTAAATGAGGGTGTCTTATTCGTAAATCGCTTCCGCTGGGATTGGCACGGAGGTCAGAGAAAGATTGCCAAACCGTGGTCAAATAAGGTATCAAGCGCAGCTCATGGGAAAGCTTCAGGCCAAAGCAGTGCTTTCAGACGAAGCCTTGGAAATTATTGCGTCACGTTTTCGAATCATGAGTGAGCCAACCCGGCTCAAATTGATTTACCTTTTGCGCGAGGACAGAAGGACGGTTACCGAATTGGTCTCGCTTACCGGAAAATCGCAGGCGCATGTTTCCCGGCAGCTTAAGGCACTGGCAGACGCAGGAATTTTAAACCGCGAAAGGGAGGGGGTAAGTGTCTATTACACTATTGGAGACCGTGCGATACTCAAATTGTGCCACCATGTATGCGGTGGACTGGCGAATGAATTTCTGCGTCGTGGTTTGGATGTGCCTCTGGTGATGTCTTCTCGAAAATGAGCATGGCTTGAAAAATGCTCTTTAGGAGGGGTTGCGGTAGGTACAGGGCAATGTGTGGACGTGTATTGTATTCATATCATAAACCGCCCTGCGCCTGGTCCACGCCGCAAGTTAAAGAAAGGCAAGTAGTTATGAAGACCGAGCGCACGCGATGGGGGTGCGTGGCCCGGGGCGTTTTAGAAGCAGCGAGCAGGCTGTGGCTGGCCATGCTTGCTGAACTAATGCCCAAAGGCCAGGCATCCGGATTCTTAATATTGGAAAAGCAATGGCAGGGTTTGTTGTCCATTTGCAGACCAACCCTGTGCATGGCTCAAGTCAACGGACCTGCATGGCCCAAGTATTCCCAAAGTATCCAACAATTAAAAACTGGGGCCTTTGGGGAGTCGGTGTATGGTCTAAGGGGGGGTGCCGAAACATCATGGCGTCCTCGTAACGACAGGGTCAAACAGCCCTGAAACATTCAACTGGCCGATGTAAAATAGCCTTGTGGTTTTTAACACAAGAGCTATAAATAACGTCGTTGCCACCAAACCCAAACATCGTTATGAGGCGAAAAGCACCATTACACAGGGGTTTTACCTTGGTGGAAATCATGATCGTGGTGGCTATCATCGGTTTGTTGTTGGCCATTGCGGTGCCCAATTTCCTCAAGAGCCGACAACTGGCGCAGAGCCGTGCCTGCATCAATAACCTCCGACAAATCCAGGCATCCAAGCAGGTCTGGGGAGTGGAGAAAAGCAAGGCGCCAACCGATGTGCCTACTGACGCCGACCTCATTGGGCCGCTGCTCTACTTGAAGGTTAAACCTGTTTGCCCGGCTGGTGGAACTTACTCCTATAACGCCCTAAGTCAACCGGTGACTTGCTCAGTGGAGGGACACACCCTTCAGTGGTAATTGACCATTGACTGTTCGGCGGATGGGGAATTGTAAAACTGCTGCTTCCGTCAAGGAAGCACGCTGGACGGAGCGCTGTCCCTTCGCAAACAGGATGTAATTATTAAAAGGCCTGACTTAATCCACACGCAGACGGTAAAAGCCGGTGTGGTTCGCAGGTGGGGTGTGATTAAAAGTTGCGGGTTGACCGTTACCGGACACGTTCATCACTGGCGTCCATTCCGTAGCGGGAAGTGACGGTGTATATTCCAGCGTGTAGCTCTTCCCCGCTTCCGTGGCCGGGAGAGAGAAGGAGAAGGTCCCATCACGAAAGCTTAAACTCTCGGTTGGAATGACCACCTCGTTGGGAATGACTGTGGCTTCAGCTTGCACCTGGAGATTGTCCAAAGCGAGACCAATTTGGCGGTTCACATAAGGCCCGGTACCATCGGGATCTGTAAGCGTTGGGCCATGTGCATCGAATCGCAAATAAAAAGTCTGTCCCGCCGGCACAAAAACATTTTCAACCCAGCCTCCAATGTTGCGTCTGCTGTTCTCAGGGGCGTTTCCATCAACCCAATAATTTGAGCTCGATGCTTCAACTTGGTCAGGATAGGTGAAAACCGCTTCAAACTCATTTCCCAAGTCGCGCCAGGTGATGCCATCGGTTGAGAAACTTGCCTGGATTCCTCCATAACGCGAAGGGCCGCTATTGCGTACGATCCAAACTTCGACATCAAATCGCAATTCGAAGCGCGTTAAATCTGCGCCGGTTTGGTTCGTGATTATTGTGATTAAAGCGCGTGGGTTATCTCCCGCTGCTTCCGCGTAAACGCCTAACGCTCTGTCGCTGTCGGACGACAAGCCGGAATCCGGCCATGGCCCACCGTTGAAACCGCCGTTGGATGGAAATGTATTGGCTACAAACAAATTTGTGGCACGTTCGACGTTGCCAACATTGATGGACCAAAAAGTGTGCTCGCCGACTCCTGGCGCTACAACACCGTTGGTGGACATGCTGTCAAAATTTTCGGAAACTGTTCCACCAGGCCCACCCCTTAAAACATAACCTGCACCCAGCGGAGCGCCTTTCACATTGGAAAACAGGAAGTGAAAAATGAAAAAACAGACGATGAGGAATTGGTGCTGGCATTTCATGACATCTTAATTACAGCACGGTTTTCATCTGACGTCAAAGAAATCAGGCACCGCATTTTCAATCCAATTCGACATGGGACAACGCCGGCCAATTCCGAATTAGACAAAAGAAATGCCGATCCAATATGCAAGGTCATTTGAGGAAAAAATCGTGGAGGGAAAAGTGGTGTAAGGAGAAGAGCTTAGGACTGCGTGGAACCACAACAAATGGGGGGTAATACCGTAAAAAGGCTACAATATATAGTGGTTCTAGCATCATTTTTCTTCATAATTAAACATTGTCACAAAGCCATTTTTTGGTACACTTGTTTCACGGGAAAATCGGCCCTCAAAACGAGGGTTGTTCCCCGGCAGTTGCCCCAAAAAGAAAGGGGCAATCCATGGTTTATGAGTGCCAGTGTGGCAGACGAACAAGCAGTGAAACCGGCGACTGAAGAGACCTACGATGCCTCCAAGTTGGGGAAGCTCGAAGGGTTGGAGGCGGTGCGCAAAAAGCCCGGCATGTACATTGGGGGAACGGATGAGCGGGCCCTTCATCATTGTGTATCTGAAGTCTTGGACAATTCTGTGGACGAGCATCTTGCCGGACACTGCACGCGTATTGACGTGACCATCCACGTGGATGGGTCCATTTCGATTCGTGACAATGGACGGGGCATCCCTGTGGACATCCATCCGCAGTACAAAATCCCCGGTGTGGAAATGGTGCTGACGACACTTCATTCCGGGGGCAAGTATGGTCAGGGAGGTTATAAGTTTTCCGGCGGCACGCACGGGGTGGGGGCGAAGTGCGTGAATGCGGTGAGCGAGTGGTTCAAGGTGGAGGTCAGCCGCGGCGGCCAAGTGCATCACATGGAGTTTTCCCGCGGCAAGACGGTGAAAAAATTGGAAGTAATCGGCAAGGCCAAGGGCACGGGCACGTTGATTACTTTCATGCCGGACCCTGAAATTTTTAAGGAGACCACTGAATTCAAAGCGGAAATCATTTCTCAGCGTTTGCGCGAGCTGGCGTTTTTAAATGAGGGTTTGGAAATCACGTTTTTGGATGAGCGCAAGCCCAACAGCGCGCGGGAGGTGTATTACTACAAGGACGGCATCGAGGAATTCGTCAAACAGCTCAACAAGAGCAAGGTGCCGCTGCATCCCAAGCCCATCAGTATTGCCCGGCAGACGAAGTTGCAAACGGCGGAAAAAGAGGTGGAGGTTCATGCGCAAATTGTCCTGCAATATAATGACAGTTACACGGAGCAGGTTTTGTGTTACACCAACACCATTCATAATCCCGACGGGGGCGCGCATTTGTCCGGCTTTCGGACTGCTCTCACCCGCTCCATCAACCAGTACGCAAAGCAAAATGATTTAATCAAAGAGAAGGATCCTCAAATCACAGGGGACGATGTGCGCGAGGGATTGACGGCGGTTATCTCCATCAAGCACAGCGACCCCAAATTTGAGTCACAGACGAAAGTCAAATTATTGTCGCCGGAAGTTGAAGGCATTGTATCCACCATCACGTACGAAGGGCTGATGGCCTACTTTGATGCCAATCCGGCAGTGGCCAAAAAAATCATCGAAAAATCCCTCAATGCCGCGCGGGCGCGCGAGGCGGCCCGCAAGGCGCGCGAGGCGGTGCGCAAGACTGCAATGACCGGTGGTGGTCTGCCGGGAAAACTGGCCGATTGCAGTGACCGCGATCCGGCGAACACGGAGCTTTACATTGTCGAGGGCGATTCCGCCGGCGGCTCCGCCAAGCAGGGGAGGGACCGCCGCTATCAGGCCATCCTGCCCATTCGTGGCAAACTCATCAACGTGGAGAAGGCGCGGTTGGACAAGGTGCTGCAGAACGCCGAGATTCGGACCATGATTACGGCGGTGGGCACCGGCATTGGTGACGGTGAAGGGGAGGGGGCGTTCAACCTGGAGAAACTGCGGTATCATAAAATCATCATCATGACCGATGCTGATGTGGACGGTGCGCACATACGGACCTTGTTGTTGACCTTTTTCTACCGGCAAATGCCGCAGCTTATCAAACATGGCTTTGTGTACATTGCCCAGCCGCCGCTCTACCAAATAACTCGTAAAAAGCGGGTTGAATATGTTGAGGATGACGCTGCGCTCAACCGGATTCTCATCACCCTTGGCACCGAAGAAGTGCGGCTGCGACAACTGGAGACGCAGCGCGAGTTTAGTCAAAAACAATTGTCCGAAATATTGGAATTGCTCGAAACCTTGGACAAATACGCAAGGGCCATCCGCCGGCATGGTGGAGACTTTGCGGATTATCTCGAGGCACGGGATCCGCGGACCCATGAACTGCCCAATCACCTTGTGAAGGTGCGCGAGGGTAATCAGGAGACCGTTCATTATTTTGTGAGCGAGGCGCAATTTGCGGCGTTTGCGGAGGCCAATCCGGACCTTGGTTTGTTTGGCGAGGAGGAGGCGGAGCCGTCGCGGGAAAATGGTGGTGGCGAGGGCGAAACGCGCAAAGCCGGTCCCACCCGCCGGGCCAGCCATGTGGAATTGCACGAGAGCAAAAGCGTGGCCGAGCTGCTGGCGCGCCTAAGCCGGAAGGGCTTGAGCATTGAGCATTATGCGGCGCAGGATCATCCCCTCTTTGAATTGATTGAAGGTGAAGGGGACAAGGAGACGGTCAAGCCGCTTTACTCCATTGCTGAAATTCTGACTGCGGTCAAGGAGGTGGGCCGGCGTGGTTTGCAGATAAAACGTTTCAAGGGCTTGGGCGAAATGAATCCCAAGGAACTTTTTGAAACCACCATGAATCCCGAGCGCCGCAAACTGCTGCGCATTGATTTGACCGATGCCGTAGAGGCGGAGGAAATGTTCACCAAATTGATGGGCGACGAAGTGGAGCCGCGCCGGCAATTTATCGAGGACAACGCTTTGAACGTGCGCAACCTGGACATCTGAGTGGCGCAGACGGCAACGATGGGCACTGGCTATGGCCGAGACAAATTCAACTGATTCCCCAACACCACAGGGCGACAACACGTCATCCACGCCTCCGGCCGCCGGCGGGGGGAGTGTTTTTGCCGCCAACGATCGCGTGGTCAAAATCAACGTGGCCGAGGAAATCAAGAACTCATTCCTCGACTATTCCATGTCGGTCATCATTTCGCGCGCGCTGCCGGATGTGCGCGATGGGTTGAAGCCTTCCCAGCGGCGCATTTTGTTTGCGATGAACGAGCTGGGAGTGTTCCCCAACCGCAAGCATCTCAAGTGCGCCAAGATCGTGGGCGAGACGATGGGTAATTACCATCCTCACGGCGACCAGGCGATTTACCCCACGTTGGTTCACATGGCGCAGCCGTGGTCCATGCGCGAAAGATTGGTGGATGGGCAGGGCAATTTTGGTTCGGTGGAAGGGGATCCACCGGCCTCCATGCGATACACCGAGGCGCGTCTGGCGCCCCTGGGGGCCGTGCTCATGGAGGACATGGACCGTGACACGGTGGATTTTGTGCCGAATTATGACGAGACACGGATGGAGCCGACCGTGTTTCCGGCGGCGTTTCCGAATCTGTTGGTGAATGGCGGGACGGGTATCGCCGTGGGCATGGCCACCAACATCCCGCCGCACAATTTGGGGGAGGTTATTGACGGCATCTGCGCGCAGATTGACAAGCCGGACATCACAATTCCGGAATTGATGCGACACATCCGAGGACCGGATTTTCCGACGGGATGCATGGTCTGCGGGTTGGAAGGCATCAAGGCCTATTTTCACACGGGCCGCGGCAGCCTCAAGGTACGTGGGAAAATTGGAATTGAAGAATTAAAAGGTGGGCGCGAGCAGCTTGTCATCACGGAGATTCCGTTCAACGTCAACCGGGCTGTTTTGGTGTCGCGGATTGCTGAATTGGTCAACGAGAAAACACCGGGACTGACGGACATCACCAACATCCGGGATGAATCCGATGAAAACACGCGGGTGGTGATTGAATTGAAGCGGGATGCCGTCCCGAAGGTCATCATCAACAATCTTTATCAGCTCACGCAATTGGAGAGCAGTTTCGCCGTCAACATGCTGGCGATTGACCGTGGGCGGCCCAAGACGCTGAACCTTAAAGAAATCATTGCGTGTTATATCGAGCATCGGCGTGAGGTGGTGTTGCGGCGTACACGTTTTGATCTCCGAAAGGCGGAGGAGCGTGCTGAAATCCTTGAAGGTTATCTGGTGGCACTGGCCAATCTGGATGAGTTTATCCGCATCATCCGCAGTTCGACCAACCGCGAGGAAGCCCGCATCCGGTTGCTTGCCTTTGAGTTCACCCGTGCGCAGGTGGAAGCTTTCGGCATACGTATTCGTGACGAAGCGCGACTGACCAGTGGCCGCTATTTGTTGAGCGAATTGCAGGTGAACGCCATTTTGGACTTGCGGTTGTATCAGCTTACCGGATTGGAAATTGACAAGGTGGAGGCCGAATACCGCAAGCTCATGGAGCATATTGCAGATTTGCTGGACATTCTGGCCCGCGAGGAACGCGTAATGGCCATCATCAAAGCGGAGTTGCAGGCCGTCAAAGCCAAGTATGCAACCCCGCGCCTGACCGAGCTTGTGCCGGACGAAGGGGAGATTGCCATTGAGGATCTGATAGCCAATGAGGCCGTCATCATTACCATCACGCACAACGGCCTGATCAAACGCACCAATATTTCCAGCTACCGCGCCCAGCGGCGGGGAGGCAAGGGCGTGATCGGCATGGCCACGCGTGAGGCGCCGGCGGTCGAAGGGGAGGATCGAGATTTCATCGAACATTTATTCACAGCAAGCACGCATGATTATCTGATGTTTTTCACCAACACAGGCCGCGTGTATGTGGAGCGCGTGCTGGAAATTCCCGATATGGGCCGTGCGGCCAAGGGACGAAGCATTGCCAATTTGCTTGAGTTGCGACCCGAAGAAAAAATTGCTGCGCTCATCCGCATCCAATCGCGCACCGGTCCGAATCGTGAGGATTTGACCTGGGAATCGCCGGAGTTTGTCTTTTTCGCCACCCAGAAGGGCATTGTGAAAAAGACGGCCCTGAGTGAATTTGCTCATGTGCACCGCGGGGGGATCATTGCACTTCATATCGAGGAAGGGGACACGCTGATTGATGCCAAACTGACGAATGGCAACAACGAAGTGGTCTTGATTACGGCTGAGGGCATGAGCATCCGGTTTCACGAGGAGGATGTGCGCTCCATGGGGCGTCAGGCGGTGGGCGTGTGGGGTATTCGGTTGGAGCCGCAAGACAGCGTTGTTGCGCTAGCGGTGGTCATCCCCGACGCCACGTTGTTGGTGGCCGGGGAGAATGGTTTGGGCAAACGCACCGAGTTTGAGGAGTACCGCCTTCAAACACGCGGTGGCAAGGGCATCATCACCATGAAGACGACGGAACGGACCGGACGTGTGGTGGGTGCGTTGACGGTGCGCGATCAAGACGAGATCATGCTCATCACCGCCAAAGGACAGATGGTCCGCACGTTTGTGCGTGAGATTCGTCAGACTGGCCGCAACGCCAGCGGGGTGAAATTAATTGACCTTGAGGAAGGGGACACCCTGCAAGCCATCGCTCCGGTCATCAGCGAACAGAACGAAGAAGAAGCGGAAAACGCTGGTACTGCTCCGGGCGGGGAAAAGGTTTCCCCATGAAATTTCCCAAGGTTTAATTGTTCAAGCGGCTGATGGCGCAGCGTCTGGTGTTCAGTTTCAAGCCCGTACCCGCTCAAGCTTGATGGGATAGGTGCGTCCCGAATTCCATTGGGCCACGTAAATGTTTTCCTCTTTATCCACCAATAGACCGTGGGGATAGCGGAAGAGTGTGGAATTGGCGGTCATGGGTTGCAATTTCTTGTTTGCATCATAACGGGGTGCACCAGCGGCAAGGTTGGCCACGATTTGATTGTCACGGTCAAGGATGGACACAAAACCATTTTCCGTGTCGGAGCCGGCGGGGCGTGCTGCTCCTTTGAGGTGAGGTATTACGAGAAACTCTCCCCAAGGAATCATGAAGCACGGCATTGCGCCGGGCAGGGGGATGGAGTCTATGAACTCGCCCTGCAAGGTGAACCTTTTGATGGCATGTTGGGATCGGCTGGTGATGAGCAGCACTGGACGCGAAGGATCGCGACGATCCACATGCAGACCGTGGGCGCATTTCAAGGCGGCTGGGGAATCATTATCGCCGCCGAACGCACGGATCGAACGCCCCTTGGAATCGTAATGCAAGATGTAATTGAGTCCGTAGCCATCGGCCACGTAAAAGGAACCGTCTTCTCCCAATGCTACATGGGTTGGTTTGTATTGTTCAGCGCGTTGGTAAGGGCGCACGCCCTCCGGCCATCCCAAGGTCATCAGGATGCGGCCATCCAAAGTTGTTTTATAAACCTCGTGCCGGTCGTGATCCGTGATGAAAAGGCGTTCCTCGCCATTTTCTGTGAACAGTGTCAACCCGTGGGCACCGGGCCAGTCTTTGCCCCATTTGCCGAGAAGTTCACCGTTGGAGTTGTAAATGATGACATTGTTGGCGGTGTGATTGGTTAAAAGGAAAATGCGTCCGTCCCGGCTTTGAACCATGCCGTGGCAATCTTTAACGGGGGTGTTATTGTCGAGGACGCCCCAGCCTTTGATGACACGATAACGAAAGCGGCCTTGTCCAAGGATTTGTTCCTCACCGTCTGCTGCGAGTGCCGGAGCAACAGCAGCACCCGATAAAACAGTGGCCAGAGAAATTAAAAATTCACGACGATGCAGGGTGTCTTTAGACATGCTCATTCCGCATATTATCACACCTTTTTTATGACGCAAACGGTTGAACACCCCTCAAGAGGAAGTAGGGGGAATTACTTTATTTTAAGGCTGAAGGTCAAATATGAGCCGCGTCCGGCTGCGGGTTTGCACATTGCGCATTTCCATTTCTTCGAGGCGATATTGACCCGCCACTTTTTTGAAGCTGTTCAGCTCGAATTCTTTGAGCAGTTTGCCGGAGACGTCGTAAGCCTGTGCACGCAAGATGCCGCCGGTTTCGTTGTCAATCCAGGACACGACACGACTATAACCGAGAGAATTATCGCCAGGGCCCGGGCGGCTTTCCAAGACGCGGCAGGGACGGCTCATGGTCATTTCCTTGCGCAGGAGCTTTTGGTCGCTCCAGCGCAGAAACTCCAATCCCAGATCACCGATGAAGAAATCGGAGCCTGCGAAGATTTCTGTGGGAGCGATGGCGGCGTTGGTTTGGTTGAAGACGTGGGAGCCGGCTGCAGCGGTGACCAAGACGTATTGATTGGGGCTGCCGGGGGAACGGTGGATGAGCAGTTGCCGGGGCGGTGTGTTGGAGTCGCCGGCAAGCGTTTGGTAGAGGGAGGTCCACTTGGGTTGTCCGGGGATGATTTTGAAGAGGAACGGGATCTCACGGGTGGGCTGATTACGTTGGCGGATGGCGACTTTGCCGGTCATTTCCACCGGTTCCTCCGGGTTGATGGCACACAAGTCGGCGGCAAGGGCTTGGCCTGCGGCTGTATCAGAAGCAGCAGGTGAAGACATCTGCCCCCAAAGAAGCGCGAGAAGCAAAGGTAAAAAGCAAAGGGACTGGCGCATGGAGTATCTCATCGCGGAAGGAGGGCGATTTGGATGAGTTCATCCACATGCCGGACAAAGTGGACTTTGAGGCGGCGGCGAACTTCTTGCGGCACTTCGCTCCAATCCCCTTGGTTTTCTTGTGGGAGGGCAACTTGTTTCAAACCGGCACGGGCGGCGGCAAGGACTTTTTCTTTCACGCCTCCCACACGCAGGACGCGGCCGCGGAGACTGATTTCACCCGTCATGGCAAGGTCCGGGCGCACGCGGCGCTGACTGAGCAGGGAGGCTAGAGCAACAGCGATGGTGGCGCCGGCGCTGGGGCCGTCCTTGGGGGTGGCGCCGGCTGGCACGTGGATATGGATGTCCCATTTGTCATGGTCATCCAAGGGAAGCCCCAATTTTTTGCTTTGGCTGCGCAGGTAACTGAGAGCGGTTTGCGCGCTTTCTTTCATGACATCGCCAAGGGAACCTGTGAGCAGCAGCTTGCCGCTGCCCGGCATGCGGGTGGCTTCGATGTAAAGGACATCGCCCCCCACAGGTGTCCAAGCCAGTCCTTGCGCGATGCCGGCATCGGTGATTTTGCCGGCGTTGTCTTCCAAAAATTTGGCTGGGCCCAGATAGCTTTCCAAGTCTTTGGGTTGAATTACTACTCGCGGGCATTTGCCGTTGTTTTCCACCAAGCGGCGTGCGGATTTGCGGAGCAGGGCAGCCATCTCGCGCTCGAGTTGGCGCACGCCGGCTTCGCGGGTGTAATCGCTGATGATGCGCCGGATGGTGGGGGCGGGAATGGAAACCTGGCGGCGGGTCAAGCCGTGTTCTTCCATCTGTCGCGGCAAAAGGTGGCGTCGGGCAATCTCCAACTTTTCCTCGGCGGTATAGCTGGGGAGATTAATGACTTCGAGGCGGTCTCTCAGGGCGGGGTGGACGGGTTCCAGCCAGTTGGCGGTGGTGATGAACAACACCTGCGACAAATCAAAGGGCAGGTCCAAATAATTGTCGGTGAAAGTATTGTTTTGTTGTGGGTCCAGGACTTCCAGCAAGGCCGAGGCGGGATCGCCCCGGAAATCTGCGCCGACTTTGTCCAATTCATCCAACAGAATGACAGGATTGCGGGTTTCAACGCGGCGGAGGCATTGAATGATGCGGCCGGGCATGGCGCCGACGTAAGTGCGGCGGTGTCCGCGGATTTCGGCTTCGTCGTGCATGCCGCCCAGGGCAATGCGCGCGAATTTTCGGCCCAAGGCATCGGCCACGCTTTTACCCAAGGATGTTTTGCCAACGCCCGGAGGTCCGACCAAACAGAGAATGGGCCCCTTGATTTCGCGCTTGAGTTTGAGAACGGCCAAAAATTCGAGGAGTCGTTCTTTGACTTTTGCCAAACCGTAATGCTGGGCGTCGAGGAGGCGGGCGGCCTTATCGAGGTCAAACTGGTCTTCGGTGGTTTTCTGCCAGGGGAGGGAAAGAATCCAATCCAGATAATTTCGCGAGACGGTGTACTCTGCGACATTGGGCGGGATTTGTTGGAGTCTCTCCCATTCTTTAAGCGCCACCTTTCGCACTTCGTCCGGAAGGGGGTCTTTTTCGATGCGCTCGCGCAGTTGGTTTAATTCGGTGGTTTGGGGGTCACTTTCGCCCAACTCGCGTTGGATGGCGCGGATTTGTTCGCGGAGAAAATAATCGCGCTGTGATTTGGCCATGCTGGAGGCCACCTCATTTTGGATTTTAGTGCCAAGGGTGAGGACCTCCAATTCGCGTTGCATCAATGGCAGCAGGTAGGTAAGCCGGTCCTTGACGGAAGGCCGTTCCAAAAGCTGCTGGCGGTCTTGCAGGCTGATGTTGAGGGCGGGGGCGATCAAATCGGTGAGCGGGCCGGGTTCTTGCGTGTTGAGAGCGGCCACTTTGATTTGCTCGCTCAGGGCCGGAGAAAGTTTGATAATTTCCTGGAATTTGGCCTGAACGTTGCGGGTCAGGGCTTCGATTTCAACGGATTGTTCGGTTTGGTCTTTGAGCAACTCGACCTGGGCCTTGAGGTAAGGCTGCTGTTCGATGTACTTGATAACGCGAAAGCGACGGAGGCCCTCCACCAAAACCCGGACGGTATTGTCCGGAAACTTGAGCATCTTCACCACGCGACCGGCACAGCCAAACGCGTGCAAGTCATCAGGACCTGGTTCCTCCAAATCGGGTTTGTGTTGTAAAATCAGTCCAAGAAAGCGGTTGCCTCCCACCACGTCATCAATGAGTTTGATCCCCTGACTGGATTCGACGAGCAGGGGGGCCACCATCCCCGGAAAAAACACGATGTCGGCCAATCCCATGATGGGCAGTACATCTGGAAGCGTTTTGCCGGAGGGGCGTGATGCTGCGGCGGCGTCAGCGCCTTCGGTCAGGATCGAGATGAATTCTGTATCGGGTGTAACCATGGTGGCCCAAATATTGCGCCCATCCGCCCCCTGTGCCCCTCACCCGTGTTTAGAAACTGCGTCTGGTGGAGGAATGTCCGTTTCGCTCGTTTTGTTGGAGGGGGATGTCAATCCGTAAAAAGCCGTTCACATACGCGGCGGTGGCGCGGCTGAGGTCGTAACCGCTGGGAATCTCGATGACATTTTCAAACCGCCCGTAGTTGATTTCCATGACCAGAAAATTGCATTTGGGAGCGCGACATCCGTCCGGCCGGTTGCCACTGATTCTCAGGCGGTTGTCTTCCACTGTAAGCGACATGTCTTCGCGCCGCATGCCGGCCAGTTCCACCTTGATCACGAGTCCTTCGTCGGTGGTGTACACGTCTGTGTTGGGGACCCAATCGCCCTCGCTTGAAGCGGGTTCCGACCGCGCGGAGTGGCGCGCAAAATGCACCGACGACTTCATTCTATGCATAGGTTGACACCGGAAATACTGTACTCCCTACGTGGCCACGGCTCAAGCGCTGGTTTTTCATGGAGAGGGACGTTTGATGCCGATGGAAATTGGGCTGTCTTTGGAGGCCCGCAGATGTATGTTGGAAGGTTGTGAGCCTCCGCAACAATGGGCGCAGGGCAGGCTTCCTCCGCTGTGTCGCCGCCTATGCCATCTCCATGCAAAGGCGAGCGCTGTCAGGGCAACCACGCCCAAGGCCGCTATTTCCTGTACGTTGACCACGATATATTACAATACGCCTGTCTGGACGGTCTGCAAGGGCTGAAATTGGGGATGGGCCTGAAGTTTTTCCCAAGTTTCCGGCGTTAATCGGCGTCTGTGATATTGAGGAGTTCGCAAGGGTTCCGCGCAGGTGGAACGTTTGGCGCGTGCGAGCCACTCTGTGGGCAAAGGCCGCTCCAGTAGGTTTAGATGGGTGGCGGCTAGAGTGGTTTCTTCTTTTTCGCCCGTGGCGCAACCGGTCCCAACAAAAAAGCCGGCCAACAACCATGTAACGCGCAACATGGTGCTGCGGGAATAGGTGGCCATAGTGCAAGGTTTGGCCGGGTCGAGCAATTGACGCAGGCGTTGGAAAAGAGGCAACGTCCACATGTCGGGGTTGCGTGCCGGGGAAAACGGATCGTAAAGAATGGCGTGGGGCTTGGGCCATTGTGTGGCGCTGGAATGGTGGAGGAGCGCCGGAAAATCGGCGACCTGCACTTCCCATGTGACTTTGAAAGCTCCGTCGCTCAGGTTGGCATGTTTTGAGCGAAGGAGTTGTTTGAGAACTGGCTCCCAGCCGCTGAGGTAACCAAGAGTGGTTGCGTGATCGAGGGCAAACTGCAACGGCTGCAGTGTGTGGTCGAAGCTGAGCAACCTTATGGAAGCGGAGGCCTGCCGTGCGGCATTCAACACCGCAAGAGCATTGGCTGCCCCGCCAAGACCAACATCCCAGACAACAAATTCTCCCGAATGCGCCGCCAATCTTTCCGGCAGGCGCATTTGTTGCACGTACAAGGTATGGGCTTCAGATGCCGGGCCGATGACTGGATGAAACGTCTCTCCCGCCGCCACGGACCGGATGCTATGGGTGCCGCCTGGAAGGCGGACAATTTCATAGTCTCCGGTCATGGCGGCGGAGGCGCTGAATCATTCGAGCAGGACGTTAATTACGCGCCGAATTTATCAAACATTCGCGCGTTGGCCTGCAACAGGCGGATGAGATACTTGGCCTCGAAGATTCCCAATGAACCCAGGTTGGCTCCGGTTTCGGTGAAGCGTTGCAGCTTGTCCGAACCGCAATAGGGGGAGTGTATGAGCACCGGCTGTGGATGCCAGGAGTGGGCCTTCAAGGCGCATGGTGTCGAATGGTCGCCTGTGATGCAAAGCACGTCGGGCTTTTTCTCCAAGAGGATGGGCAGGGCCGCGTCAAATTCTTCAATTGCTTTTTTCTTGGCTTCGAAGTTGCCGTCTTCACCGTACTTGTCGGTGTATTTGTAGTGGATGAAGAAGAAGTCGAAGTTGTTGTATTCGGCCAGATAAGTGCGGAATTGTTCGGCGATGGTTTGGGGGCCTTCGATTTTTTTCATGCCGACCAACTGGGCCAGCCCCTTGTACATGGGATAAACGGCCAGGCAGGCAGGCTTCAGTTTGTAACGCTCTTCAAACAGTGGAATTTCCGGTTGGTGGGCGATACCGCGCATCAGAAAGCCGTTGGCGGGTTTTTCGTTTTTCAAGATGGGCAGGGCCGCCTCATAAAAGTCGGCAATCAGTTTGGCCATTTTCTTCTGTTTGGCATTGGCCGGGTCGCGAGGCTTGACGGTGGGGATGGGGAAACCCTCGCGATTGGGGTCGGCGTCGGTGAGTGGGCCTTCGAGTCCTTTGCCGCGGAAGACGACTACGAAGCGGTGCTCTTTGCCGGCCTTGATGATGACTTCGGTGTCGCCAATTTTCTTAATTTTGGCCGACAGCATTTGGCAAAGACGTTCGCAGACTTCGGTGGGAATGCGGCCGGCGCGGCGGTCGGTGACGATGCCTTTGGCATCAAGCGTGGCGAAATTGGCCCGTGCGCAGACATCGCCCGATTTGAGTTCAACGCCAAGGCCGAGGGCCTCAATCACGCCGCGACCGACCTGGTATTCAAGCGGGTCATAACCGAAAAGTGCGAGATGGCCGGGGCCGCTGCCGGGTGTAATGCCCGGGGCCACGGGAATCATACGGCCTTGGGCGCAACCTTGCGCCACGAGTGCATCCAGATTTGGTGTCTTGGCGGCTTCCAAGGGGGTCATTTCGCCTTGGGATTTGGTGGCCAGGTCGCCCAGACCGTCCAAGACTACCAATGCAATTTTTGCGTTAGTTTTGAGCGTCAGCTCCGAATATACAGCGTCAAGGTTCATGGTCGTAGTTCCTCACGGTGCCTCCACCCGGCAAAGAGTCGAGGCGTCCATGTTCAAGTGCCCGGTGTTAATACCGATGGGGTATCGCGTACAGGTTTGGCTCGCGTACCACCATAAGCAGTGATAATGCGGCCTTGTTTGAGGGTGTCAATGGATTATTGGAAATGCCAGCGGCTGTCGAAAGGCGGGCGGGATGCTTCTAGGCATTTTAGGACGCGGGGAAGGACCGCATCCGAGCGCAAGGCTTGAAGACATTCCAACGGCGGCTGATGATGACAGACGGACTTCATGCACGGCACGCAGGGAAGGGCAAGCTGCAGGGCGTTCTCGGGCTGGCCGTACGGTCCCGTGCGTGCGGGTTCAGTTGGGCCAAACAAGGCAATGACAGGCGTGCGCAGGGCTGCGGCCATGTGCATGGGGCCGGTGTCATTGGTTACAAGTACTGAAACCAAGCGCAGCCATTCCACGGTTTCCAGAAGGGTTGTTTGGCCGGTGATATCCAGGCAACGTCCCGGGACTGCTTCAGTAATGGCAGCGGCCAAAGGGGCATCGGCCGCCGAACCAAGGACGACCAACTGCGCGTTGGGATGTTGGGCAATTAATTGTCGGGCAAGTCTGGTAAAATGTTCGATGGGCCAACGTTTATTGGACCAACGCGCCCCCGGTGCCAATGCCACCCAGCGTTTGCCCTCTGGATTCCAGCGGCGATTGATGGAAACTTGGGCCGCGAAGCGTGGCGGCAACCATGTGAAGGGCTGATCGGTCGGCACCCCCAGAGGGCCGAGCACTGACAAATACCAGTCCACGGCGTGAGCCAGGGGGTGGGGGCGTGGGACGCGTAAATCGTAAAACCCAGGCGCACCTTCGCGACCGTCGTCCAGTCCCACCAACAGCTCGCCATTGGAGAGCCATGCGAACAATCCGCTGCGAGCCAGGCTTTGGAGGTCAATCACCCAGTCGAACTGACGGTCACGCATTTGTTGAAGAGTTGTCCACCATTCGGCCCATCCGTGGGGCATTCGCCAGCCGCGGCGGTCGAAGCGAAAGATGCCGGTCAAGTCGGGGTCGGTTTCGAGGAGGGATGCGTATTGTTTTTCAATCCACCACCAGATTTCCGCCTGGGGACGCCAGCGCTTGAGCAGGCGCAACACCGGAAGCGCCTGCACCACATCTCCCAGCGAACTGGGTTTGAGAATCAGAATTTTCACCTGAACCGTCTGCAGCGATTGAGCGGAAGGCGGGCCGGATAATCCAGAAAAAAATCTAATGAGACATTTCGTATTGTTTTCCGCGTTGCCAAAGGGGCGGGGGGGCTTCTAGGATGATTCCACCCGCTGGCATTGGCGTTTCAGGCGGGCAACATGTCGGATTACCGCGTCAAGTTTGAGGTGTTTGAAGGTCCGTTGGACCTCCTTCTCTATTTAATCAAGAAGGAGGAGGTGGACATTTGCGAGGTCAACCTGACCAAACTGGCGACTCAGTTTATTGAGTACATCGAACTGATGCGGATGCTGGATTTGGAGGTGGCGGGTGAATTTTTGGTGATGGCGGCCACGCTCATGTACATCAAGAGCCGGGAATTGTTGCCAAAGGACCAGCAGGTTACGCCTGAAGGGGAGGAGGATGAAGAGGATCCCCGGTGGGAATTAATCCGGCAGTTGGTGGAGTACAAAAAATTCAAGGATGCCGCCGCGCAGTTGCAGCAGTTGGAGATTGCGCGTGAGAACACCTTTGTGCGTACCCCTGCGAAACTGGAGTTTGAAGCGCCGGCGCCCCGGCGCGGCGAGGTCTCCTTGTTTGACCTGCTGAACGCCATCAATGCGGTGCTAAAGCGGTTTGCCGAGCGGCAGGACACTTCATCCATCGTAGATGACCCTTGGACCGTCAGTCAAAAAATTGACTACTTGCACCAGCGGTTGAAGGAAACACCTGTGCTGCGGTTTTCGGAGTTGTTTGCCGCGGCGCTGACGCGTGCCGAAGTCATAGTCACCTTTTTGGCGCTGTTGGAACTGGTGCGACTGCGGGCTGTGTTGGTAGTGCAGACTGAAGACTTTGGAGAAATAGAAATCAGCCGCGCTCCGGAGCCTGTGCCTCCGGCTGAAACGGAAGATAAAAAAGCGCTGGCGAAGGAGATGGCGGTGGCGCCGGATGTCCCACAGCCGCGGCCCGTCACTGCGACCCAATCGGCCGATGCGCCTACCGTAGTGGTGAAGGTCAAGCCGCCGGAAACTCCAAGTGCGGAAGCACCTTCACCGGTGCCGCCCAATCATTCGTGAAGCATGGAACTCAAGGACATTTTGGAAGCTTTGCTGTTCAACGCTCAGAAGCCGCTTACGCCGGCGGAACTGCGGGCCATTTTGCTGACCACCGCCGAACAGGCGGAGGAACCTGAGACACGCGCCTTCAAAAAAGTGCCGTTGGAAAACATTGAAAACGCATTGACACAGTTGGAGCGCGAGCACCGTGAAGCAGGCCGGACTTTCCGATTGGCTTGCGTAGCCGGGAGCTGGCAGTTTGTTACGCAACCGGAATATGCGCCGTGGTTGCGGACCTTGGTTGGCCAAAAGATGCGGCCTCCGCGTTTGTCACAGCCGGCGCTTGAAACACTGGCCATTATTGCCTATCGGCAACCGGTGACTCGTGCCGAGGTGGAGCAAGTCCGCGGTGTGGCGGTGGATGGGGTGATGCAAACATTGTTGGAACGGGGACTTGTGGAGCAAGTAGGTCGCGCCGAGGTTGCAGGCCGACCGGCACTTTACGGCACAACCCCTCAATTTCTGGAGTATTTTGGTTTGGCCCGTCTGGAGGACTTGCCGGCAGCGGATGAGTTGAGAAGGCTGCCGGTGGCGAAACCGGAAGCTTTGCTGACGGTGGACCCGGGATTGGCCACCGCTCCACCGCAACAGTTGACTTTGCCTGACAACCCGGAAGCTCCGTCACCTGCGCCCGGGCCGGAGACCTCCGCGGCACCGCCGCCGGAGGAGAATCCACCAAATCCATAAACCCTTTGCACTGCCTGCCACCATGAGCTTAACCGAACACCGCAAGGCAATTGACCGGCTGGACGAGCAGATTGTGCGTCTGCTCAACGAGCGCACCAAACACGTTCTTGAGATCGGCAATATCAAACTGAAGGCTGGTGAGGAGATTTACGCACCCCACCGAGAGCGGGCCGTGTTGTCGCGCATCTGTAAATTGAATCGCGGCCCGTTGACTAATGAATCGCTCCAAGCCATCTACCGGGAAATCATGTCCAGCGCACTGGCCTTGGAGAAAACGATGGTGATTGCTTATTTAGGGCCGGAGGCGACCTTCACCCATCAGGCAGCCATTCAGCGATTTGGCAGCAGCCTGCACTACGTGCCGCACAAGACCATTGCTGATGTGTTTCAGGAAGTCAGCCGAATGCGTGCCGACTACGGCGTGGTGCCAGTGGAGAATTCAACAGAGGGAGTGGTCACGCATACCTTGGACATGTTTGCGGAGAGCGATCTTAAAATTGTGGCGCAAATTGTCATGCCGGTGAGGCAGTGTTTGATGGGCAATACGAAAATCAACCAAATCCGTACCTTGTTTGTACATCCCCAGTCGCTCGCGCAATGTCGTGAATGGATTCACCAAAAGTTGCCGCAGGTTGAAATCATTGAAACCTCCTCCAATGCGCGTTCGGCTGAACTGGCCTCTAAAACTCCCGCCTCCGCCGCCATCGCAGGCACTTTGGCGGCTGAGCGGTATAAATTGAGAATTCTGGAATACGATGTTCAGGACAACGTGGTGAACGTGACGCGGTTTCTCGTTTTGGGCCGCAAATGCGGCCCTCCCACGGGCAAGGATCGGACAAGTATTATGTTCAGTGTGCGGGATGAGGTGGGAGCGTTGCATCGGGCCCTGACGCCCTTCCGCCAGTATCGCATCAACATGACCAAGATTGAGTCGCGTCCCAGCAAGCGCAAGGCGTGGGAATATTACTTCTTTGTGGATTGCGACGGGCACATGGAAGACCGCAAGGTGGCGCGTGCGCTGGCGCAGCTCGAATTGCATTGTTCTTTTGTGAAGGTGCTGGGGTCTTATCCAAGCGTGGATTGAAATGCCATGAAATCACACCTTGCAAGAGCGCGTGAAGTGTTTGACATAGAAATGGCCGCCCTCCGCAAGGTGCGCGCCCGGTTGGACGGCACTTTTGATGAAGTGGTCAACTGCCTGCAGGAGACCGTTCGACAGCGGGGCAAGGTGGTGGTGGTGGGGGTGGGAAAGTCGGGCATTATTGGCCGGAAAATAGCCGCCACATTGGCGAGCACCGGCGTTACCAGCGTGGTGCTTGATAGTGTGGATGCGGCTCATGGGGATGTGGGAATAGTGAACGATGGAGATGTGGTGCTGCTTTTGAGCTATTCCGGTGAGTCGGAGGAATTGGTCCATCTGTTACCTGCCATAAAGCGTTTCAATGTTCAGTTGGTGGCCATCACGGGGGACCCGCGCTCCAGTATTGGGCGGCATGCGCATTATGTGTTGAATGTTCACGTGCCCAAGGAGGCATGCCCCTTCAATTTGGCTCCAACTTCCAGTACCACGGCCATGCTTGTTTTGGGGGACGCCCTTGCGATGGCATTGTTGGATGCGCGAGGACTCAAGCGAAGTGATTTTGCGCGGTATCACCCCGCCGGAGCGATTGGGCGGGCTTTGTTGCTCAAGGTGGCGGACATCATGCGCACCGGCGAGCGGCACCCCATAGCCTCGGAGACTACGACGGTGCGGGAGGGGTTGTTGTTGATGACCCGTGCCAAGGCTGGTTGTTTGACCATCGTCAACCGTCAAGGGAAACTTGCCGGTGTGTTCACCGATGGCGATCTTCGCCGACACATGGCGGACAACCCGGCGATGTTGGAACAGCCCCTGCGTGAAGTCATGACGCCCAAACCCATCTGTGTGCGGGATGACGCGCTGGCAGCGGAAGCCCTGAGGATTTTTAATGAACGCCGAATTGATGACCTCGTTGTCGTCAACGCCCGCCATGAACCGGTGGGATTGGTGGATTCACAGGATTTGCCGCGGATGAAACTGATGTAATTCAAACCCGTAATAAACCATGACCATGAAGAATCCAGTCTTGTTACCGTTTCTGTTGGTGGGAGCGATTTTAATTATGTCAACTCGTGTTACTCATGCCCAGAAGGCCGGCACGCAATCGCCTCAACGTTTTGCGGCCACTGTCACCCGGGAAGTTCACTTGTCCTATTTGTTGTATCTCCCCAAGGATTACAAGGAGGATACTGAGAAGCGATGGCCGCTGATGTTGTTTTTGCACGGGGCAGGGGAGCGCGGATCGGATTTGAACCGGGTTGCCGTTCACGGTCCGCCGAAACTCATTCGGCAGGGCACCAATTTCCCGTTTATTGTTGTTTCACCGCAATGTCCGACGGATGAACGGTGGCGGGCCGAAGACCTTATCCGGCTGTTGGACCATGTTTGTTTCCATTACGCCGTGGACACCAACCGCATCTACCTCACCGGTTTGAGCATGGGGGGCTTTGGCTCATGGAGTCTTGCCTCGCTTTATCCGGAGCGATTTGCAGCGGTAGCTCCCATTTGTGGCGGAGGAGAGGTCATTGACGTGCTGTTGGCTCCGCAGAAACGGCGGGAAGCGTATAAAAACCTGGGCATCTGGGCCTTTCATGGTGCCAAGGACCCGGTGGTGCCCCTTTCGGAGTCAGAACGGATGGTCTCGGCTTTCAAGCGGGCTGGTTGCCAGGAGGTGGAGTTGACCGTGTATCCCGAAGCCCAGCATGATTCTTGGACGGAGACTTATACCAACCCCAAACTTTACGAATGGTTTTTGAAGCATAGTCGTTGAGTCGGGGCAGTATAAAAATTTTCAGCCAGGGGCTTGCCATGTCTTTCATTACGGAAAATTTTCTTCTCCATACCAAAACGGCGCGCCGTTTATATCATGAATTTGCCGCTCCGCAGCCCATCCTTGATTACCATTGCCATCTACCACCCAAGGATGTTGCGGAGAACCGGCAGTTTCAGAACCTTTTCGAAATATGGCTTGAGGGGGACCACTACAAATGGAGGGCCATGCGCGCCAATGGTGTGCCGGAGCGCTTGGTAACCGGGGATGCATCGCCCTACGAAAAATTCATGGCATGGGCCAAGACTGTGCCGCACACACTGCGCAACCCGCTTTATCATTGGACCCATCTCGAGTTGCAGCGGTACTTTGGCGTGCGGGATTTGCTTGATGAAAGTACTGCGCCCAAAATCTGGAAACGTGCCAATGAGCAGCTCGCGAAGCCTGAATTTTCAGCGCAGGGCATTTTGAAAAAGTTTAAGGTGGTGGCCGTTTGCACCACTGATGATCCGGCTGATGATTTGAAGTACCATCAGGCGATTGCACAATCCGGGCTCAACTGCAAGGTCTATCCCACCTTCCGCCCGGACAAGGCCCTGATGGTGCATCGGCCCGATATATTAAAACCATGGCTGGCCCAACTGGAAAAGGTTAGCAATACGGAGATACGCAGTTTGGATGGTTTGCTGACCGCCCTGAAAAAACGGCACGATTTCTTTCATAAGTTGGGGGGACGCCTTTCGGACCATGGATTGGAGCGCTGTTATGATGCCTTCATTACCGAGAGACGGGCTGCGGCCATCTTCTCAAAGGCACGCGCGGGGCGGCGGGTGACATTGGAGGAGCAGGTTGAGTTTGCGAGCTTCATGATGCTTCAGTTTGGATTTTGGGATGCGGAAAAAGGCTGGACGAAACAGTTGCACATTGGAGCCCAACGTAACAACAACACCCGCTTTTTCCGGCAAATTGGGCCGGATACTGGTTTTGATTCGATTGGCGACTGGCCGCAAGCCAGGGCGCTGGCCAATTACCTGGATCGTTTGGATCAGGAAAACCGGCTGCCCCGAATGGTTCTTTACAATTTGAATCCTGCGGCCAATTACGTCTTTGGCACCATGATCGGCAATTTTCAGGACGGGACCGTTCCCGGTAAAATCCAATGGGGTAGCGGTTGGTGGTTTCTAGACCAGAAGGAAGGCATGGAATGGCAGCTTAATGCATTGTCCAACCTCGGTTTGCTGTCCCGGTTTATCGGGATGCTGACGGACAGCCGTTCCTTCATGAGTTATCCCCGCCACGAGTATTTTCGGCGCACTCTTTGCAACTTGCTCGGGCGCGATGTGGAAAACGGCGAATTACCGGATGATGACTCTCTTTTGGGGCCTTTGGTGGAAGGACTTTGCTACCGAAATGCATTAAATTATCTGCAACTGCCTGCGGTGGGTAAGGCCTAATTGCATGACTGGGATTGCGATGGTTTTTTAGCGTCGTTAGTTAGCGCGCAAAATAGATAATATAAGCATTTATAATATATAAAAATTTTTTTGCGGTTGCTTATTTGTGGTTATATTTGCGCCGGTGTCATGAACGCAACTAATCGTCAAGTGCGCCTTGTAGATTTGCCCGATTTTTTGGCGGGTTGCGACGAAACTCTAAAAACACCCATCAAGCTATGAGTCCGATACCTGCAATGGACCCCATCCCCCTGCCGGCGCCTGTGTGGCTTTTCAAGCTGCTGCACATACTGACGCTGGCCCTGCACTTTGTGACCGTTGAAATGTTGCTTGGCGGTTTGTTGATAGCCGCATGGTTGAATTTTTTGGGCACGCGGGGAGGGCCGATGGCGGTTGCGCGGATGACGGCTGGAGCGGCCTTGGCGAGGCGGTTGCCGATAGTGATGACCTACGTCATCAATTTGGGGGTGCCCCCCTTGCTTTTTGCCCAAGTACTCTATGGGCGGGCATTGTACACCAGCAGCGTTTTGATCGGGGCGTGGTGGATTTCGGTGATTTTCCTTCTGATGGGCAGTTATTGGCTGCTTTATCGGTTTGCGGGACGGGCACAGGCCGGGCAGGCGGGTTGGAAGGGGGCCCTCCTGGCGTGGTTGATGGCAGGGGCGATTGCCAAGATTTATTCAACGAATATGACCTTGATGCTGCGGCCGGATGTATGGGGGGCGATGTATTCTACTAGTGCGCATGGAACCTTGCTACCGCCCCATGATCCCACGCTGATGCCGCGTTGGTTGTACATGTTGACCGGAGGCTTTGGGGTGGCGGGGTTGTGGATGATTTGGCTTGCGGCCAACCGAAATATTGCCGAGGAGGCCCGTCGCTACCTGGCAACTCGTGGAGGCGCCGTGGCAGCTGCAGGGGCGGTTTTGATGGTGTTGTTGGGGATGTGGGTATATCGTGCCCAACCGGAAACGGTGCGGCAGGGTCTTGGCCAATCCGGCTTGATCCAAGGGGCCCAAGTTGCGTGGGGAGTCGGGCTTGTTCTTGCATTGGCGGCAGGGGTTTGGAGCCTCTTGGGCAAGCCGATGTCCAGACTGGCAGGTAGTGTGGCAGCAGTAGCGGCAGTGGTGGCCATAGGGGGTATGACAGTGGTGCGGGATGGCATCCGTGATTTGAGCCTGGCGGCCAAGGGGTTTGCCATACAAGGAGTGGATCTGTGGCAGCGGGCCACTCATGTGAATTGGAGTGTGCTCATCTTGTTCTTGGTAACTTTCGTGGTGGGATTGGTATTGGTGGGTTGGTTGATTTCGGTGGTGTTGCGCGCCAAACCTGTAACTGAAAAGGTGAATGTATGAGTTTTTCCAAAGCATCCACAAATGAAGGTTCAGGCGAGTCGGTGGACCGGCGCGCCTTTGTCGGGGCGGCTATTGGCGGGGTGAGCGTGTGTTACCTGGCCGCCATTGGTTACCCGGTTTATCGCTACCTTGCCTCGCCGGTGGAGCGGGCGGAGGCGCAGGCGGCGATTACCGAGGTGACCTTGCCGGACGCACATAAACTCCCGCGCAAGAGTGCGTTGATGTTCAAGTTTGGACCGTTTACGGCCATGTTGATACATCACGAGGACGGCACGTGGAGCGCGTTCAACGCCAAATGCACACATTTGGGGTGCACGGTGAAATATGAGCCGCACAACAACCGGATCTTCTGCGAGTGCCACGGCGGCATATACGATGCTCGAAGCGGAGCCAACACCGGCGGGCCGCCTCCGCGTCCGTTGCAAGTTTATCAAGTGAAGGTGTCCGAGACTGGAGTGGTGGTATCCAAGAGTTGAGGGGAGGAGGTGCTGCATGAAATCTCGCATGGCTTCGGTGTACGGATGGTTGGATGAACGCCTGGGGCTTGAAGAGCTGCTGGCATTTGCCCGGCATAAGACGGTGCCGGTTCATAAACATACCTTTTGGTATTATTGGGGCGGGATTTCCCTGTTTTTCTTCATAGTGCAGCTTTTCACAGGGGTTTTGTTGCTGGTCTATTACCGGCCCGGGCCGGAGGCTTATGACTCGGTGCGGCAGATTACATACGACATTAATTTTGGATGGTTAATTCGGAGTACCCATAGTTGGGCGGCGAATCTGATGTTGGTGGCCATTTTTGTGCACATGTTCAGTGTGTTTTTCATGAAGGCCTATCGGAAGCCTCGGGAGTTTGGTTGGTGGAGCGGGTTGGTGCTGTTGTTGATGACGATGCTTTTCGGATTTAGCGGCTATTTGTTGCCGATGGATGAACTGGCCTATTTTGCTACGAAGATCGGGTTGGAGATGCCGGAGAAAATTCCTTGGATTGGTCCCAAGATTGCGAGTCTCTTGCGGGGCGGGCTTGAGGTAAATGAGTTTACGGTTCAACGTTTTTTTGCCCTGCACGTAGTCATTCTGCCTTTGGCCTTTTTGCCGCTGCTCGGATTTCACCTGTGGTTGGTGCAGAAACACGGCAACGCGTTGCCGCCTTCCGAGGAGGCCAAGCCTGCGGAGCAGCGCCGGTCCATGCCGTTTTTCCCCAACTTTTTGGCCAAGGATTTGGCCATGTGGTTGATAGCGCTGAATGTGCTGGCTGTTTTGGCAGCGTTGTTTCCGTGGCAACTGGGCGAGCAGGCCGATCCTACCAAAGCTCCGCCGCCTGGCATTCATCCGGAGTGGTACTTCATGAGCATGTTTTATGTTTTGGAACTGTTCCAAGGCACGTGGGGGCTGGCGCTGAGCATGGGGATATTCACCTTGGGACTGGTGTTGTGGACGTTGATTCCATTTTTTGACCCTGACAGCCGCAATGGCAAACGCGCCCGGCAGGCCACGTGGTTTGGTCTGTTGGTGGTGTTCATTTTGACCGCCACCACCGTTCTCGGCTATTGGGGGGTGTACGGCAAAGGTCATTAACTTCAGGAGCGCATTATGAACTATCCATTTTGGGACGTACCGCATATAGGCAGTGGATGGGTGATCGGGATCATCGCCATCTTCCATGTCATGATTTCCCATTTCGCGGTGGGCGGTGGATTTTACCTTGTATTGGCCGAGCGCAAGGCCCTGCGCGAAAACCGGCAGGATTGGTTGGAAATTTTGCGCGGGCACTCCAAGTTCTTTTTAATTCTTACCGGTGTTTTTGGGGCGGCGTCCGGTGTGGGCATTTGGTTTGCGATAGGTTTGGCGCATCCAGAAGCCACGAGCACGTTGATACACAATTTCGTTTTCGGATGGGCCATCGAATGGGTCTTCTTCATGGTCGAGCTGACGACAGCGGCAGTGTATTATTACACCTACGGCCGCGTTTCCAACGAGCTGCATTTGAAAGTGGGTTGGTTGTACGCGGTGGCATCTTTCCTCACGCTGGTCATTATCAACGGCATTTTGACCTTCATGCTGACCCCCGGGCAGGCGTGGCTGAATCATGCGTTGACGGGGCGGGAGGCGGAATTCTTCTGGCAGGCATTTTTTAATCCCACCTACTGGCCCAGTCTGGTTTTACGGACGTTGGTTTGCGTGTCGTTGGCCGGTATTTGGGCGCTGGTAACATGCAGCCGGCTGGATGGCGAAACCCATGGTAACCTTAAAACTGAGCTGGTGCGGTGGAGCAGCAAGTGGCTGATTCCCTCGTTTTTCCTCATGCCGTTTGTGATGGTGTGGTACCTGTTTTCCGTGCCCGAAGGTCAGCGTGAATTGTTGAAACTGGGAATTTCCACGATTGGCTCCGGCGCTTTCACTCAGGTGACACGCGTGGGATTGGTCATCATCATGGCCTCGGCAACCATTGTTTTGGTGGTGTACTTTCTGGCATGGCGCGCACCGCGGGAGTTCACCTTTTCGCATGCCGTGTCGGTGTTGCTTCTGGGGTTGGTGGCGACAGGGGCGGGGGAATATACACGGGAGACGTTGCGCAAGCCGTATGTTGTTGGGCAGCACATGTATTCCAATGGAGTGCGGGTGAAGTGGGTGGATAAATACAACAAGGAAGGTTACCTGACCCACAGCCCGTGGGTGCGGAAAGACCCGGCGCTGCCACCGGCGATGGCGATCGGCGAAGCCATGTTCCGCGGGCAATGCATGAGTTGTCATACCCGGGATGCCTACCGTTCCATGGAGCGGCTGTTGGCCGGGCGAAACAGGGAATCCATTGGCAACGTTCTAAAAATTCTTCATGAACATGGCGAACCGTATCGCCGGTACATGCCGCCGTTGGTGGGGACACAGGAGGAAATAAAAGCGTTGGGGGACTACTTGGCGACTTTGGTGGCACCCCCAGCTACGAATGCTGCGCCGGCAGCATTGGCAGCGAAGCCGTGAAGGAGGATCGGTTTCGGCGGTTTCAGCGGACTACCTGACTTGGAGCCGCAAGGGACCATTGCCCGGCCGTTCAAACGGGCCGGGAGTGGGGCGGACACTGCTCCGGATTTTTCCGAAGTAATCCTTGTCCACTTTCAGGGGGGAGCCATCGGGATTGACGTAGGGTTGCGCGGAAACTTTGGCGCTGCCAAGCAGCTCGGTGGTCACCAATCCTGCGCCGGCTTGGGCTAGTATGCGGCCGGGATCGAAGTTGAGAAAGAAACGCCCGTTTTGCTCTTCGAGTTTCAGACGAGGATTCCATTCGTGCATGACAAGCGGGTATTTTTCCACTTGAGGAGGCTCGGCGCCAAAGAAATAAACATTGCCGGCGGCAAAGCAGGGGAAGTCACGTCCGTCGTATCCCCAAGGGCCGTAACTGACAATCCATCGGAGTTCCTTCAGGTTGCCGCGTCGCTCCGGTGGCATAGGCTGGCCGGTGCCCACAAAAAGGTTGTTGTAAAAACGGTTGTCGCCGCCCGTGGTTTTGGCCAGGCCGGCCACCTTGGTGGTGTGCGCTGGATGATAAGGAGTCTCGCGTGAGGGCTCTGGACGGTTGCTGATGTGTCCGGCGAAAAGGTTGTGGACGTAAGCTCCACCTTCGGACATGTCGAGGAGGTTGCGGTTGGAGAGAAAGATGTTGTTATCCACGAGAAACGGTCCGTGATTAACTTCCATGAACAAGTCCTCCCAGGCGTTGTGGTGAAACAAATTTTGGGTAACCCGAGTTCCTTGGGCCATCCAATCGAGCCAGAGTCCCCGGCACGTGCGGTAGATGTGATTACGAGTGATGATCGTATCAATGGCCGCGTGAAACTTGATGCCTGCCATTTCTGCACCGGTGAATAGTTCACGGACGTGGATGTCATGGATGACATTGTTGGAAACGATGCAGAAGGCGGCGCCGAGACTTCCCACAATACCGGCCTGCTCGCAATGGGAGATGTGATTGTTGCGCACGATGTGATGGCCGATGAATTCGCGTGACCAAGGGATGGGGTGTGCATGGGCGCGCTTGATGGTTTCCACATAGCCTTCGGCGGTGTCTGCGGAGGTATTATCAAAGCGGTCACCGTGTTTTCCGAGGGCGATGCCGGAACAGATGGAATGGCTGACAACGTTGTTTTCGATAATCCAACCTTTGCTCCAGTGCGTGCCGATTAATCCTACTTGCTCGGCGGTAGGTGGAGCCCAAGGTGTGGCCGCGTGACGCATGATGAATCCGCGGACTGTGATGAAGTTGCGCCCTGGTTGATCCGGGTAAAACACCGTGCGGCGGGCATTGATTTCAACGGTTTGTTCGTTGGGGTTGGTGCCTGGAAATTGTGCATAAATCGTGGTGTGAGTGTCATCCACCTGTGCAAACCAGAGCGGCGCATCCAAGGCGGCCGGTTGCCCGCTTTTAAAAACAAGATACAACGTTTGGCGTCCGCTTAAGGGCAGTAAACGTGCTGTAAAAGTTTCCCATTTTTGCCAGTCCCCCGTATGTGGGACGGTGCATTTTCCGATGACTGGGCCGTCGGGCCTGTCCAGGCGAAATTCAATGACTCCCCCTTGTGATGCGGAGGCAGCACGTACTTCGATGGCCTCCGAGCGCGTGCCAAAATCCACGTTGTCATAACGGAGCCAGTGGCCGTGCTCGATAAACCCCACGCAGTCTCCGCCTTCGGCACAGGGGGCATTTTGGGTGCCTTTTTTTGCTGAAAAAGAAGTGGCGGGCAGGCGTGGGCGCGACTCCTGACCCCCGGCGGGGCGAAGCCATGCGATGTTGAGCAAATAACCTTGCCTTGCACGGTGCAGCCAAGCCGGGGCTTCCCCCGGTGGAAGAAAAAGGTCTGACAATTGGGGTGCTTCAATCAGCCAGTCCCCATTCAAGTACACTGCGCCGGTATGATGGACGCGACCGCGCGGATTGAACCAATCGCCGCGAATAACATTGGTGTAAGGATTGAAGTTTCCGAAAAAACTGTTGGGCAGGGTGGCTTTCCAAACATCGTTGGAGACGCGCACCCAATTTTTAACGAGTTCGGAGCCTTTGATTTCGACGCGTTCACCACGGGCGGCTTGGTAAGTAATTCGCTGACGGTCGGAAAGACCGCCGCGGGGTGGATTGATGTATTCGCGATAGGTGCCCTCGTGGACTGTAATCACGTCTCCCGGTTGGGCGAGCTCGGCGGCGCGTTGGATGGTGCGTAGGGGGCGATTTGGGGTGCCGGGGTTGCTGTCTTGGCCGGCAATGGCAACATGGTATTCGGCGGCGGACAAGGTGGCCAGGGACAGGCAGAGGACAAGAGGAATGAGCGCTGTTTTCATGTGATTACGGGGCCAATGTTTCATTCTTTAGCCCCTACGGTCAAGCTGGCAGAAGCCAAGCGTGGATTTGCAATCCAAGCGGAGCTTCTAATCAAAAAGCGCTTAGAAGGTATAGCTCAAGGTCAGGGCACCAAACTCCGAATAATTGCTTTGGCCTTTGAACTCTTTGCCCCAAAAAACGTAGGTAAAGGCGGCTTGGAATCGTCGCCAATACACGGCCATGCCCACTTCGGCGGCAGGGACAAACCATTCCTTGTCCACGTGGCGGCTGTCCCGCCATGTATTGCCGTCGAGGGTGATGTCACGTCCGACGAGATTGGCATTGACACCGCCAAACCAATAGACACCCCATTTAGGATCATGCGGTGTGTGAAGTGAGCGTGGAGGTGGCAAATGGGCCATGCCACGCATCAAGGTGGTCCCAAAGTCGTCGGGGATGCGATAACCCAAGCGGAGCTGTCCGCCTGCTTGACCTTGAATCAAGACGTTGCCCAGCATGGCGTTAAGGATTGGCAGCGCTTCCACGCTGAAAGAGTCTTGATTCCCCAAAAGTTCGTACTTCCGGCGATACTCATAGACAAAATTCAGGATGGGTTCATTGCGTAATTGATAATCCCAGCCTTGGGGGCGGCTGCTGTCCACGATGTCGTGGACCAATTTTTGGGTTTCCTCGGCCATGGACCATGGTCCCACCACGCCGGTGATAAACTTTAGTCCATGATAGCTGTGGTCCTTTTCCACGTGGAGGGAAACGGCGGCAAATAACAAACCGGCATAGGGTCGGTCGTTGGGATCAGGGACGCGCAGGGTGGTGTCAGAGGGGGTCACCATGATTTGGCCCAGTTCGTAACTGACTGTTCGCCGTCCGTCCCCCCATGGCAACCGGTCCATCACTGGGTCCAACCAACTATGTCCCGTGTGGGCCAAGGAGAGTGAGATGCCGTCAGTGTAAAAGCGGTCGGAGCCGCCAAAGGTGTCGTTTTCCCAACGGATGGAAAAAGTCCATTGGCGCGGTTCCGGCTCCAAATGAAGCGCCGCGTGGACTTGAATGCTGAGGCCTAACAGCACTCCCCAAGCCCAAGCTCTAATTGTCCTTTTAATCATAAAAGTGCCATCAGTTTCCCGCTCTTTTTGTATGTTTGCTGTCCAATTTTTGCAGCGCCACTATAAAAGGAGTTTGAGAGCGAATAAAGGTTACACGTTTTGACTGTTTATTTTAGCGAAGGCCATGTTTTGGCGATACGCCGATGGACCGCCGGCATGGGCAGGTGGCCCAGTTCTGCCCATGTTGCCCACCGTGCTCCGTTTTTTTTCGCAGGGGATTTATCCAAAGCAACAGACCATACGCGGACTTCAAAACGGTTTTTAGTGATTGTGTGTCGAAAGCTGCGCCATGGAGTAAGGCGGAGGCCTGAAAGTCCCAAATCGCGTCGCAACCAAGCGGACAGCGCGAGGCGTTCTTTGGTCTGATAAGGTGGCACATTCTGGAGACGGGAAAACTCCTGATTGGGAAATTCCCAAAGCTTGCCATTAACGGAATTTTCAGGCCGTTGTCGAATGAGCACGCGATCACCTTTGACCACCACCGCGGCGAGTGTGACACGTTTAATGGTGGAAACACGCTGCTTCCGGAGCGGCAACCTTTCAGTCTGACCTGTCGCGAAGGCGTGGCAGTCGCGCTGCAGGGGACAGGCGTTGCAGTGGGGACGCTGGGGCACGCAAACGGTGGCGCCCAGTTCCATCAAAGACTGGTTTAGGGCAGAACAGGCGCGGACATGCTTGCCTGGATTTTGCTCCTCCAAGGTCTTGGCCTGCCTAACCCAAGTTTCGGACAAAGACCAGAGCTGCTTTTGTATCTTAGGAGAGGTCGGGAGTCCGTGGATACCGTGGAATCGGCAGAGGACGCGCTGGACGTTGCCATCCAAGACCGGGGCCGGTTGATTGAAGGCAATGCTGAGCACGGCTCCGGTGGTATAATGTCCAACACCAGGGAGAGCCAAAAGTTCGGGCAAAGTTTGGGGAAAATGACCGCCATATTGTTCGAGGATGAAGCGCGCAGCGGCTTGGAGATTTCTAGCGCGCCGGTAATAACCGAGGCCTTCCCACAGTTTAAGAATTTTTTGTTCGGGAGCTTTTGCCAGGGCGGCAAGCGTTGGAAGCTCCGCCATCCAACGCTCCCAATAAGGAATGACAGTGTTGACCTGGGTCTGTTGGAGCATGATTTCCGAAACCCAAATGGCGTAAGGGTCGGTGGTTTGCCGCCAAGGGAGGGGGCGGGCGTTTTGGGAAAACCAGCGCAAAAGCGATTTGACGCTCCGTGGCAAGGGAGCGGCGGCAGAGGGAGCAGGTGGAATTGGTTTATGTGCGCCCATTGATTTACAAGGTAGCGTTTTTAATACATTTCGCAGCAGGAAAACAGCATGTGACGATGAGATAACAACTTGGGTTTAGCGTCGAAGTGGGAAAGGAATTGGGGCGTTGTTGTCTTGTCGTAAGAGGAGGAAAGGGTACACTGGATGCCATGAAAATGTCCCGTGGGCTCAAATATTTATGGGTGGCGTTTGTGTTGTCATGGATGACGGATGGAAAGGGGGCGAGTGTTGCCCCCACGGAGGACTTGGTATTGTGGTATCGGCAGCCGGCGTCGAAGTGGACTCGTGCGCTTCCGGTGGGCAATGGACGGTTGGGAGCCATGGTTTTTGGGGGTGTATGGCGTGAGCGCCTCCAATTTAATGAAATCAGCCTTTGGTCGGGAGGTCCGGAGGAGCCGAATAATCCCGAGGCCTTGAAGGCATTGCCTGAAATCCGGCGGCTTTTGGCCGAGGGCAAACAGCAGGAGGCAGACCGACTGGGTGTGCAAAAATTGATTTGCGCAGGCAAAGGTTCCGGGCATGGGCGGGGGGCGCGGGTGCCTTATGGTTCATATCAAACTTTCGGGGATGTGTGGATTGAATTTGCCGGAGATACCAATCAAGTGCCATCGGCCTATCGGCGGCAGTTGGATTTGGACACGGGTTTGGCGCGGACCACTTATCAGTTGGGGCATGTGACGTTTACGCGGGAGGTGTTTGCGAGTCACCCGGCTCAGGTCATCGTGGTGTTGTTGGGGGCGGACCAACAAAAACAGTTGAACTTTACAGTATCACTTCGGCGGCCTGAGATGGCGGTGACGCGGGTCACGAGTCCCAACGAGCTTCTGATGAGCGGGCAGATGTTTGATGGTGTGGCCACCAATGGAATGAAATTTGCGGCGCGCCTGAGGGTGTTGAACACAGGCGGGAGGGTGGTGGCGGAGCAAGACCGATTGCGTGTGGAGGGGGCCACCGAGGTGGTCATGCTTTTGGCGGCGGCGACGGATTATCAGATGGTGTACGGCAATTTTCGGGGACGTGATCCTTTGAAGGTTACTGAAAGTCAGTTGTTGGAAGCTGGTCGCCAAACTTATGTTGAACTTCGCGCAGCCCACATTCAAAATCATCAATCCCTTTTTCGGCGTGTTCGTTTGAATTTGGGGCGAAATGAATCTGCCCAGTTGCCGACGGATGAGCGGTTGGCGGCTTTCAGCAAGGGGGGCGAGGATCCGGGATTGGCCGCGCTTTATTTTCAGTATGGGCGCTATTTATTGATGAGCAGTTCGCGGCCAGGTTCCCTGCCGGCCAACCTTCAAGGCTTGTGGGCCGATACCATTCAAACGCCTTGGAATGGCGACTACCATGCCAACATCAACGTGCAGATGAATTACTGGCCGGCGTTGGTGGGAAATCTTGCGGAGTGCCACGTTCCATTGTTGGAATACATCCGGTTTCTGAGCGTGCCTGGTTCGAAGACGGCGCGTGTGCATTACGATGCGGACGGTTGGACCGTCCACACCATTGCCAATCCGTGGGGCTTTACCGCGCCTGGTGAACATCCTGGTTGGGGGTTGTTTCCGGCTGGTGGAGCTTGGTTAGCCACTCACCTTTGGGAGCATTATGCCTTTACGGGTGATCGGCCGGAGCTGATTCGCAACTGGCCGGCGTTGCGGGCGGCGGCTGAATTTTCGCTTGATTGGCTTGTACCGGACCCCGTGACCGGGCGGCTGGTCAGTGGGCCGGCCAATTCGCCTGAAAATATTTTTATTACTCCGGATGGCCAGCGTGGTTCCTTGAGCATGGGACCTGCTATGGAGCAGCAGATTATTTGGGAGAATTTCCGAAATGCACTCGCAGCCGCAAGGGTGTTGGGTGTCAAAGACAGCTTTGTCCGACGAGTAACGGATTCTCAAGCCAAGCTGCTGGGGCCGCAAATTGGAAAAGACGGACGATTGTTGGAATGGGCCAAGGAGTATAAAGAGGCCGAGCCGCAGCACCGTCATGTGTCACATCTGTTTGCGTTGCATCCGGGCTCGCAAATCACGGCTGCCACGCCGGAATGGTTTGAGGCGGCGCGCAAGTCGCTTGAAGGGCGCGGGGATGGGGGCACCGGCTGGAGCATGGCATGGAAGGTGAATTTTTGGGCCAGATTGCATGAGGGAAATCGAGCTTACAAACTGTTGCGAAATTTGTTGCAGGTTGTGGATTACGAGGGTTTTAACATGAGAGGGGGCGGTGGTGTGTATGCCAATTTGTTCTGTGCGCATCCACCGTTTCAAATTGATGGCAATTTTGGAGGGAGTGCAGGAATTGCAGAAATGTTATTGCAAAGCCACGTGATGGTGCCCGGTCTTTCCGGCGTGGATCAAATGCCGGTGTATGAGCTGCATCTTTTGCCAGCTTTGCCCGATGCCTGGCCCACGGGCGAAGTTAGCGGTTTGAGGGCGCGCGGTGGTTTTGAGGTGGCCCACTTGTCTTGGCGCGCCGGAAAGTTGGAGCGGGCTGAAATTCGCAGTCTTTTGGGCAATCCATGTGCCCTTAGGTTGCCAGTGCCACCGAGGGTCGTCACGCAAGATGGGAAGACTTTACGGCCGGTGCGAGTGGGGGCAGTGTGGAGTTTCCCCACAAAAGCGGGGGAAGTTTATTCATTGACTCCAGCGGCTTGATGGGCCGATGTAGTCGGCTAATGGTCATCGGCTGACAAGTCGGTGATGGGAGGTAGATTGGGGGCGTTCTTTTGAAGCCATTGGTGTGCTTCGGGCAAAGTTCGGACGTCGCCGCGCAGGATGGAGGCGAGCAGATGGCGTGTCGCCACGGTGTTGAAAGGAGTTGAATGTTCCATACCGATTGAGTTGCCAGGGGCTTTGAGCAACCAAGGGACTCTTTCATCAAAACGCCCGTCATAGCGGCCGGATTCGCGCCACGAATGGTCTGCGGTGACCAATATCCATGTATTGTCCTCAAGCTTTGCTTCTTTTAAGGCTGCACGAAGTTTTGCCAGCGTTTGATCCACAAGATGTAGATTATCGAAATAACCTTTGACGGTTGAAAAATTCAAAAGGGTGAAGCGGTCTTTCAACGGGTCGTAAATGCCGGGTCTGTGTGGCGGCAACAAATGGAGATAAACCAAGTTGAATTGACGGTTGGTGGCTATTTGAAGACTGGTTTCCACCGAGCTTTGGTGGATGCGAATAAATAAACGACGCTGTTGCAAAGGCGCAAGCGTGGACCACCATTGGTTGACAATAGCGGTGGTGAAATCGGGACCTCGGGATTGTTCATACCAAGGCGATGGATACCATTGGCAAAAACTAACTACGTTGCTAAAGACGCGGCGGTAAGGGTGGTGCCAGCCGACTATGGCACTGTTGTATCCTAAGGCACGGGCGTCTTTGAAAAGGCTTGGCATCTGGCTCCAATTGGTGGTTTGGCCGGAATCCAACTCCACTAATTTCAAATCATTGGGAGAACAAGGAACTCCTTTGTGAACTTGGAAGCCTGTGGTTAGCGCAGGTATGGAAAGCAGGGTCCCGTAGGCGGGCGGGCGGGCGTTGGTGGCAAAGAGGGATTCTGTTTTCAAACGGTCCAATTCAGGTAACGACAATCTTTGAGGTCGTTCTGGGAAGACCAGGCGAAAATCCAATTCATCGAACACCACCCAAATGATGCGGGGGCCTTGCCGGGGCTCTGGGAGCACTTGTGCAATCGGAGGGGAGGCTTCATGTTGGCGCAATTTGATCAGGCCGGAAAGCACCAAAACAATTTTGCCGGTGCTTAGCAGACTAACCGGAGCCAAGACCAACAACAGAATCCGCAACAGCCGCGCCGTCCATGTCCATTTCCAGAAGACCAATGCACAACCAACGGTGGCGCAAGCCATGACCATTGGATTCCGGGCTGCTTGGAATATTGTTGCAGCGGGTACATTGAAGACAGCCCACCGGAAGAAATTTACCGGGATAAGTAATAATGCCAGGACGGCCAAGATGCCCAAGGGGCGACTCCAGCGCCAAGGAAGCCGCTGCCATATTTTTAGGGCGATCCAAAGCAATGCAGTGCCCGCAATCAGGCTTACCAACATTGCCCACAGCGTAGGAGAGGTCACGGGTTGGCGGTTGAAATATCCGAAATCGGCGTCATAGAGGATGGAGAACCAGGAACGAATCATGAGCAGGTTTGTCATGGACGCTGCCAGTGCCAACTCCACCGGCCATGAGACTCCTCCACCTTGAGATGACGATGGGTTTTTCGCCCGGCGCACTGGCGCCGGCATTGTCTCTAATTCCATTTTACCCCCACAAAGAGAGCCGTTTACAGGCTATTCCAATCAACTCGATTGGTGTGTTCACCAAAGACACCTATAATAGGGGCGACCGTAACGTTCATGTGTGAAACAAGCAACTTTTTTTCAATGCTGGCCATATCAAAAATATAGGCTTATAGGGTAAATGCCCTTTTTTCAGGGAGCAACGGTGGCTTGACACCTATTGGGGCTGGCCCCTAACGTTTGACTGTAAATGGCGCGGAAGTCACCCCGGATTTACATTCCGGGGTTTATTGCGTCGAGGGCAACAGTTCTGAGATTAATTTTATGGCAACCACCATTTTGGTCGGCGCCCAATGGGGCGACGAAGGCAAAGGCAAAATTATTGATGTGCTGACCGAGTCGGCTGACTTGGTCGTGCGCACCCAGGGCGGCAACAATGCCGGTCACACGGTGATCCTCAAGGGCGTCAAATACGTGTTGCACCTGGTGCCTTCCGGCATTTTGCATCGTGGAAAGGTTTGTGTGGTGGGCAACGGCGTGGTGGTGGACCCGGTGAGTTTGTGCGAGGAGATAGAGGGGTTGGAGAAGTTGGGGGTTAAGGTTACGCCAAAGAATCTTGCTCTTAGCGAGACGGCCCATGTGGTTTTTCCCTACCATCGTGAATTGGATGCCCAACGTGAAGTGTTGAAGGGCCGGAATAAAATTGGGACCACCAAGCGGGGGATTGGTCCCGCTTACGGAGACAAGGCGGCACGGGTTGGGGTGCGGTTGTTGGATTTGATTCAGCCGGAGCGTTTTGCGGAAATCCTCAAAACGCGAATTAAAGAAAACAATGAGGTGCTCAAGGCCTTTGGAGCCAAGCCCTTGTCCTACAAAAAGGTGCTTGCGGATTATCAGGCGGCTGGCGAGCGGTTGAAACCGTTTGTGACCAATACGGTGGTGTTGCTCAATGACGCCTTGCGGCAAAAGAAAAACATTCTTTTTGAGGGAGCCCAGGGGACTTTTTTGGATATTGATCACGGCACCTATCCCTACGTGACTTCATCCAATACCACCGCGGGTGGGGCGTGCACTGGTTCGGGCGTGCCGCCCAACCGGATGGACCGTGTGGTGGGAGTCATGAAGGCCTATACAACCCGGGTGGGCGAGGGGCCGTTACCCACGGAGAATGCGGAAATTGCGGACATGCTGCACGCGATGGGGCGTGAGTTTGGAGCCACCACGGGGCGTCCTAGACGGTGCGGATGGTTCGATGCGGTGGCCGTCAGGCACGCGGTGATGGTCAATGGGATTGATGAACTTGCGGTGACCAACATTGACGGGCTGGACACAGTGGAGACCCTCAAGGTCTGTGTTGCGTATCGCGTGGGTGGACGTCAATATGATTATGTGCCCAGCGATGCTGCTGTGCTGGCCCAATGTGAACCCGTTTATGTGGAATTGCCCGGTTGGCGCCAGTCCACTTCTGCGGTGAAACGTTGGAAGGATATGCCTGCCCGTGCACGTGCCTATCTCAAAGCATTGAGCGATTTAACCGGCGCGCCGATTCGCATTGCATCGGTGGGGCCGGGGCGGGAACAAACCATTTTTGTCAAGTAACGGACCTTGACCTGGTCCTGCGCTATTGATGAGTGCGCAACCATCCACTGTTTCGACTTTGAGCCCACAGGCACAGGCCAACCTGCCGGTGCATGTGGCCATTATCATGGATGGCAATGGCCGCTGGGCCAAGCAGCGTGGTTTGCCCAGGGTGGAGGGCCATCGGAATGGGGTGGAATCGGTGCGCGCCGTGGTGCGGGCCTGTGGGGAGTTGGGCATCAAGTATCTCACCCTATATGCGTTTTCGGTGGAGAACTGGAACCGCCCGAAGGACGAGGTGGATACCTTGATGAAATACCTGGCGCGGTTTTTGAAGACCGAGATCGCCGAATTGCAGAAAAACAACGTGCGTTTGGAGGTCATCGGACAGGTGTATCGGCTGCCGGAGTTTGTGCAGGAACAATTAAAGAAGACACAGGCGGCCCTGGCGAAAAATAACGGGTTGACGCTTATCCTGGCCTTGAGTTACGGGGGGCGCACGGAATTGGTGGAAGCCATGCGCACCATAGCATCCAAGGTCAAAGCCGGGCAATTGGAGCCGGAGGAAATCAACGAGCAGGTGGTGTCGCAGCATTTATACACGCGGCACTATCCGGACCCGGATTTGTTAATCCGCACCAGCGGCGAAATGCGGGTGAGCAATTTTTTATTGTGGCAGATCAGCTACACCGAGCTGGTGGTCACACCCACCTTGTGGCCGGATTTTCGCAAACCGCAACTTTATGCGGCTCTCGAGGAATACACCCGGCGCCATCGGCGTTTTGGAGGGGTGTGATGACCGTAGAGGTTTTGCAGGGTGTGCATCTCGACATTTGCCTGGAATGATGACATTTTAAGTTTGTGGTGGACGCCAAATATAATGATTTGCGTGAGCGCCTGAAATCCTACGGGTCCTGTCTGGTGGCCTATAGTGGTGGGGTGGATTCGGTATTTCTTGCGTGGGTGGCTCACGACGTATTGGGAGAGCGCGCATTGGCGGTTATTGCCGATACCCCGAGCCTGCCGCGGCGGGAGCTTGCCGAGGCTTTGGAATTGGGAAAAAGGTATGGTTTTCCAGTCCGCGTGGTAAAGACGGCTGAATTTGAAAATCCCCAATACCTGGCGAATCCGAATAATCGCTGTTACTTCTGCAAATTTGAATTGTTCACCGAACTGGCGCCGCTGGCCCGGCAGGAAGGCTTTGCGGTCATCGCGTATGGAGAGAATGCCAGCGATTTGGGAGATCATCGTCCCGGAGCAGTAGCGGCGAGTGAATTTCAAGTGCGGGCGCCGTTGAAAGAAGTGGGTTTGACCAAGTCGGAGATTCGCGCTCTTTCCGCCCGGTTGGGTCTGCCTACAGCAGACAAGCCGCAAATGGCCTGTTTGAGCTCGCGCATTCCTTATGGAGAAGCGGTGACGGTGGAAAAGTTGCGGATGATAGAGGAAGCGGAGTATCTGTTGCGAGACGCTGGATTTTATGACGTGCGCGTGCGTCACCACGAGTTGAAAGGCCCCGAAGGCGGGGTGCGTCATTTGGCCCGCATCGAAGTGGGCAGCGAGGAGCTGCCGCGGTTTTTGGGCAATGGAGTAGGGGCAAAGATCGCTGCTGGTATGCGGGCGTTGGGTTATGCGCATGTCACCGTGGATTTGGAAGGTTACCGGCGCGGAAGCATGAATGAAGCGCCGCTGGCGTTGAAAATGCCGGCCACATGAACGTCGTATTGGTAGAGCCGGAAATTCCTCCCAACACCGGCAACATTGCCAGACTCTGTGCCGCGACGCGGAGCACTTTGCATCTTGTCGAGCCGTTTGGTTTTCAATTGGATGATAGGCGGCTCAAGCGTGCCGGGATGGATTACTGGGACTTGGTGGAGTGGCATCGTTGGCCCAGTTGGGCTGCTTTTGAGGCTGCTCTTCCCAAAGAGGCGCGTCTATGGCTTGTTGAAAGCCGGGGGGTGCGCCATTACGCCGAGGTGACCTACCAAGAGCACGATTATCTTGTTTTTGGACGGGAGACGGCGGGGTTACCGAGGGCCTTGTTGGAAAAATATCCGGAGCGATGGCTGCGCATTCCCATGTTTCACGCGCATGCCCGCTCACTCAACCTTTCCAATTGTGTCGCCTTGGTGTTGTATGAGGCCTTGCGCCAGCAGGGTTTTAAGGGCGAAATACGCTAATTAAGGCAGTGTGCTTTCACCGTCGCGTATGGCGGTGATGACCTGTTCGGGCCTTTCGGCTTGGAGCAGGGCTTCACGGACTGTGGCTTGACGTAAGACCCGGCTCAGGCGGGCCAGCATGTAAAGATGTTGGCTTGGGTTGGCCGCCAACATGAGAAAAAACAGGTGTACCGGGCGGTGGTCAATGGCTTGGAATGGAATACCATGTGGGTGGCGGCCAAAAACCAGCAAAGGGCGGGCGGCCAGTTCAGGGGGTACGTTGCGGGAATGGGGCAGTGCCACACCGTCGCCAATGCCTGTACTGTAGAGCAATTCACGTTCTTTGAGGGCCTGAAACAAGGTTTCAGCACAATTGGGTTTGCCCAATGTTTGTGCCGCCGTCTCGGCCAATTCGCGCAGGACGGAATCACGGTCGTTGGCGTGAAGGTCCAACAGAATGGTGGCGGGAGAAAGCAGGTCCGCCAGACGCACCGCCTGGGGCGATGAACTTGTCATACGAAGGGCATTTTATGGGAAAAAACGCCTCCGATAAAGACTAAAACGGCTTTTTAAGCGGCCATGAGGAAATCATGGCCTTCGACAAATCCTTTGCCGCACAAACACTGGCGGATGAGGTCTCTGGCGCCGCGTTTTCCGACGTAACCCACAACGAAAACCTTGTCCGGGGGGGGTAATTGGTCGGGGAGGCAGGTGGGCAATTTACCGCGGCCCGGTTCGCACTTTGCAGGGTCAATGTCTATAAAGCCCGCGATGGAAAGGCCGTGTTCTTGGAGGTGTGCGGCGCGTTTTCGAGTGATTCTGCCGGCACCCCACACCCAAAGCGAACGGTCTTGGAGCAGCCGCTTGATGGCGCGGGACAGGTAAACAGCCTTCATGGAATAGAAGGCGTCGGGGTCGTAACGTGAATCGTGCCTTGAGAGTCTTTGGGGTGGGTCATTCCAAATGATGACCCGGTGTTTGACCTTGGCCACGGAGACACCAGCGTCCATCCATCGGAGCCATAGTTCGTAATCTTCCGGAAAGGGCCCGGACCGGTATCCGTCGTAGCGATCCACCAAATTTCGGCGAAACATGACGGAGGGATGGGCAAAGGGGGATTCGATGAACCGGTTGAGAAGGATGTCATCGGGTTTTACAAGGCTGTTGATCCATTCGACGTAAAGGGCATACCCGCGTTGGGAGGTGGGGTCGCCACCGTATTCTACGAGACCTCCCACAAGTCCCAGCTCGCTATCGTAGTCGAGCATGTCCACCTGGTGTTCAAAACGGTCGGGGAAGCAGATATCATCGGCATCCATTCTGGCGATGTAGCGTCCACGCGCTTGTTGGAGGCCGGCTTCGAGGGCCGCTACCAAACCCAGATGCGGCTGGCGCAGGAGGCGGATGCGCCGGTCATTCAGGGCCAATTGTTGGGCAATAATTGGGGAGTCATCGGTGGAGCCGTCGTCCACGACAAGCAATTCCCAGTCGGAAAAAGTTTGAGTGCAAATGCTGCGGATGGCGGTGCGAAGGGTGGCTGCTGCGTTGTGCACGGGCAGCAGGACGGTCACCGCCGGTTCGATGAATCTGGCTCGTCCGCGCAACATCGGCCGGGGCCTGACCCTAGCGTTAAGGGATAAACGCCATCAAGTTAAAGTTGATGGATTTTTCCTGTTGCAATTTCCGAAATTTTAATTATTTGTTCAGATGTAACCCAAAGAAAAAGACTTATGAAAACATTCAGCGGTCGCCTGTCTTCAAGTATTATGCCCTTGTTTGCCCTGAGTTTCATTTTAGCGTGGCTGGGGGCCAACGTGGTGCAAGGAGCCAACATCTTGTGGGTCAGTGACAACGGGACGGATAATACGTTTTCTGAGCCGGGAAACTATGCTGATGGGGGGTTTATCACGATTCTACAAAATGCCGGTCATACGGTGACGCGTTACAACGGTCCGAACAGCCAAAATACCCGTCTGACACAGGCGGAAATAAACCAAATTAATACCTACGACCTGATCATTCTCGGACGCGCAGTTTCCAGTACGGCCTTCCAGAATCCCCAAGTGATTGACTGGAACGTCAACATCACCAAGCCGGTGCTGACCGTCAATGCTTATTTGGTTCGCGCGTCGCGATTGGGATGGTGCACAGGCAATACGATGTTGGATGATACGCCCACGCCGTTGCGAGCCGTGAATTTGGCCGATCCGGTAACCGCCTACATTTTCAGCGAAGTGGCCATGAATGGAAATGTTACTGCTAATCCCTATGATGAGGCTCTATATCGCAACACCAGCCAAATTCTTGAAGGACCGGTCGCTGGCGGACGCATTTTGGCAGTGGCTGATTTTACTGATTTGGGTGGTACGGCTCGTGCCAACATTCCAGTCATCATGGAATGGCCCGCTGGTACGGTGGTGCGTGGCGGAGCGGATGTATTGGGGGGGTACCGCATGTATTTCGCTGCCAGCAGTCGCGAGCCTGACCAAGGTAATATTTTGACTCAGTGCATAGAAAACTTGACGCCTACTGGTGAAAACATGTTTGTCAAGGCGGTTGAAATTGCCATCAACCGTGGTCAGCTTCCATTTGATCCCAATTCTGTTGTGGGTTTTGCATCCAATTTGCAGGATCTCACTGTTCCTGAGGGCACGGTGGTCACATTGAGTGTTTCCGTTACCGGCGCCCCGCCGAGGACGATTCAATGGCAACAGTGGGATGGGGTTTCCAGCTTTACCAATATTTTGGGGGCAACAACAGGTTCCCTGCCATTGGGGGCGGTAATTCCTCCGCTGGATGGAACTCAATATCGTGTGGTGGCAACCAATCCCAACGGAAGTGCCACCAGCGCCGTGGCGCGGTTGACAGTCATCACAGATACCAACGCCCCGCAAGTGACCAAGGTTACCGCGGATGTAGGAATGAATCAGGTATGGGTTTATTTCTCGGAGCCAGTGCGTCAGGCTGAGGCGCAGGACGTTAACAATTATATGTTCAATCCCCCCTTGTCCATCATAAGCGCCACTTTGTCAGCGGATGGCCGGCGATTGCGAATTGCGACAGATCCTTTGACCATGGGGCAACAGTACACTTTGACGGTGATTCAAGGGTTGCCGGATCGTGCTTATTACACCAATTGGTTGGCTGCGCTTTCCGAATTTAGCTTCCGAGGCTGGGTACCCAGTCGTGGATTCTTGGCGGCGCAACGCTACCTGGGGTTGACCGGCAACGACATTGGCTCGCTCATCAGCTCTCCGAATTACCCGAATGTTTGGGACGAGTTGTTCCATGTGAATTCGGCCCAGACCGTGCAATCAGCCCCTAATAAAGACAATTATGGTGGGCGGTTGGTGGGCTGGCTGAGACCGACAGAATCAGGGTTTCACACGTTCTTCATCCGTGGGGATGATGGGACGGAATTGCGGCTTGGGACAACGGATGATTTTACAACCCTCAACACGATAGCCCAGCAGGCGAGCGCCAATCAGCCGTTTACTTCGGGGCAATCGGTGTCCATGTATTTGGAGGCAGGGCAGCGGTATGCCTTGGAGGCTTTGTGGAAAGAGGGCACGGGCGGAGATTATGTGCAGGTAGCCTGGCAGCCGCCGTCAGGGACGGCCCCTGTGATTATCCCTGCCGAGGCATTGGAGGCGTTGGCGGATCCAGATGGTGCCCAGGTGACCATCACCACTCAGCCGGCAGGGCGCACGGTTTTGCAAAATCGGACATATACATTTACTGTTAATGCCACGGTAACTCCTTCAGATGCTCCACTGGTTTATACCTGGCAGCGTTGGAATGGTACGGATGCATTCACCAATGTGACGGTGGTGTTGACCAATGGTTATACCACTCGATTGTTGACCATGGCTGATAATGGTTCTCAATGGCGCGTATTGGTGGCCGCTCCGGGTGTGGTGGCAACGAGCGAAGTGGCGACGTTGACGATTACCACCGATTCCACCCCGCCTTCAATCGTGCGGGCCATCAACAATCCGGGTAATCCCAACGCTGTTATTGTTGAGTTTGATGAAGCGCTACAACGCTCACTAGCCCAAGACCCCATCATGTACCGAGTGACCAATTTATTGGATAACTCAAGCATTCCGGTGGATTCTGCCATTAATCCGGTCTTGTCCTCTGACGGGCGCACCGTCACCTTTTACCTAACCAGTCCATTGACCAATGGCAGCTTTTACGTGGTTGAAGCTCAAGCCTTTGATTTGGCTGATAATTATTCACTCTCGGCGGTAAGGATTGAACGGACCGGATTACTGGCTCCCTCCGGGGCGCAAAACCTGGTGGTTGTGGAAGCCGAGGACTTTGATGAAATGATTTCGCGCCCGTGGGAAGGGGTGGACAGGTACTGGACCTTTGTCACCAACCGGGCCGGGTTCTCCGGGCGCGGCGCCATGAGAGCGATGCCCAATACGGAGGGGAATCGTCCCAGTGGCAACGAAGCGGCTTCGCTGGATTTCTTCGTGCAATTTCCCGCGCCTGGGCGTTACTACGTTTGGGTGCGTGGCGCTGGGGAAGGCGGTGCGGACAATTCCATTCATGTGGGATTGAACAACACAGTGCCTTCTTCCAGTCAAAACGTCCAACAAGGCTACGATTTGGGCATGGTCGGCTGGCATTGGGGCAGTGTCAGTGACGCCACTGGAGGACGTGTTTACCTGGATATACCGAGCGCGGGCGTGCATCGTGTGCAGGTTTATTTCCGGGAGGACGGATTCTATTGTGACAAGATGGTTTTGACCACTGACCTCAATTACAGCCCGGCCAATGTGAATGCGGGTTTGGGACCCGAGCCTACAGTAAAGCAAGTGGTAGTGCCTCAAATTCGGTTGCAGGCAACACCATCTGGTCAAGGTTTGCAGCTGAGCTGGCCATTCTATGGTACGCGATTGGAGCAGGCGGACAACATCCTTGGTCCGTGGTCGCCGGTGAGCAATGCCAGCAGTCCCTTTGTGGCGCCTTTAACGGGGGAACGCAAGTTCTATCGGGTGGTTTTGCCGTAAGGGACTAACCAACGAGATCACTCTCGTTGAACCCTCTCGCAACCGCGCTGGGTACGAAACTCAGCGCGGTTTTTTGCGCTTGTGTATTTGTCTGGGAAAGTTTGCCGTTCCTGCTTGACCGTGGCATCTTGTGGCTTAGCATCGCGGGCCGATGCGGGCAACTGAGATGAGCGCAATTCTGGCACTGGAAGACGGGACGGTGTTTCACGGACAGGCATTTGGGGCCAAAACCTCCGCCTGTGGCGAAGTCTGTTTCAACACCTCGATGACGGGGTATCAGGAAATTCTCACTGATCCGTCATACAAGGGGCAAATTGTCACCATGACTTATCCCTTGATTGGGAACTACGGCATCAACCGTCAGGACGTCGAGTCATGGAGGCCGCATGTTGCCGGGTTCGTAATTCATGAGCTTTCACCCGTCGTAAGCAACTGGCGTGCAGACGCCACCCTGGCGGAATATTTGGAGGAAAATGGAATCCCCGGCATTCAAGGGGTGGACACCCGTGCCTTAACCAAGAAGCTGCGCGTGGTGGGCGCCATGAAAGGCTTCATCAGTACTGAAGGCGGAATCTCAGAGGTTGAAGCGGTTGAACGCGCCCGCGCCTGGCACGGGATGGTGGGGATGGATTATGTCAAGGAAGTGACTCATGCGGAGCCATTTTGTTGGGATGAAAAAGATGAACAAAGTGGCAGCTTTCAATTGATAAAAGGAAGTGACACCGCCAATCCACGGACTATTCGGGCACCTTTGCCGCCTGCAGATATTCCCATCGTGGCATACGACTTCGGGATGAAATACAACATTTTGCGCCGGTTGCGTCAGCATGGATTTCGCGTGCAAGTGGTCCCGGCCCATACTCCGGCAGCGGAGGTGTTGAAATACAAGCCTGCCGGCATTTTCCTTTCCAATGGACCTGGGGACCCGGCGGCGCTGCATTATGCGGTGGCTGCAGTACGGGAATTGGTGAACACGGGGCTGCCCATTTTCGGCATTTGTTTGGGGCACCAAATATTGGGGCAGGCGTTGGGCGGGCGCACTTTCAAGTTGAAGTTTGGCCATCGTGGGGGCAATCAACCGGTGAAGGATCTTGAGTCGGGTCGGGTGGAAATCACCTCACAAAATCACGGATTCGCCGTGGACCCTGCTTCGCTTCCTTCGGATGTTTCGGTCAATCGCATCAATCTCAATGACCAGACGGTGGAAGGCTTGCGGCACAAGCGCAAACCGATTTTCTGCGTGCAGTATCACCCGGAGGCATCCCCCGGTCCACATGACTCTACGCCGCTTTTTGCGGAGTTTCGCCAGATGATTGAGCGGAGTTAAGCCTCTGATCATTGGTGTGATTTACTTACCAAGGGCGTTATTGTCCTGAATTGGCGGGGGGCGACCAAAGTTGAAGGCGCGCCATTTCGGTTTTCAGCACGTTGGCCCACTTGGTATAACCTGCGGCGTTGGGATGGAGAAGGTCGGGAAACTCTTCAGGCTTGGCATCGCCTTGGTCATTGGCAAAAAGGGTGTAGGTGTCCAACAAGCTTACCTGCGTATTCCCTTTAACCAACGCCGCATAAAGCTCGTTGATGCGTTGGATTTTGTCTGCAGGACGCTTTTTAGTGGCTGAGCTGGGGAAAACTTTGCAAAGGAGGATGGGCATTTTGGGATTGTGACGTTTGAGTTCCTGCAGAATCAATTTGAGATTGGCGGTGATGGTTTCCGGGTCGGCGCCTTCTTCAAGGTCGTTGGTGCCAATGAGAAGCACCACGGCTTTTGGATTCAACGCCAGCACATCTTCACGCAGGCGAATCAAAACGCCGCGGGTTGTGTCGCCGCTGATGCCACGATTGGCTGCTTTGAGCCCAGGAAAATGTTTCTTTAATTGATCACCCCAACCTTGAGTAATGGAGTCTCCGAGGAAGACAACGGAATTCTGGTCTTCGGCCACTTGGCGTGCCCATTGGGTGCGACGTTGGAGCCACAACTTTTTGAACCAGTCGTAACGCCGGATGGGGCCCGCCCCGGGCAAGCCATCATCGGTTGCCGGCAGGGCCAGGCGTTGTTCCAACGCAGTGGGTGTATCATTGTTTTGGGCGGACAGGTATGGCAACCAAAACACTGTGCCGATGACCAGGAAGGCTGATCCCCAGAATCGCATTTTGGAAATATTCATAATTTTAAAATAGGCTCTGCAAAATCAACGAAAGCATCCTGCCTTATGCGAAATAAGCTGACAAGTCTCCAACGAGTTTCATCGCGAATTTGAGCACGTGCGGCGTTATGAGAACGGGGTGACAATGCCCTGGTCATGAAAGGATTGAAAACTGTGCAAAAAGTGGTATTGCATCGGCATGAACCTCGCCAAAGCTGCATCGTTTGCCTGCCTATCATTTTATATTGCATGCTCCATCACAACGGCACAGGAGCCATTGAATTGGACTGCCCAGCAGGACCACAAGAACATGATGGAGCAACTGGGAATCACCCGTTTGCGTCCGGGTCCCAGTGCACAAACAGGCCGGACCAATTCGGCCAATTATGATCAGGCCAAAGCAAATCCCTATCCCGACTTGCCGGATTTGTTGACATTGAAGAATGGGCAAAAGGTAACCAGCGCGGAGCAGTGGTGGAAGCTGCGGCGGCCTGAGATTGTAGAGGATTACGAGCGTGAAGTGGTTGGGAGGGTCCCCAAGCAGATGCCCAAAGTAACTTGGGTTATGGTGACTCAGGCCAGCGATCGTGTAGTGGGCAATATCCCTGTTTTAGCGCGGCGGTTGGTGGGGCGCGTGGATAATTCGGCGTGTACCAACATCACGGTGGAAATCCAATTGACGGTGGTGACACCTTTGGAAGCCAAACAACCGGTGCCCTTGTTAATGATGTTTGGCGGTTTTGGCAGCGGATTTCCGCGCCGCCCCGGAGAGCCTGCTCAAGGGCCGCCAGGATTTTTCGGCGGCACGGGAAACCGTGGTGGTGACCTGCCTTCCACCGAGCAGCTCATATCCAATGGTTGGGGCTATGCCATACTGAATCCCAATAGCATTCAGGCCGACAGTGGAGCGGGTTTGACCAAGGGCATCATCGGTCTGGTGAACAAGGGGCAGCCGCGCAAGCCCGAGGATTGGGGCGCGTTGCGGGCTTGGGCGTGGGGCGCTGCGCGTGCATTGGATTACTTGGAAACGGATCCGACGGTGGATGCCAAACGTGTAGGGATCGAAGGCGTGTCGCGGTTTGGAAAGGCTGTTTTGGTGACGATGGCTTTTGAACCGCGGTTTGCCGTGGGTTTTGTGGCTTCCTCTGGCAAAGGTGGCACTACGTTGTTGCGCAGAAATTTTGGTGAGGCCGTGGAAACGTTGGCCAGTTCTGGGGAATATCATTGGATGGCTGGCAACTTTTTGAAATATGCTGCTGCTGAGGGCAAGTGGGCGGGGAAAACAGCGGCAGACCTGCCTGTGGACTCGCACATGTTGATTGCGTTGTGTGCGCCCAGACCGGTGTTTATCAGTTATGGCATTCCGGAGAGGGGAGACGCGCATTGGTTGGACCATCAAGGCAGTTTCATGGCTGCAGTGGCTGCCCAACCGGTTTATCGCCTGCTTGGTGCAAGGGATTTTGGGGTAAAGGAGGATTACAAAACGGCCCGGATGCCTGAAGTGGGGGTGGGATTGTTGGAAGGAGAATTGGCTTGGCGCCAACACGATGGCGGCCATGAAAGTCAGTCGAACATGAAACATTTTCTTGCGTGGGCCAATCGAATGCTCCGACATACACCGCCGTCTGCCAAACCGTAATGGTTGAAAGCAGTATTTATTGGGAACTTTGTCGAGGAGATTATGAAAGGGATTCAAATTAACAAACCAGTTAAAGAGGTTGTGTTGGTGGTGGCTTTGGGTTTTTTCTGGGGATTGCCGGCTTTGGGAGCAAATTTTTATTGCGATCCAGTGCATGGTTCTCCGCAGGGCGATGGAACTGCCGAGCGTCCTTGGCGGACGGTGGAAGAGGTTATTGCGGCGCGGAAAATTGAGACACGGGATGCCGACGGCAAGCCTGTGAATCCGGGCGCTCCCATCAAGGCGGGAGACACCCTTTGGCTGCGTAGTGGTTGGCATGGAGTGATTCGGATAGCGGGGGGACACAACGCCGAATACATCACCATTGCAGCGGAGCGGGGTCAAAAGCCGCAGGTGGGTTGGGTGGAAATCGGGGGTGGCAGCCGCTGGCGCATCAAGGGATTAACCGTCTCGCCGTCATTGGCTCCTGCCCCCTTGACCAAGTTACCGCGTAATTTGGTGCAACTGGGGGAGCATGGGGATGAGCGGTGTCACGAATTGGTGGTGGAAGACTGTTTCATTTACAGTGTTTTGGACGCCAGCCAATGGACTGCGCGGGACTGGGTGATTAAACCGCAGAGCGGTATTTGGTTGGGGCGTCAGGGTAAAGGGCATGTGGCCCGAAACAACTATGTGTTGAACACACGATTTGGCATTAACTTATGTGCCCCGGAGGTGCGTTGTGAAGGCAACGTCGTGGCCAACTTTTCTGCCGATGGCATCCGGGTGACTCGCGATGGGCAGGTGGTGAGGGGCAACGTGGTGAAAAACAATTTTGTGGGGGACCGTGAGGGGGATGACAACCATGATGATGGTATTCAGGCTTTCTTGTTCAATGTGGGGCGGGGGACATTGCGCGGGGTGCGGATTGAAGGCAATATCATTGTGGCGCGGGAGCGGGATGATTTGCCGTTTCCCAATCCGTTGCAGGGCATTGGTTTTTTTGACGGGCCGCTGGTGCAGTTTGTGGTGGAGAGGAATGTCATTTTAATCAATCATTATCACGGCATTACCTTGGGGGACGCCCAGCAGTCGTTTGTACGCAGTAATGTGGTTTTCAGTCGTTGGACGGCTGAAAAACCGCGGCCTTGGATCATGTTGGGGCAAAAGCAAAAGTCGGCCCGCGGTAATACCGTGCATGATAATTGGGCGCATTCTTTTTCATTCAAGGATGACCCGGAGGTGAAAGAGGAGCGGAATCAAATGGTGACCGAATCTTTGTTTCGCTCCAAGATGGAAGCGCTATTGAAGGAAATCGAATTGGAGTTTGGGGCTTTGCACCCTGTGGCAAGCCGTCCGCGGCTTGAGATGCCTTGGCTCAACAACGCAGGGGCCGCTGAAAAATGAAAAACCGGCGCTGATGGTTTTTACAGCGCCGGTTGAAAGAAGAATAATTTGGAGTTGGAATTAACGGTTTTGGCCGCCGCCACCGCCACCACCACCGCGTTGTCCACGACCACCTTGACCGCCTTGGCCGCCGGGACCACCGGGACCACCGGGAGCACCGGGACCACCGCCTTGGCGCATGCCCGGGGCACCCATCATGCCGCCGCCGCCCTGCAGCATCATGAAGCTAAAGCGATTCTCAATCATTTGATCCCGCTGCTCAGGCTTGAGGGTGGGATTGATGGCGGCAAAGGCCTTGGCACGCAAAACCATGAGATCGGCTTGGATTTTGGCCACGGCATCAGCCTTTTCACGAATCTTTTTCTCATCCTGTTTCTCGGCCAGGACTTCCTTCATCAGCTCGCGCTGGGCAGCTTGGAGTTTTTCGTTGAGCTGTTGGGCTTCGTTTTGCTGTTTGGCCATTTCCTCGCGCAGGGTGTTGCGCTGCTGTTCGTCCAAGCCAAAGCCGCCTCGGCCGCCGCCGCCCGGCTGGGCTTGCAGTGCACAGGCCAGCATGGACACGCCGCCGGCCAGCGCCAACGTTGCTACAAACTTCAGGTAGTTCTTCATGGTTACGATTATGTTTACGGGCTGGATTTGCAGGGACCGGCTTGCCCGTAGCTCCGGTTCCTGCGGCCGCTTGGCCTGACATCTTCAGATGTCCGGCTAACGGCCCATACTGTTTGAATGGATAGACGATATGGAAAGAAACGTGGTTACAAGGAAGTAGCAACTTTGAAATGGCCGTTCGCAATTTTCCATTGTCCCCAAGGTAAAAAAAGTTTGCAGAGAATTAACGTTTATGTTTTGTTTGGCTTACAAATTAACACCCAAAAAGTTTGCCTATGTTACACCGTGGTCTTTGTGCCTTCTGGGGGATGGGTCTGGTTTTTTCTCTGCTGGTTTCTCCAATATTTTCTCAGGACGTTGTCTTGATTACCGAATTTATGGCGGCCAACAACTCAACTTTGGCCGATGAAGACGGGGCCTATTCGGATTGGATTGAAATATACAACGCAGGAACAAATACAGTGAATTTGGAGGGGTGGTATCTGACGGACAACGCCAACGATTTGACCCGCTGGCGTTTTCCAGCGACCAACCTACCGCCCAACCGATACCTGATAGTATTTGCTTCCGGCAAAGACCGGCGTGTGCCGGGGCAGCCCTTGCATACCAGTTGGCAGCTCAGTGCGGGCGGGGAATTTTTGGGGTTGGTGAAGCCGGATGGGACCACCGTGGCTTTTTCATACAGCCCGGTCTATCCCCGGCAGTTTAATGACATTTCTTTTGGCATCAGCACTTTTGCCGACCCAACCATTTTAGTGGGTACAAATACACCGGCCAAAGTGCACGTGCCTTCAAGTGATACACTGGCTCTGAGTTGGATAGAGCATACTTTCAACGACAGCAGTTGGATTGCGGGGACCAACGGCATTGGTTATGACGGCAATCCCAATGAAGCGGGACAAACCATGCAACAACCGGTGCACGCCTATACGTTTGATGCTAGTAATGCGGCCGACAGTGTGGGCACCATTCATGGGACGCTGGAAGGGGGGCCAACATTTGTTGCCGATCGCACTGTGGGAAAGGCGTTGAGCCTTAACGGCACAAGCCAGGCGGTGGCTTTTCCAAGCATGGATTTCACAGCGCGTTTCACCATAGCCTTGTGGATAAAGCCGTCCAATCGTTTCAACATTCAAAATGTAGTGGCCAATGTGGGAGGTGGTTTTACCACGGCCGGCTTCAAGTTTTTTGTGAATAGTTACAATACTCAGGACGGTTTATTGGTGTTTGAGCACGGCAATGGAAGTTCAGGATTGGCGGCCAAATCCATGGTGGCGGTTGATTTTGACCAGTGGAATCACATAGCCATAGTGGTGGATCGTACCGCTGGCCGAATCTGGTTTTATAAAAATGGGGTGGATGTCACGGATCCCTCCCAAAGTTTCGTGCGCAACGACTTTACTACTTCCGGTGCGTGGTACTTGGGAAAGATGGCCAATAATGTGTACTACTTTGGCGGCCAAATGGATGAGTTGATGGTTTTCACCAATACCCTTTCGTCTGCGGAAATTGCGGGTTTGTACAATGGCAATGTGGGTGTTCCGTACAGGCCGCTCATCAAAACGGATGTGTTGAATGTGATGTCCAATGTGAACGCTTCGGTCTATATCCGGCTGCCGTTTTTGATGGAGGACCCTTCGCAAGTGGATGCGCTGACTTTGCGGATGAAGTATGACGATGGTTTTGTGGCTTATCTCAATGGGGTTGAGGTGGCACGCCGAAATGCACCTAGTGCCACCACGGGAGGTGAAGTTGCCAATTTCGTCACCGATTTTTCCGGCGAACAGGGCGCCAACAGTTGGTATTACGGGATTTACAACGCCACCACCGATGCCAATCAGCGCTATGACACTTCCGACTTTCAGCCCTTTGCGAGCACCTATTGGACCGGTTCGGCGTGGGACTTGACGCCTTCAGGTGCGCCGTGGACCACTATCAGTCCATCGGTTTCACACCCCAATGGGAGCAACAGCGGCAACATTCATTGGGCTGTTTCACGGTGGGTGAGCGAAGCCAATGGTGCGGTGTCGGTGAACATCGTCTTGCGCAAACAAAACACCGGCGGTGGTAATGGTGTGACGGGCAAACTATTTATCAATGGCATCGAACGGTTCTCCCGCACCATTGCAGGGACGGACGGAACCGGCATCACCACCAATCTGGTCATCGAGGGGGTCAACGTTGGGGATTTGTTTGATTTTGCTTTGACCCCGCGGGGGACGGACAACGCGGATACGGACAGTTATGATGGCACCGTTTTCCAGTACACCATTACTCAACTGCCCGGCGAGGACTTGACTTGGAATTCCCGGGCCACTGGATTGCATTCCGATGATTTGGCTCTTCAATATGAAACGTTTGATATCTCGGCCTTTCGTGATGCGCTGCAAGCGGGTACCAATGTGTTGGCCATTCATGGTTTGAATGTGGCCTCCAACAACGTGGATTTTCTGATACTTCCGGAATTAAGCTACCGCTCCCGTCTGTTCACGGTGGATCGCTTGCGATATTTTCTGCAGCCAACACCTGGCGCGTTGAACGCCTTTGGAACTTCAGCTCTGGGTGCCCGGATTACCGAAGTGAAACACTCTCCTGCCGAGCAGTTGCCTGGACAACCTTTGACGGTGACAGCACGAGTGACTCCCACCTTTGATGCCATCCAGGCGGTTACTTTGTATTACCGCATCATGTTTGGGCCGAATGTTCCCGTAGCTATGCGGGATGATGGCACCGAAGGGGATGCGGTGGCTGGTGACGGGATTTATTCTGCACGCATCCCCGGTGGGTTGGCCGCGCCCGGGCAGATGATACGCTATTACGTCCAGGTGCAGGATGCCAGCGGAGTATCTTCGCGCTGGCCGCTATATGAGGACCCGGTCAACTCTCCCCAATATTTGGGCACCATTGTGGCCACCAACATTGTCACGCCGTTGCCGGTTTTGCATTGGTTCGTGGAAAACCACAGCGCCGCCGGAACCAGCGCGGGCACCAAGGGCGCCTTGTATTACCTTGGGGAATTTTATGACAACCTTACATTTAATCTGCATGGTCAAAGCAGCGCAGGTTTTCCCAAGAAAAGCTATGACGTGGACTTCAATGCCGGTCACGGTTTCTTGTGGGCGCCTGGCCAGCCCAGGGTGGATGACATCAACCTTATGACCACTTATCCCGACAAAGCCCACATGCGCAACATGCTGGCCTGGGAAACTTATCGGGATGCCGGTTCTCCGTATCATTTTACCATTCCGGTGCGGGTGCAGACCAACGGCGGGTTTTTCGGAACCTATCACATGATGGAGAACGGAGATGCGGGTTACCTTGAGCGCAATGGTTTGGATCCGCGTGGCGCGTTTTACAAAATGTATAATGATTTCAATGGGACCGAGGATACCGCCATAGGCATCAATGGCAGTTTTGCAGAGAAAAAGACGCGCAAAAATGAAAGTAATGCCGACTTGGTTGAATTCCTTAATGGCGCCGTATTCCAAAGCGGCAATGCGCGTGTCGCTTGGATCATGGACAATGTCAACCTGCCGGCTGTCATCAACTTTCTTGCAGCCCGCACCATTACGGCAGACCGGGATTGTTGCCATAAAAATTACTACTTCTATCGTGACACCGAAGGCACCGGCCAATGGTCTATGTTTGCGTGGGATGTGGATTTGAGTTTTGGCCGTTCATGGACCAACGGTTTGACATATTGGGATGACCGGGTGACCTGGAACAATCCCCTTTTCAGCGGCAGCAATAACGGCTTCGTCAACGCCTTGTTCAACATTACCCAAACCCGCCAGATGTATTTGCGTCGCATTAAACAGTTGCAGGCCCAGCTCATGCAACACTCCTCCACGCCCCGACACCTTTTGCGTTATGAGAAGCGTGTGGATGAATGGACGGCCTTGTTGGCGCCTGACGCCGCGTTGGATTTGGCCAAATGGGGAACGTGGGGCAACGGCTCGGCTTCCAGCACATGCTGCGTATTAACTCAACCCCAGGCAGCAGACATCATTAAAAACGAATTTCTCGTCAATCGGCGGTTGTACATGGAGCAAAACGTTTATGTGGGCGAAAATGGCGAAATGCCCGCACAATCGCCCAATGCCGTCATCCGGTTTTTCGACTTTGACTACAATCCCATCAGTGGCAACCAAGCGCAGGAATATTTGTGTTTCACCAATCCCCAACCGTATGCGTTGGATGTTTCGGGCTGGCGTATCAAAGGCGGTGTACGGTTTACCTTTGAACCGGGCACCGTTATTCCGGCCAACAGCGTCATCTATGTTGCCAAGGATTTGAAGGCTTTCCGCACCCGCACGGTCGGACCTCGCGGCGGGCAAATGTTGTTTGTCCGCGGGAATTATGAAGGGCAGATGTCCGCTTGGGGAGAAATGCTTGAAGTGGTGGACCAAGGTGGGCGGTTGGTGGCCGTGACCAACACCCCGGCTGCTCCCAGTCTCGCGCAACAGTACTTGCGAATCACGGAAATCATGTATCGTCCCTCTCCATGGACACAGGGGAGTTTGGACGCAGACGAATATGAGTACATCGAGCTGGCGAACATCAGCACCAATATCACGCTTGATTTGACGGGTGTGTATTTTGAAGACGGCATTCAGTTTAATTTTGCAGGGGCTGCCATAACGAACCTGCCGCCCGGTGCACGCGTGTTGGTGGTGAAAAATCCCACAGCTTTTTCGGCGCGCTACGGGAACAGTTTGCCCGTGGCGGGGGCCTATGTTGGAAATCTCAACAATGGCGGGGAGAACATCCGTCTCAACGATTCACGTGGTGAAAAAATTCTCGAATTTTCCTACGACAATAAGTGGTATCCTGTCACGGATGGATTGGGCTTCGCGTTGGCGGTGGTGGATGAAAAAGCGCCTTGGACGGCATGGTCTGATGCAGGGCAATGGCGTCCTTCCGGTCAGCCGGAAGGCACACCGGGCGGTGGAGAACTTGTTGCTCCTACGATATTGCCTGTTTACATCAACGAAGTGCTCAGCCGTCCCCCAACAGGCGGAGTGGACGCTGTGGAGCTGTACAATCCAAATGACCAGCCGGCTGCTGTGGGCGGATGGTTTATCACGGATGACTTCCGAACACCGAAAAAATTCCGAGTACCGGACAACACGGTTATTACCGCACACGGTTTTCTGGTTTTCACAGAGACTGATTTTCAGTCAACTGCCGATCCCCAAAAACGTTTTTCGATTGGCGCCAAAGGGGATGAGGTTTACCTGTTTTCTGCCGATGCCCAGGGCAACTTGACCGGTTACTATCATGGTTTTGACTTTGGAGGATCGGCGCCCGGAGTCAGTTTTGGGCGGCACGTCATCAGCTCTGGCGCCGATCATTTTGTCGCCCAAAAAGAGGTCACATTGGGAACCACCAATGCGGGTCCTTTGGTTGGGCCGGTGGTGATTTCCGAGGTGATGTTCCACCCGCAAGACCTTTCGTTTTACGGATATTTCTACAACAACCAACAACACGAATTTATTGAATTGCACAACGTTTCACCCAGCGCTGTGGATTTAGGATTACCGGGGGCAACATGGCGTTTGCGTGATGGGGTGCAATTTGTGTTCGCCGCGGGGACCATTCTGCCTCCCGATGGCCGGATGTTGGTGGTTAATTTCAATCCGGTCACCAAGCCGGAAGTGTTGGCTGATTTTCGTGCACGTTACCAATTGGACGCCACAGTTCCCGTTGTGGGGCCCTATCAAGGAGACCTCAGCAACGCCGGTGAAAGTGTGGAGTTGGTGCAGGATAGGATGTTTGAAGATGGCAGCTTCGATGCTGTTTTGGTGGATAAAATGCGTTACGATGATGGGAAGGAATGGCCGTGTGGTGCCGACGCCACCGGCTTTTCGCTGCAGCGGTTGAACAGTCAAGGTTATGGCAATGATCCATTGAACTGGGTTTCAGCCTTGCCCACACCAGGGGCAGCGACAGTTCCGCAACCGCCGGGTGTGCCTTTCATTACCAGTCAGCCCCAGTCCATCACGCTTACAACCAACGGAATCATCTCGCTTTCGGTGGAAACATGCTCTACTCATAATCACTCTTATCAATGGCTTCGTAATGGTGAACCCATTCCCGGAGCTACTCAGGCTGCATATGTCAAAACGGGTGCCACCTTGGAGGATTCGGGTTATTACGCGGTGGTGGTCTCCAACATCCATGCGAGCGTTACGAGCCAGGTAGCCTGGGTCTCTGTGCAGGTGGCTCCTGTGATCACGGAGCAGCCTGCGAGCCAGGAGGTGTTGGGCTTTACGGATGTGGCGTTGCGGGTGGGTGTGGGTCCGACGCCGCCGTATTGGGTGCAATGGAAGTTCAACGGGTTGGATTACTATTTGAGCACGAACACGGTGTTGGTGTTGACGAATGTGCAGAAGGTGCAGCAGGGGCAGTATCAGGCGGTGG
>Ga0101944_10000327_pt1 | contig 145259 bp, 89 predicted proteins | sample DewCreD2012metaG_FD_75245 | JGI IMG/M metagenome (GOLD analysis project Ga0101944, IMG submission 75245) | Hot spring sediment bacterial and archeal communities from British Columbia, Canada, to study Microbial Dark Matter (Phase II) - Dewar... ...
GGGCGGGTCCCCGTGCCCGCCCACCTATGTTGTGCCGCGTCATCGGGTTCGGGCAGGCACAGGGACCTGCCCCTACCCGCGCTTCCCCCCGTGGTGTCCGAAACGGACCACGCCCGAAAGATCCTTCGACTTCGGGCGCCCAGCGGCGGCCTACGCTCAGAACGGCGACTCTTTGGGGCTTGCGCCAGGGAAGGTGGCGTTGTCGTGTTAGTCCAGGAGTTCCAGAACGGCCAATCTCCACGCTTGGGGACTTGGCCCTCTGTAGCCCTGGGTGCCGTCCGCGTAAAGCCTTGTCTTTGAGCTACTTGCGGCGTCGCTCGACGCCCCGCGCCCAGCCTACAGAGGGCCAACTGGCCGCGCAGTGGCCCTCTGTTGGCCCCCGAGCTCAGGCCAGGCGGGCGGCCTTCATCATGGCGAGGCCGGTGGGGTCGCCCTTTGGGCTGAGGGACTGCTTGCTGGCCTTGAAGAGAGCGAGGAAGTCGCCGGCAAGCCCCTTGCCGAGCTTCACGCCCTCCTGGTCAAAGGAGTTGATGTTCCAGATGAAGCCCTGGAAGGCGACCTTGGCCTCGTAGTAGGCGAGGAGCGCGCCGAGGGTGCGCGGAGTGAGCTGGTCGGCGATGAGGATGCTGCTCGGGCGGTTGCCGGGGAAGTGCCTGTTGGGGTTGGTGTGGCGGCGGCCCTCTGCCAGCGCGCGGGCCTGGGCGAGGACGTTCGATAGCAGCTTCTGCTGGGAGCAGGTGCCCTCGGTCTCGAGGTCGAGGCCGAGCTGACTGCGGCGGAAGGCGATGAACTCGCAGGGGACGACGGTCTTGCTCTGGTGGATGAGCTGGTAGAAGGCGTGCTGGCCGTTGGTGCCCGGCTCGCCCCAGACGATGGGGCCGGTGGGATAGGGCGCGCGCGAGCCGTCCCGCCTCACCCGCTTGCCGTTGCTCTCCATGTCGAGCTGCTGGAGGTGGGCGACGAAGCGGGTGAGCATCTGGCTGTAGGGCAGGATGGCGAGGGTCTCGTAGCCGAGGAAGGTGCGGTTCCAGATGCCGAGGAGCGCGGCGAGGAGGGGGAGGTTCTTGCGGAGGTCGCGGTTGAGGGCCACAAGGTCCATCTCGCGTGCGCCGCGGAGGAGCTCGATGAAGTTCTCGACCCCGAGGCCGAAGCCGAGGGCCACCCCGCCGACCATCGAGGTGGCGCTGTAGCGCCCGCCGATGTAGTCCCAGATGTAGAAGCGGCGGAAGTACCTGGTCTCATCGTCTATCTTGCTGCCTTTTCCGGTGACGCAGATGAAGTGGTCTCGGGGCTTGAGGCCTGCGGCCTGGAACCAGGCGCGGAGGATGGCGTCGTTGGCCACCGTCTCCTGCGTATCGCCGCTCTTCGAGACGACGTTGATGATGGTGCGCGAGAGGTCGAGGCCGGCGGCCACAGAGGCCGCGTCGTCGGGGTCAACATTGGAGATGAAGTGCACGCGGCGGCCGGTCTTCCAGAAGCCGCGGAGCGCGGTGTAGAGCGCCCTGGGGCCGAGGTCCGAGCCGCCGATGCCCACCTGCACGAGGTCTGTGAAGGTCCGCCCCATCGCGTTCGTCAGCGCCCCGGTCTCGATCTCGTGGAGGAAGACCTTGAGGCGGGCCAGCTCCTCGCTGGCAGCCTCCACCGCATCAGCCTCCTCCTTGGCCGGCTTGGGGCGCGGGCCGTCGGCCAGATGGCGCGTGGCCGTGTGGAGGACCCGGCGCCCCTCCGACTCGTGGCCGACGATCTCGTTCATCACCTCCCCGCTCATCATCATGACGAACTGTTCCACGGCCTTGGTCTGCCTGGCGAGCTCGCCCAGCGTCTTGACGACCTCGGGTGAGACGCGCTCGGTGGCATAGAGGAGGTCGAAGCCTGCGGCGGAGGCGCGCATGGCGGCGACGCGCTTGGGCGCGAGCGCGCCCGGCTTCGTCAGATCGAAGGGTTCCCTGGCGAGCTTCTCTAGCTTGCGCCACGCGGGCAGCCTCTCAGGCCGCATCCCGGCCAGCTTCTTATCCATGGTCACGCTTCCTCCGGAGGTCTCTGGATCGGCGTCAGCAGTGCCCACCATAGTGCCACATCGAATCCGTCGCGTCAATAGCCGGGCCGCATGCGCGCTTGCTTGTGCGTGCCGGCGGAGTAGAATATGTGGTAGACTTGGGGATGGAGTCCCCCGCGAACCGCCTCGGAAGGCTGATGACTCCTGCCGCGTGAGGTCGCCTGCGGTGGGGTCGGTGCAGCCAGTGACCCACCGCAAGGTGGGTTTCTTGTGGCCCGCGGGTGCGTCGGGCGATTGCTGGCGCTGAGGGCGCCGGCTTCACGGGGGTTCCGTTATGGAGAATCTGTGGTTCCTTTCCGCCCTCTGGATCGGGCTGGCTCTGCTGTCATCGCTGGTCTCGATCCGCGTGGGGGTCTCGGTAGCGCTGGTCGAGATCGTTGTGGGGGCGCTTGCGGGCAACCTGCTGGGGTTGGCGGCGAATGAGTGGGTGAGCTACCTGGCGGGGGTGGGGGCAGTCCTGCTGACGTTTCTCGCTGGGGCAGAGATTGACCCCGCGGTGGTCCGCCGGCACTTCTGGTCGAGCACGGCCATCGGCGTGATGGGGTTCGTTGCGCCATTCCTCGGCGTGATGGCGTACGCTCGGTACGTGTGTGGTTGGCCGTGGCCCCAGGCGCAGATCGCCGGGATCGCGCTCTCGACTACCTCTGTGGCGGTGGTCTACGCGGTGATGGTGGAGACGGGGTTCAACCGAGCCGAGCTCGGCAAGATCATCCTGGCGGCCTGTTTCATCAACGATCTGGGCACGGTGCTGGCCCTGGGCATTCTGTTTGCGAACTACGACGCGCGGCTGGGCGTCTTCGCAGCCGTGACGGCGCTGGCCATGTGGGCGTTGCCAAGGCTAGTGCCGCGGTTCTTTGCCAGGGTGGGGAACCGGGTGAGCGAGCCTGAGACGAAGTTCGTGCTCCTCGTTCTCTTCGCTCTGGGGGGCTACGCGAGCGCGGCGAAGAGCGAAGCCGTGCTGCCGGCTTACCTGGTCGGGATGGTGCTGGCGCCATTCTTCCTCAAGGAGCGGGTGCTGGCCCAACGCATGCGGGTAATGACCTTCACCCTGCTGACCCCGTTCTACTTCCTCAAGGCGGGCGCACTCGTCAAGTTCGGCACCGTGGCGACGGCTGCGGGGCTGATCGGGATGTTTCTCCTGGCGAAGATGGCCACGAAGTTCGCCGGCGTGTGGTTCCTAACTCGGGCCTTCGGGCTTGGCAGGCGCGAGGGGATGTACACCACGCTCCTGATGTCCACGGGCCTCACGTTCGGCAGCATCTCGGCCCTCTTCGGCCTCACGAATGGCATCATCAACCAGGACCAGTACACGATCCTCGTGGCGGCGGTCATCGGCAGTGCCGTGGTGCCCACGGTGATCGCGCAGCGATGGTTCCAGCCCGACGTCGCTCCTGTCGAAGAGGAGATCGCTCATGCATCAGAAGATTCTTCACGGGCTTGACGGTTCGGCGGGTTCCGTCAAGGCGCTTGCCGAGGCGCTGGAGCTGGCCAAACGCCTCGGCGCCGAGCTCCACACGATCTCGGTCGAGGAGGTCCCGCACTATGCCGGGACCGTCGGCGAGGTGGTGGAGGAGAAAGACGTGGCGGACCACAGGTTCGGCGACGCGGTCGCGCGGGCCAAGCAGATGGCGGCGGCACAGGCCGTCGAGCTCCACCCCCACGTCATTGTCGGCCACGAGGTCAAGTCCATCGTCGAGTTCATCCAGCGGCATCACTTCGACCTGCTCGTGATCGGGTTCATGGGCCACTCCGCGCTCTACGACCGGGTGATGGGCAGCACCTGCCAGAGCCTGGTGCGCATGGCCCCATGCTCGGTCCTCGTGGTCAAGTAGCCCGGGCCGGCCTACGGACGAGGAATCATGGCGCGAGCGACCGAGAGACACCTGGCACACTTCAGCGTGGTGGAGGCGCTTCGTGGGGCGAAGGGCTGCCCCCTGTGCTTGCTGGAGGCGGCCTGCGCCCGCCGGCACTTCGCCTCCCTGCTCCACGAACATGTCAATGACCCAGAGGTCCGCGGCGAGCTGGGGCGAGCAAGGGGCTATTGCGGCCGCCACGCCCGCCTGCTCCTGAGCCAGGGGGACGGCTTTGGGACCGCCATCCTGTACAGGGACCAGGTGGAGCTTTTCGCTACCCTCCTGCGCGCGCTCCAGAGGGCGCCGCGCAGGGGCCTCCGGCGCGCGGAGCTTGCCGGGTGGCTGGGCCACGAGGCGTGCCCGGCGTGTCGGGCACAGGCGCAGGACCGGCAGCGCTACATCGCCGTGCTGCTGAACGGTCTCCAGGACGACGAAATGCGCTCGGCGTTGGACGCCAGTCCGGCGCTGTGCGTGCCCCACTTTGTCGCAGTGCTACAGGCTGCCAGAGACCCCCAGGAGCGGTCTTGCCTGATCGAGGCCCAGGGCCGGAAACTCGACCGCCTGCTCCACGACCTCGACGAGTTCTGTCGCAAGCACGACTACCGCTTCCGCCAGGAGGGCATGGGGGCAGAAGGGGACGCCTGGCGAAGGGCGGTCGAGGCCATGACCGGCGACGCAGACGTGTTCTGAGCACGAGCGGGCGCCGTGTCTGTTCTCTGGGGGGCGGGTCACAGGACGCCGATTATGCCTCAGGCATGGCTGCCGAAGGTGAGCGAGTACCACAAGCGCGGCATCTCTACCACGTTGGCGCTCCTCGACGAGACGCTGTGCGCCTTCGAGCTCTGGGCGCGGGGCCACCAGGCGCGCGGCGCCCTCTACGAGGAGCGCAACCCCCTCTCGCCCCAGGAGCGGCAGGACATCCTTGGCGAGATCGCCCGACTGCGCGCGACCCTTGAGCAGCTCAAGGGCGACCTCCAGCTCCGACCCAAGGCGCTGAACGTGGCGACCGTCATCTGGGCCTGGTGCTGGACGTTGCTCGAGCCACTCCAGGAGCTCGAGGGCAGATACCTCCGCCGCTACGGCGAGCCGCCCGCCGAGCTGGTCGCCTATCTTGACCCCAAGGTGGGCGAGCTGTGCGAGCGACTCAGGAAGATTCACCAAATCGCCTCCAGGGCCAGGGCGCGCTCGGAGCCCCCAGGGGCAACGAGTCCCCAAGCGAGCGAGCATCCCAGTGACCAAGCGAACCCGCAGCAAGAAGGATAGGACGGAGCGGCGCGAGGACGCGCTGCGCCCGAGCCGCTGCCTCGGCTACGACCGCGATGCACTGGCGGTCCACCTCGTCGCGCGCGGAGCCCACGAGATTGCCGCCTGTCAGCTTCGCCGCGCGATCTGGCTGAACCCCTACGAGCCCAGGTTCAAGGAGCACCTCGCCTGCTGCCTCTACAAGATGGGCGACTACCGCGGGGCGCGGGACTGGGCCCTGAAGGCCCTGGAGCAAAGCGAGAGCCAGAGCGATGAACTCAGGGGCCTCCTCCGCTTGATCGAGCAGGCGATACTCGCCGCGGAACGCCCGGCAGGCGTCCCCGGGCGGAGGAGTCGAGCTTGACCCCCGCTGGCGGTTCCGGCATACTACCACACCCGACCGCACATTCAGCGGAGAGCAAAGGAGCTTCCTGCATGGCGCATGTGAGCTGCGTGGTCGTCGGCGCGGGCGGCATATCGAATGCCTGGTTCCCCCCGCTGGCCAAGGAGAAGGTCGAGGTCCTGGCCGTGGTGGACATTCGGCCCGAGGCGGCCAAGGCCCAGGTCGAGAAATACCAGCTCAAGGCCGAGGTCTCGACCGACCTCAAGGCCACCCTGGCCAAGCACCGGCCCGACTTCGTGGTGGACCTCACGGTGCCCGAGGCGCACTGCGCCGTGACCTGCACGGCGCTGCGGGCCGGCTGCCACGTGATCGGCGAGAAGCCCATGGCCGCCTCGATGGCCGAGGCGCGCAAGATGGTCAAGACCGCCGAGGAGACGGGCAAGCTCTACATGGTCAGCCAGTCGCGCCGCTGGGACGCGAAGACGGAAGCCGTCCGTCGCACGGTGCCGCGCCTGGGCACGCTGACGACGGTGAACTGCGATTTCTACATCGGCGCGCACTTCGGCGGCTTCCGCGACCAGATGCCCAGCCCCCTCATCCTCGACATGGCCATCCACCACTTCGACCTGTGCCGCTTCATGAGCGGCGCAGACCCCGTGGCCGTCTACTGCAAGGAGTTCAATCCCAAGGGCTCCTGGTATCGGGGCGATGTGGCGGCCTCCGCAATCTTCGAGATGACCAACGGCGTGGTCTTCACCTATCGCGGGAGCTGGTGCGCCGAGGGCTGCCACACGAGCTGGAACGGCGACTGGCGCTTCATCGGCACCAGGGGCACGCTCCTCTACGCGGGCGACCAGGACCCGCGCGGCGAGGTCGTGGTCGGCAAGGAGGGCTTCCACCGCGAAAAGGAGCCGCTCAAGGTCGCCAAGCCCATCGTGAAGTTCGGCGGCATGCACGGCGCGCTCCGCGAGATGCTCGCCTTCCTCCGCACCGGCGTCGCGCCCCAGACCGAGTGCCACGACAACATCAAGAGCCTCGCCATGGTCTTCGCCGCAATCGAGAGCAGCAAGAAAGCCAAACGCGTCCCCGTGAAGACCATGTGAGGCCCCGCTGCCGCGGCGCTGGTAGCCCCCAAACGGGGGCGAGCCAGCCGTAGCCCAGGGCGACCGAAGGGAGCCCTGGGAAGGGCGCCACCAACGTGGTAGAGCCCCCGAAGTGGGGCGATTCAATCGGCACGAAACGCCCCCGTTCGGGGGCTACATCCTGGGGCCAACCGAGTCCCAGGGCTCCCTTCGGTCGCCCTGGGCTACGGCTGAAACGCCCCTGACGGGGCTAGCAACCAGAAAGGAGCAGGTGTGTATCACGAGACCATTCGCATCGGCACGCTGGTGAATGGCGGGGCGAAGACGGCGGACTACATCCGCCAGATTCTCCCCCACGGCTTCGAGAGCTTCTCGATCACCTTCTGGCAGACGCTGGGCGACACGAACCTCAAGCGGCTCGCGGCCGAGGTCAAGGACGCCCTCGCCGGCACCGAGGTCGTCATCAGCTCCCTGGGCATCTTCGGCAACCCCCTGATGGACGACGAGAAGGCGCGCGAGACCCGCGACGGCTGGAAGAAGCTCATTGACGCCGCGCACCTCTTCGGCACCGACCTCGTGTGCGGCTTCACGGGCCGCGTGGTGGACAAGCGGATTGACGAATCGCTCCCGCGCTTCGCCCAGGTCTTCGGCCCCCTCGCCAAGCGGGCGAGCGACAAAGGCGTCCGCCTGGCCTTCGAAAACTGCGACATGGGCGGCACCTGGTGGCGCGGCGATTGGAACATCGCCCACGGCCCCGCCGCCTGGGAGCTCATCTTCAACGCCATCCCCTCCGACAACCTCGGCCTCGAGTGGGAGCCCTGCCACCAGATGGTCAAGCTCATTGACCCCATGCCCCAACTGCGCAAGTGGGTCAAGAAAATCTTCCACCTCCACGGCAAGGACGCCACGGTGCTCTGGGACGTCGTCCGCGAGCACGGCATCGGCGGGCCGCAGACCTTTGCCTTCCACCGCACCCCCGGCTTCGGCGACAGCAACTGGACCGACATCATCTCGGAGCTGCGCCGCGGCGGCTTCGCCGGCTCGATTGACATCGAGGGCTGGCACGACCCCGTCTATCGCGGCGAGCTCGAGATGACCGGCCAGGTCGCCGGCCTCAACTACCTCAAGAGGTGCCGCGCAACCTTCGTGCCGAATCCCGTGTGAGGGGAAGGAACGAGCTATTCCCCGCGGAGGACGACCGCGGCGTCGGCCTTGGCGGCGCGCGCTTCGCGGCGAGTGCCGGAGGGGTAGAACTCCTTGGGGGTGTTGGCGTAGTGTGCCTTGACGACGGAGGCCACGCCCCAGTGCTCGGTGACGTTGGCGAAGGGCTTGGGCGTGGCGGTGCCCAACACCACGCCGGGAACCAGGATCAGCAGTAGATTCATCGCCTTCATCGCTGCCTCCTGTGGGTTGGCTCAGAGCGAGAGCCGCGCGCCCAGGCCCAAGCGCTCGGCATTCGCCAGCGCCAAGGCCGCAGCCGCGAGGTCCTGAACGGCGACGCCGACGGACTTGAAGAGCGTGATCTGCTCAGGGGACTCGCGCCCCGTCCTGGCGCCCGCGACGATCTGGCCCAGCTCGGCGTGGATGTGGTCCTGGCCGAAGAGGCCCTCCCGCAGGGGAATCAGCAGGTCGCCGGCCTCGGCGAGCGCGGAGGGCAGGTGGTCCACGACCACCCGCGCGCGGCGAACCGTTTCGCCCGGAATCTCGCGGACGCCTGGCTTGTAGGAGCCGATGGCGTTGAGGTGAGTGCCCGGCGCGATGTCGCTATCGGCGAAAACGGGCACTTGCGAGGTCGTGGCCGTGCAAACGACGTCGGCCCCCTCCAGGGCCTGAGCAGGCGATTCCGCGGCCTGGATGACGATGCCGAGCCGCCCGGCCATCTCGCGCGCGAAGGCGGCCACGCGCGATGCATCGGGGTCGTAGACCCTCGCCCGCCGAATGCTGCGTACGGCGCAGACGGCCTCGAGCTGGGTGCGCGCCTGGGGGCCGGAGCCGAAGATGGCGGCCGTGGCCGCATCGGGGCGCGCCAGGAGGTCGGTCGCCGCGCCAGATGCCGCACCCGTGCGGATCGCCGTCAACATCGCCCCGTCCATCACGGCCAGCGGGCTGCCCGTCGCCGCGTCGAGCACCGCGACAATGGCCTGGATGACTGGCAGCCCCAGCGCGCGGTTCCCAGGATACACGGTCACCACCTTCACGCCAATCTTCCCCTCGGCAGGGAGATAGGACGGCATGAAGAGCGCGTCGCCCGGGGCCGACTCTGCCGCAATATGGGTGCGCACCGGCATCACGGCCCCGCCAGCCGAGAGCCGCCGGAACGCCTCCTTCATCGCCTCTATAGCCTCCCGCATGGGGAGGGCCTGGGCCACGTCGCGGGCGGAGAGGAAGCGAAGTGTGCGCTCGGCCACGGGGTCCCCCTTCGCCCTCCCCAAGAGACACGCGAGGGGCGCGACGCCGCGCTATCGGAGGCGTCTCATCGCGCGGGCCGAGGGCGTCGCCGCCAGGCCCCCGAGGGCCGTGCAGCGCAGCTCGGCCGGGAGCATCTGCCCCACGGCATACACGGCGTCAATCGTCTCGTCGAGCGGGATGGGGTTGGCGTAGCCGCCTAGCACGAGGTCGGCACACACGAAGGCGTTGGCCGCCGCCGCCGCATTGCGCGTGTGGCAAGGGAGCTCGACGATCCCCTGCACCAGGTCGCACACCGAGCCCATCGCGTTCTGAAACGCCACGGCTGCGGCGTCGGCAGCCTGGCGAGCCGAGCCACCCGCGGCCTCGACGACGGCGGCCGCGGCCATCGCGCCCGCCGCGCCGATCTCCACCTGGCAGCCCGCGACCTCAGCGGCAAACGTCGCACGGTTGGCCACGATGACCCCGATGGCGCCCGCGGCGAGGAGCGCTCCCACCGCTCCGTCGCCGCTGAGTCCTTTCTCCTCCAACAGGGTCACGAGCACGCCGGGCAACACGCCCGCCGAGCCGCCCGTGGGTGCCGCGCACACCACGCCCATCCCGCTGCTGACCTCCATCGCGGCCAGCGCCCGCGCCGCCGCGCGCGCGTGGAGCCCCCCAGCGGCCAGCCGCCCCTCCTTCTCGGCCCGCAAGACCCCTCCCGCGCTCGCCCCCAGGAGCTGCATGGCCGGCGGGGCGGCCAGGCCACGCTCCACCGCGCGCCTCATGACCTCGAGGCGCCGCCCCATCTCCTCGGCCACCTCGCGCCCCGACAGGCCGAGGAGCGCCGCCTCGTAGTCGAGCGCGATGCCGCCGAGCGATGCGCCTCGCGCCTCGGCCAGCAAGACCATCTCGCTCGCACTGGCGAAGAGCGGCTCCCCAACCTGCGTGAGGAAGAGCGGCTCCGAGGTCCACAGCCGCGCGGCGTCCAATCGCTCCCGTGCCTCCCGCGGCAGCGCCGCGCGGCGCCGCACGCACAGGAGCGTCCGCCCGCCGCGCCGCTGGATGACTGGCTCGCCTAGGACCTGTCCATCGCCCGAAAGGACCTCCAGCGTCCAAGCCGCCGCGCGGCTCGCAACCTCTGCCAGGACCTCGTGGGCGTCGCCCGTCAGGCGCACCGGCCAGCCGGCGAGGCGGACGAACTCCACGGCCCCTCCGCCGACCGAGTGGGCGCGAGCCTCGACGACGCCCCCGTCCGCCGTCGCCAGCCGCAGTTCCACGGCGTTAGGGTGCTCCGGGCGGTCGAGCCTCTGGATGGCGAACGCGAGGCTGAGGCCGGCATCCTCGGCCGCCAGGAGCGCGTGGGGGAAGCGCTCGTCGGTGATCGGCCAGCCCATCAGCCCGGCGGCGAAGGCCAGGTCGGCCCCCTGCGCGCGGAAGCATTTCGCGTAGGAGCCGGCCGGGTCGAAGGCGACTGTGGCCTCCGCCGGCGCGCCGCCGAGCAGCCCGCGCGCCATTCGCCCGATGTGGTAGGCGCCCGCGGTGTGCGAGGACGACGGCCCGCGCATCACCGGCCCGATGACGTGGTTGAAGATGCTGATGGCGCTCATGGGCGCTCGGCAAAGAGCCTTCTCGCCTCGGCGAGCAGCATGGGCGGGGGGAGGATCTTCTGGCGAAGCGGGTCGAAGATCAGCCCCAGGTTCTCCAGCGTCGTCACGCCAAGGAGCGTGCTGTCGCCGGCCTTGCCAAAGAGCACGACGCACGTGGCCGAATGCCCCTCGAAAGTGATTCGCGCCTCGCCGAGCTTCCGCTTCACCGGCTGGCCGTTGGCGAGGAAGAAGGTCCTTTGCCCTGTCGGCTCGATCCCCAACCGCTGAAGCTCTCTGGCGGGAATGGCGGTGCAGACCGCCCCCGAGTCAACGAGGAACCGCAACGTCTTCCGGCGCTCACGATCGAACGGATTGGCGACCTCGGCTTCTACCTTCGGCAAGCCCATGCCTAAGCCTCCGACTGGGCGGCCGCTCGGCCGCCTCTTTCAGTATAGCCTGGCCTCCTCGGCGCGTCAACGAGCGGCGGCTGGCTACTCGGCGGGCTTGGCCTCGACCTTGAGCTCGTGGATGGACCAGAAGAGGCCCGCGGCCTTGCCGGTCTGGACGATCTTGATGAATCGGCCGAAGGCGGGCTTGAGGGCGATCTCGGTGATCGGCTTGTCGCCCTTGCCGGTGACGACGGGGGGGCCCCAGGCCTTGCCGTCGCGCGAGATGTAGACCTCGTAGCCGCGCGGGTAGTCGCCGGCCGAGCCTCTGGTGTCGAGGGTGAGCTTGGTGACGACCTGTTCGACGGGCAGCTCGATCATGAACCACTCGCCGCCGGCCATCGCCGCCCCGGTGTCCCAGCGGCTCTCGGGCTTGCCGTCAATCGCGTTGCCCGCCTTGTCGGCGTTGACCGATGCCGTGACGCGGGCGGGGGCCTTCATCGCCTCTGTGACCTTCTTGATTGCAGCCTCGGCCTCGGCCTTGAGCGTGTCGTCAGCCAGATAGGGCTGGAGGGCCTTGAGCACGGCCGGGTGGCGCAGGTCCGACATGCCCGACAGGATCGTCTTCTTCTCCTCGGGCTTGGTCGCCAGCTTCATCGCCTCGTCGTAGCGGGCGAGCACGTCGCCGATGGGCCGGTCGCTGGGGAGGGCGAGCATGCGGACGTAGCCGCGCAGGGCGAGGACGCGATGGGTTTCGGACTTTGCGCCCTTGACCAGGTTGAGCAGGTCGTCGGCGGGCGCGGGGTCGGGCCACTCGGCCAGGGTGCGGAGCGCCGCGTCGCGCACCGCCTCGTCCTTGTCGGCGAGCTGGGAGCGGACGGCTGCGAGGGCCTTCGCGCCCCCGAAGCGGCCGAGGACGCGCAGGAGCGCGGTCTTGCCAGGCGTCCCGGCCTCGGCGAGTGCGGCCACGAGTGCGGCGTCGCGGGCGTCGGCGTTCGAGAGGTCTCTGGCCACGGTGAGCACGGCGCGCTCGGCCGCCTTGAGAGCCTCGTCGCCCTTGGCCTTGACGACGAGGGCGACGAGGGCGGGAAAGGTCTTCTCCGTCGCCAGCTTGCCGATGGCGGTGAATGCCTCGCGGCGGACGCCTTCGTCGGGGTCTTCGGCTGCCTTGAGGAGCTCGGTCACGGCGCCCTCGGCCCTCCGCGCGGCCAGGGTCTTGATCAGCTCGGCCTTGGCCTTCGGCTCGGCCTTCTTCATCTCGGCCAGCACCGCGTCGTCCACGCCCTTGCCCTTCAGGAGCGCGAGGGCGCCGCGTGCGGCGTCGGCCTCGGCCTTGGCCTCGCCCGCCGCGGCCTGGGCCAGGAGCGGCACGACCGCGGCGTCGCCCACGCTCGCCAGGGCCTGGAGCGCCGCCACGCGCACCCTGTCGTCGGCGCTGCGGGTGGCCTGGACGATTGCGGGCGCGGCGGCTGGGTCGCCGCGGACGGCCAGGGCCTCGATGACCAGCGGCTGGGTCGCCGCGGGCAGCTTGGCCAGGTGGGCGGCGAAGGCACGCGTGGCCTCGGCCCCCGGCACGTCGCGGATGAAGCTCACGGCCATGCTCCGCACGGCGGCGTCGTCGCTGGAGAGCGAGGTGAGGATGAGGGCGAGTGCGTCGTCGCCGCCGAGGGCGACCAGGCCCCGTAGCGCTGCGGCGCGGATGTGCTTCGGCTCGCCCGCGGCGTGGAGGGTCTCATAGATGGCCTTGGCCTCGGGGCGCTTGCCCTGGGCGAGGAACCCGTCAGCGCACCGAAGCCAGGCATCGTCGAGGGTCTGGCGCAAGCGGTCGGCGGCCCCCTTGCGTGCGGCGGCCACCGCCTTCGCTGCGGCGGCGCCGCCGATCTTGCCGAGCGCGCGGGCCGCGGCCTCCGCGACCGCCTTGTCCGCGTCCCCCAGGAGCCTCGCGAGGGCCGCGACCGCCTCGGCGTCGCGCCGCTCGCCGACCGAGCTGATGACGCCGACGAGGGTGAGTCCCTTCGTCGTGGCCAAGGCGTCGCGGAGGGCCTCGCCCGCCTCCGGGCACGCCATGCGCTCGAGGGCGTAGCGGGCCATGTGCGAGAGCTTGTCGTCCGTCAGCAGCGCCGCCACCGCAGGCACGCAGTCTGCCGTGCCCATCAGCATCAGTTGACGACAGGCGAACTGGCGGGCGTCGAACGTCGCGCCCGCCGCGCGCACCAGCTCGATGAGCTGCTTCTCCAGGGCGCCACGCAGGGCAGGGTCGCCCAGGGACGCGACGGCGAGAGCGTGGACCGAGGCGAACTCCCCGCTCATCTCGCCCACGGTGGCCGCGCGGAGTTTCTGGAAGACCGCCGCGTCCACCGCGGGTTTCTCCGCGGCGAGCGCCCCGGCCGCCGCCGCAAGCACGCACCAGACAAGCAGCCCCAGCCCCACACGCTCCCACGCAGCCCGGCGATCCATCGCCTTCTCCTCTTTTTTGTGGCAACCTGGCTCGACTATCCACCCTCCGGCTGCCAACAGGATAGTCAAAGCGGCAGACGAGTCAAGTCGCAGCCCGAATCGAGTCTCGCCCGCAGGCCTGGTGCCCTATGAAGGAAGTAGTCTCACAAGAGTAGCTCCGACCCTCCCCCTATCCCCTCCCTGAGAGGGAAGAGGGTCATTACCACTTCCGACAGAGGGGGTCTTACCCCTCTCCCTTGTGGGGAGAGTGTAGGATCAGGGTCGGGCGCGCAGGCTTTGGGTAAGCCTACGTCTATCAGAGGCCGTGCTCCCCCGAAGCCTGAACCGCCCGCCGCGAGTGTTGACTCGGGACATCCGCATTGGTAATCTTCTGGGGAAGAGTTGTCCCTCAAGGCGCCATTAGGGGACTTGGTGATGGCCAGGGAGCGACGAAACGTGTGGTCGCGGCGTGGGTTTCTGAGGGCGGCGGCCGGCGCGCTCGGCCTTGGGCCGAGCCTCATCGCTCGGAGTGCACTGGGGGCCGGCCAGGGCACGCCGCCGAGCGACCGCGTGGCGATGGGCTTCATCGGGGTGGGCGGCCAGGGCGGCGGCCACCTGGCGGGCGGGGCCTGGACCTATCTCCCAGGCGGCTATCTCGCACGCGACGACGTGGCCGTGCTGGCCGTCTGCGACGTCGTCCGCGCCAGGCGCGAGGCCCACACCAAGCGCGTCAACGACCACTACGCCTCGAAGTTCGCCAAAGGCTCCTACAAGGCGTGCGAGGCATACGTGGACTTCCGCGACGTGTTGGCCCGCCCGGACATTAACGCGGTGCTCATCGCCACGCCCGAGCACTGGCACGAGGTCATGTCCACGATGGCGGCCAAGGCGGGCAAAGACGTCTATTGCGAGAAGCCCATCGCCCTGACCGTCCGCGGCGGGCGGGCGATGGCCGACGCCGTGCGGCGCTACGGGCGCGTATACCAGGCCGGCACCCAGCAGCGCTCGGAATACGGCGGCAAGTTCCGCTTCGCCGTCGAGATCGTCAAGAGCGGCCGCATCGGCAAGCTCCACACCGTCTACGCCTACCAGAGCTGCGGCACGGGTTTCGTGCCCGACGCCTCCCCGCCGGGCGCCAAGGGCACGCCGGTGCCCGAGGGCTTCGACTGGAACCTCTTCCTCGGCCCGGCCCGCTGGGCGCCCCACGGCGCGGGCGCGACATACTTCGGCGGCGCGGGCGGCGACACCAACTGGTCGCCCCACCACTACGACATCGCCCAGTGGGGCATCGGCGCCGACGACACGGGGCCAGTGGAAATCTTCCACGAGAAGGGCACCCTGGCCTTTCGCTACGCCAACGGCATCACCCTCTACGCCTGCCCCTACCCCGGCGAGGGCTGGGGGCCGGGGCGGGTCTGCTTCGTTGGCTCAGAGGGGCGCGTGACCGTGGACCGCGACACCTTCTTCACTGTCCCAGCCTCCATCGGCGCCCAGCCCATCGCGGCCGACGAGGCACACGTCTACTTCGCCAACAGCCACTCGGGCAACTTCCTCGATTGCGTGCGCACGCGCAAGAAGACCATCTGCCACGAGGAGATCGCCCACCGCTCGATGAGCGTCATCCTCCTCGGCGGCATCGCCAACCTGTTGCGGCGTCCCCTCAAATGGGACCCGCGGAAAGAAGAGTTCATCGGCGATGCCGATGCCAACCGCTACCTCGGCGCAGCCTTCCGCGAACCCTGGCGCCTGTGAAGGGAGGAACCACCATGCTTCGGCCCTCTGCCCTCTGCCTTCTGTCCTCTGTCCTCTGCCTTCTGTCGTCTGCTGCCGTCGCCGGGGAGGCCGAGGAAGACAGATTCATCGCCATCCTCAAGTCCGACCGCCCCCCCAACGAGAAGGCCTGGGCATGCCGCAGGCTCAAGGTGGCGGGCACCGTGAAGGCGGTTCCCGCCCTCGCCGCGTGCCTGACGGACAAGGAGCTGGCCCACTCCGCCCGCTACGCCCTGGAAACCATGCCCTACCCCGAGGCCGCCGCTGCGCTGCGCGACGCCGTGCCCAAGGCCACGGGCCTAGCCAAGGCGGGCATCATTGACTCGATTGGCGACAGGCGCGACAAGGAGGCCGTGCCACTCCTTGGTCCGCTGGCCGCCGACGCCGACCCGCAGGTCGCCTCCTCCGCCGCGGTCGCCCTCGGCAAGATTGGTGGCCCCGAGGCCATCGCCGCGCTCAAGGCCGCAAGACCCAAGGCCCCCGAGGCGGTCAAGCCGGCCATTGCCGACGGGTTGCTCCTCTGCGCCGACCACCTGCTCAGGGGCGGCGACAAGCCCGGCGCCGCCGCCCTCTTCAAGGAGGTCTGGGCCTGGTGTCCCATTGAAGACCGCCTGAAGGCGGAACTACGAACGGACGAGCACATCCGCACGGCCGCAATGTTGGGGGTGATCCTCGCGGCGGACGACCCGCTGCCGCTGCTGGCCAGCGGGCTGGCAGGCAGCAACCGGGCCGGCCAGCTCGCCGCGCTCGACGCCCTCCACGAGTTGAAGGGTGAGGCGGTGACGAAGGCCGCCGCGGACCAGATAGCGAAAGCCGAGCCGAAGGTCCAGGTCGCGCTCATCGAGGTGCTCGGCCAGCGGGGCGACGCCGCGGCCGCGCCCGCAATCATCGAGGCCACGAAGAGCGCCGAGCCAGCGGTTCGCGTCGCCGCGCTCCACGCCTTGAGCTTCCTCGGCGACCCCGCTTCCGTTCCTGTCCTCCTCGAGGCAGCGGCGAAAGGAGAGGGTGCCGTGCAGGAGACCGCCCGCGAGGCCCTCGCCCGCATCACGGGCAAGGGCGTCCGCGAAGCCCTCGCCGCGCAGTTGAGCAAGCCCGACCCGGCCATTCGGGCGGAGTTAGTGCGTGCCATCGGTGTCCGACGCGACGCGGCAGCCGTTCCCGCCCTCCTCAAGCTGGCGAAGGGCGACGATGCGGCGGCCCGCACCGCAGCGCTTCGCTCCCTGGCGACCCTCGCGGACGAGACGGCCATCGGCGACCTGGTCGCTCTGATGCGCACCGCGGGCGACGAGGACGCCGCGGCCATCGAGAAGGCCCTCGCCGCCATCTGCTCGCGGAGCAAGAGGCCCGATGCCTGCGCCGCGCCCATTCTGGCTGCGATGAAGACCGCCCCCGTCCCCGCGCGGGCCGCGCTCCTCCGCGCCCTCGGGCGCCTCAACGCACCTGAGGCCCTCAATGCACTTCGGGCAGCCCTCGGGGACAAAGAGGCCGCGGTTCGCGACGCCGCCATCCGCGCGCTCGCCGAAAACGCGGGGCTGGAGGCCGCGCCCGACCTCCTCCGCCTCGCCACGGAGGCGGCCGAGCCAGCTCAGCGCGTGCTCGCGCTCCGCGGCTACTGGCGCGTCGTCGCGCTCGCCGCCGAGCGGTCCGCCGAGGAGCGCGTGAGGATGTGCGAGGCAGGCCTCGCCGCCTGCCAGCGGCCCGAGGAGAAGAGGCTCGGGCTCACCGAGCTGGCCGCAGTGCCTCATCCCGCCGCGCTGAAGCTGGCGGAGGCGCTGTGCGCCGACGCCGCTGTGAGGGCCGAGGCCGAGGCCGCAGCCGTCCGCATCGCGGTCGCGCTCCTCGGCGCGCAGCCAGCGGAGGCCAAGGCGGCCCTCCAGCGCCTCGCGGCAGGGGCCAGCAACCCCACCGCCCGCGCGGAGGCGCGCAAGGCCCTCGACAGCCTCACCCAATTCGTCGGCTACATCACGGCCTGGCAGGTCGCCGGCCCCTTCCGACAGCAGGGCAAGGAGTCCACCGCGCTCTTCGACGTGGCCTTCCCCCCCGAGCAGGCGGGGGCAAAGGTGGACTGGAAGGCGTTGCCGCCCCCTGCGGACGCGTCGCTCGCGTGGCAGGCCGACCTCGCGGGCGTGGTCGGCGGCGACCATTGCGTGGCCTACATCCGCAGCCGCGTCTTCTCCCCAAAGGCCACCAGAGTGCGGCTCGACATCGGCACCGACGATGGCATCAAGCTCTGGGTAAACGGCGCGCTGGTGCACGCGAACAACGCGACCCGTGGCCTCAAGCCAGAGCAGGACCGCGCCCGGGCCGAGCTCAAGGAAGGCTGGAACGACTTCCTGGCCAAGATCACCCAGCACACGATGGGCTGCGGGGCCTGCATCCGCATCCGCGCCGAGGACGGCTCGGCGATTGACGGGCTGAAGTTCGAGGCCGGCGAGGGACGCTGACCCCCGCCGCGCCTCTCGGCCTGGTACAGTCGCCGTGGCCGGCGTTTTCCTCGGCGTCGTCGTGGGGTCATCGGCGAGCGGGTCGGCGTTGGGCGCCCGGCCCGTCGTGCGCCCCCTCGCCTTGGGCGGCGAGGCCGCCGCCGCCATCAGCCGCTATCCCGGGTGAGTTTTTTTCCCGACTTGACAGGGTGCGGAAGGCGTGGTAATCTTACAGTGTGCCTTGCAGCCTTGAGTTTGACACCGCCACCGGCCCCCGGCGCACTCTGGACACACCGAGGAGGTGCCGAGTGCGTGCGTGTTGGCTCCTCTCCATCCTTTCGTGCTTGCGGCTTTCGCTTGCGGCCCTGCCTGGAGAGCCGCCGCCCGACGCCGGCTCGGGCCGGGTCGAGGTGACCATCTACCCCACCAGCAAATGGGCGCGACACCACCTTTTGGCCCCGGGCGAATGGGTGATCATCTCGTCGTCCCGCGGGCTGTGGATGCCTTATACGTTTGAGGGGCAGAGGCGGCTGGAGTTCCGCAAGATCGGCCCGGACGTCTTCGTGGTGCAACCCAACGGCGAGCTGCGGCTCGTGGGGGTGAGGCTGGGGCAATGGACCGGGCGTCCGGAGCTCCGCAGCGCCGTGCGCATGGGCGCGGACCCCCTGACGATCTGGGCCTACCCGGACGGCGTGCCGGAGATTCCCCCGCTGCCCGAGGGACGCTACTACGCGCTGGCCGTGGACGGCTTGACCGACTTGCGCCCCCTGGCCGCTCACCGACAACTCCGCGCGCTGCGGCTGACGTGTGCCGCAACAGTCACTGACCTCTCGCCCCTGGCCGCGCTGACGAATCTCGAGTCCCTCTGGCTATCGTGTCCTGGGGCCTCCGACCTGCGCCCGCTGGCGGCCATGACGAGGCTCAAAGTCCTCTACGTCGAGTGCGACAAGGCCGCCGCGGACGCAGCGCCGCTCGCGGGGCTGAGCGACCTCCACGTGCTCGACCTCGCCGGGGCCGAGGGACTCACCGACCTCTCGCCGCTCGGCAAATTGCCAAAGCTGCGCATCCTCGTCCTGCGGAGGTGTCCGCACCTCCGCGACCTGTCGCCCGTGGCCAAGCTCTCCGAGCTGGCCTGGCTGGGCCTCCACGGGTGCACCCAGGTGAGCGACCTGTCGCCGCTGCGCGACCTGCGCCGCCTGGCCGTCGTGGAGCTGGCGGGGTGCCCGCGGGTCCACGACCTGTCGCCCGTAGCGGCGGCGACGCGGCTGGAGGCCGTCGCGCTGGACGGCTGCACCGAGGTGCGCGACGTGTCGCCCCTGGGCGCCTTGCCACACCTGAGCCGCATCGAGATACGCGACTGCCCCGGGGTGAGCAGCCTGTGGCCGCTGCGCGGCGACACCCCGCGGCCGCGCCGCCTGAGCACGGACGGCCGCCTGCGCGAGCAAGCGCTCGCCGTGGACCGCTCGACGGCTCACGAGGTGGTCGTGATGATGGACGGCCGCTTCGTGGGCTCGGCACCTGTGGCCCCCGAGCGCTTCGGGGAGGCCGCAGCATGGCCCAACATCCTCAGCCGCTCCTTCGTGCCCCCACGCAACCTCGCCCTGCGGGCCAACCACTTGCCATACCCCATTCACACCTACCCCCCCGGCACGGTGCTGGACTTCACGATGGATGGGGCATGGGTGTTTGTGCGGGTCAACCAGGGGCCGCAGCAGCTCGCCGGCATCGTCGTCACATCACCGGTCGGCGTAGCCGCGGCGCGTGAAGCCATCGCCAATGGCGCCTCCCGACTTGTCTTCTGGTGCGACCCCGAGACGGTGGATGACCTGCCCCTGCTGCCGCCCGGCCGCGACTTCACCCTCGTCCTCATCGGCCCCAGGCCCTCGCTTGAGCCGCTCCGACGCGTGCGCAACCTCGCCGCCCTCTACGCCGAGCAGGCCGCCGACGACTCCGCAGCCCTCAGCCCCATCGCGCACCTCACCGGGCTGAGGTCGCTCGCCCTGCGCACCACGCCCCAGGTGGACACGTTGCGAAACGTCACCCGGCTGGTGAACCTGACCTCTCTCGACCTCGCCCTCTCGGACCGCGTCTCCAACCTGCGCGCCCTGGCCGGGCTGGTCAACCTGCGCCACCTGCGCCTGGCCTATGCCCACGCCGTGGACCTCGGCGCCCTGGCCGCTCTGCCCAACCTCCAGGAACTCGCCATCGAGTCGGGCGAGCTGTGGAACTACCCCAGCGGCCTCGCCAAGCTCCGTAACCTGCGCAAGCTCTCGCTCGGCGGCAGGGCCGCCATCGCCAACCTCCGCGCCCTCGAGGGCCTCAGCAGCCTCGAGGTCCTCCGACTCGAAAACTGCCTGTCAGGACTCGACCTCGCGCCTCTAGCCCGACTAGGCGCACTCCAAGTCCTCGTCATCCGCTCCTGCGACCGCGTCCGCTCCCTTGAGCCCCTCGCCGCCCTGCCCAACCTCCGCTACGTGGACCTCGAGGACTGCAAGGCCCTGCCCGACGTGGCAACGGTCGAACAGCTCCAGCGGCGCGGCGTCAGGGTGCGCCTCGGCGCCGCCCTCACCGCCGAGCTGGCGGCCGGCTCGCCCGGCCTCTCCGACGCCGCTACCCCCGCCCCCGGCGCGCCCGATCGGCCATGAAGTCCAGCGCCGGCAGTTGACTCGCGCTCGGACAGCCGATAAGATAGCCGCGCGTGGTGAGCTGGACCATCGGCTTCCTTAGACACCGGAGCGGCGTACCATGGCAAAGGCAAAGAAGGCCCCCGTCAAGCCCCAGGCGAAGTTCGGCATCATCGGCATGGCCGTGATGGGCCAGAACCTGGCCCTCAACGTAGCCAGCAAGGGCTTCCCCTGCGCCGTCTACAACCGCACAGCAGAACGCACCGCGGAGTTCGTCGCAGGCCCTGCCGCGGGCAACCCCCGCATCATTCCCGCCTACAGCCTGCGGGAGTTCGTCGCCTCCATCAAGCGCCCCCGCAAGATCATGCTCATGGTCAAGGCGGGCGAGCCGGTGGACGAGTTCATCAAGAAACTCGTGCCGCTGCTGGACAAGGGGGACCTGATCATTGACGGGGGGAACTCTTATTTCAAGGACACCATCCGCCGCAACAAGGCCCTGGAGCCCAAGGGCATCCTCTACATCGGCACTGGGGTCAGCGGCGGCGAGGAGGGCGCGCTCCACGGCCCGGCCATCATGCCCGGCGGCCAGCCCAGGGCCTACAAGCTCGTCGAGCCGATCCTCACCACCATCGCCGCCCACGTAAACGGCGACCCCTGCTGCACCTACATCGGCCCCGACGGCGCCGGCCACTACGTCAAAATGGTCCACAACGGCATCGAATACGGCGACATGCAGCTGATCTCCGAGGCATACTTCATCATGTCCACCGCCCTCGGCCTCACGGCCAGCGAGCTCCACGAGGTCTTCGCAGCCTGGAACCGCGGCGAGTTGAGCTCGTACCTGATCGAGATCACCGCCGACATCTTCACGAAGGTTGACCCCGACACTGGTAACCCCCTGGTGGAGGTAATCCTGGACCGCGCGGGTCAGAAGGGGACGGGTGCCTGGACGAGCCAGAACGCCCTGGAGCTCGGCGTCGCCGCGCCCACCATTGCCGAGGCCGTCTTCGCACGATGCATCTCCGCAGTCAAGGCCGAGCGCGTCGCAGCCGCCCAAACCCTCGTGGGGCCGATCGACGTCAAGTGGGAGATTGACCGCCCCACCGCCATCGAGAAAATCCGCCAGGCCCTCTACGCCTCGAAGGTCTGCTCCTACGCCCAGGGTTTCGCACTCATCCGCGAGGCCGCCAAGGAGTACCACTGGGACATCCGCTTCGGCGACCTGGCCATGATCTGGCGCGGCGGCTGCATCATCCGCGCCCAATTCCTACACCACATCAAGGAGGCCTTCGACCGCCAGCCCGCCCTGGCCAACCTCTTGCTCGACCCGTACTTCAAGGAGATCGTCGAGAAGGCCCAGGCGAGCTGGCGCGAGGTCGTCGCCGCCGCCTCAATGATGGGCATCCCAGTGCCCGCCTTCAGCTCGGCGCTATGCTACTTCGACAGCTACCGCCGCTCGCGCCTGCCCGCCAACCTCATCCAGGCCCAGCGCGACTACTTCGGCGCTCACACCTACGAGCGGGTGGACAAGCCCGGCTCCTTCCACACCGAGTGGCTCAAGCCCTGAGCGCCGTCGTCCCGCGCTATCGTGCCCGGCCAAGGCAGTCAAGGCGCCTGGTCAAGGCGCCCGTCTCCACGGGAAGGTGCAGGATTCTCCGCCATAGCGTCGCCGGCGGCCCAGGAGAGTGGGAAAGGTGCCTGGCCGCCAGGGGCGCGTTGCCCCAATGATCCTCGGAGTGCGGCATCTCGATGTCGCTCCCGATCCCGACTCACCCCTGTGCGACGGAAGACCAGGGACGGGGGGCCGCCAGGGACAGCCCGTCCCCGCGCGGCGGCGTGGGAACGAGAGAGCTCGTGAACGCGGGCGCGATAGATAGGGAGAAGAAGGCGTCAGGGCCGCATGGCCCCGGCGCGCTCAGTACTCGGACTCCGAGCTTTCGAGGACGCCGGCCATGCGGGAGAGGTCTTCGAGGACGACGCAGATGCCGCGCGCGACGGCGGTGAGGGGGTCGTCGGCGATGACGACGCGCAGGCCGGTCTCGCGGGAGATAGCCTTGTCTATGCCGCGCAGGAGGGCGCCGCCGCCGGTGATGACCATGCCGCGGTCGAAGATGTCGGCGGCCAGCTCCGCGGGGGTCTGCTCGAGGCAGAGGCGAACGGCCTCGACGATGGAGCTGGTGGGCTCGCGGAGGGCCTCGCGGATTTCCTCGGAGGAGATGATCTCGCGGCGGGGGAGGCCGGTGATGAAGTCGCGCCCCTTGGCCTCCATGGTGAGCTCTTGCTCGAGGGGGAAGGCGGAGCCGATCCTGATCTTGACCTCTTCGGCCATCCGGGGACCGATGTCCATGTTGTAGGTGCGCTTCATGTGGTGGACGATCGCCTCGTCCATCTTATCGCCTGCGACGCGGAGGGACTGGCTGGCGACGACGCCGCCGAGAGAGATGACGGCGACCTCGGTGGTGCCGCCGCCGATGTCCACGACCATGTTGCCGGTCGGCTGGTGGATGGGCAGGCCGGCCCCCAGGCCGGCGGCCCTGGGCTGCTCGAAGAGGTGGACTTTGCGTGCGCCGGCGCCCTCGGCGCAGGCGTAGACGGCGCGCCGCTCGACCTTTGTGAGGCCATAGGGCACAGAGACGACGAGGCGCGGGCGGTAGCCCCAGCGGCGGCCATGCACCTTGGTGATGAAGTAGCGGAGCATGCGCTCGGTGACGTCGAAGTCGTCAATCACCCCGTTCTTCATCGGCCTCACGGCCTCGATGCTGCCGGGGGTGCGGCCGAGCATGGCGCGGGCCATCTCGCCTACGGCGTTGCCATCGAGGAGCACCTTGCTCGTGCCCTTCTTGACGGCGACGACGGAGGGCTCGCGCAGCACGATCCCCTTGCCGCGCAGGCACACCAGGGTGTTGGCGGTCCCCAGGTCAATACCCATGTCGAGGGAGAACCAACTCAGGACGCGGTCGAGCAGATACATGCGAGCAGTGCCCTCTTGGCTCCGGGGAGGGTCTAGCCCGCAGTTCTCACCAGGTGCCGGTGGGAAGTGTGGGCTGGGTGCGGGGAGGGGAGGCGGGCCGTGATGCTACTTGGCTTCCTCCTCTTCGGCCTTTGCGGCTTTCTTGGGGGCTTCAGCGGGCGCCTTTTCGTCAGGGGCCTTATCGGCCGGGGGCGCGACTTCCTTGTCGGGAGGGGCCTTCTCGGCGTCGCCGGGCGCCTTGGCCGGCTCGCCTTCGTCGGGGGCCTTCTCCTTGGGCGCCTCGCCTTCCTCCTTCTTGGTCTCTTCGCCGGGGGCCGCCTCGCCCTTTTCCTTCTTCTCGACGGGCTCTTCGGGCTCAGGGAACTCGCGGATGGCCGGGGGCGGGAGCTTTGTGGGTTTGGGCGGCTTGTAGTACTCGTTGATGCGCAGCCAGGTGACGGCGATGCCGGCGGCCATGATGAGGGTGGCCAGGATGGGCATCAGGGTGTAGATGTTGGACCGGGGCTGAACGCGTGCCATGTAGTCTCCTTCGGGGCGGCTGCCCCGCGGTCGAAGCCGGTGCGTCGGCTACAGCTCGATCTCGAGGCGCGTCGCAACGTCGTCCCCGACCTCGACGTCCTCCTTCATGTATTGGCGGTCGTAGTGGCTGGCCGCCATGTCGGGGAAGACCTCGTCCACGACGACGCGGCCGACGTACTTGTCCCCACGGAAGACGATGAAGGGGTAACCCTTTCGGACCTCGTGGCGCTGGCCGACGTTGATGATGACGAGGCCAAGGCTCTTGTCCACGCCGGTGACCTTGCCGCGGATGAGGGGCGGCTTGAGGGCCTGGCCCACGCGCCCGCTCACGAGTTCCTTGTAGAGGGGCGGGTCGTGCTCTTTGAGCCGCAGGAGCAGGTCGTTTGCCATCTCGAGGTCGGCGTTGACCCGGCCAAGCTCTTTGACGGCCTTCGTCAACTCGTTTTCGCGCACGGTGAGGAGGTCTTGTAGCGCGTCGCGGTTCTTGAGGAGTTCCTCGTGCTTGGTCTTCCAGTCGTCACGCGCGGCGGCGAGCTTGGCATTCTCGTCGCGCTGGGCCTTGAGGTCCTCGTTGTAGCGGTCCACGCGGGCGTTGAGGGCGGCGATCTGGTCTTCCTGGTCATTGATGACGGCCATGGCCAGGCGGTTGATGCCGGCGGCGGCGGCCCACTCGGCGCGCAACTCGTTCACCTCGCCCGCCAGCTCGTTGCTCCGCTTCTCGAGGCGCGCGTACTCGCCCGCGAGCTGCTTGAGGCGGCCCTCGAGGTCCTCCCGGTTCTTCTTCCAGTCGTCCTTGGTCTTCTCGTGGAGCTTGGCCTCGTCGGCCCACTTCTGCTTGTAGTTCTCCTGGAGGGACATCAGGGCCGCGGTGATGCCCGCATAGAAGACCGCTGCAATCATGCAGATGACGGCGAAAATCTTCCCGGCTAGGTTCATGCCCAAAACCTCCTAGGGTTGGGGTCCTGTTCCGCCTACGGGCCAGGGCGATTATAGCCCACGCCCTGGGAAAGTCAAGTGCAAATTGCCTGCTCCGTGATTTCGCCGGCTGAGGTGGGACAGAGGTGCCGCGCAGAGCGGGTTGACGGCTCGCCACGCCCACGCTATGATCGTTCCCGAGGCGTCTCTTAGTCAGCTCCGGAACGGGCTTGTGATGGAGGCATTCGGTGAAGCAGTGCTGGGAGCAGGTGGCTGGCGGGGTGACGGCGCCCCGGGGGTTCCGCGCGGCCGCGGTGCGCTGCGGGATACGCCAGGCCGAGGGCGATGACTTGGCTCTGCTGGTGTGCGATACCCAGGGCGCGGCGGCCGCCACGTTCACGACCAACCGTGTCGCCGCGGCGCCTGTACGCTGGAGCCGCCGAACCATTCGCAGGGGCAAGGTGCGTGCGGCCGTCGTCAACGCGGGCAATGCCAACGCCTGCACCGGTGCGCGGGGCCTTCGGGACGTCGAGGCCACCGCGGCCAGGGCGGCGGAGGTGCTCGGCCTGCGGCCCGAGAACTTCCTCGTCGCCTCCACGGGCATCATTGGCCGCTATCTGCCCGTGGAAAAGCTCCTGGAGGGCCTGCCCCGCGCCGCCAGCCTCCTTGACCCCTCCATCGAGGCGGGCGACCGCTTCGCGCGGGCGATCATGACGACCGACACGGTTGTCAAGCAGGTGGCCCTCCGCTGCGACCTGGGGCGCGGCTCCGTCACCCTCGGCGGCGCCACCAAAGGCGCCGGCATGATCGCCCCTGGCATGGCCACGACCTTGAGCTTTCTGACCACCGATGCCGCCATCGAGCGTCCCCTCCTTGCGCGCCTCCTGCGCCGCGCTGTGGCGCAGACCTACAACCGCATCTCGATTGACAACCACATGAGCACCAACGACACGGTGCTATGCCTGGCGAGCGGCCTGGCGGACGCGCCAGCGGTGAGGGACGGTAGCAAGGCGGCGGAGCGCTTCGAGGCCGCGCTCACCGAGCTGTGCCGCATCCTGGCCGTCAAGATCGTGGCCGACGGCGAGGGGGCGAAGCGGCTGGTGCGCATCGAGGTCGTCGGCGCTCCCACCGAGGCCGCCGCCGTCGCCGTCGGGCGGGCCATTGCCGACTCCCCCCTTTGCAAGTGCGCTCTCCACAGCGGCGACCCGAACTGGGGGCGCTTTGTCTCCGCCGCCGGCTACGCCTGCCGCCGCCTCGACGAGGCCAGGACCAAGCTCTACATCGGCGAGGTCCTAGCCTACGCCGCCGGCGCGCCCGCTGACGCCCCCATCTCCAGGCTCGCGGAGGCCATGGCCGGGCGCGAGGTCCTCCTGCGCCTCGACCTCGGCCTCGGAAAGGCCGCCGCCACGGTCTGGACCTGCGACCTGTCGAAGGAGTATGTCGCCATCAACGCCGACTATCACACGTGAGGAGATTGCGTGATGCGTGATGCGTGACCGGAGAAGAGAAGAGGCGGGGCCGTCTTGGTCGTGGTGGTAATAATGGCAGGGGTAGGGGTGTGAGTGCGCTGGCGACGTTGGCAAGGCTCAGGGGCCGGGTGGTGGTGAATGGGCTGCGGGGGGTGCGGCGCGAGTCGGTGCTGAAGGTCCTGGTCGTGGCGGTGGCGGGCGGGGCCTTCTGGGTGGGGGTCCTGCTCGCCTCGTTCGAGGGGTTCAGGTTCATTGACGACTATCTCGGCGGCGCGGAGCTGTTGGCCGAGACCCTTCTGAGCATGTTCTTCCTCCTGCTGGCCGTGATGCTGCTCTTCAGCAATGCGATCATCTCCTACGGCAGCCTGTTCCGGTCCGAGGAGGCGGAGCTCTTGCTCACGTGGCCGGTCGAGCCGCAGACGGTGTTCCTCTACAAGCTGCTGGAGTCGGTGTCGTTCAGCTCGTGGGCGTTTGTGGTGCTGGGCTTTCCGCTGATGCTGGGGTATGGGCTGAGCGCGTCGGCGCCGTGGTACTATCCCGCGATGATACTGGCGTATTTTGCGCCGTTCATGGTGCTGGCGGCGTGCGTGGGCGGGGTGGTGGCGCTGGGTGTGGCGGCGTATCTGCCTGGGTGGGCGAAGCGGGTGTTGGGCCTGTCGGCGGTGGCGTGTGTCGTGGTGGCGCTGTCGCTGCTGGCGTGGATTCATGGGGCGGTGAGGGCGAGCGGAGGGGTGTTCACGGAGATGTGGCTGCCGCGCACGCTGGGGCGGATGAGCTTCTCGCGGAGTGTTTTCCTGCCGAGCTTCTGGGTGACAAGGGGGCTGATGGAGGGCGCGCGTGGGGAGCTTGGGGAGGCGGTCTACTACCTGCTCGTGTTGTCGAGCAACGCGGCGCTGGGGGTGCTGGTGTGCTGGGGGCTGGGGCAGCGGTTGCTGCGTGTGGGCTGGTCGCGGAGCCGGTCGAAGGCGGGCGGGCGGCGGCGCTCCGGGGAGTCGCGGTGGGTGCTGGCGCGCTGGATGCCGGCGATGCGGCTCCTGGTGAGCAAGGACTGGCGGCTCTTTGTGCGCGACCCGGTGCAGTGGTCCCAGTGTGCTATCCTCTTCGGGCTCATGGGCTTCTACGTGCTCAACCTGCGGACTTTCTCCTACCACCTGTCGCTGCCGATGTGGCGGGACCTGACGGCGCTGCTGAACCTGGCGGCGACGAGCCTGGTGCTGGCTACAGTGACCACGCGGTTTGTCTTCCCGCTGCCCAGCCTGGAGGCGCGGCGGTTCTGGTTCCTCGGGCCGGCGCCGGTGGATCGGGGGACGATTCTGTGGGCGAAGTTCGCCTTCTCGCTTGCGGCGGCGCTGGTGGTGACGCTGCCGCTGGTGGTGGCGTCGGGGCACATGCTGCGGCTGCCGGCGGCGGCGATCGTGCACCACGGGGCGGCGATCGTGCTCGTGTGCTTCGGGGTGTCGGGGCTGTCGGTGGGACTGGGGGCGGTCTTCCCCAATCGGCGGGAGCAGAACCCCTCAAAGATCGTCGCGGGGTTCGGAGGGACGCTGAATCTGTTGCTCTCGATTGCATTTGTTGTGGTGGAGGTGGGGCTGACGGCGCTGCCGTATGGCCTGCGGCTGATGCAGGCCGATGGGGGCGGGGTGAAGCTGGGCTGGTTCCTCCTGGCCTCAGGGGTGGTGGCTGGGGTGGCCGGGCTGGTGCCGATGCGGGTCGGGTTGCGGGCGCTCAGGCGGCTGGAGTTCTAGCCCGCTCTTCCAGCCATCGAGGCTGTGGCGAGAGGAGCAAGGGCAGGGCTGTCGCCTACTGGTCTACGAGGGCGAGGGCGGCGTCGAGGTCTTCCACGTTGGGGCCGAAGCTCGGCTCAACGTTCATCTGGTCAACTTTTCCCCAGCCGCGCATCATGTTGATGTGGCGGGGGTGGTGGACGCGGGGGGGGTCCTGGAAGGGCTCGTAGTAGTCAATGACGAAGACCTTCTTGGGGTGGGCGTCAATGAGTGCGAGGCGGATGGGCTTGTTGGGGTCGTCCTGGATGCCGTGGCCGCCGCGATAGCCGTAAGAGAGCTCGACGATGCCCGTGGGGGTGCCCCAGTTGGCCCAGCCGCGTTCCCACTTCGGGTCGCGCACCTGGTCAGCGGGGCAGTAGAGGATGTCGGGCTCTCTGAGGTAGAGGGGGTACATGCATCCGAGGCCCGTGGGCTGCCCGTCGCGGTAGGCCACGTTGGAGATCAGCAGCGGGTCTTCGAGGTTCGAGAAGAGGATGTCGTCGTGGTTGTTCGCATAGATGTTCATCGTCTTCCAGATTTGGGTGAGATTGGACTTGCACTTGGCGTCGCGCGCGTGGCGGCGCGCCATCGGGACGACGGGGATGAGCATCACTGCGAGCAGGGAGATGATGCCCATGGAGACGAGTAGTTCGAGGAGCGTGAAGCCTCGACGAGGGGAGGGGGCCACTGCGGTCAACGACGTTGCCGACATGCTTGGCTCCTCATAGCACTGGCTCCGCCAGCACGGCCCGGCTCCTTCTTAGAAACTATCTCAGAACCCACGCGGGCTGCGTTGCCGGCGTCAGCGGGGCGGATGCAAGGCGCGGCGACGCAGGCGATGCAGCGGAGAGCATCGCTGAGGAGCCGCAACACGGCAGCCGCCCCGCTGCCGCCGCAACCCGAAGGGACGCCGCGACTTCTGGCCGCAGGCTGCGTCGTTCGTCGTCAACGATGCCCTCCGTTGCATCGCCTCCTCCTCTCTCCTTGCCTGCGGCCAGAATCGCTGGCGTCGCAGCCCGTGTGGGTTCTGAGATAGTTTCTTAGGACTCGTTCGTGGTATGCCGCACGCAGACAAAGGGTGACCTCGCCGGGACTGCCGCGTCCGACAAGGCGCCCCTCGATAGCTCGGATGGGGACAAGTTCTGCAAGGGAGCTAGTCAGGAAGGCCTCGTCCGCCGAGCAGAGAGCGTCCGGGGTAACGCTGCACTCGGCGACATCATATCCTGCCGTTCTTGCGATGTCAAGTACTTCCGCGCGTGTGATGCCTGGGAGGATGTTGGCCTCCAGATGGGGGGTGACGAGGCGGCCGCCAAGGACGAGGAAGATGTTGCTGGAGGTGGCCTCGGCCAGTTCGCCGCGGGTGTTGAGCAGGAGGGCGTCATCGGCGCCCCGCTCGCGGGCCTCGGTGCGCGCGAGCAGGTTGTTCAGATAGTTGAGGGTCTTGTGGCGCGGGAGGGGGGAGTCGGCGTTCTGGCGGGTCGTCGCGATGATGGCGGTTGAGCCGGGGTCGTAGCGTTCGGGGGGCAGTGGGCGCAGGGGCTGGGCCACGATGGTGAGCGTCGGGCGGGCGGGCGGCTCGAGGTCCAGGCGCCCGGCGTGCGGGCCGCGGGTGAGGGTGATGCGGATGTAGGCGTCGCGCAGGGCGTTGCGGCGGAGGAGCTCGCCCACGGTCTGGGCGGCCGCGGCGGGGTCGAGCCCCGTGCCAAGTCGCAGGGCGACGGCCGACGCGTTGAGGCGCGCGAGGTGCTCCGCCAGGCGGAAGGGCATGCCGTCGTAGGCGCGGAGGGTCTCGAAGAGGCCGTCGCCGTAGAGCAGGCCACGGTCGAGCGCGCCCACGGCCGGCGCATCGGCGGGGAGGAACTGGCCATTGACCCAGACGAGCAAGGGCTCAGGCATCGCACGACAGCCCCAGGGCCGCGAAGAGGCGGCGGCCCTTGTGAAGCGTCTCCTCGTATTCCGCCGCGGGGTCGGAGTCGGCCACGATGCCGCCGCCGACCTGGAAGAACGCCCTGTCGCCCCGCACGAGGATGGTGCGGATGGCGATGTTGAGGTCCATCGCCCCGTCGAGCCCGAGGTAGCCGATGCTGCCCGTGTAGACGCTGCGCTGGGTGGGCTCGAGCTCGTCTATGATCTCCATCGCGCGAATCTTCGGTGCGCCGGTGATCGAGCCGCCGGGGAATGTGGCCTTGACGAGGTCCACCAGGTCGTGTCCCTCGTGGAGGTCGCCCTCGACGGTGGAGACGAGATGGAAGACCGAGGCGTAGGCCTCCACGGCCTTGTGCTCGGTGACGGCGACGGAGCCGTAGTCACACACCCGCCCCAGGTCGTTGCGCTCGAGGTCCACGATCATCGTCAGCTCGGCCGAGTCCTTGGCGCTGGCGGCCAGCTCGGCGGCCAGGCGGCGGTCATCGTCGGCGCACCGCCCGCGGGGGCGGGTGCCCTTGATGGGGCGCGTCTCCACGTGCCGCCCGGTGACCTTCAGGAAGCGCTCTGGCGAGCTCGACAGCACGGCGGCCCCGTGGCTGTCGAGCGCGAGGTAAGCCGCGAAAGGCGCAGGGTTCGCGCGCCGCAGCCGGCGGTAAAGCTCCGCAGGCGGCACGACGACGCGGGTCTCGAAGCGCTGCGAGAGGTTCACCTGAAAGATGTCGCCCGCCGCGATGTACTCCTTCGCCCGGCCGATAGCCGCCAGGTACGCCTCGCGGGTGAAGTTCGCGCGCAGCGGTCCAACCGAGGCCACCGCCTCCCCGGCGGCGCCCCCCGAGCCGCGACGCGCAGCCGCCGAGGCCAGCACCGCGTCCACCGCCGCCAGGCCCTCCTCCCCGCAGATTGACGCCGCATACCAGCGCCCCGCCGCGTGGTCGTAGGCCGCCACGCGGTCGTAGAGGGCCAGGTGCATGTCGGGCAGCCCGATGTCGTCGCAGGCCGTGCGCGGCAGCCGCTCGACGAAGTGGCACAGGTCGTAGCCCAGGTAGCCCACAAACCCGCCCACGAAGGGCACCGGCCCACGGCCCGCGGACACGCGATGCTGCTGAAGCAGCGATCGCAGGAAGGCAAGAGGATTCGCCTGGAGGTCCCGCGCGACGCCATCCTCCCAGAGCCGAATGGCGCGGCCTTTGGCGGACACGACCAGGCTCGGCTCGGCGCCCAGAAACGAAAAGCGCCCCAGCCGCGGCCCGGGCAGCCCGCTGTCGAGGAAGAACGCATGGCGCAGGCCCGCGAAGGCATCGAACGCCGCCTCTGGCCCCACGTCGTAGCCGAGCGGCTCGACCAGGACTGGGCCGCCTCCGATGCTCCCGCTGTCACCCATGCCCAAACCACCGCTTGAAGGCCCTCCGCTTGGCTGGTATGGTATATCCGCCCGGCGCGATTGTCAAGGTCGCCACGCCGCGCCGCGGCGCCGGAGAGCGAGCCGTGGGGAAGCGAAGGCCAAGGAACAAGAGGACGCAACGGCCAGCCTCGAACCTGACAGCTCTGGCCGTGGCCTATGGCCTGGCGGCCCTGCTCATCGTCGGCGGCCTGTTCGTCATCGCATTCGGCGAGCCGGGCATCCTGGCTGGCGACGAGGCCACGAAGGGCGCCGTCGCCCGGCTCGGCGTGGGCCTCGTCGCGCTCGGGCTCCTCGCCGCCGCGCTCACTGCCTACCTCCACTGGGCGAAGACGAGGCCATGACCCTGAGCGTGTAGGAGAGCTGTCATGAGCAAGGACGTGGTCCTCACGCGCAACGCCCCGGCGCCGGTGGGGCCTTACTCGCAGGCCATCCGCGCAGGGGGCATGGTATTTGTGGCCGGACAGATTCCGCTGGACCCGACGACGGGCCGGATGCCCGAGGGCATCGCCGAGCAGACGCGGCTCGTCCTGCGAAACGTCCAAGCCGTGCTCCAGGCCGCCGGCGCCTCGCTCGCCGACGTCGTCAAGACCACCGTCTTCCTCAAGGACCTCGGCGAGTTCGCCGCGATGAACGAGGTCTACGCCACCTTCTTTCCCGATGACCCGCCCGCCCGCGCCACAGTCGAGGTCGCCCGGCTGCCCAGGGACGCCCGCGTCGAGATAGAAGCCATCGCGGTCGTCAGCGCCTGACGGCCCCGACGCCCCGCCCAGGAGTCTCCAGCTTGTCCGCCTCTCCGGAGGCGTGCGGCAACATTGCGGAGTTGAACAACTCCGCAATGTTCCCGTAGGCTCGCGTCCACGCTCGGGGGGAACGAGACGCCGGCCGACAATCGCCACCTCGGCCCCTCGTCCCAGCGATCCCCGGTGGCGGCACAGCAGGCTTCCGTCCTCGGACATGCCCCAACCGCCGCCGAAGCACGCGGCCTGCACGCGCATCAGGCGGTGCGGGGGGGCGGAAGTAGCTACGGCCTTTCTTCGGAGATCTCGGCCTCGGCGATGAGGCGGTCGTAGAACTCGCGGCCGCCTAGGGCGATGCTCCAGGGGAGCAGGGCGCCGCGGGAGTCCCAATAGCCCAGCTCGGCCACCTGCCAGTCGGTGGCGATTCGGTGCAGCGTGCCCTCCAGGAGCTGAAGCTGGAGGCCCTTGATCTCTTTCCAGATGGCGCTCATCTGCTCGGGGGTGCAACTGGACTGGGCCATCTGGCGGCGGCGGGCCTCCAGCTCCGCAATGCGGGCGGTGAGGTCGGGGAAGAGCTCCTCCTGCACCTTGGGACGCTGGGCGGGGTCGCGGAGGCGTTGGAGGCGGGCCGCGGCTTCGGCGACGAGCTCTGGCCAGCGCTGAGCAAACTCTTTTGCGGCCAGCTCGGCCTTGCCAAAGGCAGCCGCCAGGTGGTCGGGGAGGCGGATGGGGGTGTCGAGAGACCCCATGCGGTCGAGGAGCCGGAAGCGCACACGGACGATGGGCTGGAGCTGGCCGGGGAGTAGGCCCGCCGCCTGGAGCTTCTCCGTAAGACGGTGCGCGGAAGGCATGTAGAGCGAGCCACGATGTGGGAGCGCCAGGGGCTCGGCGTCGGGGCCGACCCGCGCCTGGATGACGAGGACGATGGCCTTTCCGGCGAGGGCGCTGATGCCCGCCTCGGCCATCGCGGCCACGGGCAGGCGGCCGTCGGCCAGGGGGAACGCCTGGCGTCCGAGGCTCACCTCGCCGCCGCGGAGGTAGGCGGCGGTGCGGACGAGGTGGCCCTGGTGCTCCTGGATGGCGAAGAAGGGGAGCTCGCCGCGTGCCGCCTCGAGGGGCCGGAGGTCGGAATCGGTCTCGGCCAGGGCCTCGTTGTAGAGGCGTGCGCCGCGCTCGTAGTCGGTCACGAAGGCGTCCAGTAGCGCCAAGCTGGGCGAGCCGGGCCGGCAGGCGAAGAGCGAGGAGCTGAGCTCGAGCGTCACCAAGTCTGTGCCCAGGTGCTCGGCGAGCCAGCTTCGGTAGAGGTCCACCAGGCGGTCGGCGGCGTGGCGGGCGAGGAGGCGGGCGACCCGCTCCTCCTCGGAGCGGAACCATTGGCGGAGCCGCTCTTGAGCTTCCCGCGCGGGAAAGGCGTGGAGCACGTCCGCCTCCGCTCGGCGGAGGAGGTCGAGAAGGAAGTCTCGGACCTCGCGAACAGTGAGGTCGCCGATGACGCGATGGTGGTCGCGGTCGCCGACGTAGCTTGAGCCGATGAGCTGCCAGGTGTCGCCGGGCGAGAAGGCGTCGTAGAGGTCGTCCACCGAGCGGTCGAGCTGGCGGGCGAGGGTCTTGGTCTGGAGGCCGGTGAGCGGCTCCCAGTGGCGGACCTCGACCGCGAGCTTGCCGAGGAACTCCGAGTAGAAGAGCGCGGCGCCCCAGTCCTGGCCGCCGCTGCGGTGGAAGCGCTCTCTGGCCAGGTGGAGCACGGTGTCGTCCACCGACGCGCCCATCGCCGTGAACGCCACGTCCACGTCCTCGATGAAGTGCGTCACGCGATGCCCCTTGGCCGCAAGTGCGTGGAGCTTCGGAAGCGTGTCCCACAGGCTGTGGCAGTTCTGGTCAATGCTGAACACCAGGGGCCTCCAAAGCGCATTGGAGCCGGGAGCCGGCGTCGTCAACTCCTTGTCATTACGAGCGAAGCGAAGTCGAGGAATCTCTCCCGGCTGTCGCCCAAGAGAGATGCTTCGCTACGCTTAGCATGACGTGGACGCCAGGGCAGTTGCAGCGAGCTCCGGGTGCAGCCGCCCGGTGTAGAGGAAGCGCACGACGCTCTCGAGGCACACCTTGACGATTGTGCCGTCGGGCTCGATGAGGAGGTAGACCTTGAGGGTGTCGCCGCTGCGGACGTGGACTCGGACGGGCTCGCCGCCACAGGTGTAGTCGCTCGGCCAATGGAAGCGGCGGGCGGCCATCAGGGCGGCCGTGGCCGAGCCGGTGCCGCAGGCCAGCGTCTCGCCCTCGACGCCGAACTCAAAGGTGCGGACGGCCAGCTCGCCGACGGCGAGCGCCTGGGTGAAGCTGACGTTGACGCCGCGCGGGGCGAAGCGCTTGTGGCGGCGGATCGCCGCCCCCCAGCGGGCTACGTCCACCGCCGCCACGTCGTCCACATAGGCCACGGCGTGGGGGGTGCCGGTGACGGCGTAGTCGAGCTGCCAGCGCTTGCCTGCCGCCGTCAGCGTGATGCCGGGCTGGAGATCGAACGGCTTGGGGATGCACACGTGGATGCAGCGGTCGGCGTCCTGGCGGCCTCGGACGATGCCGGAGGGGGTCTCGATGCGAACCTCGCGGCCCGCGACCCAGCGGTTCTCGATGACCCACCGGACCAGGCAGGACGAGCCGTTGCCGCACAGCTCGGCCTCGGTGCCGTCGGGGTCGAAGTGGCGGACCGCGATGTCGGCCTCCGCGGGATTGGCCGGGCGGCCGGCGAAGATCACCCCGTCGGCCCCGACCCCCATGCCCCGCTGGCAAAGCGTCCGCACGAAGCGCCCGACCCGCTCGGGCGAGCCAACCAGCCCGTCGTAGCGCCCGTCGCGATTGGCCAAGCAGATATGGTCGTTTCCGCTGCCCGACAGCTTGGCGAAGTCGATCGGCTCGGCCATTGGCCTGCTCGCAGTATGGGGCTGGGCCTCACGCGCTCCTCACTCTCAATGATAGGGGGAGGCGGGTTTGGGGTCAAGGCCGGGACGCGACCCGCTGGAAGCCCGGGCGAGGCCTTAGCGGAGCTCACTTGAACGAGAACCCTTTCCCATCGGCGTCCACCTCGATGGTCTGGCCCTCGGCATAGGCGCCCTCGAGGAGGCGGAGGGAGAGAGGGTTCTCGATGCGCTGCTGGATGACGCGGCGGAGGGGCCTTGCGCCGTAGACGGGGTCGTAGCCCTCCTGCGCGAGGCGGGCCTTGGCGGCATCCGTGACCCTGAGGGTCAGCCGCCGGTCGGCGAGGCGCTTCTGGAGGTCGCGGAGCTGAAGCTCGACGATGGCCTGGATGTGCTCGCGGCTGAGGGGGTGGAAGATGACGACCTCGTCAATGCGGTTGAGGAACTCGGGGAGGAATGCCTGCTTGAGGGCCTCGGTGACGGCGGCGCGCATGCGGGCCTCGTTTTCCTGGCCCGCGAGGTCGCGGATCCACTGGGAGCCGATGTTGGAGGTCATGATGACGACGGTGTTGCGGAAGTCCACGGTGCGGCCGTGGCCGTCGGTGAGCCGCCCGTCGTCGAGGACCTGGAGGAGGACGTTGAAGACCTCGCGGTGGGCCTTTTCGATCTCGTCGAGGAGGATGACGGCGTAGGGGCGGCGTCGGACGGCCTCGGTGAGGCGGCCGCCCTCCTCGTAGCCGACGTAGCCTGGGGGTGCGCCGATCATGCGCGCGACGGAGTGCTTTTCCATGAACTCGCTCATGTCGAGCCGCACCATTGCGTTTTCGTCGTCGAAGAGGAACTGGGCGAGGGCCTTGCACAGCTCGGTCTTGCCGACGCCTGTGGGTCCGAGGAAGAGGAAGGAGCCGATGGGCCGGCGCGGGTCGCCGAGGCCCGAGCGGGCGCGGCGCACGGCGTTGGAGACGGCGGTGATGGCGTCGTCCTGGCCGACGATGCGGAGCTTGAGGCGCTCCTCCATTTTGACGAGCTTTTCGCGCTCGCCCTCCATGAGGCGCGAGACGGGGATGCCGGTCCACTTCGAGACGATCTCGGCGATGTCCTCGGGGTCTACCTCTTTCTTGAGGATGGAGTGGTCTTTCTGTAGGTCGGCGAGCTTGCGGCTCTTGGCCTCGAGGTCGCGCTGGAGCTGGGGGAGGGTGCCGTAGCGGAGCTCGGCGGCGCGCTCGAGGTTGCCCTCGCGCTGGGCCTTCTGGAGCTCGGCGTGGGCGGTGTCAATGGCGGCCTGGATGTCCTGGATGTCTTTGAGGAGTGCCTTCTCGCGCTCCCAGTGGGCGGTGAGGGCGGTGAGTTGCTCTTGGAGGTCGGCGATTCCCTTCTCGACCTTGGCCAGGCGCTCCTTGGATGCCTTGTCCTTCTCCTTCTTCAGGGCCTCGCGTTCGATCTCGAGCTGGCGGAGCCGTCGCTCGACGGCGTCCACCTCGGCGGGCTTGCTGTCTATCTCCATGCGGAGGCGTGCGGCGGCCTCGTCAATGAGGTCCACCGCCTTGTCGGGCAGGAAGCGGTCGGTGATGTAGCGGTGGGCGAGGGTGGCGGCGGCGACGAGTGCGGAGTCCTGGATGGTGACGCCGTGGTGGGTCTCGTAGCGCTCCTTGAGGCCGCGGAGGATGCCGATGGTGTCCTCGACGGAGGGCTCGCCGACGTAGACGGGCTGGAAGCGGCGTTCGAGGGCGGCGTCCTTCTCGATGTGCTTGCGGTACTCGTCGAGGGTGGTGGCGCCCACGCAGCGGAGCTCGCCGCGCGCGAGGGCGGGCTTGAGCATGTTGGAGGCGTCCACTGCGCCCTCGGCGGCGCCCGCGCCGACGACGGTGTGGAGCTCGTCAATGAAGAGTATGACGGAGCCTTCGGCCTCGGCGACCTCGCGGAGGACGGCCTTGAGGCGGTCCTCAAACTCGCCGCGGTACTTGGTGCCTGCGACGAGCGCGCCGATGTCGAGTGCGAGGACGCGCTTGTTCTTGAGGCCCTCGGGCACGTCGCCCTCGACGATGCGCTGGGCGAGTCCCTCGACGATGGCGGTCTTGCCGACGCCTGGCTCGCCGATGAGGACGGGGTTGTTCTTGGTGCGGCGCGAGAGCACCTGGATCACGCGGCGGATTTCGTCGTCGCGGCCGATGACGGGGTCGAGCTTGCCGGCGCGGGCCAGCTCCACGAGGTCGCGGCTGAAGCGCTGGAGGGCCTGGTATTTCTCCTCGGGGTTCTCGTCGGTGATGCGCTGGCCGCCGCGGACCTCTCTGAGGGCCTGAAAGATGGCGTCGGGCGTCACGCCCGCCTTCTTCAGGAGCGCGCCGGCGGGCGAGGCGGGGTCGGCGGCCAAGGCGACAAGGATGTGCTCGCCCGAGACGTAGTCGTCCTTGAGCCGCCGGGCCTCCTCCTGCGCCTTTTCGAGGGCGGCCGTGAGGCTGGGGCTGAGGTAGTGCTGGCCTCCGGAGACCTTTGGCCGGCGGGCGAGTTCGCTCTGGATGCCCTCCAGGATGGCCGCGCGGTCGGCGCCCAGTCTGCCAATGAGGGCGGGGACCACCCCCTCCTTCTGCGCGAGGAGCGCGGCGAGGAGGTGGACGCCGTCAATCTCCTGGTGGCCGGCATCGGTCGCCAGATCCTGGGCGGCCTGGATGGCCTCGCGGGCCTTGATGGTGAACTTGTCGAAGCGGACAGGCATGGGGCCTCTCCGAGAAAGGGTGCGGGCCAGCAGCGTGAATAGGGCCTTTAGGACGTGTAGGACGTGTAGGACGTGTAGGACGCGTCGGTCCTGCGGGTCCTATTTCGCGTCGTCGTCCTTGACTTCGTACTCGGCGTCAATGACCTCGTCGTCCTTCTTGCGCGGTCCCTCCTCGGGCTGGGGGGCCGGGCCTTGGGAGGCGGCGGCGCCGGCCTGCTGCTCGGCGCGCTTGCGGGCGACCTCTTCGTAGAGTGCGGCGGAGAGCTTGTGCATGGCCCCCTCGAGGTCCTCGATGGCGCGGCGGACCTCGGCGACGTCGTTGCCCTCGCGGGCCTTGTCCACCCGCTTGCAGGCATCCTCGATGGCGTCGCGGTCGGCCTGGCTGATCTTGGCGCCGTGCTCCTTGAGGGTCTTGCGGGCAGTATAGGCCATCTGCTCGGCGCGGTTCTTCTCCTCCACCAGCTCGCGTTTGCGGCGGTCCTCCTCGCGGTGGGCCTCGGCCTCCTTCTTCATCTTCTCGATCTCCTCGCGGGTGAGGCCGGAGGAGGACTTGATGATGATGGACTGCTCCTTGCCGGTGCCGAGGTCTTTTGCGGAGACGTTGACGATTCCGTCGGCGTTGATGTCGAACGTGACCTCGATCTGGGGCACGCCGCGAGGGGCTGGGGGGATGCCGGCGAGCTGGAAGCGGCCGAGGGTGCGGTTGTCGGCCGCCATCTCGCGCTCGCCCTGGAGCACGTGGATGTCCACCGCCGGCTGGTTGTCGCTGGCTGTGGAGAAGATCTCGGTCTTGCGCGTGGGGATGGTGGTGTTGCGCTCGATGAGCTTGGTCATCACGCCGCCGAGGGTCTCGATGCCCAGGGACAGTGGGGTGACATCGAGGAGGACGACGTCCTCGACGTCGCCAGAGAGGACGCCGCCCTGGATGGCGGCGCCGATGGCGACCACCTCGTCGGGGTTGACGCCCTTGTGGGGCTCCTTGCCGCCGAAGAGCTGCTTGACCATGGCGACGACGGCGGGCATGCGGGTCATGCCGCCCACGAGGACAACCTCGTCAATGTCGCTGGGCCGCAGCTTGGCGTCGGCCAGGGCCTGCTCGACGGGGCGGCGGGTGCGCTCCAGCAGCGGCGCGGTGAGCTCCTCGAGCTTGGCCCGCGTGAGCGACATGTTGAGGTGCTTGGGGCCGGAGGCGTCGGCGGTGATGAACGGCAGGTTGATCTCGGTCTGCATGGTGGTGGAGAGGTCGCACTTGGCCTTCTCTGCGGCCTCCTTGAGGCGCTGGTGGGCCATGGGGTCCTTGCGCAGGTCAATGCCGTGCTGCTTGCGGAACTCCTCGGCGATGTAGTCAATCACCACCTTGTCAAAGTCGTCGCCGCCCAGGTGCGTGTCGCCGTTGGTGGAGAGGACCTCGAAGACGCCGTCGCCGACGTCGAGGATGGAGATGTCGAAGGTCCCGCCGCCGAGGTCGAAGACGGCGATCTTCTCGTTCTTCTTCTTCTCCAGGCCATAGGCGAGGGCGGCGGCGGTCGGCTCGTTGATGATGCGCATGACCTTCAGGCCGGCGATCTCGCCCGCCTCCTTGGTCGCCTGGCGCTGGCTGTCGTTGAAGTAGGCCGGCACGGTGATGACTGCCCGCTCGACCTTTTCGCCCATGTAGTCCTCGGCGGCGTCGGCCAGCTTGCGCAGGATCATGGCGGAGATCTCGGGCGGCGTATACTGCTTGCCCAAGACCTCGACCTTGACCAATTCGTCGGGCCGCCCGACGATTCGGAAGGGCACCAGTTTCTCCTCCGAGGCCACCTCGTTGTGCCGGCGGCCCATGAAGCGCTTGATGGAGTAAATCGTGTTCGTCGGGTTTGTTATCGCCTGGTGCTTGGCCTGGGCGCCCACGATGCGCTCGCCGCGCTCGGTGAAGGCCACGACCGAAGGGGTGAGCCGCCCCCCCTCCTGGTTGATCAGCACCTTCGGCTCGCTCCCCTCCATCACCGCAACGACGGAGTTGGTCGTGCCGAGGTCAATGCCGATGATCTTCCTGGAAGCCATAGGTTTTCTCCTGTGTTGGTGGGACGCGCAGAGCCACCGGCGGCGCCGCGCATGCCGAAATTGGCAGCCCACCCTTCAATGCGTGATGCTGAGCAAAGCACGTGCCAGGCCCGCGCGTAGGGCTGGCCTGGCCTAAGTCGCTGACGCACTTGAGCTTACGTGCGCTGCGTACCGCATCATTGCCATTCGCTCCCTGCCATAATGGCAGCCAGACTTGAGCAGGCCTGGCACCCTGACAAGGACGGAGGGCGCGATCGCCTTGAAATGCCCCAGTCGTCGGGGCCAAACCCACTCGCTGACCACATGTCACTGCAGGCTAATGGCTTATAGTCTCACCAGGAATGTCTTTCGCAGGGGCCGTCAAGATGACCCCCACCTATCGCGCGCTGAGCATCTCGGTGGCCGTATTGAGGAAACGGGTCCGCCAGGCTTCTTGCCCTGACGCGACCCCAGTTTCGGCCGTCCCCTGTCTTGCGCCCCGAAAGGGCGACCTATAATAGCCCAGGGCAAAGCGAAGCGACGCCCTGGGTAACTGGGGGACGTGAGGGTTTCAGCCCTGTAAGGGCGACCTGGGGGCGCTCCAACGCTAGTACGCCCTTTCAGGGCTGGCGCGCGGGGGCGGGTGTCTCTCCCAGGGCTTCGCCATGGGCTGTCATAGTCCGCCCCGTTGGGGCTCAGGGTGGGTCGAAGACCGAAGCTGGGGTCGCGTCGGCTTCTTGCCTCGTTGACAGCCCTCGGCGGCGGCGTACAATCAGCGCCGCTCCGAGAAGCCCAGGCCGCTTGGAAGGCAGGCGGGAAGAGGATAGATGGCTCTGACGCCCAGAAGCGCGTGGCTGATCCTGGCCGGCATGGTGGCGCTCTTCGTCCTGCGCGTGGGGCTGGTCACGTCCACGACGCTGCGGGGGATTGACGAGGCGCACTGCGCCGTGGCCGCCGCACGCGTGGTTGCAGAAGGCGGGCCCCTGTATGCGAACTCTGTGACCAATTACGGCCCGCTGACGCACACGGTCACGGCGCTCGCCTTCCGCGTCGGCGGGCTCTACAACATGCAGGCCGTGCGGCTTGCCCACCTCGCCTGGTGGGCGGCAACGGCGTTGGTGGTCTACCGCGCGGCGCTCACGATGATGGGCCGAGCGGCCTCGCTGGCGGCGGCGGGGGCGTTTCTGCTTGCAGCGCTCAATCCGGGCTTCCAGGAGATTCGCGGCGAGCCGCTCACCCCCCTGCCGCTGGCGGCGGCGGTGGGGCTGTGCGTCAGCGGGGTCGCCGGGCGGAGCGCCCTGCGGCTGCTCCTCGCGGGCGCGGCCATCGGCGTGGCCGTGCTCGCCAAGCAGCAGGCGGGCATCGCGCTGCCCGTGCTGGCTGGCTACCCGCTCCTGGTCTGGCTGTGGCGTCGCCCTTCGTCCAGCTCACGGCAGGCTGGGGAGGGGCTGTGGGTGAGCGCGTGCGCGGCAGGGCTGGTGGCGGCAGGCTTCGCGGCGGTGATGGCCGTCGTGTGGCTCTACTACGCCGCGCGGGGCGCGGGGCACGCCTACTTCTTCTGCGTGTGGACCCATAACTGGTCGTTCGTACGGTGCAGCCCGAGCGGGCGGTTCCTGCCGTCGTTGCCCTTCTTCTGGGGGCGGGTGGCCCGCTATGTGTTCACCGAGCCGCTGTTTCCCCTGGCGATTGCTGGCGCGGCGGTGGCACTGGTCCGACGTGGAGGCCCGGAGGCCACGGTCGAGGGCGCCGTGTGGCGCCCGAGGGTGGTGATGCTGGCGGCGCTCTTCCTCATACTCGTGGCGGCGACGTGTCCCGGCGACATCCCTCCGATGCCCGTTGACAAGTATGTCCACTACACTGGCCTCGTCTACGTCCCGATGAGCCTGCTTGTCGGTATCTGCGTGGCGCTGGTGACGCGGTTGCGCGGGGGACGCCGGGATCTGGCGCTCGTGACGGCGGCGCTGCTCCTGGCCTATGTGGTCGTTCCGGCCACGCGCTGGGCGCCAGCCGTCCCGCGCGCGCCCTCCGTCGTCTCCTCCGTATCGCTCTACTTCAGAATGTTCGGCGTCTGGCAGGTGATCGCGACCGTGGGTGCGACCGCTGCGGCGGGGTGGCTGTTGGGAGGAGGACGGCTGGCCTGGCTCGCGCCCCTGGCGTGGGCGGCAGGCTACGTCGCCGCCCCGGGGTCGCTGGGCTGGGAGGGCGCCCACTTGCCGGCGGCGATGGGCCTGGTGGCCCTCGGGCTGTTGCGCCGCGCGCGGGACCGCGGCTCGCCCGCCCTGGCGGCCGCCGCGGGGATCGTCCACGCCGCCGCGAGCTGCGTTACCTGGTCGCCCCAGGCAGGCGTGTCGCTCGGCGCCGCCCTATGGCTGATGATTCAGCCGGCGCTTCCCCGCGGCCAGCGCTGCGTCCTGGCTGTGCTCTATCTCCTTTGCGTCCTTCCCGTGAGCGTGGCGGTGATGGGCCTGGTGGGGGGCTGGGAGGGCATCGGGGTGCCCACGGTCTCGGCGGTTCTCGCCTGGTGGGACCTCGTGCACAGGCACCTGTTGAGCTGGCGGGGAGCGGGGACGGCGGCCGTCTGCGGGGTCCTGCTGGTGGCGTGGGGGGGCCGGCCGCTTGGGGCCGCGCTGGCGCTGGCGCGGGACCACAGCCTGGGGCTGCTCGCGCTGGGGGCATTCGTGGCGTTGGTCTGCGGGGCGGCCCGCAGCGTCGAACCCCAGTTCCTGGCCGAGTTTGGCGCCGCCCTTGCTATGGCGGCGGCCTTCGGGGTCGAGACATTGTTGCGTCCGCCGGCCGGGGAGGCCGACGTCCGCCCCTCGGTCCTGATGGCGAGCGGGTGCCTCGTGGCCGGGGTGATCGCCCTGGCGTCGTCCCTGTGTGCGCCGATGAGCGTGGCGCCGCTGGCGCCTTACGACCGCATGGCGAGCGTCATCCCGCCGGGCTCGCGGGCATTCGTATGGGGGCCGATGTTCGCGCTTGACCTGTGCGTGCGCTCGCGCCTGGTGGTCACGGCGCCGCAGTACAGCACGTGGATGGTCGAGGCCGTGGGCCTGCCGCCCTACGGCGAGGGGGTGTTTGGCTACCCTAGAGTGGCCACGCTGGCGGCGCTCGACGAGTGTCTGAGCCGCGACCCGCCGCCCTACGTCGTCATCATGGACGAGCCATCGCCGACGCCTGCCGACCTGCCGAGCTTCGGCCCCATCCTTCGCGCGCGATACCGCGTGCTCCTGGAGGCCGACGGGGGCAAAGTCTATCGCCTCGCCTCGGCCGTCCACTGACGCGTGGCGTGTGGCACACCTCAGTCAAGGGAGCACAGGAACTCGCCCTCAACGGGACACTACCGTCCCAGCACCGCCCGGGACACATCCAAGCACCCGACGACGCCGCCTTGCGCCCAACCTCCACCTCCCGAATGCCCGCGGGAATATTCCCCACGCTGCGGAATGAACCTAACGCCAACCCATCCCCCGACATCCAATGCCGAAAGCGGAATCGCTGTCTGCGGCTTGACTTCTGGGGTGCGGGGGCTATAATCAAAGAGTGTCGGGAGAGCGGGGTGTGGCGCAGTTTGGCTAGCGCGCGTGCCTTGGGAGCACGAGGTCAGCGGTTCAAGTCCGCTCACCCCGACCAGGTTTCCGTGGTGGGTGTAGCTCAATTGGTCAGAGCATCAGGCTGTGGCCCTGAAGGCCGAGGGTTCGAATCCCTTCACCCACCCCATGCGACAGCCTGGGCAACCAGGCGGGCGAGGCGAGCTTGGCGGTCCGGGGCGCCCTGTCCGAGGCGCAGCGTCCTGCGGCTCGCGCGGCGCGGCCTGTGGGGGCGGAAGGCGCGAGCGGCTTGCCCCTACGACTTTCCGCGATAGGAGCTACTTCGGCTTGATCTCGCCTGCGGAGACTTCGTTTCCGGGCACTTCCTTGGCGGGCACTTGCTTCGGGTCTCTCGCCGCGGACTTCCCGGCCGCGGCCTCGCCCTTCAGGCGCTGCCGTTCCCTCTCGGTGTAGATGGCGACAATTCGCTGGGCCTCCTCCCAGGCCCCGGCACGGCCCTGGACCTGTCGCTCGCGCTCGATGAGCGGCTTCGGGAGAGGCGAACAGCTATCCCCATCGGCCAAGCTCTTCCGTTCCCGGGCCACCCTCAGGTACTGATCGTAGATTTGCTTCTCGAATGACGCGAGCTGGTGAGTCTCCACCGCGACGTAGCGGACGGAGCCCGACCAGTCGGTGATCTTGAGAATCCAGTATGAGGGCCAGCCGCTGCCCGGCCTGCTGGGCTGCGGCTGAGGGACGATGAGCGGCGGGGCCGGCCTCGGCCCGCACATCATGAAGGGTCACTCTTTGGCTCTGGCCACGGCCGGGCCGACGAACCCCAGCGCCAGCGCGGCCAGGCTCACGAGTGGCAATCCCCGCATTCGCATAACGCACCTACCAAGGGTCCAGCAGGCCATTGGCGCGCCACACGCCTCCTCCAAGCCACCTAGTTTACGCAGAACTTCGGCCTTGTCAAGCAGAGATTGTGCTTACGCGCCCCCAGTTTGCCGTCTGCTGCTCTCTTCAGCCCCCAAGGGGCGAAATGGGATAGCCCAGGGCGGACGGAAGCGGAGCCGTGGGACAGGCTCACACCTTCGACAACGGCGACGACGACGAGGACGACGACGATTCAGAGCGCTTGCCGGCCAGGGGTCCACAGAGGACCAGTGCGCGCGCAAGGGATTTGGCCCTCTGTGCCAAATATCGGCACGCTCCGTAAGCTCTTGTCGCTGAGTGGCTTACGACTGCCTGTGCCTCGGCGCCGCAGAGGGCCAGCCCCCAGTTCGCCCCGAGATTGGTCCTCTGTAATGCCCGCCAGAGCCCGCCAACGGGACCGCCCGGGTGTCAAGGGGCCTTGGGGCTGGGGGAGGGAGTCGGCGGCTCCTTGCCCTTGGCTGCGAGGGCGAGGAGGCGTGCGCGTGCGCCCTCGGCGAATGGCGAGGTGGCGTACTTGGCGAGGATTTCGTCCAGGCGTGCGCGGGCCAGTTTGAGGTCGCCGAGGCGGACGTGTGCGTCGGCGCTCCACAGGAGGGCCATGGGGCGGAAGTCCGATGCCGGGTAGCGGGCGAGGAATGCCTCGTAGTGTTTGGCGGCCTCGGCGTGGCGCTTGCCGAGGGTGTAGCACTGGGAGGCGCGCAGGAGGCAGAACTCGGCGGGGGGCTCGTCGGCGGGGAGCCTGGCGAGGAGGTGGGCGTAGACCTGGGCGGCTGCATCGAAGAGTCCCTCGGCGGCCACGGCCTCGGCGGCCTCGAAGAGGCGGCGGAGCGCGGCGTCGCGCGGCAGGCAGCGCTCCTCGGGGCGCGGCCAGAGGGTGACGTCGGAGGCCTGCCCGCCGGTCATCCGCTCGGGCGCGCCGCGCTTGGCCGCGCCGCTCTTGAGGCGCGCGGCGCTGGAGGGCGGTGGGATGCTGAAGAGGCGCATCGTGGCGGCGAGGAGGACGAGGAAGGCGAGGACGAAGATGACGATGAGTTCTTTACGCTGCACGGCTGCGCCCTCGGTGGGTGGCGGCCGGTTGCCCCTCACCTGCGGACAAGGCTAGCAGATTCTGGGCGCGGTTTCAAGACGCAGGGGCGGGCGGGGCTGGCTCGGGGCGTGGCAGGGGCTGGCGCAGGTAGCGCCGCCGACAGGCCATGCACAGGTCGAAGCGGAGCGCTTTGTAGACGCTCTCCTCGAGCTCCTGGGGGTCCATGTCGGCCAGGCGTTCGAGCAGGGCGTGGATCTCTGCCCGGTGGTCCTGGGTCAGGTCGTCGGGGGTGAGCTCCAGGGGGTCGTAGGCGGCGTAGACCTCGATGCGCACCTCGTAGCGCACCGGCTCATCGGCCAGGAGGGGCTTGCCACACAGGTCGCAACTGAGGCGGTCCATTCCGGCAGCCTGCTCCTGAGCGGCCGGCGCGTCGGGGGGGGGTCACTTGGTCACAACTTCCGGCTTCTCGGGCAGCCAGAGGTAACACTCGCGCTGGTGGACCTGGTCCATGCCCAGGTCGCTGTCCTTGTACTTCATCGTCAAGCCGTCTGCGTGGCCGTCGAAGTAAGCGAAGTTGACCTTGCGGGTGCCGCCGACGACGTGGCGGGGCATGACCTGGCCGGCGTAGACCTCGCCGACCTTGGTGAAGTCGGTCGCCGTGCGCGGGTATTTGGGCTTGACGGCCCAATGACTGTCCCAGTTGTCTCCGATGAAGAGGGTGTTGGTGGCGTCAGCCACGGTATCTATGTGGCCGGCGGCCACGCCCCCCGGCATGCTGGGGTCGCGCAGGCGCTGGGGGTTGGTGAACATGGCCATGTAGCCGTTCATGCCATATAGCTGGTAGCCCACGGCGCTGAAGGGCGGCGGGTTGTAGATGACCGTGCAGTAGAAGATGCCGTAGAGGCGGTCCCACTCGGACTTGTCGGCCGGCTCATAGAAGTCGCCCTTGCCGATGAAGGCGCCCTTGAGCCCGGTCACGGTGGCGACAAAGGGGAGCACCTTGCCGCGCCAGTTGTGGGACTTGTACTCGAAGAGCTTCGTCCCATCCGGCCCCGCGATCTCGGTCCGGTCGCCACGGTAGTAGGTCGAGTCGTCCACAGAGTCTTCGGGCTGCGTATTGGAGTAGGCGGGGGAGGGGATGAAGCCGTTGTAGTTCAGCGCGTAGCTGACAACTCCCTTGACGACCTGCATCTCGTTGGACAGGCAGCGCGCGCGGCGCGCGGCGTGCCCTGCCCCGAAGAGCGCCGGCATCAGCATCGTCGCCACGATCATGATGAGGGCCACCACGACCAGCAGCTCGATCAGGGTGAAGCCCTTCAGATGGCCGTGCTGAGTGCGCGGGAGACACATGGTTCGCTCCTTCACATTGGGGCCAGAGGGCGCTTGCCCTGGGAGGCGTTCCGTCCCACAGGCGTCCTGTTGTGCTCTGCCGGTTTCGCACGCGCCGCGGGCCGCTTCGGCCCGCCCCTCGCGGGCGCCCGCCGCGCCGGGGTCGCGCCCGGCTCGACTTTGCGCTGGTCTCCCCTGATCCCATGTTATCACAATGCCCATGATTTTCAAGCTCGCCTGACCCAAAAACTCGCGCGTTCGCCTTGACAGGGTCCGAGCGTCCTGGTATCCTGACGGCGTTGGGCGAAGTCGGACGTGGGGTGGACCTGCGGCGAAATCTCGCCTTCCAGCCGGGGCGGCCGCTCGCGTGCTGGATGGTTGTCTGCAATATGGGCACCGTGCATCTCTGCCTGGTCTGGCACCACCACCAGCCCTGCTATCGGGAAGGCCCGGGCGGACGCTATGCGATGCCCTGGGTGCGCCTGCACGGGATCAAGGACTACTACGGGATGGCCTGGCTGGCGCAGCGCCATCCTGAGGTGCACCTGACCTTCAACCTGGTGCCCAGCCTGCTGGCTCAGCTCGAGGACTACGTCCGCGGGGAGGCGGACGAGACGTGGCTGCGGCTGACCGCGAAGCCGGCCGCCGACCTCGAGGAGGCCGAGGCGCATTTCATCCTCGACAAGTTCTTCAGCGCGAACTGGGACACGATGGTGCGCCCGCGCGCGCGCTATCATGAGCTGTTGCTGAAGCGGCGGCCCGAGCGCCGGACGGCGGCCGAGGTGGCCGCCCAGTTCTCCACGCAGGACCTGCGGGACCTCCAGGTGTGGGGGACGCTGGCCTGGTTCTTCCCGCAATTGCTGCGGGATGATCCGGTGCTGAGCGCCCTGGTGGCCAAGGGGCGTGGCTTCAGCGAGGACGACAAGGCGGCGATGCTGGCCCGCCAGCGCGAGGTCCTGGCCGCGATCGTTCCCATGTATCGCGGCCTCGAGGAGCGGGGGACCGCGGAGCTCTCGACCTCGCCGTATTATCACCCCATCCTGCCGCTGCTGTGCAGGATGGAGCGGGCGCGGGAGGCGTTGCCGGGGCTGCCGCTGCCGCTGGGGGCTGGCGATTTCGGCGACGACGCGCGGGTGCAGGTGGAGCGCGCGGTGGCGGCGCATCGGGCATTCTTCGGGCGCGCGCCGAGGGGGATGTGGCCCTCGGAGGGCTCGGTGAGCCCCGAGGTGCCGCCGCTGGCCGCGGCCGCGGGCATCCGCTGGCTGGCGACCGATGAGGCCATCCTCGCCCGCTCGCTCGGCGCTGCCTTCCACCGCGACGAGCGCGGCCGGCTCCGCGAGTGGCAGGCCCTCTACCAGCCCTATCTCGTGTCGTGCGAGATTGCGGAGGGCGGGGTGAGGGGGCAATCTGAAATCCGAAATCCGAAATCCGAAACCCGAAACCCGGAATCCGAAATGCGAGATGCGACATCCGACTTCCGAAATCCGGGGAGCGTGGCTGTCGTCTTCCGTGACCGGTATCTTTCCGACTTGATTGGGTTCCATTACTGGCATCGGCCGGCGCGCGAGGCGGCGGAGGACCTCGTGGGGCGCCTGGGGGCCATCGGCCAGGAGGCGGGGAGCAAGGACGTCCTGGTGGCCATCATCCTCGACGGGGAGAATGCCTGGGAGCATTACCCCGACAGCGGCATCCCGTTCCTCGAGGCCCTCTATGGGCTCCTGGCCACGGCGCGGCCGGGCATCCGCACGGCCACGGTCTCGGAGTATCTCGACGCGCGGCCGCCGCATGCCAGGCTGCCGAGGCTGGCCTCGGGCTCGTGGATCAACGGCGATTTCGCGGTGTGGATCGGCCACGAGGAGGACCGGCGCGCCTGGGAGCTGGTGGGCGAGGCGCGGCGGTTCCTTGCCGAGCGGTCGGCGGCCGAGCCTGCGGCGCCGGCGCTGGCGGCGGCCTGGGAGGAGCTCTATGTGGCCGAGGGGAGCGACTGGTTCTGGTGGTATGGCGACGACCACTCGTCGGCGAACGACGCGGAGTTCGACCGCCTGTTCCGCCTGCACCTCCAGAACATCTATCGGTTGCTGGGCGCCGAGGCGCCGCGGGCGCTCGATGAGCCGGTGGCGCGGCCGCGCCGAGCGCTCTACTCGCCGCCGACGGCCTTCATCCACCCGCGGGTGGACGGCACGGCGGGGGGCTTCTTCGAGTGGGCCGGGGCCGGCCTCTACCAACGCGAGCGCGACGGCGGCGTGATGGAGGCGGGCGCGCCCGAGCTCCTCAGGGCCGTCTACTTCGGCTTCGACGAGCACGAGTTTTTCGTGCGGGTGGACTTCCGCGCGGAGGCGCTGGCCCGGTGGCTCGCCTCGGCGCCGCCGGCTTCGCCCGCCGACGCTGGGGGCGGCGCCCGCGGCCCGCGCGTGGCCTTGTGCTTCAGCGAGCCGCGCGAGCTGTGCCTGGAGGCCAGGGGCCTCGCCAGTGCCCGGCCGCGCCTGCGCGTGGGCGGCCGCGAAAGCACCAGCGGCCGCGTGGCCATGGGCAAACTACTCGAGGTCGCGTGCGCCTTCGAGGAGCTGGGCTTCCGCCCGCGCGACACGGTCCGCTTCCACCTGCTCCTCCTGGACGACGCCACGGTCCTCGCGCGCGCGCCGCGCGCCGGCAGCATCGCCTTCGCCGTGCCCACGCATGACTTTGAACGGGAGATGTGGCAGGTGTAGAATAGGTCAGAGACAAGGTGGGTGGATAAGCCAGGTCACGACCAGCCGCCCAGTGCCCTGCTCAACGCCATTTTCCTGGCTAAGGAGCCCTTGATGCCAGAGCTGAGGAAGGACCCCATCATCGGGCGATGGGTCATTATCTCCACGGAGCGCGCGGCCCGGCCGGGCGATTTCAAGGGGGAGGCCCCGGAGCCGTCCGCCACGTTCTGCCCCTTCGATGAGGGAAACGAGGACAAGACGCCGCCTGAGATCATCGCTTACCGTGCGCCCGGCACCAAGCCCAATACGCCGGGCTGGCGCCTGCGCGTGGTGCCCAACAAGTTTCCCGCGCTCCGCATCGAGGGGGACCTCGAGAAGCGCGGCGTCGGCGTCTACGACCGCATGAACGGCGTCGGCGCCCACGAGGTGATCATCGAGGTGCCGCGCCACGTTCTCACCCTCACCGCGCTCTCCGTCGAGGAGATCCAGGACGTCCTATGGGCCTACCGCGACCGGCTGGCCGACCTCAAGCGCGACACCCGCTTCACCTACGGGATGGTCTTCAAGAACGTCGGCAGGACCGCGGGCGCGTCGCTGGAGCACACCCACTCCCAGCTCATCGTGCTGCCGACGGTGCCGCGGACGGTGGCGGACGAGATGCGCGGCGCCAGGGCCTACTACGACTACCGCGAGCGCCGCTGCATCTTCTGCGACATCATCAGCCAGGAGCTGGACACCGGCGACCGCGTGGTGCTCGACGGCGCCGACTTCGTCGCCTTCGAGCCCTACGCCGCCCGCTTCCCGTTCGAGACCTGGATCCTGCCCAAGCGCCACATGGCCCACTACGAGGACATCGCGCGGCTCGGCACGGCCGAGCTGGCCCGCTGTCTGCGGACCACCCTGATGAAGATCGAGAAGGCCCTCAACATGCCGGCCTACAACTACATCATCCACACCACCCCCTTCGACATGGGCGAAGCGCCCCACTACCACTGGCACATCGAGGTCATCCCGCGCCTGACGCGCGTGGCGGGCTTCGAGTGGGGCACAGGCTTCTACATCAACCCCGTGCCCCCCGAGGACGCCGCGAGGTTCCTCCGCGACGTGCAGGTCTGACCACCATGAGCGTGCCCCGCGACTGGTTGGACGGCTTCCACGAGATCTCCAAGGCCATCAACGCCTCGCTGGAGCTGTGGGAGATCTTCGAGGTCATCGGGCGCGAGACCCAGCGCCTCATCCAATTCGACCGCCTGTCCATGGGCCTTCTGGAGGAGGGCGGCGAGCGGTTGCGGCTCCACGTGCCCGTGGCGCATCCCGAGACCGTGCGCCCCAGCGGCAGCGTCATCCCCCTCGATGGCCACGTCTTCGGCGAGGTAGTGCGCAAGCGGGAGCCGCTCGCCATCGCCGACCTGCGGGCCGACGAGCGGTTTCCGGGCGAGCGCGTGCTCGCCGAGGAAGGCGTCGTGTCAATCGTGGCCCTCCCGTTGGTCTTCGGCCAGCGGGTGCTGGGCGCGCTGGCCTTCGCGCGCCGCGAACCCCACCCGTTCACCGAGGCCGAGACGGCGCTCCTGCGCGCCGTGGCCGAGCAGGCGGCAATCGCGGTGGAGCACGCGAAGGTCTTCGCCGCCGAGCGCAAGCGCGCCAACCACCTGGCCATCATCAACCAGGTGGCCCGCCGCGCGCTCGGCATCCTCGACCTCGACACCCTCATCCAGCAGACCGCTGCGTTGCTCCAGCAGCACTTCGCCTACTACGACGTCTCGATCTTCCTGGTGGACCGCGCGGCCGGCGAGGTGGTGCTGCGGGCGCAGGCGGGGGCCTACACGGGCGAGTCGGCCATCGGCTACCGCCAGCGCATCGGGGCGGGCATCGTGGGCATCGTGGCCCAGACCGGGCGGACCCTGCTGATCAACGACGTGACGAAGGACCCCCGCTACTTGCTGGCCTTCGAGGGCGAGCGGGCCTCCCGCTCCGAACTCGCCGTCCCCATACGCTTCGAGGACCGCGTCGTCGGTGTCATCAACATCGAGTGCCAGGAGGTCGGCGCCCTCGACTCCATTGACGTCACCGCCATCGAGACCCTCTCAGGCCAGCTCGCCCAGGCGATGCAGAACGCGTTCTTCTACGAGGACATGCTCCGCGAGAAGCAGAAGCTCGACGACGTCGTCTCCGCCATGGGCGCCGGCCTGGTGCTCATTGACCCCGACCTCACGATCGTCTGGAGCAACAAGACGATCAACGAGTGGTTCAACGACGGGCGCAGCCTAGTCGGCCAGAAATGCCACGCCGTCCACCTCGACCCCGCCACCCCCTGCCCGGGGTGCAAGGCCGCGGCAACGTTCCTCGACGGCCAGATGCACACCGACATCCAGGTGCGCGCCACCAGCCGCATGGGCACCCGCTGCTTCCAGAACACCTTCGCGGCAGTGCGCGACCGCACGGGCAAAGTCGTCCAGATCATCATGCTGGCCTTCGACGTCACCGAGCACACGGCCAACGTGGAGCGGATCACCGTGCTCCAAAAGCTCAGCCAGATGATGCAGGGGGTGGTGGACCTCGACCGCCTGCTGCACATGGTCCTGGCGTGCGTGACGGCCGGCCCCGGCCTGGGCTTCAACCGCGCCATCCTGCTGCTGACGAACGAGGAGGGCACGCTGCTGGAGGGCAAGCTGGGCGTCGGGCCCGCCTCGGCCGAGGAGGCCGGGCGCATCTGGCGCGAGCTCGCCGCGCGCGCGCGGACCCTCGACGACCTCATGGCGCTCATGGACGAGTCCCGCAGCGCACCCACCGATTCGGCCCTTCAGTACCTGGCACGCCAGATTGCCATCCCGATGTCGGAGGTCGCTGAGCCGCCGGTCCGCGCCCTGGTCGAGCGGCGGGTCGTCGTGGTCCCCAGCCCGTCGGACCCTCCCGGGGTCGGCTCGCGCCTCCGCTCGCTCCTGGGCGCACGCGAGTTCGTCTGCGTCCCACTCATCGCCCACGACGTGGCCCTCGGCGCGATCATCGCCGACAACGTCTTCAGCGGCCACCCCATCGGGGGGCGCGAGGTGGCAATGCTCCAGACCTTTGCCAGCCAGGCCGGGCTGGCGATCGCAGCGGCCCGGGCCTACACGCGGCTGGAGGAAAAGGTCCGAGAGCTCCAGGAGACGCGCGACCGCCTGGTGCGCTCGGAGCGGTTGGCCGTGGTCGGCCGCCTCGCCGCCCACGTGGCCCACGAGATCCGCAACCCCCTCGCCACTATCGGCGGCTTCTCCCGCTCCATCCTCAAGTCGCTGGACGACCCCCGCAGGGTCGCGCGAAACGCCCGCATCATCCTGGAAGAGGTCGAGCGCCTCGAGCAAATCCTCGCCAACGTCATGAACTTCACCAAGCCCGGCATGCCCGTCTTCCGCGACCGCGACCCCAACGAGGCCGTCGAGTCCCTGTGCGCCTTCCACGAAAACGTCCTCGCCGAGCGCAAGATCGTGCTCCGCAAGGAGCTCGACCCCGCGTGCCCGCTCCTGCGCTTCGACCCCGACCAGATGCGCCAGGTGCTCCTCAACCTCTTCCAGAACGCCATCGACTCCATGCCCGAGGGCGGCGAGCTGACGGTCACCACGCGCGTCGTGCGGCCCGCACACGATGCGCTGGGCGAGCCCAAGGGCGCCGCGGAGGGCCGCGTCGAGATCATCGTGTCCGACACCGGCCACGGCATGACCGAGAACGTGATGGAGAACATCTTCCAGCCCTTCTTCACCACCAAGGTCGGCGGCACGGGCCTCGGGCTGGCCGTCTGCCAGCGCATCGTCCACGACCACGGCGGCGACATCGTGGTCTCCTCCAGGCCCGGGGCGGGAAGCTCCTTCACCATCTCCCTCCCCATCCCGTCATAGCACGAGGCCCGGCTGCACGCACGGAGAACCCCAGATGGCCACCATTCTGATCGTGGAGGACGACAAGAACCAACGCCTGCTCTTCCAGGAAGAACTCGCGGAGGAAGGCTACGAGGTCGTCGCCGTCTCCAGCGGGGCCGAGGCCATCGAGCTCATCGCCAAGCGCCCGCCCGACCTCGTGGTGCTCGACGTGGCCATGCCCAACATGGACGGCATCGAGACCCTCGGCCGCCTCCTGGCCGCCAACAACCGCCTCCCCGTCATCCTCCACACCGCCTACGGCACTTACAAGGACGACTTCATGACCTGGTCGGCCGACGCCTACGTCGTCAAGTCGTCCGACCTCACGGAGCTCAAGGCCGAGGTCCGGCGCGTGCTCGCCAAGCGCGCCCAGGCCGGCACCCCCTGACCACGGAGGCCCAGCCATGTCCGTCGTATCAGCCTATGGCCCGCGTCTCAAGGTCATCGCCATGGTCCTCGCAGGCGGCCAGGGCGAACGCCTCCACCCCCTCACCCGCGACCGCGCAAAGCCAGCCGTCCCCTTCGGCGGCGTCTACCGCATCATTGACTTCACCCTGTCCAACTGCGTCAACTCCGGCATCCGCCGCGTCTTCGTCCTCACACAGTACAAGAGCAGCTCCCTCGACTACCACATCCACTTCGGCTGGAACATCCTCAGCCACGAGCTCGGCGAGTTCATCCGCTGTATCCCCCCGCAGCAGCGCATGAGCACCTCCTGGTACCTCGGCACCGCCGACGCCATCTACCAGAACATCTACACCCTCGAACAAGAGCGCCCCCACCTCACCCTCATCCTCTCCGGCGACCACGTCTACAAGATGAACTACCGCACGATGGTGGACTTCCACCTCGAGAAGAGCGCCGACCTCACCATCGCCTGCATCCCCGTCCCCAAGCACGACGCCACCCGCTTCGGCGTGGCCGTCGTGGACCGCGACGCCCGCATCATCGACTTCCGAGAGAAGGACCCCAACCCACCAACCATCCCGGGCTCCCCCGACCTCTGCCTCGCCTCCATGGGCGTCTACCTCTTCAACACCACCGTCCTCGTCCGCGAAGTCGTCAACGACGCCAAGACCGAATCGTCCCACGACTTCGGCCGCGACATCATCCCCCGCATGATCCACACCCACGCCGTCTACGCCCACGACTTCCGGGACGAAAACCGCAAGCCCCAGAAATACTGGCGCGACATCGGCACCCGCGACGCCTACTGGGAGGCCAACATGGACCTCGTGGAGGTGGACCCCCTCTTCAACCTCTACGACCCCGACTGGCCCATCCGCTCCGCACCCATCCAGCTACCACCCGCCAAAACCGTCTTCAACGAGGCCGGACCAGGCGGGCGCCGCGGCACCGTCCTCAACTCCCTCATCTCCCCAGGCTGCATCGTCAGCGGCGGACACGTCGAGCGCTCCATCCTCTCCCCAAACGTCCGCATCGAGGAAGCCGCACACGTCACCGAATCCATCATCATGGACGACTCCACCATCGGCCGCGGCTGCACCATCCACCGAGCCATCATTGACAAAAACGTCCACATCCCCGACGGCACCGTCATCGGCCTCGACCGCGAGGCCGACGCCCGCCGCTACGCCGTCACCACCAAGGGCATCGTCGTCGTGCCCCGCGGCCTCCACTTCAGGTGATCACCTGCCACACCGCCAAAGCACCCCAGCCGATTCTTGCAGCCCGGCCCACGCGTCCCCCCAGGTTCTGGCGGGAAATGCTGCCTGCCGCCCCTCTGCCCAGTTCCCGGGCGCCTGCCCGGGCCTCCCAGCGACGTCGTCTTGCTGGCGGCGGGTGAGGGATTCGAACCCCCGGATGACATTTCTGCCATCAACGGTTTTCAAAACCGTCGCCTTAGACCGCTCGGCCAACCCGCCTCGGGATTGCTATTGCCAATTGGCGATTCGCGATTTCAGGGCGCCCACGCGCCCAAACACGGCGCTCAGGACTCCGGGCGCTAGCCCCCAGATTGCAAGTCGGGGGTAGCAAGCCGCAAATCGCAAATCGCAGACCGGAAGTCAGCTACTGGCAGACCTCGTTGATCACCTCCTCGGCGACGAAGATGGGCGCATCGAGCCGCACGGCCAGGGCGATCGCGTCGCTCGGCCGCGAGTCCACCTCGATCGTCTCCCCGCCACGGCGCACCACCAGCTTCGCGTAGAAGGTGTTGTCCTGGAGGCCGCAGACCTCGATCCGATCAAGCGTCCCGCCCAGGCTGGTGAGCACGCTGGCCAACAGGTCGTGGGTGAGCGGCCGGGCCGGCTCGTAGCCCTTGATCTTGCGGTCTATCGCGATCGCCTCGGAGATGCCGATCAGGATGGGGAAGGCCCGCTCGCCCCCAACCTCCTTGAGCACTATCACCTGGGGATCGGCAGTCTCGGTGATCATGATCTTCACAAGCTCGCATTGGATCATGGCTGCCCCGATCAGAAGCAGTAGGGATACTTCTCACTTGATTGTACGGCCTCCGGGACGCAATGTCAAACCCCGAGGCCGGCGGCGTAGGCCGCGGCTCGGGCGCCCGCCTCGACTCCACTCTCCCTGTGCCCGTCGCCGTCGTCGTCCAGTTCGTGAGTCTGTCCCCTCCGCCTTCGATGGCGGGCAGGACGACGAGGGCTGCAACGATTCAGAGCGCTCCGCCGCGGGCGCCCCCGCAAGCGCCCAAAGCTGACGCGACCCCGGTCTCGCTCTTCAACCTATCCTGATCCCTAACGGGGCGCAACACCCCGCGCCGCCGAAGCCGGCCTGCCTCGGCCATTGCCGAGGCCGACACCGGACAGAGGACCAATGTGCGCGCAAGGATTTGAGCCTCTGTGCCAATTTTTGGCACGCTCCAGAAGCTATTGCCACACAATCACTTATGAACTGGGAGCGCTCCCAGAAAACAGGGGATCACTGGCCTCCGCCTCACAAGTTGGTCCTCTGTCGGGGGGCTGTCGCATGGCGTGGGACGCCGTGCAGACGATGGGCGTCAGCCTCTTGGAGTGCGGCGAGTTGTCGCCGCCCTTCACGTGGAACCACCGAAACTGGGGTCGCGTCAGCGCGCCCAAAGGGATTGAAATGCGGGGGTCTTTCGGGTATAGTGGCGCGCGGCCAAAGAGGAGCCTCCGGGCGGAAAGGGGGACCATGCGCATCAGGGGTTGGCTTGCGCTGGGCGCAGTGGCGGTGGTGCTGGCGGCCCTGGGCGCGGCAGCCGTGGCGCCCAAGGGCGAGAAGGCCGCGGCGCCGGAGGGTCAGAAGGCACCCGAGGGCCAGAAGGCGCCGGCGCCCGAGGGCGGCAAAGCCCCAGCTCCCAGGAAGGTCCGCGTCGTCGAGTTCGCCCTCCGGGGCGAAATCGAGGAGCAGCGGGCCATGGAGGCCCCCTTCGGCCCCAAGGAGCACGTGCTCCGAGAATACACCGCGTCCATCCGCAAGGCGGCGAAGGACGCCGAGGTGGAGGGGATCCTGCTGCGGCTGAGCCTGCCCGAGCTCGGTTTTGCCAAGCTCCAGGAACTGCGCGACGCGGTGGCCGAGGTCAAGGCGGCGAACAAGCGGGTCTACTGCTATCTGGAGGCGTGCGGGAACCGCGACTATCTGTTGGCGTGTTCGGCAGACAGGGTTTGCGCGCCGCCCGGCGGGATGGTGATGCTCACGGGTCTCCGGGCGCAGGCGACGTTTCTCAAGGGGCTGCTCGACTGGGCGGGGATCAGGGCCGAGCTGCTGCATTTCGGCCGCCACAAGTCCGCCGCCGAGCCGTTCACCCGCGACTCGATGTCCGAGGAAAACCGCCAGGTCCTCAACGAGCTGCTCGACGACCTCTACGATCAGTTTGTGGCCATTATCGCGCAGGGCCGCAAGCTGCCCGAGAAGAAGGTGCGCGAGGTGATTGACCGCGGCCCCTACACGGCCAAGGACGCCCGCATCTTCCACCTGATTGACGACGTGGCGTACTTCGACCAGTTTGCCGAGACGATGGGCAAGGAGCTGGGCGGCAAGGTCTCGCTGGTCAAGGGCTACCACCATCTGGGCGACAAGGGCGCCGACCTCTCGGAGTTCAGCATCCTGAACATCTTCGCGGCGATGAAGCCTAAGCCGGACATTCCGGCGACCGATCGCCCGAAGGTCGTCATCATCTATGCCTCCGGGATGATCGTCATGGGCGCCTCAGCGCTCGGCCTCGCTCAGGTCGTCACCGCCGACGCCCTCCAAAAGGCGTTCGAGAAGGCCCGCGAGAACCCCACCGTGCGGGCTGTGGTGCTGAGGGTGGATAGCCCGGGCGGCTCGGCGCTGGTCTCCGACCTCATCTGGCGCGAGGTCGAGCGGACGCGCAAGGCGGGCAAGCCGGTCGTCGCCTCGATGTCCGACGTGGCCGGTTCGGGCGGCTACTACATTGCGATGGGCGCGGACGCCATCGTGGCCCAGCCAGGCACCATCACCGGCTCCATCGGCGTCGTCGGCGGAAAGGTCGTCCTACGCGGCCTCTACGACAAGATCGGCGTCACCAAAGAGGTCTTCACGCGGGGCCGCAACGCCGCGCTCTTCTCGGACTACGCGGGCTTCTCCGACGACGAGCGCGCGCGGGTGAAGGCCCTGATGGAGGACATCTACAACGACTTCGTGCACAAGGCGGCCGACGGGCGCAAGATGCCCGAAGAGAAGATGCAAGAGCTGGCCACGGGCAGGGTGTGGACCGCCCGCGCGGCCAAGACCCTCGGCCTCGTGGACGCCCTCGGCGGCCTCAAAGAGGCATTCGACCTAGCGGTGGAGAAGGCCGGGCTGACCGGCAAAGACGTGCAGCCCGTCGTCCTCCCGAGGGAAAAGAGCCTCCTGGAGGCGCTATTCACTCCGGGCGCCGAGGCCCTTGGCGCCCGGCTCGCCGGCCCGCTGCCGGAGGCCGTCCAGGGCTCCCTGCCCTTGGCCGAGCTGCTCGGAATGCTGATGCGCGAGAGGGTGCTGGCCCTCATGCCCTATCTCGTCGAGGTCCGCTAGGATGGCCAAGACCGACAAAGAGTTCGCCCTCATGGCGATCTCGATGAAATACGTCACCCAGGAGCAGGCCGAGGAGTGCCTGCGCCTGGTGGCCAAGGCCCGCGAGATGGGCCTCAGCGAGAGCCTGGCCGAGGTGCTGATCAAGAAGGGCTACATGAACCGCGCCCAGGAGTCAGCAGTAACCCAGGCCCTCAACCAGCCACGGCTCACCCACATCGGCAAGTACCGCCTCATCGCCCGCATCGGCCAAGGCGGCATGGGCACCGTCTACAAGGCCCACAAGGAGGGCCTCGACCGCATCGTGGCCCTCAAGGTCATGGCCCCACGCCTCGCCCGGCAGCAGGACTTCGTCGAGCGCTTCATGCGCGAAGCCCAGTCCTCAGGCCAGCTCCAGCACCCGAACATCGTCCTGGGCCTCGACGCCGGCGAGGCCGACGGCTACTACTACTTCGCCATGGAGTTCGTGGACGGGGAGAGCCTCAAGGAGGTCCTGGAGCGCGACGGCAAGCTGCCCGAGCGGCGGGCGCTGGAGATCACCCTGGCCATTGCCCGCGCGCTCGAACACGCCCACGAGCACAACATCGTCCACCGCGACATCAAGCCCGGCAACATCTTCATCGCCAAGGACGGCACGCCCAAGCTCGGCGACCTCGGCCTCGCCAAGGAAATCCGCACCGACAAGAGCATCACCCAGGCCGGCGTCCCCGTCGGAACCCCGTACTTCATCTCCCCAGAACAGGTTCGCGGCCTGGAGGACATTGACCAGCGCGCCGACCTCTACGCCCTGGGGGCCACCCTCTACAACATGGTCGCCGGCCAGGTGCCCTACGACGGCCCCACCGGCGCCGTGGTGATGACCAAGCACCTCAACGACCCGATTCCCGACCCACGAAAGAACACCCCCGCGCTCTCCGAGGCCTGCACCGCCATCATCCACCACTGCATGGCCAAGCGGCGCGAGGACCGCTACCAGAACGCCCGCCAGCTCCGCGAGGACATCGAGGCGGCGCTGGCCGGCAAGCCCCTGCGCCACGCCACCAAGCCCCACCTCCGCGCCGCGCCCCTCGCCGAGCGCGTGGCCGCCCGCGAAGCCGAGGCCGCCACCCGCCGAAAGCTGATACTCGCAGGCGCCGTCGCCGCCGGCGTTCTCACCCTTGCCGCCGTCGTCGCGCTCCTGCTCCCACGCCCGAAGCAGACGCCGCCCGACACCGCCACCAGGCAGGTGAAAGCGATCACCGCGGTGCGCCCGCAGCCAAAGCCCACCAAGAAGGCCGTCGTCACGCCAACCACGGCAACCAAGGTCGCCCCAAAGGTCAATGCCGCAGCCGCCTGGGACGGCCTTAAGGCATTCGCCGCAGAGTCCGATGACCGGGCGCAGATCGAGAAGCGGCTCCAGGACTTCTGCCTCGACCCCCTCACCGCGGGGTCCAAGGAGGCGGCGGCGGCCAAGGCCCTTCTCGCCGACCTCAAGGCTCGCTGGAAGGCCGAGGACGACCTCAAGGCTGCCATCGCCGATCTCCTCAAGGCCCACGAGTTTGCCGACGCCGCCGCCAGGCTCGAACACCACGGCCTGAAGGACAAGTCGGAGAAAACCAAGCAGTTGCTCGACGACCTCGGCGCCCAGGTGAAGCGGGCCGCCGCCGAATACATCGCCGCGCAGACCACCAAGGGCGAGGAACTCATCCAGCAGGGCGACCTCGCCGCCGCGCGAAAGCTCTACGAGGACCTGGGCAAGTTGGGCCTCCCCGAGGCCGCCGACGCGAGCAAGGCAGCCATTGCGAAAATCGCCGAGCGCGCCGCCGCGCGCGAGCGGCGCGCCGCGCAGGGCGCCTTCGCCACCCTCCTTGCAAAGGCGGGGGCCATGGTGGCCGAGGGCAAGCTCAAGGATGCCCGCGAAGCCCTCGACCCCGCGCAGGCGGGCGAGAACAAGCTCCTGGCCTCCCTGCTCAATGCCGCCCAGGGCGACCTCGACCGCGTTGCCGAGCTCTTCTCGGAAGTCGAGCGCGACCTCGCCGCGCGAGCGGAGGCCGGCAAGGAGGCGAGGATCAAGGGCATCGCACGCCGCGTCAACAAGGTCGAGGGCGGCTTCGCCTACTGCGTCGGCGGCAAGTTCGCCATCCACGAGCTGGCCATCGGCGACATCGAGAGGCTCGAGTGCATCAAGGACCCGCTGCGCCTCGCCCTCCTGGAGCTCTATCGCGGCAACGCCGCGGCCGCCCGCGAACGCATCAAGAAGGCTGCCGCGGACCCGCCAAGCGCCGAGGCCACCCGCCTGGCCCAACAGGCCGAATGGGTCGAGGCCATCGCCAAGGAAAGCGAAGCGGCCAAGCTCCTGGCCGAGGCCCGCCAGCTCGCCGACGCTGGGAAGCTGGCCGACGCCGGCAAGGCCCTCGCCAGGCTCAGCGACCAGTTCGCCGACACCGCCTTCGTGGAGAAGAGCCGCCCAGCCATCGCCGAGCTAAGCAAGCGCATCGCCGACGCCATAGCCGCCACCGTCCGCAAGGACGAGGCCATCAAGCCCTTCGTGGACGCCACCGAGCAGCTCCCCGACCTCGCCAAGGCATTCAAGCGCTTCAAGGTCGCCGGCGGCTGGGCGGTGGACCTCAATAACGACGGCCTGCTCGACCTGGCGCTCGATATCCGACGCAAGGCCGGCGACCCCCGCCTCGTCCCAGTCTTCCTCAACGAGACCAAGCCCGACGGCAAGGGACCGGTCTTCAGAGACGTCACGGAACAGGTGGGCCTGGACACTGGCGATGAGCCGATCTGCTGGGCCGACCTCGACGGCGACGGGGACCTCGATGTCGTCTGCCGAGGGCTGTGGGGCGCCGACGCGAAGCCCGACCCCTCCAAGCTCGCCCTCTACGAGAACACCGGCAAGGGCTTCCGGCTCGACAAGGCCCGCACCCTCGCCGCCGAGTTCGGCCAGGGCGGCTACGGCTTCGCAAACATCGCCGTCCTCGACGCCAACGGCGACGGGCGCCCCGACATCCTCGCCCACTACGTCGGCGCATTCCGCACCCTGTGCCTCTTCGGCTCGCGCCCGAAACCCTTCGAGTTCGCCGACGTAACCGAGGCCAGCGGCCTGGTGGAACGCAAGGGCGGACAGCTCCTGCCCCCGCCTTTCCTCAAGGACACCGCCTGGCTCCAATACGTCGCTCTGGACTATGACCGCGACGACCGGGCCGACGTCCTCCTCGTCGGCGAGCACGCCACGCTCCTGCGCAACACCCGCCGCGGCTTCGCACCCGCGGCCGGCGACCCCGTGGCCTTCCAGACCTACGTCTCCTCTGCCACCGGCAACAGCCCAATCATCACCCCCGCAATCGCCGACTATGACAACGACGGGGACGTGGACATCTTCGTGCCCCAGAAAGGCAAGAACCTCCTCCTGCGAAGCACCGGCGACGGGAAGTTCACCGATGCGCTCCCCACCACCGGCCCCATGGCCGGCCACACCCAGGAGAGCCTGTGGGCCACCTGGGGCGACGTGAACAACGACGGCCTCCTCGACCTCTTCGTGTGCAACGCCACCACGCGCAACCGCCTCTACATCCAGCGGGCCAACCACGCCTTCATTGACAATGCCCCCGAGTACGGCGTCGCCGGCGAGCTGGGCGAGAAGACCAACTATGCGATCTTCGCCGACCTCGACCGCGACGGCGACCTCGACATGGTGGTCTTCCGCGAGGGCGGCCACAGCCAGGTGCTTCTCAACCCCTTCGTCGAGGGCGACAACCGCTACTACCTCAGCGTCCTCGTCCGCACCCCGCGCGGCGCTCTCGGCGCAAAGGTCCACCTCCTGCGCGTCGCCGACCGCACCGTCGTCGGCCTCCAGCAGATCGGCCGCGTCGAGGGCTTCAACCGCCAGACCCCCTTCGAGGCATTCTTCGGCGTCGCCGCACCCGGCGAATACCTCGTCAAAGTCGTCCTCAGCACCGGCGACCCCATCCTGCGGCGCCACACCGTCAAGCCCGACGCCCGCAACGAGATCGTGATTGACCGCGCGGCCAAGTGACGCCCCCTTCGCCACCCCTCTTTCCGCCTCCAAAGGCAGACTCCTCGCTTCGGCCTCCCAGCCCGCCCCGAGCATAGCCGAGGGGAGGCGGCCTACGCTCAGAATGACAGCTCCTTGGGGCTTACTCGCGGGAAAGTGGCGTTGTCGTGCTAAGGCCACCCGCGCGGTAGTAGTTCAACCCCTCGACCAAGGCCAGAATGTTCTCCCACGGGACGCCTGGGGTGATCGAGCTTGAGCCGCCGAGAAAGAGCCCGGCCCGCGGACCGGCCTCTACCAGCCAGGCAAGCTCCCGCCGCACGTCGCGCGGCGTGCCGTAGGGCAAAGTCGTGGTCACCGACACGCCGGCGATGATGAGCAGGTCGGTGCCATCCCGCGCCTTCATCTGGCACAGGCGCGGGTAGTCCATGCCACACTCGTATTGGAAGCCCTGGAAACCTCGAACGCCGACCTCGATGAGGCGTGGCACCATCTCCATCAGGTTGCCATCGCAGTGCCAGACGAGGCGCACGTCGCCTCTGAGCAACGGCTCCAAGCAGCGGGCGAAGTGCGGGAACCAGAGGCGGTCGAGGGAGCGGACGTCCACGAGCGTGCCGCGCGAGTCGGCCATGTCGTGGTCGAGGCGCAGGAGGGGCGGCAGCCGGCCCTCGGCATAGGCGCGCGCCACCGCGCGATTGTTCCGCAACGCCAGGTCGGCCTGGAGGGCGAAATCCCGCTCCATCACGTCCGGGTAGAGGGCGTAGGCCATGAAGTACGCGGTGTAGCCGTAGGCGCCGTAGCGGAAGCAGGGGAAGCGCGCGACGGCGTAGGGGGCCTTGAGGATGTCGGGCCCGAGCGTGGCCTGAGCGGCCGCCTCGCCGCGCAGGATGTCGCCCACGCGCCGGTCCTCATCGAAGTCCGCCGTCGCCTTGCGAAGGCGCGGCCACTCGATGCGTTCCAGGTGCTCCACCACAGCCTCGGGCGAGTCGATCTCGATCCCGTCGAGGACGATGCGTTCGGCGCCCGTCGTCGCGCCCTTGTCCTTCCCCTCGAAGCCGTGGTCGCCCATTGTGAGCGGGTTGTCAGGGATGAACTGGTCAATCATGCAGGCGCCAACCGCCCGCTGCATGGCCAGGTAGACGCGGGTGGGGTCCTTGCGGTAATCGCCCGGCCGCGCCCCCGCGAGCCGCTCGATGATCGAGTGCTCCATAATGTGGACGAGCCAGGTTGGAATGCCCCTGGTGGGGCGCTGGAGGATCGTGTCGAGCGCGAGCCGCGCATTGGCTGTCATCGGACGCATCCTTTGCGCTATACTTTAGCCAAGCGTGGGAAGCGATCAACCACGGGTCGGAGGAGCATCCGCTGACGGCCGGGCTCGCGCTCGGCCACATCCTCGCCTGGTGCGGTAGCGGCTCGCCCGAGGAGGTCGTCTTCAAGGGCAGGTTGATCCTCCCGAAGGCGGCGGGCGGCACCTACTGTTGCGGCTTCACGTTCGCCGTGGCCATGCGGATGGCAGCGAGCCGTGGCCTGCTGGCCGACAAGGCGGTCGAGCAGGTGCAGCGTTTCCAGCGGGAATGGTTTGGCGCCACGCCCGCCAGCCGCGAGAAGCAATGTGTCACCGCCACCGAAAACCTCGGCATCGGGCGCCAGGTGAGCCTCGAGCACGCGCGGCCAGGCGACTTCATCCAGTTCTGGCGCGCGAATGGCACGGGCCACAGCGTGGTCCTTCTCCGCCTCCTGCGCCGCGATGGCAAGCTCGTCGGCCTCGAGTACCGCAGCTCCCAGGGCACGACCAACGGCATCGGCACCCGCATCGAGCACTTCGCCGACTCCGCCCCCCGGGGCACCATCCTGCGCGCCCGAGCCTACGCCTGCCGCCTGAGCGCAAGCCCTTGACCCACCCTTGCAATCCTGGTCGCCCCCGCTATACTCAGCAGCAACCCCAGAGGGCTGCGCGGCGCAGAGAGGGCAATCCCCTCAAGAGCAAGGGTGATAGAGAGGGCAATATGAGGCGGTGCGGGCTGAGGTGGGCAGCGTTTCTCGTTCTGGGCGGCACCGCCTTCGCCGGGCAATCGGGCCTCAGGCCGGGAGACGTGCCGACGTTTCAGTTGCGGGCGCGGGTGACGAGCATCGGTGGCGAGGAGCCGGGGAAGAGGAAGTTCACTTTCCGCTTCGGCGTCCCGAGCAGGGCCGAATCCGCTGCCGGCAACGCCTGGTGCGAGTGGCTGCGCTTCGAGTTCGACCAGGCGCTTGCCACGCTCAAGGGCTACCCGGCCATCTACATGCGCGGGTTCCCCGTCGTCGTGCGGCTCCACGTGGACAAGGTCGTTGACCCCACCGTCGTCGAGGCGGAGCTGAAGCTGGACGAGACTGGGGATACGAAGGCCCTGCGCTGGGAGCTCTTCGGCGGCTCGGCGGGACTGCTCCTCTGGCGCGACGAGGTCAAGAAGCCCCAGGCCGCCACAATGGCCGACTACAACCAGCGCTACTGGAAGGTGCTCGCGTCCGTCCAGGTGCCCGAAGCCCAGCGACCGAAGCACTTTCCCATCGTCGAGCGCTTCATCGGCGGGGACGACGACCGCGCTGCCTGGCAGCAGGGCATCGAGCAGCTCTGCCGCGCGGGCTTCAGCGTCATCATGCTCCCCCCCTCGCGACCCATCCGCGACCTGCTCCTCAAGACCGGCCTCCGCCGCACAGCCTGGGCCGTCTACAACCCCCCAGGCTACGCCTTCGACTACGACCCCAGCGTCACCCCCGCCGCCATCCAGGAGTGGGCGGACAAGGAGGCGAAAGCCTATCTCGACGCCGGCTACGCGCGCGAGGACATGGCCATCTTCGCCATGTCCGACGAGCCCGGCTGGTACTACCCCGCGATGTTCCGGCCCCTCGCGTCCAACCCAGCCGCGCTCGCGCGCTTCCGCGGCTACCTGGAGGCCCAGGGCCTCCGCCCGCGCGACGTGGGCGCGAAGGGCTGGGATGAGGTGTTCCCCCTCGGCCGCAGCCTTGTCCCGCCCGACCTGGCGCCCCCGCCGCCGCGCAAGGTCGAACGGCCCGAGCCCCGCGCCCTCGACGGCGAAGCGCCCGACGCCAAGACGCTCGAGGCCGAGCTGGCCGGCGCACCCAAGCAGCCCGCCAAGCCCGCGAAGCCGCCCGAGGACCCGACCTTTCCCCCCGCTGCGCGGAACACACCCGCCAACCGCCGCCTGTTCTATTGGACGATGCGCTTCTTCGCCTGGGACTCCGCCCGCCACTTCGCCGCCTCCACGCGGGCGCTCGAAAAGGCTTTCTGGCCGGGCATGCCGATCATCACGAACTGGAACTTCTTCAGCGGGCGCTTCTACGTGCCAGGCCCCGTGGCCAACAACGCCGACAAGCAGAGCACCGATGCCGCGATGGGCGGCCACGACTGGTTGGAGTTCGGCCGCCTGCGCGGCGGCACGATGCTGTGGACCGAGGACTGGTTCTCCGACGCGATGGCGCCGCAGTGGTCGTTCTACTGCTCGAAGCTGCGCTCTGCGGCCGAGAAAGGGGGCGTGGCCTTCGGCGGCTACGTCATCCCCCGCACCGCCGGCGACCGCGCCGACGGCATCCTTCAGAAAATCCTCTGCGTCGTCGGCTCAGGCGGCAAGGCCGTCAAGTACTTCGTCTTCGGCCCCGAGTACAACTTCCCCGGCAACTGCTACTCGGAGAACGCGCGCGTGCTGCCCAAGATGGCCGAGGCCCACGCGATGATCGGGGCAGCCGAGGACCTGCTGTGGCCGGGCAAGCGCCCGCGGCCCGAAGCCGCCATCCTCATGCCCCGCAGCGCCCAGGCCTGGGACGCCCAGGCCATCCCCATCCCCAACCAGATTCAGGACGCGACGAACAACCACCTCAACCGCTCCACCGTGGACTACATGGCCGAGGTCTTCGACCTCTACCTCGCCCTCCAGCACGCAAACGTTCCCGTGGACTTCGTGGACGAGGATGACCTGACGCGGGAGGGGCTGGCGCCGTACCGGGTCCTCTACGTCACCGCGCCCAACATCCCCGAGGAGGGCCAGCGCGGCATCGCGGCGTGGGCCGGCGCCGGCGGCACGCTGGTGACGGTGGCCGGCGCAGGGGCGCGCGACCGCTACGACGAGCCGTGCACCGTCCTCAGCCGGCTCACAGGCGTTCAGGAGGCGCCGCGCGAACGGCTCCTGGTCGCCAATCTCGCTGCCTTGAAGCCGGTCGGCAAAGTCCGAGGCGCGGGCGGCGAGGCCGAAGCCGTCGGCGTCCGCAGCGTCATCAAGGCGAGCCCAAGAGACGTCGAGGCGGCATTTGACGACGGAACTCCTGCCGTGGTTCACCGCCGCGTGGGCTGGTGGGGGAGGGGTCGCATCGTGCGCTTCGCCTGGATGCCCGGCCTCTCCTATGCCAGGTCGTCGAGCGGGGTGACCGACCGCCTGCCGGTGGGCTTCTCGGATGCGCTGCGGCGCTGGATCGTGTGGCCGACCGAGCTGGCGGGCGTCCGTCCACCCGTTGCCGTGGACCGCCCGATGGTGGAGGCGCCGCTCCTGCTCTCCGACAAGGGGGCGGCGGTGACGCTGCTGAACTGGACCGGCGAGCCGATCGAGCGCGTGACCCTCACCGTGCGTGTGCCGTTCGCCGTCCGCGGTGTCGAGAGCGTCAAGCGAGGCAAGCTGGCCTTCGAGCGGACGCAGGACGGCATCGCCCTCTCGTTGCCCCTGGGCGCGGCCGACATCCTGATGCTTCGGCCATAGGACCCGGGGGTCCTATGCGCCCCATCCTGAGCGGCGAAGCCTATGAGTGCGTAACCCTCCCAGGCCATCGAGGCGCTTGTGCGCTGGCTCGAGCGCAGGGGCCTTCAGCCCCCGGCCATCCTGGTGCTGGGGATGCACAGCCCACTGATGCCGGCGCCAGACTCCGCGTGGGCTATGTGGGCCATCGGAGTGTTCCTCGGTAGGCGACTTGTTGCTTGCCTGGGACGATTTGGCCGATGGGGTAGCTGGGGCAGGCGTGGGCAGCGAGGTGTTGTTGGATTCGCGGTAGGGCGCTTGGTTTGACGACGAGGGTCATGCCGACGCCGAGGTTGAAGGTGCGGAGCATGTCGGCGTCGTCCACGCCGCCGTGGTCGCGGATGAGGCTGAAGATGGGTAGGATGCGGATGGTGCCGAGGTCAATGGCGGCATCGGTGCCGGGGGGGAGGATGCGCTCGAGGTTTCCGGCGATGCCGCTGCCGGTGATGTGTGCGAGGCCGTGGAGCTCTGGCCAGGCAAAGAGGTCGCGGAAGGGCTGCCAGTAGCACTTGTGGGGGCGGAGGATGGCGTCGAGGAAGGGCTCGCCTGCGACGGTGGCGTGGAGGATTTCGGGCTTCCTGGCCATCAGGGCGCGGACGAGGGAGTAGCCGTTGGTGTGGAGGCCGTTGGAGGCGACGGCAAGGACGGCGTCGCCCACCTCGATCTTCGAGCCGTCAATGATGCGGTCGCGGTCGGCGACGCCGACGATGCTGGCGGCGAGGATGTAGATGCCGGCCTCGACGACGCCTGGCTGCTCAGAGGTCTCGCCGCCGACGAGGGAGCAGTCCTGCTCGCGGCAGGCGCGGGCCATGGCGTCCACAAGCTCGGTGACGGCCTCCTTGTCAATCTTTCCGCAGATGATGACGTCGAGGACGGCCAGCGGCCTGGCGCCCATGACGATGATGTCGTTGACGAGGTGGTTGATGAGGTCGTAGGCGATGCCTGCGATGCGGCGGTGCTGGAAGGCGAGCTTCTGCTTGCTGCCCGGCTCCTCGATCTTGAGGACGAGGACTGGGTGCTTGAGGTCGGGGAAGGAGGCGTCGAAGAGCGAGGCGAATGCGCCGAGCTTGTTGAGCACGCGCGGGTCGCTGGTCTCGAGGCTGCGGGCCATGGCGTCCTTGGCCGCGTCGGCCACCGCGATGTCCACGCCGGCCTTCTGGTACGAGAGCTTATCCGCCATCTGGGTTCACCTTTCGTGGAACGTGAAGGACTGGCCTGGTCGCAGGACGACGAGGCGGTCGGGCAGGGGCACGTGGTCGCAGAGGTCGGGCAGGAAGGTGCCGGCCTCGTGTTGGTCGAGCTCTTCTTCCGATAGGTGCATGAGGAACCAGCGGTCGGGTGCAAGGCGCTCGATGAACTCCACCCAGCCGGAGCCTTGCCAGGGGCCGATGAGGAGGGCATCGAGGGTGCCGAGGGCGGCGGGGTCGAGGCGGCGGGTGTCCTCGTTGTCGCCGTCGTGGAAGAAGCGGAAGGAGGGCGTTTCGACGAGGTAGGAGTTGTGGCCGAGGGCGTGAAAGGTGCGGAAGGCGGTGATGGTGGCGGCGGGGAGGTGTGTCTTCTCACAGAGGGCGAAGCCCTTTCGGGCGGAGGCGGGCTCGAGCTTGACGAGTTGCTCGGCGGGGACCTTGCGGCGGAGTTCGTTGATCACGGCGGCGGGGCCGACGACGGTCGCGCCTGTGCGGTTAGCCGCGTCGGCCACCTCGGCGGCCTGGAAGTGGTCCCAGTGCGCGTGGGTCACAAGGATGAGGTCGGCCTTGGCGATGCTGTGGGCGCCGAGGGCCGAGGCGCTGGCGAGGCCGGGGATGGCGCCGTAGAAGGCGTCAATCAGGATGGCGGCGCCGCCGGCCTCGATGAGGAAGCCCTCGTTGCCGATGAGGGTGACTTTGGCTCTCATAGCGCGTCCTTGATTCTCTCGCCTCCCGAACTTCGCCTCCCGAACGTTCCAGTACGTTCGGGAGGTTATGGCGGTTACCCTCCCGAAGGTATTGGAACCTTCGGGAGGGAGGGCTGGCTGATCCCGGTTAGCCTCCCGAAGGTATGGGAACCTTCGGGAGGGGGTCATTTCTCCAGGCGGATGCAGTCGAGGTAGTAGGGGGCCTTGGAGCCGTCGAGGCCGATGGCGATTTTCTTGATCTTCGAGAGGTCGAGCTGGCGGCCGTTTTTTGCTGAGAGGCCGGCGAGCTTGATTTCGAGGGTGAACTTTCCGGGCGGGACGGGGAAGTCTTCGAGGTCGAAGCGCTCGTCGTATTTGCCCATTGCCCGCGGGTATGGGAGGGGGGTGGCAGCATCGGTGATGCAGAGGTAGCCGTTGCACGGGCGGTGGTTAGGGTTGATGATGTCAATGCGGAGGGCGTCGAAGCCGGCCCAGTCGCCGTCGAAGTTGATGAGGTGGATTCCGCCGCCCTTGGCGATTGGCTGGTAGTAGAGGGCGAAGTCGCCGTGGGTGGCGGCGCGCTTGAGGCGTTTGGCGGGCATGAGGTCGGGGTCGTAGGGGTCGTTGGCTCCCATGCGGTCGGTCTCGAGTTGCTTGAGGCAGGCGTCGTCCTCGAAGTCGAAGAGCACCTTTGCCCCGGGCTTGAGGGTGGTTTTTTCGACCTCGATCGCCTGGTCGGCGGCGGCAGGCGTTTCTCTGGCGGACTCGAGCTTGGACTTGGGCGGGATTTCGCCGAACTTGAATTTCGCGTAAGCGGCGTAGGGTGACTTGGGGTCGTTTTTCGCCAGCCCTTTCGCGGCGTCGTCGAGTGCGAGGATGGCGAGGGCGATGCGCCAGCGGCAGTGGTCGAAGTAGGCGAGCAGTTGGGCGGGGTCGCCCGAGGCACCCGCCTCGGCGCCGGTGGTCAGGCCCATGGCGGGGTACTCGGGGAAGACGGCTGCCATCTCCCTGAGCAGGGCGTCCACGGCGGGGTCTCTCGCTTGTTTGTGACGCCGGAGGAGGGTGTAGAGGTACTTGTAGTCGTCCACTCCCTCGCGGCACCATTCGTATCGGGGGGTGGGGACGATGCGGTCGGGGAAGCGGTAGACGGGGAAGCGGCCGGTGTTGCTCTCCCCCTCGTTCTCGTAGCCGCCTGTGAGGATGGGGGAGTAGCAGTCGGGGCCGCCCGCGCCCGAGTAAGTCCACTCCCATTCGCCCTTCGCGCCGACTCGCCAGACGCCGAAGCCCCAGGGGAGGCGTGCCTGGCCGTTGTTGTAGACCCAGAGGGTCTTGCCCGCCTTTTTCGTCCGCTCGATGAGGCCCTTGGAGCCGGGCCAGGCGTGGGTGTTCAGGATGTCCACCATGTCGGCGAAGGGCGTGTAGTCCTTCTTGTCGCTGCTGTCGCCCATGGGGTTCACGCTGATGAGCAGGCCGGGCACCTGACGGCAGAGCTTGATGTAGGCGACCGTTTGGTCGAACGTGCGGTTCCAGGAGTTCAGGAGCGACTCGCGCGGCTCGTCGTAGATGGTGAAGACGACCTTGAAGTCGGGGTGTGCGTCGAGCCATGCCTTGTATTGGCGCAGGACGGCGATGAATGGTGGGGCGAAGCCTGGGCCGAGCTCCTTGATGCCGAGGCGGACGACGGCGGCGGAGGCTGCGCCGATGCCGGACTGCTTGATGCCGTGGATGCCCAGCTCGGCGCACAGCTTGCGCAGCTCCTCCCAGTGTGAGAAGTCTATTTCGGCCTTGCCGTCGGGGGTGAGCGACTTTATCGTCGGCTCGTGGATGGTGAGGGTGTTGCAGCCGTGGGCGCGCATGTCGGCGAGCTCGCGGCGGAGGGCAGCCGGGTCGCCGGGCGCGCTGTAGTACCAGCCGAAGGCCATGTCGGGGTCCTCCAGGAGCTTGAATGGGAGGACGACGACCGTGAGCCTGAGTTCCGCGGCGGGCTTGTTGGCCGGCTTGAGGGTCACGATGCCCTCGTAGGCGCCTGGCGCGGCGTCATCGGGCGGCCTGACGGTGAGCCAGAATTGCGTCGTCCGGCCCTGGGGGATGTTCAGGGCACTGAAGGTCTCGATGGCCTCTGGGCCAACCATCCACATGAAGGGCTTGACGCCGCGGGCTAGCTGGCGGACGAAGCGCACGTCTACCGCGCTCGCCTTGAGGACGGCGTCCTTCGGGCCGCGGAGGTCCGAGCAGGTTACCGCCACGCCCGTGAGGTCGGCGAGAGGGACAATCGAGAAGCTGACGGGCTCGTATTCGCCAGGGGTGACGAAGAGCTTCAGCTCGCCCTTCACCTCGTAGGGGCGGGGATTCGTGTTGTAGTAGACGGGCTCGAGGTAGTTTCGGGTGAAGAGGACGTAGCCCGCCTGCTTCTGGGCGTCAGTGGGCGCGATGGGCGGCGTCGGCTCCTCGTGTTCGAGGAGGAAGAACTTGTTGAGCTTGCGCAGGATGCGGACGGTGGACTTGATGTCCTTGTTGGCGAGGAGGTCGAGTTGCTCGTCGAGGAGCGTCTCCGAGACCGTTGCGCCGAAGGCTACGCTTGCTGCCGCGAGGAGGGAGAGAAGGCATCTCATGGGGTCACTCCAGGATAAAGTCGCCGAAGAGAACGGTCGCTTCCTCACCGCAGGCGATGGTGAGCATGTTGACCTGTGAGAGGTCGGCCGCGGTGCCGTCGTTGTTCGCAATCCCAGTGAGGGCCACCTCCAGCTCGTTCTTGCCGGGGGCGAGGGCGAAGGCGCGGTCCGCGCGCGTGTCGTAGCCCGTTGTGCCCTTGTGCTTGAGCGTGAGGGCGAGCGAGACGGGCTGCTTGGCGGGGTTGACCGCGGTGAACTTCAGGGCCGTGTAAGGGCGCCAGTCCTTGATCCTCAGCGCCCAGTCGGCGAAGAAGCTATCCTTGGCGAATTGCGCCTTGAGGCACACGCCGCCCAGGAGGGGCTCCTCGGCGATGGAGGCCTTGACGTTCTTGGAGTCGCGCGGCATCTCGCCCTTGGTGAAGGCCCACAGGACCGCTCTCTTGCCCGCGGCTGCGGGTTGCGGCGCAGCGGGCGCCGCCGGCGCGCTGCCGCCCTCCTTGGGCACGATTGCGATCTTCGTGTCGCCGAGGCCACTGATTACCACGTCAATCGTGCCCGTGATGCGGATGCCTTGCCCGGCCGTCGGGGGTAGGGCGTGCACACTTGCACGCGGAACGGCTTCGGCGCCGGCCTCGCCCTCGAGGTAGAAGTCGCCGAAGTAGAGCGTGGAGCCGGCCGGCCCGTCGAGGCTCCAGATCTTCACGAGCGAGAGATCGGGCTTCGTGCCGTCGTTGTTCCTCGCCTCGGCCAGGTTCACTTCGCAGGTGCTCTTGCCAGGCCTGGCGATCAGGGGCACGTCCACGCGGTTGTCGTAGGTGGTGCTGCCCTTGTGCTTCAGCGTGACGTTGAGCTTGGCGTCGTCCTTACCCGGGTTGAGGACGTCGAACTTGAGCCTGGCGAAGCGCGACCAGTCTCTCGCCCGGCAGTCGGCGAACCAGGTGGCCTTGTCGAGGACGACTTTGAGGCACACGCCGCCCAGCTCCTGGCGTTCGTCGAGCGACGCCTTGACGCCCTCGGGGATGGAGTCGGGCATCACGCCTTTGCTGACCTCGAGGACAGGCGCCCGCCTCTCGCCCGCCCAGAGCGCAGCGGCGATGGCCAACAACGCCGCGACCGATTGCGTTCTCATTTGCCACCTTCCAGTATGAAGTCCCCGAAGAGCACTGTGGCGTCGGAGTTGCAGGAGATGTACCACTGGCGGACCGCTGAGAGGTCTGCCGCCGAGCCATCGTTGTTCGCGGCGCCCGCGATGGGCACCACGGTCTCGCTCTTGCCGGGCGCAAGCACAAGGTCCTTGTCCACCCGCGTGCCGTAGCTCTTGGAGCCCTCGTGCCTGATGGTGAGTTGGACCGGGACGGGCGTCTTGCCGGGGTTGACCGCCGTGAAGCGGAGGTTGGCGTAGCCGCGCCAGTCCTTGAGGCCGGCGCGCGACATGCCGAACGAGGAGCCCTTGGTGAAAGCGACCTTGAGGCACACGCCGCCGAGGTCCGCGTTATCGTCCAGGGCCACCTTGAGGTCGCCGTTGGTGTCGTTGGGCATGCTCCCCTTCGAGACGGCCAGGAGGGTGGTCTTGACGCGAGCCGCCGGTGCCGGTGCGGTGGCGGGCTGGCCGGGGGCCGGGGCCGACGGGGCGGCGGGAGCGCCCGCCGGCGCGCCGCCCAAGCCGGTCACTGTGAGATCCACCGCCATGTCGCCCACCTTGCCCGTGATGCGGACGGGGCCGGCGGGCGCTGCCGGGGCGCCTGGGGCCGGCGCTGCGCCTTGGGCCGGCGCCGAGCCTGGGGCAGGCGCGCCGGCTGGGACGCGCGCGGCCTCGTCGCCCTCCAGGGTGAAGTCGCCGAAGAGCACCGTCGTGTTCGCCGCCTCGCAGGCGATGTACCAGTGCCTCACCGCCGAGAAGTCGGGCCGCGAGCCGTCAACGTTCGTGATGTCCCCCAGGGCGATGGCGATGGCGTTCTTGCCGGGCTTGAGCATCAGGGCGCTGTCGGCCCGCGTGGGATAGCCCGTCGTGCCCTTGTGGCGGATGCACAGCGTCAGGCTCACGATCTCCTTCGACGGGTTGAACGCGTCGAACTTCAGCGTGCGGTAGGGCGTCCAGTCCACCACCTTGGGCCTGGTCTCGCCAACTGATGAGCCCTGCGTGAAGACGACCTTGAGGCACGGCCCGCCCAGCTCCGCCTGCTCCGCCAGCGACACCTGCGGGTCGGCGTTCGTGTCGTTTGGCACGTGGCCCTTGCTCGGCGCCAGGAGCGTCGCCGTGGCCGCCCCCGCCCCGCCCGGCATCGCCGCCGCGATGGCCACACACAGCGCCACGGCAACCCATCGCTTTGGTGTCCACATTGCAGTACGCTCCAAGAGAGTCTGGGTCCTGGACGGCTCGCCCGCTGCCATCATCATCGTCTCAGCCGGCCCCTCTGTCAAGCGGCGACGCGGCGCTGCCTGCTGGGTTCGGCGGCGTGTCGGCGCGGCTGGGAGCGAGATGAAAGTATACTTTACATTTGGACGAGCAAAGTGTAAACTATAGTTACGATGAACGAGCGCCCCTTCTGGCTCCAGCGCATCGAGGCGGCGTGGCGGAAGCGCCCCATCGTCTGGCTGTCGGGCGTCCGCAGGGTGGGCAAGACTACCCTGGCCAGGATGCTCCCCGACGCCACATACATGAACTGCGACCTTCCCTCGGTCTGCCGGGCGCTGGCCGAGCCGGAGTTCTTCTTCGACAGCCTCGCGCGCGGAGCCAGGGTCGTGCTCGATGAGGTCCACCGCCTCGAGGACCCCAGCCGCGTCCTGAAGATCGCCGCCGACGCCTATCCCCACCTTCGGGTGCTCGCCACCGGCTCCTCCACCCTGGCGGCTACGCGGAAGTTCCGAGATGCCCTCACCGGGCGCAAGGTGGCCATCTACCTCCCACCCGTGCTGTGGACCGAGTGCCAGGGAGTGTTCGGCATCCGCGACCTCGACCGCCGCTTGCTCCACGGGGGACTGCCCGAGCCACTCCTGGCCGAGGCCAAGGACCCCGCGTTCTTCGCCGAATGGGCCGATAGCTTCTACGCGCGCGACATCCAGGAGCTCTTCGCCATCCGCAGCCGCGCGGGGTTCCTGAAGGTCTTGCACCTCGTGCTGCGCCACAGCGGCGGCATCCTGGATTACTCGAACCTGGCGGCCTTGGCCGACGTGAGCCGCCCGACCGTCAAGGCGCACGTGGAGGCCATGGCGATTGCCCACGCCGCCTTCCTCCTGCCCCCCTTCCACGGCGGCCGGCGGCGTGAGATCACCCGCAGGCCCAAGTGCTACGCCTTCGACACAGGCTTCGTGACCTTCGCCAGGGGCTGGGAGGCCCTCCGCGAGGAGGACCGCGGGCCTTTGTGGGAGCACCTCGTCCTCGATGCCCTCCGCGCCGGCGGCGACGGCCGCAGCTTGTTCTTCTGGCGCGACAGGTCGGGACGCGAGCTCGACTTCGTGGTAAAGGGGCCAGGCGGGCGGCTGGATGCCATCGAGTGCAAGATCGATCCCGACCGCTTCGACGCGGGCGCCCTAGCGGCATTTCGCTCGGAGTACCCCGAAGGCGGAAACCTTGTTCTCAGCCCCTGGGTTAAGCTCCCGTACGAGCGGCGCCTCGGCGGCCTGAAAGTCCGGTTCGGCTCGCTCGACGTCCTCCCGTGGCTTCACGAGCCCGATGCGTAGGGGCGCTCTTGCACCGCGCGCGCCCGCGCGCTACAATCTCCCCGACCCAGGAGACACGCATGGCGCCTCCCGACCTGCCTAAGGCCGCCCGCGGCCAGGACGAACGCATCCTGCTCGAGACCGACTGCCTCACGGCCGAGGTGTGGCCCAACGGCTATGTGAGCGGCGTGAAGGCCAACACGCTGGTGGACAAGAAGAGCGGCGCGCGCGACGCGAGCTTCGGCCTCGACATCGTGGACTTCCTGATGGGGCCGGGCGCGGCCGGCGGCCTGCCCTACGAGTTCAACAACCCCTACCACGGCAAGATCGCCAAGCACTACCTCGAGCTCCCGCAAATCTGCACCCAGGCCAAGCACCTCGACAGCGAGTTCATCGTCGGCCCCGACTTCGTGGCCGTGCGCCAGTGGTGGCGCTGGAAGCAGGCCGCGCCCGGCTACAAGCCGGGCTCCCTCTGGGAGCAGACACTCGTCTTCCCCATGGGCCGCCGATACTTCATCGCCTCCGACCGCGTCGAGAGCGTCAACGACTTCACGAACGTCTTCCTCCGCATTGACCTGCCCGGCCATCTCCAGCATAAGCGGGGCGACAACTTCGACGAAATCTACCTCAGCTACGAGGGCCACGTCCCCGCGAGTGACTTCTTCGAGGACTTCCCGCCCGACGGCAAGCATCTCTATCAGCGGGGCACCCATCCGTTGCCGTCGAGGATGGTTCGCGCGCGGAAGATTCGCGGCGAGAAGATGCCCTGGCTCGCCGGCATCACGCTTGAGCCGACAATCGTCTCCGAGGCCTGGTGCCACCAGCGCGGCTACGTCTGCTTCATCCAGGAGATTGGCGGCCTGCCGATGAAGCCCGGCGACAGCTTCGCCGCCGCCTACCTCATCGGCTACTTCGATTCCCTCGGGCAGATGGACGCCGAGGAGGGCCGCTACCACGGCCTCACCTCGCTGGCCGCCACCAAGGACTACTGGCTGCTGAGCGAGGGCGTGCTGCTCAAGGAGGGCGACGGCCGCTACCGCATCGCGCCCCAGGGCCAATGGCCCGCCCCCAGCCCCTGGCGCCTCGTCGCCCACGGCAAGGGCGAGGCCACCGTCAACGGCCAAAGGCTCCAGTTCGACGGCGAGCGCGCCTTCGAGGTCCCATGGGCGAAATGAGGACCGCAAGTCGCGGGTGGCGACCGCAGAAGACCTGAGGTGAACGGAGAGTCTGGATGGCCAAGGTGACGCTCAAGAGCGTGTTCCGCCCCGTGTATCCCTCGCCTGCGGCGCTGGTGACGAGCGCTGCGGAGGATGGCACGCCGAACATCATCGTGCTCGGCGAGTGCTTCAACATCTCCATCAGCCACCCCGTCGTGGTGGGGCTGGCGATCATGCCCAGCCGCTACTCCTACGAGCTGATCCAGAAGGCAGGCGAGTTTGGCGTCAACTTCCCCACCGCCGACCTTGTGGAGGTCGTGGACCGCTGCGGGAGCGTGAGCGGGCGGGAGGTCGGCGACAAGTTCGCACACGTCGGCCTCACCCCCTTCCCAGCCACGAAGATCAAGGCACCCCTCATCGAGGAATGCCCCGTGAACCTCGAGTGCCGGCTGATTGACATCATCAAGGCGGGCGACCACGACCTCTTCAGGGGCGAGGTCGTCGCCGAGCACGTGGACGAGACTTGTCTGGACGACGACGGCAACATCGCGGTGGAGAGCCTCAACCCCCTCTGCTACGTGCTCGGCCAGTACTGGACCACCGGGCGCTACCTGGGCCAGCACGGCTTCACGCGGGGAGAGTGACCAAGGCCCGGCATCGGAGGCGGGAGGGGAGGAGGGACGCCCATCGCTGTCGGCCGGCACTGTGGCGGGCAGGGGGCGGCGCTCCCCGAGCGCATCCGCAGGCGGATGCCCTTCGCCTCCTGCACCCCGAGTTGCGCAGGGGACTTGTGGACGCCGACCTAGCACGACAACGCTACCTTCCCTGGCGCAAGCCCCAAAGAGTCGCCATCCTGAGCGTAGGCCGCCGCTGGGCGCCCGAAATCGAAGGATCTTTCGGGCGTGGTCCATTTCGGACACCACGGGGGGAAGCGCGGGTAGGGGCAGGTCCCTGTGCCTGCCCGAACTCGATGACGCGGCACAACATAGGTGGGCGGGCACGGGGACCCGCCCCTACCTGCGGGCCCGAGGGGCGGGCACGGGGACCCGCCCCTACCTGGCGTCCGAAATGGACTACGCCCCAATCTTTCTTTGGCTTGTGTCCGGTTACGCAGTGTAGCCCTCAACCACGGGCTCCGGGCGCAGAGAGATTGTTCGCTAATCTTGTCCCGCCGGGCCGACGCTCATCCTCGGCGCGGGGCCTGACCGGATATGTCGGCCTTGTTGACACAGAGGGCCGCTCAAGCTACCCTTGTGGCCTGTGGCACAAGCTCCCTACCCCCACGAGCGAGAAAGTTATGCAACGCGAGAACCTGCACGACGGACGCGATGACGGCCTCCAGCCCCTGGAGCCGCTCGATGTACGCTCGACCACCACCTTTGCCGAGATGCTCGAGGCCATGTCCAAGACCGCTTTCGGCGGCCGCGCGCTCGGCGAGGCGTTTCACGTGCTGAAGGCGATGGCCGACGATCCCGACTGCACCATCGTGCTGACCATCTCGGGCGCGATGACCGTGGCTAAGATGGGCAAGGTGGTCTGCGAGATGATCAACACCGGCCTCGCACACATCATCATCTCCACCGGCGCCCTCATGGCCCACGGCCTCACCGAGGCCATCGGCCTCACCCACTACAAGCACGACCCCGCGATCCCCGACGAGCGGCTCTACCAGCAGGGCTACAACCGCGTCTACGACACCCTGGAGATGGAGGCGAACCTCTGCGAGGCCGAACGCGTCGTCAGCGCCGCGCTCGCGGGCTTCGACTGGTCCCGCCCCACCTGCTCCAGCGAGGTCACGCGCGAGATAGGCCGCCACCTCTTCGAGCGCGGCCAGATGCCCAGCATCCTCGGCTGCGCCTTCCAAAGGGGCGTGCCCATATACGTCCCCGCACTCACCGACTCCGAGCTGGGCCTCGACCTGTCCACCCACGTCCTCGCGCTGGCCAGGGCCAAGCGCCGGCAGAAGGACCTCGACGCCTTCTTCGGCCATGTGCCGAACTACAACCCGTATCTGGACCTCCACGACTACGCGAAGCGCGCGCTGCGCGCCAAGCGCCTGGGCATCTTCACCATCGGCGGCGGCGTGCCGCGCAACTGGGCTCAGCAGGTCGCCTGCTTCATCGAGATCATCAACATGCGCCTCGGCAGCGCCCTCAGGGTGCCGCGGTTCCAATACGGCGTGCGGCTCTGCCCCGAGCCGGCGCATTGGGGTGGGCTGAGCGGCTGCACCTACTCCGAGGGCGTCTCCTGGGGCAAGTTCGTCAGCCCCCAGGAGGGCGGGCGCTACGCCGAGGTCCTCTGCGACGCCACCATCGCCTGGCCGCTCCTCGTGCGCGCCGTGTGCGAGGCCCGCGGCACCCTCTGACCCGCCCCTAACCCGCCATCCTTCTCCCTTGCAGCGCCTCGAGCCAGCGCGGCAGCGGCGGGAAGAAGCGCCACGCGAGCCAGGCCGCCACTGGGGCTAGCTGGAGGAGCAGCCGCATCTTCGTCGTGCCCACCAGGTGCCGCGGGTCTATGGGGTTGACCAGGAAGGCCGCAAAGTACGCCGCGAGCTGCACCAGGACCAGCGCGACGACGAGCCTGCCCGCCAGCGACGCCTGCCGCCAGCCAAGCGCCACGGCGGCCACGGCGAGAAGCCAGAAGCCGCCCCAGTTGTTCACGTACTCCTTCCCCTCGGGGTCCTTCGTCAGGTTAGCCGCCTCCTTCAGGAACTCCCCGGCGCTCGCGGGAAAGAGCGCGAGATTGCGTCGCACTGTGCTCCAGAAGGTCCCCTCGGCGGGCATGAAGCCGCCGGCCTTCGGCAGCAGGAGGGTGAAGCCGAGCCAGGGCAGGACGAGAAGGCCCACGCAGGCGGCGGCCAGGGCCACTCGCCGCCAGGGGATCGGCCGCACCTTGCGCCGCAGGAGGGCCGCGGCCACCAGCGCCGCCGCGAGAGCCAACTGGCCCTCCATTTTCGTCACCGCCGCGCCGCACAGGAACAGCACCCAAGCGAACAGGTGGTCGCGTCCGCCCCCCTCGGCCCAGCGACACCACTCCACCAGCCCCAGGAGGAGGAAGAGCGACAGCGGCACGTCGGCCAGGGCCGACACTGCGCCCCCCTCGTAGCGCTGATAGGCCGTGCAGCAGGCCACGCACAGCACGACGAGGAGCGCGCCCAGCCCGGGCCGCTCCCGCCGCATCGCCCCGTAGAGCGCCAGCAGCAGCATCCCGAAGAAGGCCGGGAAGAGCACCTTGGCTGCCTGGTCCTCCACGCGCCCCACCGCCTCGTAGACCGTGAAAAGCGCGAGCGGAACCAGGATGGGGTAACGCGCGTAGGGGTAGCCGCGCTCGGGGTCGAAATAGAGCGGGTTCCACACCCCGCCCTCGTAGTGGAAGATTTTCGCCGCATAGCCCCAGTGGTGCACCGCGTCCACATTGCGCACCGGCATCGTGAGCGCCAGGCCGCCCACGCTGAGCACCATCGCCACGCAAAGCGCGATCGCCGCGGCCCGCACGAGAGGGAGAGAGGGCCGGGCGGATGAGCGGGCGGACGGTTGAGTGGGTGAGGGACTGGGTGAAGGACTCGCGCGACGGCCTCTGATGACTCGCAGCGTCACCAGCGCGGCGACGAGGGCCGCCCCGATGCCGAGGACCACCCCGCGCCCCAGTCTCAGCCCCAGGAGCATCGGCCACGAGAGGGCCGCGTAGAGCGCGATCAGCCCCAGGGCGAAATGCCTCGGGAGCGCTTCCTGCCAGCCCATCCTCACGCCTGGTGCATCGCGGCCTGCGCTTGTTGGGCTGGAATCGGCAATCGGCAATCGGCAATCGGCAATCGCGTGAGCCGCCCAGCCGAGCACCACGATGAGCGCGACCACCCCCGCCGCCGCAAGGTAGTCAGCCAAGCCCGTCGGCCGCTCCCTGGCCGCGTGGCACCACACGCGTACGCCCGGCCCCGCCCCGCCGCCCAGGGCGCTTGCGGCATCGTGGAGCCGCGCCCGACGCCACGACTCCGCACCCTGCTTCTCGTCCCAGCTCACCCAGACGAGCCAGCGGACCCCGCGCCGTTCGAGGAACGCCTTGTGCCGGGCGACGTAGGCCGGGTCCAGGGCAGGGCTGGCCGCCTCGGGCAACACATAGACCGGTCGCGGCATCAGGTAGTAGCGCAGGATGCCGCTCTGGCGGGCCGTGGTGACGGCCACGGGGTCGCGCTCGCCCGCCACCTCGGCCAGGCGCAGCGCGACGTAGGCCACGACCCCGTGGTCGTCAGACGCCTTCAGCCCCCGCGGCAAAGAGCCGAAGAAGCCGACCTTGGTGGCCGCCTCCAGGAGCGCGATTGCCCCCGAGAGCGTCGCCACCAGGGTGGCGGCCAGGAGCAACAGCGCGCACACCCCGCCCAGGCGGCTTGGCGCAGCAGAGGGCGGCACAGTGGCCTTGGGCAACGCGGGCTCCCTTCGGACGGACGTGTCGCCCCAATCCTACGCCGCCCGGACCAAATGTCAAATCGCGCGGGGTGTGGACTTTTCGGCGGCGGCGTAGTAATATAGGAGCACACCAGGGAGAAAACGCCATGGCCCGCCTCTCTCTTGTCGCGACGCCCCGTGGCCCACGCATCCCGCTTCCCGCCGCGCGCTCTGCAAGCCGCCGCGCGGGCCCGGGCCGCGGCCACCGCACAGGTCCGCTCCGCACTGCTCGAGCGAGACGGAGGGCACGAAGATGAAGCCATTTGCAGGCGTGTGTCTCTTGCTGCTTGCCTCCGCGCTGTCAGAGGCTGGGATGGTGACGCGGCGCTGGGGCACGCCGCCGAGCGGCCCGCCGGGCAAGGCCGAGAAGGCGGTCCCAGCCAGGCCGCCGACGGCGTTGGTCCCCGAAACGAAAGCGCCGCCAAAGATTGACGGCAAGCTCGACGACAAGGCGTGGGAGAAGGCGAGCGTGCTGTGGCTGGAGCGCACGCTCGACGGCACGGCCCGCGCTGCGCAGCCGACCGAGGTGCGGCTCCTCCGCGACGCCAAGACCCTTTTCGTCGCTATCCGCTGCCTCGAGCCGCAGGCCGAAAAACTCCGCGCCCAGCGCCGAAACCACGACGACGCGGTCTGGCTGGACGACTCGCTCGAGCTCTTCCTCGGCTTTGGCGCCACCTACTATCAGTTCGGCATCAACGCCGTCGGCTCGACCTACGACGCGAAGGGCAAGGACGCCTCTTGGGACTCCGGCCTCGCAGCCGCCGCCGCCATCGGCAAGGACGACTGGACCGCCGAGCTGGCACTCCCCCTCGACAAGCTCGCGGGCGACAAGCAGCCCAAGAGCTGGATCGCCAACTTCTGCCGCAACCGTCAGATCACGGGGACGACCCAGGAATCGGCCTGGTCGCCCACCTACAGTGGCGACAGCCATGTGCCCGAGCGCTTCGGCCAGCTCATCCTCCGCGACCCGCCGAGGGAGCAGACGAGGCAAGCGCCCGCGGCCGCGGGAGAAAGAAACGGGCTGAAGCCCGCACTACCGACTCTGCTGCCGTGCAAGGACGGCGAGGGCGTCGTGCGCTTCGACCTCTCGGACCTGCCGAAGGGCACGCGGGTCTACCGCGCCGACCTGCTCATCTTCCGCTCTGCACTCGTCACCGGCGCAAGTGGCGAATCGCTCGTGGACATCGAGGTCTACCAGCTGGAGGGCGACTTCTCACCAGGCGGCGAGCCGAAGCCGCGAGGCAAGCCCCTTGCCCTCCGCGAACCCCTGCTCGACCGTCTCGACGTGACCGAGGCCATTCGGCACGCGGCACGCGGCTCGCGGCTCGCAACCTTCTTCGTCAAGACCTGTCCGCTCTGGAACGCCCAGGCGACCTGTCTTGAGGTAGCCTTTGAGGGCGACCCGAAAGACGTGCCCGCGCCCGCCACGGAGGTGAAAGCCTTCCACCGCGCGGGGCAGACCTTCATCACCTGGCGCGAGGTCGCCCCCCTCGTCACCGCCGAGACTGCGACCTGGGGCGAGATCAAGGCCAAGCTCGCAGAGGCACGCGACGCCTGCTCATACCGCATCTACGCCCACACGAAACCCATCAGCGCCAGAACCCTGCCCGACGCGGCCCTCATCGCCGAGGTCGGCCCGCTCTCCGCCTACAACGTCAACGCCCGAAACAAGGAGTACCTCATCGGCCAGGCGATGCTCCAGCCCGACGAGATGGGCGAGCTGGCACGCGACTACAACGGCTACATGCACACCTGGACCGCCGACAGCCCGCGGATGGACCGCTATCCCGTGCCGCGCTTCGTGATTGACGAGCAGGCCGGCCCGCTGCCCGTCGGCACGGGTCTCTACGTCCACCAACCCGGCAAGGCTGGCACCACCTACTACGCTGTCGTCTCGGTCCGCAACGGCGTCGAGAGCACTGCCGAAGTCGCCAGCGTGCGGGTGCCCGACGAAGCGGTCGGCCCCGGTCGCCCCGTGTGCCAGGGCGCGGGCCTCCAAGGCCCGTTCTTCGACTACCCCGGCTACCGAAGGATCTACGTGCAGTGGTGTGCCCCGCCCCTGGCGCCAAGGCCCAACATGGCCTTCAACTGGTCGGTGCTCACGCCGCCGAATGTTGAGCGGGTGGGCCGGACCGCGGAGGCGCGCCCTCCTGATCGCGTCCCCTGCGAGCTCTACTTCCACCCCGAGGGCTACTCCTACGCGCAGCCGGGCAAGAAAATGCTGGCGGGGAGCATCCAGCTCGCCCCCCACGACTGGCCCCCCAGCGGCTGGTACGGCTTCAACAGCTCATGGGGCACGCTGCGCTCGTTCCGGGCCGGCACCGTGAGCAACCACACCCAGAGGCGCATCATCGCCTTCCTCGAGTGGGCGCGGGGCGAGTTTCCCATTGACCCTGACCGCGTGCTGGCGGTGGGGGCCGACGGCGCGGCGGCCCTCGCGCTCAACTACCGCGACGAGTTCGCCTACGTCCTCATCACCGGCTTCGACCGCCAGGGGGTGCTTGAGCCGAAGGCCGCCGACAAGTTCGCCGCCGCCTGGGGTCTCCGCTCGAAGGAGATCAGGGACGAGCGCGGCCGCGCAGAGTGGGCCTGGGCCAACCTCGACGAGCTGGCCCTCGCCTCACCCGGCAAGAGCGTGCCGCTCTTCGTCTGCCGCGGGCCGAGCTGGGGCGGCGACCCCGGCTGGGGCAAGGGCTGGGGACGCCTCTACCGCGCCATGCTCAAGGCCGGCCAGCCCCTCGTCGCACACTGGGCCTGGGGCGGCCAGCTCGCCAAACCCGACTGGCACACGGGCCTCTGGCGCGGGGTAGACATCCGCCGCGATGCGCCCCTGCCCGCCTTCGCCAACTGCTCCCTCGACCAGGAAGGCGAAGGGAGCGGAAACTGCAACATGGGCTTCGCCTGGAAGGACATCGCGGAGGCCCCCGACCGCTTCGAGGTCACTATTCTCAGCCGCGATTGCACCTTCGACCTCACGCCTCGGCGGCTGAGGCAGTTCCAGGTGAAGCCTGGCGAGAAGCTGCGCTGGGAGGCCGCGCCCTTGCCCGGCCGCGGCGGGGTCAAGCCCCAGCCGCAGAGCGGCGAGATAGAGGCCGACGCCGCCGGCCTCATCACCCTGCGGGGCCTCATCATCCCCCGCGACTGCCCCGGTCTGAAGGTGTTGATCGCGCGGACCAAGTGACGTGCGTCCGCCTTTGGAGTGCGGCGCGAAGCGCCGCTTTGGGTCGCGGCGGCGCGGCCCTGTGGACGCTATCACGCTCTGTGAGAGGATACCACCCATGAGGCGAATGGTCTTGCTCCTAGTCGTCCTCGGCGCGGCGTGCGCTTCTGCGGACATGGTGGTCGAGCGCTGGGGCGCGGGGGTCCGCGTGCAGCATCCGGGCACGCTGGCGTTTAAGGACCTCGGCGCGAAGGGGATGGCGCTGGCCCTCGACCTCTCGGCGCTGCCGCGCGGGGCGCGGGTCTACCGCGCGCGGCTGGTCTTCGAGCGCGAGGGGATGTATGGCCGAGCCTTCGAGATCGCCCCCGCCGAGGGCGGCGAGGCCCTCAAACTCGTCCCCCCCTGGAACCGCTGGTTCAATGCCACCGCCCTCGTCGCCGCCTGGGCCAAGGCGGGGAAGACGAAGGCCGAACTCCTCATCCGCCGCTCGCCGAACTTCAAGCGTGAGGCGACGTTCCTCGAGGTCGCCTACGAAGGGAAGCTGGCCGAGAAGCCCCCACAGGTCTCCGACCTCAAGGGCTTCTATCGCGCGGGACAGGTCTTCCTCACCTTCCGCGAGATCGAGGACCTCTCGGAGGGGAAGGACGACTATCCCTGGGGCGCACTCATCAAGAAGTCCAGCGGCTACAACGTCGAGATGCTCAAGCCGAAGGACGAGCCGCGGGAGGTTCGCTACCGCGTCTATCGCGCCGAGAAGCCGATCACGGCTGCCAGCATCGGAGAGGCCGAGCTCCTGGCCGAGGTGGTGCCCGGCTCGCGCTTCAACACGCGCCAGGTGCGGCGCATCTGGACGGGTGAGCAGACGCCCTCGCTGCTCGACGAGAAGTTCCTGGCCGTTCGCCTGGCGGTGGAGGACGGCAAGCCGCTGCCCACGGGCATCGGCAAGTATGTGCACACCGTGGCGAGGGACGGGCACGGTTACTACGCCGTCGTCGCCGCCGTCAATGGCGTGGAGAACACCTTGGAGGTGCCGTGCGTCGGCCCTATCGCCGAGAAGGTCGCCCCGCCGGAGCCTGTGCTCTACAAGGAGGTCGTCTCCGAGGTGCGCGAGCGGGAGAAGAAGCTCCAATACGTCCAGCGCTGGTACAATTGGTACGTCGGCCCGCCGCTGTCGCACATCCCGCTGTGCTACGACGTGGTGGTGGGCCACTGCCCCGAGCGGCTGCGCAAGCCCGCCGCGCTCTACATCCACCGCGGTCACTCCTGGATCGAGGAGCCCGAGCCCGTGGGGCCGCGCGTGACCGAGGGGCTGGACCTCGCCCACTGCTCGGACGCCCCGAACGCCTTCTGGATGGGGCTGAACGAGGCCTGCCACACGCTGATGGGCGTGGAGGAGGGGCGCTGGCAGCCCTTTCCCCAGCGCCGCCAGGAGGCCCTCATCGAGTGGCTCGACCGCGCCTTCGCCGTGGACCGCGAGCGCATCGTCGTCGCTCTCGGCGCCTGGGGCATGATGGAGTTCACCAAACCCGACATCTATGCCTGGCTCCACGGCTGGGGCATGCCCGAGGTCACAAAGGGCTTCCAGGCCTGGCAGCGCGCCTGCGGAGTGTGGGGCGGCACACAGCCCTACGCCAACCGCCCAAACGAGGAGAACCCCTTCTGGGCGCAGGACTACACCCGCTACATCCTGGAGAACCCGACCAAGGAGACGCCGTTCTTCGACATCCACATGGGCTGGGGCGCGCACTTCACCGAGATGGGCTGGCCGCCCTGGCCGCGCTTCCTGCGGGCCATGATAGACACCAAGCGCCCGTTCGTCTTCCGCTGGCAGGTGCGGCCCGAGAAGCGGCCTGCCATCCGCAAGAGCATGTCGCTCCCAGCCTTCGGCAACTGCTCGCTCGACGACAACCCCGGCGTCGGCGACCTCAACAACGGTGAGAACTTCCACGCGCAGCTCAACGGCTACCTCAACTGGGACTCCGAGAGCATCGTGGACGAGGCGGGCCGCTGGCAGATGACCGTGTGGCTCGACGAGAGCGCCCCGCTGCCCGAGTGCACCGTTGACCTCACGCCGCGCCGCTGCCAGAAGTTCAAGGCCGCCCCCAGTCAGAGCGTCAAGTGGTCCAACAGCCTCGGCGACAAAGAGCTCCAGTCCGGCGCGGCGACCGCGGACAAGTGGGGCCTGGTCACCCTCCAGAGGCTCCTCGTGAGCAAGGGCAAGCACCGCATCACCATCGAGGCGCGACCATAGTGAGCACGACCACTGGGCCGCTGCCTGCGGGTGGACGCGACGGTTAGCCGTGGCGCAGCTGGGGGCGCCCCGCGGGAGATGGCCTCCTCTCACGCGACGGGGCCGTAGCGGGGGCCGAGGGTGGGGGCGAGCTGCCTGCCCAGGGCCAAGAGGTCGGCCCGCTGGGCCTCGGTGAGGGGCTTATAGGCGCGGGCCAGCTCGATATTGCGGACGGCCTCCTCCAGCGTGTAGGGGCCGATGTTGGCCACGCTCACGCCCTCGAGGTCGAGGGCGTAGGCTATGGCCTGCGGCATCAGCTCGGGCGCGGTGACGCAGCCGACCGAGCCCTTGCGGTGGTTGGGGAACCCGCCCTTGATGCCGACGTAGACCTTCATCGCCACGACACCGACGTTCTGCCGGCGGCACTCGGGCAGCACCTTGCTCTCGAAGCCGTAGGTGTTGCAGTCGGCGTAGTTCATCACGCACATCACGACATCAATCTGCCCTGTCTTGAGGACCTCGAGGAAGCGCGGGGGGCGCTCGTGGCCCGAGAGGCCGATGAAGCGGACCTTCCCCGCCTCCTTCTGCTTCAGCAGGTACTCCAGGATGCCGTCCTTGGCGAGGACCTTCGCGGGGTCCTTGCCGCCCATGTTGTGGATGTGCACGAGGTCGAGATAGTCCACCTTGAGCGTGCGGAGCGAGGTGGCGAGGAGCTTCTCGGCCTGGGCGCCAGAGTCGGTCCAGAGCTTGGTGACGAGGAAGAGCTTGTCGCGGCGCTTGGGGACGACGAGGGCGAGGGCCTCCTCGGCGTTGCCGTAGCTGCGGGCGGTGTCAATATAGGTCACGCCGCGGTCAATCACCTCGCCGAAGATCTTCGCCGCCTCGGGGGTGGTGGGCGGGCCTTCGCCGATGGGCGCGGTGCCCAGGCCGAGGATAGTGACAGCGGCCTTCGTGCGGCCCAGGACGCGCGTGGGGAGCGGGGCGGGGTCGGGCTCCGCGCCGCGCGCCCTGGCGACTACGAGCAGCCCGCCGCCCGCCAGGGATGCCCGCCGCAAAAAGTCCCGCCGGCTCGCCCGGCCGCCGCCCGCGTGCGTCTTCCTCATCGTTGCTCTCCGTTCCGTGGGTTTGGCCGCCAGCCCTTCCTTCCGAGGTTAGCGCTCTCGCCGCCGTGCGTCAAGCCCCACACAGCATGACCTCGGGCAGAGCGGGTCGCTCGTGGTCCCCCCGGGGGTGGAGGGAGGCTGGCAGGGAAGAGCAGCGAAGCCCGGGCCGCTCGAGGGATGCTACGGGGAAACTTGACCCTGGTCAGGTGTTGCCTACAATAGGCCCAGAAGCTGGCGGCGCCTGGCACCTCGCGGTCCGCCCGATAAGGAGAACAGCCATGTGGCGTTCCGTAGCGCTTGTTGTGAGCATCTGCGTGTGGGCCACCGCCTCGCGGGCCGACGTGACCGCGCTCCAGAACGGCGTGCTGCCCACGGCCGACTACGCCGGGTGCAAGGACACCTGGATCAGCGACGAGCCTTACGAGAGGGGCAGCGACTACGGCAAGCGCCTCACCCTTCGCTGCGGCGGCGGCAAGCGCGCCATCCTCATTCAGTTCGACCTCGCCCCCATCCCGAAAGACCACGTGGTCCACAAAGCCATCCTGCACCTGGCCGACGTGGAGTACCCGCGCAAGCAAGGCGGCAAGTGGCCAGTGTCGCTCCTCGCCTATCGCCTGACCCGCGACTGGAGCGACAACGCCAACTGGCTCGAGCACACGCGGACGAACTACAAGGAGCCCGACGCGGGCGACTGGAAGGCCCCCGGCGGCGAGATTGACCTCGAGACCGACTTCGGCCAGCCCGACAAGGGCCTAGTCGCCTCCGACACGCTCGTCGCCGGCCGCCAGGGCCACGCGCACCGCCTCGACGTCACCCGCGTCGTTCAGGCTTGGGCTGGCGGCACGCTGCCGAACCACGGCCTCGCTCTCGTCGCCCCGCCAAAGAGCCACGGCGCACACGTGGCGAGCAGCGAATGGTACGTCCCCAGCTACCGCCCGCTGCTGCTCGTGTCCCACGGGCCGAAGGGGAGCGCGCCATCTGAACTACCCCCCGCGGACGACGCTCCCCAGGAGGTCGAGCTGCACCCCATCGCCCAGACCCCTGATGCCGGAAAGGCCCAAGGCGACTACGCACTGGTCCGCGTGGGCCAGAACGCCAACTGCGCCCTCCGCGGCGCCAGCACCGACACCTACGTCAAGGAGGCCGTCGCCCGCTTCCCCGGCACCTGGGGCTGGATGACGCAGTGCCGCGTGGGCGGCGTGGCGGGCGACTTCAGCCGCGCGCTCCTCTACTTCGACCTCCGCGAGATTCCAAAGGATGCCGCGATCCAGTCCGCGAAGCTCCACCTCTCCCTCGTGCCGCAAACCAGCCGCCAGGCGACCGAGTACCGCTACGGCGCCTTCCTCCTCAAGCTGCCCGAGGTCCCCGGCTGGAAGGCCGAAGAGGCGACCTCGCTGGAGCGTAAGGCCGGGACGCCCTGGGACGACGGCGGCATCCTGGCGCCCTCGCGCGGCGCACCCGTCGCGCTCGGCAAGGCGAGCACGCGCAGGGAGAAGGACCGCACAATCCCCGACGCCATGGAGTTCGACCTCACGGGCGCGGTGCGGGCCTGGGTGCAGGGCAGGGCGCCCAACTGCGGCATAGTGCTCGACAACCGCATCGAGGGCGGGGCCTACGACTTCCACAGCTCCCGCAGCTTCGACCCTGCGCTCCGGCCATACCTGGAGATCAGCCTCTCGCCCGCCGTCACGAAGAAGCCCGAGCCCATCGAGGCCAAGCCCGCCCTCCCACCCGGCGACTACTGGGTGGAGCCGATGCGCGAAGCCCACAAGCGCTTCAAGGGCAAGCCAGGCACCCTCGCCCAGTATGGCGACAGCATCACCGTCACCATGGCCTTCCTCGCCAACTACTCCTGGGCGGGGAAGATTCAGCCCAGGAACTGCCCGCCCGACGTTCAGAAGGAGATGGACGCCGTCGCCGCCTACTCCGACCTTAAGCTCTGGCGCACCTGGAAGGGGGGCGAGTGGGGCAACACCGGCATGATGAAGTCCGACTGGCTGCTCAACAACATTGACCACTGGCAGCAGAAGATGCAGCCCGAAGCCGCCGTCATCCTCTTCGGCACCAACGACCTGGGGAGCATCTGCCCGCCCGAGTACACCGAGAACATGGCGGCATCGCTCCGCCGCATGCTCGCCGACGGCACAGTGCCCATGCTCACCACCGTCCCTCCCGCCTCCGGCCGCCCCATCGCACGCGAATACTGGCTCGCCGGGCTCAGCATCGCCCACGGGCTCAAGGTGCCCGTGATTGACTACTACGCCGAGATCATGCGGCGGCGGCCCGACGACTGGGACGGCCGCCTCGAAAAGTTCGGCAAGCCCCGCGACGTCTACCAGGTGCCCACCCTCATCTCCGGCGACGGCACCCACCCCTCCAACCCCAAGCAATTCGTCACCGACTTCAGCGACGAGGCCCTCAGCTCCAACGGCTACACCCTGCGCGACTACATGACCCTGCGCACCTACTATCAGGTCATTACCAAGATCTTCAGGCCAGCACAGAGACAGGACCGATAGGGCGGATAGGATCTACAGAGGCGCCCCGCACCGCGCCCTGTCGGGGTCCCGTACGCCCCATCGGTTCCATCCGTCCCAGCGCCTCGCTCGAACAGCGCAGGTCGATCGTGATCCCCCCCGGGTGGGTGGAGGATACGGCCTAAGAACCGCACTACGAGCGCCCTCATGCGCGGGACCGGCTGGGAGTCAAGGGGGAGTGGTCGGGCCGACTGGGCCACCGGGACAAGGGCTGCCCTGGTCCCGCGGCCGTCAGGTGTCCCTTGAGTCCTATGCCGGGCGGGTTTGACAGCCGACGGGGGATACGCCTATAATGGCGGTACTGACTGGTCAGTTCCATTCAGGAGGCCCGCAATGGCGCGACGGGACCGGCGGCGCGAGATAATGGCAGCGGCAGAGCGGCTGTTCACGAGCCGCCGCTACCACGAGATAACGACTGACGACATCGCGGCCGCGGCCCACGTGGGGAAGGGGACGATCTATCGGCACTTCGAGGACAAGGACGACCTGTTTTTCCAGATCGCGACGTCGGGCTTCGACGAGCTGTGCGACCTTCTGCATCGGAAGGTGCCGGAGAAGGCGCCCTTCGCCGACCAGTTGCTCAGCGTGTGCGCGGAGGTCACGGCGTTCTTCGAGCGGCGGCGCGAGCTGTTTCGCATGATGCAGGCGGAGGACGGGCGGATGCACTGGTGTGGGAAGAGCCTGCGGGACCGCTGGCTGGCCCGCCGCAAGAAGCTTGTGACGGCCGTGGCGGCGATACTGGCCAAGGGGGTGGACGAGGGCGCGGTGCGGTCGGACGTTTCCCCCGAGGTGTTGGCGAACTTCTTGCTGGGGATGCTGCGGACGCGGGCGCGCGACCTGGCGGACGTGCCCGCGCGGCTGCGGCGCGACGAGCTGATCGTGGAGCTCTTTTGCCACGGGGCGGGGCGTCCCGCGACGAGCTCTGGTCGGCGCGAGCCCGCTGAATGCCGAGGAAGCGACAGATGTTGAAGAAGGCGATGGTGTGGGTGGTGCTGGTGGCGGTGGGGGGCGGGCTGGGCTGGCTGGTGTACCGGCGGCTCACGGCGCCGAAGTCGGCGGCGGGCGCGCGGCGGCCAGGGGGCGCGGTGCCCGTGGAGCTCGAGCCCGTGGGCAGGGCCACGCTGCGCAACGTCGAGCGCCTCACCGGCACCCTGCGGGCGCGGGCGGAGTTCGTCGTCGCCCCCAAGATTCCCGGCCGCCTGGAGAAGCTGCTGGTGAACGTCGGCGATCCGGTGAAGCCGGGCCAATTGCTGGCGCTCCTCGACGCGGCGGAGCACGAGGAGGCGGTGGCCCAGGCCAAGGCGGAGCTGGCCGTGGCCCAGGCCAACGCCGAGCAGGTGCGCCTCGGGGCCACACTGGAAGACGAGGAGCTGGCCCAGAAGGCGGCGCAGGCGAAGGCCGAGTGGGCGGTGGCCCAGGCCAATGCCGACCAGGTGCGGCTCGGCGCGGCGCTGGAGGACGCGGAGCTCGTGCAGAAGCTGGCGCAGGCCCAGGCCGAGCTTGGGAGCGCGAGGGCGAACCTCGAGGACGCCCGCGCCGCCCTGACGGTCGCGCAGCGGGAGTTCGAGCGCGCCCAGGCCCTGCGCGAGAAGAAGATCCTCTCGCAGGCCGAGTACGATACGGCCGACGCGCAGTTCAAGGCGGCCAGGGCGAAGCAGGAGGCTGCGGGGGCCCTTGTGGCGCAGAAGGAGGCGGCGGTGAGGAGCGCCCAGGTGCGGCTCTCGGACACGCAGAAGGGCGCCCGCGAGGCCGAGCTGCGCCACGCCACGGCGCTGGCTCAGCAGAAGGAGGCAGCCTACAAGACGGCGCTGGTGCGCCTGTCGGAGACCCAGAAGGGCGCGCGCGCCGCCGAGCTGGCCCTGGCCCGCGCCCAGGTGGCGAACAAGGAGGCGGCGCTCAAGGCCGCCGTCGTGCGCTTGGCCTACACGCAGATCAAGGCGCCCGCGGGGGGCGACGGCCAGGGGGCGCAAGTCGTCGGCGAGCGCTTCGTGGACGAGGGGGCGATGCTCAAGGCCAACGACGCCATCGTCTCGGTCCTCGACATCAGCGCGCTGAAGGCCCTGGTCTATGTGGCCGAGCGCGACTACGCGAAGGTGCGGGTCGGTCAGGACGTGGCGGTCACGACCGACGGCGTGCCGGGGCGGACCTTTGCGGGCGAGGTGGTGCGTGTGGCGCCGATGCTGCGGGAGTCGTCGCGCCAGGCCCTGGTGGAGATCGAGGTGCCCAACCCCGAGCGTCTGCTGAGGCCCGGGATGTTTATCCGGGCCGAGATCGAGCTGGAGCGCCACGCAGACGCCACGGCGGTGCCGCGCGACGCCATCGTGAAGCGCAACGGCCAGCAGGGGGTGTTCGTGGCCGAGGGTGCCCCCGAGCCCAAGGCCGCCTTCGTCCCCATCACGCCGGGCATTGAGGACAAGGGCCTCGTCGAGGTGCTCAACCCGCCCAAGGCGCTCGCGGGCGCCGCCGTCGTCACCCTCGGCCACCACCTGCTGGAGGACGGCTCCGCCATCCTCCTCCCGGAGGGGAAAGATGATCTCACGCAGAGGGAGCAGAGGCAGCAGAGAAAAGGCAAAGAGGCTGCCGTGCCCCCGAAATCGCAAATCGGAAACCGCAAATCGGAAATGAAATAATGTCCCTCTCCCGCGCCGCCATCCACCGCCCCGTCTTCACCTCGATGGTCACGCTCATCGTGCTCATCCTGGGCGGGGTGTCGCTGTCGCGCCTGCCCGTGGACCTGATGCCGGACATCACGATGCCAACGCTGAGCGTGCGGACGACGTATGAGAACGCCAGCCCGCAGGAGATGGAGGAGCTGGTCACGCGGCCGATCGAGGAGGCGATGAGCGCGGTGCCCGGCGTGGACGAGTTGACCTCCACCTCCGCCGAGGGGGTGAGCAACGTGCGCGTGACGTTCACGTGGGGGACCGATCTGGACGTGGCGGCGAACGACATGCGGGACCGCCTGGACCGCGTGATCCCCCGGCTGCCCGAGAACGCGGACCGCCCGGTGCTCCGCAAGTTCGACCTCGCGGCCTTCCCCATCCTCATCCTGGGCGCCTCCAGCAAGCTCGACCCCGTGCAGATGCGGCGGATCATTGACGACCAGATCAAGTACCGCATGGAGCGCGTGCCCGGCGTCGCGTCCCTCGACGTCTTTGGCGGGCACGAGCGCGAGATACACGTGAACCTTGACCTGGACAAGGTGAAGGCCCTGGGCCTGCCGCTCGACCTGGTGTTGAGCCGCGTGCGGACGGGCAACGTGACGCTGCCGGCCGGGCAGATCGAGCGGGGCAACTACGACATCACCATCCGCACCCTCGGCGAGTACACAAGCATCGAGGAGCTGCGCGACACGGTGGTCGCCATGCGCGAGGGCGCGCCCGTGACGTTTGGCGACATCGCCGACGTGGAGGACTCCTGGCTGCGCGTGCGCCAGCTCGTGACCGTGAACGGCGAACCAGGCGTGCGCCTGGCCGTCTACAAGCAGTCGGGCACCAACACCGTCGAGGTGGCCCGGCGGGCCCTCGCGGAGCTGGAGCAGATCGGCCATGACTTTCCGCAGATTCGCATCGTGCCGATCATTGACACGTCCGACTACATCAAGCGCTCGATCTCGAGCGTGGGCGACTCGGCGCTCTACGGCGGCGCGCTGGCCGTGCTCATCCTGCTGTTCTTCCTCCGCAACATCCGCAGCACCCTGGTCATCTCCATCGCCATCCCCGTCTCCGTCATCGCCACGTTCGTCCTGATGTACTTCTACGGGTTCACGCTCAACATCATGACCCTTGGCGGGCTGGCGCTGGGGGTGGGCATGCTGGTGGACAACTCGATCGTGGTGCTGGAGAACATCTACCGCCTGCGCGAGGGTGGGCTTGGGCCGCAGGAGGCGGCCGTGGCCGGCAGCGAGGAGGTCGTCGCCGCCATCGTGGCCAGCACGCTCACCACCGTGGTCGTCTTCCTGCCGCTTATCTTCGTGCGCGGCATGGCGGGGGTGATGTTCAAGCAGCTCGCCATGGTCATCGGCTTCGCGCTCCTGTGCTCGATGGCGGCAGCGATGGCCCTGGTGCCGATGCTGGCGGCGCGGATTCTCGGGGCCGGGCCGCTGCACGAGGGGCCGCGCGGCTCGGTGCGCGGCTGGGCCTTCCGAGCGATCGGGCGCTTCCTCGGCGGCTTGGACGACGGCTACCCGAGGCTGCTCCACCTCGCCCTTGGGCACCGCCTCGCCGTCGTGGCCCTCACGCTCGCCGCCCTGGCCGGTTGCCTCTTGCTCGCGCGCTTCATCGGCGTGGAGCTGATGCCTGCGACCGACGAGAGCGAGGTCCGCCTCGATGTGGAGATGGAGACGGGCACGCGGGTGCAGAAGACGATGGAGCTCCTGGGGCGGTTCGAGAAGGTCGTGCGCGACAACGTGCCGGAGACCAAGAGCATCATTTCGTGGAGCGGCGGCTCGCCCTTCCGGGTGGCGGGGGGCCACCTTGGCGAGATGCGCATCGCGCTGGTGCCTCGCGCGCAGCGCGAGCGCTCGAGCGAGGAGGTGGCCAATGCGCTGCGTGGCAAGCTGAGGAACATCCCCGGCGGGACCATCCGCGTGCGGGCCGGCCAGGGGCTGTTCATCCTGCGCATGGCCGCTGGCGGCAGCGACAACATCCAGGTGGAGATCTACGGCCACGACTTCGCCACCGCCGAGGAGCTGGCCAGGCGGGTGAGGGCCGAGGTCGAGCAGGTGCCGGGGATCACCGACGTGAAGCTGAGCCGCGAGGCGGGCAGCCCCGAGGAGCTGATGGTGATTGACCGCCGCAAGGCGGCCGACCTGGGGCTCACCGTGCAGCAGATCGCCGAGGCGTTCGAGACCTGTGTGGCCGGCACCGAGGCCGGCCACTACCGCGAGGGCGGCGACGAGTTCACCATCCGCGTCAAGGTCAAGGACGCCGAGCGGCTCTCCATCCCCGAAATCCTCGACCTCACGCTCACCAACGCCGCCGGGCAGCCGGTGGTGCTGCGCAACGTCGTGAGCCCCCAGCCCCGCGTCGGCCCCACCCTCATCGAGCGCAAGAACCAGGAGCGGGTCCTCGTCGTCCTCGCCAACATCAGCGGGCGCGACATGGGCTCCGTCATCGCCGACATCCGCGAGCGCCTCAAGAGCCTGCCCGTGCCCCGCGGCTTCCTCATCAGCTTCGGCGGAGACTACGAGGAGCAGCAGGAGGCCTTCAGCGAGTTGGCCCTCAGCCTCGGCCTCTCCCTCGTGCTCGTCTACATGGTCATGGCCTGCCAATACGAATCCCTGCGCGACCCCTTCGTCGTCATGTTCTCCGTCCCAATCGCCGCCATCGGCGTCATCCTTGTGCTCTTCCTCACCGACACCACCTTCAACATGCAGTCCTTCATCGGCTGCATCATGCTCGGCGGAATCGTGGTGAACAATGCGATCCTGCTGGTGGACCACACGAACCTGTTGCGTCGGCGCGACAGGATGCCCCTGCGCGAGGCCATCGAGGAGGCCGGCCGCCGCCGCCTGCGGCCCATCCTGATGACCATGCTCACCACGGTCCTCGCCCTCGTGCCTCTGGCGCTGGGGCTGGGCGAGGGCGGCGAGGCCCAGGCACCCATGGCCCGCGTCGTCATCGGCGGACTCCTCAGCTCCTCGCTCATCACCCTGGTCTTCGTCCCCGTCCTCTACTCCCTCTTCGAGGGCTTGCGACTGAAGAGAAAGGCCGCACCGGACGTCGAGAAAGCACAGGCGGCGCCCTTCCACCCGCCAGGCGTCGAGGGTGAGGGGATACTCGAGGGCGAGCGATAGCCGCGCTTGCAGCAAGAGCGGCGCCAGAGCGGTCAAGGATCATGGGGGGGCGGCCCAGGCCAGGCGAACGGAATCACTGCAATGAAGCGCGCGATCGCCATCCTGACCATCGTGGGCATCCTCGGCGGCGTGGGCGGCTACTACTACCTGAGCACGCGCCAGGCCCTTGCCAGGGCCAACGGCCCCAAGGCGCCCACCGCGGCCGTCGAGCGCGGCGCCATCCGCCTCGCCGTCGCCTCCACAGGGCGCGTGGTCGCCAACCTGGAGGTGGACATCAAGTGCAAGGCGAGCGGGGAGGTCGTCAAGCTGCCCTTTGACGTCAGCGACGCCGTCAGGAAGGGCGAGCTGCTCGTCGAGCTGGACCCGGTGGATGAGGAGCGGCGCGTGAAGCTGGCCGAGGCCGACCTCGCGGCCGCAGTGGCGAGGCACGAGGCGGCGAAGCAGACCCTTCGCGTCGCCGAGCACGACCTCGCGACCGCTGCCGAGGACGCCGCCGTGGCCCTCAAGTCGGCCCAAGCGAAACTCGAGCAGGCGAAGCGGAACCTCGCGGTGGCCGAGCAGAACCTCGTCACCTCCACCCAGCGGGCCGAGGCGGCCCTCAGGTCCGCCCAGGTCAAGGCCCAGGACGCCGCCGACAAGGCGGCGCGTGTGAAGGCCCTCTTCGAGAAGAAGCTCGCCAGCAAGGAGGAGTACGACACGGCAACCACCGCCGAGGCCACCGCCAGGATGGAACTGGCGAACGCCGAGGCAGCCGTCAAGGACCTCGATGCGGCGAAGCTGGCCATCGAGGTCAGGCGCCAGGACGTGGTCCTGGCCGAGGCGGCCGTCGAGAACGCCAAGATCGCCATCAAGAAGCTCGACGCGGCGAAGCTGGCGCTGGAGGTGAAACGCCAAGACGTAGCGCTGGCCGCGGCGCAGGTGGACTCCAGCCGCATCGGCCTAGCCCTCGCCCAGCGCAGCCGCGACGACACGAGGGTGATGGCCCCCATGGACGGGGTTGTGAGCGACCGCAAGGTGCAGATCGGCCAGATCATCTCCTCAGCCATCAGCAACGTCGGGGGCGGGACGACGGTCCTGACCCTTGCCGACCTCTCGCGCATCTTCGTCCTGGCCACGGTGGACGAGAGCGACATCGGCGGGGTGAAAGAGGGGCAGAGCGTGACGGTGACGGCCGACGCCTTTCCCGGCAAGCGGTTCCCTGGCAAAGTCGTCCGCATCGCCCCCAAGGGGGTCAACTCATCCAACGTCGTGACCTTCGAGGTGAAGATCGAGGTCCTCGGCCCAAACAAGGGCCTCCTGAAGCCAGAGATGACCGCCAACGTGGAAATCCTCATCGAGGAGAAGGGGGACGTCCTCCTCGTCCCCACCGAGGCGATCACCCGCAGGATGGGCGAGCGCATCGCCGTGGTAGTGAGGCCGGACGGCACGGCCCAGGAGCGGGTAGTGGAGGTGGGCATCCAGGACGGCACCCGGGTGGAGGTCACCAAGGGCCTCAGCGAGGGGGAGACGGTGCAGGTGCGCAAGAGCGAGGCCGACAGCGCCTGGCGCAAGGACCGCGCGCAGGCCCCGCGCAACCCCCTCATGCCCGCGCCGCCGAGGGCACGGCGATGATCGAGGCAGAGGGACTGGTCAAGACCTACTCGGTCGGCGGCAGCGTCATCCGGGCGCTCGACGGCGTGAGCCTGCGGGTCGAGGCGGGCGAGATGGTCGCCGTCACCGGCCCCTCCGGCAGCGGGAAGTCCACCCTCATGCACGTCCTCGGCTGCCTCGACAGGCCCGACGCCGGCTCCTATATCCTCGCCGGTGAGGACGTCTCAAAGCTCTCCAAGGACCGCCTGGCGGCGATCCGCAACCGCCGCATAGGCTTCGTCTTCCAGACCTTCAACCTCCTGGCGCGCACGAGCGCCCTGGAGAACGTCGAGCTCCCGCTCCTCTACGCCGGCCAGCGGCAGGCCCGCGACCGCGCGCGCGAGGCCCTCCGCGTCGTCGGCCTCGAGGACCGCATGCGCCACGACCCCAGCCAGCTCTCAGGCGGCCAGCGCCAGCGCGTGGCCATCGCGCGCGCCATCGTCACAGACCCCGCCATCGTGCTCGCCGACGAGCCGACCGGCAACCTCGACACCAGGACCGGCGACGAAATCCTCGCCATCTTCGAGGGCCTCAACGCCCAGGGACGCACCATCATCATCGTCACCCACGAGCCCGACGTCGCGCGCCACTGCCGCCGCCAGATCGCCATGCGCGACGGCCGCATCGTGGATGGGAACTGAGCGCCACGGAGATGCTCCGCGCTTTCGCGCGAAAGCGCGGAACACGATGGCCCATCCGCGGTGGCGGATGGGAAAGGGGCTCTGTTCGGAGTGCGGCCTTCAGGCCGCATCCGGGCCGTATCTGCGGATACGGGCTAAAGCCCGCACTACGAGCGGGGCCGGAGCGACAGCTATGCTCTTCTGGACGATCATCAGGACCGCGCTGCGGGCGCTCATCGCCCACAAGCTCCGCGCCTTCCTCGCCATGCTCGGCATCATCATTGGCGTGGGAGCGGTCATAGCCATGCTTGCCATTGGCGCCGGGGCACGCCAGAGCATCCTGGCCCGCGTGACCGCGATGGGCACCGACCTGCTGATCGTGCGGCCCGGCCAGAGCATGTTCGGCGGCGTGATGACCGGCACCGAGGTCACCCTCACCCTCGACGACGCCCGCGCACTCCTCTCCGTCGAGGGCGTCCGCCTCGTCGCCCCAGTCGTCCGAGGCAGGGCGCAGTTCAAGTACTACAACAAGAACTCCAACTCCACCCTCATCGGCACCTCGACCACGTATCTGCCCATCCGCGGCTTCGAGATCGAGCGCGGCAGGGCCTTCACCGAGGCCGAGGTGGACCGCCAGGCCCGCGTGGCCATCCTCGGCCCGAACACCGTCGAGGACCTCTTCGGCCAGGCCGACCCGCTTGGCGAAACGGTGAAGATCAAGGGGATCAACTTCCGCGTCATAGGCGTCACCAAGGCCAAGGGCGACGCTGGCCCCTTCAACCCCGACGACCAGGCCATAGTCCCTTACACAACTGCGATGAAGCAGGTCTTCGGCCGCACCCGCGCGAACGTGGACGAGGTGGACATCAAGGCGGAGGAGGGCCACGACGTCGAGCGCGTCATCGAGGCAGCCACAGCGCTCCTGCGACGGCGCCACCGCATCGCGGAGGGGGCGTCCAGCGACTTCAATATCCACAACCAGGCCGAAATGATCGAGGCATTCACCGCCATGAGCCGCACGCTCACGATGCTCCTCGGCAGCATCGCCAGCATCTCGCTCCTGGTCGGCGGCATCGGGATCATGAATATCATGCTCGTCAGCGTCACCGAGCGCACCCGCGAGATCGGCATCCGCAAGGCCATCGGCGCGCGCGACCGCGACGTCCTCCGCCAGTTTCTCATCGAGGCCGTCGTGATGAGCGGCGTGGGCGGCCTGCTCGGCGCGGCTGCCGGCATCGGCGTCGCAAAGCTCATCGGCTCCTTCACCAACTTCAACACCAGCGTCGAGTCCTTCAGCGTCGCCCTCGCGCTGTCGTTCTCCGCCGCCGTCGGCATCTTCTTCGGCTACTACCCCGCCTGGCGCGCTGCCAGGCTCAACCCAATTGAGGCCCTGCGCTATGAATAGACGAGTCCTCGCCCTCGTGGCCAGCTCCTGCCTCCTCCCAGCCTGCCCGGGCTGCTGGTGGTCGGCCAAGCTCCCGCCCCTGCCGCCCGGCGACTCCTATGCCGATCCCAGAGCCTCCCAGGGTCTCAGTGACCTCGGAAGCCTGGCAGGGGGGGCCGAGAAGAAGCCGGCCGCGCCCGAAACCGCAAGTCGCGAATCGCAAATCGCCAGTCCTCAAACCCTCGAGCTCGACATCCGCGACGCCATTCTCATGGCCCTCGAGAGCAACCAGGAGCTCCGCGTCGAGCGCCTCAACCCTCGGATCATCCAGACGTTTGAGGACGAGGAGCGCGCGGCCTTCGACCCGCTGCTGACGGCAGCGGTCTCCGGCGGCCGCACCAACAGCCAGCGCCAGGCGCCCGGCGGAGGCGGGACCCAGACCTCCGCCACCAACACCTTCAGCGGCTCGATCGGCGCTGAGCAGTTCCTCCCGACCGGCACCACCATCGAGGCCTCCGCCACCTCCACCCTCACCGACTCCTCCATCCACACAAGCAAGTTCGCCGCCACCCGCCTCGGCCTCAGCGTCACCCAGGCCCTCCTGCGCGGCTTCGGCGTCGCCGTCAACCTCGCCAGCCTGCGCCAGGCGCGCCTCGACACCCTGGCCTCCCACTACGAGCTGCGCGCCTTCGCCGAGACGCTCGTGGCCGACGTGGAGAAGACCTACTGGGACTGCGCCCTGGCCGAGCGGCAGATCGAAATCGTCACCCAATCGCTCGCCCTGGCCGAGCAGCAGCTCGCCGAGACCGAGGAGCGCATCCGCATCGGCAAGCTCGCCGACACCGAGCGCGCGGCCGCCCAGGCCGAGGTGGCCTCGCGCCGCGAGGCCCTCATCCAGGCTCGCGGCGCCCTCGCCACGGCGCGCCTCCGCCTCCTGCGCCTCCTCAACCCCTCCCAGGCCCCTCGGCAGGCCCAGGGCGCCGCGAACCTGGAGCACGCAGCCGGCTTCTGGACCCGACAGCTCGTCCTGCGCACCCAGCCCATCGTCCCCGAGGGCGGGCTGGACGACGTCGAGAGCCACGCCCAGCTCGCCCTGGCGATGCGGCCCGACCTCGCCGAGGCCAGGCTCCGCATCCGCCAGGGCGACCTCGAGCTCGTCAAGACCCGCAACGGCCTGCTCCCCAAGCTCGACCTCTTCATGACCCTGGGCAAGAGCGGCTACGCCGACTCCTTCGGCGGCTCGGTGCGCGACCTGGATGGCGAGAGCTACGACGCCCTCGTCGGCGCCTCTCTTGAGTTCCCCATCCTCAACCGCGCCGCGCGGGCGCGCCACCAGCGCGCCACGCTCACCCGCGAGCAGCTCGACGAGGCCCTGGCCAACCTCGCCCAGCTCGCCCAGCTCGACGTCCGCACCGCCTACATCGAGGTCACTCGCGCCCGCGAGCAGGTCGCCGCCACCGCCGCCACGCGCTCCTTCCGCGAGGAGGCCCTGCGGGCCGAGACCGAGAAGTTCCGCGTAGGAAAGTCCACGACCCTCCTCGTCGCACAGGCCCAGCGCGACCTCGTCCAGAGCCAGATCGCCGAGGTCCAAGCCGTCGTCAGCCTCCTCAAGGGGCTGGTGGACCTCTACCGCCTTGAGGGCTCGCTGCTGGAGCGCCGCGGCATCACCGCGCCGGGAAGATGACCGCCATCCCCCGCGAATCGCCACGAATGGGCCGGGGGCCACAACCTGAGCCAGCGAACAGCGCAACCCAAACCAGGCGGTTGACTCCCGCCCGTCCCGGCGTTACCATGCGCAGAGCGCAGCGGGACCGGGAAGCCAAGATGAAGACTTCGCCACGTGCCGGTTGCTGGGCACTGCGTCTGGAGGCCCTCGAGCCGAGAGTGCTCCTGGCCGTGCCCGCCCTCGATGCCGGGCTCCTCGCCTTCCTCGACCAGCAGGCAGAGCAGTTCGACGGCCCCGCCGCCGTCTACACCGAGGCCGACGCCGGCGGCAATCTCTACGCCCCCTCGGGCCTGATGAACACCACGACGAGCGGCGTCCTCGCGCTCGACCCCGCCTCAGGCGAGCAGGTGGACAGCGGCCAGACAGCGCTCAAGGTGGCCTGGACGGGGACGCCCGGGGACGACGGCCAGCGCTGGGCGGGCTTCTTCTGCGAGTGGCCGGCCGGCCTCGTGGCCGGCTCCACGCCCCTCGCCCCAGGCTGGGACCTCTCGCAGGCGACCAGTCTCTCCTTCCGCGCCATATCCCCCTCCGGCCCCGAGGGGGTCCAGGTCGGCGTCGGGGCCGCCGCCCTCGACGGCTTCGAGGTCCGCCAATGGATCACCGTCGGCAACGCCTGGCAGACCTTCACCCTCGACCTCACCGGCCGCGACCTCTCGAACCTCAACGCCGGCTTCCTCGTCGCCTTCAACGACGCCCACGACCTCGGCGCCACCGGCGCTATGGTCTACTTCGACGACATCCGCTTCAACGCCCCCTTGGCCCCAGAGCCGGGGGCGGCTGTGCCACATCGGCTCATCCAGAGCTATACGTGGGCGGACAACGCCACGCCCGCCGACGCCACGGTCTATCGCAACACCGCCTACACCTACGACAACGCCCTCGCCGCCCTCGCCTACATGGCCGCCGGCCAGTGGCAGCGCGCCGGCGAGCTCGTGGACGCCTTCCACTGGCTCCTCCACCACGAACAGATTGACCCTGGGCTGGAGGGCTACGTGGGGCCCGACCAGGCATTCCTGCGCAGCGGTTACCGCTGCGGCCCCATCCGCGACCCCGCCACCGACAGGCCCCGCGAGGCCGGCTGGACCGACGCCAGCGGCCTCTGGCACTCCACCGCGCGCTCCATCACCACCGGCAACAACGCCTGGGCGATGATCGCGCTCCTCAACTACTACGCCCACTCAGGCGACGCGGCCTATCTCGACGATGCCCGTCTCATCGGCAACTGGCTTCACGCCAACTGGCACGACGCGGCCAACGGCGGCTACCTGATGGGCCTGGGCATGAGCGGCCTCCCTCAGCCCTGGCCCGGCAAGCCCAAGAGCACCGAGCACAACCTCGACGTGGCCGCCGCCTTCGCACTCCTCGCCGCCGCCTACGACGCCCTCGGCGACACCGCGGCGCGCGACCTCTGGCAGGCACGCGCCGACGACGCCGCCAGCTTTGCCCTGGCCATGCACCTCCCCGCCGACGGCCGCTTCCGCATCGGCACCACCCCCGACGGCGTTACCCCCGACGACTCGGTCCTCGCGCTCGACGTCCAGACCTGGGCCGTCCTCGCCCTCGGTACCGACCCCGCGTGGGCCGGGGCGATAGACTGGACGGCTCCCCTCGCCTGGGCCGAGGCCGCGCTGGGCGCCACCGTCGCCCTCCCAGGCGGCGTCGTGGCCGATGGCTTCGACTTCGGCAAGGCCAGCGGCCAGGCGGGCGAGCCCGACGGCGTGTGGCTCGAGGGCACTGCCCAGATGGCCGCCGCCTACGGCGCCATCGGCCACTGGGCAAGCGCCGACCACTGCCTCTGGCAGCTTGCCCACGTCCAGGCCCTCCACCCCGACGGGGACGGGCAGGGCCTCGTGGCCGCGGGCGCGGACGGCTTGAGCACTGGCTTCGGCGACGCCTACAACGCCCGCCTCCACATCGGCGCCACCGCCTGGGCGCTCCTGGCCAACGCCGCCTACAACCCCTTCGCCGCCGACTATCTCCCCGCCCCGCAGGGGATGAGCCTCGTGGGCGCCGCGCTCCCATCCTGGTGGCACGACGAGTTCGAGGGCCAGGGCGCACGCGAGTCCCTCGACGCACTCGCGGCGACGTGGTCGAACGTCGTGGAGGTCGTGCCGACGTGGTATCAGGCCACGGCGGCCTCGACGGCCATCGCGCCCGATGCGACCAAGACGGCGACCGACGCGGGCGTGCGCGCCATCATCCAGCGCGCCCACGCCGCAGGCCTCCAGGTCCTCCTCAAGCCGCATGTGGACGTGCTCGACGGCACCTGGCGCGGCTACATCGCACCCGCCGACGCCGCGGCGTGGTTCAGCTCCTACCGCGACTTCATCCTCCACTACGCCGCCATCGCCGAGCAGGAGGGCGTGGAGCTCCTCGCCGTGGGCACCGAGCTGGTCAGCCTGAGCGGCGCGGCGCACGCGGCCCATTGGGACGGCGTGCTCGACGCAATCGAGGCCACCTACAGCGGCGAACTGGTCTACGCCGCCAACCACGACGAGTACGAGGACGTGGCCTTCTGGGACCGTCTGGACTACGTGGGGCTGGACGCCTACTTCGACTTCGCCGCCGCCGTGCCCGCGGTGCCGCCGGCCTGCGACGACCTGCGGGCCGCCTGGGACCCCATCGTGGCCGGCTTCACGGCCTGGCTGGCCGCCGAGCGGCCCGACGGCCGCGCGCTCATCACCGAGTTGGGCTACCGCAGCATCGCCGACGCACACGTCCGCCCCTGGGAGTCCTGGCGGGCGGGCACCTACGACGGCGACGCCCAGGCCGCCTGCTACCGCGCCGCGCTCGAGGCCTGGAGCGGCCACCCCTGGCTGGTGGGCGTGGTCTTTTGGACGTGGCCGACCGACCTCACGCGCGACATCCCGACGAATGTGGGCAACACGGGCTACAGCCCCTACAACAAGCCCGCCGAGGCCGTGCTGCGCGAGTTTGCAATGCGCGCCAGGGGCGGCGGGGTCTCGGAGCCCCTGCCCGACGTCGCCCGCGACGCCTCGGAGCTGAGCTGGAACTTCCCCCTCGATGGCGTCTTTGCCGGCTTCACCCCGGTCTGTTACTCTGTCGCGGTCAGCCCGGGCGGCCTGACGGCTGAGGTGGCCGGCTCCACGCTCACCATCGCCTCAGCCGTCCACCGCACCGGGGCCTGGAGCGTGGAGGTGACGGCGCGCGACGCTGGGGGCCGCGAGCTTACCGACGAGTTCCTCCTGGTTCTCACAGACGACGCGGGCGGCGCCGACCGCGTGGTGTGGGACCTGGCGGCCAACGGCGCCGGCGAGCTGCTAGTCGTCTGGTCCGACGGCGTGTGGGTCGAGGGCACGGGCCGCTTCGCGCGCGAGGTGCGGGGCCAGCGGTTCGGCGCAGGCGGCGAGCCGCTGGGCCCGCCGACCGTTCTCGCCACGAGCACGACGCAGTGGTTCAGCGATGTTCACGCGGCGCTCAGCGACGCCGGCACCTTCGCCGTCGCGGGGCTTGTGGCCCCCACGCGGGGGGCGGCTGCCGTCTGGCCCTTCGACTCCACCACCATCCTCACCCCCAACGCAGCCTGGGTGCAGTTCTTCCGCGCCGATGGCCGGCCGATGGGCGGCCGCCTGACCGTCTCGGCCTGGCAGGACGCCCAGCTAAACAACCTCGACCTGGCAATGGACGCGGCCGGGAACGCCGTGGTGGTGTGGGACCAGCGGTTCGGCGCGGCGGACAAGGACGTCGCCTGCCGGCTCTACCGGGCCAACGGGCTGCCGGCGACCGGCAGGCTCATCGTTGGCGGCCAGGCGGGGGACCAGCGGGACCCTTCCGTGGCTTTCACGAGCGACGGCGGCTTCGTGGTGGCGTGGAGCGAGTGGGCGGGAGGCGGCCCCTGGCGCGTCGTGGCCCAACGCTACAGCGCCCGCGGGGTCAGGGTCGGGAACAAGTTTCAGGCCCTGGCCACAGATTTCGGCGAGCGGCCGGCGCCCCTGGTGGCCGCGGGGGCGCCGGGCTTTGTCGTGGCCGCGGGCGCGCAGGCGCAGCGCTTCGATGCCGCGGGCCTGCCCGTCGGGGGCGTGCTCGAGTTCGCCCACGCCGTCCGCAGCCTGGATGGCGACGCCTCTGGCTATCTGCTGGTGAACGGCGACCTCTACGGCCCCGAGGGCGCCCTGATGGCGTCCCTGGCCGTGGGGGATGAGTGGCTGGCGGCTCGGCTGAGCGAGCAGGGGCGCGTGGCGGCCCTTTACGCAATCGGCAACCAGGCCGTCGCGCGGCGCTGGGACTCGGCCGGCGCGGTGGAGCCGGGCGGGCTGCTTGCGACTGGGCGGAGCCGCGAGCTGGCCGTGCCGCTGGCCAGGCCCTGGAGCCAGTGGAGCTACACGGAGCCCGACGGCGCCCAGGTGATCCTGGCGGCGTCGAACGCGGCGGGGGAGGCTTGCTTCGAGGGTGCTCGGCTCGCGGTGGCTTACTGGCCGATCGTCCCCGTCGCGCGCGTGAGCGGCGCGGCGACGCTGCGCGCCATCGCTCTCCAGGGCGCGGCGGGCGGCGTGGCCTTCAGGGTGTGGGGCGGCGACGGGTTGGCGACCCTGGGCGAGCTGACGGGCGACGCGGCGCTGGGCTACCTGGCCGCGGGCCGCGTGGACCTGACTGGGGGCGCGGGGATTGCGCTGGCGGGCGGCGGGTCGCTGGCTTCCGCGGTGCTCCACAGCATCGGCGGCGGGGCCGGCGTGGCCGTGGCGGGGAGCCTGAACTACCTGCGGTGCGACGCGGGCCTGACAGGGAGCGTCGAGGCGGCCCGCATCGGGACGCTCGACGTCCGCGGCGGGCTCGCGGGCGCGGTGGTGAGCCAGGGCGAGATAGGGGCGGTCCGCGCCTTCGGGGGCGACATCTCGGACCCGGGCGGCGCCGGCATCCGGGCGGGCGGCCGCATCGGCGCGGTGCAAGTGGTGCGGGGGAGCCTGTGGAGCGATGTGACGAGTCTGGCGGGCAGCGTCGGCAACGTGTCGGCCATCGCGCAATTCGTGGGCGGCGCGTGGGTGGGCGGCGGCATCGGGGGCAGCGTGAGGGCCGGGGGCGACGTGGTGGGGGTCTACGCCTTCGGGGGCGACGTTGCTGGGGGCGTGGCGTCGCTGGGGGGCAGGGTGTTCAGCGTGCGGGCGCAGGCGGCGTATGATTGGGCCACGGGCGCTTACCTGGGCGGAGGCGTAAGCGGCGCGGTGGCGGCGGACGGCGACCTGTATGGCGTGTATGCGATTGGGGGGGACATCACGGGGGGCGTGGCGAGCGCGCGCGGGCGGGTGGACGCTGTGGTGGCGCAGGCGCTCTGGTCGCCGCGGCAGGCGCGGCTGTGGGGCGGAGACATTGAGGGGGTGGTCATTCGGGCCGACGCCGGGCGGGTGGGCCTCGTGAGCGTGGGCGGCCGCTTCTACAACGCCAGCGTCTCGGCGGCCCAGATCGGCAGCGTGCGGGTCGCTGGGCTGATTGAGGAAGAGGCTGGGGACGGGGAGGACGAGCTCCACGCCCTGTCAGGCCGCTTCTTCGTCCGCGACAGGAGTAACTGGCCGGGCCAGTGGGTGGGGCCTGGGGCCGAGGCGCTGCTGGGCGGCGTGCGCTGCTACGTTGGGTGACGCGAGCCGCGAGCGCAAGCGGCGTCCGGCGTGCCGGGGGGCGGGCTGCGCTTCGTTGCCTGGCCCCTCCGACAGATTCTTCGCTCTGTTTCACTCCGGTCAGAAAGACAGCCTGTGGGGGCGGCCGCGCGGCAGGTCTTTCAGGGCTGCCTTTGTCGGATGCGGTCGAGGGTCTTGTTGATTTCGTCCTTCTCGGGGATGTCGGGGTCGAGCTTGAGGGCCTGGAGGAGGTGTCGAGCGGCGCTGGCGCGGAGGTTTTTTCGGAAGTTGATCATGCCGAGGTGGTAGTGGACTTCGGCGGAGCCTGGCATGCCCTCGATGGCCTGGTGGGCGAGCTCGAGGGCCTTGTCGTAGCGCTCGGTGAGGTAGTGGATCCAGGCGAGGGTGTCGCGGATGGCGGCGCCGGGAGCGCTGTCGGCGGAGGTGAGGCCGGCGGCCTTGGTGACCATTTCTTCGGCTGTTTTGAGGTCTTTGGTTTCGGTGGCGTGGATCCAGCCGAGGTTGTTGAGTGCGATGGCGTTGTTGGGGTCGAGCTTGAGGACGCGGCGGTAGAGTTCGGCGGCGTCCTGGATTTTTTTCTGGCGCTGGAGGATGGTGGCGAGGGTGAGCTGGATACCGGTGTCGTCGGGGCGCCTTTTTAGGAGGGTGCGGTAGGCGGCGGCTGCGGCGTCGAAGTTTTTGTCGGCGATGTGGTGTCGGGCGAGGCTCTGGAGGGCGGGTTCGTAGTCGGGGTTGGTGGCAAGCATGCGCTGATAGGTTTCGATGCACTTGGGCCTGTCGCCGAGTCGCTCGTGGACGCCTGCGAGGAGTTGTAGGACGGCGAGGTTGTTGGGGAGGGATTTCACGAGGCGCTCGTAGGTGTCGCGTGCGAGGGTTAGCCAGTTGGCGTCGGCGTAGAGGGCGGCCTGGTTGAGGGCGTTGGCGGCGAGGCGTGCGGCGTCGCCGCCGGTGGAGAGGTGGTCAATGAGGGCGCGGCAGGCGGTGGCGAGGTCGGCGGTGAGTTCTGCGGCGTCAATGGTCTTGCGGGCTTCGGTGGGCTTTCCTGCGGCGACCTGTGCGAAGGCCAGGAAGGTGGCGAGGCGGGCGTTTCTTGGGGCCTGCTCGATGGCGCGGTTGAAGGCCTCGAGGGCGCCTGGGAGCTGGCCGCGGAGCTGGAGGATGGTGCCGCGGGTGAGGAGGAGTGCGGTGTCGTCCTTGCGGATGGCGAGGGCGCGGTCGGCCAGCTCGAGGGCGGCGTCGAGCTTGTCCTTGTGGACGTAGAGGACGGCGAGGTCGAAGGCGCCGGGCAGTTCGGCGGGTGCGCCGCGGAGCATGGTTTCGAGCTCGACTTGGGCCTTGTCTACCTCGCCGAGGCGCTTGTAGCAGGCGACGAGGGCGGCTTGGGCTGGGATGAGGTTGGGGGTCTGCTTGAGGATTTCGCCGAGCTGTTCGATGGCCCGCGCGCGTTCGCCGGACTCGAAGAGTGCTTGGGCGATGCCGATGCGTGCGCGGAAGTCGTTGGGGCGGTCCTTGAGCACTTGGGTGTATTCGGCGATGGCCTCGTCGTACTTGCGGCGGACGAGGTGGATGGCGGCGAGCTCGAAGCGGACTTCGGTGGCGGAGGGGTTGACCTCGGCGGCCTGCTCGCAGAACTGGAGTGCGAGGTCGAGGCGGCCGGCGTCGCGGTAGCCGCGGGCGAGGGCGATGAGGGCTGGGGAGAAGGTGGAGTCGATCTCGACGGCCTCGCGGAACTCTTTGATGGCGGCCTGGATGTCGCCCTTCTGGCGGAGGGCTTCGCCGAGGCCCATGCGGGCGTAGATGCTCTTTGGGTTGGCGGCGACGGCGTCCTTGTATTGGGCGATGGCCTTGTCAATCTTGCCGTCGAGCAGGTCGAGTTCGGCGAGCTGGATGTAGGGCAGGTCGCCCTTGGCCAGGGTCTTGCTCTCGGTGAGGCGGCGGAGGGTTTCGCGGGCCTTGTCGAGCCGGCGCTCGGCGAGCTGGCTGGCGGCGATGAGGGCGAGGGCGCGGTGGTTTTCGGGTTCGATCTTGAGGGCCTTCTCTGCCTCGGCGGTGGCGAGGTCGTACTGGGCAAGGCGCAGGTAGTAGGCGCCGAGCTGGAGCCTGGGCTCGACGCTCTTGGGCTCGGTTTCGGCGGCGAGCTCGAGCTCGGCGCGGGCCTCCTTGAACTGGCCGATCTCGACCAGGCGCTTGCCGAGGCGGATGCGGTGGCGGTAGTCCTTTGGCGCGATCTCCACGAGCCGCTTGAGCGTGGCTATCTCCTTCTCGCGCTTGCCGGTCGCCAGGTAGACGTTGGCCAGGACGGTGTAGGCGAAGGTGTTGTCGGGCGCGAGCTTGACGAGGAGGTTGCAGTGTTCCTCGGCCTGGTCGTGCCAGCCTCTGGCGCCGAAGAAGATGATGCGGGTGAGGGCGTCGGCGACGGCGCGCGACTTGGCCTTGTCCTCGGCGAAGTTCTCGACGAAGTTCTTGTAGGCGTCGGTGACGAGCTCGGGCAGGAAGGTGGCGGAGCGGGTCAGGGTGCGCGCGTTGGCCGCGTCGCCCTGGCCGAGGTAGATGTTGAGCATCTGGAGGGTAATGAGGGGGTCTTTGGGCTTCTGGGTGTCGGCCTGGGAGATGCTGGCGAGGGCGCCGCGGTAGTCGCCGCGTAGCTGGAGGGCGGCGGCAACGCCTGCGAGGGAGGAGGTGGTGGCCACGTCGTTCTGGACGGCCTTTTCGAAGAGCTTGGTGGCCTCGTCGTAGCGGCCGAGGTAGACCTGGATGACGGCGGCCTCGTAGCCTGGGGCGAACTTCGGGTTCTCCTTGATGGCGGCCTCGAGCTCGGCGAGGGCCGCCGACCAGTTCTGGTCGGCGATGTAGAGGCGTGCGAGGAACACGCGCGCGTCGAGCTGCTTGGCGTCAATCGCCAGGGCCGCCTTGGCCGCCTCGATGGCCTTGGCCTTCTCCTGGCGGGCCAGGTAGAGCTCGGCCATGTGGAGGTGGACTGTGGCCCGCTCGGCCTCGATCTTGAGGAGCGGGGTGAGCTCGGACTCGGCCTTGTCGAACTTGCGCTGGAGCATGTAGAGGCGGGCCAGGGAGTAGCGGGCCTTCGTTTGGGTGGGGTCCTCCTCGATGCAGCGCTGGTACTGCTCCTGGGCGAGGTCGAACTCGCGGAGCTGGATGTGGACGGCGGCGAGGTTCATGCGGGCGCCTGGGTGGCGGCCGCGCAGGCGCAGGACGTGTTCGAACTCGGCCTTGGCGCCGTCGTAGCGTTGGCGCCGCATGTAGGCGAGGCCGAGGAGGAAGTGGACGTCTACGTTCTTCGGCTCGACCTCGAGGGCCTTGCGGCAGTGCTCCACCGCCTCGTCTACCTGGCCCTTGGCGAGCTTGATGCCGGCGAGCACCTGGTGGGCCCTGGCCGCCTCCTTGTCGAGCTCGAGCATCTTGGCGAACATGCCCTCGGCGCGCTCGTGCTCGCCCTTGTGGAGGTAGGCGATGCCGAGCAGGCGGTAGACCTCGACGTTTTTGGAGTCGAAGTGCAGCGCGTCCACCAGGGTGGTGATGGCACCGTCGGGGTAGCCATTCTGGAGGTGGGCGCTGGCGAGCACGAGGCGGGCGGTAGTGAAGCGCGGGTCGAGCTTGACGACGGTGTTGAGCTCCTCGATGGCCTCTGGGAGCTTCTCCTTGAGGAGCAGGCAGCGCGCGAGCCAGAAGTGGCTGGGGATGTGCTTGGGCATGCCGGCGGCGGCGATCTGGAGCTCTTGGACGGCGGTGTCGAGCTTCTTGAGCTGCATGTAGACGCAGCCGCGGATGAAGTTGGCGTAGGGGAGGCGGTTGGTGAGGCGGAGCGCCTCGTTGGCGTCGGCGAGGGCTTCCTCGTACTTCTGGAGGTCGAGCTGGATTTCGGCGCGGCGGAGCATGGCCTCGATGTGGGTCTTCTTCTCGGTGAGGATTTCGGTGAGGACCTTGATCGCGCCCTCGTTGTCGCCGTTGACGCGGCGGATCTGGGCCACGATGAGCTTTGGCTCGTGGAGCTGGGGGTTGATCTTGAGGACCTCGTTGCAGCGGCGCTCGGCGTCCTTGAAGCGCCGCAGCCCGAAGAGGATGCGGATGCGGTCGAGGTGGGTCGAGATGTCGTTGGGGTCAATCTCCAGCACCTTCTCGCAGTGGGCGAGGGCCTCCTCGTACATGTCGCGCTCTTTCTCGGGCTGCTGCGCGTCGCGGAAGATGTCGGCCTTGTGCTTGGCGAGGCGCACGAGGAGCTCGTAGCTCTCCTTCATCTTCGGCTGGCGCTGGAGGAGGGTCTTGGCGGCGCTCTCGGCCTTCTCGAGGTGGTCGCGGGCGCGCTCGAGCTCGCCCTTGCCGCGCTCGCGCGAGTCGAGCTCCAGGTAGGCGCTCGCCAGCTCGTTGTAGCCGTCCTCGCTGTCGGGCAGGGCCTGGACGGCTTGGGTGAGGTTTTCGACGGCTTTCTCCCACTCGGACTTTCTGGCGTAAGCCTTTCCTGCCCACAGCAGGGCCTCGCCGTTGCGCGGGTTGCGCCGCAGGGCGATGCGCAGCTCGTTGAGGGCCTCCTCGTATTGGCCGCTCTTGTAGAAGATGCGGGCGCGCGAGACGTTGGGGTCGTCGCGCCCCTCTCCCGCCCGCGAGGGGGCCGGGAGGCCGATGGCGAGCGCCACCGCGCAGGCCACGAGGCCCTGGCTAAGGAGACCACTGTGACGGCTGCTGTGCATTCGCAACTCTCCTCTCAAGTCAAGGCATTGCGGATTGCGGCTTGCGCACTGTGGGACCCGAAACGCCGGACGCTTTGGGCTTCCTGGGCTCAGTCTTCGGCGTCTTCTTCGCTGGTTTCCTCGCGCAGGAGGCCGTGGAAGCGCATCTTCTTGAAGAGCGTGGTGCGGTCAATCTGGAGCATGGCAGCGGTGGGCTGGCGGCGCCAGTTGTTCTGCCGCAGGGCGCTCTCGATGATCTCGCGCTCGGCGCGCACCAGGGCGTCCTTGAGCGGCAGCCGCTCGGGCTCGCCGCGCGCCGTGATCGTCGCGGGCAGGTCCGCGACGTCTATCGCCCCCTCCTTGCGCAGCACCACGGCGGCCTCGATGGCGTTCTCCAGCTCGCGCACGTTGCCCGGCCAGGCGTAGTTGCGGAGGCAGGCCATGGCCTCGGGGGTGATGCCGGTGACGGGGCAACGGTTCTGCCGCGCGTAGAGGCGCAGGAAGTGCTCGGCCAGCAGCGGGATGTCGCCCACACGCTCCCGCAGGGGGGGCATGTGGATGGGCACGACGTTGACGCGGTAGAAGAGGTCCTTGCGAAACGTGCCGTCCTCCACGCTCGCGCGCAGGTCGTAGTTGGTGGCCAGGATGAAGCGGACGTCGAGGCTGATGGTCTCGGTGCCGCCGACTCGCTCAAACTCGCGCTCCTGGATCGCCCGCAAGAGCTTCACCTGGAGGGCCGGCGAGGCCGTGTTGATCTCGTCCAGGAAGATCGTCCCCCCGTGGGCGAGCTCGAACTTCCCCGTCTTGTCGGAGATGGCGCCGGTGAACGAGCCCTCGACGTGGCCGAACAGCTCGCTCTCCAGGAGCGTTTCGGGCAGGGCGCCGCAGGAGACCTCGACGAAGGGGCCGTTGCGCCGCGAGGAGTTGTAGTGCACCGCACGCGCGATGAGCGTCTTGCCCGTCCCGCTCTCCCCAGTGATCAGCACTGTCGTCTTCGTGTCTGCTATCGCCTCGATGATCTCGAAAATCCGCTTGATCTTGGGGTCCTGGCCGACGAAGTTGGCGAACTTCGGGCGCATGCCCAGCCGCTGCCGCAGATAGCGGTTCTCCTCCCGCAGCCGCTTCTGCTCCATCACCCGCCGCACGATCACCCGCAGGTTCTCGTCCACGATCGGCTTCTGCACGTAGTCGCAGGCGCCCTGCTTGATGGCCTGGACCGCTGTGCCCACCTCCCCGAAGCCGGTGATCAGCACCACCTGGGTCTCGGGATACTTCAGGCTCACCTCGCGCAGGATGTCGAAGCCCGTGACCTCGGGCATGTTGATGTCGGTCAGCACCACGTCGTAGGTGTGCGCGGCGAGGCGGCTGAGGGCCTCGTGGCCGCTGTCGGCAGCGTCCACCTCGTAGCCCTCGGCACGCAGCAGCTCGGTTAGCGACCCGCGGATCAGGAAATCGTCGTCTACCACAAGGACGCTGCCTTGGGCCATATGCCGATCCCTTCCACGTCCCCGATGCGCCCGGGGCTCACCCCCGCACTCCCCGCGGCGACGGGCAGCGCGGGGCCACGCCTATGGCCGACCGGATGCCCCTGATCGGCCGGCGGCCCCAGGGCCAATGCCTCCCGAATCCAGCACCCCTCCCCCTGCGGCGGAGCAGACGCCCGGGCGCCGGCGCCCCGGCTCCCAGGCCTCGGTCCCTCTCCTGTGTCGCCTCTGCCCCGTCTCCGCCAAGCTCTCTGCGGGGTCACATCCTACCACACGGCACCGAGACTGTAAAGGTGGTGCCGCGGCCCGGCTCGCTGACCACCTCGATGCCGCCGCAGAGACGCTCGACGATCTCCCTGCACACGGCCAGCCCAAGCCCCATGCCGCGCCCCGGCGGCTTGGTGGTGAAGAACGGCCTGAAGAGCCGCTTGAGCACCTCCGGCGGCATGCCGCACCCCGTGTCGCTCACCTCCACCACGATGGCCTCCCCGGCCCGCCGCGAGCGAATCGTCAGCACCCCGCCACCAGCCTCCATCGCGTCGTAGGCGTTAGCTATCAGGTTCGTAAAAACCTGGAACAGCCCCGCGCCGCCGGCCACCGGCGGCAGACCCTCGGCCAACTCCAGGACAGTCCGCACCCCGCGCTGCTCGGCCTTGCCCTCCTGAAGCGCCAGGGCCTGGGCCAGGAGCTCATTCACATCGGCAGGCTCGCCACGCCTGGGCGCCGCGCCCCCGGCGCCCGCGCAACGCCCCAGCTCCCCAAGCCCGTCCACGATCCCCGCCAGGCGCTCAAGGCCCTGCTTGGCCGCCAGCAGATAGTGCCGCCGCTGCTCCTCGGTGTGATGGTCCGCCAGGGTGAGCGTGATGAAGCGCAGCGCGCCATCGAGCGGGTTGCGCAGCTCGTGCGCCAGCTTCAAGAGCACCTGGCGATGGGCCTCGAGGGCCGACGCGCGCGCAGCCTCGGCCCCGCCGCCGGCAGCGCTGAGCCGGGCCTCCAGCTCCTCCAGCCGCCGCGCACGGCGCTCCAACTCCTCGAGCCGGCGCAGCAGCACACGGCGCTCGACCGCGAGCCAGGCCGAGCCGTCCTCGCGGGCACAGGAGGACGCCTCCCCGACTGCGGCCCCGCCGCTACCGAAACCATTGCGGGCAGGCTTGGCAGAACGCATCGGACCCCCTGGCAGCCGGGTGCGCCAAGTGTCAACGCCACCACGCCCTTCAGCCATCTCGCGTGGTACCCGCGTTGCAAATTCAGTGCCGCCCCACCCCGCGACACCCCCGCGCAGGACGTAATGATATAGCCTGACGCCACTTGTGTCAAGCCCTATCCCGCCGAAGCCCATGATGCCATGTGTCAACATGGACAGGCCGAATGTACACGTTCGTCAACATGGTGCCTGACGAATCGGCTCAAACGGCGAAGCTGCAAGGATTTATGGGTTTTCCACCCCGGCGGACGCCTGTCCGCTATCCTTGACCGCCCCGCCCCTCGTCGGACTCGGAGGCTGGCGAAGACCGCCCGCCGTAGCGGCTGAGGTCCACGTGGTGCTTCTTGATCAACTCGTAGAAGTGGGCGCGCGACACCTCCGCGGCTTGCGCCGCGCCCGCAACATTGCCGTCGTGGCGCGCCAGCAGCCCCTCGACGTAGCGCTTCTCGAAGACGGCCTTGGCCTGCCGAAAGTTCAGACCGGTGACGTCCTCCCCCGCCCGCGCCGGCTCCCTGACGGGTCGCAGCTCGACCGGCAGATGCTCGGGCCGCACCTCCCCGCCCCCGCTCAGGATCACCGCGCGCTCGATCACGTTCTCCAGCTCCCGCACGTTTCCAGGCCAGTGATAGGCCTCCAGGAGCGCCATCGCATCTTCCGACACCGTGGCCTGCGGCCGGCCGGTCCGCGCCAGCTTCGCCAGGAAATGGCTCACCAGCAGCGAAATGTCCCCCTCCCGCTCGCACAGCGGCGGCAGCACGATCGGGAACACGTTCAGCCGATAAAACAAGTCCTGGCGAAACAGGTTCTTGTCCAAGAGCTCCTTCAGCTCGCGATTCGTCGCCGCCACCACCCGCACGTCCGCATGCACGACCTCGGTCCCCCCCACGCGCCGGAAGGTCCCCGTCTCCAGCACCCGCAACAGCTTCACCTGGAGGTGCACGCTCATCTCGCTGACCTCGTCGAGAAACAGCGTCCCGCCGTCCGCCAGCTTGAACACCCCCTCCTTCCGGGCGATGGCCCCCGTGAACGAGCCCCGCTCGTGCCCGAACAGCTCGCTCTCCAGCAGCGTCTCCGGAATTGCCCCGCAGTGCACGGGGATGAACGGCCCGTCGCGCCGCGAGCTCGTCTGGTGGATCGCCAGGGCCACAAGCTCCTTCCCCGTCCCGCTCGCCCCCTGGATGAGCACCGTCGAACTCGTGTCGGCCACCTTCCTGATCAGCTCGAAGACCGGCCTCATCGCCGGCGAATCCCCCACGATCGTCGGAAAGGTCCCCCGCACCCCCGCCCTCAGCCGGCCCTCCGCCCGCGCACCCGCCCTCGCCGTCGCCCACTCCCCAGACCGCGGCCCCGCCTCCAGGCCCGCCGCCGCCTCCTCCGACGACTCCTCCGCCGCGCGCACCGCACGCTGCGCCGCCCGATGGGCCAGCGACCGCTGGATCACGTGCAGCATCTCGTACAGGTCGAACGGCTTCTTGAAGTAATCATCCGCCCCGCGGCGAATCAGGTCCACCGCCTGCCGCACCGACGAGTAGCCCGTCATCACGATCACCGATGCCTCCGGGTGCCGCGCCCGCACATAGTCCAACACAGCCACCCCATCCACCTCAGGCATCACAATGTCCGTGATCACCACATCGAAAGGCTCCGCCTCCAGCATCACCTGCGCCGCACGCCCGTCCCCAGCCCAACGCACCTCATAGCCCTCCTGCTCCAGGAACGTCATCAGGAAGTCCTGCATGCTCGCATCGTCCTCCACCACCAGAATCCGCGCCTTCGACTCACCCATGCCTCGCACTCCGCATCACCGCGGCCACACGGCCCCCAGCCAAAGAGCCAGGCCGGCCGTCCTCTGGCGTCTTCGCCCGCGGCCAAGGCCGCAGCGCACCCTCTGCCCCTCCACGGCCAATGCGCCCCCTCCACGACGCGGATTATACCACAATCCCCCGCACCCAAAAAGCCCACCCCTCCCCACTCCCTCCCCTACCGAACGTTCCAATACGTTCGGGGGGGTAACGTCCCACCCAGCCGACGTGCCTTCGCCCCTACCCTCCCGAAGGTATTGGAACCTTCGGGAGGGAATGGCCAAGTTCTCCCCTCGCTCCGGAAGCGCCCAACCGCAGACAACGCAAGTGCCTCTTTGACACAACGCGCTTGACTCGTCGGTCTAAGTGCCTATAGTGGTTGGCCCGGTCGTCGCGACACGAGGTCGTCCTTATCCGAGGAGCACACCATGAGGCTGATGCGGAGCACGGCCGCGCGTTTCTTTGTCGCGTTGAGCGTCGCCGCGTTCGCACTCGCCGCGGAAAAGCCGGTGCGCCTGATGGCGGAGGGGGAGGATTTCAGAGTGGCGGCGGGGGAGTGGCGGGTGATGCCGTTCCCCGAGAACTATTATGCCTCGACCTTCGCCATCTGTTTCCTCTCGCGCATGGCGTGTCTGAGCGCGCCGGCGCAAGTTGCCGCGGGCAAGGAGGCGGTGGCGACCCAAGAGGTGACGCTGCCCTACGACGGGGAGTTCCAGGTCTTCGCGCGCTACGAGCAGCCCTACAACTTCTCAGTCGAGTTCACCGTCGAGGTCGAGCAGGGGGGCAAAGCGGTCTACCGCGAGACCTTCGGCCGGCTCGACGACCCGAAGATCTGGGCGTTCAACGGCCACAAGCGCGTGCCGATGGAGCGCTACGGCTGGGGCGGGACCGACAACATCGTGTGGCAGGCCAAGGGCTCGGCGAGGCTCAAGGCCGGCACCGCAACCCTCCGCCTCGTCGCCGGGCCGCAACTCGACGCCGGCAGGCCGCGCGCGATGGCCGCGGAGCGCCACGTGGACGTCCTCTGCCTGACCAACGACGCCGAGGGGCTGGAGGCGCAGAAGAAGACCAGCTACCTCGAGCTCGACGGCTGGCTGGTGCAGGACGGCGACCTGTTCGTCCGCTTCCGCAATCCGCGCGACGGCCTCGGGCCGTGCATCCCAGTCGTCCAGCCCTTCCCTGGCGGACAGCACTCGCCCTACTGGGTCCACGTCCGCGACTGGCCGACGACGCAAGTCCTGAAGAGCGGGCGGCTTGTGAGCGAGACGAAATACCTTCTCACCGGCCCGCGCTCGGTCGCCGTCCGGCCCGACCTCCTCGCCCCGGCCCTCGACCCCGCCAGGTTCAAGACCATCCCCGACGCCGAGTATCTTCAGCCCGGCGACCGCTCGGGCTGGGTGCCCATGGGCCAGGCCCTCGACGCCCTCAACAACAGCCAGTGGTTCCCCGTCGCTAAGTATAAGAACCCCAATGAGAAAGGGCTCGACCTGGAGCTGGAGTTCGCCATCCCCACCCGTCGCGGCCGCCTGGAGACGGTTCGCACCGTGCGGGTGAAGGGGACGCCTGGCTACTACTCGCCCGTGACGTTCGAGGTGCCGGGCAACGTCGCGTCCCGCCCGGTCATCCGCACGCAAATCGAGGCGCTGCAATGGCTTAGGCGCGAGATCGCCCGCTTCCCAGGCAAGGGCTCCGTGCCCAAGCGCCTCCCCGTCTACGGCATAATGGAGTTCAGCGGCGCGACCCGCGAGGACAACGAGCTCGGTCGCCTGGCGACCGAGCTCGCCCTCGCCCTCGGCGACAACACCCTCAGCCCCCTCCGCGGCCCGTGGGCCGAACGCCTCGGCGTCCCCAAGCGCCGCTCCGCCATCGTCGCACACTGGCCGCCGGGGAACCTCGAGGCCTTCAAGAAAACGGTCGAAGACGCCGACGCCAAGGGCACCCTAAGCCACATCGGCATCGTGAGTTACGGCGATGAAATCCACATCCCGCCGGCCAAAGGCGACGACGCGAGGCTCGCCTCCTGGCTCAAGCAGCGCGGCGTCACCCCACCCGCCGAAGCCAAGTTCACCGACGACCCCAACCACCCCCTCTACTACTACTCGCGCCTCTGGGCCACCGAGGAGGGCATCCGCCACTACGCCGACGCCACCCGCTGGCTCGAAGAGCGCGTCGGCAAGGGCATCCTCACAGGGGCCAACTACTCCCCACACGCCAACTACCTCGTGACGGATCTCCAATGGGTGCGGCCATTTAAGATGCGGGCCCTGACCATGCCCTGGTCCGAGGACTACGTCTCCCAAATCCCCGAAGCCAGCGTCCAGATCGTCGGCTACCTCACCTCTGCCTTCCGCTGCGGTGCCAAGTACCACCGCCTCCCCATCCTCATGTACGTGATGCCCCACTACCCCAACAACACGCCCCGCGACTTCCGCCTCTCCTTCTACACCTCCCTCGCCCACGGGGCGACAAAGATCAACTACTTCTGCGCCTCCCCCCTCGCCACAGGCGGCACAGAAAACTATATCTCCACCGAAGGCTTAGACATGTGGCGAGCCGTCCACGACGCCACCCACGAGGCCGGCATCTTCGAGGACTACGTCCTCGACGGCCGCGTCCGACCCGCCCGCGTCGCCCTACTCCTCTCCTCCGTGGACGAAATCCTCACCGGCGACACCAACTTCAAGGGCGCCGTCCACAACGCCGAGCGAAAGGCCCTCTACCTCGCCCTCCGCCACGCCCAGGTCCCCGTTGATTTCCTCACCGAGGACGACGTAACCGACGGCCTGGCAAAGGATTACAGCCTCATCTACCTCACCCAGCAATTCGCCCACTCCAGGGCCATCAAAGCCCTCACCGACTGGGTGCGGGCCGGCGGCACCCTCGTCGCCCTCTGTGGCGGCGGCTACACCAACGAGTTCCGCCAGCCCAACCCCGACGCCGAAGCCCTCTACGGCGCCAAAACCGGCCCCATCCACAAAGACCCCGCCCTCACGCAAATCCTTGCCAAACAAGACCTTCCGCCCTCCAAGCCCCTTGATGTCGCCCGCTGGGGCGACCTCGCCATCGAGGCCATCGCCTGGAAACAAGACCTCGCCCCAACCGACGCCAAGCCCCTCGCCACCTTCGCCGACGGCAAGGTCGCCATCCTCGAAAAAAGCCACGCCAAAGGCCGCGCCGTCCTCTTCGCCTTCCTCCCGGCCCTCGCCTATCTCAAGAGCGGGCTTCCACTTAGGCCCCCCGACCGCGGCGCCACCGACGCCGCCTACGCCCACTACCTCCCCACCACCTGCGACCCCAAGCTCCGCCGCGCCCTCGTGGGCGCCTTCCTCCCCCAAGACTTCCTCCGCCCCGTCGAGTGCTCCGAGACCTTAGTCGAGGCCACCGTTATAGATACGGAGCGACCCGCCCGCCTCGCCGTCCCCCTGATGAACTACACTGGCAAGCCCATCCCCAGGCTCACCGTCAAGATCAACGGCCTGGCCAAGGCCGCTGCGGTCCGCAGTGTTGAGCGGGGCGCCCTGCGGCCAACCTTCACTGGCGGCTCAGCGACCATCACCCTCCCCCTCGACGTCGCCGACATGCTCCTCATTGACCACTGAAAAAAACCGCAAAGTGCGAGCCCCCTCCGCATTTTGCGAGGCCCACTTTCCGCATGCCCCTGGTTCCCTTTCCGCACGACCTCCCCGGGCCCCCAAACTCTGTGAAACCCCTCACAATCCCCGCCCCCGCCGCCCCCCTCGGCCCGCCCCGCCGTCCCTCCGCCCCTGCCCCTCCAGCGCGCTGCCAACCGCCAATCGCGCCAACCGGCGCCAATCCCGACACCCCGCCCCCGGCGCCCCATCGCCCCGGCCCAGCCCGCCAACGACCCGCGGACGCGCGCGACGCTCGATGCCGCTGTGCATCCCGGGCTGGGGCGGCGCGCAGCGGATGGGCGGGGGCGCGGGGTGCGGCGGGGTTGAGGGCGGCTAGAGGTCGTCGCACTCCAAGAGGCCATCGCCCGCCGTCCACGCCGTAGCTCAGCGCCGTGGCGCAGCGCAGTGCCGGAGCGCAGTGCCGCAGAGCTGTCCCGCGTAGCCGTGTCGCACTCACACAGGGGCTGGCGTCCGATGTCGGCCTAGGGGACGGGTTTGGCGGACGCGGCGTGGACGATGTTGGAGAGGGGCGAGGCGTTGCCGGCGTCGTCCTCGGCCCGCAGGGCGATGTAGTGGCCGCGGCCGCGCGGGAGGGGGCCGATGAGGAGCTTTTCGAGGCTGCCGGGAGGGCTGGGGGTGGGGGCGGCGATGCGGTCGCCCTCGGCCCAGCGCTCGAGGGCGTCGGGGCCGTCGAAGGGCACTGAGGAGATGCGCAGGTCGTAGCGGCGGGCCTGGGCGCTGGCCCGGCCCGCCCCGCCCGCCGGGGTCGAGGGGTCGCGGGGAGCGGTCCAGCTCAGGAGCATCTTGCCGCCCTCGGCGGGCGCGAGGAGGAGGTCGGTGACTGCTGCCGGCGGGTCGAGGTCGGTGGCGGCGGGGAAGGCCGGGGGCGGGCGACGCCAGAGGCGGACGTGGCGGAGGAGGCACTCGGTGGCCTTGTCGGCGGGGTCGCAGGGGAAGCGGAGCCAGGGGCCAAGGCCGAGGCGCCCGTCGGGCGAGTGGGCGACCTTGTGGCCGTCGAGGTAGAGGTCGAGGCCGGCTCCGCGGTGCCAGACGAGTGCGATGTGGTGCCACTGGTTGAGCTTCACCTGGGCATCGGGCGCGGCGAGGCGGACGGCTGGCGCGCCGTGGCTGCGGCTGAGGAGCTCGAGGCCCTTGGGTCCGAGCCGCATGACGAAGCCGTGCTGGCCCGGACGCCCGAGGCCTTCAGGGGCTGGGAGGTCTCCGCTTGCGGCGAGGGTGTGGCCCGGGTCGCCGGGCAGTTTGCGGTAGAGGAGGCGGCACTCTATGGCGCCCTGGGTCTCGGCGACGTTGCCGGCGTCGAGGAGGGGTAGCCAGACGCCGGCGTCGGGCCGCTGGGGGGCGCCGGGGGCCTGGACGAGGCAGGCGCGGGCGCCGTCTGGGAGGGCCACGAAGGGTCGGGCGATGACGCAGCCGCCGACGCCGAGGTCGGGCAGGGCGGCGTCGGCCTCAGACTCGAGGCGGCACTGCAGGCCGAGGGCGGGGCCTGGTCCGGGGCTGGTCGGGGCCGCTGGCGGGGGCTGGGCTGCGGCGTGACGCGCCCAGGCTGCGGCGAAGAGGTCGCCGCCGCGGTAGCGGAGGGCGAACTCGAGGGGCGTCTGGCACGGGGTGAAGGCGGCTCGGCGTTCGAGGCGGCGGGCCTTGGCGAGGAAGCGGCTGTCGCCCGTGGCCTCGGTCGCGGCGGCTAGCCAGGGGAGGAGCGGGGCGAGGGAGATTGGGGAAGGCGGGATGCGGAGTGCGGAAGGGGGAGCCGTGCCGCCATCGGGCACGGGCGATGTCGGGGCTTGCTCGGCGGCGCGGATGAAGGCGGCGGCGAGGCGTTGGTCGGGGCGACGGGTGTGCGTGGCGGAGAGGGCTTCGAGGACTATTGCGGCCTCGGGGCCGCTCGACGGGGGAGGCGCGGAGAGGAGCTTTTGGACGTGGGCGTCGAGGGCGGTCTGGTAGGCCGCGGCGTTGTCGGGGTCGAGGCGGGGCGCGAGGTCCGCGGCGTGAAGGAGGTTGATGACGGCGAGTGCGGCGGCGAGGGGGGTGGCGTCGGGCTCGTCGGCCCGGCGGGCGGCGGAGGCGGCGTTCTTGAGCGCCGCATCGAGGAGCACGCGGTCGCCGGTGAGGAGAAATGTGAGCCAGGCGCCGGCGTACCAACTGGCCTGGGGGCTGAGGCTCGCGGTGGCCGGCTCGTAGCAGGCGCCGGTCATGTGTGCGGGGCCGCCGGCGACGTTGTGGAAGGTGGCGGCGTCGGCGAGGTGCTGCGCGCCGGCGTGGGCGGCCGCCAGGAGGCGGGGGTCGCCGCGTCGGAGGAACTCGCGTGCGAGGGCGAGGGTGGGGTCGAACGGCTGCCAGAGCGGGCTGCCGCGCCGCCCGACGCCCCAGGCGCCGTCGGCGTCGAGGGCGGCGAGGAGCCGCTGGAGGTCGCCGGCGAAGAGCGGCTCGAGGTCGCTCCTGTCCAGGGGCGCGAGGGCGAGGGCGCGGGAGGCGGCGTACCAGCGGCCCGTGGCGTCGGGCTCGTCCTCCGCGGCCGCGTGGGCGACGAGTGGGGCGTCGAAGGCGGCGCACAGGGCGCCGAGCGCCGGCGGCTCGCCGGAGGCGAACCAGAAGAGGAGGTCGTGGGTGAGGGCGCGGCCGGGGCCCAGCTCGGCGTGCGGGCGCCCGTTGGCGGGAAGCGTTGCGGCCTCGCGGGGCAGGAGGGCGACCTCGATGCGGGGCCTGCCGAGGACCCGCAGGGCCTTGGGGCTGGCCGCGGCGAAGTGGCGGACGGCGACGGCGGCGGCGCCGTCGGAGGCGTGGAGCGCGACGCCGCCGGCGGCGAGCGCGCCCGCGCCAATCTGCCTGCCCCGCTGGGTCACCTCGAAGCGTGAAGTGCTCGGGCCGGCCGCGGGGCGCTGGAGGAGCGTTGCGGCATCGGTCGCGTGGGAGAGGCTGCCTGGGAGTGCGCCGGGGCGGCCGCGCTCGCCGGCGAGTTCCCAGCGGAGCAGGCCGCGCAGGCGCAGCGGCAGGCGCACCGTCAGGTCGTTGACCACCATGGCGTCCCGCTCGCGGTTGAGGAGGGTGAGCTGGAGGCGTGCGGCGGGCTTGCCTGCGTAGAAGTGCAGGCGGGCGACGTAGTCGCAGCGGACGGCGCCGTCGGCGGCCTGGAGCTTGCCGGCCACGCGGACGACGACGCGGAGCGGCCCGCGGGTCTCGACCTCGGCCGTGGCGGGGCCGAGGCTGGAGAGGAAGAGGCGCGGCCCGCCCCCCCTCTCGCTCGTCTCCAGGCTCAAGCCGTCGGCCTCCGTGTGGGGCGCGACGAGCGGCCGGTCCTGCCTGGCGAGGGTGACGGCCTCGAACAACGGGAAGCGGGTCTTGGAGAGCCTGAAGGCGGCGGCGCCCGTGGAGATGGCGAGCCCGGTGGCGTCCTCGCGGACGGCCAGTGGCGGCTCGGGGGCAGCGGTCCGCCCGGCGCCGGGCTGAAGCCACAAGGTGGTGGCGGAGCCCGCTCGGACGGTGGCCTGGAGGTCCAGGAGCGCCCACTTCACCGAGCCGTCGGGCCAGCGGCTCAGGGCCTCGGCCTGGAGTGGCCGCTCGCCGCCCGTGGCGTCGAGGAGGCGAAGGGCGTCGGGCGATGCCAGGACGCCTGGGGGCCAGGGGAGGCCGACCGTGACGGGGGCCGCCTCCTGGTCGCCCTGGGCGGGGTTGCGGACGACGAGGCGGACGCGCTCTGGCGCGCTGGCGGCTGCGCCACACGCCATGACCAGCAGCAGAAGCAAGGGTCTCACTTCGCGGCGCCTCTCCGCTCCCCAGCCACATCATATCAACGCGCCCGGTTGGCAGCAAGAAGTGCTTGACAGGATGGGCGCGGCAGTGTAGAGTCGAGGTGGTTGCGGCGCTGGCGGGGCCTGGTGCCCCGGACGACGGGCGCGGCAGAGAGAAAGGAGAGGTGGGCTATGGGCAGAGGGGCGTTAGTCGTGGCGATTGTGTCGCTGGTGCTCGTGGCTGGTCTAGCGGGGGTGTCGTGGGCTGGGACCCCGGCCCCGCCGCCGCCGTCCATCATTGGCGGCCCGGTCCCCGCGCCGCTGCCGGGCACCCCGGCTCCCCCGCCGCCGCCGTCCATCATCATCGGGCCGCCGCCGCCCCCTGTGCCGCCTCCCCCACCCGCCGGCAGCATCGCGTGCGCCACATGCGGCGGCAAGGGCTGGCGTTATTACTCCAAGAGCTGGCACAAGTGCACTTCGTGCAGTGGCCACGGTTGGCTCTACGCCCCGCCGCCCCCGCCGCCGCCGTATCCGCCCTATCCGAGGCACCGCCGGCACCACTACGACGATTGGTGCTTCGTGGCCACGGCGGCCTATGGCACGGCTTGGGCGCCGAGCGTGGCGACCCTGCGCTCCTTCCGCGACCAGTGCCTGCTGAGGTCGGACGTCGGGCGCGGCTTCGTGGCGCTCTACTACGCGGTGAGCCCGCCCCTGGCCGAGGCCATCCGTGAGCGGCCCTGGGCAAGGAGCGCGACACGGCTCGCACTCACCCCCGCCGTCGTGCTAGCGGGCGCCTTCACCGGCAGCCTGGGCGACATGGCCATCGTGGCCGCGCTCGCCGCGGCAACCGTGGCCGGCGGCCCACGCCTCCGACGGGCGCTCAGGCGGCGAAGGCAGGCATAGCCGCGAAATCACCCGAATCGGCGCGAGAGACACGCCCCAGGGCGGCTGCACCAGGCGCCTCGGGAAGCTGAGCCGCGCGCTGCCGCGGGGCATTCGGGGCGGGCGGTTCTTGGCCCTCGCGGGCGCCGGCGCGCGCCGATGGTGGACGCTGCGTGTGTTCCGCGCTTTCGCGCGAAAGCGCGGAACCTGGGAGCGGGCAAGGCGCTGAGGGCGGCCGGGCTGGGGCGCCTCGGCAAGGCGAGCCGCGCGCTGCCGCGCGGCGTTCGGCGCGGGCGGTTCTTGGCCCTCGCGGGCGCCGGCGCGCGCCGATGGTGGACGTTGCGTGTGTTACGCGCTTTCGCGCGAAAGCGCGGAACCTGGGAGCGGGCAAGGCGCTGAGGGCGGCCGGGCTGGGGCGCCGAGGCGTGCGAGCCTATGGCTCCCGTGCGGCGCTCAGGAAGGCGCTCGTCCGCTGGGACGCCCAGCTCAGCCCGCCACGCGGGCTGCTCACCAAGGCCGTGCGGCGCGCGCGGCGATGCCGACGTCTGATAGCTTCGCCCCGCCCCCCCTGTGTCACCGCCTCGACCGCGTAGCGCTGCTGCCTCTGTGCAGGTTCCCAGACAACGGGTCGCCCGGCTCGGGCGCAAAGCCCCGCCCCGAAGCGCTCACAGCCCGCCAGGGTGCCCGTGAGCGGGGCGGTGCTGAGGATGCGCTTCATCTGCCGCGACTGGTCAGGGGCCATTCGGCGAGGAGCCAGGGGGGGATTTCGGGGAAGCGGCCTTTGGGGCCGTAGGGCTCGTCGGTGGGCTCGAGTGCGCCGGCGGCAGGGCCTCCTGCCCCAGGGACGGCCGCGGGGGCATTGGCCTGGCCTTCGGGCGTGAGGTGGGGGAAGGGGATGCCGAGGCCGATGGCGTCGCTGGCGGGCTTGGGGCGGAAGTCGAGTTTGGCGCGGTCGAGGAAGGGGTCGGCGGTGGCCAGCTTGCACGCCTGCGCCCAGGCGGGGACTTCCGTGACCTCCCGAAGGCTTGTGACCTTCGGGAGGTTAAGGAGCAGGTTGTTGCGAACGGTGTTGAGGGCTGGGCCGCGTGCGTCGTCGAGGAAGCGGATGTAGCCCGTGGGATGGGCGTCGTCGCCGGGCGAGTGCTCCAGGATGTTGTTGAGGATGAGGTTGCCGAAGCTGGAGCCGATCTGGATGGGCGCGCCGTCGCTGCCGAGCAGCGTGTTGTTGGCGATCAGGTTGAAGTGGCACCGGTGGACCGACATGGCGCGGTCTACGGGGCCGATTACGATGTTGTGGACTATGCGGTTGGCGCCGGCCCACCGGCTGCCGCCCCAGACGTAGAGGGCGGCGCTCTTGCGGTTGGCCAGGGGGAAGCAGCGGTTGCGCTTGTCGGGGCCGAAGATGTTGCGCTCGACGACGATGCCGCGCGGGCTGTCAATGCCGCTGCCGGAGTAGATGTGGATGGCGCCGCCGCTGGTGCGCCACCAGACGTTTCGGCGCAGAACCAGGTTCTCGGCGCCCTGGGAGATGTAGATGCCGTGGTCGCCCTGGCCCATGCCGGAGTTGTAGATGACGCAGTCCTCGATGAGGTTGAAGCGGCTCTCGTTGGAGGTCATCCCGCAGCCCATCATGTCGCGGATGATGCAGTTGCGGACGACGTTGAACGAGCCGTAGGAGTTGTGGACGAGGCCGGAGACGTCGAGGTAGGCGCCCGCCTCCTGCTTGTAGGTGTGGACCTGTTTGCCGCCGAGGCCGACGCCGATGACGCTGCGGCGCAGGAGAAAGCCGTCCACGATGTTGTACGCCCCGCCCACCTGCACGAGCGTGCCGGCGAGGGCGAAGACCTCTTTGGGCTCCTCGCCCGCCCAGGGTCGGATGCGGATGGCGAAGCCGCCCTGCCTCTCGTCCAGAGCGGCGGGGTCGGCCTCCAGCTTCTCGCAGGCGAACATCCCTTCGTCGAGGCTCTGCTTGCCGTCGCGCCGCCACGGCCACGCCGAGCTCACCAGCCCCTCGCCGTTGCACAGCAGGCGCTCAGGCACGGCCCCGATGCGGTTCTCCCACACGCCCTCCTGGTCGGCCACCTTGCGCCAGCCGCGGAGGGGCGTGCCGCCGTCGAGGATGGCCTTGTGGCGGTTCTCGGCGCGGTAGGTGATGGGCGCCTTCTCGTTGCCGATTGACGACACGGCGACCCCCCCCTTGTAGACGCCGTCGAGGAAGACCACCTGGTCGCCTGGCATCAAGTCCACCACCTTCAGAGCGTGGGCGACGCTGAACGGCTTCTCGCGGCTGCCGTCGCCCTGCCCAGTGCCGTCGGGCGCGACGTGCCACGTCGCCGCCTGAGCCGCCGCCGCGAGCAAGACCCAGAGCATCAACCCGCCGGCCATGCCGAGCTGGGTCGGTGCCATGTTCCGCCTAAGCCTCTTTTCCTGCATTCCTACTGTCCTCATGGATTCTTGGCTTTCGTCGGCAGTTCGGGCCGCGGGCCGGCGTAGAGCATGACGGGGCGCACGATGCCGCCGAGCATCAGCTCGCTGATGCTCAGGTGGCCGGTCCTCACCACCACAAGGTTCTCCTTGCCCGCGAGGAGCTTGCCCGTGACTTCAACCTCGCTGGGCTTGCGGGCGCCGGCAAACTCGCCGACCAGCTCCCCATTCAGCCACACCTTCGTCGGGCTGCCGTCCACCTCGCCAAACCACAGGTGCAGCGGGCCGGCGGGCAGGGCGTCGGGCGCCCTGAGGCGCGTGCGATACCACATCCAGGTGAGCTGCTCGGGAATCTTCTGCTCGTTGAGGGTGGCGGAGTAGGTCTTCACCTTGCGCCAGCCGTCGGCGGCGGCATCTGGCTTGAAGTAGCCCTCCTTTTCGCCGGCGTCCTGCGGGTCGTAGCGGAAGTCCCACTCGTCGGGCAGTTGGGCGACGAGCTTGCGCTCGCCGGTCGTCCGCGCGAGTCCGCTCTCGATGAGGGGCTTCAGGAACCATTCGGCGTAGCCGCGCTTGTAGCCGCCCATCGTGCTGTACTGCTTGGCGAAAGCGTCGTCCATGTGCTTCAGCCAGGCGTCGTATGACGCCTGGGCCGCAGCGAAGTCGCAGCGGTTGATGGCCTCGCGGACGGCAAGGTAGAAGCGGGCGTTCTCCAGCCCCGAGCGGAAGAGGGCCACGCGCTCGCGGACGAGGTCGCCCTCGGCGGCCATAGCGGCGGCGTCGAGGTCCGCCTCGCAGCCCTTCACCAGCCCGGGCGTCCAGATGGCGTGGACGCCGTGGAAGGAGCCGACGTGGACGTCGGCCTCGCGGACGGCCTTGTCAATCCGCTCCCAGTAGGCTTTCGCGTGGGGCGCGGCCTTGCCGAAGAGCCTGGCGTAGTAATCGTCGAGGATGGCATCGGCATCGGCGTCGGCCTTCCACATCAGCCGGCTCGCCAGATACGTGTGCGGGCCGTAGAGGTTCCAGGCCGACATGGATTCGAGGTTGATGCCCCGGCAGCCGGTCCTCTTCAGGAAGGGGATGTTGTCCTTCATGTAGGTGATCTTCGAGATCGGCACCGTGACCTCGGCGAGGTTGTAGTTGTAGTCGTAGCAGGCGGTCTGCATGAGCTTGGCCCAGGCCTCGACGACGGCCTTGTAGCGCTGGCGTGACTCGCATTTGGGGTTGTTGACGCCGTGGATGCGGCAGAAGCGGATGGTAGTGACCCAGGCGCACAGGTTCCCCGCGACCTTGCTCACCGTCTTCGGCGGCAGCGTGTAGTCGGAGTAGCAGTAGAAGCTCAGGATGAAGCCCGGCGCGTCGCGGGCCACCTGCTGGCCCACGGCGTCGAAGAAGCGGACGTAGCGGTCGGACATCGAGAGCGTGCCGGAGCTGGGCTCGATGTAGCCGGGCACGTCGAGGGCCTTGCACGTGTCGCACTCGCAGAAGCCGCGGCCGTCGGGCGGCGAAATGGTGTCGGCCTTCACGCCCTTCTTCGCCTTGGCCACGTAGGCCTCGGCGAAGAGGCGGGCCACATCGGGGTGGCTCGTGCAGAGCCAGCCGCCCGGCCGCCGCTCGCCGCCGCGGAGGGCGTAGTACTCCGGATGCTCCTTGAAGAACTTGTCGGGCGGCACGTGCTCCCAGTCGTGGCGGTTCGGAAGGTCCATCCCGCCCAGGCGCGAGCGGGCCTGAGGCACGAAGCCCCACACGTTGCGGTAGAGGAAGTCGGGCTTCTCGCTCGCCGCGAAGCCGTCGAGCGAGACCGTCTTCAGCTCCGGAATCACCTCGCCCAGCCTGTTGGCCATGAACCACCGGCACCCGAGGGCCTCGAGGAAGTGGGTCACAGCGAAGCGGGTGGACATCGCGGTCTCGCCCGCGGCGAGGAGGTGGTTGCCCTTCGTCTGGAGGCAATAGCCGTCGCGCGAGGCGGTCTCCGGCGGCGGCCGGAGCCCCATCTCGATTGCGAGCGCGCCGAGCACGATGGCCGGCTCACCCGCAGGCGGCCGCTCGCCTTCCGCCGCGACCTTCACCTCCAGCTTCGCGCCCGACATTCTAGCAATGAACCCCACGACGTCGGCCGCGGCCTCCGGCACATCGCCCCTGTGCCACACCGCCCCGAGCGCCTGCCCCTCCCGCACAATGTTCGCCGCCCTTGCTTGACACGCCGCGGCGAGCAAGAGGCCGGCAATGACAACCACGGTGCGATGAGCTGCTTGGTTCATCATCGCTCCTTCGGCATTGGCTTCGGCGGACGCCTCCACGTCGCGGCATCGGCCTCGAGCATCCGCAGCACGTCGGCGTAGTTCAGCTCGTGGGTCCGGGCGTAGCGGAGGAATTGCCGCGGCGTCCGCACCCCCGCCTCGATGACCGCGCGGTAGAGCTCGTGGGACATTCCGAAGCGGCACATGTCGCGCGCCGCGTAGTAGCGCTTGAGCTTGAGGATCGCCGCCCGCAGCTCGGGCGTCAGCCGCCGCCGCACCCAACGCGTCGGCCCGACCCCCAGGTGCTCGGGGTCGGTCGTCACCCACACGTCCACGTGCCACGTGCGCCCGCCAGCGCGGCTGTCGAAGCCCACCTTCACGGCGTCGCGGAAGTAGAAGCGGAGCAGCTCGAGCTTGTGGACGCCGCGCTCCAGGAGCCGCCCGGCAATAGCCAGCGCCGCGGGCACCTCGGGGGCATTCAGGCCAGGGCGCCGCTCCTCGGCCCGGGGCACCAGGACGTGAACGTCCACGTCGGGCCTGACGATGAGCCTGAGCGGCACGCTCCCGACTAGCCACGCGCGCCCCACCACGCGCGCCACCCTCATCAGCCCCAGGCCGCGCACCAGCCCCATCGCCTCGCGGTAGAGCGCCTCCTGCGAAGGCTCCGCCTCTCGCCCCATCCTTCGCCCCCGGATTCCGCGCCGCGGAGGGGCCTCTTCGCTACGGCCTCCTCTCCGCCTCGCGCCCCGCGCCCCCGCGGCCCAGGTCGCGGAAAAGCCGCAGGATATCGGCCGCGCCGCAGGGGATGACCAGGAGCACCATCACGAAGAAGCTGCCGATGCCGACGATGCACGCCCACTTCCAGAAGGTGATCCAACCGCTCATGGCCGCGCCTCCTGGGCCGCCGGCTGCTTCGTGTCGGGGAATAGCCACGAGAAGACGACGAAGAGCAGGACGCACAGGGCGTAGTTGCCCAGCCCGTAGTAGCCCATCAGCACAGTGCTCCCCGTGAACCAGTCGGGCAGGAAGACGATGGGGATGGAGGCGAGCCCTCCGAGGAGGCCGGCGAGGGCGCCCGCCGACGACGCCCGCTTCCAATACATCCCGCCGACCAGGATGACGATGGCGCCGCACAGGTAGACGCTGCCCGTCACCGCCATGTAGTTCCACACGCTCTCGGGCAGCTTGTACCACACGCCCCATACGAGGAGGAAGGCCCCGATGCACACGATGGCGATGCGGGTGAGGCGGATCTGCTCCTTGTCGCTCAGCTCACGTCGCCGCAGCGGCACGATCACGTCGCGGGCGATGACCGACGCCCAGCATAGGAAGTACGAGTCGTGGGTGGACATCAGGGCGGAGACCATGCCGGCGAGCATGAGGCCGAGGAGTCCCGTGGGGATGATCTTGCCGAGCAGCAGCGGCGCCGCCTGGTCCGCGTGCACCCCCTTCCCCCGCAGCCCCTCGGGGAAGAAGTGCCGCGTGAGCTCCGGGCTGGCCGCGATGAAGCAGAAGGCCGTGATACCGAAGAGCGCGGGGATGGCCAGGCGGATGAACTGCCCCGGGGAGCCGTAGAGAAAGGTCTTGCGCGCCGTCTCGGGGTCCTTCGCCGTCAGGGTCCGCGATGCCTCCGGCGCCCAGCAGAGCGCCGCCGCCGCAAAGTGCACCACCATCCAGACCACCCAGGCCCAGCCGTAGGAGGCGACGTGGACGGGGTTGAACGCCGCCTCGCCGCGGTACTTGGCCCAGGCACCCGTGATGTTCCCCCAGCCCAGCTCGGGCCGCGTGAGGCAGAAGTAGACCCCCATCCCTAACCCCAGGCTGAGGAGGACGAACTGAACGTAGTCGGTCACGATCACCGCGACCATGCCGCCCGTGACGGTGTAGACGAGCACGATGACCAGGATGATGGTCATCACAACGTTGATGGTGAACTCCTGCCTCGCCCGCGCTGCCGCGACCTGGTCCAAGTGCTGCTTCTCAATCTTCACTGCGCTCGCGGGGTAGCGGGCCTTGGCAGCCACGTGCTGCGCGTCGGCGAGCGGGACGGCCTCCACCCGCACGCCCGTCGCACCCGTGTCGCCGAGGCCGGTGGCGTAGGTGATGAAGGTGGCGCCCATCTTGGGGAAGAGGCCCATGTTGAGGATGCCGGCCAGGGCGCAGATGGCGCCGGCCGCCACCCGCACGCCGCGGTTGTAGCGCTGCCCGAAGTACTCGGGCAGCGTCGTGAGCTTCGCCGCGCGCAGCCTGCGGACGACGAAGCCCGTGGAGCCGAGGAAGAGGCCGACGGCCATGCCGATGACGCCGACGATGAGGAAGGCGAAGCCGCGGTTGAAGCCGTCAATCGCCGAGTACATGATGGTCACGAGGCACAGCCCAGTGGCGACAAAGGTCGCCACGTTCAGCGCCGCGCCCGCCGAGCGCCCCGCCACGATGTAGTCGGAGACGTTGTGGATGTACCTGTTGACGAACACCCCCAGTGCGCCGACGCCGACCAGGTACACCGCCATGATAACCCAGTCCACCGCTGTGCAGTTTGTGGCGAACAGGCTCACGTTCGGCTTCTCCAGTTGCCCTGGCGACCGTCGGCCCCCTGCCGCGGGTGCCCACGGAGTATAGTGCCCCCACCAGGCCGCGTCAAGCCCCAGCACGCCTGACACGCCCCCAGTTTCCCGTCGTTCGGTCTGTGCAGCCCCGAAGGGGCGAACTACGATAGCCCAGGGCGAAGCGAAGCGAAACCCTGGGAAGACTGACCATTCCCTCCCGAAGGTTCCAATACCTTCGGGAGGGTAGGGCTGAAGGCGCGGCGGCGGGGTGGGGAGTTACCCTCCCGAACGTATTGGAACGTTCGGGAGGGATGTGGGGACAATAGTGCCCCCACCAGGCCGCGTCAAGCCCCAGCACGCCTGACACGCCCCCAGTTTCCCGTCGTTCGGTCTGTGCAGCCCCGAAGGGGCGAACTACGATAGCCCAGGGCGAAGCGAAGCGAAACTCTGGGCCATGATACACCGCCCTTGCAGGGCTCCAAGTCACAAGACTAACAAACTGGGGGCGTGTCAGCCAGCACGCCTGCCGCGCCCAGGCTTCGGTGGCCCCCTCCAGGTTACCACCGTGGCCACAGCTCAGTTCGGCTCCGACAACAGGGCGATGTGGCAGAACCGAGGGAGGACCGTTTGTAGTGCGGCTCTGAGGCCGTAGATGGGCTTACGGGCTGAAGCCCGCACTACGAACGTGTGCAACTGATCTGTGGCAACGGTAGCACGTCCCGAAATGGCGACCCATGATGGCCCAGGGCAAAGCGAAGCGACGCCACAGGCACACGTGCGGGGGTATCCCGGCCCCGCAGGGGCGCCAGGGGGGCGCCCAGGGGGGCGGAGCGGTGCGCAGCCAGGAGGTCCGCGCGACAAGACGCCGAGAACGTCACTCGTCGGCGATGCGGACGAGGCGGATGCCGCGGACCTCGAGCCAGGCGCTGTCCCGCGGGGTGTTGAGGCCGAGCATCAGGGCGCGGACGGCCTTCAGATCGAGCGCGCCGTTGGGGTCCTTGGGCGAGTAGCTGCCCCACGTGAGGTCTGCGAAGACAGCCGTGGCACGAGTCCAGTCCTTCCGAGCCTTCCAGCCAGTCGTGGTGAGGTAGCAGGCGCCGTTGGGCTCGATGAGCTGGAGGCGGACGGTTGTGGCCTCGTCGTCGGCGTGGCAGCGGAACTCAAAGGCGATGCCGTGGTAGGCCGAGAAGTCCATCGGGCGGCCGAAGTCGGCCCGCGGATAGCACCAGCGGTCGCCGGCCGCGGTGAAGGTCGCCTCGAAGCGGACGCCTCCCTCCTTGCCCGCCGCGAGCTCCATCGTGCCGTTGCCCGAGATGTTCTTGTGCCAGCGGGCGGGGTCGTCGAGGCCGAGGCCCAGCTCCTTCGTCGGCTTCACGCGGGCGAGATCGAAGCGGAAGGACGAGACGGCGGGCGCGGGCGTGGCGCCCTCGAAGGCAGGCCGAACGAGAATCCTCTGCGGCCCGAGGGCCACGGCGCCGGGCGTGACGCGGAACTCGCCCACGAAACGGCCCATCGGCTCAAGGCTCACCTTTGCCTCGCCCGGCTCGGCCCTCCAGCCGCTCGGCAGCTCGAGGACGACGCGGCCGGCGACCGGCTTGTCGCCGAAGTTGACGGCCTCGACCGCGTAGGCGAAGGGCGCGTCGCCGATGACGTAGGAGTCGCTGTCCTTGTCGAGCGTGGGCACCTGCGCCTGGCCGCGGAGGACGATGGGCGCGGGCTGATTCCTCGGCAGCTTGCCCTCGGGCCGCGGCGTGCTCCTCAGGCCCCTGACCGCCTGATCCCCGATGCCAATGACGTATTGCGGCGAGGGGCCGATGGCGAGCTTTAGCCTGCCGCCCGGCGCCGCGCAGTCGCGTCGCCTGCCGACGACGTTCGCCACCACCACCCCGTCAGCCGCGACGTGCAGCTCGACGTCGCGGGGGGCGTTGGCCCAGACCACCGCGACGCGGTCCCTGCCGCTGTGGAAGGCGATGGCCGTGAAGCCCTCCTTCTCCTGCGTGGCGAGGAAGCCCAGGAAGCGGGCCTCGCCCAGGATGTCCACCGCCGCAGCGATGGCGATGAAGCCGGGGCGCGGCGAGAGGTCCCTGCGGAGCGCGCCGAACTGAATGCCGTTCTCCAGGTAGTAGGGCAGGACGAAGAAGAAGTGGCGGTCGGTGCCCGCGGCGAGGGAGTAGGCGAAGCTCTTGGGGATGAAGTCGGCCTGACGGCGCTCGTCGGCGGCGTTGAGCTCGCCGTCGGGCTGGGTCGCGCGCAGGCGGATGCCGGCCTCGGTGAGCCACACGGGGCGCTCGTCGCAGCCGTGGCGCTTCAAGAGCTCCAGGTAGCGGCACAACGTGGCGGGATAGGCATCCGGCAGGGCGTAGATGTGCCAGTTGAACACGTCAAAGTAGTCGCGGATGCCGGCGTCGAAGAGATTCTCGTCGAAGGCGCAATGGCCGCGGCAGAACGAGCCGATGAGGACGGGCAGGGTCGGGTCGCCCGCCTTGAGGCCGAGATAGGCCGCCTTCTGGAGGCCGGCGAAGGTGTCGGAGAGGTCGGGCCAGAAGAAGATGTCGGGCTCGTTCCACACCTCCCAGGCGGCGACGCGGCCCTTGTAGTGCTCGGCGAGGCGCTTGGCGAAGGCATAGGCGTCGCGGAGGTCGGCCGGATTCCGCGTGTTCTTCTTGCCCGCGTGGGACCAGGCGGGGCTGTCGTGGAAAATCTGGTAGACGCGGACGCCGTGCTTCGTGAAGGCGTCGGCCACGGCGTCGTACTGCTTCCAATCCACCTTGCCCTTTTCGGGCTCCGTGCCGCCCCAGGAGAAGCGTTCGCGCACCCAGCCGATGCCGGCCATGCGGAGCATCTGTGCGATGGCGTCGTGGCGCCCCTGGCGTTCCAGCCACGCCGTCGCCCCGTCAACGTTGAGCCTGCCCGACGGCGGCGCCTGGGCCGAGTGGTCGGCGACGACCCCGAAAGCCAGCTTCGCCGTCTGCTCCCCGGCCTTTGCCACCAGTTCATAGTAACCGTGTGGCAGCCCGGCGATCTCGATGGCCCCCTTGCCCTTCGCCACCTCCGCCCCATCGAGGTCCACCACCCGCCACTCAGCGTCCTTCGCCTCCACTTGGACGACCACCTTCTGCCCGAAGGCAAACAGATTCCCCGGCCGCCCCGTCTTGAGAATCATCTTCGCCTCCTGCGCCCAGACACTCGTGACGATGAGCGCGGCAACAGACATGAAGACCAGGAACGGGCGGCTGGTCATTCTGCTTGCCTCGACGTGGCTGGAAACCACCGCTGGAGGATCTCGCGGAAGCGCACGAACGCGCGGTCGTTGCAGCGTCGAAGACCGACAGACCGCGCGAGTTGGGCGAGCAACGGAGGCGATGCTCCCCTGCGTGCTTCACGAACGGCCAATGCCAGGGCGGACTTCGGCGCGCGAGGCTTCATTGCGCCTTCGTCCCACACGCCCTTCTGGCGCAGCCACTCTCGTAGCCCTGGCTGACGGCCGGTCCACCCCAGGCACCGGTCCACCTCGGGTGAGTCGCTCCAGACCCAGACCTCCAGCTCAGGGTCCACGACAACGACTTGGGCCCTTCCCTCCCAACCGACCCGGTCAAGGCTCTTCTGGACCATCTCCTCCAGTTTCTCTGCGGAAGCTGTTTCGCGCCCACAGCCCTCCCTGTCGAAGAGCACTATGGCATGAGCATGGGTAGACAGGAATAGGCGGAGGTACTCGGCAGACCCCCTGAGACTGCCTGGATCGAAGTCTGGTTGCTGGAAGACGTCAGCCTTGATTGGGCGCACACCGAGCGCCTCGTGCCTGCTCAGAATAATCTTAATCACGGCTCGGAAAGTCCGGTCCGGAACGAGCACAACAAGGTCCTCCCTGAACCCTTCCGCATGGCTCATCCCAGCACCCCGCCGGCGAAGAGGGTCCCGAGGCTCACCTCGCCTTTCCAGTCCCTGAGCATCCGGTGCTTGTCCCCTGGGATGATCCTCACACCATCCTTGTCCGTCCTCTCAAAGCATAGCACCTGGTTCAGTTCCGCAAGGCTCAGAACCGCCGGCGAATGGGTAGCTACGAGAACCTGCCCATCGTAAACGGACTTCAGGGATTCGTACACCAGCTCCACGGCAGTGGGGTGAATCCCGTTCTCCGGCTCCTCGATCAAGTACGTGCCGGTGAAATCCGGCAGGTACGCAAGCAATGTGAGAACCAGGAAGCGCAACGTGCCATCCGAGACTAACCAGGAGGGAACCTCCAGGCCATCATCGTAGGTGATCTTGAGGTATCTGTACCTGTCTTCGGGTCGCTCCACGATCCGGACGGAGCGCAAGTTGGGCAGGCCAATACGCACGTGTTCGAGCCATTGATCCGCTAGGCCGTTGGGGTTCGTGGACAAGAAATCCCCCAGGACCCAAGGAAGGCTTGAGCCATCGGGCACGAAGCAGCGCCGCGCGGTCGGCGGCGAGGGCCGGCGCAAGGCTGCCGCGTCCAGCGCCACGGTCTTCACCCCTTCCACGAGGAACCGCCTGAACCAGTTAGCAACCGGGAACAGCTTGTCGTCGGGCGGCAGAGTCGCAAGCGCGCACGTGCGGGGACTGAGGTTGAAGATGAAGCTCTCGCAGGGAAGCGTCTCACTTACGAAGTGGACCATACTCCCGCCAACTCCGGTCCTGCGGAGAATGGGGTGCAACCGACGCGAGCGCTCTCCGCCCGGCACCATCTCGATCAGGGTGAGGGAGGACTGCTGCCAGGACTCCTCACGCTCCTGCGAAGATGGTGGCGGCATAAGTTGCAGATGCTCCTTGTAGATCCCCAGTTCCCCCTTGTCATCCACCCTCCCGATCCCGAGATCGTACCTGAACAAAGTCTGGCCGCCCGGGACATGCTGACGCAGGTTCTCAGGGATGGCGACCTCGATGGCAATGTCGAACCGCTGACCACGGTGGTTCCAGACAAGGTCCTCGTAGTTGGGAGCGCGCGAGGAGATCACGTCACCGATGTCCTGACGGCCATCCCCCACGAAATCCCTCATCAGGGCGGCCACGTCGAGGAACGTGCTCTTCCCGCTGGCATTGGGGCCGACGAGGATGTGGAAGGGACCGAGGTCCTGAGCCACGCGGCGCAGGCAGCGGTAGTTGAGGGCCTCGATGCGCGTGATCATTATTATGCCCTACTCCTGCCGCGGGGCAAGGGCTATGGGTAGCGGACCCCAGCCCCGAAGCCCCATCCGCTTGCACTTCTCTTACCCCGAACACCGACAACCGCGCCGCTTCGGCGTTCACCGCTCGGTGAGGGTTTCCTTGACGGCCATGCCGAAGTGGCGGCCGCCCTCGGTGAGGTGGGCGAGGACCTGGTCGCCAGGCTTGAGTATGGCCACTGAGATGGCCTCGCCGCCAGGCCGCGTGAGCCGAATCGTCTCGGCGTTCTGGAGGACGAGCGAGACGACCTGGCCCCCCGCCTCGGCCTCGACGCGGAGCATGGGCCGCCGCTCGACCTTGCTCCTGCCGAGGTAGGCAACCTGTGTCGCCCCGTCGTGCCGCACGATCAGGCACGGGTCGCCGCCCTTCAGCTCGTCGAGGTACTTCGTCTTGCCCTCGGGGCACAGGACGTAGGCGTGGACGGCGCCCGCGTTGACGCGGAAGGGGCGCGTGGCGACGTAGGGGGTCTCGATGGTCTCGGAGTGGACGAGGAAGAAGGCGGAGCTTGCGTCGCCGACGAGCATGCCCTCGCCCGGCTTCATCTCGGTGCAGGTGTCGAGGCACACGCGGTCGCCCATGCCCAGCGTGGCGACGCGGGTGACTGTGGCGGGGACGAGACAGAGCTGCTCTCCGTGCTCGCGGACGGCGGCGCAGGCGCGCTTGATCTCGCCGGGGTCGTCAGTGACGACGACGATGCCGTCGGCCCCCTTCTCGAGGATTTGGGTCACTACGCGGGCGTCCTGGGCGCGGCGGACCTCGACGAAGACCCCCTGGCGCTGGGCGAGGAGGTTTTCGAGGGGGATGATGGTCCAGTCGCGCATCTGGAGGATGACGGTTGGGGCGGGGCAGCGGGCGGCGCGCTCCTCGTCGGCCTTGCTGGCGATCTCGATGCGGACGGCGTCAGCGCCGAGGCGGATGTCGCCATCGGGCGCCACGGTGGTGATGCGGCCGAGGGCCTTGGCCTGGGCCGAGCAGCCGCCGGGCAGCACCAGCGCGTCGGCGCCCGCCTCCAGGGCCGCGGTCACCAGGTCCTTGCGCCAGGGGTCAACCTGCACCCAGACCTTCTTCATGGACTTGCGATTTCCGATTTGCGATTTGCGATCTCACGATCTCAAGGCTCGTGGTTCGCCGCTCACTTGGCGGCCTTGGCGCGCTCGAGGAACGCGAGGCTATCGGCCAGGCTCTGGCGTCCGTGGACCATCATGCCGATGGCGCGGACGATGCGTTCGGGGTCGTGGTGCTGGAAGGCGTTGCGGCCGATGGAGACGCCCGCGGCGCCCGCCTTGAGCGCGCCGTCCACCATCGCCAGCACCTGCTCGTCGGTGTCCATCTTCTCGCCGCCGGCGATGACGACGGGCACTGGGCAGCCCTCGACGACCTCTGCGAAGGACGCGGGGTCGCCGGTGTAGACGCACTTGACGACGTCGGCGCCCAGCTCGGCGCCGACTCGCGCCGCGTGCTTGACGTGTTTGACGTCGAACTGGTTGGCGATCTTTGGGCCGCGGGTGTACATCATGGCCACGAGCGGGAGGCCCCAGCGGTAGCACTCGCGCGCGACACCGGCCAGGTGGCCCAGCATCTCGGCGTCGGTGTCCGCGCCGAGGTTGATGTGGACCGACACGGCGTCGCAGCCGAGGCAGAGGGCCTCCTCCACCGTGCACACGGGCACCTTGGCGTTGGGGTCGGGGCTCATCGAGGTGGAGCCTGAGAGGTGGATGATGAGGCCGACGTCTTTGCCGCTCCCGCGGTGGCCGTTGGCCACGATGCCCTTGTGGATGATGATCGCGTTGGCCCCGCCCTCCACCACGCGGTTGATCGTGTCGCGCATGCACTCCAGGCCGCGAATCGGCCCCATCGTGACCCCGTGGTCCATGGGCACGATCACCGTGCGCTGCGAGTTGCGGTCTATGATCCGCTCCAGTCTGATCTTCTTGCCGATCATGGCGTGCTCCTCCGGCCAGTGCCTCGTGCCCCGCTCCCGTGCCGTATTATAGCGCAGCGCGTGGGGGGAGCAAACCGGGCCGTTCGTTCTGAGTCTGACCCCCAACTGTGCCAAGCCTTCTGAAGGCTCATGAGTCCCACCCCCTCCCTCCCCTCTCCCTGCAAGGGAGAGGGGTTGGAACCCTCTCCCTCTCAGGGAGGGGATAGGGGGAGGGTGGGCGCCCGTGAACACAGCAACCCACTGGGATCAGGGGCCATACTCTTTCAGTCCAGCGGCACCGTGTCGGCCCCCTGCGATGCGATGTCGAGGATGCGGTGGCCGTCTACGACGATCTGGTATTGCACGCCCTTTCTGGCCCGGATGAGGGCATTGGCGTTGTGGAGCTCGACTGGGAACGGGGCGACGACGCGGTGGCGGGCGTCGGCGGCGACGGCCAGGGAGTCGAGCTCGCCGTCGAGGACCCAGCGCAGGCTCAGGATGGCGCAGGGGTTGATGTTCGGCCCCTGCCGCCGCTGGGCAGCGAGGGCGAAGGAGTCGGGCAGCGTGCCGACGAGTCTGCCGTCGGGGTATTGCTGCTGCTCGGCGGAGATCAGGATGCCGCGGGCGAGGTGAGCCCAGTCGAGCGCCTTGTCGTGGGGCGCGAGCATCGCCAGGGCATAGGCATAGACCCCGCCGCACCACTGCACCGGCAGGCCCATCCAGTTGGGCGCGCGGTAGCCGGTCGCGCCGTAGACGGGGATGGTGGCGTAGAGCATGATGGGGTAGCGGCCCCAGAGGTAGACGAACGGGACGCCGCTGAGCGCCCAGCGGCGGGCCTCGGCCAGGTAGGCCGGGCGGCCCGTCAGCTCGTAGCCGCGGGTGTAGGCCCAGACCAGGTAGGCTGAGGCCAGGATGTCGGGGGTGTGGAGCGAGAGCTCCCAGGTCTGGGCGCCGCGGGGCACGCGGAAGCGTCTCATGTAGTCGAGGGCCTTCAGGCCGGCGTCGAGGGCGGCCCTATCGCCGGTCATCCAGGCGAAGTTGAGCAGCGTGGCGGCGGGTCGGGCGCAGTGGCCGCTCGCGGTGTCCTCGTGGTGGCCCTTCTGGTATTGGCCCTGGTAGCGCCAGGAGCCATCGGGCTTCTGGCTCTCGATGAGCGTCCTGGCTTGGGCGGAGCGCATTTCGAGCCACTGCCTGGCGCGGCCGGTGACGAACCAGATGGCGTCGTTCTCGACGTGGGAGCCGCCGCCGACGAGCTTGTCGAGCTTCGGGACCTCGCCCGTGATGCGCCAGAGGGTCGAGGCGAAAGAGGCATAGGGCTGGCGCGGCCAGTTGGGTTCGGCGCAGTGGCCCCAGCCGGTCTCGCCCTTCAGCGGGCCGTTGAGCGCGTCGAGGCAGAGCTTTAGCTGGGCCTCGCGGCTCCGCGGCGGCTTGGGCAGGGGCGGCAGGCCGCGGCGCCTCACTGCCCACAGAATCGTCTCCTCGATGGTGGCCGGCCGCGCGAGGACTGTGGCTTCGATCTTCTTGCCGCGGAGGGCCATGCGGTGGTCGGGCGTGCCGTCGAAGAAGTTCGGCGCCGCATACACGGGCTGGAGCGCCATGTCGTCCCACGTCACCGCCACTGCGCCGTGGGGCGTCACGCAGGCCATGAGGGGCATCGTGACCTTGAGGGGGTCGGGGGCGAAGCGGAGGTGTTCAGGCGTCTCGATGTCGAGGGTGGAGGACGACCGCTCGCCCTTGCCGAGGTATTCGAGGCCGGCGAAGAGGCCGGCCTCCAGGGGCCCGATGGCCCGCACGACTGGCCCCTCGCACGGCCGGTCGCTCTCGATTGCGATGCTCAGCTCGCCCTTGCGGAGGGCCAGCTCGAGCTTCACCCCCTCGCCCTCGAAGCGCAACTTGTCGCCGCCCCAGATCTTCGCCAGCGAGCCCCTGCCGCCCACGCGGTGCATCTTCGGCACAGCGCCGTCGCGGTGCACCAGCGGCGCGATGGCCGCCACAACTGTCCCGCCGCGCTCCAGGAAGGCCCCCGACCCGTCGCACGCGACACGGAGCGTCAGCCCCGCCGACTCGCGGCTCACCCAGGCGTCCCGCGCCTTCGGGCGATAGACGAAAACGGTTCGGCGCAGCGGCGGCATGCCCTTGGCCTCGACGCTGATGCCGACGGCCTCGAAGGGCGCCTTGCCCTCCAGCTTCATCGCGGTGCGCTCCACCGCGCCGCCGGCGGCGATGGTGGCCATCCTGCCGCCGAGACCGAACTCCACCGGTTCCGCGCCGTGGTTCTTCAGGTGCACGACGACCTCTTCTTCGCCTGTTTCGACCTTGACGATCTCAAGCGGGTGGCGGATGAGGCGGCAGAGCTCAATGAGCTGGACCTCGATGATGCCCGGCGCCGTAGCAGGGTCGAGGCGGAGCGCGGCGAGGGTGCCCGCGGCCTCGAGCGGCACGTCGTAATCGCGCCACTGCCCGTCGTGGACAATCTCGAAGTGGGCGCTCCTCGACTGGTCGAAGCCCTGGGCCTTGGCAGTGGCCCAGAAGACCTGGCCGCCCCCGCCCGCACTGCTCCGCATCCGCATCCGCACGACCAGTGGCCCGTCGGCCTTGAACGCCGGGCTGCGGAGGTAGGGGTCATTACCGGTCGAAGTGATCTTCAGCACGCCTTTCTCCGCGGCGACCGTGCAGTCGTGGAGCGCCGTCCAGCCCCCCTCCCCCGCCTCAAAGGTCCACCTCACCAGCGACTCGGCGCGGATGAGCGCGCGCGGGTACGGATTGATGTCCGCGGCCACGGCAAGGGCTCCGAGAGTGAACAGGATCACCCACGGCACGGAGCGACGGTCCCAGCCCCCTCCCGACGGTCCAGACACCTTCGGCAGGCTAACGCAGAGTTCTCTGGGACGCGCCGGAGCCTGTACCCTCCCGAAGGTATTGGAACCTTCGGGAGGGAAGTCGGGGCATTGGCTAGTCAATGTGGAACACCTCCTTGAGGGGCAGGGCGACGGGGCTGTTGTCGGGATTCGAGGGCATGAGCTCCCGCATGTACGCCCACCATCTCCTGCACTCAGGCGTCTGAGCGATTGCGGCCCACTGGTCCTCGCTCTCCACCTCGGCGTAGGCGAAGAGCTGGCGGGTCTCGGGGTGAAGGAAGATTGAGTAGTTGTGGACCCCGTGCTCCTTGAGCACGGCCGCCAGCTCGGGCCAGATCGGCCTGTGCCGCCGCTCATACTCGGCCTCCTGCCCGGGCCTCACGGACATTACGAACGCTTTTCGGATCAACGGCGACCTCCATCACGAAACCAACAATCAACAGGAGCCATAAGGAAGGCAGGAATGCAGGAGAAGAGAAGGCGATCGGGGGCCGGGCACACGAGTTTCTCCATCCCACCTCCTGCCCGCTCTCCTGCCCTCCTGCATTCCTCATGGCGGCCATTCCTTCCCTGCTTGTGCCCCACTCCCCCCCGCCCCCCCAAGCCCGAAACGAGCCGCAATGCGGCCGCGCGCGTCCCACGCCTCATGAGACAGGATACCGGGAACGCAGGGAAAAGCAACCCCTGAGACCGGGAGCCAGGCGCGGGAGGTCTCCTGTCGGCCCGCGTCGCCTGCCTGGCGTGCTTGACGGGACGGAGGCGCCTAACTAGTATGGGGCAGAGTAGAGCGACGAGGATACCCCGAGAGGGAGGCCCCAAGAAGGAGGCCCCAAGATGGAGATAGCGGTCCCCGCGTCGCGGGTGGCGGTGCTGGCCGAGTGCGACGTGTTGGTGTGCGGGGGCGGGTGTGCGGGCGTGACGGCGGCGGTGGCCGCGGCCCGCCACGGGGCGAGCGTCATCCTCATCGAGCGCTGGCCGTTCCTCGGCGGCATGGGCACGGCGGGCATGGCCACGGGGTGGCACCGCAGCGACCGCGAGAAGATGGTCATCTATGGCCTCGTGGAGGAGGTCGCGCAGCGGGCCTCGAAGGAGGGCTGGCTCTGGCGCGACCCGCAGTACCCGCGCGCCCACGAGACCCATTGGTTCGACCCCGAGGGCTTCAAGGTGGTCTACCAGCGGATGCTCGACGATGCGAAGGTGCGCACCTTCTGCTACACGCTGGCGGGCGAGCCAATCGTCGAGGGGGGGCGCATCAGGGGCGTGCTGCTCGACACCAAGCGCGGGCGCCGCGCGATGCTCGCCAAGATCGTAGTGGACGCCACGGGCGACGGCGACATTGCGGCCAAGGCCGGCCTGCCCTTCGAGTTCGGCCGCCCCTCCGACGGCCGCGTGCAGGGCATGACCCTGATGTACCGCCTCTGCGGCATTGACGAGGCTGCGCGCAGGGCCGCACCCCGCGAGGTCGTGGACAAGGTCTATCGCCTCATGTGCCAGCTCAGCGACGAGGGCAAGCTGCCGCCCTTCAACCGCGCGACGAACCTCATGCGCTTCGGCAACCGCAGCATCCCCAACATGTGCCCGGTCTCAGGCAACCCCCTCGACGAGGAGGAGCTGACCCGCCTCACCGCCAAGGCCCGCGAGCAGGTGCACCAGTATCTGGCGTTCATGCGGATGAACGCGCCGGGCTTCGCAAAGGCCGAGATCGAGCAGACGGCGCCCAGCCTCGGCATCCGCGAATCGCGCCGCATCAGGGGCCTCAAGACCCTCGACGCCGACATGGTGCTGGGCGCACGCAAGCAGCCCGACGCCATCGGACACGGCATCTGGATGGTGGACATCCACGACCCGAAGGGCACGGGCTACACCACCTGGAACGACCGCGGGAAGGGCAACATGCTCCCGCAGGGGCAGAGCTATCACATCCCGTTGGGCATGTGCCTCAACGACCGCATCCCCAACCTCGCCGTCGCGGGGCGATGCGCCTCCTCCACCCACGAGGGGCATTCGTCCGTGCGGGTGCAGACCCATTGCATGGTCATGGGCCAAGGTGTTGGCACCGTGGCTGCTATGGCGCTGGCGGCGGGCGTTGACATGGCCAAGGTGGACATCCGTGCCCTCCAGGCCGCCCTAAAGAAAGATGGCGTCTACCTCGAAGACGTCCCACAGGCATGACCAAGGAGCTTCCAATGTCTGCCATTCGTCCCATCGGCTTCCTATGTCTGATCCTAGCTTTGTCCTCCCTCGCGGCCGAGCCGCCGGCATTCGTCTGGATCGAGGGCGAGCAACCCGCCAAGGTCACAGGCATCACGCCCAAGATGTCGGGCTGGGGGCACAAGGAGTTCCTCTCGGAGGACCAGTGGCTCCACGTGAGTGTGGACGCCGCGGCGGTGGAGAAGGAGGTGCCCCCCGAGGGCGCGCTCCTGGAATACGCATTCTCCGCCCCGAAGGCGGCCAACTACGAGGTCTGGACCCGCATCGGCTTCGAGTTCGTCCGCTCCGTCTTCGACTGGCGGATTGACGGCGGGGACTGGGCGACCGCGAAGCCGACCGACCTGACGACCGATTGCATGGAGATGGACTTCTGGTGCGAGGTGGCCTGGCTCAAGGTGGGCGAGAGGCAACTCGCCCAGGGCGCCCACAAGCTCGAAATCCGGCTCCCCAAGACCAAAGACGACAAGGGTAAGACCGCGCGCATCCTCTTCGCCCTCGACGCCATCTGCCTAACGGCGGGGGAGTTTTCGCCCAACTCGCGCTTCAAGCCCCACGACGAGGGCCGCACGGCGAAGGATGACGAGGCGGCGAAGACCGTCTTCGAGCTGCCCGAGCCGAAGGCCCCCGACGCCCGCTCGTCGGTTTCGCTCAAGGGCCTCTGGGAGGTCTGCCGCCACGACGAGCAACTGCCCCGAGAGGTCGCCGTCCCCATCGCCGACTTCCCCAAGACGCCTCACTGGCGGGCCATCGAGGTGCCGGGCGACAAGAACAAGCTCCGCCCCGACCTGGAGCTTGCCCACCGCCTCTGGTATCGCACCCGCGTCCGCGTGCCCGAATCGTGCGCGGGGCGCTCCTTCTTCGTCGTCTTCCCCGAAAACAATCTGAACACGACGGTCTACGTGAACGGCGTCCTGTGCGGATTCGACAAGAACCCCTTCGCCCGCGTGCAGATTGACGTGACGAAGGGCGTGAAGCCCGGCATCAACGAGCTCTGGGTCGGCATCCGCGACGCCTATTACGGCTACTCGACGAATCCCAACGACCCGATGAAGCTGCGGCGGACCTTCAACTACCCCCTCTCGATCACGAGCCGCGGCTTCCAGGACCTCGCCTACCCCGTGTGGAACCACGCTCAGTCGGGCATCCTGGTCACGCCAGAGTTCGTCGTCGCCGGCCCGGCCTACGTCAGCGACGTCTTCTGCAAGCCCTCCGTGGCGAAGAAGGAGCTGGCCCTCGAGGTCACGGTGAGCAACCCGACCGCCCGAGAGGTCGCTGGCGAGGTCGTTTGCCAGGCGGTGAACGCCAAGACGGGCGAGGCGGAGAAGACCTTCGCCCCCAAGCCCTTCGCCCTAGCCGCCGGCGCCGCCCAGACGCTCGCCATCGCTGAGCCGTGGGCCAACCCCAGGCTCTGGTGGCCCGACGAGCCGAACCTCTATCTCCTGCGGGCGACGGTGAAGGTCGGCGGCAAGAGCGTGGATGTCAGCGACACCCGCTTCGGCTTCCGCGAATGGGGCTGGCAGGGGCGCGACTTCACCCTCAACGGCATCCCCTGGCACCTCTGGGGCGACTGCTTCCGCGCCGACACGCCCCAGCAGTGGCTGGACTTCTACCGCAAGACCCACCAGCGGATGATGCGCTTCTGGGGCACCCGCTGGCAGGGCATGCCGCCGCACGAGGCGCTGGCCTTCTTCGACGAGAACGGCGTCATCGTCCGCAGAAGCGGCATCCTCGACGGCGAGGCCATCGGCTACTGGGCCATTGAGCGCGACCCCGACCTCAAAAAGCTCTATAACTCCGAGATCAAAATGCAACTGATGGAGAACTGGCGCGACCAAGTCGTCGCTCAGGTCAAGGGCGAGCGAAACCACCCCTCCATCATGATCTGGTCAATCGAAAACGAATGGCTCTACATCAACTGCATCAACCTCTATGGCAGCCTGATGGACCAGTTTGAGGCCGAGGTCAAGCGCGTCGCCGACGCGGTGATGGCCGCCGACCCCACGCGGCCCGTGATGAACGACGGCGGCGGCGCCCACAAGAACAACCAGATGCCCGTCGCAGGCGACCACTACGTCACAGGTCCCTACCACGAGTACCCAGCCCTCGCCTACGACCCCAACACCAAGGGCGGCGGAAGAGGCCGCTGGGAGTGGGACCAGAAGCGCCCACGCTTCATCGGCGAGGACTTCTACATCACCGGCAACAACCCCGAGTTCGCATACTTCGGCGGCGAGGAAGC